>JGI12316J15310_10000032_pt4 | contig 485826 bp, 459 predicted proteins | sample MarCyaLeptolynsp_FD_15310 | JGI IMG/M metagenome (IMG submission 15310) | reverse complement strand
GCTCCCATCCCGCCATACTGCTTGCGCCAGCGGTAGTAAGTCTGCTCAGTGATGCGCACTTCGCGGATCGGATCCACGCGCTGCATCCCCTGTCCGACAAGCACATCAACCTGCCGCAGCTTCTGAACTATTTCCTCAGGCTTGTGTCGCTTGTTCGCCATTCTCAGTCCTCCGTTTCCTAAACATAACGGTGGGCCAATTCAGATGGGGCACTCCAGCGGAAAGCGCCCGTGTTCTCGATCTCCCACCCGCGCTCGCCGACGATGCGCGGGCCACCGTAGTGAAGACCGCCAGTTGCGAACTTCGGCACAGCCCCCAAGGCGCGCAACTGCTGTCGCAGCTTGTCGAGCTTGCCCTCCATTTGCCGCTTGGAGTGGTTGAACCCGAAGATCTGATCTTCCAGCCCGCCGTCTGCCCAGAATTGCTTGCGCCACGCGTCCAGATTGCTTCCCGCACTGCGCACAACGTGATCCGCGCTGTACTGGATCTGGCCGTCCTCTCCGACTTTCAGCGTATGGCCCGGGTTCAACCGAACACCGGTGGAGTGCTCCAGCGCCCGGATCTTGCTGATGATAGACTGGCCATCCATGTTCGAGAGGTCGGACATGGCCTGCGCGCCCTTGCTCTGCAGGTCCGAAATCTTCAGGGCTGTTTCGCGCTGCTTGCGGTCCTTGTCGACGGCGGCCTGCAGCCTGCCCAGCATTCGAGACAACTTGCCCATCGGATTGATCAGGCCTCGGCTGCTGTCGGCAACGTCCTCGAACAGCGTGCTGAAAGCCGTATCCGGCTCGAAGAAGACACCGCCACCGAAGGTGATTTTTCCGTTCCCTTTAGAACCCATCAGATCTTGCAGGCGGTTGAGCTGACGCACCGTCGCGCCGCCCTCCTTCGTCAAGGCGACATTCACCCGGCGTGACAGGGTGGCCGCGCGGGTCAGCACCATCTGGCGCGTCTTCGGGTCAAGATCCTGCGCCAGCTTCAAGTTCAGGTCACGCCGCAGGTTGGCCGAGGTCTTCAGGACCAGCTTGCGGGTCTTCGCGTCGAGATCTTCACTCAGCACCAAATCCAGCGCGGCAACATGCTCGGACAAGGCATTGGTCGCGATCCACTTGTCGGCTGGCGACAACTCGTCGTTGCGGATCACGAAATCCAGCGAGGTCCGAATTCCACTATCCGCGCGGGCCACCAGTTTCTTCAGCCACTTCGGCGCATTGTCGTCCAGCCCCACCGCCACATCGAGGCGGCCCACCAGGTCATCATAGCTGAAAGCTTCGGCGTTCTTGATTGCATCATCCAACGCTCCCAAAGCGCCCTCAAAGGCACCAACAGTCCCATCCCAGTCTTCCGCGAGCGCTTGTACGCCCTCCCCCGGCTGCCCCACCTCCTCCGCGGTCAGGCCTTCCAACTGCAGGAACTGGCCAAGGCTCGTCAGCACCTCAATCTGCTGCTCGTAAGGCCCGCACAAAAAGTCCTGGCTCGCGCCTTCCAGGTCCGCGATGCCGGCGGCCAGGTTCAGCTGCCCCTGAACCTCAGCCGCGGCCCGGCGATACTCGAGCGAGCTCGCCGCCCCAGCCCGAAGACTTTGCAGGTATGCCCGCCCCAATTGCGGGATGGCCTGCGCCGCCTGGACGCAATCGACGGAACGTGCGGGCCGCAATCAAGGCGCCAATTGGAAAAAGCGAACCACACGAGGTTTTCCGTGACCACAGCAAACCAAATCCTAGCGCGCGAAAGCACGGCAGCTAAAATGCTGGATATGCCGCTCAAGGAGTTCCGCGCCCTGGTCGCCTCCGGCAGCATACCGAAGCCGATAAAAATTGGCGGTAAGGTTGAGCGTTGGTCCGTCAAACAGCTTGAAGCGATAAGCTCGGGCACCGTGCTAAGCGAAGATTTCGAATGCTAAAAAGGAATTCAAAACCCTACCTCGCCCGGATCCGACGGGGAGAAAAGGATTACTGGTACTTCCGCAAAGGCAAAACCATGATCCGCCTGCCCGACGTCCCCGACAGCGAAGAGTTCGATCGTGAATACTGGGCTATCCGATCAGGGCATCGAAAATCGAACATCAAGACAACCTTTGACGCCCTTATCACCAGCTACTACCAAACGCCGCGTTTCAAAGGGCTTAAGGCAAGCACGAAGGCAGAGTACCGCCGCACCCTAGAACTACTCCGCGAAAAGAACGGCCCCAAGGATTTTACCAAACTACGGCGCAAACATGTGATCGCTGCGCGTGACACATATGCCGATCAATGGCGCTAAGCAAATGCGATGGTCGAACAGCTTTCCAACCTTTCAAGGCTTGCCATTGATCTCGAGTGGATCACGACGAATCCCGCTCAGGGCGTCGAGAAGCTGAAAGGGGGAAGCTATGAGGCTTGGCCAGAAACAAAGCTGCTAGCATATGAGGACTACTGCCAGGAGCGCGAGTTGACAATAGAGCGCGCGATTTATGAGCTGTGTATCGGGACAGGGCAGCGCATCGGTGACGTGGTCGCAATGGAGTGGGCTCATTTCGAGAGCGGCTACATGCATGTCGTGCAGGAGAAGACCGGCGCCTGGCTTTCAATTTTTTGCCCCCATCGACTGCAACGGTACCTAGAGCAATTGCCGCGCTCAGGAAGACACATTTTAGCCAAGAACCTGACGGAGCATATCGGCAAGAGACGGGCTCAACGGCTTGTTGCCGAGGTCAGAAAAAAGATCGGAGCCGAGGACTTTGTGATTCACGGCTGGCGCTACACAGCTGCAAAAGAGCTGGCGGAGGCCGGATGCTCTGACACGGAGATACAATCCGTGACCGGTCACAAATCCTTGGAGATGGTGAAGAAGTACCGCCAGCAAGCGAGGCAAAAGCAGCTTTCGAAGACCGCGCAGCTACGCAGGAACAGAACAAAAACGGAATGAGAACAGATCCCAGAGTGTAAAACAAAGTGTAAAACATTCCGAGCACACGTCGAAGGACGGCCCAAGATAAGCGGAATTTTTCGATTAAAAACAAGGTGGTGCGGGTGAAGGGACTTGAACCCCCACGCCTCGCGGCGCCAGAACCTAAATCTGGTGCGTCTACCAATTCCGCCACACCCGCACGTATCGCAGCAGCCCTGGCCGCCACATGCCGCGCTCAATAGCAAAGCTTTCAGGCGGATGCGAGAGGAAAAGACACTCTTTTGGGAACCGTAGTGAACAGTGCATTTACGCAACAAACTCTATCAAAACTGACTGTCATGCGCGGCTTTTCGCTCAAAAGCACTGGGCCTCCATTCGCCTAATGCCGTAATGTCAGGGAAAAGTCTGAGGCAGACAAAGCGAGCACAACAATAATGAAACCGTTTGACAGCGCTGCCCTGCGCGCAAGGGCAGCGATCAATTCACGCGTGCAAACTCGTCGCCTGCTCCAAGGGCGACAGACCGTTACTCTTCTGCAGGGCGCGCGGGTCGAAACCGCTACTGGACCGTGCCCGGTCGAAACCCTTGATGCCGGAGATCAGCTGGTCACGCGAACCGGCGGGCTTGCCGAGATTATTGCCGTACGATCCCGCAAGGCAATGATTCAGACGGTGCGGGTGTCCGGCCACGCATCCGCCAGCGGCTCTAGCCAGGTTGTGCCTTGGGATCAGCGTATCTTGGTGCGCGACCGGCTCGCGCAAGTGATGTTCGGCCAGCCCCAAGCGGTTGTTCCCGCCTACGAATTGGTCGATGGCGTGACCGTCTGCGACCTCGGGATGCAGATGGCCAACCTGGTGATCCTGGAATTCGCCCGCCCGCATGTGATTTACGCCAACGGGCTGGAGTTGGCGGCCGCCGCAGTGCCGGAGGAAAGCCTCCGCCCTGCGGCGTGACCTCAGCGGTTAAAGACCCATCTGCCGGAACACCGTCGGGATCTGTTCCGGCAGATCCTCGGAGATCAAGCCAGGGCCAAAGCTGCGCGCACATTCGGCATGAATATAGGCGGCGCTGCTTGCCGCCTCCATCGGCTCAAATCCACGCGCCAACAATCCTGCGATAAAGCCTGATAACACATCCCCGGACCCGGCCGTCGCCAGCCACGGCGCGGCCCGAGCGCCCGTCGCTGCGTTCACAGCGCAACGCCCATCTGGCGCGGCAATCACTGTTTCTGCACCCTTTAGCAGCACAACACACCCGGCCCGACTGGCAGCCTCGCGGGTCACCTCGACCTTGAGCGCACGGGGGACGTCATCCGCGTTGCCATCAAGCCTTTCTGCCAAATCGGGGAAGAGTTTGGAAAATTCTCCCCCATGCGGCGTCAGCACGCATCCCTCATGCAGTATCTGAAAGAGCGCGTCCGGCTTGAGTTCAAACCGTGTCAGCGCGTCCGCATCCAGAACCGTTGCCCGTTTTTCCTTTAGAACCGCCATCACCAGCGCCTGCGTATCGGCACCCCGCCCCAAGCCAGGACCCAGACAGACGGCATTGAAGCGCGTGTCCTCCAGAAGCTCGCTGACGCCATGCGCGCCGTCGATCTGCTGCAGCATGATCGCGGTGAGGTTGGCCGCGTTTTCCAGCATGGCCGAGCGCGGAGAGCCAACCGTGACCAGCCCTGCTCCAATTCGCAATGCCGCGCGGGCAGCCAGCCGGGCCGCCCCCGACTTCCCGTGACCACCCGACAGCACCAAGGCATGCCCATGAGAGTATTTGTGCCCGACAAGCTTCTGAAGGTCCGGCAAATTTTCTTGTTCGATAGGCTGCATGACGGCTCCGAGATTCGACTGTGTTTCAGTCATAATCCAATATCTTTCACAATTACCTTACCGCAGAACTCTGGCCCTGCGCCCGTCAGATGGCCGATCTTTTCCTGGTGAAAGGTGACCGTCAGATCCGCGGCCAATGCACCGTAGTTCGCGCCATCGTCGCTTCCGATTCCGCTTGGCAAGTCCACTGCAACAATAGTGAAACGGGACAAGGCGCCCCACATCCGTTGCATTTCACTCGGCAACTCGCGACTGATACCGATACCGATACCGAACAAGGCATCAATCACCAAGGGCGGCGTCCCTGCCAAACGGTCAACGGCATCTTGAATTGCCGAACCACTCCAACTTTGAGCTGCTCCCGACTTGGCCAGGCTTGCATAGTTCACGCGCGCATCGTGGGGCAATGCCGCCGGGTCCCCATAGAGGAAAACCTCGACGGCAAACCCGCGCGCCCGAAGAAGACGCGCCACCACAAAACCGTCGCCGCCATTGTTGCCCGACCCGCAGAGAACCACTGCCTGACACGCGGGCCCGGTTTCGTCCGAATGCGCGGGGCCAGCAGACGATCTGTCGCGCGCGTCGAAAACAGTCGGCCACTCCTCGAAAATGGCCTCCACAACGCCTCGGCCAGCCCGCTCCATCAGCTCCAGACCGCTCACCGCGCCGGAGGCGATTGCGGCTTGCTCCAAGTCGCGCATCTGGGACGCAGTCAGTGGCGCCATCCCGTTATACTCCCGCGAGTTTCAACTCTGCACATTTTTAAATCGCTTCGCCTAATTTTTAATCACAGCGGTTCAAAAACTGCCCACTATTGCCGCAGCTCCCCAGCCGCGCATTGCTGACATCATCTAGAAATGAAATGACGTCCTCAACAAGCTTGTGAGGAGCCACACCGATGAAAAAGATCGAAGCCATCATCAAACCCTTCAAACTGGATGAGGTGAAGGAAGCGTTGCAGGACGTTGGTGTGCAGGGTCTTTCCGTGATCGAAGTCAAGGGCTTCGGTCGTCAGAAAGGACACACCGAGTTGTACCGCGGCGCCGAATATGTGGTGGATTTCCTGCCCAAGGTGAAGGTCGAGGTCGTGCTGGACGACGATCAGGTCGACCAGGCAATCGAAGCCATCGTTGACGCCGCCAAGACCGACAAGATCGGCGACGGCAAGATCTTTGTCTCGCCGGTCGAGCAAGCCATTCGTATCCGGACCGGCGAAACCGGACCGGATGCGCTGTAACGCACCCAAAAATCTAACTGTTTCTCTATAAAAGGACCGAGGGAATGAGCGCAGACGCAGTTCTCAAGACACTCAAGGACGAAGACATCGCCTATGTCGACATCCGCTTTACCGACGTGCGTGGCAAGCTGCAGCACGTGACGGTGGACGTCGATCTGGTCGACGAGGACTTCCTGGAAGAGGGCTTCATGTTCGACGGCTCCTCGATCGCTGGCTGGAAGTCGATCGAAAACTCCGACATGAAGCTGATCCCGGACACCAACTCCGCCTACGTGGATCCCTTCTACGCCGAGAAGACCCTGTGTCTGCATTGCTCGATCGTCGAACCCGACACCGGCGAAGCCTATGAGCGCGACCCGCGCGGCACCGCCGAAAAGGCCGAGGCTTACCTGAAGTCCTCCGGCATCGGCGACGTGGCTTACATGGGCCCCGAGGCTGAATTCTTCCTGTTCGACGACGTGCGTTACTCCAACACCATCAACAAGGTGTCCTACGAGGTCGACGCAACCGACGGTTCCTGGAACACCGACGCCGAGTTCGAAATGGGCAACATGGGCCATCGCCCGGGCCTGAAGGGTGGCTACTTCCCGGTCAACCCCACCGATGAAGCCCAGGACCTGCGCTCCGAAATGCTCTCGACCATGAAGCGTCTGGGCATGAAGGTCGACAAGCACCACCACGAGGTGGCCTCGTGCCAGCACGAGCTGGGTCTGATCTTTGACACGCTGACCAAGCAGGCCGACGAGCTGCAGAAGTACAAATACGTGATCCACAACGTGGCCCACGCCTACGGCAAATCCGCCACCTTCATGCCCAAGCCGATCTACGGCGACAACGGCACCGGCATGCACGTCAACATGTCGATCTGGAAGGACGGCAAGCCGCTGTTCGCAGGCGACAAGTACGCTGACCTGTCGGACGAGGCCCTGTGGTTCATCGGCGGCATCCTGAAGCACGCCAAGACCCTGAACGCCTTCACCAACCCCTCGACCAACTCCTACAAGCGTCTGGTCCCTGGTTTCGAAGCCCCCGTTCTGCGCGCCTACTCCGCTCGCAACCGTTCCGGCTGTGTTCGTATTCCGTGGACCGAAAGCCCGAAAGCCAAGCGCGTCGAGGCCCGCTTCCCCGACCCGTCCGCAAACCCCTACCTGTGCTTTGCCGCGCTTCTGATGGCCGGCCTGGACGGCATCAAGAACAAGATCGATCCGGGCGAAGCCATGGACAAGAACCTGTACGATCTGCCGGCCGAAGAGCTGGAAGGCATCCCGACCGTCTGCGGCTCGCTGCGCGAAGCACTGGACGCCCTGGCCGCCGACCACGACTTCCTGCTGCAGGGCGACGTGTTCACCAAAGACCAGATCGACGGCTACATCGAGCTGAAGATGGAAGAGGTCTACAAGTACGAGCACACCCCGCACCCGGTTGAGTTCGGCATGTACTACAGCTGCTAAGCCGCTGATCAGACTATGACTAAGGGCGCCCTTCGCGGCGCCCTTTTTCGTGGCGCAATGACAGCACGGTTGATCCTTGCCACGGCTGCAGCTACTCAGGCCCGCTCGGACCCCAGCGCAGGAGCCTCATCATGGCCATTCCCAACACCCTTGGCATCGACTTTGGCACCTCCAACTCCGCCGCGGGGATAGCGGTTGCGGGCCGCCCGTGGCTGGTCGAGATGGAACCGGGTGAGCAGACATTGCCGACAGCGGTGTTCTTCGAGGAAGACAGTCGCGCCATGCGCATCGGCCACAGTGCCACCCGCGCCTTGATCAGCGGCGAGGAAGGCCGGTTCATGCGCGCGCTCAAAAGCCTGCTGGGCACGCATCTTCTGCACGAGGAACGCCGTCTGGGGGGCGAGCGGATCAGCTTTGCCACCCTTATCGCGCGCTTCCTGGCGGCAATGAAAACCCGCGCCGAGACGGCAACCCATATGGAGTTCACCCACGCGCTGTCCGGGCGGCCGGTGCGCTTTCACTCCAAGGATGACACCCGCAATGCACAGGCCGAAGCAGACCTGCGCGCCTGCTACCTGGAGGCCGGGTTTCATGACGTTCTGTTCATGTACGAACCCGAGGCCGCCCTGCGCGCCGCGGCACCTGCGCCGGGGCTGGGACTGATTGTCGATATCGGCGGCGGCACTTCGGACTTCACCGCCTTCGAGCAAGGAACGGATGGCAGCACCCGGATCCTCGCCTCGCACGGGGTGCGGCTGGGCGGCACCGATTTCGACCGCCAGCTCAGCATTCAGCACGTGATGCCGCTGTTGGGACGCGGCAGCCAGATCCGCAACACCTTCGGGGGCGGCACCCTGCCCGCGCCCAACCGGCTGTTCAACGATCTGGCCACCTGGCAGATGATCCCGTTCCTCTATGCGCCCGAAAGTCGCCGCGCAGCGCAGGATCTGGCGGCCAACGCGGTAGAACCAGAGAAACTCGCCCGGCTGGTCTCCGTGCTGGACTATGAGCTGGGCCATGAGCTGGCTTTTGCGGTGGAGCGCGGCAAGATCCGTTCGAACGGCGCGGACGGCGATGGCAGCATCGACCTGAAGCTACTGCAGCGCGGGCTGTCGGTGCCGCTGGGCGCGCAGGCGATGAACGCAACGCTGGCAGAACAGACCGCCGCCATCGGCGCCTGCGCCCAGGAAACGTTGCAGCAGGCGGGCATCGAACCAGAGCAGGTCACGCGCGTGGTGCTGGTGGGCGGCTCCTCGCTGCTGGCAGCCGTGCAGGCGCAGATGCAGCAACTTTGCCCCGCCGCCCGGTTGGAGACACAGAACGCGATAACGGCAGTGGCGGACGGGTTGGCATTGGCGGCTGAAACCGCGTTCGCCTGAACGCACCGGCGATTTCGCGCGGATGGGAACGAGCAGCCGGATTTCCCGTTAGACATGCGCGCCCGCCGGGTTAGGCTGGCCCGGATGAATCCCTGCTGAGAGTTTCCCAATGCGTCGGCTGATTGCCCCTGCCCTGATTTCCGCCCTTCTTGCCTCCCCCGCCCTGGCCGCGACTTGCGGCAATACCTCCTCCGGGTTCAATGCCTGGAAACAGGAATTCAGCCGCGAGGCCAAGCGTGCAGGCGTCGGCAAGGCAGGACTGCAGGCGCTGGCCAGCGCCCAATACGCCAGCCGCACCATCGCCGCCGATCGCAATCAGAAGAGCTTCCGCTATTCGCTGGAGAAGTTCATGCAGATCCGCGGCTCGGCCACCATTGTCGCGCAAGGTCGCAAGCGCAAGGCACGTAACGCCGATTTCTATGCCGCGCTTGAGCGCAAATACGGCGTCCCCGCGGGTGTGCTGATCGCCATTCACGGCATGGAAACCGCCTTTGGCAACTACATGGGCGACAGCCAGGTGGTCTCGGCCATCGTGACGCTGACCTATGATTGCCGCCGCTCCGACTTCTTCCGCCCGCATGCGCTGGGGGCGCTGAAGCTGGTCGACCAGGGCGCCATCACCGCCACCACCAAGGGCGCCAAGCACGGCGAATTGGGTCATACTCAGTTTCTGCCCGGGAATGCGCTGCGTTATGGCGTCGACTGGAACCGCGACGGCCGGGTTGATTTCTACCACATGGGTGATGCGCTGGCCTCGACCGCGCATTTCCTGCGCCAGAAAGGCTGGAAACCGGGCAAGGGCTACCAACCCGGACAACCCAACTTCCGCATCCTAAAGGAATGGAACGCCGCGACTGTATATCAGCAAGCCCTGGCCGTCATGGGGCGACAGATCGACGGCTGACTCGAACAGCCAGGGGGAGGAACAGTTTTCGCGATTCCCCGTCACTGTAAACCTTGCGGCGCCAATGTGTCGGGCAACCGCCACAGTTGGGCCGCATTCGCCGACATATGGCGTCCAGAGTCTAAACTTTGTGATTTAAATTCAATAACTTAAACAATTTCACATTTCCGTAAAAACTAGTGCGCATTTATGTTTAATCCCTCCGACTTCTGCCCAACTTTGAACCCGTTCAAATTTTATCGTTCTCCCAGCGGCACCTTGAATGGAGGAACCGAAACATGGCAGAGAACGCTGAATTCACAGGCAAACTGGGATTGGAAAGCCGGGACAACGCAACCCTCGGGGCAGCGGTTTCGGTCATCGTCGACTTGCTTGACGATTTCGGGCATCCAGCCGAAACGATGGAGGCCCGCGCGGAAAACACTGCCCGGCTGCTCTGCGATTCCTACCATGTAACCCTTCGCCTGCGGCGCGTCCCGCTGCGGCGCACCAGCCGCCTGGCAAGTCACATCATGCAGCCCACCGCTCTGCTGGACTTGTCTTTGGCGCCAGTGTTTCCCGACCATTGCGACCGCGAAATCAGTGAACTGCTCTTGGCTGAAATGCTGCGCAGACTGATCGAAAACCTGGAAGCCACCTCCGTAGAATGGCAAGACGCGCCTGTGGTCCTGAGCTGCGAAGAGTTTCTCAGCGCCTTCACATCTACACCTGCGCCGCGTCCTGCCTCCACTGTGGCGCCTTCAGCGGTGGTGCCCGCCATTGCGCCGTTGGAGGCACAGGAAGTCGCCCCGGAAGGGCATGAAACGCCGACACCGAAGACGCAACGATCCCTGCAACGCAAGGCGCAGCGGCCGCGCGGGCGCGCTTGTTTCGCTCCGATCGATCAGGCGGCACCGGCGCTCGACGCGCATTGCGACAGGGTTTTCCGGGCAGCCGGTATCAATCGCGGCGACTACAGCCTGCATCTTGCGGCGCAGCGAAAGCGCGCGCAGAAGCGGAGCCACGACGCCGTTCTGGCGGCAAATTTTCGGGCACGGGGCGAAGGTCAGACCCAACCCTCGCTGCGCAATCGACTAAAAACTGCGCCAAGCACGCTGCTGAATAGCAGCCGCATTCTGGCGGTTGCCGATGGCTATGCGAACCGTTTGCAGCCGTTGAAGCGCGCGACCCTCCGGTTCGGCGACATACGTCGCATGCAATTTGTGGGACACCTGCTGCTCGTCTCGGCCCTGCTGCTGTTTCTCGACAGCGCCGGGACCGTTCAGGCCGCCCGTCCACTCTTGCCCTGACAGGCGCAATTCAACTGGCCTGGACGGCTGGCGCCTCACGCGAGGTCTGCGCCAGCCGCCGCGGGCTGCCCCCATTGCCGCATCACGTCCGCTCGTGCCAAAACCCGCGTGTGGATAGAGAAGACGACCGCACGCGTTCGCGGCAGGCGCAGGATTGCCTGACGTTCGCTGCGCAGGTACAGCGCCTGATCTGGCCCGCTGTGCTGACGCGGTGCCGATTGGCTGCGCGGCTGAAACAGCGTTGGATCCTCGTACCAAAGGGCATTGAAGCGCCACAGCGGGCGCCCCGGCTGGACACCATCGAACAACCGCTGAACCCGCGCGGCGATCCCGGCATCATAGCTGTCCACCGGCACATGGATCGCGGTAAGTGGCTGCATGTATTTCTCGGCCAGCGTCCAGCTCGCCGGGAAACACAGAACCGCCCCGGTGAGGATATGCTCCGGCGAACCCGTCGGTTTCTCCAGAATGCAGAAGTCCTGCTGTGCAATGCGCCCCAGGCTGCCAAGCGGATCCTGCCAATCCAGCGCCACCCGCCGACCGTCCTGGCGGATCACCGCGCCATCCTCGACGGTCTCCCCAGCCGCGAGCACCATCTCCAGCAATTCCGTGGCCGCAGGCAGTGCCGAGGATGACATTTTCAGAACCTGATCCCGGCGATCGGCCAGCAAGCGTTCGCGTTCAGCGATTTGCTCTGAATAAGCCTCGTCACGTTGGATCCAGTCCTCGGGCGCCAGCGGCTGAACGCCCGGCAATTTACGTGCGTTCAAAGGATCATAGGGGATCGTGGTCTGAAGAATCGCAGTCATTCCCTAGGGGTAGCAGCTGCCATGACATTTTCCACATGCAAAATCGCTTCAAGCCCCGCAAGAGCGCAGCGTCGCGGTTTACAAGCTATGCTTCAGCAGCCCCGCAGAAACGATCCCAGTTTTTCCGCAAGGACAAGGACACCTGCGCTATCCGTCACCTCGGACAGCTGCGACACTGGCACCCAGGCCAGCGCCTTGGATTCCGCGCTGGCGCGAATTTGGCCTGCTTCGGCGACAAACAAATAGCGCACGTCATAGTGAAGATGCGCTGGCTCACCGGGTCTTTCGGGGATCTGGTGAATGTCGACGTCAAACACCTGCTGCGACAGCAGGCGAATACGGCTGAGCCCGCTTTCTTCATATGCTTCTTTCAGTGCGACAAACGCTGCATCGGCGATGCCATCGCAATGCCCCCCAAGCTGAAGCCAGCGATCCAGCTTACGATGATGGGTCAACAGCACGCTTTCCATATCCGCCGACATCACGAAGGCCGAACCTGTCACATGGCCGGTGGTCGGGTCCCGCTCAAAGGCAAGCGGCTCGTTCTGGCAAAACCGGTCCAGCCGCTGCCACATCGCGCGGTCCCGCTCCGACTGCGGCCGATAACTCCCAATACCGCTGATCCTGTCGCTCATTTGCCTTCACCATCCCGTGACGTTCCCCACGGCGGGCTTGTCCTGCCGGGGCTGCGGTCACAGTCTAAAGCGAGCACAGAACAAAGGCCACGCCATGCCCACTGAACGCATCAGTTTTAACAGCCGGACCGGAGACCGCCTTGCCGCACGGCTTGATCTTCCCGAAGGGCCGGTGCTGGCCACCGCCCTGTTTGCCCATTGCTTTACCTGCTCCAAGGATATCCCGGCCGCCCGCCGCATTGCCGCGCGACTGGCGGCGATGGGCTTCGCGGTGCTGAGGTTCGACTTCACCGGGCTCGGACATTCGGAGGGAGAGTTCGCGAACACCACCTTCACGTCCAATGTCGCGGACCTGATCGCCGCCGCGGAGTATCTGGCTGACCGCCAACTCCCGCCCGACCTGTTGATCGGCCACTCGCTGGGTGGTGCGGCAGTCCTTCGCGCGCGCGCGGACATCCCTTCTGCTCGGGGCGTGGTAACCCTCGGCGCGCCCTTCGATCCCGGTCACGTGACACATCACTTTGACGCAGCCCTGAGCGAGATCGAAGCCAAGGGCAAGGCAGAGGTCACATTGGGCGGGCGCCCCTTTGTGATCGGCAAGGAATTCGTCGACGATATTCGTGCGGAGGCTTTGGAACCGGCGATCGAGGGTTTGAAGGCCGCGCTTCTGGTGCTGCACGCCCCGCGTGACGAAACCGTCAGCATCGACAACGCGGCGTCGATCTTCACGGCAGCAAAACACCCCAAAAGCTTCATCACGCTGGATGATGCCGACCATCTCATTTCCCGGGCAGAAGACGCCGAGTACGCGGCAGAGGTGATCGCTGCCTGGGCGAAACGCTACATAGACATGACCCCTCCTGCACCACCACCTGGCGCGCCGGAAGGCGTACTGCGGGTCACGGAGGCAGATCCCGACGGCTTTCTGCAGGATGTTCAATCCGGCCCACACCACCACGCGCTCGCGGATGAGCCACTCGCCTATGGCGGCACCAACAGGGGGATGTCCCCTTACGGCTTTGTCTCTGCAGGGCTTGGTGCCTGCACATCCATGACCCTGCGCATGTATGCGCGCCGCAAGGGCTGGCCACTGGATAGCATCAGCGTCGACATCAGCCATGACAAGGTGCACGCGCAGGATGCGTTGCCCAGCGGCCCTGCCAAGATCGACCAGTTCACCCGCAGGATCCGCCTTTCAGGACCGCTAAGCGACGAGCAGCGCAGCAAGCTTCTGGAAATCGCCGACAAATGCCCGGTTCACCGCACGCTGGAGGCCGGTGCCCGCGTAGTGACCTCTCTCGCGACTTCAGATCCGCTGGAAGAGTGATCGGTTCTCGGAGCACGCGCATCTCTCAATTCGGCGGCTCTCCCGCGCCCGGACCTTGCAGCCAGGCTGCAAGGCCAACGGCCTTGGGCGTGGCAGTGCATGTCCCAAATGCACGCAGCGCGGGCGGGAGCGCTGCGCCCGCAAAAGCAACCGCGGCCCGGAAGATGAGAGCGGAAGCGGGTCGGACGAACAGGGCAAACTGCCTCAGCCCGGCTGCCCAGCCTTGCTGTTTTGCGCCTGCTGATCTATGAGGCCGGGCATCTGCTGCACAGTCACATGAAAAGGTGCCCTCGCCCATGATCCCCCGCTATTCCCGTCCCGATATGGTTGCCATCTGGTCCCCCGAGACCAAATTCAAGATCTGGTACGAGATCGAGGCCCACGCCTGCGAAGCCATGGCAAACCTCGGCGTGATCCCGCGCGAGAACGCAGACGCCGTCTGGAAAGCCAAGGACGTGGAGTTCGACGTCGCCCGCATCGACGAAATCGAGGCCGTCACCAAGCATGACGTCATCGCATTCCTGACCCATCTGGCCGAGCATGTCGGCTCGGAAGAAGCACGCTTCGTGCATCAGGGCATGACCTCCTCGGACGTGCTGGACACCTGCCTGAACGTGCAGCTGGTGCGCGCCGCTGACCTCTTGCTGGTTGGCATGGACAAGCTGCTGGCCGCCCTGAAGAAACGGGCGCTGGAGCATAAGAATACCGTGCGCGTCGGCCGCAGCCACGGCATCCACGCCGAGCCCACCACCATGGGGCTGACCTTTGCCCGCTTCTACGCGGAAATGGACCGCAACCGTGCCCGCCTGCTGGCCGCGCGCGAGGAAGTTGCCACCGGCGCAATCTCCGGCGCCGTGGGCACGTTTGCCAACATCGACCCGCGCGTCGAGGAATACGTCTGCGAGCAGCTGGGTCTGCGCCCCGAGCCGATTTCCACCCAAGTGATCCCGCGCGACCGTCACGCGATGTTCTTTGCCACCCTTGGCGTCATCGCCTCCTCGATCGAGAACATCGCCGTCGAGATCCGCCACATGCAGCGTACAGAAGTGCTGGAAGGCGCCGAGTTCTTCTCGATGGGCCAGAAGGGCTCCTCGGCGATGCCGCACAAGAAGAACCCGGTGCTGACCGAGAACCTCACCGGCCTCGCGCGCCTGGTGCGCATGGCCGTGATCCCGGCGATGGAGAACGTGGCCCTGTGGCACGAGCGCGACATTTCGCACTCCTCGGTTGAGCGTGGCATCGGCCCGGACGCCACGGTGACCCTTGACTTTGCCCTGCACCGCCTGGCCGGTGTCATCGACAAGATGCTGGTGTTCCCGGAAAACATGCTGGAGAACATGAACAAGTTCCCCGGCCTCGTGATGTCGCAGCGGGTGCTGTTGGCCTTGACCCAAGCCGGCGTCAGCCGCGAGGACGCCTATGCCATGGTTCAGCGCAACGCTCTGAAGGTCTGGGAGGACCGCGTCGATTTCCGCGAGTTGCTGCTGGCCGATGCCGATGTGGTTGCCGCCCTTGGCGAAGAGGCGATCAACGAGAAATTCGACATGGGCTATCATACCAAACATGTCGACACGATCTTCCGCCGGGTGTTCGGCGAGTAAGCCGGTCTACTCTTGCAGATCCATTAACGCCCCGTCTCGTTGACGGGGCGTTTTTTGTCGCAATTTCAACACCTGCGGGCCCTCCCCCCCCGGATCAAACAACCGCACGCACTCTTGCGGAAAGTCCCCGGCGGAACGTCGGCTGGAAGCGCATTTCCCCGATGATCCGCGCTACTCTGTAGTCAAACCGGTCTACCCCCGTCGAGACGGCACCTTCCATGACACGCGCTTTTCCACGAGCCAGACGGCGACAGGCATGTATCTGCCCGCCAAGCTCATGACCGAATGGGCCAAGCTGACCGCCCGCGACCCAGCCAAAAAACCTGCGCACGGCAGCGGCTTGGGGATGTCTTTGCACCAACCTCTCGGGATCCAGCGCACCAGCAGACCTGACCGCAACCAAACGGGAATTTGAACACATCCGGCTCGCGTTTGGCGGGGAAGCTGGGCTAGGTTGACGGCAAACCACGCCGCAGGAGCTTCAGACATGCGCCGACTTGCCCCGAGATCCGCCCCGATTGCAGCCCCGCTTGCGGCCTTGCTCCTGATGGTCAGTCTTACGCCGCAAGCGGCGTCCGCCGCCGGGGGCAATGACTGGAACCCGCCCAAGCCCTCGGAAACCACCCGCACCTGCAAGGGCAACCGGGTCTGGGACGAAGACAAGAAGCGCTGCGTACGGCCGCGCAAATCCTCGCTGAACCAGCAGCAGCTAATGCAGGCCGCGCGCGAGTTGGCCTATGCCGAGCGTCATGAAGACGCCCAGGCGGTGCTCGCGGCGATGACCGACCAGGACGACACGATGGTGTTGACCTACTGGGGATTTACCCACCGCAAACTGGGTAACATGCAGCAGGCGCAGCATTTCTACGACCGGGCGCTGATGCAGGACCCCGACAACATTCTGGCGCGCTCCTACATGGGCCAGGGCTATGTCGAACAGGGCAGACTGGGGCTGGCGCTGGCGCAATGGAAGGAAATCCGGACCCGTGGCGGCACCGGCAGCTGGGCCGAGGCCTCGCTGCGCAAGGCGTTGGAAACAGGCGCTTCTTACAGCTACTAAGCTTCAGCCTTTCTTTACCGCTTTCGACGTATCCTGCCTTCGTTCGAAGAAGAATCTTTTCATCTAGGGTGCGAGAATGCCTCAAGACAACATGCTGGCGCTTCCAATGGGCAATGACGGACCGGACCTCGGCGGGTTTGCCGCCCCGGCCCCGATGGGCGGTTCCACCATGCCTGCCGGAAGCGGCGCGGGGGCAGCCGGTCTCAGCGGCAAAGCAAAGGCTGCCATTATCGTACGACTGCTTCTGAACGAGGGCGCTGAAATTCCCTTGGAGGAGCTTCCGGATGACTTGCAACTGGAGCTGACCCAACAGATGGGCAAGATGCGCATCGTTGACCGGGACACGCTGCATTCGGTTGCCGGTGAATTTGCCGATCTTCTGGACAACGTCGGACTGCACTTCCCCAATGGCCTCGCAGGCGCGTTGTCGGCCATGGAAGGGAAAATCAGCCGCTACACCCACAACCGTCTGCGCAAGGAGGCGGGGGTGCGGCAGTTCGGAGACCCTTGGGAGCGGTTGAAGCAACTCCCGCCCGAGGAGCTGGCTGAACTCGCCCAGGCCGAAAGCACCGAGGTTGCGGCGGTCCTTCTGTCGAAGCTCGACACCGCCAAGGCCGCGCAAATGCTGGTCCATCTGCCCGGACCGACCGCGCGACGGATCACCTATGCCGTCAGCCAGACCGCAAATGTGACACCCGACACCGTTGACCGCATCGGCCTGTCACTGGCCGCGCAGGTCGAAGCACGTCCGGAAGTGGCCTTTGACCAGACGCCGGGCCAGCGGATGGGCGCCATCCTGACCGAGGCCGCCGCGGCCAAACGCGACGAAGTGCTGACCGCCCTGGATGAACAGGACGAGGAATTCGCCATCAAGGTGCGCAAGGCCATCTTCACCTACGCGCTGATCGCCGAGCGGATGAACCCGATGGACGTGCCAAAGCTGATGCGCGTGCTGGCCCAACCGGACCTCGTGACCGCCATGTCCTTTGCCACCGATGAGGCCGACGTGGCGACCAACGAATTCCTGCTGAAAAACATGTCCAGCCGGATGGCCGACAACATCCGTGAGGAAGTGGCCGAACGCGGCAAGGTCAAGCGCTCCGATGGCGAAGCCGCCTTCGGCGTGATCATCTCGGCATTGCGCGACCTGATCGCCACCGGCGAAATCGAGCTGCGCTCGGACGACGAAGAAGACACCGAGTAAACGGTGACCATCTGAGGGCAAACGCGGAGCCGCCGCCAGCTTGTGCACAGCGGCGTCCCCGCAGTGGCTTGTACTGGCGATGCCCAGCACTTATTATGCGAAGTTCCCGCCACTTATCGGCACCGCAGACATCCAGACGATATGCCCAAAGATCCCTCCGAGCTCTCCACCTGGAGCCATGTCAAATACTTTGGCAGCAACCTGTTTCTGCGCGGGCTGCTCCTTGGTGCGCACTTGCTGCCTTACCGGTTTCGTGTCCCGCTGATGGGTCGGATGGTCACGGCCCTGGGGCGGTTGGCCGGGTTTGACAAACGCGTGCGCCAGAACCTCGCCCATGTCAGCCCGGAGTTGGCCGAGCTGGACCCGGACCAGCTGTATCGCGAGGTCAGCAACAACGCAGGCCGGATGATCGCGGAGCTTTACGCCGGGCAACCGTTCTATGAACGCGCGCAGGCAGCTCCGTTCCGCGGACCGGGCCTGAAGGCGCTGGAAGAGGCGCGCGCGCAGGGGCGTCCTGTGCTTCTCGCGACCGCACATTTCGGGAACTACGACGCGGCGCGGTCGGCACTTGTGGCCCGCGGCCACGAGATGGGCTCGCTGTATCGGCGCATGGCCAACCCCTATTTCAATGCGCATTACGTGGACGCAATGAAATCCAACCACGGGCTGATGTTCGAACAGGGCAAGCGGGGCATGGTGGAACTTGTCCGCCACCTGAAAAAGGGCGGTATCGTTGCCATTGTGACTGACCTTCATGCTCACGGTGGGGCATGGATTGATTTCTTCGGCAAACCGGCTGTCACTTCAACCGTTCCTGCCGAACTGGCGCTGAAGTACAATGCCGCTGTCATCCCGGTTTACGCCGTGCGGCAGGAAAACGGCCTGGACTTCGAAATCGTGATGAACGCCGAAATTCCCCACAGCGATCCCTTGACCATGACCAAGGCCCTCAGCGCTGATCTCGAATCCATTGTTCGCAAGCACACAGGGCAATGGTTCTGGATTCATCGTCGCTGGAAACCCGTCGGTGCCCGAAACGCCGAGCCGATGCCAGCCGAGGCGAAGACGAACTGAGAGCCAGCCCTCTGCCACGGCAGTTCCCTATTGCCACAGGCCATTAGCCTGAGCAGCGAAGCCTTTCGTCTTCTCTGGTATCTTTACTCAACACGCGCAGCGGCCAGAATTCTGCCATAACCGACTTCCTGTACTAGGACAGCTGCAGGAGCCGTTCCCATCAGCGTGTGGGACAACGACAACTCATCCTTCCCGTCCCACTCCGCCGCGACATGCCAATCCTCCACCACATTTGCATAGGTAAAGTTGCGCCCGGCCAGCTCACCCCTCGTAATGTTGACGCTGCGCTCAGGCTGAAAGCGGACGATCTGGACCAGCATTTTCCGCGAGCCCAACCCAGCCTTGGGATTCAGGTGGATCGACAGCCGGTCCCCGTCCCGATCTGCCGTCAGTTCAACAGGTCTAGCCTGTCCCTGATGCTCGCCGATTGCCGCTGCAATCTCCATGGCATCCGATCCGGCGACGGCTTGCTGCCCCATGATGATCATCTGCGGCGTATAGATCATCCGCCGCCCGCCGGCGTGGGCATAACCTTTTTGCCGCCGCGTGTGCTCGGGGCGGGCGAACTTGTCCTTCCAGCCGATGTAATCCCAGTAATCCACGTGCAGCGCCAGTGCCAGCACATCCTCCTGCGCCGCCAGGCGGTGCAGCAGCGCGTCAGCAGGTGGGCAGGAAGAACAGCCTTGCGACGTGTAAAGCTCTACCACAACCGGGCTGGCACTGGACTGACCAAAGGCGGGCAGAACCAGCCCCCACAAGGCAAAGATCGACGCCAAAACTCTCATCAAATGCTCAATTCCTTCACTGGCGCCCCTCATTAGGAACACTAGATGTACTGCCATACCGGTCCTTTGGCCAATCAATCATTTTTGAGCCGGCAAAGCACCCACAAGTCACAAAAATCGCAACGAATTGCCGTCCGCGGCAGTTGAACCCTCACAGTCCTATTGAAAGCCCGCCCCGCCTTTGGCAGAAATTCGGGCAGCGATATCCCTCATGAAACTCTCGAAGGGAGGCCACAAATGCCTATTACCGTCGGACAAGACACTGCAAAGGCGCGTAAAACGCTAACGGTCAACGGAAAATCTCTTTCCTTCTATTCCATTCCCGCCGCTTCCGAAGCCGGACTTGGCGACTTCTCCAAACTGCCCGCCGCGCTGCGGGTGGTGCTGGAAAACATGCTTCGCTTTGAAGATGGCGGTTTTTCGGTCTCCACGGACGACATCCGGGCCTTCGGCACCTGGGCAGAGCAAGGCGGCCGCAACCCGCGTGAGATCGCCTACCGCCCTGCCCGCGTGCTGATGCAGGACTTTACCGGCGTCCCCGCGGTTGTTGACCTCGCCGCGATGCGCGACGGCATCGTCGGGCTGAAAGGTTCTGCCGCCAAGATCAACCCGCTGGTGCCGGTGGATCTGGTCATCGACCACTCGGTGATGATCGACGAGTTCGGTAACCCCCGCGCGTTCCAGATGAACGTCGACCGCGAGTACGAGCGCAACATGGAGCGCTACCAGTTCCTGAAATGGGGACAAACCGCGTTTGACAACTTCCGCGTGGTGCCACCCGGCACCGGCATCTGCCATCAGGTGAACCTGGAGTACCTGGCCCAGACCGTCTGGACCGACGTGGACCAGAACGGCGACGAGGTTGCCTATCCTGATACGCTGGTGGGCACTGACAGCCACACCACGATGGTGAACGGCGCCGCGGTGCTGGGCTGGGGCGTTGGTGGCATCGAGGCCGAAGCGGCCATGCTGGGCCAGCCGATTTCCATGCTCATCCCCGAAGTCATCGGGTTCGAACTGACGGGCGAGATGGTCGAAGGCACCACCGGCACCGACCTGGTTCTGAAGGTTGTGGAAATGCTGCGCGCCAAGGGCGTGGTTGGCAAATTCGTGGAATTCTACGGTGACGGGCTGGACCGGCTGCCCTTGGCGGACCGCGCCACCATTGCCAACATGGCCCCGGAATACGGCGCCACCTGCGGCTTCTTCCCGATTGACAATGAGACCCTGCGCTACCTGCGCAACACCGGCCGTGACGAGGACCGCATCGCCCTGGTCGAGGCCTACGCACGGGAAAACGGTCTGTGGCGCGACGCGGATTATGCGCCGATCTACACCGACACGTTGACGCTCGACATGGGCACGATCGTCCCTGCGATCTCCGGGCCGAAACGCCCGCAGGATTATATCGCACTGGACAAGGCTGCATCGACTTTCCACAAGTATGTCGAAGGGTTGCGCAGCGCCAAGGATGCCTCGGACAACGCGGAAGGACGCTGGGAGGCCGAAGGCGGTCAGCCGGAACCGCAGGAGATCCCCGGCAACGAAGGTCACCACAAGCTGGGCTACGTGACCTCGGAGAATGGCAACTATCAGCTGCATGATGGCTCGATCGTGATCGCCTCGATCACCTCCTGCACCAACACGTCGAATCCATACGTGATGATTGGTGCCGGTCTGGTGGCCAAAAAGGCGCATGAACTCGGCCTTACCCGCAAACCCTGGGTCAAGACCTCCCTCGCGCCCGGCTCGCAGGTGGTGTCACAGTACCTCGAAGCGGCGGGATTGCAGGAGCATCTGGATGCCATCGGCTTCAACCTTGTCGGTTATGGCTGCACGACCTGCATCGGCAACTCCGGCCCGCTGGCCGAGGAGATCTCGAAATGCATCAACGACCATGACCTGATCGGCGTCTCTGTGCTTTCGGGCAACCGCAACTTCGAGGGCCGGATCAGCCCGGATGTGCGGGCGAACTACCTGGCGTCGCCGCCGCTGGTCGTGGCCTACGCCCTGGTCGGTGACATGAACGTCGACATCACCACGGCGCCGCTCGGCAAGGACAAGAACGGCAATGACGTCTACCTGAAGGACATCTGGCCCAGCCAGAAAGAGATCGCCGACCTCGTTGAAAAGACCGTGACCCGCGAAGCGTTCCAGTCGAAATACGCGGACGTCTTCAAGGGCGATGAGAAATGGCAGTCGGTGTCGGTCACCGATGCCGAGACCTATGACTGGCCGGCGCACTCGACCTACATCCAGAACCCGCCCTACTTCCAGGGGATGGGGCCGGAGCCGGGTAGCATCTCCAACATCGAAGGCGCGAAGGTTCTGCTGATGCTCGGCGACATGGTCACCACCGACCACATTTCGCCCGCAGGTTCCTTTGCCAGCACGAGCCCCGCAGGCAAATACCTGTTGGAACGTCAGGTCCAGCCCAGGGAGTTCAACTCCTATGGTTCGCGTCGCGGCAACCATGAGATCATGATGCGCGGCACCTTCGCCAATATCCGCATCAAGAACGAGATGCTGGATGGCGTCGAAGGCGGCTATACCAAGGGGCCGGACGGGCAGCAGACCTCGGTCTACGAAGCCGCGATGGCGCACCAGGCCAATGGCACCCCGTTGGTGGTGTTCGGCGGCGAGCAGTATGGCGCCGGCTCGTCCCGTGACTGGGCGGCAAAGGGCACAGCACTTCTGGGTGTAAAGGCCGTGATTGCCGAGAGCTTTGAACGGATCCACCGCTCCAACCTTGTTGGCATGGGGGTTATTCCCTTCGAGTTCACCGCTGGTGACACCCGCAAGACTTTGGGGCTGACCGGGGATGAAACCGTGTCCATCCGCGGCCTCGACACCATTGAGCCGCAGCAAGAGGTCCCCTGCGATATCACCTACGCAGATGGCACGACCAAGACCATCACGCTGAAATGTCGGATCGATACCGCTCCCGAGAAGGAGTACATCGAACATGGCGGCGTGCTGCACTACGTGTTGCGCAAGCTGGCCAAGTCCTGACGCCAGAACCATATTCGCGCCGGGCAGCCCCCGGCGCGAATTGTTTTGGGCAACCTGTCCACGGCCAAAGCGGTTGGCAACACGGCCCGCCACCTATCGAGACGCGATGTCGGATAGCCCACCTGCATACGAGGCTGGGTTCTGAAAGCCGACGATCGATACGCGATCCCAGACCGCCTGTCAGCGGGTGGAACGCAACATGTCGTCGATTGTCCCGTCGCGCTTCAATTCGCCAAGCGCCCGGTTGAAATCCTCGAGGTACGCCTCTGCGCCGGTCAGACGGGAAAGACCGAAATGAGCCGGTTTGCTGGTGATATCGGGATCCACTGGACGCAAGCTGTCCTGCCAGCCATTCTGGCGTACGGTGTGATGCCCAACCAACCGGTCTGACACGGCAAGATCGACCCTGCCGAACTTCAGCATCTGCATCAGGCTCTCGATGTCCTTGACCCAGACGATCGATTTGTCACTGCCAAGCCCGGCAATCAGTTCGTGCGAGACAAAGGCTCCGGTCAACACCCCCAACCGCAGCTCCGCGACACTTTCCACGCGTCCGTCCCATTCGAACCCATCAGGAAAGCGCTCGGTGCTGAACCAGAAGTTGTAACTCTCCTCGAAGGTCGCATCGGTAAACGCCAGAAAGCGCTCCCGGTCCGCACTTTTGAATAGCGGCAGAATGCCATCGACATTTCCCGCTTCGGCCTGAACCTGGCAGCGCTTCCAGGGCAACATCTGGACCTCCGCACTGACACCCTCGATCTTCGAGACGACAGCCTGCAGCAGGTCCACTTTCAGCCCCCCGGTGATCTTCCCGCCGGAGGCATAAGTGTAGGGTGGGTAAGGATCAAAGCAAAACGTCAGCATGGTCTCGGCCGATGCCATGCAGGACATCAGACCAAGCGCAGACGTTGCAGTGCTCACCAGACAGCTCAGGCGTTTCAACAGGCTCACGGATCCCTCCCCTTAATCGTCCACACGACGGGACAAGATCGCACCGTCTCTGTTCGCAGGACAGCACTGTGATGTGCCCGATCAGAAAAGGTGGCGCTTTCTGATGTTCAGGTTTGCAGGCACGGGGGTATCAATCAACCCTCACGCGCAACGATTGACTCATTTTTTCTGCTGCCCGCCCTCTTACAGCCTCAAGAGCAAAGGACAGGAACCAAGCTCGCAGTGACAGCCCACCCGTCTGAGAGGGCACGCTAGGCGGGACGTTCAAGGCGTTTCGCAACTGGCCAGAAACAACTGCGCTGACTTGCCTCAGTTACCCGCGGCCCGTTCCATCGCCGGGCGCAGAGTTTTATCGATAACCTGCTGGGTGATCGGGCCTGCCCAACGCAGGACAATCGTCCCGTTGCCATCAATGACATAGGTTTCCGGAACCCCGTAAAGGCCCCAATCGATTGCCATACGCCCCTTTTCGTCCCGCCCGATAGCCGTGTAAGGATCGCCCAGTTCCTCAAGAAAAGCCGTGGCGTTGCCCAATTGGTCCTTGTAGTTGACGCCGTATATCGGGATGCCCTCGGCCGACAGCGCCTCCAATTTCGGATGCTCGGCCCGACACGGGGCGCACCAGCTTGCCCAGTAGTTCACCAGCTTGACGGTGCCATCCCGCAAGGTCTCGTCACTGAACAGCTCTTTCCCGGGAAACTCCTCCAGAACCACTGGCGGCGCGGGCTGGCCCTCACGCGCAGAAGGCAGGCTGTCAGGATCCTCGCGGAACATCCCGACAAGGGCGAGGCCGACAAACCCTGCAAATACCACGCCGGGAACCGCCATCAACGGAGAGATCTTAGCCATTTCGCTTTATCCGGGATTCAAGATTTTCCATCTCACGACGCACCTTGCGACCACGCCAAAGCGTCACCAGCACCAGCGCAACAAGCAGGACCAGTGACGCCGCATAGGCCGACAGAACCGCGTCTGCATATTTTCCAAGATCGGGCATCATGCCTCCAGCCTTTCACGCGCGATCAAAGCCTTGATGCGGCGCGCCCGGATTTCTGTTCCCGTGCGGTAGAACACCAGGGCGATGAACAACAGGACAAACCCGGCCATGCAGACGTAGAGCGGGTTGGAGAAGACATCCGCGACATTCTCTTCCTTATCGAGCGACAACGACGCCCCCTGATGCAGCCCCTGGTTCCAGAAGTTCACCGCATAACGGCTCAGCACCGCAAAGACCGACCCCACCAGGCACAGGATCGATGTCAGATCCGCCGCGGTGTCGGGGTTATCAATCGCTTCCCACAGGGCGATGTAGCCAAGGTAGAACAGGAACAGCACCAAAAAGGATGTCAGCCTGGGATCCCACGCCCACCATGTCCCCCACATGGGCTGGCCCCAGATCGCACCGGTCACCAGGGCGATCACTGTCATCACAACACCCACGGGCGCCGCGGCGCGGGCTGCGAGCGCACTCACGTGGTGGCGGCGGATCACCCAGACCAACGAGGTCACCAACATCATGAACCACGCGTTGATCGCCATCAGTGCTGAAGGCACGTGCAGGAAAATGATCTTGACGGTTGAGCCCTGCCGGTAGTCATCCGGCGTGAAGAAAAACCCCCAGACCAGACCAACGCTGATCAGCACTGCGGAACTGATCCACAGCGTCGGCATCACCCGCTCGGTGGTGGCCAGGAACTTTTTCGGATTGGCGTATTCCCAGATCGACATGTTGGCTATTTAGCTCTTGTTCTCGGGTTTCACAATTGCTGCACGGGGCAGATTTCCTAGCGCAAATTGACGCGCAGCACCGCAGCACTGGCAAAGGGCAGCAAGGCAATCGACGCTGCAGAAATCCCGGCCAGCAGCAACAGCGGCGTCTGCACCGCAAGCCCCTCTGCGCCGCGGCGCGCGACCTCTGCACCGAAAATCAACGTCGGCACATAAAGAGGCATGACAAGCAGCGACAACAGCAGCCCGCCCCGTTTCAAGCCCACGGTAAGCGCCGCGCCGAAGGTACCGATGACGCTCAGCGCGGGCGTGCCCAGAAGCAACGAGACCAGCAGCCATAGAAACCCCTGCACCGGAAGGTTCAACAGGACACCAAGCACGGGTGCGGCCAGGACCAACGGCAATCCGGTGGTGATCCAATGGGCAAGCGCCTTGATCGTAACGGTCCCTTCCAGCGGAAGCGGCGCCGTGGCCAACAGGTCCAGCGATCCGTCTTCCCAGTCCAGCGCCAGCAGGCGATCCAACGAAAGCAGGCAGGCCAGCAGCGCGCCCAACCACAGAACACCCGGTGCGATGCGGGCCAGAAGCTCGGATTGCGGGCCAACGGAAAACGGCACCATCACAGTGACAATCAGGAAGAATGCCAGCCCCAGCCCAAAGCCGCCGCCCGCCCGCAAAGCCAGTTTCAGATCCCGGAGCAACAAGGCTATCACAGGAACCCTCCATCGAAGTCATCCAGCGCAGGCGGTTTGGCCTTGTAGAGGCCAGCGTCCAGCACCTCGGCCTCCAGTCCCAAATCGATGTGCGTGGCAATCAGCGCCGATCCCCCCTGCCCCAGATGCGCCCGAACAGCATTGGCAAACATCGCGACGGCGGCGGTGTCGAGACTCACCGTGGGTTCATCCATGATCCAGACCGGGCGCCCCGTGACCAGCATCCGGCTCAGCCCCAGCCGCCGCTTCTGCCCGGCGGACAAGGCACCGGCTGCCCGATCCCTGAGGGCTTGCAGATCAAAGGCGTCCAGGGCTGCATCAATGCCGTTCTGCCCAAAGACGCTCGCCCAGAAGGTCAGGTTCTCGGCAACCGTCAGTGTCGGCTTCAAGCCGTCCGAATGCGCCGCATAGGCGACCTGCTCCTCAGCGCCCTCGACGCGCCCCGCCAGCGGCGGCTGAAGCCCGGCGAGGGTGCGCAACAAGGTGGTCTTGCCGATGCCATTGGGGCCACGCAGGATCAGCGCCGAACCGGGGCGCAAGTTAAAGCTCAGCCCCTCCAGCACCGGGAGACCACCGCGCGCCACGCTGAGATCCGTTACCGTCAATGTCATGGGGCCCGCCTGTCCAACCGTTCGCGCGAATCCATAGACCAAATGCGCCTGTGCGCCTTGTGGCAGGTCAACTCCAGCACGACTTCAGACCGGCAGTGCCGCCAGCGCTATGCGCCGGCCTTCGGATAGAAGAACATTGTAGGTGCGGCAGGCAGCCGGTGAATTCATGCTTTCGACGCCCAACCCGGCGTCCTCCAACGATTGGCGCAGCGACGCCGGAATATGCGCCACCTCTCCGCCCGTGCCGATGAAGAGAACATCGATGTCGCCCACCAACGCCAGCAACGGATCGGTGTCCTCAAACCCGCCCCAGGACATAGTACCAGCAGCCGAGGTCAAAACGCCGCCTTGATGCACCTTCCCGCCAATGCGGAAAAAACCGGCACCATAGCCGTCCACCGGCTGTGCATCGCTATAGCTCACTTCGTTCAGACGCATCGCTTGGGCTCCGCTGTTGGTATTGCCTTGTGGCTCGATATCATGCGCGCCCACTGCGGGGAATAGGCTGGGCGAAAACGAAAAGGGCCGCAGGTTTCCCCGCAGCCCCATCCGGTCAGTCATCCCGCGAAGGTCAGGCGTCGATATTGGCAAACTGGTTTCCGGCCGTGTTGCTGGGTTTGGACCAATCGCGCTTGACCCCCAGCTTCAGCAGGATGGCAGAGGCCACGAAGACCGAGGAATAGGTCCCGACCAGCACACCCCAGATCATCGCAAAGACAAAGCCGCGGATCACGTCGCCGCCCAGCACATAAAGCGAGATCAGCGCCAGCAATGTGGTGACAGAGGTCATCACCGTCCGGCTGAGTGTTTCGTTGATCGAGATGTTCAGAACCTCGGCGAGGTCCTTCTTCTTGTAGCGGCGCAGGTTCTCGCGGACGCGGTCGAACACCACCACGGTATCGTTCAGCGAGTAGCCGACAATGGTCAGAAGGGCGGCGATGATCGCCAGATCGAACTTGATCTGCAGCTCGGAAAACACGCCGATGGTCAGCACCACGTCATGCACCAGGGCCGCCACCGCACCGAGGGCAAACTGCCACTCAAACCGCAGCCAGATGTAGATCAGCACCGCACCGATCGCCAGCGCCACCGCGATGACAGCAGTCTGGATCAGCTCGCCCGAGACCTTGGGGCCAACCGATTCGACCGAAACGAACTTGATGCCGGGAGCAACGGTCTCCAGCGTCGCTTTCAGCGCCTCGATCATTTCGCCCGAGATTGCCTCACCGTCGTCCTGGGCCTGGATGCGGATCATCGCCACATGCTGGTCATCCTCGAACGTAGGGTCGAAGACCTCGGTGATGCTCACATCGCCCAACTCGTGCACCGCCAGCGCATCGCGATAGGCGCCCACGTCCACCGATTCGGCGGCTTCCGTGCGGATCGTGGTGCCGCCGCGGAAATCGATGCCGAAATTCAGCCCCTGCAGAAAGAAGGAGACCAACGCCACCACCATCATCAGCGCGGAAATGCCCAGCCACAGCTTGGAGCGTTGGAAGAAATCGAACGAGGTCTTCTCGGGAACAAGTTTCAGCCGCATCTTACACCTCAATCGTTTTCGGACGGCGCCGTTCAAACCACATCACGATAATCAGCCGGGTGACAAAGATCGCCGTGAAGACCGATGTCAGGATGCCGAGGCCAAGCGTGATCGCGAAACCGCGCACCGGACCAGAGCCCATGGCAAAGAGGATCACGGCCGTGATGAACGTGGTGATGTTGGCGTCCAGAATGGCGCTCAGCGCCTTGGAGTAGCCTTCGTCGATGGCGCGGGCCGGGCCGCGACCTGCCTTCAGTTCTTCGCGGATCCGTTCAAAGATCAGCACGTTGGCGTCGACCGCCATGCCGACCGTCAGAACGATCCCTGCAATACCCGGCAGCGTCAGCGTGCCACCGATGAGGCTGAGCATGCCGAAGATCAGCGCGATGTTCAGCACCAGCGCCACGTTGGCGAACAGCCCGAACAGGCCATAGCTGAGACCCATGAACACCAGCACCGCAATAAAGGCCACGATGGTGGCGATCTTGCCGGCGTCGATGCTGTCCTGCCCCAGTTCGGGGCCGATGGTGCGCTCTTCGAGGAACTCCAGCTCCGCCGGCAGCGCACCTGCGCGCAGCAGCACGGCCAGGTTGGTGCTTTCCTCGATGGTAAAGTTGCCGGTGATGATGCCAGAGCCGCCCGGAATATGCGACTGGATCACCGGGGCCGAAACAACCTCGTCATCCAGCACGATCGCAAAGGGCGAGCCGATGTTTTCCGCGGTGTAATCCCCGAACCGGCGCGCGCCGGACGTGTTGAAGCGGAAGTTCACCGCAGGCTGGCCGTTCTGATCAAACGACGGCTGCGCGTCCACCAGGTCCTCGCCTGTCACGACGGCGGCGGCCTCGATGGTGTAATAAACGCCGGGTTCATCCAGCGAAGGGATCACCTTGTTGCCGATGCCGGGGGCGGCATCCGGGTCGCTGCCACGGCCCACAACCGGGTTGAAGGTCAGCTGCGCCGTGGTGCCGATAATCGCCTTCAGCTCCGAGGCCGAGCCGATACCGGGCACCTGGATCAGGATACGGTCGGCGCCCTGGCGCTGGATGGTCGGCTCGCGGGTGCCCACTTCGTCGATACGACGGCGGACGATCTCCAGCGCCTGGCGCACGGTGCGATCGTCGGAGGCCAGCTTCTCGGCCTCGCTCAACTGCACCGTCAGGATATCGCCCTGGGCGGAAACCTCGATGTCATTGGCCCCGACGCCCGTCAGCGTGGTGATCGGATTGGCCAAGCCGCGCACCACTTCCAGCGCACGGGCCATTCCTTCCGGTTTTGAAATCTTCAGGCGAATCTGATCCGCGGGACCAGGCTGGCGGCGGAACGTGCCGACCGTTGCGCGCTCCGGTCGCAGTGCGTCGCGCACCTCCGGCCACAGCGCGTCCATCCGCGCCTCATATACGTCTTCGACCTTCACCTCGGCCAGCAGATGCGCACCACCGCGCAAATCCAGCCCCAGGTTCACCAACCCGGAGGGCAGGAACGACGGCCACTGGCCAATCGCTTCCAGACGCTCAGGCGTTTCGCCCTTGGCGATGATTTCGGCCGCCGCGTCGTTCGCCTGTTCGACGCGGGTATAGAATCCGTTTGGCAGGGCAAGTATCACACCGGCCGCACAGACCAGCCAGATAAGCACCCTCTTCCAGAGATCAATTTGCAGCATTGCCCTGCCTTTTCAGTATATTATTGGCCCAAGCTCAGGATACGGGATCCGTTTTGCTCAGCACTTGGGCAAGGGTCGACTTGATGACGCGGACTTTCACACCGTCGGCAATCTCGACCTCGATCTCATTGTCTTCCTTGACCTTGGTGACCTTGCCGATCAGGCCGCCCTGGGTCACCACCTGGTCCCGCACACGAACCTGGTCGATCATCTTTTGATGCTCTTTCATCTTCTTCTGCTGCGGGCGGATCAGCAGGAAGTACATGATCGCGAAGATCAGGATAAGCGGGAGAAATTGGGCGACTGCGCCACCGTCCATGGGATATTCCTTCTGTCAAAGCGGCGCTGACGTTAGCGCCGGAAATTTGCAGCGGAACCTATGCGCTGGGACAAAGGGTTGCAAGGCTCGAGCAGCGCTTTCCGGACGCCGTTGCACATAGACCTTACGCCCCCCTTCCCCTTTGTTCACCCTTGCGTCATAGGATGGGGCCAGTGATTCAATTGTTTCCAAGCCAGGAGAGACTCTCATGCATGACATCCGCGCAATCCGCGAAAACCCTGCCGCCTTTGACGCTGCACTGGCGCGGCGCGGGGATGCGGGCGTGTCAGCCGAGATCCTGGCCCTCGACGAAGCCCGGCGCGCCAAGATTCTCGCCGCGGAAACCGCCCAGGCAGAACAGAAGAAAGCCTCCAAGGAGGTTGGCGCAGCCAAGGGTCGCGGTGACGAGGCCGAGTTTGAGCGCCTGCGTGCGCTCGTGGCCGAGAAAAAGGCGGAAGTCGCGGCGATGAATGCCGAGGCAAAGGAGCTGGACGCTCAACTGACCGACAAGCTCGCCCGGATTCCGAACCTGCCCGCAGACGACGTGCCGGAAGGTGCCGACGAGGATGACAACGTCGAGGTCAACCGTTGGGGTGAACCCAAGGCGCTGGGCTTTGAGCCGAAAGAGCATTTTGAAATCCCCGGTGTGGCCGCCGGCATGGATTTCGAGACTGCCGCCAAGACCAGCGGTTCGCGCTTCGTGTTCCTGCGCGGTGCAGTGGCCCGCATCCACCGGGCGCTCGCGCAGTTCATGCTCGACGTCCATGTCGACGAAAACGGCCTCTCCGAAACCCAGACCCCGGTGCTGGTGCGTGACGAGGCAATGTACGGCACCGACAAGCTCCCCAAATTCGGGGACGACAGCTATCAGACCACCAACGGTTGGTGGCTGGTGCCCACATCCGAGGTGACGCTGACCTACTCGGTCGCTGGCGAGGTGCTGAACGAGGCCGACCTGCCGATCCGCCTGACCGCCCATACCCAGTGTTTCCGGTCCGAAGCCGGCAGCGCAGGCAAGGACACCTCGGGCATGCTGCGCCAGCACCAGTTCGAGAAGGTCGAAATGGTGTCGATCACCCACCCGGACGAGTCCGATGCCGAGCAGAAGCGGATGCTGCGCTGTGCCGAAGACCTGCTGGAGCGGCTTGGGATCCCCTACCGCACCGTGATTCTCTGCACCGGTGACATGGGCTTTGGCGCCCGCCGCACCTTTGATATCGAAGCCTGGCTGCCGGGTCAGAACACCTATCGCGAGATCTCCTCGGTCTCCACCACGGGCGATTTCCAGGCACGCCGCATGAACGCACGGTTCAAACCCGCCGACGGCGGCAAGCCGCAGTTTCTGCATACTCTGAACGGTTCGGGTCTGGCGGTCGGGCGCTGCCTGATCGCGGTTCTGGAGAATGGCCAACAGGCAGACGGTTCGGTTCAACTGCCGGAAGTGCTTGCGCCCTATCTCGGCGGAAAGCGCACCCTGACCGCCGAGGGCAAACTGGCCTGATCCGGCCAGCTGCACACAACCAGCCCAACAACGAAACGGCGCCCGGTGGCGCCGTTTTGCTTTGCGTCAATGCCCTGTGCGGTCAGGACTTGGACTTCTTCTTTTTCTTTCGCGAAGACTTCTCCTGCTCCACGGGCTTTATTCCTTCCAGGATAGCCTTCGCCTTGGCCTTTTCCTTCTCGATGGCCTTCTTGGCCTTGGCCTTCACCTTCTTGGCCTTCAACTTGGCCTTGATCTTAGCTTCGGCGAATTCCTCGGCCAAATTGGCGGCCTTGCGCTTGGCCTTGGCGGCTTTGGCTTTCGCCTTGGCAGCCTTTGTCTCGGCAGCGACCCGCGCCGCTTCGGCCCGGGCAAGGCGGGCTTTCATTTCGACACGCGCTTTCGCATCCTGAACCGCCTTCTCAGCGGCTTCGATCCGATTGGCAGGTTTGCCGTTCACCGCGCCCTGCTCTGTGGGCGCATCCGTCGGCGCAGCTTCAGGTTTGGCTTCCGGTTTGGCCTCTTTCACGGCTGCTTTCGCCGTTGCCCGCAGGTTTTTTGCCCGGTTTGCTCCGATGGCAGGAATTTCGCGCAACCGCGTTTCTTCCAGTGCCACAAGGTCCTCTGCCGTGCGGATGCCGTTGGCCGCCAAGACCTTTGCCAGTGCCGGGCCAACGCCGCGCAATTTTTGAACTGGTATCATGCCTGTCCTTTTCCCTGTTGTTGGAGGCCGAGGCCCCGGTTATCGGTCACTTTGGTCAGACGACCGTCAGCTTGGAAACGGAACCAGCGCTTGCTTGTCCTCATCCCAAAGCTTCAGCGTCAATGCGCGCAGTGCCTCGAGAAATCCGATCCGCCGCAGGCCCAGTTCAGCTGGCAGGCTGTAGTGACACTGGCGCAATCGGTATGAAGGAATCCGCGCGTTATAATGGTGGATATCATGCAGCGTGATATTCGCCACCGCCAGGTCAAACAGCCAACCGAAATCCAGGCAGGACGAACCTTGAAGGGCCGCAACCTGCGGGTTCAGATTCGGACGGCGGTCCCAGTAGGTGTCCTCGAAATTATGCTGCAAGTAGACGAGGAACACCCCGATCATGCCGCCAAGGAAAGAAAACACCAGCCACACCCAGACGCCGCTCATCCCCGCAACTGCATACAGCAGCGTCAGCATTCCGATGATTGCCAGATTGTGCAGGATCACCCCCCAGACGCCGAACTCCAGCGTATTCTTGGGCCAGCGATAGCGGATGAAATAGGTGAAGGCCGCCCCCAGCGGCACCAAGATAAACGGGTTACGGTAAAGCCGGTACTGCAACCGTTTCCAGAACCCCGCCTGCTGCCACTCGCGGAGTGTCATCGTGTAGATTTCGCCGGTTTCGCGATGCTCTAGATTGCCGACATTGGCGTGATGCAGGTTGTGGTTCTGCTTCATCACCTCAAAGGGCGCAAAGGTGAAAGGTGACAACACATGCCCTGCCAGCTCATTCTGGGCGCGGGTTTCGAACAGTGAATGATGCCCGGTATCGTGCTGCAACACATAGAGGCGGACGGCGGAAAAGGCGAAGACAATCCCGGCCGGCAGAAGAATGTACCAACGGTCCACATGGACGATCGCAAGCCACAACGCTCCGAAGTAGACCGCAAATGTTCCAAAATAGCTGAGCGCGGCCAAGCGGTTGTCCTTGACGCAAAAGGCGCGGGTATGTGTCCTCAGATCCATAAGACACCTCATAAATGCAGAATATGACGGCCTGCTGAAACCGGCCGCTAAAATGACTCTGCAGTAGAGGTAAGTCTCGCTGAGACATCTGCAAGACGCAAGCCTCGCGAGGGCGCGCGCGGAATAGCCAGAAAAAAGGCGCCACCGTGAGTTCAGGTGACGCCAGCCCCGCGCAGTGTATGCTGCCCGGAGTGTCCAATTTCGAGAGGCCGATAACCCGAGAGCCAGCCCCTAGCGCGGGCGAAGCCGCAGCCGCGTCAACTGCCGCGCTTGTTCAGGTGTTTGGCCAGCGCACCTGCATTCTTCTGGCGTTTGCCCTTGTAGGGGTTCTTGTCCCCCTGGCCGCGCATGTACAGACGGATCGGCGTTCCCGGCATGTCAAAATCTTCGCGCAAGCCGTTGATCAGATAGCGATTATAGCTATCCGGCAGCTTGTCGGGATGCGAGCACATGACAACGAACCCCGGCGGGCGGCTCTTGACCTGGGTCATGTAGCGCAGTTTGATCCGCTTGCCCTGAGGCGCCGGCGGCGGGTGCTGTTCGAGCATGCCAACCAGCCAACGGTTGAGCGCCGCGGTGGGCACCCGCCGGTTCCAGGTGGCATAAGCACGCATGATCGCGTCATGCAGCCGATCCAGCCCCTTGCCGGTCTTGGCCGAAACCGTGACCAGCGGCGCGCCCCGCAGCTGCGGCAGCAAACGGCCAAAGGCCTCCTTCAGGTCGCGCAGCTTTTCCTGCTTGTGCTCCTCGGCGTCCCATTTGTTGACCGCCACCACCACCGCGCGGCCTTCGCGTTCGGCCAGATCCGCGATGCGCAGATCCTGCTGTTCAAACGGGATGCTGGCATCCAAGAGAACCACCACGACCTCGGCAAATTTCACCGCGCGCAAACCATCGGAGACAGACAGCTTTTCCAGCTTTTCCTGCACCTTGGCCTTTTTGCGCATGCCGGCCGTGTCGAACACCCGCATCGGCACGTCGTTCCAGTTGATCCGAAGCGAAATCGCGTCGCGGGTAATCCCGGCCTCTGGACCGGTCAGCAGCCGATCTTCGCCCAGGATCTTGTTGATCAGCGTCGATTTACCGGCATTGGGGCGCCCCACCACCGCCACCTGAAGCGGCTTGGCATCGGTGGGAACAGGAATGCTTTCCTCTTCATCCTCGCCGATTTCCTCGTCCACGGCCACATCGGTCGCCGGGGCATGGCGTTCCGCCTCGGCCTCAAATTTTTCGGCCAGCGGCTGCAAGACACCGTAGAGGTCCGGCATGCCCTCGCCATGTTCGCCCGACAGGCGCAGCGGCTCGCCCAGGCCCAGACCATAGGCTTCCAGAACGCCGGCTTCGGCGGCATTGCCCTCGGCCTTGTTGGCCGCCAGGATCACATGGGCAGACTTGCGGCGCAGGATATCGGCAAAGATTTCATCCGTTGGCGTCACACCGGTCCGGGCGTCGATCATGAACAGGCAGATATCGGCCATGTCCACCGCGCGCTCCGTCAGTCGGCGCATGCGTCCCTGCAGCGAGTTGTCGGTGGCATCTTCCAGACCCGCGGTGTCAATCACCGTAAAGCGCAGATCCCCCAACCGCGCCGCGCCTTCACGCAAATCGCGGGTGACGCCCGGCTGGTCGTCGACCAGGGCCAGCTTCTTGCCGACAAGACGGTTGAACAGGGTGGATTTGCCCACGTTGGGACGGCCCACGATGGCGAGGGTAAAGGACATCAGACCAGCTTTCTTCGACTCAAGTTGTGCCCCATAGCGCATCCGCGCGGCAAGTGCCAGCGCTCAGCGATAGGCCAGCAGCTCTCCTTTGGAGGAAACCACGTAAAGCGTGCGATCCGCAACCACCGGCGCGGTGGTCGCGCCGCCCGGTACCTCGATGGTACGCGTCAGGCTGCCATCCTGCGGATTGAAGAAGCGCAGCACCCCATCGTTGGACGCAACGACAATCTGGCCACCCGCAACAACCGGCCCGTGGTGCACATAAATGCGTCCCCGTTTGCCCGGCTTGTCTTTCACGTAGCCCGGCAGATCCACCGCCCAGATGACCTCACCGGTACGGGCATCCAGCCGCAGCAGCTGGTTCAGATCGCTGACCTGGAACAGGCTGTCTCCCGCGGGCCAGGCGGTTCCGCTGGCGCCTTCCCTCGCGGTCCACAGCCGATCACCGGTGTCCAGATCGATCGCCACCGTCCGGCCTGAGTTGTTGCCGACATAAAGCCGCTTTCCGGAAATCACTGGCGCCCCGGTGACATCGGTGATCCGCGACAAGGTGCGCCCAGTGCGCTGGCCGGCAACCGAGGCGGTCCAGCGCCGCAGGCCACCGCGGCGGAAGGTGGCAATCAGGTCGCCAGAGCCAAAGGCAAAAATAGCCAGATCACGTGACACCACAGGCGCCGGTGCCCCGAGAATATTGGACGGCGACGGGGCCGCCTCGACCTGCCAGGCAATCCGGCCGTCCTTGGTGTTCACCGCCCAGCCGGTGTCATCGCCGGCCACCAAGTACACCAAGCCTCCGCTGACCCGCGGCTGGCCGGAGCCAGTCGCCTCAAGTTCCTGCCGCCAGATCGGGGTCCCGGTTGCGGCATCCAGTGCCGTCAGCACGCCAAAGCCGGAAGACACGTAAACCACGCCATCGTCATAGGCGAGGCCGCCACCGGTGGCTTGGCCGTCGTCATCCGCCGCAGGCACCAGCTTGGCCTGCCACAACACCTGCCCCTGCGGCGACACCGCAGAAACCTGAGCCCCGCTGTCCAGCGTGTAGATGCGCCCGCCTCCGACAACCGGCGTTGCGGTGATGCGCTGGCGGCGGCTGTCACCGGCGCCAATTCCCACCGACCACACCCGCTGCGGGGCCACCGACAATGCTGGATGCGCGGTCCGGGTCGCCTCGGCACCATGGCCCTGCGGCCAGCTCGTGTTGACCGTCTGCTGCGGCAGCCAAATGGCGCGCGACTGGTTCACGACCTCCGCCGCGTATTCCGGGCGAATGTCCTCGCGCTCGCCGCGCAGGATGACTTCCTCTTCGGCGCAAGCGACCAGAAGCCCGGCCAGGGCCGTACCACACAAAAGCGCCCGTGCGCCGGAGAAAGTCGAGAATGTTTTCATGGCCGTGCCCTGTCTGCCCCTGTGCCCTGGTGCCGGTCTTCGTCCCGGTCTCTCTGGTCTGTCGTCGTAGCGTCCGTGGCTGCGTCTGCGTGACTTACCCTTCCGGGGTATCGGTGGCCTCGATCGAACCACCAAGCGCCACAATCACCTGCGTTGCACGTTCTTTCAAGTCCGCACTCGCACCGGCGTCTTGCGAAATTGACCGCAGCCGATCAATTGCCGCCTGGGTGTTGCCGTCTTCAACATCGAGAAGCGCCAGCTGCTCCGACGCGAGCAGCGCCAGAGGTGCACCGGGCTGCGCCAAGGCTTCATATTGCAGTCGGCGCTCATCGATGCTCAGGCTGTCGGCCTGCAATGTCAGCGCCTTGAAGCTCGCAATATGGCGATAGATCAACGGCACTTCAGCATCGGTGGCAACGGCTTCCAGCTCTTCCTTGGCCGCGGCGGTGTCCCCAGCCTTGGCCCGCGCACCGGCTTCCAGCATGGCCACGATGGCGCGCCCGCGAGCGGTCTCGGCCTCGATAGATGCCAGTGCCTCGGCCTGCGCCGTATCCTCTTCAAGCTCCAGCGCCGCGGTGATCTGGTCTCCCAGAGCCTGGGCTGCAGCGAGTTCCTGCGCCTTGCTGTATTCGCGATAGGCCGCGCCGCCAACGATCAGCGCGACCGCGACACCGCCAATCCAGCCATACCGCTTCAGTGCGTGGAAAAACCGGTCGCGGCGGACCTCTTCGGTCACCTCGTCGATAAAGCTGTCGGTGTCGCTCATTAAAAGCCCCTGGTCTGCGCGGCCCGACGGTCGAAGGAGGGCCAGCATTGAATGCGTTCGTGCCCCTCTTACCCTGCCTTCCAAACCAAGCCAAGTGGCCCGTTTGCATCAGAAACCCCGGAAAACCGACGGGAAAAGGCAGAAATATGAACTGAACCACTTAGTTTAGAATGGACATCTCCTATATCTGGCCTATCAATTCCGCGCGAGTCCCTTTGCCCCACAGTCCGCGCCCTGTGCCGGACGGCACATATTTTCCGGGACCCAAGCAAGAATTTTAGAAAGGCCCGACATGCGTATTGTCCCAATGCTGACAGCCGTCGTGGTGACCGCCAGTCTTTATATGGTGATCATCGAACGGGAGAAACTGATGGCATTTGCCAGAGGGGAAACCGCTCCGGAGGCCACAGAACCCGTGACCGAAGACACGTCGGCGCCTTCCGCCGCGCAAGGTGGCGACAAACGCATCGGGGTTGTCGCGCTGCGCAGCCAGGCCCGCACCATCGGCAATGCGGTGATCCTGCGGGGGCAGACCCAGGCGATCCGCCAGGTGGAGGTGCGGGCAGAAACCACTTCGACCGTGATTTCCGAACCGCTGCGCAAGGGCGCCGCAGTCAAAAAGGGCGATCTTCTGTGTGAACTGGATCCCGGCACCCGCCCTGCCACCCTGTTGCAGGCACAGGCACAGCTGAAAGAAGCCAGGATCAATCTCACCGCAGCCTCCAAGCTGTCGGAAGGCGGCTACGCCTCTGAAACGCGGCTGGCCGCCGCCGAGGCAGCCGAACGTACCGCGCAAGCCGCCGTGGCGGCCGCCGAACGGGAAATCGCCAATCTGAAGATCACCGCCCCCTTCGACGGTCTGCTGGAAAGCGACACCGCCGAGCTGGGCAGCCTGCTGCAACCGGGCAGCCTCTGCGGCACCGTGATCCAGCTCGACACCATCAAACTGGTGGGCTACGTGCCCGAAGCCGAGGTCAACAAGGTCACCCTGGGGGCCTCTGCGGGCGCCAAACTGGCCACTGGTCAGCAGGTTCAGGGCAAGGTCACTTTCCTCAGCCGCTCCGCGGACCCGCAAACCCGGACCTTCGAGGTCGAGATCACGGTGCCGAACCCGGACCTGTCGATCCGCGACGGGCAAACGGCCGATATCGCGATTTCCTCTGCTGGCTCCCTCGCCCACAAGCTTCCGCAATCGGCGCTGACCCTCAACAACGAAGGCCGCCTGGGCGTGCGGGTGGTCGGCGAGGACAGCACCGTTGAATTCTTTCCCGTCGAACTGCTGCGGGACGAGGCTGACGGCGTCTGGCTGGGCGGGCTGGCAGCGGAAGCCGACATCATCGTGGTCGGGCAGGATTTCGTAACCGAAGGCGTACCCGTGGCAGCCACATACCGGGAGGCTGACCAGTGACCGGTATCGTAGGCTGGGCCGCCAACCGGGCCCGGATGGTTCTTGCATTCATCGCAATCTCGCTCCTGGTGGGCGGGTTTGCCTATTCCATGCTCCCCAAGGAAGGCGAGCCGGACATCGAAATTCCGGCTCTGTTCATCTCTGTCCCCTTCCCCGGCATTTCCGCCGAGGATTCAGAAACCCTGCTGGTCAAGGTGATGGAGACCGAGCTTGCCGACCTCGACGGGCTCGACAAGATGACCTCCACCGCCGCCGAGGGCTATGCCGGGGTGGCGCTGGAGTTCGAGTTCGGCTGGGACAAGACCGCGGTGATGGCGGATGTGCGCGACGCGATGGACAAGGCCGAGGCCGAGTTCCCCGAGGGCGCCGAAAAATACACCATCAACGAGATCAACTTCTCCGAATTCCCCATCGTCATCGTGAACCTGACAGGGGCGGTGCCGGAACGGACCATGGCGCGCATCGCCAAGGACCTGCAGGATGACCTCGAGGCCCTGGACGCCGTTCTGGAGGCAGGGATCGCCGGTAATCGGGACGAAATGGTCGAAGTGTTGATCGACCCGTTGCGGCTCGAGGCCTATAACGTCACGGCTCTTGAGCTGATCAACGTTGTGCAGAACAACAATCAGCTGATTGCCGCGGGCGAAGTCGACACCGCCCAGGGCTCCTTTGCAGTGAAGGTCCCGTCGTCCTTTGATGATGTTCAGGATATCTACCAGTTGCCGGTGAAGACCAATGGCGACCGGGTGGTGACGCTTGGCGAATTGGCCCAGATCAATTTCACCTTCGAGGACCGCGAAGGCACCGCCCGTTTCAATGGCGAAGACACGGTGGCCCTGCAGGTGGTCAAGCGCAAGGGCTACAACCTGATCGACACCGTCAACCTGGTGAAGGAAACGCTGGAGATCTCCAAGTCGAAATGGCCGCCGGAACTGCAGGCTGCGGTAACGGTGGGCACCTCCAACGACCAGAGCCGCGTGGTCGGCTCGATGGTGAGCCAGCTGGAGGGCTCGGTGCTGACCGCCATCGCACTGGTGATGATCGTGGTGCTGTCGGCGCTTGGCAGCCGCGCCGCGCTGCTGGTCGGGTTTGCCATTCCGACCTCCTTCCTGTTGTGTTTTGCCCTTCTGGCGCTGATGGGGATTTCGATCTCCAACATCGTGATGTTCGGCCTGATCCTTGCCGTCGGCATGCTGGTCGATGGCGCCATCGTGGTGGTGGAATACGCCGACAAGCGGATCAAGGAAGGCACCGGCCCGATGCACGCCTATGTCGAGGCGGCGCAGCGGATGTTCTGGCCGATCGTGTCGTCGACGGCGACCACCCTCTGCGCCTTCCTGCCGATGCTGTTCTGGCCCGGCGTGCCGGGTGAATTCATGGGCATGCTGCCGGTGACCCTGATCTTCGTTCTGTCGGCCTCGCTGGTGGTGGCGCTGATCTACCTGCCGGTGATGGGCGGCGTGACCGGCCGCATCAGCCGGACCTTCGAAGGCGCGTCCCGCACTCTGCGCATGGTCGCCCCCTGGTGGCTGCGCGCCGCCCTTGTGCCGCTTCCAATGTGGGGCATGTTTGCCGGTGCGATGCAGATGCTGAACCCGGGCTACCTGCTTGGCGCTGATGCCGCCGGGATCGGCCCGGTTGTGTTTGGTGCGCTGGTCTTTGCCCTCAGCGCGTTTGCCGCCTCGATCACCCTCAGCGCGGTCAAGATCGAACGCGAAGAACGGGAAGTCAGAACCGGCTACCACCATTCCCCGTTTGGCCATTTCATCAAGTTCATCGCCGGCAATCCCGTAATGCCAGTGGTGACCATCGCCGCCGTCGGCTTTGGCATCATGACGGTGTTCTCGATGTTCAGCGAGAACAATTACGGCGTTGAATTCTTTGTGGAATCGGAACCTGAACAGGCTACGGCCTATGTTCGGGCCCGCGGCAACATTTCGCTTCAGGAAAAGGATGCCCTCGTCCGCGCGACCGAGCAGGTCATCCTGAACCACCACGCAGTGATCAATGTTTTCTCCTTTGCCGGTGACGGCGGCCTGAACACGGACAGTTCCGGCGCTTCGATCCCGCCGGACACTGTTGGTCAGGTCCAGTTCGAGATCATCCCGTGGGAAGATCGCCCCACCGAGACCGAACCCATGGACGGCTGGTTTGGCCGCTGGCTGAGCAAGAACCTCGGCCTTGAGAAGAAGGTGATCGCGCAGGAGTACGATGGCAATACCGTCATTGACGAGCTGAACAGCCGACTCGCCGCCCTGCCCGGTTTCGAGGTCGAAGTCAGATCGCTCGCCCAGGGACCGGCAAGCGGCAAGCCTGTTCACCTGCGTCTGCGCGGTGACAGCTGGGACGACCTGACCGCCGCCACAATCGCCGCGCGCGAGCAATTCGCCAAAACCCCGGGCCTGATCCTGATCGAGGACAGCCTGCCGCTGCCCGGCATCGACTGGCAGATCGACGTCGATGTCGAGAAGGCCGGCCGCTATGGCGCCGACGTGGCGACCGTGGGCGCGATGGTGCAGCTGGTCACCCGCGGCATCCTGTTGGACACCATGCGCGTAGACAGCTCGGACGAAGAGATCGAGATCCGCGTCCGCCTGCCCAAAGAAGACCGGGTGCTCTCCACCCTCGACACACTCAAGGTGCGCACCGCGGACGGGCTGGTGCCGCTGTCGAACTTCGTCACGCGCAAACCGGTTCCGAAACTCGCCAAGATCAGCCGCATCGAACAGGAACGTTACTACGACGTGAAAGCGGATGTTGAGCTGGGCCTGAGCAAGGTTGTCGCTACCGACCCTGACAACGGTGAAGCGACCCGCCTGGCGGTTCTGCGAGAGCTGCCGGAAGGCGCCCCTGCGGCATCCGATACCGTCGTCGGCCCCAATGGCAAGCGACTGCAGCTGGTGCAGCTCACCGGAGCCGCCAGCATAGAGGCGCTGCAGGCCGCCCTGGACGATGGTGCAAAGATCAGCCCGGTGAACCCGAACGAGCGGATCTCGGTGCTGACCGAGTGGCTGGAAACCGACCCGCTGCCGCGCAGCATCAGCTGGGAATGGACCGGCGATCAGGAGGAGCAGGAGGAATCCGGTGCCTTCCTGTCCAAGGCCTTTGCCGGGGCGCTGGCACTGATGTTCGTGATCCTGCTGGCGCAGTTCAACAGCTTCTACAACTCGGTTCTGGTGCTTCTGGCAGTGGTGCTGTCCACCACCGGCGTGCTCATCGGCATGATGGTGATGCAGCAGCCCTTCTCGATCATCATGACCGGCACCGGCATCGTAGCGCTGGCGGGGATCGTGGTGAACAACAACATCGTGCTGATCGACACCTACCAGGAGTTCAGCCAGAAGATGCCCCGGATCGAGGCGATCATCCGCACGGCCGAAGCCCGCATCCGACCGGTGTTGCTGACCACCATCACCACGATGGCGGGCCTGACCCCGATGATGTTCGGCGTCAGCCTCGACTTCATCGACGGCGGTTACTCCATCGACAGCCCCACGGCGCTGTGGTGGAAGCAGCTGGCGACCGCTGTGGTCTTTGGTCTTGGCATTGCCACAGTGCTGACGCTGGTGGTGACCCCGTCGTTGCTGGCGATCCGGGTCTGGCTGTCGACCTACATGCACGCCCTCGGGCGGGTGCTGTCCCGGATTACCCGTGGCCGCTCAAGCCGCATCGCACAGGATTCGCGCCTCTTCAAAAAGGCCCGCACCCTGCCCAGCACCGAGGTTCTGTGGGAAGATGACGGCACCGATGCGACGACCTCCGATCCCCAGACCCCCTCGCGTGCGCCCTCCGCCGGTGGCGACCTGCGCGCCGCTGAATAGGCTGCCCTAACAAACTGGCCCCGTCATCTAGACGGGGCCAGTCCATGGCATCTCGGCCTCACCCGATTGGGGGGAAACGTACAGTTGGTCTCGAGGCTCTTGCTGGGGGAGGTCCAGAGCCGACCTGTCCTGAACAGGGTCAGACCAAAGATGCGTCCCCGGCGTTAGCCAGATTTCGCCAGAACGCCGGCGTTCACGGCCGCCTGAACTTCTTCTTCGTCGGCCTCGCCATCCGCGTTGGCATCAATCGCTGCAAAGGTTTCCGCGTCCAGCTCGGGATAGGCGGCCTGCAGCTCTTCCATCGAGAAGGTGCCATTGCCGTCCACATCGGCCTCTGCGCCGATTCCAACGCTGACGCCGGTGTTCAGGTCCAGCGCGGCAACCGGTGCAGCGGCAAGTGCGGTCAGGGCGGCGGCGGTCAGGGCAAAAGTCTTCATCTTGTATACTCCATTTTCATCTGTGTGAGAGGACGGCGCGCGAAGCCCTCGCGCGCCAAAGAAAGTCACGAGGATCAGCCTTCCTTGGTCAGCAGACCCGCATCCACCGCGGCCTGCACTTCGTCCTCGGTTGCCTCGCCATCAGCGTCGGCATCGATGGTGGCAAAGGTCTCGGCGCTCAATTCAGGGTAGACAACCTGCAGCTCATCCAGCGAGTAGGAGCCGTCGCCATCCATATCCGTTGCGCCATCAAGATCCAGCGCTGCCAGAGGGGAAGCAGCAAGCGCGGTCACGGCAGCAGCCGTCAGTGCAAAGGACTTCATTTGAGATACTCCATTCATTCTGTTCATTTTTTCCAGACCCACGGTTTCTCCCGTGAGCCACGAACAGAGGTAAGTGGAGGCCGCGCTCCACACCAGATGCCAGCGCAGAACAGCAAATTTCCGGCGTCCGCTCGCCCAAACCCGGCCCGGGGCTGAGCGCAAAGCCGCCCCAGCGATCCGCTTGGACCTTTCTCCGCTCAACCTGAGGTGTGCATCTTGCAGGTTTCCGCCGTGCGCCTCATCCCGGACGCGGACAGGCGTTTTTCAGGGAACTTTTTCTCAGGTGCCAAAACTGACCGTGACGGCTATCAAGCGCTGTCTTGATCCGATTGCTGTCGTTGCCACAGCCGGGCATAGCGCCCCTGGCGGGACAGAAGCTCCTGATGGGTGCCGGTTTCGGCAATCTCGCCTTGCTCCAGAACGACAATACGGTCGGCGTCAGCAATCGTGGACAGGCGATGGGCAATGGTAATCACCGTGCGCCCCTGCCCGGCACGCGCCAGCGCTCCCTGGATTTCCTGCTCGGTATCGCTGTCCAGCGCCGAGGTCGCCTCGTCCAGAAGAAGGATCGGCGGGTTCTTCAACAAGGTCCGCGCAATACCAACCCGCTGTTTCTCGCCGCCAGACAGCTTCAGGCCGCGCTCGCCCACCTGAGTGTCATAGCCTTCGGGCAAGGCCGCGATGAAGTCATGGATCTGGGCGTCCCGCGCCGCCTGCTCGATCTCTTCCTGCGTGGCGCCTTCGCGGCCATAGGCGATATTGTAGCGGATGGTGTCATTGAACAGCACCGTGTCCTGCGGCACGACGCCAATCGCCTGATGCAGGCTTTTCTGCGTCACATCGCGAACATCCTGACCATCGATGCACAGCGCACCGCCGCTGACATCGTAGAAACGGAACAACAGCCGACCGATGGTCGATTTTCCCGATCCGGTCGAGCCGACGATTGCCACGGTCTGGCCCGGCTCCACGTCGAGTGAAATCCCTTTCAGGATCTCCCGGTCCGGCTCGTAGGAAAACCGTACATTGTCCAAAGTGACCCGGCCACCCGAGACCTTCAGCTCAGTTGCACCGGGACGATCACTGACATCCGCAGGCTGCCCCAGAAGGTCGAACATCTCCCCCATGTCGACAAGGCTCTGGCGGATTTCCCGGTATACCGTGCCCAGGAAATTGAGCGGCACGGTGATCTGGATCATGTAGGCGTTGACCATGACGAAATCGCCCACCGTCAACCCGCCCTGCTGCACGCCGATAGCCGCCATGACCATCACGCCGATAAGGCCCGCGGTGATGATGACGCTTTGGCCGAAGTTGAGAAAGGCCAGCGAGTAGGCTGTCTTCAGTGCCGCCTGCGCATAGGCCTTCATCGCGCTGTCATAGCGCGCGGCCTCTCGCTCTTCGGCCACGAAATACTTCACAGTTTCATAGTTCAGCAGGCTGTCGATGGCCTTTTGATTGGCGTCGGTATCCTGCTGGTTCATCTCCCGGCGCAGCTTCACCCGCCACTCGGTGACAGCGAAGGTGAACCAGACATAAAGCGCGATGGTCCCGGCCACCACGGCAAGATAGCGCGCGTCGAACAAGACTGTCAGAATGACCGCCACCAGGGACAGTTCCAGGATCAGCGGCCCGATGGAAAACAACATGAACCGCAGCAGAAACTCGACGCCCTTCACGCCGCGCTCGATGATCCGGCTCAGACCACCGGTCTTGCGCGTGATGTGGTAGCGCATCGACAGGCGGTGGATATGGGTAAAGGTCTCCAGCGCCAGTCGCCGCAGCGCGCGCTGGCCGACAGGGGCGAACACCGCATCGCGCAATTGTTGGAAACCAGTGGTGAGGATCCGTGCCACGCCATATGCCACGGTCAGCCCAACGGCCCCCAGCGCAAGCGGGGGCACGCCTTCCCCGGCCAGGGTATCGACAGCGCCCTTGTACAGCATCGGCGTGTAAACAGCGATGATCTTGGCCAGCACCAGAACCGCCAGGGCCAGCACCACCCGCAGCTTGACGCCCCGATTGCCGCGCGGCCAAAGGTACGGTCCTACCTTCCGCAAGGTGCGAAGACCGGAACGCCGTTCGGCCCTTGCAATTGCGGCGGAAGACGATGGCGCGGCGGCTTGCTCGGTCTGGCTCATGGCTGCTCCTGGCGAAGGCGGGCTAGGGTGTCTGAACCGGCACGATTAATGCTTTTCCCGCAAAACCGCGAGAGGCAGATCAATGCGCGTGCCGACGGACGCAGGGGGAAATCAATCGGGGATCGTAAAGACCTGCCCCGGATAGATCAGATCAGGGTTGCGAATGGCTTCCCGGTTGGCTTCGAACACGCGGACATACAGAAACCCGCTGCCATAGCGCTGCTGGGAAATCGCCCACAATGTGTCGCCCTTCTGGACCGTGACAGCCCGCACCAGCGGCGCAGCCGCATCCGGGGCAGGATCGTCGGTCGGCGTCGGCAAGGCTTCCGGGGCTTCCCGCTTGAACGGTGTTTCCAGACGGCTCACGACAGAACCGGTCGCGACCTCGACCTCATCCAGCCGAAGGGTGTAGATCCCGGGAGACACACCTTCCAGCCGTCCACTCCAGCGACCATCTTCCGCAGCTTCCAGCTCGGCGACGGCCCGGTTGTCCACATAGATCCGGACCCGCGACTGCGGCCGCGCGCGCCCCGAGAGTTCCACGCCACCGGTCCCATTGTAGCTGATCGCATCCAGCGCGACCTCATCGCTGAGCTCGGGATCGGCGGGTATGGCGGGCTGTACGACCTCGACCCCGTCCTGATCGGCACGCAGCACCGCGACCGCCTGCCCCGGCTGCTGATCTGCCGCCGAAGTGGCATGCGTGGCATCCTCAGGACTGCTCTGTCCCTCGGGTGTCGCGCGCCCGGTCGCCTCCGGTTGCGAGCCTGTGAGGTCCGCCCCCTGTTCGTCCACGTCCTGATTACCCTCGGACAGACTTGCGACAGTCTCCTCGGTGACCGCGGTCGTGCCCTCACTATCTCCAGCAGGAGACTGTTGCTCCGGCTCCGGCGTGCCCGCGGCGACGATCTGGTCGGCCGGGGCAAGAATGAAACTCTCGGCCGAGGCGATCTTCTTTCCTGCATGTTCAGCGAGCAGGGAAATCACCCGGGGTGTATCTCTCGGTGTGATCGTGGTCAGGAGCGCGAACTCGCCCCCGGCAGGCACTTCCAGTTGCTCCAGTGGCGCGCCGTCAACTAACACGGTCAACTGCACGCCGCCCTGTGCCTGACCGGCAATCACCACGGACCCATCACGGTCCACCCGCACCAGGTCCAGCGACGGCGCCGAAAGCGCACCATCTTGCGGCTCCCCAGCCGCCGTGGTGTCCTCCGTGCCCGAGGCAGCACTGTCCGCGCCGTCCTCCGTTGCCTCCTCGACTGCGAGATCTGCCGGGCGATCGTCTTCCGTTTTCGCCCCATCCACCGCGAATTCTTCCGACGCCGCTGCGTCGCCAGCGATCGACGACGCACCTTCAGGATCAAGATTTATCCCTTCAGAAGCGATGCTTGCAGCAATATCCTCATGTTCCGATGCCGAAAGAACTCCGCTCTCCGGGGCAATGTCTTGGGACCCGCCTTGATCCTGTTCACCGGCCTGTGGGCCTTCTGTTTCCGCCAGCTCCTGTCCTGCACCCTGCGCCGGTTGTTCTTCTGCTGCCGCGGTCTCTTGTCTGGAACGGTTCTGCAATGGCTGACCGGATTCATCGCCTGCGCCGTCAAAATCGGCGCGCTGGGTGTTGCGGTCTGCGTCCTGCCGCGGCGTGTTGACCGCATCCGGGCCATGTATGGAGAACACGCCAAGCTGATACAGCACGACACCGCCAATGACGACCGCCGTTCCGACAATACCCCCAATGGTCAGAGCCCCGAGGCTCCTGCTTCCAGTTCCATCCGCCATTTCGATCCCTTCGACGTTTGCGGAATGTTCCCTTCCGCTTAGTTGAGCAAACCTAGCAACCTCGCTATCACTGGTCAAAACACCAATTTCGTTTCGCTTTGAAATTCCACAGAAAGGCTGGCCAATGAGCATCAAATCCGTCTGCATCTACTGCGGGTCGCGCCACGGTGCGGATCCAGCCTATGCCGAGGCCGCGCGCGAAACCGGCACCTTGCTGGGCCAGCAAGGGCTGCAGCTGGTTTACGGTGCCGGCGATGTTGGCCTGATGGGCGAAGTCGCGCGCGCCGCACAGGCTGCGGGTGGGCGCACCTTTGGCGTCATTCCCGAGCTTCTGGTCCGGCGAGAGGTCGGTAAAAGCGATCTGTCCACCTATGTCGTGACGGAGACCATGCATGAGCGCAAGAAAGTCATGCTGTGGAACGCCGATGCGATCCTGCTGCTGCCCGGCGGTGCCGGATCGCTGGATGAATTGTTCGAAGCGCTGACTTGGCGGCAGCTGGGGCTGCACGGCAAGCCGATTGTCGTGCTGAACACCAATGGCTACTGGGATCCGCTGCGGGCGCTGCTTCGGCAGGTCACCGAACAGGGGTTTTCCGGACCGGAGACCGCGGACTACCTGATCTGGGCCGACACGCCGGTGGCTGCCATTGCCGCCCTGCGCGACGCGCGCTCCTGACGCAGCGCCGACATCGAGAACACCGCAACCGCGCTCCAGATCAGCACAAAGGCGGCGGCGTGCCACCGGCTGAAGGGCTCGGCAAAGATCAGCACCGCCACCAGGAATTGCAGCGTCGGGTTCAGGTACTGCAGCACCCCCACGGTGCCCAGCTGCACCCGCCGCGCGGCATAGCCGAACAAGATCAGCGGCAGCCCGGTCAGCAGGCCCGAGAACGCCAGCATCGCGGCATCACGCGTGCCGCCCAGAAAACCGCCGCCGCCGGTCAGCCAGATCAGCGGCAGCGCCAGCGGCAGCAGCAGCAAAACCTCAGCCGTGACAGAAACCACCGGCCCCAGGGGAAGCTGTTTCTTTGCAACACCATAGAGGGAAAAGCTGACAGCCAGCGCCAGTGGAATCCAGGGCGCGGCACCCAGCCCGAAGGACAGCAGCGCCACCGCAAGCCCTGCCAGCGCCACCGCCACCAGTTGGGCCGCGGCCAGACGCTCCCCGAACAGCAGCCGCCCCAGCAGCACGCTCAGCAGTGGGAACACGTAATAGCCCAGGCTCGCCTCGGTGGCATAGCCAGACTGCACCGAAAAGATGAAGATGAACCAGTTCAGCGAGATCATCACCGTGGCGCAGACCAAGAGCAGCGCATTGCGCCGCTCGGCAAAGGCGGCGGCCAGCTCGCGCAAGCGCCCCTGCAACATCAGGACCATGGCAAAGAAGATAAACGACCAGACAGCGCGGTGCGACAGCACCTGTTCCGGCGGAATATGCGACAGCGCCTTGTAATAGATGCCCGACAGTCCCCAGACCGTACAGGCGGCGATCATCGCCAAGACGCCCTTGTGTGTTTCGCGCATGTTTTGCCCCTGCCCCTTGCCTGCCATGACAGACACCGGACAGGGGCGATGGTCAAGTCCCCGGCTCGGCCATCAGAGATCCGAAATCGCCTCTTTGACCATTTGTTCGATCTTGCTGGTTTCATGGTTGGTCAGGTTCTTCGCGACCTCGCCAATCACCTTGTCCGACACCTCCTGGTGCAGGTTCTTGCGCAGCTCGCCGAGAACCTCGGGGGCCGCGACCAGCACCAGTTGTTCAAACTCGCCCTTGTGCGCCAGCTTATAAAGTCGGTCCGCAAGGTCGGCCGCAAAACGCTCCTTGGCCAGCTCGTGCCAGTCAGTGTCATCCACGGCCGAACGGTGCACACTGGGACCGTCGTTGAAGCGTCCCGGCCGGTTGGCCGATTGCTCACGGTCGGACGGGTTGTCCTGCTCATCCTTGCGCCGCACCTTCAGGTGCGGATCCTGCGTATCGGTCACATTTTCCAGAAACAGTGCTTTCTCACTGTCAGCGACAAGCACCCAGGTGCCTTTCTTCAGCATGACCATGGTGTTACTCCTGCTCTTTCGACTTGGTGACGCGGGTTTTCCCCGCAGGTCGCGATTTCGATCGCTTCAGTTCGTCTTCGGAAGCAATGTCGCGCTGCAGGTCGCCGCCGATCCGTCCCTGGTGGGAAATCGTGCCCTGTGCGCCCGGGATCTCTTCGGTCTCGCGGCGCCCGTCCTTGGATCTTTTACGTTCAGCCATCGCAACCTCCATCGTTTCAACATGTAGGGAGTCAACGCGGACGAGCGGGGCCGGGTTCCTGTCGGGCAAGAAAAAGCCCGCGCAGCCAAGGCTGCGCGGGCGACTGTGTCAGCCCTGCCCCCGGCGACGGAGGCGGGCGGTAGGAATGTGACCTCAGCCCAGGCGGGAGGCCACGTTTTCCCAGTTCACCAGGTTGTCCAGGAAGTTGGTCAGATAGGCCGGACGCTTGTTGCGGAAGTCGATGTAGTAGGAATGCTCCCATACGTCGCAGCCCAGAAGCGCGGTCTGACCGAAGCACAGCGGGTTGACGCCGTTCTCGGTCTTGGTCACCGCCAGCGAGCCATCGGCGTTCTTCACCAGCCAGGCCCAGCCGGAACCGAACTGACCGGCACCCGCTGCGGAGAATTCCTCTTTGAACTTGTCGACCGAGCCGAAGTTCTCAACCAGTGCCTTTTCCAGCTCGCCGGGCATCTTGCTTTCGCCCGGGCCCATCATTTCCCAGAACTGGTTGTGGTTCCAGAGCTGCGAGATGTTGTTGAAGATACCGTTTTGCGCAACGGCGTTCTTGTCGTAGGTGCCGGTGATGATCTCTTCCAGCGACTTGCCTTCCCACTCGGTGCCGGCGATCAGCTTGTTGCCGTTGTCGACATAGGCCTTGTGGTGCAGGTCGTGGTGGTATTCCAGGGTTTCCGCGGACATGCCTTTGTCGGCCAGCGCGTCATGAGCGTAGGGAAGATCGGGAAGTTCAAAAGCCATTTGGGCCCCCTGTCATTAAAGTTTGCGTTGCTGAGCAGATACATGCGATTCATAGTTGAGCAGGTCAAGAGCAGCTGTGTGAATTCCTGCATTCCATCTGCGCAATCAGTAGAGAGACCGGCCCTTGACTTCCTGGCAACGACCGACACCGCGCGGCAAGTTGGCCGCATTGTTCATCGGAAACGACGCTTTCAGTTGAAGTTCATTGCTGCCGGGTGTCAGCGTCGCGGTGTAGTTCACGCGCAATTTTCCCGAGCCCCGGCTCGGCAATTGCAGTCTCCAGTTCATCCGGTACTTGCCGCGCACCGTTTTGAACTTCACATCAATCGGCTTCTCGTGCGCGTGATGGATAAACCCATCATATGCCCGCGCCTTTCCGGTCTCTGGGTCGAAGGACAGCTGCACGCGGTCGGGCATCCAGCCATGCTGTTCGATGCTTTTGACAGTGCAGTCATAGGTCTGAACGGCCGCCTGGGCCCCGGTTCCGGCACACATCATCGCAATGGCGGCAAACATCAGTTTCTTCATATTGTTTCCAATTTCCTTCTTTTCGTCAGCCCCGCCCAGCTCCACGGCCGCAACCCCGAGATTGCGCGCAGGTCGGGCAGGTTCTTCAGATTTGTCCTTGAATATACAGCGGGTATGGGCTGTAGCGCCGTGACTGCACCCGGTAGCACCGCCCGGCCCCGCGCACCAATTTGTTGACAGAGTGACTGGGCGCAACAACCACGCTCATCTTCAGATTGTCGACATTGAGCACGACCCGAAACCGACGTGAGCCGACAGCGTCGCCGTTGATGTCGTCGTCGACAGGGTTATGCATGGCCGCGTCCCATGTCAGCACCAGAGAGCGCGGGCTTCGGTGGCGCACGATCGCCGTCTCGATACGATCCATCACCGTGTCGACGACCTTTGCCTGCACGAACCCGCGGTCAAACTCGATCTTGTAATTCTGCGGCATCCAGCTGGAACGAGACAAAGGTGTCACCGCGCAATCATACGTGGCGCTGGCAAAGGCACTGGTAAACACAAGTGAGCAAGCCGACGCCAATACCGCACATGCCGACGCTCGCATCTGGTCCTCCCCAATTCACTATGCTCAATTTTTTTGGACCCCGGATCTGCGCCCAGGATCAAATATTTCCCCCAATAGGGGCAGAATGCAGACCAATGAAAAACGGTGCCCGACATCCCTGTCGCGCACCGTAATTGACGCAGTATCACGTCACAAGCAGAAAGCGAGTAACAACGTTAATAGACGCCAACCTTGCTCTGCGGATGGGCGGCTGTCTTCAGCAATTTGAACACATACTCCCCAACCGAGCGGAAGCAGATGATGCCAAAGCTTCCATCCTCTTCCATCCAGAAGGCACCTGCCACCTGGGCCAGCCGCGAGCGGCGGAATTGGCCCGGACCAAAGGCCGCCGGGTCCAGATCGACCGGGCTGACCTTGGCCAGCACCTCGCGCGCGCCCTCGCCGGACAGACGCAGGAAGGTCCGTGCGTCCGAAACGTTGACAGCGAGTGCGTGTTCTCCGGCCAGCGCCGCCTGCAACGCGGCGAGTTTCGCGTCGGCCTCCTCGTAGGGAACGAGGAGCAGCAGTTCGTCCGGCGACATCCACGCCACGGCGCCATCTGCCGCGACAGAGATCCGCCCGACCCCCGGCATCCCAGCGCCAGTCGCGGCCTGCACGGCCGACTTCAGCACCGCAGAGTCCAGATCGCCGCGCAGCGTAATCATCCCACGCAAACCCGCGTCAGCGACTTCCGCCAGACCTGCGTAACGGGCACCGTTCAGTTCGGAAACAGCCTTAGACATTCTGCTTTTCCCCTTCCTTGTCGTAGAAGACCGGATCAACGATCTTGGCCTTGTAGGTCTTGCCATCGGTGCCAGGGAACTCAATCACCTCGCCCATGCGCTTGGGGCCATGTTTGACCAGCCCCATGGCGATACCGCGGCCCAGCGTTGCCGAGTGATAGGTCGAGGTCACGCGTCCGATCATGTTGCGCTGGCCGTTGGCATTGACGCCTTCACCCACCGCATAGGCGCCATCGGGCAGCACAGAACCATCCACGGTCTCCAGGCCCACCAGTTGCCAGCGATCCGGGTCCACCATGTGCGACCGCTGTTGCGCCCGTTTGCCCAGGTAGTCTTCCTTCTTCTTGGAGAGCGCCCAGTTCAGGCCCAGATCCTGCGGGATCACGGTGCCGTCGGTTTCGTCCCCGATCATGATGAAGCCCTTCTCGGCCCGCAGGATGTGCAGGGTCTCGGTGCCATAGGGCATGACGCCGAACTCCTTGCCCGCTTCCATCAGCGCATCCCAGAATGCCTGACCTTCCGAAGCCGCAACCGCGATCTCGTAAGACAGCTCCCCCGAGAAGGAGATCCGGTAGGCGCGTGCATCAAAGCCGCCGATCTGACCATCGCGCCATTCCATGAACGGCAGCGCCTCGCGGCTGACATCCATGCCGCCACCCGCCTGCGCGTTCAGCTTTTCCAGCACCTTGCGGGCGTTGGGGCCGACCACGGCGATCTGGGCGTACTGCTCGGTCACGTTGGCGACATAGACCTTCCAGTCCCACCATTCGGTCTGCAGCCATTCTTCCATCCAGCCATGGATGTGCTCGGCACCGCCGGTGGTGGTGTGGCACAGCCAGGTGTCCTCGTCGATGCGGGCCACCACGCCGTCGTCCATCAGGAACCCGTTTTCCGAGCACATCAGACCATAGCGGCATTTGCCGATCTTCAGCGTCGACATCATGTTCGTGTACATCATGTCGAGGAACTTGCCTGCGTCCGGACCTTTGACGATCAGCTTGCCCAGCGTCGAAGCGTCCAGCAGGCCGAGGTTCTCGCGGGTGTTCTTCACCTCGCGATTGACCGCGGCATGGCGGTCTTCACCGTCCCGCAGGTAGGCAAAGGGACGTCGCCACTGGCCTACAGGCTCCCAATCCGCGCCGTTGCGATCGTGCCAATCGTACATCGGCGTCTTGCGGATCGGCTGGAAGATCTCGCCGCGCGCTTCGCCGGCGATCGCGCCGAGCGAGATCGGATGGTACGGCGGGCGGAACGTGGTGGTCCCGACCTGCGGGATCTCCGCATTCAGACTGTCGGCCAGGATCGCAAGACCATTGATGTTGGACAGCTTGCCCTGGTCCGTCGCCATGCCCAGCGTGGTGTAACGCTTGGTGTGCTCGACGCTCTCGTAGCCCTCGCGGGCTGCCAGTTGCACGTCCGACACCTTCACGTCGTTCTGGTAGTCGAGCCAGGACTTCATGCGCAGTTTGACGTCGGCCTTTGCGGGCATCAGCCAGACGGCTTCCATCTGGGCTTCGGCCACCGACTCGCCCTTGCCCGCAGCCACGGTCGTCGCGGGGAACCCCGCAGCTTCGGCCGCTTTTGCACCCGCCGCAGCGGCGTCCTCCAGCAACGCAGCCAGGCCGAACTCGCCGTTGGCGGCCCCGGCAGGCACCACGAAGCCCTGCCCCTTGTCACCCAGCGGCGGGCGCTCGGGATCGGGGCGGAAGCTGGCGGTGACTTCGTCCCAGATCAGCTTGCCGCCGCAGTGAGACCACAGGTGAACCACCGGCGACCAGCCGCCGGACATCGCAACCGCGTCGGCCTGCACGATTTCGCGCGCACCACCTTCGCCGTTCTGCGCGCAGATCGCGACTTCGGTGACGGATTTGCCATCCTTGACCTTGGCGATGGCCCGGCCCAGTTCAACCCGGATGCCTTTTTCGCGCACCGCTTCCATCAGCGCGCCGCCGCCGGTCTCGCGGGTGTCGACCACGCGCACCACTTCGACGCCAGCGTCATGCAGCACCAGCGCGGTGCGATAGGCGTCATCGTTGTTGGTGGCCACTACCACGCGCTCTCCGGGCTTGACGCCCCAGTTCACCACGTAATCCCGCATCGCTCCGGCCAGCATCACGCCCGGCACGTCATTGCCTGCGAAGGACAAGGGCCGTTCGATCGCACCAGTCGCCGTAACGATCTGGCTGGCGCGGATCCGCCACAGACGGTGGCGCGGACCACCTTGGCCGGGCGCATGATCGGTCAGACGCTCATAGCCCAGGGCATAGCCGTGGTCATAGACGCCGGACCCCATGCAGCGGTCGCGCAGGGTGACGTTGTCCATGGCGCGCAGCTCGGCCAGGGTCTTCTCGATCCAGGCCTCGGGGGCCTCGCCGTCGATGGTGCCGCCATCGACCGGCGCGCGGCCACCCCAGTAGCTGTTCTGCTCCAGCACGAGCACCTTGGCGCCCGAAGCCGCCGCCGCCTTGGCCGCCTGCAGGCCGGCAACGCCGCCGCCGATGACCAGCACATCTGCGAAGAAGTAGAAATGCTCGTAGGTGTCAGCGTCTTTCAACTCCGCATCCGGCGCGGCACCGAGGCCCGCGGATTTGCGGATGATCGGCTCATAGACGTGTTTCCACAGCGGACGCGGGTGGATGAACATCTTGTAGTAGAAGCCTGCGGTGAGGAACCGCGACAACTTGTTGTTGATCGACAGAACGTCGAACTCGAGGCTGGGCCAGTGGTTCTGCGACTGCGCCTTCAGGCCCGAGAACAGCTCGGTCGTGGTGGCGCGCTGGTTCGGCTCATAGCGGTCGCCGGTGCCCAGCTGCATCAGTGCATTGGGCTCTTCGGCACCGGATGCCACCACCCCGCGCGGGCGGTGATACTTGAACGAACGGCCCATCATGACCTGGCCGTTGGCCAGCAGGGCAGACGCGAGCGTATCGCCGGCGTAACCCTTCATGGTCTTGCCGTTGAAGGTAAAGTCGATCTGTTTGGAGCGGTCGATCAGCCGGCCATGCTTGGCAAGACGCGTGCTCATATTTGCTGATCCTTCAGAGGAATGTCAGATTGTTTTGTCAGGCGGCAGAGGATTTGCGGCCGTCGGAGAATTCGCGCCAGCTCCAGCCGGGGCGCTTGGCGGTGATCTTGTCACAGATCTCCTGCGGCGGCTCGGTGGTCTGGGCGGGATAGGTGCCGAACACCTCCAGCGTCATCGTGCAGCGGGCCGCGTGGAACCACTTGCCGCAGCCGTTGGCGTGGCGCCAACGCTCGAAATGCACCCCCTTGGGGTTTTCGCGCATGAACAGGTAATCATGGAACTCATCATCCGAGGAGCCGGGGCCATAGCGCTTCAGATGCGCCTCGCCGCCTGCGGCCAGTTCGGTTTCTTCGGCTTTGACACCGCAATAAGGGCATTCAAGGATCAGCATTGTGCGTGCTCCATGGTGAGGGAAACAACAGCGCCCAGTCCAGGGCCACGAGGCGTGGAGCGGGCCTGACGCGCAAGCGTGGCCCGGTCCGCAGACGCGGCACCGGTTGAACGGTTCATCGGATGTCGGGACGAGCCCGCGGCCTGCCGCAGGACGGCAGACCCTTCGGTATCACGCACCAGACGGGCCAGCATGGTGCGACCGGGAAGAACCGGCACGCCGCCACTGCGGGCAGCGTGCCCGCGATGGTTACTGGCTTGCGCCTTCGACTTCACCTTCGATGGCGCTGCCGTCAGGCAGTTCGATGCGCAGATCCGGTTCATCCACCGGGTTTTCGCCGCCAAGGACGAACCAGCCGATGACGGCCAGCGCGACAACGACGCCGCCGAGGATGAAGGCCAGCGCGCCCATACCGCCGCCGGAACCAGAACCGGAGTTGTTGTGGATTTCGTCAGACATGAGAGCCTCCTGTGCAGTTTGCAATTCGGGTCAACAACGCCCGAACCTGCATGGAGGTTCCCCGTCTCTGCCTGTCGCGGCTGCGGCAGGCAGGACTTTGCCAAACGGGTCTGCATCAGTGCGCCACCCCGGCCGCAACGCTCTCGTCGATGAACTTGCCTTCGCGGAAGCGCATCATCGAGAACTCCTCGGTCAGCGGCGAATGGCCGGTGGCCATAAGCTCGGCCATCGCCCAGCCGGACCCCGGGATCGCCTTGAAGCCGCCGGTGCCCCAACCGCAGTTGACAAAGCAGTTTTCAACCGGCGTTTTCGAGATGATCGGCGAGCGGTCGCCGGTCACGTCGACGATACCACCCCACTGGCGCAGCATCTTGAGACGGCTGACCATCGGGAAGGTCTCGACCAGCGCGCGCACGGTTTCCTCGATGTGATGGAACGAGCCGCGCTGGGTGTAGTTGTTGAACCCGTCGGTACCGCCACCGATCACCATCTCGCCCTTGTCGGACTGCGACATGTAGCCATGCACGGTGTTGGCCATCACGACCACGTCCATGCAGGGCTTGATCGGCTCGGAGACCATCGCCTGCAGCGCCACGGATTCCATCGGCAGACGGAAGCCTGCCTGCTCTGCCAGAACCGAGGCATTGCCGGCCACGACCATGCCCAGCTTGTCGCAGTCGATCGGGCCCTTGGTGGTGTCCACACCGACGGTGCGACCGTTCTCGACCCGCACGCCGGTGACTTCGCATTTCTGGATGATGTCCATGCCCATGTCGGAACAGGCCCGCGCATAGCCCCAGGCCACCGCATCGTGGCGCGCGGTGCCACCGCGCTCCTGCCACAAGCCACCCAGAACGGGGTAACGCGGCCCGTGCAGGTTGATGATCGGAACCAGTTCCTTCACACGCTCCGGCGTGATCCATTCGGTCTGCACACCCTGCTGCTGGTTCGCATGCGCGGTACGCTTGTAGCCGCGGATCTCATGCTCGGTCTGCGCCAGCATGATGACGCCGCGGGGGGAGAACATCACGTTGTAGTTCAGATCCTGCGACATGGTCTCATACAGGCTGCGCGCCTTCTCGTAGATCGCAGCCGAGGGATCCTGCAGGTAGTTCGAGCGGATGATGGTGGTGTTGCGGCCGGTGTTGCCGCCCCCCAGCCAGCCCTTCTCGATGATGGCGACATTGGTGATGCCGAAATTCTTGCCCAGGTAATAGGCAGTCGCGAGGCCATGGCCGCCCGCGCCGACAATGACCACATCATAATGGCGTTTGGGCTCCGGCGAGCGCCAGGCGCGCTCCCACCCGGTGTGATAGCGCAGGGCTTCCCGCGCGACGGCAAAAACTGAATAGCGTTTCATGGGCGAATCCGATGGTTCGTGTCTGCTAGCCGGTATGCCTGAAATGCATGGCTGACCGACGCCGTTTATCGTCCTCTTTCTGCGCTATTGCGACATTCATGTCGGGGAGCGGCAGAGACGCCGCGGCAGTTTGGCCCTTTTGTTCCACCGTCCCCGGTTATAGATGAGGAACAAACCACGGAGACGGCATGGTATTCTGGACAGTCACCGCACTCATCGCATCCGCGGCAGCCTTTTTGCTGGCGATGATTCTCATCCGCGCCCGCGAACAGAGCGAACCCGCCGCAGCCTACGACCTGCGAGTCTATCGCCAGCAATTGCGTGAAGTTGAAAAGGATCTCGCCCGCGGCGTCATCCAGCAAAACGACGCCGAACGCATCCGCACCGAAATTTCCCGCCGCATTCTCGCGGCCGACACACAGTTGCAACAGGCCCGCAAGGGCGCGAGCCAGCCATCGGGTCTGTCGCGCACGATGGCCGCCGTGACGGCGCTGGTGATCGTGGGCGGTACACTGGGTCTCTACTGGCATCTGGGCGCCCCCGGCTATGGGGATCTTGGCTTGCGGGACCGCATCCGACTGGCTGGAGAACGCGCCGAGAGCCGCCCCTCCCAGGCCGCCGCCGAGGCCGAGATGCCCGCGATGGGCAAACCGCAGGTCGACGAGAGCTATCTGCAACTGGTCGAACAATTGCGCCAGACCGCAGGCAGCCGTCCCGATGATGCCCAGGGGCAGGCGCTGCTCGCCCAGCACGAAGCGAACCTTGGCAATTTTTCCGCCGCATATGCCGCCAAAAGCCGTCAAATCGACCTTCTGGGGCCACAGGCCACGGCCCGCGACTACACCGAACTGGCGGAACTCCGGATCATGGCCGCCGGTGGGTATGTCTCCCCCGAGGCGGAACGCGACCTGCAACAGGCGCTGTCGCTCGACCCCACCCACGGACCTGCCCGCTACTACTGGGGCTTGATGCTGGGGCAATTGGGGCGGCCTGACCTTGCCTATCGCGAGTGGGCCGCAACGCTGCGTGACGGCCCCGCTGGCGCGCCCTGGGTCGAAGGCATTCAGGCGCAGATTGAAGACATGGCCTATCGCGCCGGTGTCCAGTACCAGCCGATCACTCCGGGCGGATCCAACGCTGCCCCCCTGCCCGGCCCAAGCGCCGAGGACATGGACGCCGCAGGAGAGCTCAGCTCCGAGGAGCGTCAGGAGATGATCCGCGGCATGGTCAGCCGCCTGTCCGACCGGCTGGCGACCGAGGGCGGCAGCGCCGAGGAATGGGCGCGGCTGATCGGTGCCTTGTCGGTTCTGGGCGACAGCGCCCGCGCCCGCGCAATCTATGATGAGGCGAAAATCGTCTTTGCGAGCGACAGTGAAGCCCTGACGCTGCTGCAGACAACCGCCCGACAGGCAGGAGTTGCTGAATGATCCACGACGTATTCGAAGACTTCGCCGCCGCCCTGCCGCCGATGAGCGCGCTGATGGGGCTGGACCTTGGCACCAAGACCATCGGGGTTGCCGTCTCTGACCGCATCGGCGCGGTGGCGACGCCGCTGGAAACCGTGAAGCGCAAGAAATTCACACTGGACGCCGCCCGCCTGCAGGAGATCATCCAGCAACGTGACATCGGCGGCATCCTTTTGGGCCTGCCGCGCAATATGGACGGCACCGAAGGTCCGCGCTGCCAGTCCACCCGCGCCTTTGCCCGCAACCTGGCGCAGCTCAGCGATCTGCCGATCGGCTTCTGGGACGAGCGGCTCAGCACCGTGGCAGCGGAACGGGCGCTGCTGGAGGCGGATACCACCCGCAAACGCCGCGCCGAAGTGATCGACCACGTTGCGGCCTCTTATATCCTCCAGGGCGCGCTGGACCGGCTGCGGCATTTGAAGAATGGGTGAGCGATGACGGATGAGGTTTGGAAACGGGACGAGATCCAGTCCCCCTGCATCAAGATCTGCGTCGTCCACCCCGAGGCACGCATCTGCACCGGCTGCTACCGCTCCATCGACGAGATCCGCGACTGGTCGAAAATGACCAATGGCCAGCGCGCAGAGATCATGACCGAGCTGCCAGACCGCGCCAGCAGATTGGTCAAGCGCCGCGGCGGTCGCAGCGCAAGGTTGAAGCGCAGGTAGCGCCGCAGGCAACGAAGTAACGACTTGTCAACCATGCGGAATGGATGCTGACCCAATGTTTCGCGCGCGAAACATTCAGGCAGGGGTGCTGACCTATCCGATCCGCGCCGCCGGCCTGTCGGGGTCAGATCACCCCTCTGCCAGCCACGCCGACGTCCAATCCGTCAGCTCCGGGCGAAAATAGGCGATCATGCGGCCCTCTTCCGGCGCGCTTGCCCCCTCGCCCCAGGGCGCGACCCCGTGCAGGCACAGCCGGTGCATCAAATAGGATTCACCGGGCTTGGCGTGCACCGTGATCCGCGGGCAGGTTTCGAACACCTCGGCCCGTGCGGCCGTATAGGCGTCGGTCACGTCGACATCCGCCCACGCCGCAGGCGACACCCCCTCGAACGCGGCGGCAAAGGCGCGGCACATGATCTTGTGGCTTCCCTCCCAGATCACCAGCGGGGCCGCATCCGGGCTGCTTTCATTCAGCGGGATCCCCAGCACCCAGGCATGCGGCTCCTCGACCTTGCGGCGGCGGTGATCGCCGTACATCTTCACCCCGTCCACATGCGCCGCATCGCGCTTGACGCGGTAGCGGAACGCCGCCTCGCCCTCGCCGGGACGCGGGCGCGGATAGCCGGGAAATACCGAGGATACCTGCGCCCGATGCAGGCTCGGCAAGGGGCCGTGATGGTCGGCAATGAACCGCAACGCTTCCCCGGCCAGCGGGGGGCCGTCCGGCAGCCGACCCGCGGTATCATTAGGCAGCGCATCCACCCCGATGAACCAGGTCCGTTCGCACTGAAACCAATCGGCACTGACCGGATCGTCGAGCGCCGCAACGCCGTACGGCAGCGCGTGATCGGCCCAGGCCGCAAGCTGCGGATCGTGCCCAAAGCGCAGCCAGCCCTTGTCCAGATAGTGAAGATCCGCGTCCTGCATCACGCCTCCGTCCGATCCCGGTCGATCCCGGTCAGTAGCCAAGCGCCTTGCGCAGCATATTCAACGCCACCAGTACCAGGAACCCCCCGAACAGGCGCTTCAGCGGCTTGGGGTCCATCGCATGGGCGAGCTTGACGCCCCAGGGCGCGGTGATCAGCGTCATCGCGATCACGATCAGGAAGGCAGGAAGGTTGACCGCGCCAAAGGTCAACGGAGGCCGATTGGCCGGATCGATCTGCAACAGCAGAAAACCCGCCACGGAGGGAACCGCGATGATCACGCCAAAGCCCGCCGCGGTGGCAACCGCCCGGTGCACCGCGACCCCGTGCAAAGTCATCAGCGGCACACCAAAGCTGCCGCCGCCAATCCCCATCAGAACTGACAGAAAGCCAACCACCGGCGACAGTATCACGCGCCGAACACCCTTGGGCATGGCCTCGGCCAGCCGCCAGTCCGCCTTGCCAAGCCCCAGGTAGAAACCGATCACAAGGGCAAGGCCGCCGAACACCCCCTGCAAAACCGAAGACCGCAGCGCCGAGGCTGCCAGCACGCCAACGACCGCCCCCAGCGCAATGCCGACCCACCAGCCGCGCAGGATCTGCCAGTCCACGGCGCCTTTCTTGTTGTGGCTCATGACCGAGCGAAGCGACGTGACGATGATCGTCGCCAGCGAGGTCGCCAGGCAAATCTGCATCAGCTGGTCACTGCCATAGCCGAGCGTCTGAAAGGCATAGAAAAACGCGGGCACCAGCACGATGCCGCCCCCCACGCCCAACAACCCCGCAAGCACGCCCGCGAACCCGCCAATGACAACCAGAAGCGCGGCCATCTGCATCAAAAGACCCGGCTCCGGCCAGAGTGCGACAGTAATGTTGGGATCGGTCATGCGGGCGGAACCTCGGGCGTATGTGTCTGTTGCGAAAGGGTTAGCGACCCCAGCGCCCCCCCGCAAGCCAATACCGGGTTACCGGGATATCAGGCCGCAGCCTGCCGGGTAACCTCAGCCAGCGCCTGTTCCACCAGCTCCGGCCCGGCCCCGCTGCGACAGGCCCCTTCGGACAGGGTGCGGCGCCATTGCCGCGCCCCCGGCTTGCCCGCGAACAGACCCAGCATATGCCGCGTGATCTGGTTCAACTTGGCCCCGCCCGCCAGTTGCGCCTCGATATAGGGCAACATCCGGCGCACCGCCTCGACCGGATCGCTCACGTGACCGCCGCCATAGATCTGCAGATCTGCGGCACACAGGATATCGGCCGGCTGGTGATAGGCCGCCCGGCCGATCATCACCCCGTCAAGCCCACGCTCGAGATGTGACCGCGCTTCATCCAAGGTTGCGATGCCACCGTTGATCGAGACATGCATGTCCGCAAACGCCGCCTTCATCCGGTGCACTAGGTCATAATCCAGTGGAGGGATGTCGCGGTTTTCCTTCGGGCTCAAGCCCTGCAACCATGCCTTGCGCGCGTGTATCGTCACCCGATTGCAGCCTGCTGCGCGAATTTTCTCGAGAAAGTCGGGCAGCACCTGCTCCGGGTCCTGCTCATCGACACCGATGCGGCATTTGACGGTCACCTCCACGTCCACCGCCTCGCGCATCGCGGCCACGCAATCGGCCACCAGCTCGGGTGTCTGCATCAATACAGCGCCAAAAGCCCCGGATTGCACGCGGTCGCTCGGGCAACCACAATTGAGGTTGATTTCATCATAGCCCGCCTCGGCACCAAGACGGGCCGCCTCGGCAAGCTCCACCGGGTCGGACCCTCCCAGCTGCAAGGCCAGGGGATGTTCCTCGGGGTTGAATGTCAGCAAATGGAGCGCCCCGCCCCGCACCAAGGCCGGAGCGGTGACCATTTCCGTGTACAACAGGGTTTCGCGGCTGAGCAGCCGATGCAAATACCGGCAATGGCGATCCGTCCAATCCATCATGGGTGCGACGGAAAGGCGGGCAGAGCGCCAAATGGACTCATTCACTTGTTTTTCAACGATCTTGTCACTCATTCCAGTTGCTCATTCACAGCCGAATTTTGCCTGTTTCGACCAGTTTTGTCGGGCTGGAACACCAAAGGTTGTCCCGATTTCCAGAAGTGGTTCCGCTATAGCCAACATGATCGAGCGCAAGCGAAAGGGCGGTTCGACCGCCTATCTCGCACAAATTGCCATCAAAAGGAAAGGTCAATGGGGTCGTCACGGTGCCCGAATGTTCGCCAAGAGGTCTTCCGCCAACGCCTGACCGCAAAAGCGGCCTCAAGGCTTGGTGCCGCGGGCGACGACCCGCGCAAGATCAAGACCATGGGGAAGACGCCTCGAGACGCAAAAGGCTGGTGGTCTCTCAACCTGCACGCCCCGACTCGCGGGACAAAAAAAGGGGCGGATTTCTCCGCCCCGAGGTGAGCGAGGGCATGGCAACCCTCGTCGGTCCCTCCCCTGTCAGAAACCGTAGACCAGCGAGACGCCCAGCTTGTTGTCGGTGCTCTTCAGGCCCGGCAGTGGATCGCTGTCCCATTCGGTGCGGTAGGACACCCGGGTCGCAAGCCGGTCGGTGATCTTGAAGTTCACGCCGAGGTCGTTGGTCACCACCGTGTCCGCGTCCGAGAACAGCACATCGGTGTCCATGGTCAGGAAAGCGGTTTCGCTGAAGGCAAAGTAGTAGCGCGACGCCGCGATGCCTGCCACTTCGGTGGTGTCGTTACGCAGCTGATCCTCGATGTAGCGCACGCCGGGGCCCGCCTGGACCCGCCAGGTCTGGGTCGGGGTGTTGATCACCCGGTAGCCCGGTCCAAAGCCCAGAAAAGCGTCCAGACGGTTGGAGTCGAAATCGTCGTAGCGCACCGAACCAAGGCCGAACAGGTAGAACTGCTCATTGAAGTAACGGTTCACGTCATAGGTCAGGAAGATCTCTTCCTTGTTGCGCACGTCATTGTCTTCGGAGAATTCGCCCGCAAAGCCCAGGGTGTGGTTCCACAGCCCGTGGCCGTAGCGCAGGCGGCCCGCGAAATCGAGATCGGCAGTGTCCGTGTTGCCGGTGGTGCCGGAAAACCCGAGTGACACGCTGCCGCTCCAGCCCTGGGCGTACTGGTTGGGCCCGAAGCGGTCCTTGTCGCTGCCTTCGGCCAGATCGTCGCCGACGTCCTCCTGGATGTCGTCGATGCGGTCGTCCAGATCCTCGATACCGACGATGGCGCCCTGCGCGAACACAGGCGCAGCCACGAGGAGAGCGAGGACCGACGCGGCCAGAGTGCTACGTGTTTGCATGGGTCTATCCTTTCCCAATCTAGTGACCCGTCCCGGATGGGCGGGGGCATCTCTGCCTGGGATGGAAATAGAAACTGCTGATGGATAAGTGAAATTCGTAATAATTGAGGATGACTCAACAATTACTCACTTGAAAAGCCGTTCTCAGCATTTCCAAGCACTTCGACAATGTCATTGGTGCTCAGATCGCGCAGCTCAGCGATGACAGCGTCTTGCTCGGCGTCAATCTGTGACCGAATTGCCACAAGCGTTGCCTCGGCATTGGCCCGCACCTCGGCGTCCAGATCGTCGCGCCAGATCGACCAGACCGGATATGGAAAGCGCGGCGTGTCCGCCACCAGGTGCAGGCGGCCCTCGTCCAGGTATTTCTTGATGTAGCGGGCGGGCAGATAGGCCGCGGCCCGGCGAGAGACGATGTATTCGGCCGCCAGCGCGCCGAGCGACAGGGTCAACCCCGGGTTGGTCAACTCCGGCAACTCAAGCGTATGGGCGTGCACGAACTCCGGGCCCCAGTCGACGAAGACATAGTGGGGCACGATTTCCTCGAAGGAGGCAGGCCAGGATGCCGCGAGCACCAGGTCTTCCTCGATGAACTTGTGTGCGGTCAGGCCGGGCCGCAATTGCGGGCTGTACATGAGGCCGATTTGCACCACGCCTTCGATGAGAAAGCGCATGATCCGGTCCGGCATGCCAAGCTCGGCCCGGATGTTCAGCGACGGCATTTCCCGCTGCATCGTATCAATCCAGCGGAATCCCAGACGCGGCCACAAGGAATATTGAGCGCCGATGGTGAGGGACTTGGTAAAGCCCTCGGGCACACCAACCTGCTGGCGTGCCTCTTCCCAGATCTTGATCAGCGACAGCGCGTAGCGCTCGAATTCCCGACCCGCCGGTGTCAGTTCAGCACCGGCTTTGGAGCGCGTGAACAATTGCTTGCCCAAGGCCTCTTCCAATCGCTGAACGCGCAGGCTGACAGCTGACTGCGTCACGAACAATCGTTCACTGGCATTCACGAAAGAGCCGGTGGCGGCGACCTCCAGAAAGGTCCGAATGAGAGCAATGTCCATCAGCTCAATCCATAATGAATACTTGCGACAACCATAATTCCTATTCGTTTTTCTGAAGATATTGAACCCCCTATGGTCAGGCCATCAAGCGGAAGGGCACTCCTGCCCTTCGCCGCACATCCCACGACGAACCCGCACCACGGGGAAGGAAACTGAAATGAAACTGAACGTGCTCTTCAAGACGACCTCTGCCGCTCTGATCTTCGCCGGGTTCGCATTGTCCGCATGCTCAGCAGATCGGGCAATCGACAACACCGTCGGCGTTGCGGCCGGAACCACGAAGGTTCTGGCCAAAGGGGCCGTCGGCGCGGGCAAGCTCGCCTACAAGGGCGGCAAGGCTCTGGTGGTCGGAGGCGAATAAGCGCCTCATCGCATTGATTTTAGCCCCCGAGCGTCTTCCGGACGGGGCCAGGACGCGATGAGCCTTGGCTGTTCCGGGGATAGCTTGTTGCCAAGCGACGCGCGGTACGCGGCCAGCACACAGCCGCGAATGGCATCATTGGCAAAGGACTGCCCCACGGGCCGGGAAATCGGCCCGTGGGGGATCATTCAGTGATCAGAGAAAGGCCTGTGCCACGATGGCCGAGCCCACATAGGTACCGGTCATCACCAGGACACCAACCACGGCGATCTTCCAGCCCGAGGTCTTGGCGATCTCGATCTCGCGCCGGGCGATGGCGACACCTGCATAGGCAAGACAGGGCGTTGCCAGCGTCAGGAAGTTCACGTGGCTCACCTTGTTCAGTACCCAGTCACTGCCCGGCGTCCAGGGCATGGTCGCAAGGATCCCGACAAGTGAAATCCAGGCCACCGACGGCAGCTTGAACGGCACGAATTTGGTCAGCAGCATGCCGATCATGCACATGATCCACAGGACGATCAGCCCCACCAGTCCTTCCGGCACGGTGTTCTCGGTCGCCACGGTGTTGCCGACAAGGGCGATGACGCAGACCACCGCCAGCGCCGCCGCGTGGGCACCGAGACCGAACTTCGCTTCTTCGGACAGGTCGAGATCTTGGGTGTGTGTATCGCTCATGGCTCAGGCTCCGGCTTTGGCGGGCTCTTTGCGGCCCAAGAGGTCATAGAGTTTTTCGGTCACCGGCAGCGCCACGAAGACGCAGAGGTAGAGGCCGGTGGCATAGGTCAGCACGTTGGACGCACCCGCGAGCGCGAGGATCTGCTCCTCCATTTCCGGCACGGCGTGCACCAGCGCGCCGGAACAGGCCGCCATCATGCTGCCCGAGCCGATGCCGCAGGCCATCGCCAGTGCCTCGACCGAGAAGGCGCCGGTGGTGGCGAGGATCGAGGCGAGGATCGCAAAGATGAAAGTGCCAAAGAGCGTGCCGATCACATAGACGCCCATGACGCCGGCACCTTCCTGGCTTTTCAGGCCGTATTTGTCGGCGATGATCGCAATATTGGGTTCGCGCGCCACCGAGAAGCAGGCGCCGATCGCCTCGCGGCCCATGCCCAGCACCAGAACGGCGATCGGGAAGGCCAGCACGATGGTGCCGAGATTGCCCAGCTCCTGCAGGATGAGCGCGGGACCGGCGGCGACGATCTTGTCCATCGACGGGCCGATGATGGTGCCAAACTTGGCGATGAACGGCATGATTGCGATGACGATCATTGGCGAGGCAGCGTTCACCTGGCGGTCCCGGATCAGAGCACGGGCACCGGAGATGACATTGGGGTTGATCAGAAGCCCCATCACGAAGGCATAAAGCAGCGGCAGCAGCAGGATCGAGCCGATGCCGATCGGCACGGCGATGACGCCGACCAGCTCGGCGATCACGGTGATGACCAGCATGCTCAGATGGAGCCGCCAGTCGAGGAGGATGTCTTTAATTGGCATGAGGGGACCTCTCTGTTGGCGTCCCCTTCGGGGGACGCATTGGCCGGGACCGGGCCCATACCCGGTCCGCAGCAGATTGTGAAGTGTAATTACTTTTTGATCAGCCCGGCGCGTAACCGAAGCCCTGCACAGGATTTTCCGCGGTTTCGACCCAGACGGACTTGGTCTGCGTGTAGGCGGCCAGCGCCTCACGGCCGGACGAGCGGCCATAGCCGGAGCGGCCGAAACCGCCAAACGGTGACATGACGTTGATCGTCTTGTAGCTGTTGACCCAGAAGGTGCCTGCACGGACCTGCGCCGCCATGCGGTGCGCGCGGCCCACGTCCTGCGTCCAGACCGCACCTGCCAGCCCGTAGGGCGTGGCATTGGCCAGCGCGATGGCCTCTTCCTCGGTATCGAAAGGCAGGACCGAGACCACGGGGCCGAAAACCTCCTCGTTGGCGATGGTCATCTGCGGCGTTACCCGGTCTAGCACCGTGGGGGCGAAATAGAACCCGCCGCTCTGGGACAGCGCCGCTGGCTTGGCTCCGCCGCTGGTGATCCCTGCCCCCTGCCCCTCTGCCTCGCGCACCATCTGGTCGATCTTGGCCCATTGCCGCGCGTTGTTCACCGGACCGACCTGCGTGGCTGGGTCCATCGGCGCCCCGACGGGGATGTTGGCGGCCGCGACGCTCAGCTTGTCGACCATTTCGGCATGGACGGACCGGTGCACCAGCAGCCGCGACCCCGCCACGCAGCTTTGCCCGCAGGAAGCAAAAATCGCCGCCTGTGCGCCCACCACCGCGCGGTCGAGATCGGCATCGCCAAACACGATATTGGCGGATTTGCCGCCCAGCTCCAACACAGACGGCACCAGCCGCCTGGCTGCGGCACCCGCGATTTTGCTGCCCGCCTCGGCGGAGCCGACAAAGACCACCAGCGCCGTTTCCGGGTGCTCGATCATCGCCTGACCCGTGCCGGGACCGTCGCCTGCGATGACATTGACAAGCCCCTTGGGCACGCCCGCCTTTTCACACAGGATGCCGACCACGATGGACGACAGCGGCGTCAGCTCCGACGGCTTGATCATCACGCCGTTGCCCGCGCAGATAGCCGGGGCAACCTGCCAACAGCAGGTGAACAGCGGCGCATTCCACGGGGTGATCTGGCTGACCACGCCCAGCGGCTCGTGGCGGGTGTAGTTCAGATGGGTCGAGGGCACCGGGATCACGTCGCCGGAGATCTTGTCGCACCAACCTGCGTAATATTCGAACATCTCCGCCATGCGGGCAGGCTCGCCGGTTGTGTCGCGGATCGGGCGACCAGAGGAGAGCGCCTCCAGCTCGGACAGCGCCGCCGCGTTCTCGCGCAGTTGGCGGCCAATCTCGAACATGATGCGCCCACGCTCCGAGGCGGTCTTGGCATACCATTCCCTTTGCGCGCGGCTGGCGGCCTCGGCGGCCCGGGCAACCACGTCTGCGCCTGCGTCCCGGTAGCGCGCGAAGACTTCACCCGTGGCCGGGTCGGTCAGCTCCAGATCCTTGCCAGAGCCCGGAACCAGCGCGCCGCCAACCCAGGACTGGACCTCGGACGAGCCGGTGAGTTCCTTCAACAGCCCGGCCACGCGGGCCGCCGTATCGACCGTTTCAATGGCCATCACATCTTCTCCTTTTTGCTGAGCCGATCCACCGCGGGATCGCCCATGTGCATGAAATCATCCGCGTCCTTCAGGCCCGAATTCTCCTCGGCCCACAGCTCCGCCACCAGATCGGCCACCGGCATGGCGCAGCCGGAGCGCTCGGCCAGTTCGCGCGCGAGGCGCAAGTCCTTGCGCATCAGCCCGGTGCTGAAGCCGGAGTCAAAACTGCGTGGCAGCACCCAGTTGGGGTAGTGAATTTCCGAAATCGCGCTGCGCCCGGTGGCCGAGTTTATCACCCGCAGGGCATCCTCGGCGCCGACCCCGGCCGCCTCGGCCAGCCGCAGCGCCTCCAGCGTGGTGATCATGTGGCTGGCGACCAGCATGTTGTTGACCAGCTTGGCCACATTGCCCGCGCCGCTGGGGCCGACGTGAAGGATCTTCGCCGCCATCGCCTCCAGCGCGGGCATGGCACGGCCCGCCCATGCCTCGTCGCCGCCGAGCATGACCGAAAGCTGCCCAGCCGCCGCACCGGACGGCCCACCGCTGACCGGCGCATCGAGAAAGCCGTGCCCGGCGTCCGCCAGCTCGGCCGCCAGATTGCGGCTAACCTCGGCCTCGGAGGTGGAGGTGTCGATGACCACTTTCGGGTCGGCCCCCACGGCCAGCAGCCCGGCCCCCTGGGCCGCGGCAATCGCGGCCTCTACGTGCGCCGCGGCGGGGAGCGAAAGCACGATGATCTCCGCAGTGGCAAAGACATCCTCGGGGCTGGCCAGCGGTGCGATGCCCGCGTCGCTTGCGCGTTCCTGTGCTGCCGGTGCGGGATCGTAGCCCGACACCTCGAAACCGGCCCGCGCGAGGCTCGACGCCATGCCATAGCCCATCACCCCCAGTCCGATCACCCCGGCCCGTTTAACCGTATCATCTGCCATGTGAATTCCTGTCCCTGTCCGTTGCCGACCGCCGCCGGCCGATCCTGCAGCCAGCTAAGCGGACAAGGGGTGTTCACAGATAGGGGGTATGATGCGCACATTGCGTTGCCGCCACGGCAACGCGCAACCGTTACGCGCGGAAAGCCACCATACGGTCGGACAGGAAGCTCGCGACCAGCTCCACCGATTTCGGCAGACGTCGGCGGGCGCGCACCATCAGGTGCGAGCTGACCCGGTGCAGCGCCGGTTCGTCCAGTTCCACCACCGACAGGTCGCCGCGATCAGCCTGGCTGGAGGCGGAAAACCGCGGCAGGAAGGTGACGCCCATGCCGGCGCTCACGTAGCGCAGCAGCAGCGCGATGGAAGCGGTCTCCACCTGCACCCGCAGCGCAAGCCCGCGTTCGGCAGCGACCTGCCCGACAAGGTGGCGCACGGCGTGGCGGGTATCCAGCATGGCGACGGGATGGGTCAGAACCTCGGCAAGCGCCACGCGCTGGCGCCCGGCGAGCGGGGAATCGGCCGGCACCACCGCGCAAAGCGGCTGCCGCCCCACCGCCAGCGAGCGGGTCGCCTCGGTCACCAGCGGGTTGTAGGCAATGCCGATGTCGGCCTCGCCCTCAATCACCCGGCGCTGCAGCTCCTCGGTGCCGGCGTGATCGATGGAAAAGCGCAGATCGGGTTGCAGGCGGCCCAGCTCCGCCAGCCCGTTTTCCATCAGGTCCACGGTAAACCCCTCGCCCAACGCGATCCGAACGGTCTGCATACGGCCGGAGCGGTAGCGGCCGATCTGGTCCAGAAGGAAGGTCTGCTCATCCTGGAGGTGAAGCGCGTGCTCGCGCAGAAGCTCCCCCGCCGCGGTTACCGTCACCCCTTTTGAGCTGCGCTCGAAGAGGGTGACACCGAGACGCGCCTCGGCTTCGGAGATCTTGCGCGAGATCGCCGAGGGCACGACATTCAGCCGCTCCGCCGCGCGGCGGATCGACCCCTCCTGCGCCACCGCGAGGAATTCGCGCAGGAAGCGGCTGTCGAGCGCGTCCATTGCGCGCCTCAGCCCCGCGCCGCGCGGCGGACAAGCCGCACCCAGAACTCCGCCCCGGCGGGCAGCACGGCGTCGTTGAAGTCGAACTTGGGCGAATGCAGCCCGGGGTTTTCGCCCTCGCGCGCGGCGCCGAGCCACAGATAGGCGCCCGGAACCTCGTTCAGCATGAAGGCAAAGTCTTCCGAGGCCATGCTGGGGCCAGTCATGGCTGTATCCAGCCCCATATCCACCGCCACGTCGCGCGCCAGCGCGGCTTCGGCGGCGGTGTTGATGGTGGCGGGGTAGCGGCGCTGGTAATCGATCGTGGCGGTGCACCCCTGCGCCGCCGCCTCGCCATTGGCAACACGGCGCAGGCGTTCTTCGATGATGTCTCCGGCATCGGCATCGAACCAGCGGCAGGTACCGCTCAGGACGGCGCGGTCGGGGCAGACGTTGTAGGCGGAGCCGCTGTGGACCTGGGTGACCGAGACCACGCCCGGCTCGAGCGGGGACAGCGCACGGGCGGGAATTTCCTGTAGCGCAGCCGCCATGCGCCCGGCCGCGGCAATCACCCCGTCGGATTGCTCCGGCATGGCGCCGTGGCCGCCCTTGCCGCGAATCTCGATATCAAAGACCGAGAAAGCCGCCATCATCTTGTCGTCGCGCGCCACGAAACGGCCCGGCGCAAGACCCGGCCAGTTGTGGATCCCAAACACCCTGTCGACCGGGAATTGTTTGAACAACCCCTGCTCGACCATCACCCGCGCGCCGCCTTCGTTTTCCTCGGCGGGCTGGAAGATCAGGGTGACGGTGCCGGACTCAACCCCTTCCTCGGCGATCTTGCGTGCGGCAAGCAGCAGCATCGCGGTATGCCCGTCATGACCGCAGGCATGCATCTTGCCGGGAACGGTGGAGGCGTAATCGACGCCCGAAGCCTCGTGTATGGGCAGCGCGTCGATGTCGGCGCGCAGGCCGATCATGGGCGCACCCTGCCCCATCTGCGCCACAACACCGGTGCCTGCAAGGCCGCGGTGCACCCGCCACCCCCAGGCGCTGAGCAGCCCGGCAATCATCTCGGAGGTCCGGTGTTCCTCGAATCCCAGCTCGGGGTGACGGTGCAGGTCGTGACGCCAGGCGATGGCCTCGGCAATGTGGTCTTGGTCGAACATGGGTCTCCTTTGGGCGCGGAGGCGCCGCGGCTTGTGTCAGGGCGCCTTGGGCGCTTCCTGGAAGGTCAGAAGGATGCCGCCCAGCCGGGCGGGCTCAGTCAGGACCAGCGCGCCGCCGGTCTCGCGAAAATCAAAGCCGCCTGCCTCAACGAAGGGGCGGACCTTGTCAAGCGCGCTACAGGCGATGTCGAGCGAGATCACCGAAGGTGCGCCATCGGGGGCAAGGTCTTGGGGCAGCGGGCCGAACACGTCGCTGGCGGTGTCGCGGCTCAACACCTGCCAGTGCCCCCTGCCGGTGGCAACGGTAAAGCCCCGGTCCGTATCGGCAACTGCATCGGCCCCGTGCAGCGTGGCGAGCCAGTCCTTCACCGCGGGCTGGTCGTCCGGTTCGGCCAGGATCGTGGCGGAAACGAAACCATGCGCGCCGTTCGAGTGGTCCATCCACCCGGGAAATTCGATCAGGTCGCGCCGGTGCTGCTGGCAGGCGAACATGGTCAGCCGCGGCAGGCCGGGCCGGGAAAAGATCTTCAGCGTGGTTGCGGTGCGGTCGGGGGTGCCATCATCGCGGACCACGTCGCGGCCAAACTCAATGGTGCCTTCGCAATGGCCGCCGCGGGCCACCACGGCCGCCTCATCCGCCGCCGCATCGGTCGAGTTGAGCGCCGAGAGCGGCACCCCTTCGCGCTCGGCCAGCCAATGCTGGACGTGGCGTCCAAAGCGGAACTCCCCGGCAGCAAAGCCATCCAGCAGGGTCTCATCCCCGATGCCCACCAACTCCAGCAGCTGGTTTTCAAAGATCACCAGCGCGGTCAAAGTGCCCCACGGGTGCATCCCCGGCGGTTTCATGCAAAAACCGAGGGACAGGTAGGTCTTACGCGCAGCCGCGAGATCGCGCACGCAGACAAGCGGATGATCGATGCCGAGCGAGATCACGTCTGGCGCCCCTTCAGATCTGAGAGAGGTGCAAATCCGGCAAACCGACCCGCGCCCCGGTCAGCGGCGCGCGCACCTGCGACCACGTGGCCGGGCGGCACGTCCCTGGTGACGATCGCCCCTGCCGCCACCGTCGCGCCCGCGCCGATCTCCACCGGACCGAGGATAAGCGCCCCGGCCCCGATCACGGCACCGCGGCGCAGCGTCGGGTGACGCCCCTCGCCCATATCGACAAAGTTCGAGCCAAGCGTAACGCCGTGCCAGAGGCTGACATCTTCTTCGATCACCGCGGTCTGGCCGATCACCAGCCCAAGCCCGTGATCAATCCAGACACCACGCCCGATCTGCGCCTGTGGCCAAATCTCGACCGAGAGGGCGCGGGTGAACTGTGCCTTCACCGCAAGCGCCAGGGTTTCACGCCCAGACAGCCACAGCGCGCGGCTGAGCCGGTAGGACAACAGCGCGTGGTAGCCGTTGGCGAACAGCAGTACCTGCGGCGTGCCGCCGGGCTGATCATCGCGCGCGCTGGTCACCAGCAGATCATCAAGAGCTGTCTCCAGCAGCTCCGCATCATTGCGAAACTGCTCGGTCGCCAATTGATGCAGCTGACCTCGGGCATCCCCTGCGGGCAGGCAGGCGGCCAGCGTCGCGCCGAGCAGATCCGGCAGATCGGACACCTCGCCCGCCTTGATCCCGACAAGCCCCGACAGCGCAGGGTCGCTGCCGAGCATGTCGCGCGTTTCGGACAGAAGCGTTGGCATTAACACGCTGGCACTCATGGGACCTCGGATCAGGAACGACGGTTCTGCGCAAAGTTGCCCCGAAGGCAGTGCTGCGCACAAGACCGGAAACGCCCCTACCGTGTTGCCCTGACGAGAACACCCCCCCCTGCGTCCGCGTCAGGTCGGCCCGGTGCCCGCTATGTCGGGTTGAAATGTCATAGCCGCCTGGATCGTTTCGAGATGCAGGCGCATCGCCGATGCTGCCTCTTGCGGATCGCGATTGGCGATCCCATCCACGACGGCATCATGTTGATCGCTGTGAATGCTCTGGAACTCGTTGGGGGCAATTCTGCGATAGGTTCGATCCCACTCGCGTTGCCACGCAACCCGGCGACGCGCGCCTGACAGATAGACGAGAAACCCGATCAAAACCGGATTGCGCGAGGTCTCCGCAACCGCACGGTGAAAGGCGTCGTCCGCCTGTTCGCAAGCGGCCCGATCCGTAGCCCGGCGGCCCTGGGCAACTTTGTCCCGCAGGTGGAGCACATCGTTCTCGTCCGCTGCCAACGCGGCCTCGGCGGCGACCTGGGGCTCCAGCAAGAGGCGGGCGCGGATGATGTCCGGCGGTGTCGCGCCTTCCACCAGAAGCGTATCGCGGATCGGCAAATGCACCGGGCGGCGGCCACGAAAGGTCCCCTGCCCGACGTGCCGCCAGATCAGACCTTCGGTCTCAAGCTGCGCATAGCACCGACGCAGCGTTTCGCGGCTGCACGCCAGCATGGAACATAAACTCCGCTCTGGTGGCAGACGATCGCCACTGATGGGCGCCAAACGATCAATGGCCTGACGAAGCTCGTCCAGGACCTCCTTCTGACTTCTCCGCAACGTCCCCTCCCAACCAGACAAGTTTTTCTAATACCGCAGCAAATTTTTTCTCGTTTGAGGCGACAAACCGCAAGCCTTAGAGCGGATTTTACCCAACCAAGGGCAAATCAATGAGGCTGACATGAAAATTTTTACCGCCGCAGCGCTTGCGCTGCTGTCGTTTCCCACCGCGCTGATTTCCGCCCCCCGAAGCGAAGCCGAGGTGCAGGCGCTCGCCGCGCAGAGCTTTGCGCCGCTGATGGAAGAATTCAATGTGCCTGGCCTTGTGGTCGGCATCACCTACGGCGGGCAGGACCACTATTTCAGTGCGGGCGTTGCCGCGCGCGCGGCAGGCACCGCTGCCACACCGGACACGCTGTTTGAGCTGGGATCAATCAGCAAGCTGTTCACGGCAACCCTCGCCACCATGGCCGAAGGTCGCGGACACCTCGATCTGAACCAGAAAGTTGCGGATCACGTGCCGGAGCTTGCAGGAACGGCCTTTGGCGAACTTTCCCTGCGGGAGTTGGCAACACATCAATCCGGTGGCTTGCCGCTGCAGGTCCCGGACACCGCGCAGACGACAGAAGAGCTCGTGGAGTGGCTGCGCGACTGGCGGCCTGAAACACCGGGGGCCCGCAGCTATTCCAATATCAGCATCGGCCTGCTGGGTCACATAACGGCAAATGCCCTGGATCGCGACTTTGCAGACGCGCTGGAACAGGATCTTTTCCCGGTGCTGGGATTGGCGAACACTTGGGTCAACGTGCCGGACCAGGCCATGCAGCGCTACGCATTTGGTTACGACCGCAAGACCGACCGCCCCATTCGGGTCAGCCCCGGTGTATTGGACAGCGAGGCATATGGCGTGAAATCGAGCGCTCGTGACATGGTGCGTTTTCTGAACCTGCATCTGGGGCACGCAGAGGTCTCCGACGAACTCAGCACAGCGCTGGCAAAAACACGGCACGGGCTGGCGCAAACGGAGGCCTATGTGCAGGGCATGATTTGGGAGCAATACCCCTGGCCCGTCGCCCAGGAGCAGATGATCAAGAGCAACAGCTACGCCTATATCCTGAACCCCCAGCCCATGCGCAACCTGACCCCGGCCTTGCCGCCGCAAGAACATGTCATCCTAAACAAGACCGGAGCGACCAACGGGTTTGGCGCCTATGTCGTGTTGCTGCCCGGAGAAGATCTCGGCGTGGTGATGCTGGCCAACCGCAACATCCCCAACGAGGCCCGGATCCGCGCGACCTATGGCTTTGTTCAAAATTTGCTGGCAGACCCACAGGGCTGACCGCCGCTCTGCATCAGTCTTGCCTTGCAGTTCCCCGAACGCCGGGCAAGGCTGGTGCGGACTTCCCGCTCCACCGCCAGGACATGCCATTCAATGGACCGCCCCAATCTCCCACTCAACGCATTGCGCGCTTTCGAGGTGGCCGCCCGGCAGGGCAGTTTCACGCGCGCAGCCATTGAACTTCGTGTCAGCCAGGCCGCCGTCAGCCACCAGATCAAGGGGTTGGAGGACCTGCTGGGCGTGGCTCTGTTCACCCGGACCCCCAAGGGGCTTTTGTTGACCGACGAGGCAATGGCATTGTTTCCGGTCATCAGCGACAGTCTGGACCGGGTGGCCCGGGTGCTCGACGGGTTTCAGGACGGGCACTACCGCGAGACCTTGCACGTCGGGGTCGTGACCACATTTGCAGTCGGATGGCTGATGCCGCGGCTCAGGGAATTTAGTAGCGCCTACCCAAGCGTTGATCTGCGGCTCTGGACCAACAACAACCGGGTGGACATCACCAAGGAAGGCCTGAACATGGCCATCCGCTTTGGGGCCGGACGGTGGAGCGGCTGCGAGGCGGTTGCCCTCATGGAAACGCCGCTGACCGTGCTCTGCGCGCCAGAGCTTGCCGCTAAGCTGAGGACACCCGGCGATCTGCAGGGGCAGGTTTTGCTACGCTCCTACCGTGCCGACGAATGGCCCAGCTGGTTCGAAGCCGCCGGGGAGGTCTGCCCGAATTTATGCGGCCCGGTCTTCGACAGCTCCATCGCCATGGCGGACCTCGCGGAATCCAGCGAAGGGGTCGCGCTGCTGCCCGCCGCCATGTTTGCCGCGCGCCTGGACCGCGGCACATTGATCGCGCCCTTTGAAACCGAAGTCACCAATGGCCGCTACTGGCTGACGCGCCCGGCCCATAAACCGGCAACCCCGGCGATGCGCTGCTTTCAGGAATGGCTCCTTCAGCAGATGGGCGACGCTGCCGCAACAGCGCCGCAGGGCCAGCTTTGCCCTCAGCCCGCCAGCGACGGCAAGTAGAGAACGATCCCCGGGAAAGCCACCAGCAGACCGATGGTAACCGCATCGGCGATGAAGAACGGTGTCACGCCACGAAACACGTCCTGCACGCTCAAATCATCGCGCACCCCCGCCACGACAAAGCAGTTGAGCCCGATGGGCGGGGTGATCAGGCAGAACTCGGCCATTTTCACCACCAGGATGCCAAACCAGATCGCACACATCGGCCCGCTCATGCCAAAGGCACTGTCGGCCGCGGCGACGCTTTCGCCCCCGTTCAGCGCCATCACCGCCGGGTAGACCACCGGGAGCGTCAGCAGGAGCATGCCGATGGCGTCCATGAACATCCCCAGCACCGCATAGGCCAGCAGGATGCAGATCAGGATCACCATCGGTGACATCTCGAGCGAGGTGATCCAGTCGGAGAACGCCCCGGGAAGATCGGCAAAACCGAGGAAGCGCACGTAGATCAGGACACCCCAGATGATGGTGAAGATCATCACCGTCAGCTTGGCAGTCTCCAGCAGCGCCGACTTCAGTTCCGCCCACTTCATGCCGCGGTAGACCGCCATGCAGAAGACGACAAACGCGCCCAATGCCCCGCCTTCGGTCGGCGTACCCCAGGCATCGCCGCCAAAGGGGTTGTAGACAAAGCAGATGATGATCACGACGACAAAGATGATCGGCAGCGCACCGGGCAGCGCCGCAAAACGCTGCCCCCAGGTGAAGCCGCGCACCGGCGGGCCAACGGATTTGAAGATCACCGCGATGCCGACGATGAGCAAGCCATAGATGACCGCCGAGAATGCGCCCGGGATGAAACCTGCCAGCAGCAGCTTGCCCACGTCCTGTTCGACGATGATTGCGTAGATCACCAGAATAGCCGAGGGCGGAATGAGCGAGGCCAGCGTGCCGCCAGCTGCCACCACGCCTGCCGCGAATTGCTTGTTATAGCCGATCTTGAGCATCTCAGGGATGGCGATGCGTGCAAACACGGCCGAGGTCGCCACACTGGCGCCCGACACTGCGGCGAAACCCGCCGTGGCAAACACGGTGGAGACTGCCAGCCCGCCTGGCACCCAGGCCAGCCAGCGCTTGGCGGCCTCGAACAGCGCTCGGGTAAGACCCGCGTAATAGGCGAGATAGCCGATCAGGATGAAGGTCGGGATGAGGCTTAGCGCCTGGCTGGAGACCTTTGAATGCGGCACCTGGCCCGCGATCTTGACTGACACGGTCAGCGCCTTGCCGAACCGGTTCGGATCAAAGCCGAACTTGGCCCAGAAGATCCAGACCAGGCCGACCAGCCCGGCGAGGCCCGCAGCAAACGCCACGCGCATCCCCAGCACAACCATCAGCAACAGCCCGCCCGTGACCCATAGGCCGATTTCAATCGGTTCCATTTTGCTTACCCCTGCCCATTGTCGCCGCGGTCGGACGCGACGGCATCGCTGTCGTGACCCTCCAGCTGCTCTGCTTCGGCCGCCGCCAGTTCCGCAGCGCTCTGGATCAGCGGCACCGCAACCGGGCGATCCAGCCCGAGAACCAGCGCCCGCCCGTACCCCCAGACCTGCAGCAGCAGCCGCACCGCCAGCACGGCAAAGGCCACCGGCGCCAGCAGTTTGGCTGGCCAGATCGGCAAGCCAATGTCGATAGAGCTGTCACGGCTCCACATCGGCGCGGCGAAATCGAAAGAGCGCAGGAAGTGCGACCAGCTGCCCCAGACCAGCGCAAGGATCAGCAGAAGGATCAGCAGAACCGAAAGCAGTTCGAACAGCCACAAGGCGCGCCCTTTCAGGGCACCGATGAAGATGTCCATGCGGATGTGGCCGCCACCACGCTGCACATAAGAGATGCCCATGAAAGCAATCAGCGGCATGATCTGCTCGATCCAGTCGACATAGCCGGGCAGCGGCGCGTTGGCCGCGTTGCGCCCTCCCACCGAGACCACCGCGAGCACCATCAAAGAGAACACTGCCAGCCCACTGAGCAACGCCAGCAGGCGTTCAACCTGCACCAAGTTTCGATCAAGCCTGCTGATCAGGCTGCCATCTTCCAGCACTGCTGCGCCTGCGGCCATACCCCGCCCCCTCCTTGGAAATTTCGCCACGACAAGAAAGGGCCGGAGCAGATGCGCCCGGCCCTACTGCGTGTCACGCCCGTATCAGCTGCCTGAGCGGACGTCGTTCAGCGTTTTTTGAACCAGGTCGTACAGCTCCTGCGCGGGCAAGCCCTGATCGGTCATGTCCTTGATCCACTGCGTGTGGATCGGATCACCCGCCACCTTGCGGAACTCGGCCAGTGTCTCGTCCGAGATGACCACTTTCTCAACGCCTTTTTCCTCCAGCACGCTGTCCCATTTTTCCAGCAGCGCACCGTAGTTTTCGAGGTAATGGGCGATGGCCTCATCCACCGAGCTGTCCAGCGCTTCGCGCTCGGCATCGCTCAGGGCCTCATAGGCATCGGTGTTGACGACCACCGGGCAGTTCACGGTGCCGGGGTTCAGGTTGGAAGTCCACCAGTCGGCCTTGTTGATGGTGCCAAAGCTCAGATGCGCGTGCTGGGCAAAGGCGACGGTGTCGACGACGCCGGATTCCATCGCGTTGTAGGCCTCGGTCGCGGTCACCGAGGTCGGCACCGCGCCAACCGCAGAGAACGCCTGCCCGATGCCACCGGTGGCCCGCACCCGCATGTCCTTGAACTCTGCGAGTTCGTCACGGGGCTCACCTGTGCCGACGATGTTGTACTGCGGCATCGGCGAGGTCATCAGCAGCTTCGCATTCCAGCGTGCCAGATCTGCCTGCACCGCCGGATGCGCATAGACCGCGTGCGACACCGCCACTTCTTCTTCCAGCGTGTTCACGCCCAGAAACGGCAGTTCCAGAACCGTGATCGAGGGGTTCTTGTCCCGGTGGTAGCCAGCACAGAATTGCGCCATCTCAAAGGCACCGATCGAGATGCCATCAAGGTTTTCCTTGTTCTTGGACAGGCCACCATAGCTTATGTTCATGGTGAACTCGCCGTTGGTTTTTTCCGAAACCAGCTCGGCCAGCTTTTCGACGTGCTCGGTAAAGGCGCGGCGTTTGCCCCACAGTGACACGTTCCATTCTGTTGCCGCGGCCTCCCCCGCCATTGCAACACCAGCCGTGGCCGCCACGGCAGCGGTCAAAATTCTGTTCATGATGTAACTCTCCCTTATTGCGCCCTTCTTGGCCCGGCAGCGGGCCGGAGAGGTGCGCTTGCAAATCAGGCTAGCGGCAAGGTTTAGCGCTGCCAACCCCTAAGAGGGCAGCGCAACGCCAGACGTTCGACGCATCATGGCCGCGCCCCGATCCCGGCCCTGGCACAATATGCCGCAGCCGACACAGTGCCATTTGCCACGCGGTGGAAGCCCGACCCGAGGAATGCCGGGCGGCTGCGACAAGACATCACAAAAGTATATTTACACCCAAGGTACTGAATTTAGGCGATAGACTTAGGCAGATAGCAAATTTCTTCACATTCAGCTCAGATCCCGGGAAACTTCTTCACAAGCAAATGCTGAAAATCCAGATGGTTATTCACAAATTTTCAACCTGCCGTATTATCAGGCACAGGAGGAAACGGTTTGACAGCCACGACACAGCGTTGTCGTTTGTCTTGCCAATATATTTCTGGGAGGAAACCGAATGAACGCGCTGCATGCAGACGCCGTCTATCCGCCATCCGACGAAACCGTTGCCCGTGCACATGTGGACGCCGCGAAATACCAGGAGTTGTATGACGCCTCGCTGGCCGACCCCGAAGCTTTCTGGGGCGAACAGGGCAAGCGCATCGACTGGATCAAGCCCTATAGCAAGGTCAAGGACGTCGATTTCAACTTCGGCAAAGTTTCGATCAACTGGTACGCCGATGGCACGCTGAACGTTTCCGCCAACTGCATCGACCGCCACCTGGAAACTCGCGGTGACCAGACCGCCATCATCTGGGAGCCCGACGATCCGAACGAGGCCGCGCAGCACATCACCTACAAGGAGCTGCACCGCAACACCTGCCGCATGGCCAATGTGCTGAAAGACCTCGGAGCCGCCAAGGGCGACCGGGTGGTGATCTACCTGCCGATGATTCCCGAAGCCGCTTACGCGATGCTGGCCTGCGCCCGAATCGGCGCGATACATTCCATTGTCTTTGCAGGGTTTTCGCCGGATGCGCTGGCCGCTCGTATCAATGGCTGCGACGCCAAGGTGATCATCACCGCCGACGAAGCCCCCCGCGGTGGCCGCAAGACGCCGCTGAAGTCGAACGCCGATGCCGCGCTGCTGCATACCAAGGACACGGTGAAATGCCTGGTGGTGAAACGCACCGGCGGCCAGACCACCTGGGTAGACGGGCGCGACCACGACTACAACGCGCTGGCCCAGAACGCCGCCGACAGCTGCGAACCGGCCGAGATGAACGCCGAAGATCCGCTGTTCATCCTCTACACCTCCGGCTCCACCGGCCAGCCCAAGGGCGTGGTGCACACCTCCGGCGGCTATCTGACCTATGCGGCGCTGACCCATGAGGTCACGTTCGATTACCACGACGGCGACATCTACTGGTGTACTGCGGACGTGGGCTGGGTCACCGGCCACAGCTACATCGTCTATGGCCCGCTGGCCAATGGCGCCACCACCCTGATGTTCGAGGGCGTGCCGACCTACCCCGATGCCAGCCGCTTCTGGCAGGTCTGCGAAAAGCACAAGGTGAACCAGTTCTACACCGCCCCCACCGCCATCCGCGCGCTGATGGGCCAGGGGCCGGAGTTCGTCGAGAAATGCGATCTCAGCAGCCTCAAGGTGCTGGGCACCGTGGGCGAGCCGATCAACCCGGAGGCCTGGAACTGGTACAATGACGTGGTCGGCAAGGGCAAATGCCCGATCGTCGACACCTGGTGGCAGACCGAGACCGGCGGCCATCTGATGACGCCGCTTCCGGGTGCCCACGCAACCAAGCCGGGCGCGGCGATGAAGCCCTTCTTCGGCATCCAGCCGGTGGTTCTGGACCCCACCAGTGGCGTCGAGATCGAGGGCAACGGCGTCGAGGGCGTGCTGTGCATCAAGGACAGCTGGCCGGGCCAGATGCGCACCGTCTGGGGCGATCATGAGCGCTTCGAGAAGACCTATTTCTCGGACTACAAGGGCTACTACTTCACCGGCGACGGCTGCCGCCGCGACGAGGACGGCGACTACTGGATCACCGGTCGTGTCGATGACGTGATCAACGTCTCCGGCCACCGCATGGGTACCGCCGAGGTCGAAAGCGCGCTGGTGGCCCATGCCGCCGTGGCCGAGGCCGCCGTGGTCGGCTATCCGCATGACATCAAGGGCCAGGGCATCTACTGCTACGTGACCCTGATGAACGACCGCGAACCCTCCGAGGAGCTGCGCAAGGAACTGCGCACCTGGGTGCGGACGGAAATCGGCCCGATCGCCTCTCCGGACGTTATTCAGTGGGCCCCCGGCCTGCCGAAGACCCGCTCGGGCAAGATCATGCGCCGCATCCTGCGCAAGATCGCCGAAAACGACTTTGGCAGCCTCGGCGACACCTCGACGCTGGCGGATCCGTCGGTGGTCGACGACCTGATCGCAAACCGTGCAAACAAGGGGTGATCAGCTGATGACGACGGACGTTATGACACGACCCGCGGTGCTGATCCTGCTGGGGCCTCCGGGCGCCGGCAAGGGCACCCAGGCGCGGATGCTGGAGGATGAGTTTGGCTATGTGCAGCTGTCCACGGGCGACCTTCTGCGTGCGGCGGTGGCTGCGGGCACGCCTGCGGGCCTCGCTGCCAAGGCAGTGATGGAAGCCGGCCAGCTGGTCAGCGACGAGATCGTGATCAACATCCTGCGCGACCGTTTGGCGGAGCCGGACTGTGCCAAGGGGGTGATCCTCGACGGCTTTCCGCGCACCACGGTGCAGGCCGAGGCGCTGGACGATCTGCTGGGCGAGACCGGCCAGAAGATCAACGCCGCCATCAGCCTCGAGGTGGACGATGCCGCGATGGTCGAACGCATCTCGGGTCGCTACACCTGCGCTGATTGCGGCGAAGGCTATCATGACAGCTTCAAACAGCCCGCCAAGGCAGGCACCTGCGACAAATGCGGCGGCACGGAGATGAAGCGCCGGGCCGACGACAATGCCGAAACCGTTGCCAGCCGACTGGAGGCCTATCACGCGCAGACCGCGCCGCTGATTGCCTATTATGGCGGCAAGGGCGTGCTGAAATCGACAAATGCCATGGGCGGCATCGACGATATCGCCCGTGACATGGCGGCCATCGTGACGACGGCCACCAGCTAACAAACAGAAACGGGGCCGGTGCCGACCGCGCCGGACCCCGTCTTATCCGAAATGGAAATACCCGCCGGATCCGGCAGGCCCAGCGCCTGTCGGCACGGAGGTTGCATGCCTGCGCGCCCTGACCCGCGCCGGGCAAACGGAGAGCGTGTGGCCAGCCCCCGAAGGCCGGGCCGCACAGGAGAGGAAGAAGGAGGAGCCGCTGATGGCGGAACAAACCACACATTCTGCGCAGACCGCCGAGTCCGACAAGGGCTACTGGGCGGCAAACGTGCGCATCATTCTGGTCAGTCTTGTGATCTGGGCTGTCGTGTCATTCGGCTTTGGCATCCTGCTGCGACCGATGCTTGCAGGCATCAAGGTCGGCGGCAGCGATCTGGGCTTCTGGTTCGCCCAGCAGGGATCGATCCTGGTGTTCCTGGGGCTGATCTTTTTCTACGCGTTCCGGATGAACAAGCTGGACCGCGAATACGGCGTGGAGGAAGAATAAGATGGACCAGTTTACCATCAACCTGCTGTTCGTGGGCGCGTCCTTCGCGCTCTACATCGGCATCGCGATCTGGGCTCGCGCGGGCTCCACATCCGAATTCTATGCCGCGGGCCGGGGCGTTCACCCGGTCACCAACGGCATGGCCACAGCGGCCGACTGGATGTCGGCGGCGTCTTTCATCTCGATGGCGGGCCTCATTGCCTTCACCGGCTATGACAACTCGACCTTCCTGATGGGCTGGACCGGCGGCTACGTGCTGCTGGCGCTGCTGCTTGCCCCCTACCTGCGCAAGTTCGGAAAGTTCACCGTCTCCGAGTTCATCGGCGACCGCTTCTACTCTCCGACCGCGCGCGTGGTGGCTGTTATCTGCCTGATCGTGGCTTCGACCACCTACGTTATCGGCCAGATGACCGGCGTCGGCGTGGCTTTCGGCCGCTTCCTCGAGGTCTCCAACACTGCGGGCCTGCTGATCGGCGCCTGTGTGGTCTTTGCCTATGCCGTGTTTGGCGGCATGAAGGGCGTGACCTACACCCAGGTGGCACAGTACTGCGTGCTGATCATGGCCTATACCATCCCGGCCATCTTCATCTCGCTGCAGCTGACCGGCAACCCGATCCCGGCCCTGGGCCTGTTCGGCGAGCACGCTGCAAGCGGCGAGCCGCTCTTGGCCAAGCTGGACGCCATCGTGACCGAGCTGGGCTTCAACGAGTACACCGCGCATCACGGCGACACCTTCAACATGGTGCTGTTCACCCTGTCGCTGATGATCGGCACCGCGGGCCTGCCGCATGTCATCATGCGCTTCTTCACCGTGCCGCGCGTGGCGGACGCCCGCTGGTCGGCCGGCTGGTCGCTGGTGTTCATCGCGCTGCTGTATCTGACCGCCCCGGCTGTCGGTGCCATGGCGCGTCTCAACATCACCGAGATGATGTGGCCGAACGGCGGCATCGAAGGCGGTGCCGTGACCGTGCAGCAGATCGAGGATGATCCCAAGTACGACTGGATGGCGACCTGGCAGCAAACCGGCCTTCTGGGCTGGGAAGACAAGAACGGCGACGGTGCGATCCAGTACTACAACGACAAGAACGCTGACATGCAGGCCGTAGCCGAAGCCAACGGCTGGGCGGGCAATGAGCTGACCAACTTCAACCGCGACATCCTGGTTCTGGCCAATCCTGAGATTGCCAACCTGCCGGGCTGGGTGATCGGCCTGGTGGCGGCGGGCGGTCTGGCGGCGGCGCTGTCGACTGCGGCGGGCCTGCTGCTGGCGATCTCGTCCGCGGTGTCGCACGACCTCATCAAGGGGTCGATCAATCCGAACATCTCGGAAAAAGGCGAGCTGTTGTCGGCGCGTATCGCCATGGCCGTAGCCATTGCGGTGGCGACCTATCTGGGTCTGAACCCGCCGGGCTTTGCCGCGCAGACCGTGGCGCTGGCCTTCGGCCTCGCAGCTGCCTCGATCTTCCCGGCGCTGATGATGGGCATCTTCACCAAGGTGAACAACAAGGGCGCCGTGGCTGGTATGCTGGCAGGTTTGATCGTGACCTTGGTCTACATCTTCCTGCACAAGGGCTGGCTGTTCATCCCGGACACCAACTCCTTCACCGATGCGGATCCGCTGCTGGGCACCGTCAAATCCACCTCCTTTGGTGCAATCGGCGCGATGGTGAACTTTGCGGTGGCCTACTTCGTGTCGAAATCGACCGAGGCGATCCCCGCCGAGATCGAAGAGCTGGTGGAAAGCGTGCGTATCCCCCGCGGCGCAGGTGCCGCGCAGGACCACTAATCCCCGCGGAGGCGGGCTGTCCTCCCTGCGGCCCGCCTCTTTCCTCTTGGTCCCGCCCGGTTCATACGTGGCGGGACCATTTTTGCCTCCCCCGTATTGAAGGCAAAGCCTCCAATTGCGGAGACCATCAGGGCCAGACCAGGCCCATGATCCGTGAAGGCAACGATATCCCGAAGACGGAGACGCCCTGCTGATGCCCCTGTCCGACACCGCCCTGCTCCGTTTTCTGAACTCGGTTCATCCTTATGACAGCCTGCCGCCGGTCGTGCTTCGGGAACTGGCACCCAAATTCCATCTGATCGAGGCTCCGGCCGGAACGCAGGTCTATGCCCTCGGAGAAAATCTGGACGGGCTTTACCTGGTGCACACCGGCGAGGTGGAGGTCACCGATGAAAACGGCATTCCCGTCTCCAACCTCGGGCCGCGCAATTCCTTTGGGGAACGCGGGCTGACCCGCGGCGGGCGGGCCGTAACCTCGGCCGTGACCACCACCGACAGCCTGCTGCTGCTGCTGCCCGCAGCGGACTTTCACGGCCTGATGGCCAGCCAGCCAAAGGTCGCCCGCTTCTTTGACCGCCGCCGCCCGGGTAGCCCGGCGAACAACACCCTGGCCACCATGCGGGTCGCGGACATCATGTCCCGCCCTCCTGTCACCTGTCCGGTTGAACAGACCTGCCAGGGCGCCGCGCAGCTGATGCGCGATCAGAATATCTCCTCGGTCTGCGTTACCCAGCGCGACCAACTGAAGGGTATCCTCACCACCCGCGACCTCACGTCGAAACTGCTGGCACAGGGCTGGCCCGCCACTACGCCGGTCGCCGATGTGATGAGCCGCGATCCGCTGACGCTATCGCCCTCCGCGCTCGGCTCGGAGGTCCTGCAGATGATGATGGAACACGGCCTCGGACATATCCCGGTCGTCCAAGGCGACGCATTGGTCGGAATCGTCACACAGACCGACCTCACGCGGTTTCAGGCCGTGAACTCCGGCGAGCTGGTGCTGACCATCGCACGAGCCGCCAGTGTCGAGGACATGGCGCGGGCCACTGCCGAAATCCCCCGTCTGCTGGTGCAGCTGATCGCTGCCGGAAACCGGCACGAGGTCGTGACACGTCTGATCACCGACATCGCCGACAGCGTAACCCGCCGCCTGCTCACGCTGGCCGAGAAAACACTGGGACCACCGCCGGTACCCTATCTGTGGCTGGCCTGCGGCTCGCAAGGTCGGCGCGAGCAGACCGGCGTGACGGATCAGGATAACTGCCTCATCCTGGCGGAGGGGCTGGCACCGGGCGACGACGCATATTTCGCCCAACTTGCGCAGATCGTCTGCGATGGCCTCCATCATTGCGGTTACATCTATTGCCCCGGCGACATGATGGCGACCAACGCAAGATGGCGCCAGCCGGTTCACATCTGGCGCAGCTATTTCCGCAACTGGATCGCGCGCCCCGATCCAGAAGCGCAGATGCTGGCCTCGGTCATGTTTGACCTGCGGCCGATCGGCGGCGACCATTCGCTGTATGGCGATCTGCAGGGAGAAACCCTTGGGGCGGCGCGCCAGAATTCCATCTTCACCGCCCACATGGTGGCCAATTCCCTAAAACACCAACCGCCGCTGGGATTGCTGCGCGGTCTGGCGACCATTCGGTCGGGCGAACACCGCAACACGCTGGACATGAAGCACAACGGCGTGGTGCCCGTGGTCGACCTGGGCCGCATCTATGCGCTGACCGGCGCCATTCACTCCGTCAACACCCGCGCCCGCCTCGAAGCCGCAGCCGCCACCGGCCTGTTGAGCCCGGCAGGTGCGCAGGATCTGCTCGACGCCTACGACCTGATCGCCCAGACAAGGCTGGAACATCAGGCGCAGCAAATCCGCAGCGGCGAAAAGCCAGACAACTATCTGGCGCCGTCTGATTTGTCGGATCTTGAGAGAAGTCATCTGCGTGATGCGTTCGTTGTGGTAAAAACCATGCAATCAGCGGTGGGTTACGGCAGGAGGCTGCTGAGCTGATGTTCGCCCCGCGCAGCCTGCCGGGCGCTGGACGCCAGCGCCGAGTAAGCAAGACAGGACGGCCCCGGGCCTATGGAGAAAAGACATGTTTCTGGAACTGATCGGCGTGATTTTCGCAGGTTTCGCAGCTGCGGGTCTGGTAATGCTGCTGGGCAAGTTGCTGGGAGGTCGCCTGCCGCGCTGGCTGGCCCCCGTGGCGGCGGGCCTAGCCATGATCGCAGCGACAATCACCTCGGAATACGGGTGGTACGCGCGCAGCGCGGCTGCCCTGCCCGAGGGGGTGGTGGTCGCACAAACCGTCGAAAACCGCAGTTTCTATCGCCCGTGGACCTACGCAGTGCCCTATGTCGACCGCTTTGCAGCCGTCGACACGGCCACCCTCAAGTCCCACGCGGACCATCCCGGCATCTACCTGGCGGATGTGTATTTCTTCGGTCGCTGGTCCGCCGTGCAGAAACGGCCGGTCTGGCTCGATTGCGCGGGTGGGCGCCGCGCCCTTGCCACGACCGGCACGCCCTTCACCGACGGACGCCCCGCGGCAGAAAACTGGATCCCCGCCGCTGAGGATGACCCCATCCTGCGCGTTGCTTGCGGAGCCTGACCATGCTGTCCGCTCTTGGCCTGCGCCTGCGCATTTTCCTCTTTTTCTGCCTCCTGGCCCTCGGGGCCATTGCGGTCACTGTGGCTGCGCTCTGGCTCGGGTACAGCCGTGCAGGAGAACCGGCGTTGCGCGATGTATTCATCTTTGTCGGCCTCTTCAGCGGGTTCTGCATGCTCGGCCTATGCGCCGCGATCTGGCTGCTGTTCGACGAAAACGTCGCCAAACCCATCGAGCAGCTGGCGGCAGCCATGCGCGCCCGCGCCCATGCAGGCGTCAACCGCGAGCTGGACACCCACGGCGCGCGCTACCTTGGCGACCTCGCCCCGGCGGCACAGGGGCTCGCGGGGCGGCTAGGTCAGGCCGCGCTCGCCTCTGCCGAAGCCATCGCGCGGGAAACCGAACATCTGGAAGCCGAAAAGAAGCGTCTCGCCGCCCTGCTCACCGATATTCCCATCGCAACGGTCATGGCCAGCACCACCCACCAGATCGTGCTCTATGACGGACAGGCCGCCGCTGTACTGGCACAGGAGGCCCCGCCCCGCCTGAACTCCCCCTTGTCGGACTATTTAGACCTGAACGGTCTGCAGGCCGCCTATGGCCGCATGATGCGCAGTGGCCGCGACTTGCGCACGCGCGTCAAAAGCGCAAATGGCGAGAGAGTTCATAACCTCCACCTGAAGCCATTGGGCGACGCGCCGGGCTATATCATCCTGTTCGAAGGCACAGCAGCAGACGCTGCCCCGCCGCAGTCCCGCCCTCTGGTCTATGATTTTGCCCTGCTCGATTCGAACCACGCGGAATTGAACGACCGCACGCTCGACAGTCTCAGCTACGTGGTGTTCGACACCGAAACCACCGGGCTGTTGCCCCACAAGGACGAGATCGTGCAGATCGGCGCCCTGCGCGTCGTCCGCGGCCGCATCATTCCGGGCGAAACCTTCGAGACACTGGTTGATCCCGCCATCAAAATCCCCGCCAGCGCCACGCGGGTGCATGGGATCACCGACACCATGGTCGAGGGCGCGCCAGGCATCGCCGAAGCGGCACGCGCCTTTCATCGTTTTGCCTCCGACGCCGTGATCGTTGCTCATAACGCGCCTTTCGACATGGCCTTTCTGCACCGCCACGCCAAGCGCAGTGGCGTCACCTGGGACCAACCTGTCCTGGACACCGTCCTGCTGAGCGCCGTGCTGTTTGGCGCCTCACAATCGCACACGCTGGATGCGATCTGCGACCGGCTGGAGATCTCGATCCCTGCGAAGCTGCGCCACACCGCGATGGGGGATGCGCGGGCCACGGCGGAGGCCTTCTGCAAGATGCTGCCCATGCTGCAGGCGCGTGGCCTGACCACCTTTGAGGCGCTGCTCGAGGAAACCCGACGGCATTCGCGTTTGATTGCGGATATGAACTAGGTAGACAATTGCGCCCATGCGTGGCAGGTCACTGCCCGAACCGGAGAGAAGGCGCAGGACATGGCCGACACCAGCTTTATTCCCGGTCCGGACATGGTCCGGGCCTACCGCGATGCGCTCGGCTGCTTTGGCACCGGCGTGACCGTCGTCACGACCATGACCCCCAACGGACCGCTTGCAATCACCGTCAACAGCTTCACCTCCGTTTCGCTGGACCCTCCGCTGCTGCTGTGGTGCCCCGCCCGCAGTTCGCTGCGCCACGACAATTTCGTCGCCGCACAGCATTTTGCCATTCACGTAATGGCGGAAGACCAGCTGCTGATGGCAAAACATTTTGCCGCCCATGGTGAGGATTTTTCCCCCTTCGCCTGGGCGCCCAATGCAAATGGCGCCCCCGCCCTGGAGGGCGTTCTCGCACGGTTCGATTGCCGCCATTACGCGACCCATCCGGCAGGCGATCACAGCATCATTCTGGGCCAGGTCGACAATGTGACCACCCGCCCCGGCAAGGGGCTGATGTTCAAACGTGGTCAATACGGCGGCTTCCTGCAGCAAAGCTGAAACACGTCGAGGCAACTTCGCGAATTGTCCACCTGGCAGCATGTGGATACGTTTGCGGTCAGGACACGTTCTGCCTCCGCGCCTCCGCTGCAGCAACGGAGCGGGGCGAAGCAGGCGCAAGTCGCAACGGAAGAACCGCGCCCGCGGACAAGTCCATCTGTGGCGCCAACCCCAGAGCGCGTTGCGGACATATCGAAACACACAATCCGCATTGAACGCAGTTTGTTTCAACAAGGTTCAATTCGCAGCCATTTTCCGACAGGCTCAACGCGTCCGAAGGGCATACCCAAACGCAGCTGCTGCAGCTGTTGCACAGGTCGCGATCCAGCACGACCGCCCCGTAGGGTGATTGGTCAGGCAAGGGCACCAGCTTCCGCTCCAGGGGCAGAAGCGCCGCAGCACTGGCCCGGGCTGAATCACGGCGACTGCCCACGGCCAACACTCTGGGGTCGACAGGCGCGTGCCACTCAACCCCTTGCGACAACCCTTGCAGCAACTCCCGGGAGGTGTTGAATAGCTTGATCCGATCGGCAGCGCCCAATCTGCAAGCCAGCTCGACCTCCCGCAACTGGTCACGAAGACCATGGCGGCCAATGGTCTGAAGGAAAATCATGTCGAACCCGCCGGCCAGGGCGTGCAGAAGATCCGGGTGCGTGATCTTCTCGAGGCAGCAGACCGCCACCGGACAAACATCCCCCTGCAGAGGGCCGCTCATCTCTGGCACCATCGGCTCGACTTCGAACAGCAGCAAGATCTGCGCGCGTCCCGTCTCCTGCTTGCGCAGGTAGGCCGCATCGCATTGGGAAATCAAAGGGAGGTCGCAGCTGCGCTTGATCAGAGACCGCAAGGCAGGACGGCCCTGAACGGCATCACGCTTGCAACAGCCATCCACATCCGACGAGGCGCACAGGCACAACTTCTGAGGTGGACTGCCAGCCCATGCTTGCCCTTCCGAGATATAGGCGCGCATTTCTCCCATAGGATGTATATTAACACATTTATCCACACCGCAAACTTGTATGTGGGAAATTCCTCTGTTTTATCGCCCCTTTAACTTCACGATGGAATTACAAAACCCGCCGCATCATCTGACACGGCGGGTGTGGCTACGCTGACGCTGCGGGTCGCAGCAGTGTGCTGCGCGACCGCACAGCGAACGCCTTCAGCCTATTTCAAGGCTGCGTCGGTGATCACATGGGTCCAGGCACCTTCCGGCTCCTTGGTAATGACGGGCGACGAACCGCCAGTCAGCAGCGTGTCCACCGTGCGCTGGTAATCTGCGGGATCAAGTGCGCCATCGCTTCCGGACGTCAACTTGGCAATCTCACGCATCATGCGTTGCTGATGGGTTTCCGTCTGGGCGCCCGAAGCATCGTTGTCGAGCACGATTTCTGCCGCTTCATCCGGGTTCTCTTCAGCGTATTTCCAACCCTTCATGGAGGCCCGCACGAAACGCTGCATCTTGTCGACGAACTCAGGGTCCTCCAGCTTGTCCTCCAGCACATAGAGACCATCCTCCAGCGTTGCGACGCCCTGATCCTCGTATTTGAAGGTGATCAGCTCATCCTCGGAGACACCCGCGTCAATGACCTGCCAATATTCATTGTAGGTCATGGTCGAGATGCAGTCGGCCTGTCGCTGCAACAACGGGTCCACGTTGAAACCTTGTTTCAAGACCTCGACACCGTTTTCGCTTTTGCCTTCCGTGGAGATACCCAGCTGGCTCATCCAGCTCATGAATGGGAATTCATTGCCGAAGAACCACACGCCCAAGGTACGGTTGGCCAGGTCCGCAGGCTCGGAAATGCCGGTGTCCTTCCAACATGTCAGCATCATCCCGGAGGACTTGAAGGGTTGGGCGATGTTGACCAACGGCAAACCCTTTTCGCGCGCCGCAAGGGCGGCAGGCATCCATTCCACAGTGACATCGGCACCGCCGCCTGCGATCACCTGGGTCGGGGCAATGTCGGGGCCGCCGGGCAGAATGGTGACATTGAGGTCTTCTTCCTCGTAGAACCCCTTGTCCTGTGCCACGTAGTAGCCGGCGAACTGCGCCTGGGTCACCCACTTCAGCTGCAGGGTCACGTCATCCGCGGCCTGCACCGCAGAGCCAGCACCCAAAGCCAAGGCCGCCGCTGTCATGATATATTTCATCGCTTAGTCTCCCAGTTGGTTGTTTTTGACTTCTGTTTATTCTTGTTGTTGATCCTTCCCTGCCCGGCCTCAGCTGCGCTGCGACGGGTGCCAGAAGGTCAGGGTCTTCTCGATTAGCGCAACCAGCCCGTAAAAGGCCGAGCCTGCCAGCGCCGCTACCACGATTTCCGCCCAGACCATGTCCAGTGCCAACTGACCGACGCTGGTGGATATGCGAAACCCCATGCCTACTGTGGGCGAACCGAAGAACTCCGCCACGATCGCGCCGATCAGCGCGAGGGTGGTCGAGATCTTCAGCCCGTTGAAGACAAACGGCAACGCCGCGGGAAGCCGCAGCTTGAAGAAAGCCTGCCAATAGCTTGCCGCGTAGGTCTGCATCAGATCGCGCTGGATGGCCGTGGTTTCGCGCAAGCCCGCCACGGTGTTCACCAGCATCGGAAAGAACACCATCACAACCACGACCGCCGCCTTGGACTGCCAGTCAAAGCCGAACCACATCACCAGGATCGGCGCGGTGCCGACGATGGGCAGCGCGGCCACGAAGTTGCCCACGGGCAGCAGCCCGCGGCGCAGAAAATCGCTCCGGTCCACCAGGATCGCGGTCAGGAAGGCTGCCGCGCAGCCGATCACATACCCCCCCAGCGCGCCCTTCAGGATGGTCTGCACGAAATCCTGCCAAAGTATCGGCAGGCTGTCGGCAAAGCGCGCTGCAATCACCGAAGGCGCCGGCAGGATCACAAGCGATACCGCCAGCCCGCGCACCAACAGCTCCCAGACCAGCAGAACTGTCATGCCAAAGATCGCCGGCACCAGCAGCTGTACTGTTCGGGTCTGTGCCGCCGGGCTGGCTGCCAAACGCGCGTTCAGCCACCAGCCGAGACACCACACCACCACCGCAAGCACTACCATCACCATGGCGCACCGCCTTTCTTCTGCTTGCCGGGATACCCCTGGGTGGGTCGCACAACGGCGAGGGCGAAGCCCTCAATTAAATGGTCGATCATGCGCTGACCCCCATGCGTTTCAGAACCAGCCGTTCAATCAGTCCCAATAGCGCCACCAGCAGCGCCGCCAGGATCGCCGCCGCAAACAGCGCCGACCAGATCTGCACGGTCTGCCCGTAATAGCTGCCCGCCAATAGCCGCGCGCCCAGACCAGACACCGCGCCAGTCGGCAGCTCGCCCACGATGGCCCCCACCAAGGACGCTGCGATGCCGATCTTGAGCGAGGCAAACAGATAGGGCATTGATGACGGCACCCGCAGCTTCCAGAACCCTTGCGCAATGCTGGCGTTATAGGTTTTCAGCAGGTCCAGCTGCATCGCGTCCGGCGCGCGCAGCCCCTTGACCATGCCGACGACAACCGGAAAGAAGCTGAGATAGGCTGAGATCACCGCCTTTGGGATGATCCCCTGCACGCCGATGGAATAGAGCACCACGATGATCATCGGCGCCAGCGCGATGATCGGGATGGTCTGGCTGACAATCGCCCAGGGCATCACCGACATGTCCATCACGCGGCTGTGCACGATCCCCACCGCCAGCAGGATGCCCAGCCCGGTACCGATGGCAAAGCCCAGCAGCGTCGCCGACAACGTCACCTGCCCGTGGTAGATCAGGCTGCGTTTCGAGGTGATCTTCTTCTCGACCGTGGTCTGCCACAGCTCAACCGCCACCTGGTGCGGCGCAGGCAGGCGCGGGCGTTCCTGAACCCAAGTATCCCGGATGGCAAAGCTGTTGTTCGCCACCAGCCCCAGCGTGCCCAGATCGCGGCGCGCCTTGGGGGTTGCGGGCGTCACCTCGGCCCCGGCGCGTTCGGCCTGGTCCAGCACGCCCTTGATGTTCATTGGTACGCAGGCCGCGTACCACAGCGCAATGATCGCGGCGAGCACGGTCAGGACGGCAAAAAACGTCTTCATGCCCACGCCCCCCGCAGCCCGTCGGCGGCAAACGCGGAGCGGCCGGAGATTTCAAAATCAGTCATCGGCATGCCCCGCCCGCAGGCCTTCCCGCACCCGGTGGGCAATCTCGATGAACTCCGGACTGTCGCGGATGTCCAGCGGGCGCTCTTTGGGCAGGGCGCTGTCGATCACATCGTGAATGCGGCCGGGCCGCGGCGACATGACGACAATCTTGGTCGACAGATACACCGCCTCGGGGATCGAGTGGGTGACGAAGCCGATGGTCTTGTTGGTGCGCGCCCAGAGCTTCAGCAGCTGCTCGTTCAGGTGATCGCGCACGATCTCGTCCAGCGCCCCAAAGGGCTCATCCATCAGCAGGATATCGGCGTCGAATGCAAGCGCCCGCGCAATGCTCGCCCGCTGCTGCATGCCGCCGGACAGCTGCCAGGGAAACTTGCCACCAAAGCCTGACAATTCAACTAGTTCCAGCACATCTTTCACGCGCTTTTCCTGCTCGGCCTTGGAGTATCCCATGATCTCAAGCGGCAGCTTGATGTTCTTGGAAATCGTCCGCCAGGGGTACAGCCCCGCGGCCTGAAACACATAACCATAGGCGCGATTGCGCCGTGCCTCATCCGGCGTCATGCCATTGACGGTCAGCGAGCCACCTGTCGGGGTTTCCAGCGCCGCGATGCAACGCAGAAAGGTGGTCTTGCCGCAGCCTGATGGCCCAATGAAGGAGACGAAGTCACCTTTGTTGATGTCCAGGCTCACATCTTTCAGCGCATGCACCGCGCCTTCGCCCGATCCGAACGTCAGGTCCAGGTTGCGCGCGGCGATCACCGGCGCGCCAAGGCTGGCATCGGGGGCGGCACTTGCGGGCCGGAGGGCCTCGGGTGGAGTTTCCATATTCATTTCTTCGCCTTGAGTTCCAAAAGGAAAACGGGCCGCCCCGTAGGGCAGCCCGTTCCTGATTCACACGCCTGTCACCGGAATGCCGCTGCGTTCCACCGGGCGCGGCGCTGTCAGTTCCTTCCAGGTCGAGAGCGCCTTGTTCACCGTGGTGTTGGCCTCGCGGGCGACAAACTTGCCATGGCCCTCCTGGCACTTAATCTCGCCGTCCTCGACTGCGACCTGGCCGCGGGTCAGCGTATAGCGCGGCAAGCCTTTGACCTTCTGCCCCTCGAACACGTTGTAGTCGATCGCAGACTGCTGGCTGGCGGCAGAGATGGTCTTGGTCTTGGCCGGATCCCAGACCACCAGGTCGGCATCCGCGCCGACCAGAACCGCGCCCTTCTTGGGATAGCAGTTCAGGATCTTGGCGATATTGGTCGAGGTCACGGCGACAAATTCATTCGGCGTCAGCCGCCCGGTCTCCACGCCATGGGTCCACAGCATCGGCATCCGGTCCTCCAGCCCGCCGGTGCCATTCGGGATCTTGGTGAAATCGCCGACGCCATAGCGTTTCTGCTCGGTCGTGAAGGCGCAGTGGTCCGTGGCCACCACCGACAAGGAGCCCGATTGCAGACCGGCCCACAAGGAGTCCTGATGCTGCTTGTTGCGGAACGGCGGCGACATCACCCGGCGGGCGGCGTGATCCCAGTCCTTGTTGAAATACTCGCTCTCATCCAGCGTCAGGTGCTGGATCAGCGGCTCGCCCCAGACCCGTTTGCCCTGCATGCGGGCGCGGCGGATGGCCTCGTGGCTGTCCTCGCAGGAGGTATGCACCACATACAGCGGCACACCCGCCATATCCGCGATCATGATCGCGCGGTTGGTCGCCTCGCCTTCCACCTGCGGCGGGCGGGAATAGGCATGCGCCTCGGGGCCGGTGTTGCCCGCCGCCAACAGCTTGGCCGACAGCTCAGCCACCACATCGCCGTTCTCGGCATGTACCATCGCGATGCCGCCCAGCTCCGCCAGACGCTGGAACGACGCATAAAGCTCGTCATCATTCACCATCAACGCGCCCTTATAGGCCATGAAGTGCTTGAAGGTATTGATGCCGCGCTCCTCGATCACGGTCTTCATGTCGTCAAAGACCTGCTCCCCCCACCAGGTGACCGCCATGTGAAAGGAATAGTCGCAGTTGGCGCGGGTCGACTTGTTGTCCCAGCGCTTCAGCGCGTCCAGCAGGCTTTCGCCCGGATTGGGCAGCGCAAAGTCCACCACCATGGTGGTGCCGCCCGCCAGCCCCGCCCGGGTGCCGCTCTCGAAATCATCCGAGCTGTAGGTGCCCATGAAGGGCATCTCCAGATGGGTATGCGGATCGATCCCACCCGGCATCACGTAACAGCCGGTGGCATCCAGCTCCTCGTCCCCTTTCAGGTTCGGACCAATCTGGGTAATGACACCGTTCTCGATCAGAACATCGGCCTTGTAGGTCAGGTCCGCGGTCACGATGGTGCCGTTTCGGATGACTGTGCTCATGGTTTATTCTCCCTGGAACGGAGCGCTTTTTCGCGCTTTCCTTATCTCTTCCGCCGTCTGACGCGGCATTCTTTCATCTTTCCCGAAATACTCCGGGGGAGCGGCCCAACGGGCCGCGGGGGCAGCGCCCCCTATTCAACAATCTGCGCTGTCTCGACCACCGCGTGGAACAGCACGTTGGCACCGGCCTCCGCCCACTCCTTGCTGATTTCCTCCGCCTCATTGTGGCTGAGGCCATCAACACAGGGGCACATCACCATCGCCGTTGGGGCGACCCGGTTGATCCAGCAGGCGTCGTGACCCGCACCGGAAATGATGTCGAGATGCGAATAGCCAAGCCGCTGCGCCGCATTTCGCACCGCACTGACGCAGCCCTCATCAAAGGCGACCGGGTCAAAACCACCGACCTTTTCAAAGGCGATCTCCACCCCCATCGCCTCCACGATCTCGGTGCCTTTTTCGCGCAACCGGTTCTCCATATCGGTGATCACGTCCAGTTCCGGGCTACGGAAGTCGACGGTAAAGACAACCTTGCCCGGGATCACGTTCCGCGAATTCGGGTAGACATCGATGTGACCAGCCGCCCCCACCGCATGCGGCGCATGCGACCACGCGATCTTGTCGACTTCCTCAAGAATCCGCGCCATTGCCAAACCGGCATTCCGCCGCATCGGCATCGGGGTCGACCCAGTATGGGCATCCTTTCCGGTAATCGTCACCTGCGTCCAGCTCAGCCCCTGGCCATGGGTGACGACACCAATGTCCTTGCCTTCCGCCTCGAGGATCGGTCCTTGCTCGATGTGCAACTCGAAAAAGGCGTGCATCTTGCGGGCCCCGGTTTCCTCCTCACCGCGCCAGCCAATGCGCTTCAGCTCATCGCCGAATTTCTTGCCTTCGGCATCCTCCCGGTCGTAGGCCCAGTCCTGCGTGTGCACGCCCGCGAACACCCCCGAGGACAGCATGGCCGGCGCAAAACGTGTTCCCTCCTCGTTCGTGAAATTGGTCACCACGATCGGATGTTTTGTCTTGATGTTCATGTCATTGAGCGAGCGGATCAGTTCCAGCCCGCCCAAGACGCCCAGAACACCGTCATATTTGCCACCCGTCGGCTGGGTATCGAGGTGCGAGCCGACGTAGACCGGCAGCGCGTCCGGGTCCGTACCCTCGCGCCGCGCGAACATGTTACCCATCTGATCCAAGCCCATGGAGCACCCCGCCTCCTCGCACCATTTCTGGAACAGGGCGCGGCCCTCGGCATCGGCATCGGTCAGCGTCTGGCGGTTGTTTCCGCCCGCCACACCGGGACCAATTTTGGCCATCTCCATCAGGCTGTCCCACAGCCTGTCGCCATTGATCTTCAGATTTTGTCCAAGCAACGTCATCACGAGCTTCCTTCCCTGTGGGCCTGTCGTTGCAGGCTCGCCTCGGATTATGGTTCCGAGTTCGGTGGCTTCGCGGCGCTGGTCACTTGCGTGCCAGCCTGTGCCGGACCGGTTTTTGTTCCGGTCATTGATTTGACCAACTGGTCAAACTCACGCTATCATGGGACGGGTATCAGTCAAGAAATTGACGCATAGCCCCGGAAAAAACCGCGCTACCCCCAAAAAACAGGCGTTGAATCGTGCAGTCGCACACTGGGACGGCGACAACAGACGAGGACGACCATGCCCGCACCCCGCGCGCCGACCCGGATTCAGCGAAAGAATCGAGCGACCATTCTCGAAGCCGCCCTGGATGTGTTCTCACGCAGCGGCTTTCGCGGATCGACCGTCGATCAGATCGCCAAGGCGGCGGGGCTCTCCAAGCCGAACCTTCTGTATTACTTTCCCTCCAAGGAAGCCATTTTCAACGAATTGATGGCCGGGCTGATGGACAGCTGGCTGGATCCGCTGCGGCGTCTGGATGCAGACGGTGACCCGCTTGAGGAAATCCTCGCCTATGTTCAGCGCAAGCTTCAGATGAGCCGGGATTTTCCGCGGGAAAGCCGTCTTTATGCAAATGAGATCGTGCAAGGAGCGCCGCGCCTGCATGGGGTCATCGCGGGCGAGTTGAAGGATCTGGTGGAGGAGAAGACCGCGTTGCTGCAAAGCTGGATGGACGACGGTCGCATCAATCATGCGCATCCCAAGCACCTGCTGTTCTCGATCTGGTCGTTGACGCAGCATTATGCCGACTTCGACGCACAGGTGCGGCTTCTGATGGGCGACGAAGACCCCTTCGATGCCGCCCCGGATTACCTGGAAACACTTTATCGGCGGATGCTTACACCCCAAAGCTAACCCAATCTCCACCCCTACGTCGGCACCCCTCAGTAGGATGCCACCGCTCCCTTAACGGCGTTGGGCCCGGCACCGCGCCTTCGCGGTGCCGGGCCCAACGGGAGGAGCATCTCCTGAACAGGAGGTCGACGACGGGCGGGAGCGCCGCCGGATCGCGCTGAACCTCAGGCCAAACCTCGGCAAACTACTCCGCTGCAGTGGCTGAGGGATTGTTGGGATGCGTGGTCCAGTTGGCGTATTCCCCCGAGACGACTTCCCCTGTGCGCTCGTCAATCTGACCGGCAGGCACTTCCTCCATCGTGATGCAGCCCTCGACCGGGCAGACGTTCACGCACAGATTGCACGCCACGCATTCGTCGTCCTTCACCGTGAACACCCGGTCCTCGCTCATCGCGATCGCCTGATGCGAAGTGTCCTCGCAGGCGGCGTAGCAGCGGCCACACTTGATGCAGTCGTCCTGGCTGATCCGCGCCTTGGTGACGTAGTTCAGATCCAGATACTGCCAGTCGGTCACATTCGGCACCGCCATGCCGATGAAGTCCTGGGTGGAGGTATACCCTTTTTCATCCATCCAGTTCGACAGCCCCGAGATCATTTCCTGAACGACCTTGAACCCGTAGGTCATTGCCGCGGTGCAGACCTGCACGTTGCCCGCCCCCATTGCCATGAACTCTGCCGCGTCACGCCAGGTGGTCACCCCACCGATGGCAGAGATCGGCAGGCCGCGGGTCTGCGGGTCGCGCGCGATTTCCGCCACCATGTTCAGCGCAATGGGCTTCACCGCCGGACCACAATAACCGCCGTGGGTGCCCTTGCCGCCGATGGTCGGCTCCGGTGCCATATTGTCCAGATCGACCGAGGTGATCGAATTGATCGTGTTGATCAGGCTCACAGCGTCGGCGTGGCCAGCATGTGCCGCGCGCGCCGGGTGGCGAATGTCGGTGATGTTCGGCGTCAGCTTCACGATCACCGGCTTGGAGTAATACTTCTTGCACCACTCGGTGACCATCTGGATGTATTCCGGCACCTGCCCCACGGCCGAGCCCATGCCGCGCTCGGCCATGCCGTGCGGGCAGCCGAAGTTCAGCTCAATCCCGTCGGCGCCGGTGGCCTCGACCTGCGGCAGGATGTCCTTCCAGGCCTGCTCCTCGCAGGGCACCATGATCGACACGATCACGGCGCGGTCCGGGTAGTCTTTCTTGACCCGGGTGATTTCCTCGAGGTTGGTCTGCAAGGGGCGATCGGTGATCAACTCGATGTTGTTCAGCCCCAGCAGACGGCGGTCGGCACCCCAGATCGCGCCATAACGCGGACCGTTCACGTTGACGACCGGTGGGCCTTCGGCGCCCAGCGTTTTCCAGACCACGCCGCCCCAGCCGGCCTCGAAGGCGCGACGGACGTTATACTCTTTGTCGGTGGGCGGCGCCGAGGCCAGCCAGAACGGGTTCGGGGACTTGATTCCAAGGAATTCTGTTGTCAGATCAGCCATTTGATCTCTCCTCTTAAGGCGAGCTTGGGTGCAGAACGTCCACACCCGAGCTGGCTCAGCCCATCAGGCTGGAGTGAATGTCCATCGCCGCATCGCGCCCTTCGGCAACGGCCGTTACGGTCAGGTCCTCGCCGCCCGAGGCACAGTCGCCCCCGGCCCAGACCCCCGCGACCGAGGTGCGCCCGTTGGCATCAACCTTGATCTTGCCACCTTCAAGCGCGATCGCATCCGGTTGGCCTTGCAGCGTTTGACCGATCGCCTTGAACACCTGATCGGCAACAAGCCGAAACCGTTCTCCGGTTCCCGTCACTTTGCCGCCTGAGACCTCCGTATATTCCAGTTCGATCTCGGACACGGCCCCTTCGCCATGGATCGCCACCGGCATCACGTTGAACATGAGCTTCACCCCCTTGGAGGCGGCGAGGTCCTGTTCAAACCGGCTGGCGCCCATCTCTTCGCGGCTGCGTCGATAGGCGATGGTGACGTTCTCCGCGCCCAGCAGTTTTGACTGCACGGCGGCATCAACCGCCGTCATGCCACCACCGATGACCACCACATTGCGCCCCACCGGCAGGGTGGTCAGGTCATCCGCCTGGCGCAGATCGGCGATGAAGTCCACCGCGTCGCGCACCCCTTTCAGGTCCTCTCCCTCGGTCCGAAGCGCGTTCACGCCCGCCAGACCGATCGACAGGAACACCGCGTCAAACTGCTCCTTCAGCTCATCCAGCGAGATTTGCGCGCCAAGCTTCTGGCCATATTGCATGGTGATGCCGCCGATCTGCAGCAACCAGTCAACCTCGCGCTGCGCGAAATCATCGGTGGCCTTGTAGGCCGCGATCCCGAATTCATTCAGACCGCCCGGCTTTTCCCGCGCGTCATACACTTGCACGTCATTCCCAAGCATGGCCAAACGATGCGCGGCCGCAAGTCCCGCTGGCCCGGCTCCGACCACGGCGATCCGCTTTCCTGTCGCCTCTGCACGAGCAAATGGATGCTCGTTCTTTTCCATCACCCTGTCGGTTGCGTAGCGTTGCAGGCGACCGATCTCGACGGGCTTTCCTTCGGCAGCCTCCCGCACGCAGGCCTCTTCACACAGGGTTTCGGTCGGGCAGACGCGGGCGCACATACCGCCGAGGATGTTCTGATCGAGAATGGTCTTGGCAGCGCTTTCGGGATGCCCGGCCTGAATCTCGCGGATGAACTGCGGGATGTCGATGCTGGTCGGACAGGCCGTCATGCAGGGCGCATCAAAACAGAAGTAACAGCGATCGGCCGCCACGGCAGCCTCATGCGCGTCGAACGGGGGATGCAGATCCGAGAAGTTTTCGGCAATTCCAGCCGCGTCCAAGCGCGCGGCCTGAATTCCGGATGCCTGATGGCTGGTCGCCATTGGGTGTCTCCCTGTTTTTATGTTTTCTTGCCCTCCAGAGTGCCACAGTTCGGTTTTTTATCAACTGGTAAAATTTTCTGCGGCTGCACAAAAAATGGCCGCCCTCAAAGGGCGGCCCACAACAATCTGAAACAATTGTATTTTTAAAGATCAGTCGCCCGCGGCGCCGTGCCTCAGCTGGGCAGCACTGCGGTGGCTTCGATCTCGATCTTGGCTTCGTCTTCAACCAAAGCGGACACAACCACCATGGTCATGGCCGGAAAATGGTACCCCATAACCTCCCGGTACGCCTTGCCGACCTCGGCCTGATTGGCCAGATATTCCGCCTTGTCGGTGACATACCAGGTCAGTCGCGTGATGTCCTCGGCGCGACCGCCAGCGGTTTCGACCACCTCAAGAATGTTACGCAGCGCCTGGCTCATCTGTCCGATGAAACCCTGCGCTTCGAAAACCTGATCGGCGGTCCAACCGATCTGCCCCCCCACAAACAGCAGACGGCCCTCGGCCACCATGCCATTTGCATAACCTTTGGCGGGTTTCCATCCTTCGGGATGCACGCTGATAGCCGGCATGACGGGATTCCTTCCTTGCAACTGGTCCTAGACAGGTTGCTGGCGACCATAGCGGAGGAGCGGAATTTATTTCAAGCTTAAAACTTTGCGTCCCTGCCCGCCTCGCGCTCAAAGATTGAGTTTCTTGAACACTGGTTCCGGGATGTTGCGGATTACTGCCATCACCAACTGCCAGATCGGGCGAACATAGATGATATTTCGGCGCTTGCGTGTCGCCCTGACAATGGCGCTCGCGACTTCTTGAGGCTGGGCGGTCAACTTCGCAGGCAGGTCCATGCCTTCGGTCATCCGGGTGGCAACGAACCCCGGCAGTACCGTCACCACATGCACCCCCGCCCCAGCCAACCGGTTGCGCAGACCGGAGAGAAAGGCGGTAAACCCTGCCTTGGCGCTACCGTAGATATAATTTGTTGCCCGTCCGCGCTCTCCGGCCACAGAGCTGATGCCCACCAACACACCGCTGCCACGGTGCTCAAACCGGTTGGCGAGGTGAGCCAGGATGCTGGCTGGGCCTTCGAAATTGCTCCGTAGAACCTCGGTGGCGACCATTGGCTTTGCCTCGCTGGCGGACTGCTCTCCCATAAGTCCCACAGCACAGACCGCGATACCCGGCAGCTGCGGCAAGCTGTCGATGAACCCGGCATGATCTGCGAGCGCAAGCGCATCGAACTCATGCAGGGTTACGGTTTGCCCGTAACGCAATTCCAGATCGTTTTTCTCCGTCAACAATCCATCCGCATTACGAGCGGCCAGTTGCACCGAATAACCTTCAGCAGCAAAGGCATGCGCGACGGCAAGCCCGATATCTGAACGCGCCCCGAGGATCAGGACCGGGAGTTTCGTCATAGCGATAACCTTTGCGACTGGGCGGAACGAAACCGGCCGCTCAGCCCGCCCGCCTGCCTCATTTCCTTGAACGCCTCGACACGTGAATCCGACTGGCGCAACACATCCGCAGACATTCGACTGTCTTTGGCCAAATAAAAACGACCGCCGTGGGCCAGGGTAATCCGGTCGAGCCTTTCCATCAGCGCAAGGCTGCGGCGGCTAACCGGGAAATCAAGCGCCAACGTGTAGCCCTCCATCGGAAAGGAGAACGGCCCCGCGCCCGGGCCCAACCGTTTGAGCACCGCCAGGAATGAACCCTGCCCGGCGCTTGAGGTTTCCTCCAGCAGTGCCCGCAGGCCGTTCGACGCCTGATCCGGCGGCAGCACGCATTGAAACTGCATGAACCCCTTGCGTCCGTAAATCCGGTTCCAGCCCAACAGCGCATCCAGCGGAAAGAAGTAGCTGTCGCAATCAGCGATCTGAAATCCTGCCCGCCGTTGCCCGGCCCAATAGTACGCGGCGTTGAAGGCCCTTACGCTGTAGCGGTTCAAAAGGAAGGACGGAAATGGCCGCGGCAAAGGTCGGCCGCTCACCCGTCGCGCCGTTAAGGGCTGCGCCGCTTGCTGGGGCGGCAATTCCTCTGGGGTTGCGTGTTCGCCCAACATCACGACCGACCGCCCCAATTGCGCACCTCTGGCAAGACAGTCTATCCAGGCAACCGAATAGGAAGCGTCAACCGAACGCTCCAGAGCTTGCATTGCATCCCCGAGATCCACCGCAGGCAAGGTTTGCTGACGGATCCATGCCGAAGGCACCCGCCTCAGTCGAATTGCGGCGCGCAGAATGATCCCGGCCAGGCCCATGCCGCCCGCTGTCCAGTCGAACATCTCACGGTTCTGTTCCGGTGAACAACGGCGAACCACGCCGTCCGCCCCAAGCACATCGATCCAGACCAGACAATTGCGGAAACTTCCATCGCGGTGGTGGTTCTTGCCATGCACATCGGCGGCGATCGCGCCGCCTAGCGTCACGAACTTCGTGCCCGGCACAACAAGTGGGAACCAGCCACGTGGCAAGACAGCTGCGATAATGTCCCCCAGCAACACGCCGCTTTCCGCCTCCAGCAGGCCGGTATTCGCATCAAAAGCCAGCATCTTGTTGAAATGACGCATATGCACGGTGGATGGAACGCCAATGGCGCTGTCGCCATAGGCACGACCGTTGCCACGGGCGATCACCGACGGATTGCTGGCCAGCAGGTCAATAAGCTGATGCTCGCTCCGTGGCGCCAGCAAAGTCGTCTCTTTCACGGGGAAATTGCCCCAGCCTGCCAGATGTGTCACCGATCTGCCTCCGCCGCCGATCCGCTGAACACGTACTTGCGATCCAATTGGTATTTCGCGGCGTAACCGGCCGCGAGGCCAAGAATTGCCCCGGCCTCGCGGGCCGCATCGGTGCCCCAGGTCAGCCAGAACACTGTTTCAGTGATCCAGAACAGCGCCGTGGTCGCCACCCCCATCAGCGAATACAGAAAGAAGGTCCGCCCATGATGTACAGCGCCACGCCCCTGGTCCTGAAATATCCAACGCCGGTCCAGATGGTATTTCACCACCAGACCGCAAAGCGTGCCGCAAGCCATCGCAAGCATGAGCATACCTGAGCCCGCGCCCCATATAAGGACGACACGTTGCACAGCCAGATTGACGCCCGTCGATAGCACGGAAAAACTGACATACAGGAGAAAGAGCTTCTTAGCGGTCACAGCGCGCTGCTCCAGACCGCGAGCCCAAGTGTCAGAAGAAAGCACAGCTGACTGCCCCTGTCCCGCGCCGCGTACACCACCGGATCGTCCTGCATCTGGCCGCGATGCGCCAGCATAACCGTCTTGGTGATCCAATAGAGCAAGACCGCGCAGATCCCCCACAACCCCTGCGGCGTTGCATAGAGCGCTGCCACCGCAGGCGAATTTACATATAGTGCCAGCACCAGCACCGATACATATCCCGACGCGATCGCAATCATCGAGATCATCGGAAGATCGTCGACATGATACCCCCGCCCACGCGCCGTGAGTTGTTTGCGGCGAGCGCTATCGACCAGCTCGGCCTGACGTTTGACCGCTGCGAGGGAAAAGAAAAAGAAGATCGAAAACGCCAGCAGCCAGACCGACAATTCGATCCCGGTGGCAGCACCGCCGGCGATGATACGAATAGTGTACAGCCCTGCCAGAAGGCAGATGTCCATCACGATGCGCCGCTTGAAGTACAGCGAGTAGGCTGTTGTCATAGAATAATAAAGCAAGACAACAAGCAGAAACGACAGCCCCAACGGTGCCGCCGCAGCCAGCCCGGACGCAACCAACCCAGCCGCCATCCAGATCCCATGTTCGATGGGGATGGTCCCTGCGGCGAAAGGTCGGTGCCGCTTGCGCGGATGTGCCCGATCGGCCCCGAGATCAAGCAGATCATTCACCACGTAGACGCTGGAAGCGATCAGGCTGAAGCTCACGAAGGCCAGAAGCGCCTGCACTACCGTCGGCACCTCAAGCTGATGCGCCGCCAGCATCGGCAGGAACACGAGGATATTCTTCAACCACTGGTGCGGCCGCATGGCACGGGCATAAGCACGCACTGTTGGCGCGCCTGTGGTCAAATGCTCAGTGCTGCGCGCCACGGCCTCGGACTTCTGGCGCAGCTTGGGGGCTGCATTCACCGTTATCGCCTTCTCCGCCACTTGCCACACCGGCACATCCGCATAGGCGTCCCCCGCGTAGGAAAAACCACCATCCCCAAAGCGTTTTTGCAAGAAGTCTGCCTTGATCGTGCCCTTCAAATTTCGCCCGTCGCCCGTGCCATGCACTTCGTCAAAAAGATTCAGGTGTGCAGCAATTCGTTCAGCAACGGCCTGGTCCGTGGCAGTAACCAGCACCGTTCGCCCCCCGCGATCGCGCCAAGCCTGCACATAGGCAAGCACCTCGGCGTCATATGGCAAGGTCGTGACGTCCACGCGGCCGGTCTGGGCCAAATGCCGTTTCAGAGCAGCACGTCCCCGCAACAGCGCATGCGCCGCGGTAAAAGGGCTTTTCCAGTTGCGCCCGAACGAGGACCAGAAAGTTTCATGCAGCATGTTGCTGCGCAAAAGGGTTCCGTCGAGGTCAACGGCGAGCACGCCGGGCTGACCGGCCTCAGGCGAAGGTTGTGTCGTCAAATCAGGTCAACCAAAGTATAAGCTCTTTCGGTGGTTTGCTTCTACCAGCGCAGGTCAGGCCTGACTAGGCGCTCGCCCCCCATGCCCAGCCCACACCGACAAGTGTTGCGAACAAGCCCACGCGGTGTGGTCGCACGCGGCAGCCAATTCCCTGGACGCGGACGATCAAGTATAAGACGCAAAAGACCGAGGACAGGCATGGCATTCGCGCAAATCGACACCTCCCGAAACTCTGCGGCCCTGCCGCACGGCAGATTGATCCGTGAAACCCTGGTCGTCGTTATTATCCTTGCGGGGCTTGTGGCCAGCACCAGGCTGATGGCTGCATACGGGCTCCAGATCCTGCCAGACCCCGTGCACCTGGAAACCGCTTACCAACACCTTTCAATTCGACAGCTCCACGACGACTTGTCAGGCGCTCTGCTAAACCTGCATTCCCAACCGCCTTTGTGGAACTTCTTCCTGGGGGTCGTTGCCAAGGCCTGTGCGGCTGAAGCGCCCTGCATGATCCAATTGATCTGGCAGGTACATGTGGTGTTGACAGTCGCAACCGCGACAACGCTCTATGTCAGCTTGCGGCTGCTCACTTGCTCACTCAGGATGGCGGTTCTGCTGACCCTCAGCTATGCGCTGACGCCTGCGGCTTTCTACTACGAGAACTTCATCCAATACGCCCATGTGACGGCTGCGTTTTTCACGTTTTCAAGCCTTGCTGCACTGTTGCTGTTGAAAACCGGTAAAAGCCGCTACTTCGCACTGTTCTGCGCGTTCCTAGTGATACTGTCGCTGATCTGGACCCTCTTTCATCCGATCTACATCCTGCTGGTCGGAGGGCTTCTGTTGGCCAAGGCCGGAGCAACGCCGCTGCGCGTGAGCATCCTTGCACTGACGCTGGTGGTTGCCCTGCTTCCATCGGTGAAGAACAAAATGGTGTTTGGAATGTTCAGCTCTGGCAGTTGGCTAGGTCTGAACGTGTCCCAAGTCGCGCCCTCGCCAGTCGAAGGCTGTTCCTTCAAGACCTTTGCCGAGACCCACGACCTGATCGGAGTACATATCGGCACCGCATTGAACGATCCGCGAATGATCCCCTATTCCAAGGATTGCCTGAAACGGTCCTTGGACGTGATCAGCGACCAGCCGCTGGCATATGTCAGCGGCGCAGTGGTACGAACGGCAACCAGCCTGTCGCTCTGGCCGAACGAGTATCTGTTTCCACCGCTGAACTGGGATCGGTTTCCGAAAATCCCGGATACCTATCGTGAGCTGACCGCGGACAACTTGATCGTCATCCCGCCCAGCCTGTCGCGCTTTTTTACGCTAGCGCTCAATCTGTTCGCACTGATCGCGCTTGCCGAACTGGCGCGCCGCGCGCCAACCCAAACGCAACGCGCGTTCTTTCAGGTGATGCTTCTGTCGGTCGTGCTGTTTCTTGGCCTAGCCCACGCGGTCAACGGACCGGAACAGGAACGCATGCGCTACACGCTGCATCCCTTGTTCTGGGGGCTCTATTCGGTGGTCGCTATCGAAGCTGTATCGCGACTGCGGCGTTGGTCAAAACGCTAGCAGTCGTCTATCCCGCACAAGGCCGGGCCCAGTTGAGGCCCGCCCGGCAATCGGCACCGGGCGAGCATCAGGCAGCTTACATGCCCAAGGCTTCTTTATACATTTCAAGTACCGCCTCTTCCTCGGCGATATCATTTTCATCGCGCTTGCGCAGGGCAATGATCTTGCGCAGCACCTTGGTGTCATAACCACGACCCTTGGCTTCTGCCATAACCTCTTTCTGCTGCTCGGCGATGGTCTTCTTTTCCTCATCCAGCCGCTCAAACCGTTCCACGAACTGGCGCAGTTCGCCGGCTGTCACGCGGTAGTTTTCGCTTTTTTCTTCTTCGGTCATATCCATCTGCGGCTCCGTCGGCACTTGCTGTCAGTTGCTGTCAGCGCAAGGGGATAGCGCTCCGCCCGCTGCGCCGCAAGCCGGCAAAGGCGTCGAGAGGGATTTCCGGCTCAGAACCGCACGGGCGTCTGGCAGGTGCAGCTGACTTGCGCTCCTGAGCAGGATCGGCTAGGCGCTGCACGTCACGCGCAGGAGCAAGAAACATGTTCGATTTCATCGTCTGGGCCGGAGCCGCATTGTCCATCGCCGGTTTGATTGGGCTGCTGTGGTGCATCATTAAAGTGGCCCGCGCGCGACGCCGCAGCTTGGATGACGAAGCCATGCGCGCCGTCGTCCAATCTGTGCTGCCCTACAACCTCGGCGCGTTGCTGCTGTCGGTCCTTGGCCTGATGCTGGTCATGGTCGGAATCTTCCTCGGCTGAGCACGCGTCAGCCGGGCGAAATCACGCAAGGCGAACTCGCGCAGCCATCTGATAGAATGGCAGAAAATCAATGGATGCCAGTGTTCAGACCGGAATGTTGTCGAACATCTCCTCGACAGCGTCCTGAACCAGTGCAGCCTCCAGTCGGCGCAAACGCCCTGGCACCGCGGCACCGTTCTGGCGCAAACGGTCGACGACCCGACTGAATTCGGGGCGCAGAGCCATGCGAACAGCCCCATCCGCGCCGAGAATACTCGCCTCTAGCGACCGGGCGCGGTGCAACAGATCCTCGTTTGTCATGTTCAATCCTCCCTACCTGCAGGGTAGTATGCCAGATTTTTGCGACAACAATGCAAAACTCGGGTAAAAACGCTCGCCGGTGATGTGAATTTGTGCAGGCTTGGGCGCAACTCGGCACGGTCTGCTGCGGGATGCAGCACGCAGACAACCAGCACCATAAGTTTCTTCGCGGCGCAAAGGTCGCGCTTGAAACATATTCCAAAAATGATATATGAAGATCTACCCCACTTCAGGCACGAGGGAGCGCCGCCAATGACCCCCGAAGTTAAGGCCTTTTTTGACGAGGCCACCAACACGGTCTCTTACGTAGTTAAGGAACCGGAAGGCAGCGCCTGCGCCATCATCGACGCGGTTCTGGACTACGATCAGGCTGCCGGACGCACGGCCACCATATCGGCTGATGAAATCGTCGCCTGGGTCGAAGCGCGCGGATTGCAGACGCATTGGATCCTGGAGAGCCATGTCCATGCCGACCACCTGTCAGCCGCCCCCTACCTGCAAGAGCAACTCGGGGGCAAGATCGGGATCGGCGAGCAGATCACCGTCGTGCAGGACACCTTCGGCAAAGTCTTTAACGAAGGCACGCAATTCCAGCGCGATGGCAGCCAGTTCGACCGCCTGTTTCGCGAAGGCGATGTCTTCATGATCGGCCAGATGCGTGGTGAGGTTCTGCATACGCCAGGCCATACGCCCGCCTGCCTGACCTATGTCATCGGTGACGCCGCGTTTGTGGGCGATACGCTGTTCATGCCCGACTTTGGCACCGCCCGCTGCGACTTCCCCGGCGGTTCCTCGACAGAGCTCTACCGCTCCATCCAGAAGATCCTCGCCCTGCCCGATGACACTCGGATTTTTGTCGGACACGACTACAAGGCGCCCGGCCGGAGCGATTACGCCTGGGAAACCACAGTCGGTGAGCAAAAGGCGCTGAACGTGCACATCGGGCAAGGCCGCAGCCTCGAGGAATTCGTGGAGATGCGCGATGCCCGCGATGCCACTCTGGGCATGCCGCGGCTGATCCTGCCCTCGCTGCAAGTCAACATGCGGGCAGGCCAGATGCCAGAACCCGACGAACAGGGCGGCGTCTTTCTGAAGATCCCTATCAACAAAATCTGACGCGACGGAGACTGCCACGCAAATGGACTGGATCTGCGCGCTGGCTGGCGGCCTGATAATCGGGATCGTCGGCCTGTTGGTCGGCCTCGGCATCAGGGTGGCAAACGGCTGCACGTCCGGCCACGGCGTCTGCGGCATTTCAGAACTGTCGTGGCGGGGTATTGTTGCCACGGTATTCGACATGCTGGCAGGTGTAGTGCCCCTCGCGGTTACCCACCACCTCTGGGAGCTTGTCTGATGGTACGCTTGATCACGGCAATGGTTACAGGGGCGCGTTTTCTTTGCCGCTGTGGCCTGCGGCATGATTGTCGCCCAAGTCTTCAACCGGTATCTGGACCGGCAGCAAACAACCGCGTAAAGACACACCATGGAAGCACGTGAAATCACCCCCCGCTACTCGGTCTCGCCGCAGATCTCGGTCGAGGATCTGCCCGCAATTGTTGCCGCCGGTTTCAAAACGGTGATCTGCAATCGCCCTGATGAGGAAGTTCCCCCCAGCCATCACGCCGCAACCATCGGTGCCGCGGCCGAAGAGCTGGGTCTGCACTTTGAAGTGCTGCCATTGACCCATCAGACGATGACGCCTGAGAACGTCGCGCGTCAGCGTGCGCTGTACGAGAACTGCGAAGGGCCGGTTCTGGCCTATTGTGCATCCGGCACACGTTGTTCGGTGGTCTGGGCGCTGAGCCAGGCAAGTGATCTGCCGACGGAGGAAATTCTGTCGCGGACACAGGCTGCTGGCTATCAGCTCGACGGGCTGCGCCCAACGCTGGAAAGCCTGGCGAGCAGCTGACGTCAAATGACTGGCCTCGCCCTTTTGGCGCGGCCAGTTAGTGCGCGCCCGCTTTGTCCTAGGCTGATTTATGCGGTAGCTGACTTGCCGTGTTCCGGGCAAAGCACCCACATGCGGATCCCGGGCACAGCGCACCTCCGGACCCCCACTATTCACGATAGCTGTTCCAACTCCGCCCTTGGGCACAACCCCTCACCTCAGGGCGGTGGGTTGCCTAGTTGCCTTCCTGCAAAGCAGAATCCAGCCCGGCCAGTTGAGAGATTTCAAGCGCGGCATCGCCCGGATCAAAATCACCCAGGTCCGCTGCGGGCAGGTCCGGCAGGTCTGGCAAACCACCATCCAGCCCGGCATTAAACTCCCCCATAAGTTCATCCGCGAGATCGCCGGTCAGTCCGCCGGAAAGGTCTCCGTCAAACCCATTGGACAGGTCACCGCCCATCGCGGGCTCAAGACCGCCAGCATCCCCCAAGGCAGGCGTTGCTTCCAATTGCGGCACCGCATCCAGTGCCATCGGGTCCTGCAGACCTTGGTCCGCGATGCCCATATCCAGTGTCGGCGCGCCGCCTGACAGGCCATCAGCCGCAGCCGCACCGCCCTCGGAAAAGGCCATCTCATCCGCCCCAACATCGCTGACCAGCCGCGTTCGCGTCTGGTTCAGGCGCACTGCGCGTGAACCATTCAACTGCCCAAGCCGTCCTTGCGCGACCGATTGACCGCCAATCGTCAGCAAATCCGTCTCATAGAGGAATGCGGCATCCAGAGGCAGCAGGTCTCCCTCCTTGAGATTCGCAAACTCCTGCAGCGGCACGCGCATCTTGCACAGCACCGCAGAGAGTTCCGCCCTGATCGCGCCCATGTTGCCACCCAAAGACGGTCCTTTCAAAGCGCCGCCGTTGGCCTCTTGCAGCTCTTCGGCAGTCGGCTCGGGCAGGACCAGCTTCATCACGCCCTGCATCGCCCCCGATGCGAGGTCCAGGTTCAGCTCGATCACCCGGTAATCTTCGGCCTCCAGCCCCAATACAAGGCTGCGCACGGAATCCACCTGCGCCCCGAAACGGTAGCCCGAGAAGATGCCCTGATCCGTCTGCCCCTCCAGCATCGAGACCACCTTGGCGAAGCTGCGCTCAAGAAATTCGGCGGTCATGGCGGCGTCGGTCGGCGTGTAGGTCCGGCCCTCGGGCGGCATACCAATCACGGCACCGATGGTCTGTTTCTGGATCAAGGCAGTCACGGTTGCCGCGTCCATACAAACCGCGCCCATGCGCCCCTGCGGGCAATCCAGCACCACCAGAAGATCATCGTCAGACAATTGCGGTGCCAGGTCTTCGGGGGGGCGGTTACACTGCCGCGCGGCCAATACAGCCACCGGCAGGTCGCACAAATCCGCTGCCGCGCGCGCGACGGAGCGGCGCAATGCCTTCAACGTTGGGGAGCTACCGGTCGAACTGGTCCCCTCTTTCGTCGCCGCAAGCTTGCGTGCAAGCACGCTCTGCTTGCCGCGGTCTGCCTCTGCTGGATTCATTTCAGACATAGGCTGCCTTACCCGCCCTTCACGCGTCTCGTTTGCCCCTTTCTAGCAGAAAAAAGGTTAACAACTCCTGTATCCAAGCCATTGTCACGCCGCCTTTATTTCGATTTCCGGAATCGAAACCCTGAAGGCACCTCCGGCGTGGTCAGCAAGGTAGGTCACGTCCCCGCCCAATCGCTGCATGACCTCGCGACAGATTGCCAAACCGAGACCTGCGCCACCGGCACGCTCGGGGCGCACGCGGGCAAATTTCTCGAAAATCATCTGCCGGTATTCCACCGGCACGCCGCTGCCATTGTCCGTAAAATCGACGTGCAGCCGCCCTCCGGACAAATTAGCGGCAATGGTCAATTCCGGCTCCGCTGCATCGCAATATTTCTGGGCGTTGGAGATCAGGTTGATGAAAACCTGGGCCAGTCGGTCCAGGTCAGACGATAGCCGGAAGGTCTCCAGTTCCGGGCTGCGCCGCACCCGCAGCGGCCGTTCGGACCCGGCAAGAGCCGCGGCGATGGCGTGATCCAGAACCTCCGACAGGCTACCTTCGCTGAGGTTCAGGTTAACCTGACCGTTTTCCAGCACACTGAGATCGAGGAGGTCGTTCAAAAGCCGTGTCAGCCGCAAGGTCTCATCGTGAATGATGCCTGCGTAGTGACGCTGCTCCTCGGCGCTGAGCTGGTCATCGTCGCGCAGAATTTCCGAGAAGGCCCGGATCGAAGTCATGGGTGTCCGGAGCTCGTGGCTGACCTGGCTAAGGAACGCATCCTTTTGCTTGGATATTTGCGTCAGTTTTTCATTCGTTTCCTGTAACTTACGGGCCGTATCCGACAACTCCGCGGACTGTGCCTCCAATCGGCTGGAGTATTCCAGGATCTGCGCGGTCTCATCCGCCACCGCAAGCAGGTCCTGCACGGAAACCGAAGACCCCCCCACGATCTGACCGATCATTGCATGGGCTGCCGCAGCCCCGATCGAAGCGCTGAGTTCCCGCTCCAGTCGTTCGAGGAACACCGGGGTGGGCTCTGGCAGGGTTCCGCGCCCGCCCTGGCGGCGTAACTCGCTCTGGAACAGCGCCTGTGCCTCGGCGGCACCAAGGATGCGCTGCGACATGATCATCAGGTCTTCGCTCTGCGCCACCGAACCGGTCCAGCCACCCGGCGCGGCGGAATGTTCGAAAACATTGACGAACTGCGCGCCCTGCAACCGTTCAAGCGGACTGGGAAAGCTGATGAGAGACACCACGCAGAACGCCAGTGCATTCAATGTCAGCGACCACATGACCGCATGAACGGTCGGGTCCAGCCCCTCGATGCCGAAGAGGGCCCGCGGGCGCAGCCAGTCGAGACCAAACAGCCCCTCGCGCAGGATATGATCGGGCAGCAGACCTCCGCCAAGCGCCGGCAGCAGCATGGTATAAAGCCAGATCGCAAATCCCACCGTCAGCCCGGCCAATGCCCCGCTGCGCGTGGCGCCGCGCCAGAACAGCCCGCCAACCAGCGCAGGCAGGATCTGCGCCACACCGGCAAAGGAAATCAGCCCAATCGCCGCAAGCGCCTCTGCGCCGCCGGACAGGTGATAGTAGAAGTATCCCAGCCCCATGACAGCGGCGATCGAAACCCGACGCGCCAAGAGCACCACGTCGCGCACGTCGCCGGATACCGAGGCCCTGCGATCTTGCAGCCGCAGCCACACCGGCATCACGATGTGGTTCGACACCATGGTCGACAGGGCCATCGCTGCGACGATCACCATCGACGTAGCCGAGGAGAACCCGCCAAGAAACGACAGCATGGCAAGCCCTTGCTGGCCCTGCTGCAACGGCAGCGTCAACACGAACATGTCGGGGTTGCTGCCCTCTGGCATCAATTCAAGGCCGATGGCGGCGATCGGCACCACGAACATCGACATCAACAAAAGGTACAGAGGGAACGCCCAGGACGCGATCCGCAGATGACGCTCGTCCTCGTTCTCGACAACCATCACCTGGAACATCCGCGGCAGGCAGACAAATGCGGCCGCCGCCAGAAAAGTCACGGTCGCCCAGCGGCTGCCATCCACGTTCCACTGGCCGATCTGTGACGCATCGATGCGCGCCAGCGCCTCTCCGGCTCCTCCGGCGACCCCCCAGACCACGAAGATTCCAACGGCCAGCAACGCCGCCAGTTTGACGATGGCCTCGAAGGCGACGGCCGTCACCACCCCGTGATGGCGCTCGTTGGCATTGAGGTTCCGGGTGCCGAACAAGATCGCAAAGACCGCCAGCCCGCAGGCCACCCAGAACACGATTGACGTCTCGTTGTGGCCCCGCTGCGGGTCCGCTTCGGCGAAGATGGCGAACGACAGCGTGACGGATTGCAACTGCAACGAAATATATGGCGTCACCCCGATCACCGCGAGGATCGTCACCCCGGTCGCCAGCAGGTTCGATTTGCCGTAACGCGATGACAGAAGGTCCGCGATCGAGGTGATGCGCTGGCTGCGGCCGATCCGCACCAGTTTGCGCAGCCCCCACCACCAGCCAACCATCACCAGCGATGGCCCGAGATAGATCGTGACGAATTCCAGTCCCGAGCGAACCGCGTATCCGACCGCGCCATAAAAAGTCCAAGCCGTACAATAGATTGACAGGGACAACGTGTAGATCAGCGGCGAACGCATCCACGCCGCGCTTCGCCCGCGCGACGCCATGCGGTCGGCCCAGAACGCGATAAAAAACAGGAACGCAACGTAGGCGAGGCAAACAAAGACCAGCAGGTTCAGAGAGGCCATCACCGGCCCTCCTGCTGCCCCGGCGAGACTGCTTGCCCCGTGTCACGGCCAATCCAATGTTCCGCCCACCGCTGCACCGCAAGGCTGAAGGCAAAACAGGCCACGATCAGCCCCGCCCAGACGGCAAAGACATAGATAATGGCGGTAGACATGCTGACGCCATCCCGCGCGGCCGGATGGGTGGAGGCTTCGGCCCACAACAGCGGCAAGGCCAACAGCAACGCCCCGAGGACCGGCAACAACCTTGCGATATCCATCAACCGCCGACGCCGATAGGTCAGCCGTTCCGCGGGTGATCCAGTTTCACTCGGCACCTCATGGCGGAAATCCCTGCTGCGTCTGGCGCTCTTGGTCCCGTCTGGTCTGTCGAGGTCCGCCTCGGCGCTGCCTGCTTGCCTGTCGTACATGGCTGTTGCTCTGGACGTAGTGCCCGCTGGCGCCTGTCTGTCGTGGCCCTCGCCGGGTTTCATCGCGAGATCATCCCTGCCCCGCCTGAGCATGCAGGTCGCGCACCGCGGTCAACACTTCGGCGTTGGAGAACGGTTTGGTCATGAAACGGGTGACACCAGCCTTTTCGGCCATTTCACGATCGCGCAACTGACCGCGCGCCGTCAGCATAAGCACCGGCAAAGCCTGCATGTCCGGATGCGCCCGCAATTCCCGAACAATCTCCAGCCCACTTTTTCCCGGCAGCATGAGATCCAGTATCACGAGATCCGGTCCCGCCTGCCGGATCAACTCAACAGCTGCACTGCCTTCGGCGTGCGCGTCGACGTCCCAGCCATCTCGCGTCAACAGAAACCGAATGGCTTCGGTGATATTTGGTTCATCTTCAATCAGAACAACATGCCTGCCCATCCGCAGCTCTTCCTCCCGACGCACCGCCTCCGGCCGGGCCGGCGCGGAGACGCTGTCCCCCTTGTTTCGGCGCAGGTTAGCGCCGGAGTTGCCCAACTGTCAAAACTGTTCCTTGAGAATCGACGGCTCCCGCCGTGCCGGGCAGCCCCGGCGCGGACAGATCCGACAGCTGGCGCCGACCGGCTGCGCGTCCTGCGTCGGCTGTCCTGAGGGCAGAATCAGCATGACGGCGCGGTACACGGGATCGCTCCCGAAGTCGGGCTGCTCCTGCGGCCAGGCAACTGCCATGCATTCGAATGCGGCTGCATTGCGCCCCTGCTGCACCACATGGCGTCGCACGGGAACATGCGGGTGGACCAAGGCCGTATACAGGGGCCACAGGGGACAGGACGCCCCAAAACGCGGCATCGCAAACCCCGTGACAGGTTTGCGGAACAACAGGGTGCCCGAGGCATCGCAGATCACCAGACCGGCCTCTCGCCCCAGAACGGCTTCCGGCAACACTCCCAAGCGTCGCAGCACCACAGGCAGGCCACAGCCGAAACGTCTGGCCAGACCGACGGGATCAATGCCCTCGGATGCAATCTCGGCGACCAGCGGCTCCATGGGCAGGGCCCGCGCATCGGACAGGTATTGCTCGAGGGCAACCTGAACCAGGCTGCGCGCAGCCGCGCTCAGTTCGGCGGGGACCTCAGCCATCATATCCGCGATACCGAGTTGCCCGTCCTCCAAAGCGGGAAAATGGAAACCTTGTGACTGAAAATAATCCTCCGCCTCTTCCTGCGGCATGCCACGGCGTGGGCTGTCGGTGTCACGCTCGTCGAGGAAACTCACGAGTGCGCGACTGCTCTCCGCGAGCCGCAGGGAATCCTCGTTCAAGTTCTTGTGGAACCGATCACGCCACTGCGGTTCCAGTTCACCCGGTTCGGCCAGGATAGAGGCGGTCGAACGGATCGCAGCCGCCGTCGACAGGACTTCGTGCACCGAGGCCGCGAGGTTGGGGTCATGGGTCAACCTGTCCGACAGGGTTTCAACCATTTGTTCCAGCGTTGCAATCCGCCTGTGGCAGGCTGCCAGCACCTCGGCCCAGCCGGGAAAGCGGCCGGCAAATTCATCGACCCGGTCCAGTTCCGCCACCGGCACACCGCTATCCGCCGCCGCCTCGCGCAGGGTCGAGATCAGCGCCGCCTCGGCGCCTTCACTCAGCATTGAGGGCTCAACTCCCAGCACTGCGGCAATATCGACCAGCAATTTCCCGCCGATTCTGCGCCGGTTGTGCTCGATCAGGTTGAGGTAGGACGCCGAAATCCCGGCCTGACGGGCCAGTTCGGCCTGCCGCAACCCAAGGATGAGCCTACGTTCGCGGATCCGGCTGCCGGTGAGAGTGTCGCGTGCCATTTTGCGGGCGCTCCCCAAAACACTTCTATTTCAAGGGCTTTCTGCGTCGCAACATAAGGTTCTTTACAGTCCGCCCAAAACCACTGTTCAGTTATTTACATAATTTTCAAGCCACCAAAGGGTTTTATTGCCTGAATTTACATCGCGCTCTCATACTGATTTTGCACGAAAAGTGCTGATACCGCGCAGAAGTGAGGAGCTGCAAGGTGTCAATCACACTAGGGAGGAATACATGTCCAAATTTGACGTATCGCGTCGCGGCGTGCTGAGAACCGGCGCCATGGCCGGGGCCGGCGTGGCGCTGCCGACGATCTTTACAGCTTCATCCGCCGCAGCCTTTACAAACGAGCCCACCGGCAGCAGCGTGACCCTGGGCTTCAACGTGCCCCAGACCGGGCCCTATGCCGACGAGGGCGCGGACGAGCTGCGCGCCTATGAACTGGCGGTCGAGCACCTGAACGGTGGCGGCGACGGCGGCATGATGAACACCTTCAGCTCCAAGGCGCTGCAGGGCAACGGCATCCTCGGCAAGAAGGTGGAATATGTCACCGGCGACACCCAGACCAAGTCCGACGCCGCCCGCGCCTCCGCCAAGTCGATGATTGAAAAAGACGGCGCGGTGATGATCACCGGCGGTTCGTCCTCGGGCGTGGCGATTGCCGTGCAGGGGCTGTGCCAGGAAGCGGGCGTGATCTTCATGGCAGGCCTCACGCACTCCAACGACACCACCGGAAAGGACAAGAAAGCCAACGGTTTCCGTCACTTCTTCAACGGCTACATGTCGGCGGCAGCGCTGGCGCCGGTGCTGAAGAACCTCTATGGCACCGACCGCGTCGCCTATCACCTGACCGCCGACTACACTTGGGGCTGGACCCAGGAAGAATCGATCGCCGCCGCCACCGAGGCACTGGGCTGGCAGACCGTGAACAAGGTTCGCACGCCGCTGGCGGCCACCGACTTCTCCTCCTACATCGCGCCGGTTCTGAACTCCGGGGCCGACGTGCTGGTGCTGAACCACTATGGCGGCAACATGGTGAACTCGCTGACCAACGCGGTGCAGTTCGGCCTGCGCGACAAGGTGGTAAACGGCAAGAACTTCGAAATCGTGGTGCCGCTCTATTCCCGCCTGATGGCCAAGGGTGCGGGCGAAAACGTGAAGGGCATCCATGGCTCCACCAACTGGCACTGGACGCTGCAGGATGAGGGCTCCAAGGCTTTCGTGAAATCCTTCGGCACCAAATACGGCTTCCCGCCGAGCCAGGCAGCGCACACCTGCTACGTGCAGACACTGCTTTATGCGGATGCGGTGGAACGGGCCGGCAGCTTCAACCCCTGTGCCGTCGTTGAAGCCCTTGAGGGCTATGAGTTCGACGGTCTGGGCAACGGACCGACCCTGTACCGCGCCGAAGACCACCAGTGCTTCAAGGACGTTCTGGTGGTGCGCGGGAAAGAAAACCCGACCTCGGAATTCGACCTTCTGGAAGTGGTCGAGGTCACGCCGCGCGCGCAGGTGGAATACGCACCGGATCACCCGATGTTTGCCGGCGGCAACCTCGGCGCCTGCAATCCGGGCGCCTAAGCCCCGCAGATCCGGCCGGGCGCCTGACGCGCCCGGCCTTCCATCCCGGACCGGCAACCGGACGCGCGACGTTCGACCGGGGGCGCGAAGCCCCTGAACCGACCGGTTTTATCGCTACCACCCAGACTAACCCCGGGGGCGGGATCCATGGACGCAATCCTTTTGCAAATCTTGAACGGGCTCGACAAGGGCTCGGCCTATGCGCTGATCGCGCTGGGTTTGACACTCATTTTTGGCACGCTGGGCGTGGTGAACTTTGCCCATGGGGCCTTGTTCATGATCGGCGCCTTCTGCGCCGTCACCCTGCAGCGGCTGCTGAACCTCAGCTATGAAGTGGTCGACGAAACGCAGACCGACTTCCTCGGCAACCCGCTGAAGGTGAAGACCCCTTATGTCGAGGCCTGGTTCGGCCCCGAGTTCGGAGGGGCCATCATCGACTGGGCGGTGCCGCTCGCCATCCTGTTTGCCATCCCGATCATGATCGGCGTCGGCTACGTGATGGAGCGCGGGCTGATCAAGCATTTCTACAAGCGCCCCCACGCGGACCAGATCCTGGTGACCTTCGGCCTCGCCATCGTGCTGCAGGAAGTGGTCAAGTATTTCTACGGCGCCAACCCGATCCAGACCCCGGCGCCGGACGCGCTGAACGGCGTGGTCAACCTGGGCGCCGCGATCGGCATGGACATCGTCTATCCGGTCTGGCGCGTGGTCTATTTCTTCTTTGCCGTGGTCATCATCGGCGGCATCTTCAGCTTCCTGCAGTTCACCACCTTTGGCATGGTGGTGCGGGCCGGCATGGCGGACCGCGAGACGGTGGGCCTTCTGGGCATCAACATCGACCGCCGCTTCACCATCATGTTCGGCATCGCCGCCGCCGTCGCCGGTCTGGCCGGTGTCATGTACACCCCGATCAACTCGCCCAACTACCACATGGGCATGGACTTCCTGGTCCTCAGCTTCGTGGTGGTGGTCGTCGGCGGCATGGGCTCCCTGCCCGGTGCGGTTCTGGCGGGCTTCCTCTTGGGCATCCTCGAGAGCTTTGCCTCGATGAACGAGATCAAGTCGCTGATCCCCGGCATCGACCAGATCATCATCTATCTGGTGGCCATCATCATTCTGCTGACCCGTCCGCGAGGCCTGATGGGCCGCAAAGGCGTGATGGAGGACTAAAGACATGTTCGGACTGAACAAAAAAGACACCTCTTTGCTGATCATCGTGGCCTGCCTGACGATGTTCGCCCCCTTCATCCTGAACCCCTTCCCCACCGACAGCGGGCTGGCGCAGTTCAACGCGGGCTACCCGGACCTGATGCAGCGCTTCGTGATCTTCGGGATCTTCGCCATCGGCTTCAACATCCTGTTCGGGCTCACCGGTTACCTGTCGTTCGGCCATGCGGCCTTCCTCGGCGTCGGCTCCTACTCGGCCGTGTGGATGTTCAAGCTGATCGGCATGAACGTGATCCCGGCGATTGTGCTGTCGGTGATCGTGGCGGGCCTGTTTGCGCTGTTGATCGGGTTCATCTCCCTGCGCCGCTCCGGCATCTACTTCTCGATCCTGACGCTGGCCTTTGCGCAGATGTCGTTCAACCTCGCCTATTCGGTGCTGACCCCGATCACCAATGGTGAAACCGGCCTGCAGCTGACGCTGGAAGACCCCCGCATCCTGGGCGTTTCCGCCACTGCGGACGGCTCGATCCCGGTGACCAACCTGTTCGGGCTTGAAATGCGCTCCACCTTCGAGATGGCGGTCGGCCCCTGGGCGTTCCAGTTCAACGCGGGCTACTATCTCTGTGCATTCATCATGCTGGCGGCTTTCTACCTGTCGATCCGCATCTTCCGCTCGCCCTTTGGCATGATGCTACGGGCGGTGAAATCGAACCAGCAGCGGATGAACTACACCGGTCTGAACACCCGGCCCTACACGCTGGCAGCCTTCGTGATTTCCGGCATGTATGCCGGTCTTGCAGGCGGGCTGATGGCCTCGATGGACCCGCTGGCCGGGGCGGAGCGGATGCAGTGGACCGCTTCCGGCGAGGTGGTGCTGATGACCATTCTCGGCGGTGCCGGTACGCTGATCGGCCCGGTGCTGGGCGCCGGTTTCATCAAGTACTTCGAAAACATCTTCTCGAAGATCAACGACAACGTGCTGCACAGCTGGTTCAGTTTCATGCCCGACGGCATGGAGGACGCGGTGGTGTTCCTGATCCACCCCTTCATCGGCAAGGGCTGGCATCTGACGCTGGGCATCCTGTTCATGCTGGTGGTGATCTTCCTGCCCGGTGGCCTGGTTGAAGGCGGCCAGCGGATCAAGGGCTGGATCCAGGGCCGCAGGGCCAAGGACAGCAGCACCGCCAAAGAAACCAACCCCGCGGAATGAGGAGACAAAGCAATGGGCATCCTTGAAGTCAAAGACGTGGGGAAACGGTTCGGCGGGCTGCAGGCCCTGTCGGATGTGAACCTCAGCGTAAAGGAAAACTCGGTCCACGCCATCATCGGGCCGAACGGCGCGGGCAAATCCACCCTGCTGAACTGCCTGGTGGGCAAGCTGATCCCCGACACCGGATCGGTGATGTTCGACGGCCAGTCGGTGCTGGGACGCGCGCCATACGAGATCAACCAGATGGGCATCTCCCGCGTGTTCCAGACGCCCGAGATCTTTGGCGATCTGACGGTGCTGGAGAACATGATGATCCCCTGTTTCGCCAAGCGCGACGGCGCGTTCGAGCTGAACGCCCTGTCGGCGGTGCTGAAGCAGCAGGACATCCTGGATCGCGCTGAAGCCATGCTGGTGGAGATGAACATGGCGGACAAGCGGCACATGCATGCCGCTGCCCTGTCCCGCGGTGACAAGCGGCGGCTAGAGATCGGCATGTGCCTAAGCCAGGAGCCGCGCCTGCTGCTGCTGGACGAACCCACCGCGGGCATGGCGCGAGCCGACACCAACAACACCATCGACCTGCTGAAACAGATCAGCGACGAGCGCGACATCACCATCGCCATCATCGAACACGACATGCATGTGGTGTTCAGCCTGGCCAACCGGATCACCGTGCTGGCCCAGGGCACGCCGCTGGTCGAGGACGATCCGCAGAATATCCGCGGCAATCCCAAGGTACGCGAAGCCTACCTCGGCGAGTCGGCGTAAGGAGCAGACCCCATGAACGTGAAACCCGATTTCTCGAAGAACGCCAACCAGGCCACCACCGCGCCCGCCTTCCTGTCGGTCTGGGACGTGCACGCCTACTATGGCGAGAGCTACATCGTGCAGGGCATCAACTTCAACGTCCACGAGGGCGAGATCCTCGCACTTCTGGGCCGCAACGGCGCTGGCAAGACCTCGACCCTGCGCTCGATCGCGCGCACCGGCTCCCCGATGGTGACGCGCGGTGAAATCTGGCTGGATCACCAGCCCCTACACAAAATGGCATCGCATGAAGCCGCGGCGGCCGGGCTGGGGCTTGTGCCCGAAGACCGCCGCATCATTCCCGGTCTGACGGTGGAGGAAAACCTGCAACTGGCCCAGATCGCGCCGCCAATCGGCTGGTCGCTGGAGCGTCTCTATGATCTTTTCCCGCGCCTTGGGGAACGACGCAAACAAGAGGGCGTGACGCTGTCCGGTGGCGAACAGCAGATGTTGGCCATCGCGCGCGCCCTGGCGCGCGACATCAAGGTGCTCTTGCTGGATGAACCTTACGAAGGTCTGGCACCAGTGATCGTGGACGAGATCGAAAAGACGCTCATCCACATCAAGGAACAGGGTATGACAACCATCATCGTGGAGCAAAACGCAGTGCGCGCTCTGGAACTTGCCGACCGGGCGGTGATTCTCGACACTGGCGGCATCGTGTTCGACGGAACTGCCGCCGAGGTGCTCGAAAACGAGGACCTGCGCGCCGAGTATCTGGCGATCTGAATTCTCCGCCCCTGCCGCAGGGCTTCGGCCTGTGTGCGGGGGCAATTGCCGCCGAGCAAGGACACACAAAACGAACCGAATCTTCCGCTTACCGTCGGCGATACGTCTCTGCATCCCCGCAGCCGTGCGCGCGGCCTGGCGAATCCAATTGCGGTGCCGCGAAACTCCCCTCTTCATTTCTTCGGACAGGACGGGGTAAGACACCCGAATGAGTGACCTTGCCTTCGATCATGCCCCTGTCGGCCTCGCGGTGCTGGAGCATCGCATCATCACCCGGTGCAACCTGCAATTTGCCGAAACCTTCGGCGGTGCGCCGGGCGACTATACCGGCCTGCCGGTGGCCGACCTGTACCCGAGCCAGGAAGACTACAACCGCATTGGCACCGTCTTACGCCAACCCGAGGCCCGTTGCGGCCGATACAGCGATGAACGCATCATGCGGCGGCGCAGCGGTGCGTTGTTCTGGTGTCGCGTGCGCGGCCGCTCCGTCACGCCCGAGGAACCATTTCAGACCGGCGTCTGGTCCTTTGCCGACATCTCCGACGACCGCCCCGTGGTGTCGCTGACCCCGCGCGAGCGCGAGGTGGCAATCCTGACCTGCAAGGGGTTGTCGGCCAAGGAAATCGGCCAGCAGCTGGAGCTTTCCTACCGCACGGTGGAAAGCCATCGCGCCCATCTTCTGCAGAAGTTCGGGGCCCGCAAACTCCCGGAACTGGTGGCGAAACTGACCGGCATGCCGCTCTGAGCCGAAATACGGCACAGCAATTGCATATCCGGGCCGAAACCTCCATGTTACGGCTCGGATCGACAGCGCTTTCCTTGCGGTAATCCTTACCCTATAAGCGCCATAATTTCCTGCCCGCCGGACCGGCGGGCCTGTCGGAATTGGCTGAGGACAAAATGACCAACAAATCTCACGAAGCTGACGTGGCATTCATCAAGGCGCTGGCAGAACTGCTGCGCGACAACGATCTGACCGAACTGCAGGTCAAACGGGAATACGGCGAGGAAGACAGCCTGAATGTGCGCGTGTCGCGCCAGACGGCCATGGCCGCCGCCCCCGCTCCGGTAGCCGCAGCTGCCGCACCCGCCCCTGTTGCCGCTGCGCCCGCACCGGCTGCTGCCCCCGCCGCAGCACCCGCCGCCGCCAACGAAGACCCCGCCAGCCACCCCGGTGCGGTTACCTCCCCGATGGTTGGCACCGTGTATCTGCAGGCAGAACCCGGTGCACCGGCGTTCATCTCTGTCGGCAAGCAGGTCAGCGAAGGCGAAACCCTGCTGATCGTCGAAGCGATGAAGACCATGAACCACATCCCGGCGCCGAAAGCGGGCACCGTGAAGCGCATCCTGGTGGAAGACGGCGCCGCCGTGGAATTCGGGTCTCCCCTGGTCATCATCGAGTAAGGATCTGCCATGTTTGACAAGATCCTGATTGCCAACCGTGGCGAGATCGCCCTGCGCGTGATCCGTGCCTGCCGGGAAATGGGCATCAAGTCGGTCGCGGTGCACTCCACCGCTGACGCGGACGCAATGCACGTACGCATGGCAGACGAATCCGTCTGCATCGGCCCGCCGTCCGGCGCGCAAAGCTACCTGTCGATCCCGGCCATCATCTCGGCCTGCGAGATCACTGGCGCCCAGGCGATTCACCCGGGCTACGGCTTCCTGTCGGAAAACGCCAACTTCGTGCAGATCATCGAGGACCACGGGCTGACCTTCATCGGCCCCTCGGCCGAGCATATCCGCATCATGGGTGACAAGATCACCGCCAAGGAAACCGCCAAGAAGCTCGGCATCCCGGTGGTGCCCGGCTCCGAGGGCGGCGTGCCCGACCTGGCCACCGCCAAGAAGGTTGCGGCCGACATGGGCTATCCCGTCATCATCAAGGCCACCGCCGGCGGTGGCGGTCGCGGGATGAAAGTGGCTCTGAACGAAAAAGAGCTGGAGATGGCCTTCTCCACCGCGCGCTCCGAAGCCAAGGCTGCCTTTGGCAATGACGAAGTCTACATGGAGAAATACCTCCAGAAGCCGCGTCATATCGAAGTGCAGGTGTTTGGTGACGGCAAGGGCACCGGCCTTCACCTGGCGGAACGGGACTGCTCGCTGCAGCGTCGCCACCAGAAGGTGTTCGAGGAAGCCCCCGGCCCCTGCATCACGCCCGAAGAACGGGCCCGCATCGGCAAGATCTGCGCCGACGCGATCGGCAAGATGGGGTACTCCGGCGCTGGCACCGTGGAATTCCTCTATGAAGACGGCGAGTTCTATTTCATCGAAATGAACACCCGCCTTCAGGTCGAACACCCGGTCACCGAAGCCATCTTTGGCGTCGACCTGGTCCGTGAGCAGATCCGGGTGGCCGAAGGCCTACCGCTGTCGTTCACACAGGACGAACTGGAGATCAACGGCCACGCCATCGAGGTCCGGATCAACGCCGAGAAGCTGCCGAACTTTGCCCCTTGCCCGGGCAAGATCACCGCGTTCCATGCGCCGGGTGGTTTGGGCGTGCGGATGGATTCGGCGCTCTATGACGGCTATTCGATCCCGCCCTATTACGACTCGCTGATCGGCAAGCTGATCGTGCACGGTCGTGACCGGGCCGAGGCGCTGGCACGTTTGCACCGCGCCCTGGGTGAGCTGATCATCGACGGCATCGACACCACCGTGCCCCTGTTCCACGCGCTGCTGCAGGAGGAGGACATCCACAGCGGCGACTACGGCATTCACTGGCTGGAACGGTGGCTGGAAGAAAACCGTCCGGGCTAAGACCAACATCAACGGGGCGCACCACTGGCTGCGCCCCGTTTTACTTTTTCGCCCAAATCTGTCCTATACTCCCACAATCATGAGCCTGACCGCGGATCTTTTGCTGCACGCCTATTCTGCCGGGGTATTCCCCATGGCCGAGCACCGTGACGACCCCGAAGTGTTCTGGGTCGATCCCAAACGGCGCGGGGTGTTGCCACTGGATGCGTTTCACATCTCGCGCTCGCTCGCCAAACGCATCCGCAACGGCGGCTTTGACGTGACCGTGAACCGGGCTTTCGCCGCCGTGGTGGATGGCTGCGCGGACCGTGCCGAAACTTGGATCAATGATGAAATCCGCGCCCGCTACCAGGAACTGCACCAGATGGGCAACGCCCATTCCCTGGAGATCTGGAGGGATGGCGAACTGGTCGGCGGCACCTATGGCGTGTCCTTGGGCGGTGCCTTTTTCGGCGAAAGCATGTTTTCGCGCTGCCGGGATGCCTCCAAAGTCGCCTTGGCCTATCTCACTGACAGGTTGCGGCAGGCTGGCTATGTGCTGTGTGACACCCAGTTCCTGACTCCGCATCTGGCGTCGCTGGGGGGTGTCGAGATTACCCGCGCCCGCTATCGCGCACAACTGCGTGAAGCGCTACAGATCGAGGCAGACTTCACCCGCCCGCCTATTCCCAGCCCTCAGCTGCTGTTGCAGCGGATGACCCAAACGTCATAGCGGCTGTGATCCAGCGCGTTCAATGCCGGGCTGGATGCGATCATCCACCCTTCGAAATGGGATGTGCCATCTTCCGGGTCATGCACGCTCAGGAAGGCGTAGGCATCACCGGTTGGGTTGTCGGCGGGGTAGCGGCAATCTCGCACTGACACCAGCAGCCCAAACATGGCCGCCTTGTCCCCAACAGCGACTTCGGCGTCAATGGTATGACCGTTGACCTTGTCCAGTGCACGCAGCACCGCCGCTGTGCCCGGCTTGGCGGTCTCACCCTGTTTTGCCTGCTCCTGAGCGTGACCAGACTGCCCTGTAAAGGGCAGCGCAAGCGCGACAGCCGTCAAAAGCGCGGCCACACGCATCAGGAATCGTCCCCGCCTGCGACGAATTTCACCAGCAGCGAGATGAGACTGACCGCCCCTTGGGTGTCGACGATCTCATCCCCCGCCTCCAGGGCAAAGGGGGACCCGCCCGGCATGATTTCCACGAAGTTGCCTCCGAGAAGCCCCTCCGAGGAGATCACAACCGAACTGTCGTCCGGGATCTGGATGCCCTCTTTCACCGAAAAAACGGTGTCGGCGCGGAAGGTTTCAGGGTTGAGTTCCACCCCGGTCACGGTGCCGATCTTGACACCGGCAAGGCGGACGTCGGTGCCGATGCTGACCCCTTCCAGAGAACGGAAAGACGCACTCAGATCGTAGGACGCGCCACCCTGGGCGAGGCCCGCGGCTTGACCGGCATAAACGGCGAAAGCCACGGCAGCGGCCAGCACGATCCCGCCGGCGAAAACTTCGGTTGGATTATGGGACATTCTTATCGGCCTTCTGGCGATGGTTTACTCGGGCACCCAAGCCTCGTAGTCACGGCGCTCTTTCGGCTCTCCGCCTGCGCGGATCGATCCGGCGGGCGCATAGGCCAACATTGTGCCGGTCAGGTTTTCCTGATGGGGCTTTTCCCAAGGCTTGTGCTTCAACGGTTTCTCGCTGGGCACCTCGTCGAACGTACGATGCAGCCAGCCATGCCAATCCGGGCTGACCCGAGAGGCTTCCGCTTCGCCGTTGAAAATCACCCAGCGCTTGCTGTCATCGGCGTTGCGATAGAACACGTTGCCCTGATCATCCTCGCCCACCTTAATACCCTTGCGGGCGGTAAAAATCGCGGTGTTGAGCGTGCTGCCGTTCCACCAGGTCACGGCGCGCAGAAGAGTGTTCAGGATTCCCATGGATGCCTCCGGATTTATCCGCAACCGATATGACCCAATTTCCCGCCAAGGTCCAGTGGCTTGGCCTCTGCAAGCCGTTTGGACGGCGGGAATTGGCAGTTTTGCCCCACAAGGGTTTCCGCCAGCCTAATGCTGGACTGATCAGGCCGGAGCCAGTGCCGTAACCTCGATCTCGATCCGGTACTTTGGATCAATCAGATTGCATTCGATCATCGTCGCCGCAGGCGGGTTGGCGCCAAAGGTTTCCGCCAATACCGGCCAGCACGGCTCGAACTCGGCCGCGTCTGGCAGGTAATAGTTCACCCGTACGACATCCGCAAAGGTAGCTCCGGCTTCCTCCAGAGCTGCTCCAATCGTCTGCAGTGCCGATCGACACTGTTCGACCACGTTATCGCCCTGCCCAACGGTTCCCGCGACATGGACAAAACCGCCCGCCACAACCGCGCGGCAGTACCCGATTTTGGCCTCGAATTCACCGCCCGATGAAATCCGTCTGATCATCTCGTAATCCTTCAAAAGAAAACGGCGCGGAAAGCCCCGCGCCGCTATATCGGTAATCTCCGCGGGTTATCCCGCCGAGGCCGGCTCTTTCTCGGCATCGGCGTGGATCATCAGCGGCTGCGCATCGGAGGTCACGGCCTCCTCGTTGACGACAACCTTGGTGACGCTGTCCATGCCCGGAAGTTCGAACATGGTATCCAGCAGGATGTCCTCCATGATCGAGCGCAGGCCACGCGCGCCGGTTTTGCGCTCGATCGCCTTGCGGGCAATCGCTTTCAGCGCTTCTTCGGTGAAGTCCAGCTCGGTGTCTTCCAGCTCGAACAGGCGCTGGTACTGCTTCACCAGGGCGTTCTTCGGCTGGGTCAGGATGATGACAAGCGCATCCTCGTCCAGATCTTCCAGCGTCGCCAGAACCGGCAAGCGGCCGACGAATTCCGGAATAAGGCCGAACTTCAGCAGGTCTTCCGGCTCCAGGTCCTGGAAGATCTCGCCAACACCGCGCTCGTCATTGTCACGCACATCGGCGCCAAAGCCCATTGCGGAGCCCTTGCCGCGCTGCGCGATGATCTTGTCGAGGCCGGCGAACGCACCGCCACAGATGAACAGGATGTTGGTGGTGTCCACCTGCAGGAATTCCTGCTGCGGATGCTTGCGCCCGCCCTGCGGCGGCACAGAGGCCACGGTGCCTTCCATCAATTTCAGAAGCGCCTGCTGAACGCCTTCGCCCGACACGTCGCGGGTGATCGAGGGATTTTCCGACTTGCGGGTGATCTTGTCGACCTCGTCGATGTAGACGATGCCGCGCTGCGCCCGCTCGACGTTGTATTCCGACGCCTGCAAGAGCTTCAGAATGATGTTCTCGACATCCTCGCCGACGTAGCCCGCTTCGGTCAGCGTGGTCGCATCGGCCATGGTGAAGGGCACGTCCAGAATCCGCGCCAGCGTCTGCGCCAGCAGCGTCTTGCCGCAGCCGGTGGGGCCAATCAGCAGGATGTTCGACTTCGCCAGTTCGATATCTGATCCCGCCTTCTGGGCGTGGTTCAGACGTTTGTAGTGATTGTGCACCGCAACGGACAGCACCCGCTTGGCGGTGGCCTGGCCGATCACGTAGTCATCCAGAACCTGGCAGATGTCCTTGGGCGTGGGCACGCCGTCGGTCGCCTTCAGGCCAGAGGCCTTGGTCTCTTCCCGGATGATGTCCATGCACAGCTCAACGCATTCATCACAGATGAACACTGTGGGGCCTGCGATCAGCTTGCGCACTTCATGCTGGCTCTTGCCGCAGAAGCTGCAATAGAGGGTGTTCTTGCTGTCGCCGCCTGAATTCGTTGCCATGATCTACCTTTCAGTCCGCTCGGTCTTTGGTGTCCGCAAGGCGGAGCAATCCAACTTTGTGCCAGCTTATGCCACTGCTCAACCCGCCACAATGTGAAAGTGCGCCCCGGTCCGAACCGGGGCACCGGTTGTGCCAAGCAGCGACCTCAGCCCTGCTCGTCATCGCCCTTGGCGCGGTTTTCGACGATTTCGTCAATCAGGCCGAATTCCTTGGCTTCCTCGGGCGACATGAAGTTGTCGCGTTCCAGCGCGTTCACGATGCTGTCGTAATCCTGGCCGGTGTGCTTCACATAGATCTCGTTGAGGCGCTTTTTAAGCTTCAGCGTTTCCTCTGCGTGGATCATGATGTCGGTCGCCTGCCCCTGGAAGCCACCGGACGGCTGGTGAACCATCACACGCGAGTTCGGCAGCGAGAAGCGCATCCCCGGCTCACCCGCGGTCAGCAGAAGCGAGCCCATCGAAGCTGCCTGGCCGATCACCAGGGTGGAAACCTTGGGCTTGATGTACTGCATCGTGTCATAGATCGACAGGCCCGAAGTCACCACGCCGCCGGGGCTGTTGATGTACATCGAGATTTCCTTGGACGGGTTTTCCGCCTCAAGATGCAGCAGCTGCGCCACGATCAGGGAGCTCATCCCGTCGTGCACCGGACCATTCAGGAAAATGATCCGCTCCTTCAACAGGCGGGAAAAGATGTCGTATGCGCGCTCGCCCCGGCTGGTCTGCTCAACCACCATCGGGACCAGGGTATTCATGTATGTTTCTCTGGGATCAATCATTTCGACCTGCCTGCGTTGCTTATGTCCGGTACCATACCCGACACAGTGTTACCTGAGTCTTAGTCGCGGCCCTTTTGGGCTGCAAGAGGCGGCAGTGATTTTCGCAACGGCGCAAAGCTGCAACAGGTGTCGCAATCTGCCAGAACGCTGTCGCAATTCTTGGGCTTGAGAGAGGCATGGCATCTTAGGAAACGACTAAGAAGTCTGCAACTTGCCGGGCCCGCTATGCCCTGGCTTTCGCATTGGGAAACGTCATGACCGATGACAGCTTTGTACAGAAAGGGGCGGCAGCCAATCTGGCCATCCCCTTTGATGGCGCGCCAAAGGATTTCTACTTCCTGCTGCTGCCCAAAGCGACAATGCTACCGGTGGCTGCGGCCATCGAACCCCTGCGCATTGCCAATCAGGTTACCGGCACCCGGCTTTATCGCTGGTTCATCATGACCGAGGATGGGCATCCCGTCAGATGTTCCAACGGCATGGTGGTGACCCCCGACATGCCGCTTCAGCCGCTGCCCGCGGAGTCGATGGGTTTTGTCTGCGCAGGCGTCGAACCGCAGAATGCAGCCAGTGAGGTCACCCTGAACTGGCTGCGCCGCGAAAGCCGCTTTGGCCGCGCCATTGGCGGCGTCTGCACCGGCGCATTCGCGCTGGCTCAGGCCGGTCTGATCAAGGAACACAAGTTTACGCTGCATTGGGAGAACCAACCGGGATTTCTGGAAAGCTATCCGAATCTCACCCCCTCTCCCAACATCTTCGAGATCTCGGGGCCGTTGATGACTTGCGGAGGCGGCAATGCCGCGACCGACATGATGCTGCACCTGATCGAGGAGCACCACGGCAAGCAACTGGCAATCATCGTGGCCGACATGTGCCTGCACGTGCGTTCCGGCGGTCAGGCTGCGCCGCAGAAATCGAACTATGCCGTGGCCATCGGCAGCCGCAACCAGCGATTGCTGAACGCGCTCCAGCTGATGCAGGAATCGATAGAGGAACCGCTGTCGATCGGTGAACTCTGCGACCGGCTCGACATCTCGCGCCGCCAGCTGGAACGGCTGTTCTCTCGCTACCTGAACCAAAGCCCGATGCACGTCTATTTCGACATGCGGCTGAGCCACGCCTTTGCGCTGATGAACGAAACCTCTATGAGCGTGACAGAAATCGCGCTGGCCTCGGGCTTCAACTCCGCGACGCATTTCTCGCGCCAGTTCAAACGCAAGTTCGGCGCCAGCCCGCATTTCTTCCGCAAAGGCTGGAGCTGATCACGGCAGAAGCCGAAAGCATCAGGAATTTCTGTGGCAGCCTTGTCACTGCCGCAATCATAGGCGAACCTTCTTGGCACGACTATCCTTTCGGTTGCTGCCAATATCTACCTTTATGTTTACAAAATTGTCCCCTTTGGGCCCGAAAACTTCCGTTGCTCCACATCGTCAAGCCTTCGTGATTGCGTTTGCCGTTGCCGGGCCGTTTCTGCTGGCCCTCTCAGCGGGCAACCTCCTGGATCCCATTGTCCGCTACGACGACTACCCGGCCTTGCTGGCACGGCCTGACGGATTTTGGGACAAGACCCTGACCGAAGGCCGCTGGCTGAACTACCTGTGGCACTTGCGCGGGCTGGTGACGCCTGCTGGCGTGAATTTTGCCCTCTACCAATTGCTTTGGGCAACAACCGCAGCCGCGCTGGCAGCTGCTGCGGCAGGCGCATATGAGCGGCGCTGGTTCACCGTGGTTCTGGCTTTGGCATTGCTGCCCACCCCGCCGGTCTTTCTCATGGCACCCTGGGCCAGCACCGTCATTCCCGGCTTGGCGGTTTTGGCGCTTTATGCGTGGCTGGCCCTGCGGCTGTCTCAAAAGCACATGCGACTGTTGCTGCCACCTTTCACGCTGCTCGCGTTTACTGCCTATACGACCTTTCCCATCATTATCCTGATCATCTGCGCGGTCGCGACCCGCAAGCGGTCGCTGCGTGATTTGACCAGCCTTCTCCTGCTATTCGCAGCCAGCCTCGCCGCCAGTCTGGTACTGGTCTATACGCTAAACTGGCTGGTTCACGGGATTTTCGGAATTCAACTGGACCCGCGCCGCAGCGCGGACCCAGCGCAGGGACTGGCCGAAATGACCGCCCATCTGCCACTGCTGCGTGAGACCTTCGCAGTGTTCCTGCAAAAGATGACCTTTCAATCAGAGCTGGTGCTGGCGTTCCATATAGGACTTCTGGCTGTGTCGACTGTGGTGGTCGCGTATAGGAAACCGCTGGAGGCAATCTACCTCTGGACTGTCATGGCGCTGGGCCTCGCGCTCATGGCACTGCAGGTACTGAAACTCGGTTTTACTATCCCGGCCAGAGCCTTTCATTTTGCCTGGATCCTCTATGCCGTGCTTATCGTCCGGTCTGCCCAGGAGTTGAGCCAATCCAGCAACCTGGCTGGACGACTGGCGCGCAATGCAGTGCTTCTTGTGGCCGCAAGCTATCTGGTTCAGACAGCGGTGCAATTCACCCAGTTTCGCCCATGGCAATCCGAAACCAGGATCATCGCGCGACACATTCAGGATCTGCCGGGCCTCGTGCTGATCAGCGGCGATGTCCGCAATTTCCCCAGCGCCCGCAAGGCAGGGGTCCATGAGGCCAGCAGCCTTGCCAGTCGACTGAACCTTCTGACCCAGCGCGACGTGATCCTCTGCGAGGACCACCCATTCAGGCAACCGCCCCCGTCGGTCTGCGACACTCTACCGGCCCATCTGCGCCAGCCAAAGCCAGAAGCCGAGCCCAGCTGGCGTATCGAGCCCTTCGCCGGAGGTCATGTGATCTTGTTCCCTCCGGCGCAAGGTCACGCTGTAACCCATCCGGCAATATCTAGTCGGACTGCGCCTTGAGATAGGCAATCACGGCGGCGATATCCTCGGCCTTTCGCAGCCCGGAAAATGACATCTTGGTGCCTTTTAGAAATGCCTTCGGCTTGGCCAGAAAGGTGCCGAGTGTTTCCTCGTCCCAGACCAGGCCATTAGCCGCAGCCGCCGACATCGCTTTGGAATACCGGAACCCCTCTACTTGCGCGACCGGCGCACCCACCACGTCATTCAGGGCCGGACCGCTACGGGATTGCGCCCCTTTGCCGACCTGATGGCACGCCTTGCACTTGCGAAAAACTTTTTCGCCTGCAGCAACAAGTTCTGGATCCGGCACCGGTTTCAAAGCTTTAGCCGCATCACTTTGCAGGGGCACCGCCGTTTCAGGCTGGGCAGCAGACGGTGTCTCCGGGGTCACGTCCAGTGTCCGCGCACGCATGGTGATCTCCACCGTGGTCTTGCAATTCTCCATGCAGGGCAAGTCTGTCCAGAAATGCCGCTCGGCCTCTTGCCGGTCATCCACGACGAACCCCTCCCGGTTCGGCATGCGGACCTCCAGGATATTCTGGTCCGTCAGAGTAAAATCGTCGTCCACCAGATCATTGGAATAGAGAATATAGGCGGTTACCGCGTAGACCTCATCCGCCGACAACGTCTGCGCCGCGCCAAACGGCATCGAGCGGTTGATGTAATCCCAAACCGACGTCACATGCGGCCAATAGCTGCCGACAGTCTTGACCGGATCGTCATGATCCAGCGTGTCCCAGCCACCCGCAAGCTTCGGCCAATTTCCGACGCCCTCAGCGAAATCGCCATGACAGGCGGCACATTTTTCCGCGAAAATCTCTTCACCTGTCAGGACATCGCCTGATCCCTGCGGCAAGCCACTGCCATCGGGTGGGACGTCCACATCCCAGGCCGCGATTTCCTCGGGCAATGCGGGGCGGCCCAGGCCGAATTTTCCGGCTGACGCGGGCAAAGCCGCCAGGCAAACCAGCGTTGCGGTTACTGCGATGTATCGTCCGCCCTTCAGATCCGGGCGCCCCTCAAGAAACCTCGACATTCTCCGCCTCCCCATTAGCCTTCACCCACCAGGTCTGGATGGCATTGTTGTGATAGATCGAATTCAGGCCCCGTACCTCGCGCAGCTGCGCCTTGGTGGGCTGCACATAGCCGCTGGTATCCCTCGCCCGGCTTTGAAGCAGCATTTCCGCGCCGTCCCAATTTATGTCGAGGTAAAACCGTGTCAGCGCCTTGTCGGCGCCCGGAGCCGCCAGCCGCGCCTGCTGCCAGGTCTTGCCGCCGTCCAGCGACACATCAACGCCGCTGATTGCGCCGCGCCCCGACCATGCAAGACCGGTGATCACCAACGGCCCCTTGCCATGCGTGACCGGCGCCTGTGGACTGGGGCTGGTGATGACGGATTTGGCATCCATCTCCCACGTCCATTTGCGGCTGATGCCATTGGCCAGTGTATCGGTGTATTTCGAGGTCTCCTCGCGGCTCTCCACCGGCTGGCCCATCACCTCGACCCGCCGGAGCCACTTGATCCACAGGTTGCCTTCCCAACCCGGCACCACCAGCCGGACCGGGTAGCCGTGTTCCTTGCGCAACGCTTCGCCGTTGGCCTTGAAGGCGACCAGCACATCGTCCATCGCCTTCTCCAGCGGGATCGAACGGCCGTTGGAGGAGGCATCCGCCCCCTCGACATAGACCCATTTACCCTCGGGACTAACTCCCGCCTCTTCCAGCAGCGTCCGCAGCGGCACGCCGGAGTATTCCATGTTGTGGATCATGCCATGGGTGAACTGCGCGCCGTTCAGCTGGGCGCCCGCCCATTCCATCCCGGAATTCGCCGCGCATTCGCAGAAATACACCCGGTTTTCGCGCGGAAAACGCTCCAGATCCGCGTAGGAGAAGACCAGTGGCGTATCCACCAGCCCGTTGATCATCAACCGGTAGTCTTCTTTGCGGAGTTCGATTGCACCCGAATGGTGGCGCTCAAACGCGCAGCCCTGCGGCGTGATGGTGCCGTCCAGCGCATGGATCGGCGTGAAGTTGATTGAGCTGATGGTGTCCGCCGTCAGCCACTCCACATTACGACGCACCACGTCGCTCTCGTATTCGATCGGCAACCCGTAGGGAGTGACGTCGACGCCATCGCCCAGACCACTGGCCCAGTCCTGCACCTCCGTAATCAGCGGATCGGGGGCGGCGGCGCGACCCGCCCCGGCAGCCACCGCCCCGGCCCCGGCTGCCGCCGCCCCGGTCAAAAACTGGCGGCGCGAGGGCGCCATGCCCTTGGCATCATCACTCATCTTGCTTGCCTCCTCACATAGACAAATTCACGTTCGTGAATTCAACTGCGAAAAATTTTTTCAATGAGCGCCAGGACGGCTCCTTGCCGCCCCGGCGCCAGCGGACTCCTTCAGACGCCCGCCACCTGAACCGAGGTATTCGGGGCCAGGCTGACGGTTCCAAGCTTGCGGATGTGGTCCTCCACCACATCCCAAATCATCGGACCTTCGGTGCCCTCGTTGACGCTGGCCCAGCCAGAGACCACGTAGGATTTTGATGGATCGATCAACTCGCCGGTGCGCAGCAGGGTCATCTCACTGATGCGTTCACCTTGCGGCTTGCTGATGTCGATGCGGTAGCCCATGCCACCGATCCGCACCATGTCACCGCCCTGCTGATAATAGGGGTCGGGGTTGAAGATGTTGTCAGCCACATCCTCAAGAATGACCTTGATGAATTCCCCAGTCATCTCGGACCGGTAGGCAGCGCCATAAGACATCGAGGTGACGTTCCAGATATCCTCGCGGGTGATGTCATCGCCCGGCACCAGCGACGGCCCCCAGCGCACCCCCGGCGACATGGCGATATCTGCTTCCCGCTCGCTCAGCAGCGCGTCGCAGATCAGGTCGTCCCAGGTGCCGTTAAAGTTGCCGCGCCGGTACAGCAGTGTATCCGTCTGGCCGATCACCTCCGCCAGCTGATCCTTGAAGGGCGCGCGCTCCGCCTCGATCAGCTGCGCAACCGCCGGGTCCGGTGCGATCACGTCCGAGAACACCGGGATCAGCTTGTGCCGCAGCCCCATCAGCTGGCCGTCGCGCACATCCAGATCGACGCGGGAGACGAATTTCCCGTTGGAGCCAGACGCGATGATATGCGTCTTGCCCACCAGAACCGGCTCCGGCAGCGCATCGTGGGTGTGGCCCGACAGGATCACGTCGATGCCCTGCACCTTGCCTGCCATCTTCTTGTCGACGTCAAAGCCGTTGTGGCTGAGCACCACGACCAGATCGGCACCGGCTGCGCGGACCTCGTCCACCATGGCCTGCATGTTCTCGTCCCGGATGCCAAAGGAATATTCCGGGAACATCCAGCCAGGGTTGGCAATCGGCATGTAAGGGAAAGCCTGGCCGATCACCGCCACCTTGGCGCCGCCGCGTTCAAAGAACTTATAGGGCTTGAACAGCTCGGCCGGTTCGTCCCATTCGGCATCAAAGATGTTCTGACCAAGCGCCGCAAAGGGCAGGCTTTCGACGATTTCCTGCACGCGTTCCGATCCGAGCGTGAACTCCCAATGGAAGGTCATCGCATCCGGCTTCAGCGCGTTCATCACGTTGACCATGTCCTGGCCCGCCGTGTGATGGCAGGTGTAGGATCCGTGCCAGGTGTCACCGCCATCAAACAGCAACGCATCAGGGCGGTCGGCGCGGATAGCGTTGATGATCGTCGCAACCCGATCCAGCCCACCAACCCGGCCATAGGCCTGCGCCAGCGCGGAAAAATCATCATGGGTCAGCGCATAGGCCGACGGGCTACCATCGGCGATGCCATAGGCCTTGCGGAAATCGGCACCGGTGATGTGCGGCACATGCCCCTTGTTGGCGCCCACCCCGATATTCACCGAAGGTTCGCGGAAATAGATCGGCTTCAGTTGACCGTGGATATCGGTCACATGGATCAGGCTGATGTTGCCGTAGGTGTCGAACTCCAGCAGTTGATCCTGCGATAGCGACTGCTGAGCCGCCAGACGCGCCCAGTTGCCAAAGCCTGACACCCCCACCAATGCGGAGGCCGCCATTGAAACCTGAAGAAAATCGCGGCGCGAGATCATCGGTACCCTCATCCTCTATGCACGCGCAACACATTCACGCGAACGAATGTTTAAAGAAAGACAAGCCCCGCGCCCTGGTTCAGGCGCGGGGCAAGTAAGTCAGTTACGAACGGAGGGCGCTTCGACCGACAGCCCGTTTCCACGCGAAGCAACATACAGCTCCAACGCTACGAACTCCTCGGAACCCGGCGCATAGGTTTCAGCCCGGGTATCGCGCACGCACCCCTTGAAGCGCGCATGTGCCGTGTTCAGCTTTGTGTTCTTCAAACGATAAACCGGGAAGCCGTTGATCTGGCCCTGGCTCAGATGGTCGGCGCGGATCATATTGCCATAGTTGTCCTCGTGGCAGTTCGCGCAGGACAACTCCAACTGGCCGGTGCGGGTGTAATACATCTCGCGGCCCTTCTCCCAGGCCGATTGGGCGGGACCATCAATCGCCACATTCACCGGCAGCCCGCGCGATTGCACCGAGATAAGCGCCTCCATCGCTGCCATCTTGCCGCCGGTGTATTTCCACGGCTCGGCCCCCATTTGGGTTTCGCGACAGTCATTGATCTGCATGTTCAAAGTGCGGACTTCACCGGCGGTCTCGTTCCACTTGGGATAGACCGCACGCACACCCGCCATGCTCTCCTCGACGTCACCATGGCAGCCGGCGCAAGACTTGCCTTTGGAGCCTTCGACCGTTTCCCAGGTCTCAAGCGCTTGGTCTACGAACACCATGGCCGGGTTCTCGAAATCGTCCATCTGCAGCGCCTGCGTCTCATCCGAACGGAAATGCCAACCTGACATTATCTCGTCCATGACATCCGACAGATGCTCCGGAGCCGCGGTTTTGGTGACCATTTCGATCTCGTCGTTCACCACGAGCGTGTCGTCATCAGGGCCAGCGCCCGCGGCGAAAGGCAGCGCCAGCGCGGCGGCGGCTGCAATTACCTGTCTCTTCATTCCTTGTCCTCCCGTGGGTGCCTGCCCTGCCCGGCCAAGCCCCGGCCAGTGCGCGTGCCTGAAGATCCGGACCGGATCAGGAAACGGCGATCTTCTTGCTTGTGTCATAGACCGAGCCGTCATCGTCGTACCAGGTGAAGACAAACTCACCCGACTCGGACACCACGGCATCGAACTGGAAGTAAGGGTTGGTCGAGATCGCAGGCTCCATCGCAACGTCCACCACCATTTCGCCGTTGAAGGCACAGGTGAAGCGGTTGATGATCGAACGCGGGATGGTGTTGCCATCCTTGTCCTTGCGCTGGCCGCTTTCCATCTTGTGACTGATCAGAGTCTTGATCGTGACCGTCTCGCCGGCGGCAGCCGTTTTCGGGACCTTGACGCGGGGTTTAACACCGGATGCCATGTCTTTGTTTCTCCTTCATAATACCGATTGGAGCGAGGCTATTTAGCCGCCGCAACCGCCGATCGTGACCTTGATGGTGGCACTGGTCTTGGCAAAGCTGCCATCGGCCAGCTTGGCGACCGCCACGACGTCCTGCGTGCCAGCCAAGCGGATCCGCGTGGACGCCGCCTGCTGCGCAGCTGCAGGGCCGAATTTGAAAGTGGCAACGCCCGGCTCGGGGTTCCCGGTCGCCAGAAGCATGATGGCAGTGGCCCCCGGTGCCTCAACCGAGATCGGAACGGTGTTGCCGTTCTCGGCGATTTCCGGTGCGTTCAGCGTGATGCCGGCATCCGCCATCTCAGCTCCACCGGTGAATTCGGCGATCCGGTCTTCAGCTTTTGCGTTCACGCGGAACGGCAGCACGGTTACCATGGCGGCGCCCAGGCCCAAGGCCAGGGTCTCACGGCGTGAGAACTCCATCTTATTTCTCCTTTGATTGTCCCGCGGTCGGTCAGCGGCTTGGAACCGCAACCAGCGTCATTCTTCCTTCAGGGTCTCCAGAAAGGCGACCACATCCTCGATTTCCTGTGCCGTCAGGATAGGCGGAAGCGGTTCCGTCCCGGCTTTCCCGGTGTAGGCATCGCCGGGGCGGATGAAGCCCTCGACCTTGTAAAATGCGGGCATCATCGTGCCCTCGAACGTCTTCTTGGCATTGGCCACAAGACCGCGCAGCTCGGCCGTGGTCCAGCGATCCCCGGCGCCATCCAGCGAGGGGCCGATTTCGCCGTGGAACGGCACATCCGCCAACGCGCTTACCTGATGGCACGCAACGCAGTTGCCCTTGGACTTGCTACCGGCAATCACCGCGCCCGCTTCTGCGTCGCCCGGCACGCCGGTCAGCGAAGTTTCAACTTCGCCGTATTCCCCGTATTGCACCGCGTTCGGCGCGACCTCCTCCGCCAGAGCCGCGGTCCCGGCCAGCGCCAGACCTGCGCCCATAGTTGCGGCCAGACCGGCGGCCTGCGCCAGTGTCACAGTTAGATGCTTCATGTGTCCTCCCGTTGGCTGCCGCACGCGCTTGGCGGCCTGGCTAGCTGCGGACCAGCCTAGGCGGCGGCCCGGGCAATACGCAACAACAAATTCAATCATGTGAATTTTTCCAAAAGCTGCGCTGCCCCCCCTAGTCCGTCGACCCATTGTTGCGCTCGCGGATGCGGCGCGCGTGGTAGCGCTGGAAATCTTCCTCATTCTCAAGCGCATAGCGCTTTTCATTGACCCATGTAAACATGTCCATCGTGGTTCCCGGTCCAAAAGCGCCGGGCATCACCGCCACTGCGGCCTGTGGGGCGGTTTTGCCTTCCTCCACCTCTTCCGGCAGGAAAAGAATCGTCGGCGTGAACAGCAAACCCCACTTTCGGGCCATGTCTTTCTCCGCCAGAACCTCGCCGTCGAAATCGGTCACTTCGATGTCACCGTGCAGGTTCAGCTGCACAACAAAGAAGTTTTCAGCGATGTATTCGCTGATGTCCGGCCGCGACAGCACCTCTTCGTGCATCTGGGTGCAATAGATGCAGCCGCGCTGCTCAAAGATCAGCGCCAGCCGTTTGCCCTCAGCGTTTGCTTCCTGCAGGTCTTCGCGCAAATCCTTGAAGGTGTCGCGCATCCAGGGCGCCTTGTGCAGACCGTCGTCGCCCAGCTCAGCAGCGGCAAGCGGCGTCGCAACGGCCAACGCCACGACAAATTTTGCAATGTATTTCAGCATGCTATCCTCCAAACCTCAGTCAACCTATTGTGCTGAACGCGGGCATCCAGCGGATCATCGCCTCGGCAATCAGCCGCACGCCGCCGGTTGCGATCAGCACCGCGAATACCACCAGCATCGCGCCCATGCCCTTTTCCACCCAGGCAAAAGCCGCGCGGTGGCGCGCCACCCAGGCCAGGAACGGCCGCGCAAACAGCGCTGCAACCACGAAGGGCGCAGTCATGCCCAGCCCGTAGACCAGCAGCAGCAACCCGCCGCGCCAGACGTCCCCCATGCCCGAGGCAATCATCAGGATCGAGGCCAGCGCCGGCCCCACGCAGGGGGTCCAGCCAAAGCCGAAGGCGAGCCCCATCAGATAGGCTCCCAGCACCGTTGACGGCTCGGCACGGCTTTCCATCCGCGCCTCACGGTAGAGCAGCGGGATTTTCACGACACCCAGGAAATGCAGCCCGAACAGCAGCAGCAGCGCGGCCGCGCCATAGGATAGGATGTCCAGGTACTGCCCGAACAGCTGCCCCAGCGCAGTGGCGCCCATGCCCATCAACATGAACACCGTCGTCACCCCGGCGGCGAAACAGACCGCCGAAATCAGCAACCGCCGCTGCGCACCCGGCGCAATCGCGCCATTTCCGCGCAGTTCGGTCATGGACAGCCCCCCCATGTAAGACAGGTAGAACGGCACCATTGGCAAAATGCAGGGCGTGAAGAAGCTCAGCAGCCCAGCCGCCAGCGCACCAAACAGGGTAATTTCCAGCATCCCGTTCCCGCCCTTCGTTTGCCGCGCCCACAGGGTCGTCAACGGGTCCGGCTTGTATCATTCACATATTCGAATTACGTTGAATCTCAACGAACCGTCAACAGATGGATGACACGGATGCGGCGCTTTCGGCAACTGCTGACCCTGGCAGCCCTGACTCTGGCGCCCCTGCCCGCGCTGGCAGCTGAACTGGTCATGGTGGAACAAACAGGCTGCGAATGGTGCGCGCGCTGGGACGCCGAGATCGCCCCGATTTACCCGAAGACGGCCGAGGGGCGCTTTGCACCGCTGCGGCGGGTGGACCTGCAAGACATGCCACCGGACCTGCAACTGCGTCGCCGTGTCCTTTTCACTCCCACATTTCTTCTGGTCGAAGGCGGGCAGGAAAAGGCCCGACTGGAAGGATATCCGGGAGAAGACTTTTTCTGGCCCCTTTGGGCCGATCTGCTCACCGACCACACAGACTTTGCCGACACCGCGCAATCATCAGACGGCAGCTGAGCGCGCTGTCGATTTCGCAAACGGAAACAGGCGCGGAACCGCCAGGAGACAAAAATGCCCCTACCGCAGTTTTCTGCTGACATGGAGCCCGAGGACATGGACCGCATGGTCAGCAATGCCGCGAAGGCGTCGAATTTCCTCAAGGCGATCAGCCACGAAGGGCGGCTGATGATCCTGTGCCACCTGGTCTCCGGCGAAAAATCCGTGACCGAGCTGGAAGAGCTTTTATCGGCACGCCAAGCCGCTGTTTCCCAGCAACTGTCGCGCTTGCGTCTCGAAGGGCTGGTGATCCCGAGACGCGAAGGCAAGGCGATTTACTACCGACTGGCCGATGACAAGCCCCGCCGCATACTTGAAGTTGTCTATGACCTCTTCTGCAAGGACGGCAGCTGATGCCACCCGACACGAAACATGCTTGAGCTTTTGACAGAACACCAGCTCGCAGCCTTGATCGGGCTGTTTGGCGGTATTCTGTTGGGGCTGGCCGCCCGGCTGGGTCGCTTCTGTACATTGGGCGCCATAGAAGATGTCCTCTATGGCGGATCCTCGTTGCGGTTGCGAATGTGGGGCATGGCCATTGGTGTGTCGGTCATTTCCACATTCTCGCTGGCCGCCGCCGGTTTGGTCGAGATGAAAGCCTCCCTCTACCTTTCGACCCGCTGGATGCCGATGGCCTCGATCCTGGGCGGGCTGATGTTCGGCTACGGGATGGCTTTGAGCGGCAACTGCGGCTACGGCGCGATTGCACGGCTGGGAGGGGGCGACCTGCGCAGTTTCGTGATCGTACTGGTAATGGGGATTTCCACCTACTTGGTTCTGGCAGGACCGTTGGCACCGCTGCGGCATTGGCTGTTCCCCCAAGAGGAGGTGACCACGGAGCTGCCACCCGGACTGGCCCAGATGGTCGCCGCCGGAACCGGCGTGCCGCCAACGGCAGTCGGCCTCGGGATTGGGGCGGTGATCCTGCTCGCCTCGCTCTGGGGCGGCGGCATCCGGAGGGATCCCCGCGCCTTGATGTGGGCCGCAATTGTGGGGGTTGCCATCACGTCCGGCTGGCTTGGCAGCAGCGTTCTTGCGACGACTGGCTTTGACGCGCTGCCGGTGGTCTCACACTCCTTTTCCGCCCCATTGGGAGAGAGCATCCTGTGGTGGATGACCGGCAGCCTGCGACCGGTGTCATTTGCCGTCGGTTCGGTCGGCGGTGTGTGGTGCGGCGCTTTTCTGGGCTCATTGATCAAGGGACATTTTCGCTGGGAGGCCTGCGAAGACCCGCGCGAATTGCGCCGCCAGATCATCGGAGCCGCCATTATGGGGGCTGGCGCCGTAATTGCGATGGGTTGTACGGTCGGCCAGGGGCTCAGCGCGTTTTCTCTGCTATCACTCTCGGCCCCTGTGACCACTGCCGCGATCTTTGTCGGCGCCGCACTGGGATTGCGCCAGTTGATCGTTGGCTTTCGCCCCGCAGCCTGATCGCCCCGCAATTATGATAATTTTATTATTTTTCATGGGGTTTCAAACAGCTGTTACAGAACCATCCATGATGCAGGCGATCCGCAGCTGAACAGCCTTGGCTGCGCCAACCGAGCGACAGAATTTGGAGCCAGACATGGACCGCAAACAGATCATCAATGATCCGCAGACCGGCAACAAGGGTGAAGCCTTCGAAGCCTATGACGACATTCCTGCCAATCCCAATCTGCAGCGCACGATCGGCGACGTCATTGCCGCCCGATATGGTCGCCGGGAACTACTGAAAGGCATCCTTGGCGTCTCCGCAACCACCGCGCTGTTCGGTGCGACCGCGCTCAGCGCTCCGCGCCCGAGCGCCGCTGCCGTGTCGCCCGAACAGGGGCGCTACAACTTTACGGAGCTGCAATGGGGCAACGACGAAACCCACCACGTCGCAGAAGGCTATGACGCTGACATTCTGCTGCGCTGGGGCGATCCGATTACCGCCGACGCCCCCGAATTCGACGTCATGAACCAAAGCGCCGAAGCCCAGTTGAAGCAATTTGGCTACAACAACGACTACGTCGGCTTCGTGCCACTGAACGAAGAAGGCAGCCGCGGCCTGCTGTGCGTCAACCACGAATACACCAACGAAGAGGTCATGTTCCCGGGCCTTGGCCGTCAGGACCGCGCGGATTTCGCCGGTATGACCCGCGAACTGGTGGACACCGAAATGGCTGCCCACGGTGGCTCTGTCGTAGAGATCGCCCGAGGTGACGATGGAAAGTGGCAAGTGGTGCGCGATGGCAAAATGAACCGGCGCATCTCGCCGCTGCACACGGAGATGACCATCGACGGTCCGGCTGCCGGACATCCGCGGATGCAGACCAGCGCCGACTCTACCGGCACCCGCGTGATCGGAACGTTAAACAATTGCGCCGGCGGGATGACCCCATGGGGCACCTGGCTGATGGCCGAGGAGAACTTCCACGGCTACTTCTGGACAGACAAACTGGACGAAGACGGCAAGCCGGATCTCTCCGGTCAGCCGGAAGCGGAACAGATGAAGCGTTACGGTGCACCGGGGCGCTGGTACGCCTGGGGCAAGTATCATGATCGCTTCAATATCGATAAGGAACCCAACGAGCTGAACCGCTTTGGTTGGGTGGTTGAAGTTGACCCCCGCAATCCTGACGCCACACCGGTGAAGCATACCGCCTTGGGCCGCTTCCGCCACGAAGGTGCAGAAACCACCGTTTCCAGCTCTGGGCGCCTCGTGGTGTACATGGGCGATGATGCGCGTTTTGATTACCAATATAAATATGTCTCCGACGGCGTGGTCTCCGAAGATCCCGCAGCCAACGCCCGACTGCTCAGTGAAGGCACGCTTTACGTGGCGCGGTTCGACGAGGACGGCTCCCTGACCTGGCTGCCCCTGGTGCATGGCGAGGGACCGCTGACAGCGGAAAACGGCTTTGCCAGCCAGGCGGACGTGCTGATCGACACCCGACTGGCAGCGGATGCGCTTGGCGCAACCCCAATGGACCGCCCGGAGGACGCACAGCCGCGCGGTGATGGCACGGCCTACGTGATGTTGACGAACAATACCCGCCGCGGGGCGGATCAGGTCGATGCGGCCAATCCACGTGCCGAATCCAGCTTTGGTCACATCATCGAGATCAAGGAAGCCGGGGGTGATCACGCCGCAACCCACGGTCACTGGTCCATTCTCGTGAAATGCGGTGACCCGGCCTTGGCCGAGGTCGGCGCCGAATGGAACCCGGAGACCTCTGAAAACGGCTGGTTCGGCTCTCCGGACAATTGCGCCTTTGACGCCGAGGGTCGCCTGTGGGTCTCAACCGACCAGGGCAGCGGCTGGGGCAAGACGGGCAAATCCGATGGGCTTTATGGTGTCGAAACCGAGGGCGAACTGCGGGGGCATTCCAAGCTGTTTTTCCGCTGCCCGGTCGGCGGAGAGCTGTGCGGCCCCTACTTCACGCCGGACAACGAAACCCTGTTCCTCGCGGTCCAACACCCGGGCACCGATGGAACCAAGGCTCTGAAGGGGTTCGAGCGCGCGTCGACGTTTGAAGATCCGGCCACCCGCTGGCCAGATTTTGATCCGAAGATGCCGCCGCGCCCATCGGTCGTCGTGGTCACCCGCCAGGGCGGTGGCAAGATAGCGGTATAACCGCCACCTACCATGACAACAGCCTGCGCGCGCCTCGAAGGGCGCGCGCTTTTCGTTCATCCTCTTCGGCCGTGGCTGACATAGAAGCCTTACGTCCTCGCCCTCCAACGATTGCGTGTCGCCCCCGGCATGTATGCGCAGATAGCCCGCCACTGCCTATTTCAGCGGCACCCAGGGTTTGAACGTGGGTGGATTTCCGCGCTTCGCTGCCGTCACCAAGTGTCACACTGGCGTGAGAGGGCTTGCACGCGCTGACAACCTCGGCAATCTGGCGATAATTCAACAAGCTGGACAACGGGCATGACACCGAAACATCGAGCTGCTGACGTACTGGCGCAGCGCCTTTATCAAGCAGGCTGCCGCCACGCCTTCGGCATGCCCGGCGGCGAAGTCCTGACACTGGTCGATGCCCTGACACGGGCGGGAATCGCGTTCCATCTGGCAAAGCACGAAAACTGTGCGGGTTTCATCGGCGAGGGCGTTCACCACACGGATGGGGCCCCCGTTGTGCTGGTGGCCACCCTAGGCCCCGGCGCCCTGAACGGAGTCAACGTCGTCGCCAATGCCTTGCAGGATCGTGTTCCAATGCTGGTGCTGACAGGCTGCGTCGACGCCGACGAGGCCCATTGCTACACCCATCAGGTTCTGGATCATCAGGCAGTCATGCGCCCCATCACCAAGGCGAGCTTTCGGCTCGACGCAAATGCTGCGGGGCTGATTGCCGACAAGGCGATCTCGATTGCAACCGCACCACGCAACGGGCCGGTGCACATCGACGTTCCGATCTCCGTTGCGGATGCATCAGCCCCGAGCGCCTCGCCACGCAGCGCGCCCGCAAGTGCAACTGTGCCAGACAGCGCGGCGCTGGCGCGGGCGCACGACTGGCTCGCTGCGTCAGACCGACCGCTGGCGGTGATCGGGCTGGATGCCTTGCAGGAAAATGCGGGCGATACGCTTCGCAGTTTCCTTGAGAAATTCCAGATCCCCTTTGTCACCACGTACAAGGCCAAGGGTATCATCCCCGAAGACCACCCGCTCTGTCTTGGCGCGGCCGGTCTGTCGCCGCTGGCTGACAAGTTCCTGCTGCCACTGTTGCGCGCGGCCGACCTCGTGCTGTGTCTCGGCTATGATCCGATCGAGATGCGGCCGGGCTGGCGCGATGTGTGGGATCCGGACCGACAAAGAGTGATCGACATCGCCCCCGAGGCAAACACCCATTACATGCACCAGGCAGGGCTGAACTTCGTCGCAGCCCTCAAACCCACACTCACGGCCCTCTCAACTGGCTCAGCACCTCGCGCGACCTGGACCTGCGGGCAGCATCTCGAGGTCAAAGCCGCGCTGGCCGAGGCGTTTCCGCACAACGATGCCTGGGGGCCAGCGGGCGTCATCGCGGAATGCCGCGCGACCTTGCCGTCGGATACGCTTGCCACGGCCGACAGCGGCGCGCACCGAATTCTGCTCAGCCAGATGTGGCAGTGCACCGAACCTCGCGGGCTGATCCAGTCTTCCGGGCTTTGCACAATGGGCTGCGCCGTGCCGATGGCCATTGGTCGAAAACTGGCACAGCCGGACCGCTCGGTTGTCAGCTTCTCCGGGGACGCGGGCTTTTTGATGGTCGCAGGCGAACTCGCCACCGCGGCTGAACTGGGCGTTGCCCCGATCTTCGTGGTATTTTCAGATGCGAGCCTCGCCCTTATCGAGCTGAAGCAACGCCAGCGACAGTTGAAAAACGCCGGGGTGGACTTCGGCAGGCACGACTTTGCCGCCATGGGCCGCGCCTTTGGTGGCAATGGAGCAACCGTGCGCGATCGCCTTCAGCTGCGCGAGGCGTTGCAAGAGGCGTTGGATGCCGACACATTTACCGTAATTTCGGCAGAGATCGACGCAGGAGGCTACGATGGGCGGATCTGAACAATTACCTCACGGGGCGTTGAAAGGCGTCAAGGTTCTCGACCTGTCGCGCATTCTGGCAGGTCCTACCTGCACCCAGCTGCTGGGCGATCTCGGAGCCACGGTCATCAAAGTGGAAAACCCGGCAACCGGCGGGGATGACACCCGCCAATGGGGGCCACCCTACGTCGTGGACTCCGCTGGCAAACAATCCGATCTCTCGGCCTACTTCATGGCTGCGAACCGCAACAAGCATTCGATCGCGGTCGATATCGCCAACGCAGAGGGCCAACGCACCATCCGCCGCCTCGCGGCGGAGGCCGACATCCTGATCGAGAATTTCAAACCCGGCGGCCTTGCAAAATACGGACTGGATTACGCCAGTCTGCGCGAAGAGTTTCCAGGGCTGATCTATTGCTCGATCTCCGGCTACGGCCAGACCGGTCCGAACAGCCACAAACCGGGTTATGACATCATGGCCCAGGGTTTCGGCGGGTTCATGTCCCTGACCGGAGAGCCGGACGGCGAACCGATGAAGGCGGGCGTCGGCATCGCCGACGTGATGTGTGGCATGTATGCCTGCATCGGAATCCTGTCCGCGCTGCACCACCGGGAGAAGACCGGCGAAGGTCAGCAGATCGATCTGTCGCTTGTCGACTCCCAGATCGCCTGGCTGATCAACGAGGGTGTCGCCCATCTTAACACCGGCATGAATCCCCGGCGGCGAGGCAACGAACATCCCAGCATCGTGCCCTATGGGACCTATGAAACCGCCGATGGTCATGTCATTCTGGCCGTCGGCAACGACAGCCAGTTTCGCCGCTTCATGGAGTTTCTGAAGCTGGAGGGGCTGGCCGAAGACCCGCGTTTTTCCACCAACCCGGCACGCTTGGACAACCGCGACGCTCTGAACGCGATCCTCCGCCCGGCTGTGCAGCGCCACACGACCGAGGCAGTGCTGGCGGCCATGGAAGAACGCAAGGTCCCCGCTGGACCGGTGCAGGACCTGCCAACCCTCTTCAAGACAGAACAGGTGACAGCCCGCAACATGGTGGTCGATATGGATACGGTCGCCGGTCCCGTCAAACTCTTGGGCAACCCGCTTAATTTCTCCCGAACCCCGGTCACATACCGTCGACCGCCCCCTGCCTGCGGCGACAGCACCGATGAAATCCTGGGCGCGACCTCCCCCTTTGACCTGACTTAGGGCGCCGTCCTGCGGCAGGTTTTTGCCAAGTATTTCAGTTTCCGGCAAAACACCGCCAAAACGGCGGTGTTTCTGTCGTTTCTCGCCGTGAGCTCTTGCAAAAAAATCTCTAGGAATCTTACACCTGCGCCAAATTCTGCCGTCTGGACCACACGGGCAATCACCAAAGCGCGAGCGGGGTTCGCCGGAAGCAATACGATGATCTAACCTTTCTTGGACCGGCCTGACCGCGATTGCTTTACGACAGAGATTGGACCCCATGACGCATGATATCTTCGGCCAAGACACCAGCCTGACCGCTGGCGCCGCCCTGAACGACTGGAACGCGGTGCAGCTTGGGATATTGTCCCACTCCGCGTCCACGGCCCAACACCTCGCCGCAGTGCTGCAGAGCGCGCCACGATTTGCCCTCGGCCATGCGATCAAGGGACTGTCGCTTTTGATGTTGGGCCGCAGCGAACTCATCCCCTCGGCGCGAGAGGCACTTCGTGACGCCCGTGCCTGCTACGAGACTGCCCTGCCGCGCGAGCGGAAGTATGTTGACGCCCTGGGCAGCTGGCTGCAGGGCCAGCCCAGCCGCGCAGTCAGCCAAATGGAAGAGGTCCTGGCCCGTTGGCCGCAGGACAGCCTCGCGATGAAGCTGAGCCACGGCATCCGCTTCATCCTCGGCGATGCCAAGGGGATGCGCGGTTCGCTTGAACGGGTGCTGCCGGCCTACGCCCCAGACCATCCCGGACACGGCTACCTGCTCGGATGCCACGCCTTTGCCCTTGAAGAAACCGGCGAGTACGAGCGTGCGGCAACAGCCGGGCGGCAGGCGCTCTGGACGGCACCTGACGACGCTTGGGGGCTGCACGCTGTGGCACATGTCCACGACATGACCGGCAACGCCCGAGCCGGTCTCGAGTGGCTTGAGGGCCGCGAGGGTGCCTGGGCCCATTGCAACAATTTCCGCTATCACGTGTGGTGGCACAAGGCGCTGATGTATCTGGATCTGGGCCAGATGGACCAGGCTCTCGCGCTCTATGACACGAAAGTGCGCAGCGACAAGACTGACGATTACCGCGACATCTCCAATGCCACGTCCCTCTTGATGCGACTGGAACTGGAAGGCGTCAGCGTCGGAGATCGCTGGGAGGAGCTGGCCGAGCATTGCGCGCAGCGGACCGAAGACGGCAGCCTGGTGTTTGCTGACCTGCATTACCTGATGGCGCTGGTCGGCCACCGCCCGGAAGAGGCGCATCGTCTGGTGCAGCGCATTCATGCCGATGGACGCAGCCCACAGACCGAAGCGCAAACACGCATGGCCTCTCCCGGCTGCGCCGCCGCCGACGGTCTGGAGGCTTTTGGAGAAGGCAACTACGCCGCTGCCTTTGCCCACCTGTGCGCGGCGCGCCCCACCATGCAGCTGGCCGGCGGAAGCCACGCCCAGCGCGACGTCTTCGAGCGCATCACCATCGACGCAGGCTTGCGCGCGGGACGACTGGACGAGATCGAGACACTCCTCGACGACCGTCGCCGACTGCGCGGCGGCACTGAAGACAACTATTCTCTGGCCCGACGCGAATTTATTGCGGAGGCGCGGAACCCGCCCGCCCCAACGAGCGTTCCAGCGGAATAGATTGCAGCGGATTTCCGCATTCACATTTCAACCCACCAAGGACCAGAAACGACAGATGTCCACCGTTGCGCCCTTTCCCGGGCCCGTCAAAGACCCCGGCGCCGCCAATCAAGCGGTGCCGCCACAGCAAACGGCCGAAGCCCCAAAGCCTGCATCGCCACGCCCACGTGATCCGCGTCTCGATTTCTATCGCGGTATCGCCATGTTCATCATCCTCGTGGCCCATATTCCCGGCAACCGCTGGGCCAACTGGATCCCGGCAAGATTTGGGTTTTCCGATGCAACGGAGATTTTCGTCTTCTGTTCCGGGATGGCCTCGGCGATTGCCTTCGGCGGCACATTCGACCGGCAAAGCTGGTGGTTGGGCACGGCGCGCGTGGTGTTCCGATGCTGGCAGGTGTTCTGGGCGCACATCGGCTTGTTCTTCTTTCTCGCGATGTCGATGGCAGCGCTGGACCTCTATGGCGGCTTCGAGAAAAGCTATGTGAACTCGCTGAACCTTGGGCATTTCTTCAAGGATCCGATGACGCAGATCGTCGGCATCTTCACCCTAACCTACGTGCCCAACTATTTCGACATCCTACCGATGTACCTTGGGGTCCTGGTGCTGCTGCCCCTGATGATGGCGTTGCATAAAGTCGGAATGTGGGCAGTGGTGACTGCCAGCTGCCTGATCTGGCTCACGGCCAACCCCTATATCCTGGGCCTCGGCCCCAACGGCATTTCCTTCCCGGCCGAGCCATGGTCGGATCGCGAATGGTTCTTCAACCCGCTCGGCTGGCAACTGCTGTTCTTTACCGGGTTCGCCTTCATGAAAGGGTGGCTGCCGAAACCCCCGGTCTCCAGACTGCTGGTGGCACTGGCTCTGGCCTTTGTCATCCTGTCCGCCCCCTTCGGCAGCCACAAAGTCTTCACCTGGGTCAGCGCGGCCAGCCCGGAGTTGGCGCAATTGATCGAACCCGGCCGCGAGGCGATCCGGGAATGGCGCGAGAAGACCGACTTCGGCTTGCTGCGCTACGGCCACTTCCTGGCGTTGGCATACCTGGGCTGGGTCGCGGCAGGCACCGGCGGCAAACGGCTCGTTGCAGCAGGGCAGACAGTCGGTGCGCGCACATGGGCGCTGTTCCTCCGCCTGGTCACCAAGGTTGGACAGCAATCGCTGGCGGTCTTCGTGTTCTCGATGGCGTTGGCGCGCTTTATCGGGTTTGCCCTGGACCAGACCGAGCGTGCGGTCCTGACCACTGCCGCAGCCAACCTTGCAGGATTTGCCCTGATCATCGGCTGCGCCTATGCCGCCGCCTGGTTCAAATCCCAACCGTGGAGGGCGCGCAAATGACTTCGCTAACACGTCGCTCCTTCCTCACAACCGCCCTGGGTACGACCATACTGGCGGCTCTGCCGATGAAAGGCCGGGCCGATCTCCCCTTTAGCCACAACAGGGTGGTGAAAAAGGCTCGCGCGCTGGCCCAACAGGACTACGCGGAACGCCCCACGGTACCGAAAGACTGGCTCGAACTATCCTATGACGATTACAGAACGCGCTGGTTCCGCACCGCCGACGCGTTGTGGTCTGACACGCAACGCAGCTACAACGTGGACTTCTTCCTGCCCGGCCTCTACTTCCCACGTCCCGTGCAGATCAACACGGTGACCGAGGGGGTAACAGCGCCGGTACCGTTTGATCTGTCGCTGTTCGACAAATCCGACAAGGCACCAGAGCTTTCGAGCGAGGGGCACCTCGGCTATTCCGGCCTTCGCCTGCGCACCAATCTGGACACGGCGGACCACAAGACCGAGTTCTGCGTCTTTCAGGGGGCCAGTTATTTTCGCGCCATCGGGATCGGCAACACATATGGGCTGTCTGCCCGAGGGCTTGCGCTGAAAACCGCAGACCCGGAAGGCGAGGAATTCCCTGAATTCATCGAATTCTGGCTCGAAGCACCAGAGCCGGAACAGCGCCATTTCATCCTGCATGCCCTGATGGATTCGCCCTCGGTCACCGGCGCCTACCGGTTTCATGTCACCCCGGGGGCCAACACCGTGATGGATGTGGAGGCGACACTTTTCCCTCGAAAGGAACTGAAACATGCGGGTCTCGCGCCCCTTACCTCCATGTTCCTGTTCGACGCCACCAATCGCCATCGCTTTGATGATTTCCGGCCCGCGGTACATGACAGCGACGGGCTGCTGGTCGCGAATGGCAACGGCGAGATCCTGTGGAGACCCTTGGCCAACCCCAACCGTCTGGAAGTCTCCTCCTTCGTCGACGAAAATCCGCGCGGCTTCGGGTTGATCCAGAGAGCGCGGAAATTGACCGATTACAATGATCTCGAGGCTCTGTACCACAAACGCCCCAGTCTTTGGGTGGAACCAAAACACGAGTGGGGCAAGGGTGCCGTCACGCTTGTCGAAATTCCGGCAGACAAGGAAATCTATGACAATATTGTCGCGTATTGGCGACCGCAGACGCCCTATGCCGCAGGGTCCGAAGTCGACCTCAGCTACCGGCTGAGCTGGGGCGCGGAACCGTCCCTGCCCCTGCCCCGCGTGGTGGAAACCGCAAGCGGCGCACGGATCTTTGGCGGGCCGGGACGGATCATGACCATCGAATATGAGCCGCACCCTCTGCACGAGGGCAATCCGGATGGGCTGACCGTGCATATCCATTCTCCGCACGTTCAAACCACCGACGGCATCCTGCAACGCAACCCGGAAACCGGCGGTCTGCGCCTGGCGTTCTACTTCGATCCCGGTGATCGCGATCATGTGGAATTGCGCGCGCAACTGCGCAAGGATGGCGCCCCCGCGTCCGAGGTCTGGCTTTACAGGTGGACAGCATGACACGGGAGCTTTCCACAGTGCAGTCAACAGAACCAAACGTGGCAACCACACCCGCTGACAGTCTGATGCCGCCGGAGCAACCTCTGGCCATGCCCGCGCAGGATTTCGCTTGCGAGTTTCATGACAGTGCCGCTCCGGAACAGAAGCCGCCGAGACAGGTGGCCCTCTGGCGGCTGCTGGCCTTCTCACCCGCGATGGTGGCAACGGCCCTGTTGTGTTGGGTCATGCAGGGGTGGTTCGCCGCCGACGGTTTCATGGCGCTCGAAGTGTTGCTGCTGACGCTGATCGGGTTCAACTTCTTCTGGATCGCCTTCACCGTCTCCACGGTTCTTCTGGGGCTCTACGGGCTATCCCGCCGTCCCAGAACACGAAACCTTGGCCCGTCACGCCCAATGAAGGTCGCGTTGCTGATCCCCGTCTACAACGAGAACCCCTGGTACGTGCTGGGGAACGCACACTCCATGCTGCAGGATTTGCACGGTCGCGGTGGTCAGCACGATTACGAGATGTTCATCCTGTCCGACACCCGAGACGAGGTCATCGCGGAACAGGAGCGCGCCAGTGTCGAGGCGCTGCGCAGCATGTTGCCGCCGGGCAGTCGACTGTACTATCGCCGTCGCCCGGACAACGCCGGGCGTAAAGTCGGCAATATCTCGGATTGGGTGCGGCGCTGGGGCGCGGGCTATGACGCGATGCTGGTGCTGGACGCCGACAGCCTGATGACGGGGCGCGCCATTGCCCGTTTGACCGATGCGTTGTCACGCGATCCCGGAGCCGGGCTGATCCAGAGCTACCCGCAACTGATCGGTGCGCAATCGGTCTTTGGCCGCATGCAGCAGTTTGCCAACGGCGTTTACGGACTGGCGCTGGCCGAAGGGCTGGCGCGTTGGGCCGGTCACGAAGGCAACTACTGGGGTCATAACGCGATCATTCGCACCCGGGCCTTTGCCGCCTGCGCCGGACTGCCGCTGCTGCGGTCTCCTTTCGGGGGCGGCGAAAAGCTGATCATGAGTCACGATTTCGTCGAGGCGGGCCTTCTGCGTCGGGCTGGATGGTCGGTTCGGTTCCTTCCCCGCATCCGCGGCTCCTACGAGGAAACCCCTGCGACGCTGATCGATCACATCCTGCGCGACCGGCGCTGGTGCCAGGGCAACCTTCAGCACCTCAACCTGCTGGGTGCCAAGGGATTCCGGGCGATCTCGCGCTTTCACCTGTTCCATGGCGCAATCGGCTATCTGATGGCCCCGGTCTGGTTTGCACTTCTGGTTCTCTGGGCGGTGATCGGTCGAAGCGAAGAAGCATCGGTCATCCGCTATTTCAGCGAGAGCAACCCGTTTCGCCCCAGCTGGCCTGACATGTCGCAACCCAACCACGTTCTGGTCATCGTGCTGATCTACGCCATGCTGCTGGCACCGAAATTGCTGGCGGCGGTCGCCTTGCCGCTCACCGGTAGCCGGTTCTCGGAATACGGTGGTCCGCTCCAATTCACGCTGTCCTTCCTGTCGGAAGTCGTGCTGGCGATCCTCTATGCCCCGATCCTGATGGTACAGCAGATGATTGCAGTCTTCCGGACCATGCTTGGCTTGCAAAAAGGGTGGGAGCCGCAGGCCCGTGACGGCGGCAGCTACGGGGTGCGCACGCTGCTTGTGTGCCATGCGCTCGAAACGATCAGCGGCGCGGCGCTATGGGCAGGGATCCTGTCGGGCGCAGTGTCCTGGTGGTTGGCTCCGATTGCCTTGTCGCTGGCTCTCGCGGTGCCGCTGTCAGCGCTGTCGGGTCTTCGGCCTGCAAACCGCATCCGCCACTGGATGGCCACCCGGGAGGAGTTCCGGGAGCCCCGCATCACCTGCGCCGCGCGCGCTGCACGCGCCGAGCTGAAGGCCATGCTCGAAGGCGGCCCACGCCATCATACGCCGGCAGAATGAAGGCAATCGCGACGCGCCTCTTCGGGGCGCGGCGCGCATATTTCACCGTCCTGTAACTATTCTGCAGCCCAGCGCACCACGGGGAGTTTCCGCGCAATCCACCCTGGCCCCTCTGCCGAGCCGAGCATGCCTTCGGCGACATCGACCACGTTGCTGAATCCCATATCCGCGAGGAGCCGCGCCTGTCGGGCGGAGCGCACGCCGCGCGCGCAAATCAGCGCTACCCGCGCGTGTTTGTCTCCGCCCAAGGCGGCAAGGAGCTGCGGCGCAAAATCAGCACGCCGCATGTCGATCTGGTGGCTATCCAGAGGAACGCCCGTGGCCCGCCATTCCTTTGGCGTCCGGACATCGACCAGGGTAAGGGCACCAGCCTGCGTTGCCGAAAACGCCTGCGCCGCGCCAAGCTTGGGCTGTTCAGGAGAGTTCGGGCGCTGCCAAAGCGCATAGCCCGCACCGGCCACGACAGTTGCAAGGCCGAGCACGAGCACCCGACGCCTCGACCAGCCGGTGCCATCATCACCTCTCGTGTTCATGTCGCTCTCCATTGCCGCGCCGGACGGACCTTTTCGGATGTCCCGCCACGGCCCACCCTCCCAAGTAGTAGCCGCAGCTCCCCGGCCAATCACCAAAAACAGGCATTTTCGGGCGGTCAAGTTCTTGTTATTGCGCCAACGCACCCCAATTATGCCGATGACAAGCGTCCGGCTTGCACGATGGCCTGCGGCATTCCGACCGCAGCATGAGCAGCAAGGGTGGTTCTGAGCGCGAAAATCGCTTAGCACTGACCAAAAACAAGACGCGCGAAAACCGACAGGAGACCTGCACGTGTCCCTTTTCCTGATTGCGGCCCTGCCCTTTCTCGGAGCCGTTTTCCCAGCGCTATTGATCCGCGCTGGACGTAACGCCGCGGCCTCTGCCGCAGGTTTCACCACTCTCTTGGCCTTTGTCGGGCTGATGCTGCACATCCCCGCAGTCTTCCGCGGCGAAACCGTGCAAGCCAGCATAGACTGGCTGCCGGCATTGGGTCTGAACGCCAATTTCTTTCTGGATGGCCTCGGCTTCCTGTTTGCCGCGATGATCCTAGGCATCGGGCTTTTGATCATCCTCTACGCCCGTTTTTACCTTTCGCGCGAAGACCCGATGGGACAGTTCTTTTGCTACCTGCTGCTGTTTCAGGGCGCGATGGTAGGCATAGTTCTGTCCGACAACATATTGCTTTTGCTTGTTTTCTGGGAGCTGACCTCGCTGAGTTCCTTCCTCCTTATCGGCTATTGGAAACATCTCCCCGAAGGGCGCCAGGGCGCGCGAATGGCGCTCGCCGTGACCGGCTCCGGCGGCCTGGCGATGATCGCAGGCATGCTGATGCTTGGGCACATCGTCGGCTCCTACGATCTCAGCGTGATCCTGCAAAACAAGGACGCCATTCAAGCCTCGCCGCTGTACCTGCCGGCACTGATCCTGATCCTGCTGGGCTGTTTCACCAAATCCGCGCAGTTCCCGTTCCATTTCTGGCTGCCACATGCGATGGCGGCGCCGACACCGGTTTCCGCCTACCTGCACTCGGCAACGATGGTGAAGGCCGGTCTGTTCCTGATGGCGCGGCTGTGGCCGGTTCTGGCCGGCACGCCGGAGTGGTTCTACATCGTCGCAACCACCGGATTGGTGACCATGCTGGTGGGCGCCGTGATTGCGCTGTTCAAGGACGACCTCAAAGCGCTTTTGGCCTTTTCTACCGTCAGCCACCTGGGCCTGATCACCATGCTGTTGGGCTTCGGGACCAAGATTGCTGCGGTGGTTGCCGTGTTCCACATCATCAACCACGCCACGTTCAAGGCGGCCCTGTTCATGACCGCCGGTATCGTCGATCACGAAGCTGGAACCCGCGACATCAAACGTCTGGGTGGGCTGCGGCACCTGATGCCTGTCACCTTTGCCATCGGTACGGTGGCGGCGCTGTCGATGGCGGGCATTCCTCCGCTCAATGGCTTTCTCTCCAAGGAAATGATGCTGGAGGAAGCGGCTCATACCACCTGGTACGGCTCCGCTCTGCTGGTGCCGGTTCTCGTCACCGTGGCGGCGCTGTTTTCTGCCGCCTATTCGTTCCGCTTCATCGCCCATGTCTTCCTTGGCCCCAAGCGCGACGACTATCCCGGGCACCCACATGACCCGAATACCGGCATGTGGATCGGGCCAGCTTTCCTGGTCACCTTGGTGGTGTTGATCGGCCTCGCCTCGGCCAAGATCGCCGGGCCGCTGGTGGCGACGGCTGCCGGTGCAGTGATCGGCGGCGGCGAGCTGCCTTATTACTCGCTCAAGCTGTGGCACGGGCTGACACCGGCGCTCTACATGTCGATTGTCGCCGTCATCGGTGGTGTGGTGTTCCTCGCGCTGCACGCTCAACTCACACGGATCTGGACTGCACTGCCGCGCCCCGAAGCAAAACAGATCTTCGAAGCCCTGGTCCATGCCCTGACCCGCACGGCGCGGGTGGTGACGGACGGGCTGCACAATGGCGCGCTGACGCGATATGCGGCGATCATGGTGACCTTCACGGTGATCATCGGCTATGCCGCCTACCGGGGCGGTACGCTGGGTGCGGCCACGCGTGAGATGCAGACGGCCGGGCTGCTGCCCGTTGTCGGGTGGTTCGCTCTCGTCGTGTCCACGCTTTTCATCGTAGCAAAGCACCGCAACCGCCTGGTTGCCTTGGTGTTGATCGGTGTCGTCGGTCTCGTCGTCTCGATGGCGTTCAACTATCTCTCGGCACCAGATCTGGCCCTGACGCAGATCTCGGTCGAAGTGGTAACCATCATCCTGATGCTACTGGCGCTGAATTTCATGCCCAAGGAAACCCCGGTCGAGACGCCGTTGCCCACCCGTCTGCGGGATGGCGCGATCTCAGTGGTCGCCGGGCTGGGCGCAGGCGGTCTGATCTACGCCCTGATGATGCGCGATTTCGCCTTCCCGACGATCTCGGACTACCACCTTGCCAATTCTTACAAGGGCGGTGGCGGCACCAACGTCGTCAACGTGATCCTTGTAGATTTCCGCGGCTATGACACGTTCGGTGAAATCATCGTTCTTGGAATCGCCGCGATGGTGATCTTTGCCCTCACCGAGGCCGTGCTGAACAGCCGGGTGCGCGCCTATCTCCTGAACCGCAAACCCGATCTGCCGCAGGCTGGCGACGCGCACCCACTGATGATGGTCGTGGCAACACGGGTGATGATGCCGCTGGCACTGATGGTGGCGGCCTATATCTTCTTCCGTGGGCACAACCTGCCGGGCGGTGGCTTCATCGCCGGTCTCATCGCCGCCATTGCCATAATCATGCAGTACATGGCCTCTGGCTTTGGCTGGGCGACCGAGCGGCAGCGCTACCCGTATCATGCGATCATCGGGTCAGGCGTATTGATTGCCGCCGCCACCGGCATGGGCGCCTGGTTCAACGGCATGCCCTTCCTGACCAGCGCCTTTGGCTACATCCATTGGGAACCGCTGGAGGAATTTGAATGGGCCACCGCGGCGCTGTTCGATCTTGGCGTCTTCCTCGCCGTGGTCGGGGCGGTGCTGTTGGCACTTGAAAGCCTGTCGCGCTTTGCCTGGCAACCCGGCATCAGCTCCGAACATGCAATGGACATCAACCCGGCACGCGACGAAGCGGCCAAGACCGGGACGGAGGGATAACAATGGAACTTCTCGTCGCCTCGGCCGTGGGCATCCTGACCGCGGCCGGTATCTATCTGATCCTGCGTCGCCGCAGTTTCCCGGTGATCCTGGGCCTGTCGCTGCTGACCTATGCCGTCAACGTGTTTCTGTTCGCCTCAGGACGCCTGATGTCCGGCGCGCCACCGATCCTCAACAAATACGAGGAGGCCCTGTACACGGATCCCTTGCCGCAGGCGCTGGTGCTGACCGCGATCGTAATCTCCTTCGGCATGACCGCGGTGGTGGTGATGATTGCGCTTGGCGCCTATCTGTCGTCGCGCGATGATCGTACCGCCCTCAACGCAGAACCCGAGGGTTCCGGAGGCGACGCATGATGGACCACTTGCTGATTGCCCCGGTTGTGCTGCCGGCCCTGGTGGCGCCCTTCATCATCATGGCGGTGCGCCACCACATCGACCTGCAGCGAATTTTCTCGGTCGCCAGCGCCGTTTTGCTGGCCGCGATCTCGGTGACACTGGCGGCGAAGGCCGCCGACGGCAGCGTTTACGTCTACGAGCTGGGTGACTGGCCTGCCCCCTTTGGTATCGTGCTGGTCTTGGATCGTCTGTCCGGCATGATGATCGTGCTGACCGCCCTGCTGGCATTGCCAGTTCTGCTCTACGCAATCGGGTCCGGCTGGGACACCCGCGGCAGCAACTTCCACGCACTGTTCCAATTTCAGCTGATGGGCATCATGGGCGCCTTCCTGACGGGCGACGCCTTCAACCTTTTCGTATTTTTCGAAGTCCTCCTCATCGCCTCTTACGGCTTGATGATCCACTCCGGGGGCACCCGCCGTTTTCAGGCGGGCGTTCAATACGTTGTATTCAACCTCCTTGGGTCCACTCTGTTCCTGTTTGCGCTTGGCACGCTCTATGCCGTCACGGGCACGCTGAATATGGCCGACCTCGCCGTGAAGGTCGCCCAGATCCCTGCCGAGGAAACCGCCTTGCTGCGCGTCGCCGCAGTGCTTCTGTTGCTGGTCTTCGCGATCAAGGCGGCCCTGCTGCCGTTGCACTTCTGGTTGCCCTCCGCCTACGCCAACGCGCCGATGCCGGTCGCCGCACTTTTTGCCATCATGACAAAGGTCGGTGCCTATTCGATCCTGCGGATCTACACGCTGGTGTTCGGTCCTGAAGTTGAAGCGACCAATGGGCTGACGCAAAGCTGGCTCTTGCCCGCGGCGCTGCTGACCCTTCTGGCCGGGGCAATCGGTGTGCTGGGCTCGCGCAAGCTGGGACGCCTTGCGGCGTTCGGCGCGATCTCCTCCATGGGGACATTGCTGATTGCCATCTCGCTGTTCACCCCTGCTGCCACGGCTGCCGCGCTCTATTATCTGGTCCATTCTACCCTGGCGGCCGCACTGCTGTTCCTGGTCGCGGATCTGGTCATCGAGCGCCAGGGACGCTGGATCCTGCCCCAGTTGCCAATGCCGCAAACCGGATTGATCTCGGCGCTGTTCTTTGCCGCGGCCATCGCGCTGGCAGGCATGCCACCGCTGTCGGGTTTCCTGGGCAAGCTTCTGGTGCTGGACGCCACCCGAAACGACACGATGGCGACCTGGATCTGGGGCGTCATCCTGGTGGGCTCTCTCATCACCATCCTGGGGATGGCGCGTGCCGGCTCGCAACTGTTCTGGAAGGGGCACGGCTTGCCGCAGGAAACCGCGGATGAACCGGGGGAAGTGCCCGCTGTGGCCGCACCTGTTGCCCAGCTGCCTTTCGTTGCCTGCTTCGGCCTGCTGTTCGGACTGGTGGTGCTGACAGTCTTTGCCGGACCGGCAACCCGTTATGCCGAGGCCACAGCTGCGCAACTCTTCACGCCGACGGCCTATATCGAAACCGTACTTGGCACGGAGGCCGAATGACCTTGTTTCGCCGCCTGTTTCCGCACCCGCTGCTCACCCTGCTGCTGACCGTAACGTGGCTTTTGCTGGTCAACGGCTGGTCGCTGAATTCGCTTTTGTTCGGCTTGGGACTGGGGATAATGATCCCCTTTCTGACCCAGGCCTATTGGCCGAACCGCCCGCGGCTGAGCCGCCCTTTGAAGGTGATTGAATATGTTCTGGTGGTTCTGGCGGACATCGTACAGGCCAATATCATCGTTGCCCGTATCGTCCTGTTCAAACCCAATGCCGAACGCCGCCCCAACTGGATCACCATTCCGCTGGACCTGAAAACGCCCGAAGCGATCACCGCCCTTGCGGGGACCATCACCATGACCCCCGGCACCTTGTCCGCAGATGTCTCGGACGAGGGCCACACGCTGCTTGTCCACTGCCTTGATGCGCCCAATCCGGAAGCGGTGCGTGACGAAATCAAGGAGCGCTACGAACGCCGCCTGAGGGAGATCTTCGAATGATCGGAATTGCCACCTATTTCGCCTTTGGCTGTTTTGCGCTGGCGCTGTTGATGAACCTCTGGAAGATCGTCACGGCGCCCGATGTCGCCGACCGCATTCTGGCGCTGGATACCATGTTCATCAACGCGATAGCCCTGATGGTACTTTATGGTCTGGCTTTGGGGAGCGCGATTTTCTTCGAGGCCGCCATGATCATCGCGATGCTCGGCTTCGTGTCCACAGTGGCTTATGCGCGCTTCATCCTGCGCGGAAACATCATCGAGTGAGGGGCGGACATGGACAGCCTGTTTGAATTTCTGGTTTCAGCCTTTCTGGTGATCGCGGGCATTTTCGGCATCGTCGGCTCCTTCGGGCTCCTCAAGCTCGACGACCCGATGTCCCGTCTGCACGCCCCCACAAAAGCCACCACTCTGGGTGTGGGCGGTGTGCTGTTGGCGTCAATGCTGAACGCGGCGGCCTTTGGCGAATATTTCTCGATGCATGAACTGATGATCACGCTGTTTTTGTTCCTGACGGCGCCGATCACCGCTCATTTCATCGCAAAGGTCCATATCCACCGGCAGGAGACCCGCGAAACCATGCCCGCCGCCGGGGAAGACGATCATTGGGCGACCCATGACACCCCCGAAGACGAGGAACGCCGCAACGCCGCCGCAGATCCCGCAGATATCTGAGGCCCGCAGCACAGAAAGACTGAGCCCGCCATGCACGCCCCTCCTCTGCCCCTGACCCGCGACCTGGTGCTGATCGGCGGCGGCCATAGCCATGCACGGGTGCTGCGCAAATGGGCGATGAAACCCTTGCCCGGGGCTCGGCTGACCCTGATCAACCCCGGGCCTTGCGCGCCCTACTCGGGAATGCTGCCCGGCTTCGTCGCAGGTCATTATCGCCGCGAGGAGCTGGACATAGACCTCGTCCGCCTCGCGCGATTTGCCGGTGCCCGCATCATATTGGGGGCCGCGGAGCATATCGATACGATGCGGCAACGCGTGCATGTGCGGGGACGTGGGCCAATTGCCTATGACGTCGCTTCCATCGACATCGGCATCACCTCGAACATGCCTGACCTGCCGGGCTTTGCCGATCATGCGACCCCGGCGAAACCCCTGGATGAGTTTGCAGCCCGTTGGCAAACGTTCCGTGAAGAGAGCGGTCCCGCACATGTCGCCGTGATCGGTGGCGGCATCGCTGGGACGGAGCTTGTCCTGGCGATGGCGCATGCCTTGAAATCCCGCGGGCGACTTGCGCAGGCGACGTTGATCGACAGCGACAAGGCGCTGGCAACGGTCAATGATCAAGCTCGGCAGACCCTGCGGCGCGCCATGAGCACTCTGGGTGTGCGGTTGGAGGAATACGCCTCGGTCGCGCGGATCGAGAAAGATCACATCCGGTTGCAGGACGGCCGCGAGATCCTGTCGGACTTCACCACCGGGGCTGCGGGTGCCCTGCCCTACGGCTGGCTGGAGAACAGCGGACTGGACCTGCAGGACGGGTCCATCCGCGTTGGCCCGACGTTGCAAAGTTCGGCTGCCAACCTGTTTGCAGTCGGCGATTGTGCCCACATGGATCACGCACCTCGCCCCAAGGCCGGGGTGTACGCCGTGCGCCAGGCCCCCGTCCTATTTCACAACTTGCGGGCCAGCCTGACGGGCGACCCGCTGCGCGCATATCATCCGCAAAAGGACTACTTGAAACTCGTCTCTCTGGGGGAACGTCAGGCCTTGGCCGAGCGCTTCGGCCGCAGCTATAGCGGACCATTGATGTGGCGATGGAAAAACCGGATCGACCAGAGCTTCATGGAGCAGTTCCGTGACCTGCCAGCCATGGAGCCGCCGGAACTGCCCGCCGAGCATACTGTTGGCATGGCGGAAGCTTTGGGAGACAAGCCATTGTGCGGAGGGTGCGGCGCCAAGGTTGGCCGCGGTGCACTGTGGTCGGCCCTGGGCGGCATCAAGACAGCGGAACGGGAGGACACCACCCCCTTGCCCGGTGATGACGCAGCGCTGTTGACTACGGGCGGGGCCCGACAAGTGATATCGACAGATCATCTTCGCAGCTTCTGCACTGACCCTGCGATGATGACCCGGATCTCGGCGGTGCATGCACTGGGAGACATTTGGGCCATGGGTGCCGAACCGCAAGCGGCGACTGCGAACGTCATCCTCCCCCGCATGTCCCCGGAGCTTCAGACCCGCAGCCTGGCTGAAATCATGGAGGTCGCCAGCGACGCCTTTACCTCGGCAGGTGCAGCGATTGTGGGCGGTCATACCTCGATCGGGGATGAGCTGACGATCGGTTTCACCGTGACCGGTCTCTGCCCCAAAGCGCCCATCACGCTCGCAGGCAGCCGCCCCGGTGACGCCCTGATCCTGACCAAGCCGATCGGCTCCGGGGTGCTGATGGCGGCCGAGATGGCCGGCAAGGCAAATGGCGCCTGGGTGGCCAGCGCGTGGCAGCAGATGTGCCAACCGCAAGACATCGCCTCTCAGATCTTGAGGCCTGCGTGCCATGCAATGACCGATGTGACGGGCTTTGGCCTGATAGGCCATCTTCTAGGCATCTGCGAGGCCTCGTCTGTTGGTGCAGAGGTGTTCACCGACCAGATTCCCCTGATGCCGGGAGCCAAGACTTTGGCCGAAGCCGGGATCCGCTCTTCTCTTTTCGGCGCAAATCAAAGGGCCACCCCCGAACTGGTGACGCGCGGCTGGAAAGAGCTGCTGTTCGACCCGCAAACCGCCGGTGGTCTGCTGGCAGCCGTACCCGCATCCGATGCCCCGGCGCTTCTCAGCCAGTTGCAGGACGCGGGATACCCGGCGGCAATCATCGGCCGGACCAATTCTGTTGCCGGCGCGATCACCTTGAGCGAGGGAAATCCCTGATCGCTACGGTCCAGAAAACTATTGAGACCGGAAGGAGAGATCAGCCGAGAGGCGCCTCACTGCTCCGCCAGAAGCTCCGCCACTTTCCGCGCGGTCTCGTCCAACCCCGTATCGTCCAACCTGTCCGTGTCAAAGCGCGCCAGCACCTTTGCCCCGATCGCCGCCCGCGACTTGCGGTAGGCCGGGTCGTAATGCTCGACCATCAGCGCTTGGGTCAAACCAGCACGGTCCCCGGCTGAAATGCATTCGAACCAGCCATCCACCACGGCCCCGGATCGATGCGCACGCAGCGGCGCCAGTTTTTCGCGCAGGCGGTCCGCATCCGACAAGATGTCGTCATAGGCGCGAACCAGATAGCTGCTGCGCGCCTCCACTGGCGCATGAATTTCCACCCGGGGGGACTTCTTCATGGCCTCCCAAAGGGTCGGCGGGAGTATACGTTGGCCAATCTTGTTGGACTCCGCCTCGACCAGGACCGGCCGTTTGGGATCCAGCTGCATCAACGCCCCGGCCACGGCCGATTCAAAAGCTTTCTGCGATGGCTGCGGTGTGGACCGCTCGCCCAACAGTGACCCCCGGTGATTGGCAAGCCCTTCAAGATCCAGAACCTGCACGCCAAGCGCGCCCGCGCGCTTCAGGATTTCTGTCTTGGCCGAGCCGGTGTACCCGTCCAGCAGAACCAGCCGATGCGGCAGCTCGGTTTCATACATCGCCTGATGCACCAGCCGACGATAGCTTTGATAGCCTCCGGCCACGACCTCTGCCCGCCAGCCAATCTGCTGCAGCATCCAGGTAAACGAACCCGAGCGCTGCCCGCCACGCCAACAGTAGACCAATGGCTTCCACCCGCCTTCGTGGTGGCTGAGGCTGCGCTCGATGTGGTCAGCGGCGTTGCGAAACACCAGTGCCGCGCCAAGTTTGCGCGCCTTGAACGGGCTGTCCTGAACGTAAATGGTGCCGACCCGCGCGCGCTCCTCGTTGTTCAGCACGGGAAGGTTGATGGCACCCGGAACATGGTCTTCGGCGTGTTCGGCAGGGCTGCGCACGTCGATCACCGTATCGAACCCATGGGCGTAAAAGTCTTGCAATGATGTGAAAGTCAGCGCCATGCCACCGGTGTAATCCGCGATCCCGCGTGGGGGAAGCGGCAATTGATCGCTTCGTGGCAATAAACCTTGCACCCTGCGCGCGACGGGGGCTATGGCAGGAGAAATCACGAAAACCACTGCGCCGCGGACGCATCCGCGGGCCGTAATCGGGAAAATGCCGCGATGGACACCGACGCACTGGACACTGACCCCCTGGATATTCACGCTCTGCCCGGCCATCTGATCCGGCGCCTGCACCAGATTTCCGTTGCCCAGTTCATGGACCGCATGGCCGAGGAAGACATTGACCTGACGCCTGTGCAGTTCTCCGCAATGGCCGCGATCCGCCGCCATCCGGGGATCGACCAGGCCACGGTGGCTGGTCTGGTCGCCTACGACCGGGCGACACTGGGCAAGGTCGTGGACAGGCTGGTCGACAAGGGGCTTGTGGCCCGTCAGATTTCGTCCGTGGACAGGCGGGCCCGCGAAGTGCGGCTCACCGACGCTGGCATCGCCTTGCTGGACCGGGTGCTGCCAATCGTGAAGGCGGCTCAGACACGCTTCTTGTCCGGGTTGAACGCGGAAGAGCGCGAGCAGTTCATCAGCCTTTTGCAAAAGGCGACGCTTGCCGCGAATGAACTTAGCCGTGCGCCGCAGCGCGACCTGCCCGAGAACCAGTCTGGCGACCTGACCTAGCGTTCTGACAAACCAGTATCGGTTTCATAGCAACCGCCCCGGCGGGGTGTCCGCGGCGTGGAAGGGCTCGATCAACGACTCCCCTTCTGCCCGGTTTGAATTCACCTGCGGGTCCACCGGATGGTAGCGCAGGATGTCCTCCGCAGCGGGCTGCATCAGGCTGGCGGCGCCATGGCCTTCCTCGCCGAGCCATTTCGCCCAGACATCCGGTTCCAGCACCAGCGGCATCCGGTGGTGGATCGCCGCGACATGCTCGTTGGCAGCGGTGGTTACGATCGCGCAGGTCTGAATGGCCTCAGTCTCGCCGCCCCAGCTCTGCCAGATCGCCGCGAAGGCCAGGATCCCCCCGTCACGACGCTGAAAATACCAGGGCTGGCGACTGCCGTCATCGGCCTTGGTCCATTCAAAGAAGCCGCTGGCGGGAACGAGGCAACGGCGCTGACGGCAGGCCTCGGCAAAGGCAGGCTTCTGCGCGAGGGTCTCTGCGCGGGCGTTGATCAGCAAAGGACCGTCGCTCGGGCTGCCATACCAATGCGGCAGGAAGCCCCAGCGCATCGAAACCAGCCGCCGCCCATTTTCCCCGCATTGCACCACATGCACAGGGTTGGTTGGACACACGTTGTAGTTCGGAACTTTGGGAAGATCGTTGCTGGGCTGCGCGGAAAACAGCTGCGCCATCGCATCGCTGGGCGTGGTTATGGCAAATCGTCCGCACATTACAGGCTCCCTCTTTGCCGGTTTGCGCCGTTTGAGCCGGGCTGCGCCTGCCGCAACGCTATTTGGCGTAGGCCTTGCGTGCCAATTCCAACCGCGCATCCATCATGGAGATCTCTTTCAGGATCTCCTGACGGCGGCTTCGGTCTCCGGCCTCACGCAAGTCCTGTCGCAGGCGCTGCAACTCTCGGGACAGGCTGATGAATTCCGGGACACCGCCACTTTCACGGACCAGCCGGTTCAGCATTTCATTTTCCGGATCGTCCGAGGTCGGCAGCGGCTTGCCCGCCCCCGGCAAATTGTCGAACGCCCCGTCTTTCTCGGCGGCTTCGATGCGGGCGTTTATCAGATCGATCAGCGGGTGGTCCATATCGGAATAATAGTCACGCCAAAAGGCCGCTGCAATGGCGCATCATCAGAGCTTCGGTCCCCCTGCGCGCCGCCACGCCCCCGATCTTGCGAGCAGTGGTCCGAACCCGGTTTGGGCGGTCGCCCCGGCGTTGGTCGGGCCAACACCGGGGCAAAGTCAGACGCCTATTTTGCGACGATGCGCCCGTCCGTGTAGGGGCTGTAGGGGCCAACCTCGGCGAGATACTCCGCCACCACATCCGCAAGGTCCGGGCCGAAGTCATAGGCGTTCTTGTCGTCGCCCGCGAACATCTTGTAGCCGTCGCCACCATTGCGAACATAGTTGTTGGAGACCACGCTGTAGGTCTTGGCCGTGTCGATCTCGGTCCAGGTTTCGCCCTCTTTGACCATCACGTCGGACACCCGTGCCCCGGCCTCTTTCGCCGCATCAAAGGCGAATTTCATGCCCGCCACCTGCGGGAAACGGCCAGCGCCATCCTCGATCTGGCTGACGCCATTTTCCAATGCGTCGATCAAGGTCTGGCCAGTGACCTGGAAGGTCGACAGCGTGTTCTGGAACGGAAGCACCGAGAGCACTTCGCCCATGGTCACCTCGCCCTGATCGATCGAGGCACGCAAGCCACCGCCGTTCTGGAAAGCAATGGTCACGCCCTGATCCTTGACGCGCGCCAGCATGGCGTCAGCCACCAGGTTGCCCATCGCACATTCACCCGACCGGCAGGCCTCGCGTGATCCCTCGACCGCCTCGGTGGTCTCGGCCACCACGCGGGTCTTCATTTCCTCGATCGGCGCTCCCATTTCGGCGACACGCGCCGCGATGTCGGCATCCGGTGTCACCGAGGCGTCCAAAAGGATCGGCTCTCCCTCGGCCGCAGTCACGTTGCCGGCATCATCGAAGGTCACCGTCAGTTCGCCCAGATACTTCGAATAGGCGTAGGCCTGCACGACCGGAACATCACCGGCCATTGTCGGATACGGCCCGGCGGCCTTGTCGGAGGTGTTGGACAGCAGCGTATGAGAATGGCCGCCAACCACCACGTCGATGCCTGCCACCTTCTCCGCGATCTCCAGATCCTTCGGCAAACCCACATGGGTCAGCGCGATGATCTTGTTGACGCCTTCAGCCTCCAGCGCGGCAACATCGGCCTGCAGGCTTTCGATTTCATCCTGGAACACCACATTCGGCCCCGGTGAGGACGTCTCGACCGTGTCAGTGGCCAAGGCGGAGATGATGCCGATCTTCTCGCCCCCGACCTCCAGTACAACATGGTTTCCAACCTTGCCCTTCAGGGCCGGTTCCGAGGTGAGATCGAGGTTGCCCGAAATGACCGGGAAGGAAACGGCATCGACGAATTTCTCCAGCCCGGCCGGGCCGTCATCAAATTCGTGGTTGCCGACCGCCATCGCATCGTAGCCGATCGCCTCCATGAACTCGGCCTCTGCCGCTCCCTTGTAAGTGGTGTAGAACAGCGAGCCCTGGAATGGATCACCTGCATCCAGCAACAGCACGTTCTGCCCCTCCAGAGCCGCCCGGCGCTCGGTGACCTTAGTCATGATGCGCGCCACGCCGCCAAAGCACTTACCCTCGGCCTCGTCCTCCGCGCCGCAGGTGGAGTCATATTTGTTGATCGACTCGATCCGGCTATGAATGTCGTTGGTGTGCAGGATGGTCAGCTTGAATTCCGCCGCGGCTGCACCGGCAGTCAGCGCAAGCACTGCAACCGACGTAAGAAATTTTCCAGTCATACAATTTACTCCCGTTGTTATGTTTTGGAGTGATCGTGCGCCCAAATCCGCAATCCGTCAAAGGGGAAAACCGGCCTTGAGCGACTTTTGCCCGAACGTTCCTAAGCGTTGCCTGCACTTCGCGCACCGCGCGGCGGGGACACGATCCGTGCCCACATGAGGCCAGCTCCCCCTTGATTTAGCGCCCTTCGCAGGGCATCACGCGCCCATGCTGATCTACAAGATTTTCCGCGCGGACGAATGGGCCGCCCTGCAAGCCGACGGCGAGACCCAAGGCGCGCCAATCGACGTGAGCGATGGATATGTTCATTTTTCCACTGCTGACCAAGCGGCAGAAACGGCCGCCAAGCATTTCACGGGAGCAGAGGGGCTCGTACTGCTGGCCTGTGACACCGATGGAATGGCGGATGACCTGAAATGGGAAGTCTCCCGCGGCGGCGCAAAATTCCCTCACCTCTACCGCAAACTCCGCCTGTCGGACGTGATCTGGAGCAAACCGCTGCCGCTGGTTGACGGCGTCCACCAATTTCCGGAGGAAATGGCGTGAATCTGGTTGAAAAGCTGGGACTTTCCGCGCTGCATCGGCTGGATCCCGAAACGGCCCATGGTGCCTCGATCAAGGCGCTCAAGCTGGGGCTGACGCCCGCACCGGGGCCGGTGACCTCGTCGCGTTTGCAGACTTCCCTGGCCGGGATTTCACTGCCCAATCCGGTTGGACTGGCCGCCGGGTTTGACAAGAACGCCGAAGCGTTGGCACCCCTGTCCAAAGCCGGGTTTGGCTTCATCGAAGTCGGCGCCGCCACTCCGCGTCCACAGCCCGGTAATCCCAAGCCAAGGTTGTTCCGTCTGACGGAGGACCGCGCCGCGATCAACCGCTTCGGCTTCAACAACGAAGGCATGGAGGTGATTGGCGCCCGGTTGTCACAACGGCCACGCGATGCGGTGATCGGGTTGAATCTGGGTGCCAACAAGGACAGTGAAGACCGCGCTGCGGATTTTGCCCGTGTCCTCGCCCACTGTGGTGCGCATCTTGATTTTGCCACGGTCAATGTTTCCTCGCCCAACACCGAAAAGCTGCGGGATCTGCAAGGCAGGGAAGCGCTATCGGCGCTGCTGGCCGGGGTGATTGACACGCGCAATGGTCTAGGCCGCCGGGTGCCGGTGTTCCTCAAGATCGCGCCGGATCTCGACCGTGCGGGGATCGAGGACATTGCTGCCGTCGCATTGGACAGCGGCATCGACGCAGTCATTGCCACCAATACCACCTTGTCCCGCGACGGTTTGCGCAGCCCCCACAAGGCCGAGGCAGGCGGGCTTTCCGGCGCACCGTTGTTCGAAGCGTCCACCCGGGTTCTGGCGCAGTTGTCGGAATTGCTTGATGGCAAGGTACCGCTGATCGGTGTCGGCGGCATCAGCACGGCTGAGCAGGCCTACGCCAAGATCTGCGCAGGTGCATCGGCGGTGCAGTTCTATACCGCGATGGTCTATGGCGGGCTGTCATTGGCGGGCGAAATCGCCACGGGGCTGGACAGGCTGCTGGAACGGGACGGCTTTGACAACGTCGCCCAAGCGGTTGGAACAAAACGGAAAGACTGGCTATGATCACCTATTGGCACAATCCTCGTTGCTCGAAATCCCGTGCTGGCCTGAAACTGCTGGAGGACCGTGGTGTCGAGACCTCGCTTCGCCTCTACCTGAAGGAACCGCCATCCGTGGACGAGCTGTTGGCCGTTCAATCGGCGCTTGGAGTGCCTGCCCTGCAGATGATGCGCCGCGGTGAAGCGGTGTTCAAGGAACTGGGACTGCAGGCGGACACGCCCGAGAACACCCTGCTACAAGCGATGGCGGAGCATCCGATCCTGATAGAACGCCCGATTGCGATCAAAGGTGCCAAGGCGGTGATCGGTCGCCCAACTGAAGCACTCGAAGCCCTTCTGTGACCGCGCCCGTCAAGGCACGGCGCTGTGCACGGCAGCCGGGTTCCGGCTGCCTCCACGCCTGCTCAGACGGCGACCCGTGCCTCCAACTTGGGGTAGCGTAGACCCAGCGTGATCCCTCGGGCCAGGTTCAGGACCATCAGCGCCGCCCAAAGCCCGTGGTTGCCGAAGACCGGCACCAGAACGGCCAGGGCCACGACATAGGCCACCACCGACTGTATCATGGCGTTGCGCATGTCTCGGGTCCAGGTGGCGCCGATAAAGATGCCATCGAACATGTAGCTGCCAACGCTCAGCACCGGGGCAACGACCACCCAGAACAAATAGGCCCGCCCGGCCTCGCGCACCGCCGGGGCCGTGGTCATGACATCAATGACCGCGGGTCCGGCCACCGCGAATCCCAGGCCCAGAAGCACCGCCCCCCCAAGGCTCCACTGCGCGGCAACAATCGCGGCGCGGCGCAGCTCTGCCCGGCACTTGGCCCCCACCGCGGAGCCCACGAGCGCCTCAGCCGCAAAGGCGAACCCATCAAGGCCGAATGCTGTCACCGACAGGAACTGCAAAAGGATCTGATTGGCCGCAAGGTTCACGTCTCCCACGCCGGAGCTGATGAACAGGAAAGTGGTAAAGGATCCGGTCAACAACACCGAACGCAACATGATGTCCGCGTTCACCTGCATCATCCGTCGCAGTCGCGCCCGGTCGAACACGCGACCCCAGTCACGCCATTGGCTACCGCCAAAGGCATCTCGGCAAAGGTAGAGCCCGAGGGCCAGACCGCTCCATTCGGCAATCAAGGTGGCCAGGGCCACCCCCTCGACTCCCCAGCCCAGTCCCAACACGAACCACAGATCCAACAGGATGTTCAGCCCGTTCATCCAGACCTGCAAAACGAAGACACCCCGGGTGCGCTCCACCGCGATCAGCCAGCCTGTCACGGCGTAAAGCGCGATGGTCGCGGGCGCGCCCCAGATCCGAATTTCGAGGTAGCCACGCGCCAGCGCTTCGACGTCATCGCTCGCCGGGGCGATCGAAAAGGCCGCCCAGAACACTGCCGCCTGACACAGGATGAAGGCCACCCCCGCGGCGAGGCCGAGCAACAGGCCGCGCATCAGCAATGCGCCCGTTTCCGCATCGTCCCCGGCCCCTCGTGCCTGGGCGGCGAGCCCGGTGGTTCCCATCCTCAGGAACCCGAAAACCCAGTAGATCGAGGACAGCACGACCGCGCCGATCCCAACCGCGCCAATTGGTGCCGCAGCCCCCATCTGCCCAACAACGCCAGTATCCACCGCACCAAGGATGGGCACCGTTACATTGGACAGCACGATGGGCAGCGCGATTTTCAGCACCCGGCTATGGGTGATCTCGGCCTGCGTCTCTGCCATCTGCGGTTCAGCCAGTTGCGTCCGTATCCTGCGGCATCAGAAAGTGACCGGTGGCCTGGGCAAACAACTTGTCTTTGTGATCCTGCCAGGCTTCGACATGAACCGACGCATACCGGCGCCCCGAGCGGTTCACCCGCGCCCGCGCATAGGCATCCCGCGGCAGGCCAGAACGCAGATAGTCCACCGTGAAGTCGATGGTTTTCGGCTGTCTCGGCAAGGTCCCCAGCGCCATTTCCGCAGGGTCCAGATCCCCGGATTCGATCCGCGGCCAAAGGTGCGACCAGTTCAGAGTGATGACGGCCGTGATCTCGAGGAAGGCGGCAGTCACGCCACCATGGATCGCCGGCAGGAACGGGTTGCCGATGAGTTTGTCATCATAGTTCAACTGCGCCGTCAGCTCATCGCCGCGGCGATCGAAGGTGACGTTCAGAAACCGGATGTAAGGCACGGAGTCCACCAGCGCCGACAGCGCCATGTCGCGCCGCTGCTTGATGACCTGGATGGGTTCGGGACGGGGGCGGCTCAAAACTTGTCCTCCACGGTAAAGGCACCGGAGGCGGTGGCCACGGGACGATCCTCGTCCTCGTCCATCGCGACGGCGCGGACGAAGGCAACCGATCGGGTGATGTGATGACAGGTGGCACGGGTGGTGATGGCATGGCCCGGTGTCGCCGGACGCATGTAGTCGATGCGCAGATCGATCGTCGCGGTTCCGCCGGGTGCTGCCGGATGGCTCATCACCGCGGCACCGCAGCAGGTGTCCATCAGCGCCGAGACCGCGCCCCCGTGAATGACCCCGGTAGCCGGATCGCCGATCAGCTTGTCATCATAGGGCATGCGGATCTCGGCGGTGCCGTCGCCGATCTGCGTCAGCGTCATGCCCAACTGCCGGGCATGGGGAATGGCTTCGATGAATTGCCGCGCGAGCCGGGTCTGATCCGCCATGGTTATGCTCCCCTGAAATTGTTTCACCATCTTTGGCTGCGCGTCCGGCAAAGCGCAAGAGCGCGCAGCAGGCGCTTGCACTGATTGCTGCAAGTGCATAGGTTCCCCGCAAGGGAGAAGCAGGATGAGCGACAACAGACTGTCATTCAAAGAAATGTGCGCCGAGTTCGACGTCACACCGCGAACGCTGCGCTATTACGAATACATCGAACTCTTGCAGCCGGACCGCGAAGGCCGCGCCCGGTTCTACGGCCCTCGCGAACGGGCACGCATGAAGCTGATCATGCGCGGGCGCAAGTTCGGCTTTCCCCTGGAGGAGATCCGCCAATGGCTGCTGATCTACGAAGAACAGGGCAATGACGTTCAGAACCAAGCCTTTATCGAGATGGCGGACCGGCAGCTGGTCGAATTGAAGAAGCAACGCGAGCAGATCGACGAGGCCATCACCGAATTGGCTGACCTGCGCGAAGCCACAAGGGCGCTGCTGAAATAGGCGGCGCCAAGCCAACTCCAGGGCTTTCCCCCTTCCAATAGTCATTTTCAAAACCGACCGGCTCGCGCCGGTCGGCAGATCTGTCTGTTCAGGTACAACCTGCCCTAGCCGCGCGGATTCGCGGCTAAACACCCCTGTTTGTCTGACTTCCAGCCGATGTGACGCACGCGCCCGCTCTCGGAACGTTGCGTAATTTTACGAACGTTTTGCTATTGCCGCGAAGCGACCTCGAGTGACGCAACGTACAACTTACGTCAACGTCAAGTTTCTCTTGCAAGACGCCTTCGCTGATCCCAGCCTGAAGACGCACCCAGCCGTAAGAGTGACGACAATGACCGATAAAACCATGACCATCCGGGAAATGTGCGAGGCCTTTGACGTGACCCCCCGCACGCTCCGTTTCTATGAAGCCAAGGAGCTTTTGTTCCCGATCCGTGAGGGACAAAAGCGGCTGTTCACGTCGCGCGACCGCGCCCGGCTGAAACTGATCCTGCGCGGAAAGCGGTTCGGCTTCAGCCTGGAGGAGATCCGCCAGCTTCTGGACCTCTACCATGTGGGTGACCAGCAGCTAACCCAGCTGAGCCGCACCTATGAGATTGCCCAGGAACGCCTGGCCGACATGGAGCGCCAGCGTGAAGAGCTGACCGAGGCGATTGAAGATTTGAAGGAGCAACTGGCCTGGGGCGCACGAATGATCGCCTCCATGAAGGCCGACAAGAAGGCTGCGGAATAGCCAGCCTGCCCCTTCCCCGCATCAGACATAATTCAAGACGAGGACGAAAATGCCTTCCTACACTGCCCCAGCCAAAGACGCTCAATTCATCCTGCACGACGTACTGAAAGTCGCGCAAAGCGACATCCCTGGCTATGCCGAACTGGAACCGGATTTCACCAATGCGGTGCTGGAGGAAGCCGGCAAGGTCGCCAGCGGCGTGCTGCATCCGCTGAACGTGGTTGGCGACACCGAAGGCTGCCGACTGGAAAACGGCGTAGTCCACACGCCCAAGGGCTTCCGCGAAGCCTTTGAGCAGGTGAAGGAAGGTGGCTGGCCCGGCATCGACATGCCGGAAGAGTTCGGCGGCCAGAACATGCCCTATGTGATCGGCACCGCGGTGGGCGAGTTCTTCTCGGCCGCGAACCAGGCGTTCACCATGTACCAGGGCCTGACCCATGGCGCAGCCTCGGCCATTCTGGCGCATGGCACCGATCAGCAGAAGGCAACGTATCTGCCCAAGATGGTCAGCTGCGAGTGGACCGGCACCATGAACCTGACCGAACCGCACTGCGGCACCGACCTGGGCCTGATGCGCACCAAGGCAGAACCGCAGGTTGACGGCAGCTTCAAGATTTCCGGCCAGAAGATCTTTATCTCGGCAGGCGATCACGACATGGCCGAAAACATCGTGCACCTGGTGCTGGCCAAGATCCCCGGCGGCCCCGAGGGCATCAAGGGGGTCAGCCTGTTCATCGTGCCGAAGTTCCTGGTGAATGAGGACGGCAGCCTGGGCGCGCGCAACGGCGTATCGGTCGGCAAGATCGAAGAAAAAATGGGCATCCACGGCAACTCGACTTGCGTGATGAATTATGACGAGGCAACCGGCTACCTTCTTGGCGAGGAGCACAAGGGCATGCGCGCCATGTTCACCATGATGAACGAGGCCCGTCTGGGTGTCGGCATGCAGGGACTGGCGCAGGCCGAAGCCGCCTACCAGAACGCTGTCGAATACGCCAAGGACCGCCTGCAGGGCCGCGACGTGACCGGCGCCAAGAACCCGGACGGCCCGGCCGATCCGCTGATCGTGCATCCCGACATCCGCCGCTCGCTGATGGATCAGAAGAGCTTTGCCGAGGGCGCGCGCGCCTTCCTGCTGTGGGGCGCCACCCTGATCGACCAGGCGCACCGCGCCGAGGACAAGGACTCCGACGGGCTGATCTCCTTGATGACGCCGGTGATCAAGGGCTTCCTGACTGATCAGGGCTACGACATGACGGTGCTGGCGCAGCAGGTCTATGGCGGCCACGGCTACATCGAGGAATGGGGCATGTCGCAATACACCCGCGACGCCCGCATTGCGATGATCTACGAGGGCGCCAATGGCGTTCAGGCGCTGGACCTGGTGGGCCGTAAACTGGGCCAGCACGGTGGCAAATACGTCCTTGCCTTCTTTGACATGGTCAAAACCTTCTGCCAGGAAAACAAGGATATTTCCGAGGACTACACCAAGGACTTCATCAAACCACTGCAGGCAGCCTCCAAGGACCTGCAGGCGGCTGGGATGTTCTTCATGCAAAACGGCATGAAGGATCCCAACCAGGCACTGGCGGGGTCTTACGACTTCATGCACCTGTTCGGGCATGTCTGCCTTGGCCTGATGTGGGCCCGCATGGGCAAGGCGGCTCAGGAAAAGCTTGACGCTGGGGCCGCTGACGCGGCGTTCTATGAGACAAAGCTGGCCACCGGGCGGTATTACATGGCCCGACGCCTGCCGGCGACCAAGCTTCACCTGGCCCGGATCGAAAGCGGTGCCGATGTTGTGATGGCGCTGGACGCAGAAGCCTTCTGAGACAGCCGGGGTGCGCCCGCGCGGCGCACCCTGCCCGCGCCGCCGATGCCGCTTAAAACGCTAAGGATCACACCATGCCCAAGCGCTTCCGCCTGACCCGACGCCTCCCCATCGCCATGACGGAAGATGGTTACAGGCGACTGAAAAGCTTCGCGCACGAAGCCGGTCTGGACGAAGGCGAGGCGCTGTCCTTCCTGTTTGAGAATTTCGACAGCGTTACAAACCATGACAACCTGACCCACCGGTTGCGGCTGTTCAATGCCGAGCTGGAAAGCCGCAAGAAGTAACCCCCATCGCGGGGAAGCACGGGGAGAGAGCGATGACCAGTAGCCAGTCCGCATGGATGACGGAAGAGCATCAGATGCTTGCCGAGATGACGGCCCAGTTCATCACCAACGAATGGGCGCCCAAGTTCGAGACCTGGCGCAAACAGGGCATGATGGACCGCGAGACCTGGCAACAAGCCGGGGAGCTGGGCCTCTTGTGCCCCTCGGTGCCCGAAGCCTACGGCGGCGCCGGCGGCGATTTCGGCCACGAAGCGGTGATCCTGATGGAAGGCAGCCGCGCCAACCTGGCGAGCTGGGGCCATGGCATCCACTCCGGCATCGTCGCGCATTACATCCTCGCCTACGGCACCGAGGAGCAGAAGGCGCGCTGGCTGCCGAAGATGGTGACCGGCGAGCTGGTCGGCGCGCTGGCGATGACCGAGCCTTCGACCGGCTCCGACGTGCAGGCGATCAAGACCAAGGCCGCGCGCGACGGCAACGCCTACAGGCTCTCGGGCCAGAAGACCTTCATCACCAACGGCCAGCATGCCAACCTGATCCTGGTCGCCGCCAAGACCGACCCTTCGGCAGGCGCCAAGGGCGTGTCGCTGGTGGCGGTGGAAACCGACGGCGCCGAGGGCTTCAGCCGCGGCCGCAACCTCGACAAGATCGGCTGCCACGCGGCCGACACCTCCGAGCTGTTCTTCGACAACGTGGAAGTGGCGCCGGAGAACATCCTCGGCGGCGCCGAGGGCCAGGGCTTCTACCAGATGATGCAGCAGCTGCCGCAGGAACGCCTGATCATCGCCTGCGGCGCGGTTGGCGCGATGGAGGGCGCAGTGGAGCGCACGATCGCCTACTGCAAGGAGCGCGAAGCCTTCGGCGGGCCGATCCTGCAATTCCAGAACACCCGCTTCAAGCTGGCCGAATGCCTCACGAAGACCAAGGTGGCGCGCGCCTTCCTCGACGAGTGCATCGCCGAGCACCTGGAAGGCAAACTCAGCGTCGAGAAGGCGGCGATGGCGAAATACTGGATCACCGACACTCAAGGAGAAGTGCTGGATGAATGCCTGCAGCTGCACGGCGGCTACGGCTACATGCAGGAATACGCCGTGGGCGAGATGTGGGCCGACGCCCGCGTGCAGCGGATCTACGGCGGAACCAACGAGATTATGAAGGAGCTGATTGCGCGGTCGTTGTAGGCGCAGGGGCCGAAGCGGCACCACGGGAGGCAGAGTATGGATTTTGAGTATTTAGGGAAAGATGAAGCAACGGCAGTGTCCCTGCCCCCAAGCCTTCGCCAAATGGGCAGGGACGACTTCACCTTTCACGGCCATCGGCTCTCCAGCCTGTACCGCGGGATCAGGGTAGCACACCGCGCGCAGACTGGGGTTAACGCCCCATCATCTTTCCAAAAATACTCCACGGGGGCGCGGGGGGGTGAACCCCCCGCTCCGCCATCCGATACAGGGAGCAACACATGACAATAAAACTGCATTGCTTCGGCGAAAGCGGCCATTCTTACAAGGCAGCCTTGGCGCTGGAACTATCGGGGCTGGCTTGGGAGCCGGTGTTTGTCGACTTCTTCGGTGGCGCACACCGCACCGATGATTACCGCGGCCTCAACGTGATGGCCGAGGCGCCGGTGCTGGTGGACGGCGATGTGCGGCTGTCGCAATCCGGCGTGATCCAGCAGTACATCAGCGACAAGACCGGCATGTTCGCAGGCCACCCCGAGGACAAATACGAAGTTCTGCGCTGGGTCCTGTGGGACAACCACAAACTGTCCAGCCAGGCGGGCATGACACGCTTCCTGATGAACTTCATCCCCGAGAACAAGCGTCCGCAGGAGGTGATTGCCTTCATGCAGGGCCGCTTGAAGGCTGCCTTCAAGACTCTGGACACCCATTTGCAGGGCCGCGAGTGGATCGTGGGCGATCAGCTCACCAACGCCGATCTCACCTGCTGCGGCTACCTGTTTTACCCCGAGCCCTTCGGCTTCGACCGAGCCGAATGGCCCCATATCGACGCCTGGCTGGACCGCATCAGCGCCCTGCCCGGCTGGAAACACCCCTACGACCTGATGCCCGGCAAACCGTCGGACCGGACTTGAGGAGAGCAAGATGACAGACGCATATATCTATGACGCGCTGCGCACCCCGCGCGGCAAAGGACGCAAGGACGGCTCCCTGCATGAGGTGACCTCGGTCCGCCTGTCCGCCCTGACACTGAATGCGATCAAGGAGCGCAACAATCTGGAAGGCCACGCCGTCGAGGACGTGATCTGGGGCAACGTGACCCAGGTGATGGAACAGGGCGGCTGCCTGGCGCGCTCTGCCGTGCTGGCCTCGGACCTCGATGAGCGCATCCCGGGCCTCGCCATCAACCGCTTCTGCGCATCCGGCATGGAAGCCGTGAACCTGGCAGCGAACCAAGTGAAGGGCGGTGCGGGCGATGCATACATCGCGGGTGGCGTCGAGATGATGGGCCGGGTTGCCATGGGCTCGGACGGCGCGGCGATTGCCGTGGACCCGAGCCTCGCCATGGAGACCTATTTCGTGCCGCAGGGCATCTCGGCCGATATCATCGCGACCGAGTACGGCTTTACCCGCGAGCAGGCGGACGCGCTGGCGATGGAATCCCAGCGCCGCGCCGCCAAGGCGTGGGAGGAAAAACGTTTCGAGAAATCGGTCATCACCGTGCGCGACCAGAACGGTCTGCCGATCCTGGACCATGACGAATACATGCGCCCCGGCACCGACATGCAGACGCTCGGCTCGCTGAACCCGGCGTTCCAGATGATGGGCGAGCAGATGCCCGGCTTCGACAAGGTGGCGATGCTGAAATACCCGCATCTGGAGCGGATCAACCACATCCACCACGCGGGCAACTCCTCCGGCATCGTGGACGGCGCTGCTGCGCTCTTGATCGGCAACAAGGAATTTGGCGAACGCCACGGCCTGAAGCCGCGCGCGCGCATCAAGGCGACCGCCAAGATCGGCACCGATCCGACTATCATGCTGACCGGCCCGGTGCCGGTGACCGAGAAGATCCTGGCCGACAACGGCATGAAGATCGGCGACATCGACCTGTTCGAAGTCAACGAAGCCTTCGCCTCGGTCGTGCTGCGCTTCCAGCAGGCCTTTGACGTCGATCCGGAGCTGGTCAACGTGAACGGCGGCTCCATCGCCATGGGCCACCCGCTGGGCGCCACCGGCGCGATCATCATCGGCACGCTGCTGGACGAGCTGGAGCGGCAGGACAAGGAAACCGGCCTCGCCACGCTCTGCATCGCGTCCGGCATGGGTGCCGCCACCATCATCGAGCGCGTGTAAGCGCCAAAGCCTCACCTGAACAGGGTTGGAGACACCAAGAATGACCGATTTCAAATATGACGTGGACGCCGACGGCGTCGCCATCATCACCTGGGACGCCGAAGGCAAGTCCATGAACGTGCTCACCCGCGAGGCCTTTGGCCTGGTGGAGCAATATGTCGACCAGGCGCTGGAAGACGAGAACGTGAAGGGCATCGTGATCACTTCCGGCAAGAAGGACTTTGCCGGCGGCATGGACCTGAACGTGCTGGCGACGATCCGCGAGGAGTCCGGCGAGAACCCCGCGCAAGGCCTGTTCGACTTCACCATGAGCGGCCACCGCATCCTGCGTAAACTCGAACTCGCAGGCATGGACCCGAAGACCAAGAAGGGCGGCAAGCCGGTGGCCTGCGCCATCAACGGCACCTGCGCCGGCATCGGCACCGAGATCGCGCTCGCCTGCCACCACCGGGTGATGACCGACAACCCGAAGGCCAAGATCGGTCTGCCGGAAATCATGATCGGCATCTTCCCGGGCGGCGGCGGCACCACGCGTTATTCGCGCATGGTGGGCGCGATGGCGGCAGCCCCGGTGCTGCTTGAAGGCAAGATGATGGACCCGAAGAAGGCCAAGGGCGCGCAGCTGATCGACGCCGTGGCCGAGGATCCGCTGGCTGCGGCCAAGGAATGGGTGCTGAACGCCAAGGACGCCGACCTGGTGAAGCCCTGGGACGCCAAGGGCTACAAGATGCCCGGCGGCGCGCCGTATCATCCGGCGGGTTTCATGACCTTTGTCGGTGCCTCGGCAATGGTGCACGGCAAGACCCAGGGCGCTTTCCCGGCGGCCAAGGCGCTGCTGTCGTCGATCTATGAAGGCGCGCTGGTCGATTTCGACACCGCGCTGAAGATCGAGGCACGCTGGTTCACCCATGTGCTGATGAACCCCTCCTCCTCCGCGATGATCCGCTCGCTGTTCCTCAACAAGCAGGCTCTGGAGAAAGGCGCGGTGCGCCCCAAGAACGTACCAGACCAATCGGTGAAGAAGATCGGCGTGCTGGGTGCCGGCATGATGGGCGCAGGCATTGCACTGGTCTCGGCTCAGGCGGGCATGGAAGTTGTGCTGATCGACCGGGATCAGGCAGCCGCCGACAAGGGAAGGGCCTATTCCGCCGCCTACATGGACAAGGGTATCAAGCGCGGCAAGGCAACCGAGGAGAAAAAGGAAGCCCTGCTCGGCCAGATCACCGCAACAGCGGATCTGAACGCGCTGAAGGGCTGTGACCTGATCATCGAAGCGGTATTCGAGGATCCGGGCGTGAAGGCCGAGATGACCCAGAAGGTCGAGGCGATCATCCCTGAGGACTGCATCTTCGCCTCCAACACCTCCACCCTGCCGATCACCGAGCTGGCCAAGGCCTCCAGCCGTCCGGAGCAGTTCATCGGCATCCACTTCTTCTCGCCGGTCGAGAAGATGTTCCTGGTGGAGATCATCAAGGGCAAGGAAACCGGTGACCGGGCCGTCGCCAAGGCGCTGGATTACGTGCGCCAGATCCGCAAGACGCCGATTGTTGTGAACGATGCGCGTTTCTTCTACGCCAACCGCTGCATCATCCCCTACATCAACGAGGGCATGCGGATGATCACCGAGGGTGTCTCGCCGGTGCTGATCGACAATGCTGCCCGCCAGCTGGGCTTCCCGGTGGGGCCGGTGCAGCTGACCGATGAGACCTCGATCGATCTGGGCGCGAAGATTGCCCGCGCCACCAAGGCGGCGATGGGCGACGCCTACCCGGAAAGCCCGGCGGATGATCTGATCTTCTGGATGGAAGAACAGGGCCGTCTGGGGCGCAAGGCCAATGCCGGCTTCTTCGAGTATGACGACAAGGGCAAGCGCATCGAGTACTGGAAGGGCCTTCAGGAGAAATACCCGCTGGCAGCCGAGCAACCAGACCTGATCGAAGTGCAGGAACGGCTGATGTTCGCGCAGGTGCTGGAAGCGGTGCGCGCGCTGGAGGAAGGCGTGCTGATGGACATCCGCGAGGGCGACGTGGGCGCCATTCTGGCCTGGGGCTTTGCGCCCTGGTCCGGCGGGCCGCTCAGCTGGCTCGATATCCTTGGCACGCCCTACGCAGCCGAGCGCTGCGATGCGCTGGCGGAAAAGTTCGGCGAGCGTTTCACCTGCCCGGCGCTGCTGCGCGAAATGGCGGACAAGGGGCAGAGCTTCTACACTCGCTTTGCACCGGAGAAATCCGCGGCCTGAACCGGACTGAAATACAAAAACTTCGGCCGACGTGATCGTCGGCCGCAGCTGTTTCATAGGAACGCTCGTGAAAAACGTGGCGCTGGTCAGAGCAACGGCGCTTGGGTGTCTCTCACGCCTGCAACCGTTGCGGCACTGCTCCAACCATCTTCCTCGGCGATCATTGCCAGCACCAAACCGCGCGCTTCTTCCGGGGCAAGAACCCGATAGGCACTCTCATCGTTGAAGACCCGTCCGCACATCAGATTGCGCGATGCGGCCGTGAAACCCAGCGTGCATGCCTCCAGGTAGATCACCTGGTCCTGTGCGAACCGCGGGATTACCAACTCCAGTTCACCGCCCGGATGCATGCGGCGGATGCCTCGGTAACCGTCCAGCGCACAGGCGGGCACGATCGCGAAGGGATCACCCTGCGCGTCCTCGACCAGCTCACTCTCCAGCAGCACCCCCTGATCCGGCATCAGCCAAAGGGGGACACGGTTCATCAGCGCATCACGCGGAACGTACAACGGGCAGCGAAAATCGGTCAGATGCCCCGACGGGACCGCAATGGTTTCCCGGTGCAACTCCGCAATGCCCTGCATGCCATGGTCAAAGGTCAAGACCTTGTCGCCCGGCGTCAGGGCCTCCACCGGACGCCATCCAAGGTTCGATGCCACATGCGTGCCCGCAAGAAATCCGCCCTCTGCAACGGGGACCATTGGAAAACCGCTGCCGTTCAAGAGGTCGGTCGGGCTTTGCCTGTTCTTCATCAGCCAATCCAGCATCCGCGTTCCTTTCCCGCGCCCTAGGGTGATATCACCCTGAAAACGCTACCGGGTTGTTGCCAAGCAAACGGGGCCATCGCGGACCATTTTCGTGGCGGAAACCCGGCATTGTTGCCGTTTGCGCACCAACCGCCCGAAGCATCGCGGATTTCGCCGCTATCTTCGGACAAGGTGCCCTGTCCTGTTACCGGGATACGGAAAAATCGTTAAAAGAGTATTCAAATTGCGTGATGTCATCCGAACAGGCCGTTGCCACGGCCTCCGCGCTGGCATCATCATAATAGTGCCGCCAATCGCGACGGCGCGTGCTCTCATTCACGCGCGGAAGATGCAGTTCAAAGCCGAGGTGCTGGAAGAGCGGCTGAGCATCCAGTTCAAAATGTTCCAGTCGGATGAACAGATCACATTGCTGCTGACCATCCGCGTGACGCACGTAAGCGCGCGCGGGATGGCGCCGAAGCGCGCGCAGGGTTTGCGGATGCTGTATAAACGCGCGGAAGCTTAGCTGCTGTGCCAACCTCACGGCCGGGTGATCAAAGCTCTGCCGCGCCAGCCAGTGATAGTAACTGACCATGCGATCCCAAGGATTTCGCACGAGCGTAAAGGTGAACAGGCCGCGCAAGACGTCCTGCGGCACCAGACCTTCGATGTCTGCCAGGGTGGAATGTTTCCACAACCTGCCCCGCGTTTGCGCCGTCTTCAGACGGCGGCGGCGCTTCAGGGCCTTGGGGGTGTCGCCCAACATCATGTCATCCGCCATGGCACGCGCCTCCAGCGCCATGGCCAGCGCCGTGCCGCCGGTCTTGGGGATATGCACAAACAGGTATTTTCGGCCCGGCGAAAGGATCATGACCCGACACTAGGCAATCGTGGTGACGAAGAAAACGCCGTATTTGCAGGCCCGCAGGCCCGGCGGTACGCGGGGCACCATGGCGATCCGAGCCCGATGCACCGACGGCTTTGCAAGCACCGACCGCCTGCCCCGCTCTAGGACGAGCGCCGCGAGATGGTGATCCCTGCCGCCATGATCAACCCGATACCAAGGATCTGCCAACCGTTCAGCACCTGGCCATACAGCAACCAGGCCACGCCCGGTCCCACGATCATCACCGAATATTCAAAAACTGCGACAAAGGATGCCTCCCCCAGCTGATAGGCCCGCGTGATCAGGAAGACCCCACCGACTGCGGCAAAGCCCTGCAACAGGATCAGATGGGCGATCTCCCACAGATCCCACACCCAGCCGCGGGTCAGGAAGCCGTCCGCGCCCGCCGCCACCTCTTGTGGCCAGAGCTGCAAGCCCAAGAGCATCGCTGCCCCCATGAGCCCCTGCACCAGCAGGTAGACAAGCAGCATCGACACCGTGCTTTCCCCCTGGCACAGGCGTCCGGTCGCAATGGATCCGAGGGCGTAGAACACGCCCCCAGCCACTGGCAAAAGGATCAAGGCATCAAATGCCCCCGGATCCGGTTGCAGGACCAGAAGGACCCCGACAAAACCGGCCACAACCGCACCAACGCGCACCAGCCCGATCCGCATTTGCAGGAACAACACCGAAACCAGCACGATGATGATTGGCGATGTGAACAGACCCGCCAAAGCCTGTGCCAAAGGCATCAATGCAACCGCAGAGAAATAGAACACCATCGACACGGCGAGCAGCAGCGCCCGCAAGGTCACCGCGCCCAGTTTAACGGGCCGTAAGCCTCCCAGCCCGGCCCGTGCCATCAGCAGCAAAAGCGGCAAGGCAATCAGCGTGCGCAACAGGTAGAATTGTCCTAAACCAATATGTTCCGCCATCAGCGGAACAGCGTTGTCGGTGATCCCGATAATCAACATCGCGGCGAGCATGGACTGCGCGGCCCGCGCCTGGCGCAGCTTGTCGGCAGAAAGACTTGCAGCCGGACCTGCACCGGCTGAGGAAATGGTTGCTGAATGTTTCATACTCTTCCCTTAGCCCGCAACTTTCCGCAGTATCTGTCCTTAAAACGACATCAAAATGATTCATGCCGGGAGGATAACAATGGGGTGGATGGCAGACGAAACCGGGCTGGACAAGACAGCCGCTAACTTTGTGCCGCTGACACCTTTGTCGCACCTGAAGCGCGCCGCTCAAGTGTTTTCGGATCGCACCGCAGTTGTGTACGGTCAGCACCGGGTGACATACGCGCAATATCATGAGCGTTGCAGCCGTCTCGCCTCCGCCCTTGTAGGGTTGGGCGTTGCGCCGGGCAATGTGGTGGCAACTCTACTGCCCAACCTGCCCGCCCAGGCCGAGGCTCATTTCGGCGTGCCTGCCTGCGGGGCCGTGTTGAACACGATCAATACCCGGCTGGAGGCCGACACGGTTGCCTATATCCTCGATCATGGCGAGGCCAAGGTATTGCTGGTGGATCCGCAGTTCCTGCCGATGGCGCAGGACGCAATCGCGCGGATGGAAGGCCCCGCCCCCGTGGTGGTCGAAGTCGCCGATCCGCAAGCGGGCTTTCCTGCCAGCGGCAAGAACCTGGACTATGAAACTCTTCTGAACCAGGGCGACCCTGCCTTTGAGTGGATCATGCCGCAGGACGAATGGGAAAGCCTCGCGCTCAACTACACCTCCGGTACGACTGGGCGTCCCAAGGGCGTGGTCTATCATCACCGCGGCGCCTACCTGATGACCATGGGAACGGTGGTGTCCTGGCGTATGGTGCTGCACCCCGTCTATCTGACCATCGTTCCCCTGTTCCACTGCAACGGCTGGAACCATACCTGGATGATGCCGCTGGTGGGTGGCACACTGGTCTGCTGCCGCGATATCAGCGCCGAGAATATCTTCAATGCCATCAAACACGAAGGCGTCACCCACTTCGGCGGCGCGCCGATCGTCCTGAACATGCTGGTCAACGCCCCCGAGACCGTGCGCCAGGAGTTTGACCACCAGGTCGAGGTCTTCACCGCGGGCGCTCCCCCGGCACCCACCACCCTCGCCAAGATCGAAGCGCTTGGCTTCAACGTCACGCATGTCTACGGGCTCACCGAAACCTATGGCCACGTCACCGAGTGCTACTGGGACGCGGAACGCTGGGACGGCTTGGACGCGGATGAGACCGCGGCAATCAAGGCCCGTCAGGGCGTGGCGATGCCCATGCTGGAACCGGTGATAATCCGCGACAGCGCACACAACCCGCTGCCGATGGACGGAAAGACACAAGGCGAAATCGCCCTGCGCGGCAATGTTGTGATGAAAGGGTATCTGAAAAACCCCGAGGCCACGGCGGAGGCCTTCAAGGGGGGCTATTTCAACTCCGGTGACATCGCGGTGCAGCACCCGGACGGCTACGTGCAAATCGCTGACCGGGCCAAGGACATCATCATTTCTGGCGGGGAAAACGTCTCCTCCGTTGAGGTGGAGGGCGTGTTGATGGGGCACCCGGATGTATCGCTTGCTGCCGTGACCGCAAAGCCGGACGACACTTGGGGAGAAGTGCCTTGCGCCTTTGTGGAGCTGAAGCCCGGCGCCTCGGCCGACGAAGCCGCATTGATCTCTTATGCGCGCGAACGGCTGGCTGGTTTCAAATGCCCCAAGAAGGTGGTCTTTGCGGAGCTGCCGAAAACGGCCACCGGCAAGATACAAAAGTTTGAACTCCGCAAAATAGCCAAGGGTTTGTAGCTTTTCAGCTCCCTCAGGCTGCGTCAGGCAGCAAAGCAAATTGCCCGCCCGGTCTTATGTGATTATTCTGCCCGCAACACAGGATTGGGGACCGGGCTGGCTGCATGACCGCACTGAAGGAATTTGAACGGCTGGAAGCCGCCGGGCTTTGGCGCGCAGATCCCGAGGCGCAACGGCGCGATGTCATCATCTCGCTCGGGGATGCAACATTGACCATCGCCGACATGAACGACCGTCCGCTGGCGCATTGGTCGCTGGCGGCGGTTGAACGCGCCAATCCGGGTGATTTCCCGGCGATTTTTCATCCCGATGGCGACCCCGGCGAAACCCTGGAACTGCCGAGCGACGAAACCGCCATGCTGGATGCCATCCAGCGGGTGCAGGCCGCAATCGGGCGGACCCGCAGCCATCCCGGGCGCCTGCGCACAGTCAGCCTGGTGGGCGTGCTGGCACTGGTCATGGGGCTGCTGCTGGTCTGGTTGCCCGGTGCCATCACCCGTCACGCCGTCAGCGTGGTGCCCGAGATCAAGCGCAAGGCGATCGGACAGGCCCTGCTCGGGCGTATCGAACGTGTCTCGGGACCGGCCTGCGCCACCCGCGAAGCTGCGCCGATCCTGAAAAAACTGGCGGATCGCACGGGGGTGAGGCAACTGGCCATCCTGCGTTCTGGGATTCCCGGCAGCCTTTATCTTCCGGGTGGGATCGTGCTGCTGAACCGCAGCTTTGTCGAAGACTTCGAGGACCCCGCGGTTGCGGCCGGCGCCATTCTTGTCGAACGCGCCCGGGCCGGTGTTACCGACCCGATGGCAGAACTGCTGGAGGCCGGTGGGTTTCTGGCCACGCTGAAACTGCTCACCACCGGAGAGCTGGACCGGGCCACACTGGACGCCTATGCGGAAACCACGCTGGGCAGTCCACGCCCGACGCTGCCCGATGATGTTGTTCTTGCGGAATTTGCCCGCGCTGCGCTGCCTTCCTCCCCCTATGCCTATGCACTGGATATAACGGGCGAAACAGTGCTTGGGCTGATCGAGGCGGATCCGATGGCAGGCCGGGAGCTGGAACCGGTTCTGAATGACCGCGACTGGGTGCGACTGCAGAATATCTGTGGCTGACATATCTTGAAACCCTAGCCCGCACCTATAGGTTGGCCGTTGGCGAGGACGGCCTCCGACCATATCTGCACATCCGCCGGGACGACCCGGCCAATCAGAGGAGAGTGGCCATGCGTAACACCAAGGATCGCATCCGCCATGCCCTGTCATTTGAAATCATCGGCCTGCTGATCGTGACCCCGCTGGGGGCTTATGTCTTTCACATGCCCATGCACCATATCGGTGTTGCCGCGCTGGTTGCGGCCACGGTCGCGACCCTTTGGAACTATGTCTACAACCTGCTCTACGATCACGCGATGCGGCGCCTGCTGGGACATGTTCGCAAATCCCTGCGCCAACGCGTGTTGCATGCAGTGGTGTTCGAGCTCGGGCTTCTGCTGGCGCTCATGCCATTCTTTGCCTGGTATCTCGACATCTCGCTGCTTCAGGCCTTTGTCATGGACGCAGGCTTTGCCGCATTTTACCTGGTCTACGCATTCTTGTTCAACTGGGGCTACGACCTGCTCTTTCCCATCAACAGCCTGCCTGCGCCGCCCTTGGCCAAGGCCGAGTGACCTTGCAATAGCAAAAGGCCGGGCATCCCCCCGGCCTTCGCATAAACCACCGTCGCGGCGCTTGAATCTGACGATAACCTAGCGGCTCAGCTTGGCTCCAGTGAAGCCGATCTCTCTCACTCGCGCCAACGCGGCTTCTGCGCGCTGTGGGTTCTGAAACGGCCCTGCGAGCACGACGCTGAAACTTTGTCCGCCGCGGCTGAGCCGACCGAGCCGTACCGGCAGCCCTGATGCCGCCAATTTGCGCGCCGCGGCTTTCGCCTCGCTGCCCTCCGCATAGGTCGCGGCGCGGACGTAGCGGTTGCTGACTTTGGGCTGCGCCGGGGTCTCTGCCCCAGGCGCCGAACGGGTCGACAACCGCAGCGCGGGTGCTTTTGCTTCGGCGGGGCTGCGGCTCGCCCGGCGAGACAGGGTCACCACCGGTCGATCGAGCGGCTTTTGCACCAAACGGCGCGGCAGGCCATCGGTCCAGACCTCGGCCATCTGCGCATCGCCCGTTGCGGTACGCTGACCGCGCATCGGGTTCATCCGGCCATCCTCACGTTCCACGACCTCATACCCGGCAGGCGCACCCGAAAATGGCGTCACCATCGCTGGCCGCAGAGTGCGCTCGGCACGACGCGGATTCAGACGCCCATCATCCCACACGGGCCGATACCCGTTGGGCACCTCGAAGCTGTTTGACTGGCGGCGGGTTTGGTAGATGTGGGCCTGCACCACCCGCGTATTGGGCGTCAAGAGCACCGAAGATTGCTGTTCATAGGTCACAGGCGCGGCGCCCTGCGGGCCGCAGCGCGCACCGGGGGCATTGCTGTATTGACGACTGATATCGGAAAGCCCCGCACAGCCACCAGCGCCGCTTTCAGCCGGGATTGTGGGCTGTGCGCGTGGAACCACCCTCGGTTTGGGATTGGCCCGAACCACGGGTTTGGCCCGCGCAGTCGCCGCAGCCGCGGTGGCCGCCGCTGCCTCAACAGGTTGCGCTGTCGGGACGCTGGTCGTGCGCGCCGTGCGCTGCGGTTTCGACGTGGTCACCACCTTGGGCGGGGAGCTGGCAGGAGGTTTAGGAGAGGTCTGCGCAGGCGACTTGGCGATCTGCTGATCGGGCTCAAGCGTGATCAACTCCGGGGCCGGGGCGCGTGGCGGTTGCCGCGTGGCGCCAACGACGGGCGTCGGCTCATAGCCGCAGATCTGCTTGCGGGACCGGGTCACCCGCGGCACCCAGGTCACGTTGCCATCGATGCCGGCGCGCACATAGATGCACCCACGGCTGTCCACATACTGCTTGCCCTTGAAGGAGGCTGGTGGAAACTCCGCTGGCGGGCTGGTTGGGCGCAGGGTCTGTGCCTGTAGTCCTGCAGCGCCCGAAATCCCCGCGATGGCGGCAAGTGCAATAATTCTAGTTATTTTCATCCCTGCACCCCACAAAATATGGCGACAGGATGCCTGAAACAGGTGACCGAGTAAAGATTCCGTGGCAACAATATGGCCCGGCGGGTGACATTTTTGCGTCCCCACCAACCACTTGCCGCAAGATGGCAAGCCAGCGCGTCGCAACTATGCGTGCCGCGACGCGCTCTCGCCGAGACGGCCGATTTACTTGGTGCCGAACATCCGGTCGCCGGCGTCGCCCAGCCCCGGCAGGATATAGCCTTTGGCATCAATTTCACGATCAAGCGACGCGGTGACGATCGGCACATCCGGGTGCGCCTCTTTCATCCGAGCAACACCCTCGGGCGAGGCCAGCAGGCACAGGAAACGAATATTGTTGGCGCCCGCCTTCTTCAGAAGGTCAATCGCCGCCGCAGAACTGTTGCCGGTCGCCAGCATCGGGTCCACCGCGATCACAAGGCGGTCTTCCAGCGCCTCGGGCGCCTTGAAGTAATATTGCACCGGCTCCAAGGTTTCCTCGTCGCGGTAAAGGCCGACAAAACCGACACGGGCCGAAGGGATCAGCTCCAGCACCCCGTCCAGCATGCCGTTGCCCGCGCGCAGGATCGACACCAGCGCCAGCTTCTTGCCAGCCAGGATCGGCGCTTCCATTTCCTCCATCGGGGTTTCGATGGTGGTGGTGGTCAGCGGCATCTCGCGGGTGATCTCATACGCCAGAAGCTGTGTCAGTTCCCGCAGCAGCTGGCGGAAACTGGCGGTGGAAGTGCCCTTTTCCCGCATCAGGGTCAGCTTGTGCTGCACAAGCGGGTGATCAACAACGGTCAGGTGGTCGGTCATGGGGCTCTCCTAAAGTCTGTTTGCAGCGCTTTTATGGGTTTGGTCAGGACTGGCAAGCGGGTTTTGACCATCAGGTCAAAGAAAGCTCTTGCCTGCCCCTTGGGCCGGAACATTCAGATGTGCCGCAACCGAGGCGGCCACATCGACGAATTTGACTTGCCCGATGGGGCCTGCGTCAAGCCCGGCAATCAGAACCGGAACCTGTTCGCGGGTGTGGTCAGACCCCGGCCAGCTGGGATCGTTGCCGTGATCCGCGGTCAGCAAAAGCATGTCGCCCGGGCGCAGCCGCGGCAGCAGACGGCCCAGCTCGCTGTCAAACCACTCTAGCGCTCGGGCATAACCTGCGATATCGCGGGTGTGGCCATACAGGCTGTCGAACTCGACAAAATTGGCAAATGTCAGGCTGCCATCCTCGGCCTCCTCGACAGCATTAAAAAGATGCTCCATCAGCTTGGCATCACTCCCCTTTTTCAGGGTGTCGATGCCCGACATGGTAAAGATATCGCCGATCTTTCCGATTGCATGCACCTTGCGGCCCGCGTCCTGCACCCAGTTGGTCAGCACCGGCGCAGGCGGCGCAATGGCATAGTCGCGGCGGTTGGTTGTACGGCTGAAGCCCTGGTCAGAGTTGCCAATGAAAGGCCGCGCGATAACCCGCCCCACCTTCATCGCGTGCAGTTCGGGCGCGATCGCCTCGCACAGCGTCAACAGCCGGTCGAGGCCAAAGGCCTCCTCATGCGCGGCGATCTGGAACACGCTGTCGGCCGAGGTGTAGCAAATCGGCCAGCCCGTCTGCAGGTGCCGTTCTCCCAATTCATTGATGATGACCGTGCCAGAGGCATGGCAATTGCCCAAGACCCCTTCCGTGCCCGCCAGCTCTGCCATCCGCGCGGTCAGATCCGCCGGGAAAGACGGCGCGGTGTCCGGGAAATAGTGCCAGTCCCAAGGCACCACCAGCCCAGCCAGCTCCCAGTGGCCGGAGGGGGTGTCCTTGCCGGGGCTAGCCTCTTTTGCGCAGCCCCAGCGCCCTTGCGGTTCAGCCAAAAGCCCCGGAAACGGAACGGATGATGCCAGCCGCATCGCCGCCCCCAGGCCCAGCCGGTCGAGATTGGGTAGCTGCAACGGACCGCTACGGCCTTGCTCTGCCCGACCAGCGGCGCAGGCCTGGGCGATATGGGCCAGCGTGTTGGCGCCCAGATCCGGCAGATCGCCGTTGAAGAACTTCCCGGCATCCGCCGCGCCGCCGATGCCGACCGAATCCATGACAACAACAAAGGCACGCGGCATCAGCTGATCCTTTCATGCACCAGTGACGGCCGCTCTGGCGCCGCGTCCGCAATTCCGATGGCCGCTCGGACCGCCGTTTCCGCCACATCTGCTGCCGCTTCGCTGTCGGCGTGGATCCGGGCCAGCGGCGCGCCCTTGTCGACCAGATCGCCCAGCCGCACCAGATCCGAGATACCCACGCCGGGATGGATCTGGTCTCCCTCGACCATGCGACCACCGCCGAGGCTGACGACCGCAAGCCCCAGCACCTCGCCATTCATCGCGGCGACATATCCTGTTTCCAGAGCCGCAACATCACGGACGACCTCAGCCCCCGGCAGGTGATCCTGCCAGCGCGCCGCAAAATCCGCAGGGCCGCCCATATGCGCAATCATGCGCTCGAACCGCTCTGCGGCACGTCCATCGCACAAGGCTGCTTCGATCATCTCGCGGCCTGTGACAGTATCCGATGCCAGCCGCCCCTGCACCAGTATCTCAGCCCCGAGCGCAACTGTAATTTCCGCCAGCGGGCCGCCGGTCGACATCGCCGATGAACCGCCCGTCAGCACCCACATGACCTCAGCCACTTCCAGCGCATTGCCAAGCGCAGGCGCCAGTGGCTGGTTCATGTCCGTAATCAGTGCGGCTGTCCGGCACCCCGCCGCATTGGCTGTTTCGCACAGCGACACGGCCAATGCGCGGGCCTGATCGGCGGTCTTCATGAAAGCACCCGAACCGATCTTCACGTCCAGCACCAGCGCATCCGGGCTGGCGGCCAGTTTCTTGGACAGGATCGAGGCCGTGATCAGGTCCAGACTGTCCACCGTTGCCGTCACATCGCGCACCGAGTACAGCCTCTTGTCGGCCGGGGCGATCTGCGCGGTTGCACCGACGATGGCACAGCCTGCGTCCCGCACGATCTGGCGCAGATGATCCTCGCTCACACTGGTGGAAACGCCGGAAATGGCCTCCAGCTTGTCCAGGGTGCCGCCGGTATGCCCCAGCCCCCGACCCGAGATCATTGGAACATAGGCACCGCAGGCGGCCAGCGCCGGTGCCAACAACAGCGAAACGCAATCACCCACACCACCGGTGGAGTGTTTATCCAGAACCGGCCCGTCCAGATCCCAGGCCAGCACGTCGCCGGTGTCCCGCATCGCCAGCGTCAGCGTGCGGCGCCCCTCAACGGTCAGGCCCTGCAAGCAAACGGCCATGGCGAACGCCCCGGCCTGCGCGTCAGACACCGCACCATTGGCCAGACCCTGGGCAAACCATGTAAGTGCATCGTCCGAGGGCGTTTGCCCCGACCGCAACTGGGAGATGATGCCGCGGGCATCCATCAGCTGCGCTCCATGTGTTCCGCATCAAAGGCACCGGGCAACAGGGCGCCGATACTTGCCGTCTGCTCCGCACCGTCGACGGTCGCAAGGGTAACCGGCACATCATTGCCCCCGAACTCCCGCAGCTTTTGACGGCAGCCCCCACAGGGCGGCACCGGCGATGGGCTGTCGGCAATCACATAGACCTCGGCTAACTCGGTCTCTCCCGCGGCGACCATGGCCGCGATGGCGCCTGCCTCGGCGCAGGTGCCCTCCGGGTAAGCCACATTTTCAACATTGCAGCCGACATAGACCTGGCCCGATGCAGAGCGAATGGCGGCACCCACCTTGAAATTGGAGTAAGGCGCGTGGGCATTTTCACGCACAGCGGTGGCAGCGGCCTTCAGGCTCATGGTGATTCCCTGTTTTTTTACCATCTGGACAAGATGCCGCAGGATAGCGGCACGCAGCCGCAAAGGTGAACCCCTTTTGACGTAAGATCAGGCCGCACGCATCCCGTGCCCCTCGCGCTGCCCTTCGGCAAGGTCCCGCCTCGCCTGCAACAAGCCCCGTCGCACCCGCGACCTACGAGGTTTCGTATAATCAATCAGGTTCTTTAGCAAAAATGCAGGTTGTGTCATCGGATCAAAACCCTCCGCAAGCGCCGTTCAGGACATGCGCCTAGCAAGGGCGACAGCAAACGACGGCAGGCCAAGGCATTGTAAGCGAAGGTAGCCAAGTGGCCACAAGGCGCCCCAAGGGGCACCGAATCCATTCACCACATGCGCTAGGCAGACAGGTGGAAACCGCGGTCATCCCCCCCGCCCACTGAATTCAGCAGGCAACAACGCGCTGGTCGGTGCCGTCCCACAGTGCAATGCGACAGTTTGGGCTAGGTTTCCGCCCGAAAAATGGTTTAACACTAAACAAACTGATTTTCGAAGGAGCGCGAGATGTCCGATTCACAGAACCTGCGCCAGGCCGCACTGAATTACCACGAGTTCCCGCAGCCCGGAAAACTGGAGATCCGCGCCACCAAACCGATGGCAAACGGCCGGGATCTGGCCCGCGCCTACTCCCCCGGCGTGGCCGAGGCTTGCATCGAGATCAAGGCGGATGCGGCCAATGCCGCCCGATATACGTCTCGGGGCAACCTTGTGGCGGTCGTCTCCAACGGCTCTGCCGTTCTGGGATTGGGCAATATCGGCGCGCTGGCCTCAAAGCCGGTGATGGAAGGCAAGGCGGTGTTGTTCAAGAACTTCGCCGGCATCGACTGCTTTGACATCGAAGTCAACGAGAGCGACCCGGAGAAACTGGCGGAAATCGTCTGCTCGCTGGAACCCACGTTTGGCGCCATCAATCTTGAAGACATCAAGGCACCTGATTGTTTCGTGGTGGAAAAGATCTGCCGCGAGCGCATGAACATTCCTGTCTTTCACGACGATCAGCACGGCACGGCCATCGTTGTCGGGGCGGCGGCCAAGAACGCGCTGCACGTTGCAGGGAAATCCTTCGAGGACATCAAGATCGTCTCGACCGGCGGCGGCGCGGCCGGAATTGCCTGCCTGAACATGTTGGTGAAGCTGGGTGTGAAACGAGAAAACATCTGGCTCTGCGACATCCACGGTCTCGTCTACGTGGGCCGGACCGAGGACATGAACCCGCAAAAGGCAGCCTTTGCCCAGGCTTCGGAGAAGCGCACGCTGGACGAAGTGATGGATGGCGCGGACCTGTTCCTGGGGCTGTCAGGCCCCAAAGTGCTGACCCCGGACATGGTCGGCAAAATGGCGAAGCGCCCGATCATTTTTGCGCTGGCCAATCCGACGCCGGAGATCATGCCCGAGGCCGCGCGCAAGGTGGCCCCGGACGCGATCATCGCCACCGGCCGCAGCGATTTCCCCAACCAGGTCAACAACGTACTGTGCTTCCCCTTTATCTTCCGCGGGGCATTGGACGTGGGCGCGACCGAGATCAACGACGAGATGCAGATCGCTTGCGTTGACGGGATCGCGGAACTGGCACGTGCCACCACCTCGGCCGAGGCCGCTGCCGCCTACAAAGGCGAGCAGCTGACGTTCGGCGCCGATTACCTGATCCCCAAGCCCTTTGATCCGCGGCTGGTAGCGGTTGTGTCTTCGGCGGTGGCCAAGGCTGCGATGGAAAGCGGCGTTGCCACGCGCCCGATCGAGGACATCGCCGCCTACAAGCAGAAACTCAATCAGACCGTGTTCAAATCAGCCCTGCTGATGAAGCCGGTGTTCGAGGCAGCCCGCGCGGCTGCGCGCCGCATCGTCTTTGCCGAAGGCGAGGACGAGCGGGTGCTGCGCGCCGCCCAGGCCATTCTGGAAGAAACCACGGAGACCCCGATTCTGATCGGACGCCCCGAGGTGATCGAACGCCGTTGCGAGAAACTCGGCCTGGATGTGCGGCCGGGCCGCGACTTCCAGCTGGTGAACCCGGAGAACGACCCGCGCTACTATGACTACTGGAACAGCTATCACAAACTGATGCAGCGCCGCGGCGTGACGCCAGATCTCGCCAAGGCGATCATGCGCACGAATACCACCGCCATTGGCGCCATCATGGTGCATCGCGGCGAGGCCGACAGCCTGATATGTGGCACCTTCGGCGAATACCGCTGGCACATGAATTATGTGGAGCAAGTGCTCGGCGGCAACAGCTATTCTCCGCACGGCGCGCTGTCGATGATGATCCTCGAGGATGGGCCGCTCTTCATCGCGGACACCCACGTTCGGATCGAACCGACGCCTGCGCAGATTGCCGAAACCGTGCTGGGGGCCGCCCGTCACGTGCGCCGCTTCGGGATCGAACCGAAGATCGCCCTGTGTTCGCAATCGCAATTCGGCAATATCGATTGCGACACCGGCAACCGCCTGCGTGCTGCGCTCGAAATCCTCGACGACAAGCGCCGCGATTTTGCCTACGAGGGCGAGATGAACATCGACAGCGCGCTGGACCCGGAGCTGCGCGCGCGGATCTTCCCCAACTCGCGGCTGGAGGGCGCGGCGAATGTGCTGATCTTCGCCCATGCCGATGCGGCCTCGGGCGTGCGCAACATCCTGAAAATGCGTGCAGGCGGGCTCGAAGTGGGGCCGATCCTGATGGGTATGGGCAACCGCGCCCATATCGTGTCGCCTTCGATCACCGCCCGCGGGCTGCTCAACATGGCCGCGATTGCCGGAACGCCAGTGACGCACTACGGCTGAAACCAGTAAGACCGACGCGGTCGCCCTGCCCATGGCACCATGGCAGGGCGAAAGCACCTCTCAACAGAGATAAAGCTGGGCAACGCCGTACGCAGCATAGCCGGGCATTTCGGGCACGGCCAGTTGCATCGGCGGCGCATCCCACCCCAACAGGCCGCGCAGTTCATCGAACAGGTCGCGATGCTCGGGATTGGCCGGATCGGCCTCGGCGAGAAGACTTTCGGCAGGCATGCCATTCGCCACCAAAATAACGTGGCGCGCACACAGGATGTGCCAGTACTCAACCTCTGCCCACTCCCGCTCGAAGCAGATTGTACTCCCGTTCAGCAGTTTCCTCGCCGGAGCCAGCGCCGCATCCTCGCCGCACAGCATCGCCACGGGCAGGCCATCGACGTAGATCCTGTGCTGCTGCGAAACCCAGGTGTCGCGCTCTGGCCGCCCTTCCCCGAGTGCTCCGGCAGCGATGCGCACCGGGCGCCACTTGTCAAACCTTGATCCAGCGGGCAAGGGCAACCGCTTTGCGCCTGCCCACACCACCTCATGCGCCTCGCCAAACCAATCCAGAACCGTGTCGCCCGCGCGCAGGTTTTCAACCGGCACGTCGCCCGTCACGGTGCGAATAGCCGTACCCGATGCAAAGCAAACCGGGGTAAAGACGGTGCTGCTCACCGGCTTGATATCAACGACGAGTGCGACCGCCCCCAGCAGATTGGGTTCGCCGTCGGGGAAATGAAAATAGATGGAGCCATTCGCTTCGAAGACGATTACCGACTTGGACGCCCCCAAAGGCACGGTAGCCCCTGCCAAATCCACGCCGGGCGTGGCGGTTCCGCTCCCCAGATAGTTGATCGGATGACCGTTGAAGGTCGACAAACCGTCATCTTGATCGGACAGAACACCATCATCATCTGACAGTGTCCCGGTTTCCCTCGGCCCAAAGTCATTGAGCACAAGCGTCTGCTTTGAGGACAGAAGCTCCGTCGTCACCACAGAGCCATGATAGGGCGAAACGCTGATCTCGCGACTGTACATCACACACCTCATCGTTACCAAAACAACTATAGGGTGTGATAAATTGGATTAACGGTCCTTTTAAACGAAGTTAAATCTTCATCAATTCAAGGAATCGAAAAACAGCCATGCGCATATCGCCTTCGATCCGGACGCCCCTGCCCCGGCAGTTTGCAAATTTTGCCAAACTTTTCAGTCAGCCCGACCCTGCTGGACAGTTTGCAAACAAAATGACTAACTCGGCAGGCGATCTTTGTAAAAACTGTAAATGTTGCGGGTGAGCAGGACCAATAACGGTAAATTGCTTGACGAACTTCATGCACCGTTAGCGTAAAACTTGCCCTTTGGTCGCCAAGTCGCCTACGCAGGAAGCGAGGAGGAGGACAAGACATGGGATATCAGGATATCTATTCTGCCTGGCAAAAGGATCCGGAGGGATTCTGGATGCAGGCCGCCGAGGCAATCAGCTGGGTTGAACCACCGAAGAAAGCACTGTTCGACCGGGGCGACGGGCTGCATGAATGGTTTGCCGACGCCCGGGTAAACACCTGCTACAACGCCGTCGACCGCCATGTCGAACAAGGCCGCGGCGAACAGACTGCCATCATCTACGACAGCCCGCTGACCCAGACCAAACGTCAGATTTCCTTTGTCGAATTGCGCAATCGCGTGGCCAGCCTGGCCGGCGCCCTGCGCGCAAAAGGCGTGGAGAAAGGCGACCGGGTCATTATCTACATGCCGATGATACCCGAAGCGCTGGAGGCAATGCTCGCCTGTGCGCGAATTGGTGCGGTTCATTCCGTGGTGTTTGGCGGTTTCGCCTCAAACGAACTTGCCGTGCGGATTGACGACGCCCGCCCCAAGGCGATCATTGCCGCCTCCTGCGGCATCGAACCGGGCCGTATCGTGCACTACAAGCCGCTGCTGGACGGCGCGATCGAACAGGCCACCCACAAACCGGAATTCTGCGTCATATTTCAGCGCGAACAAGAGGTTGCAGAGCTTGTCCCCGGTCGTGATGTCAACTGGCACGGGTTTCAATTCGGCGTCGAACCCGCCGAATGCGTGCCTGTCGAGGGCAATCATCCCGCCTATATCCTGTACACCTCGGGCACCACTGGCCAGCCCAAGGGGGTGATCCGGCACACTGCGGGTCAGCTTGCGGCCCTGAACTGGACGATGAAAAACATCTACAACGTCGACCCGGGTGATGTCTTCTGGGCTGCCTCGGATGTCGGCTGGGTCGTTGGGCACTCCTATATCTGCTACGGCCCGCTGATCCACGGGAACACCACGGTGGTCTTTGAGGGCAAACCTGTCGGCACGCCGGACGCCGGCACGTTCTGGCGCGTCATCGCAGAACACAAGGTCAAGAGCTTCTTCACCGCGCCCACGGCGTTCCGGGCCGTAAAGCGCGAGGATCCCAAGGGCGAAGAAATCGGTAAATACGACCTCAGCTCGCTGAAGCAGGTGTATCTTGCCGGCGAACGTGCAGATCCCGACACCATCACCTGGGCGCAACAGCAGTTGAAAGTGCCGGTGGTCGACCATTGGTGGCAGACGGAAACAGGCTGGGCCATCGCTGCCAATCCCTTGGGTATCGAGGAACTGCCGACCAAGCTCGGCTCCCCGGCGGTCCCGATGCCCGGGTACGAGGTCGACATTCTGGACGAGAGCGGCAATCCGGTTGCACCGGGTGAGCTGGGCGCCATTGCCGTAAAGCTCCCCTTGCCGCCCGGCACGCTGCCGACGCTGTGGAATGCCGAAGACCGCTACCGCAAGAGTTACCTGACCACCTTCCCGGGCTATTACGAGACCGGGGACGCCGGGATGAAGGACGAGGACGGCTACCTCTACATCATGGCGCGCACCGACGATGTCATCAACGTTGCAGGTCACCGGCTTTCGACCGGCGCCATGGAAGAAGTCCTCGCCAGCCACCCGGATGTGGCGGAATGCGCGGTGATCGGTGTGTCGGACAGCCTGAAAGGGCAGATGCCGGTCGGTCTTCTGTGTCTGAACGCCGGAGCCGAACGGGACCACGCGGAAATCGTCAGCGAAGTGATCAAGCTGGTGCGCGATAAAATCGGCCCGGTTGCCGCCTTCAAGAAAGCGGTTGTGGTCAACCGCCTGCCAAAGACACGGTCCGGCAAGATCCTGCGCGGCACGATGGTGAACATCGCGGATGGCACCTCGTGGAAAATGCCCGCGACCATCGACGATCCGTCAGTTCTGGACGAAATCACCGCAGCTTTGCAAACAATCGGTTACGCCCGCTAGATCTCGACCGGTCAGCTCGGCTAGGAACCGAATTTCAATTTGGAACATGGGCTGGCACCGCCTTCGGGCGGTGCCGCTTTTTCGCGCAGGAAAAAGCTCGAATTACGCGAGACACTCCGGATTGACTTGCAACTTGCCGTCGCACGCCTAGGCTGCACGGCAGGAGGCAACTACATGACCGAACAAGACATCTGGCAGTTGAGCGCGACAGAACTCACGCGCCTTACCCGGAGCGGAGACCTCAGCGCTGAAGCCGCGGTGGAGGCCGCACTGGGTCGAATGGCAGCCGTGAACCCCGACCTGAATGCCGTGGTCGAAGATCTCAGCACGCAAGCGCGAAGCCGAGCCCACGCGCTCGACAAGGCACGCGAAAGTGGCGTCGAACCCGGGCCACTGCACGGCGTCCCTGTCACCATAAAGATCAATGTCGATCAGGCCGGACACGCCACCTCCAACGGTGTCGTCGCGCTCAAAGACCTTATCGCGCCCGCCAATGCCCCGGTCGTGGAAAACTTGCAAAAAGCTGGCGCGGTGGTGATCGGGCGCACCAACACGCCGGAGTTTTCCTTTCGCGCGGATACAGACAACCCGCTTCATGGGCGCACCCACAATCCCTGGGGGCGGCATGTCTCTGCCGGTGGTTCTTCCGGAGGTGCCGGAGCCGCGGTGATGGCCGGTATCGGCGCGCTGGCACACGGCAATGACATCGGTGGATCACTGCGCTTCCCCGCGGCCGCAAACGGTGCCGTCACGGTGAAACCTGGACTTGGGCGGGTGCCTGCCTGGAACCCCAGCCAGCGCGCCGAACGCGGATTGCTGGCACAGCTGATGTCGGTGCAGGGATTGATCACTCGGACGGCAGAAGATTTGCACCTGGCAATGCCCAGCCTGATCGCGCCGGACCCACGCGATCCTTTCCACGTGCCGATGCCCTGGCGCGGCGCGGACAACCAGCAGCCTCTGAAGGTCGCCTTCACGCGCAACACCCACGGCTATGACCTGCATCCCGAGGTGGAGGCGGCGCTTCTGACAGCCCGCGATGCGCTGCGCGATGCCGGTTACATCGTCGAAGAGGTCGAGCCACCCAATGTGTTCGACGCTGGCCGCAGCGGGTACCGCGCCTTGATGGGCGAAATCCATGCCTTGATGAAGGCCGACGTCGATGCAGCCGGCTCCCAGACCGTGCGGGGTATCTTCGCGGTCTATTTCCAGGAGTTCCCCCCTTTCACCGGCGACGAATTGTTGAAAGTGATGGCGCAGCGAACGCATTTCGCCCGCCAATGGTCCCTGTTCATGCAGGAGTACCCGCTGGTGCTGTCGCCCTTCCTGCCGCAGCCGTTCTTCCGTCCAGACCGCGATACCGAAGGTGCGGCCGGTGTGCAGGAGGTGCTCGGTTGCGCCGTCTACTCCTACGCGATGAACTTCCTCGGCCTGCCCGCGGCTTCCGTTCCTGCACGTCTGGCGGAGCTGCCGGGCGGACCGCAGCCGATCAATGTGCAGATCGCAGCGCAGCGCTGGCGCGAGGATCTGGCGGTTGATGCCTGCAAGGTGATCGAGGACCGCGTGGGCCGCATGTGCCTGCCACTGTGGAAGCGGATGCAGCAAACGCAGGAAGCCTGACAGGTTGAACGTCGGGTTTATCACCCGGGGAACGGAGCACTCCGTCCCCGGGGCAGTTCCGAACCACATTCACCGTCTACCCTGACGCCATGCTGCGCGGCTTCAGCTCCGCCCGCAATGACAGCAAGCGGCACTTCACCGGTTACGCGGCACGTGCCAGCAAACAAAGGTAACCCAGACACCACTTACGCCACTGGTGCCGCTTGCGGCACCTTGGGATCAAGCGCAGGCCTGAACCAACGCTTGGAGTTCAATAATCGCACGAAGGTGTTACCAAAGTGTTCACCCGTTCCACCCATGGGCGAATGATACGCACATGGGCACAGCTCAGGTGAATTGTTCTGAGATCAGCCGCTCTTCCAGCCCATGCCCGGGATCGAACAGGATCTTGTGGCGAATGTTCAGTTCCGTCCGGATCTCGACCCAGTCGATATCGGCCACGGAAATGGAATCCGCATCCGCCATGACCGGGCGCTTTTCCGGCTCCAGCACGTCAAAGCGCACCATGGCATTGCTGGGCAACAACGCCCCGCGCCAACGACGCGGCCGGAAGGCGGCGATCGCGGTCAACGCCAGCACATCGGCGCCAATCGGCAGAATCGGGCCATGTGCCGAGTAGTTGTAGGCAGTGGAACCGGCAGGCGTGGCCACAAGCGCCCCATCGCAAACCAGCTCCGGCATGCGAATCCGCCCGTCGACCGAGACCTGCAGCCGCGCGGCCTGCGGTCCGGCCCGCAACAAGGAGACCTCGTTGATCGCCAGTTCCTTGTGGACGCCCCCCTGCCGGTCCATTGCCGTCATGGACAACGGGTTGATGATCTCCTGCACCGCATCCTGAAGGCGCTCTGTCAACCCTTCGGCGCGGTATTCATTCATCAGGAACCCCACGGTTCCACAGTTCATCCCGTAGACCGGTGCGGGGTGATCGACCATGGAGTGCAATGTGCGCAGCATGAACCCATCGCCGCCGAGCGCCACGATGACATCCGCCTGCTCTGGTGACACATGGCCATATCGGGTCTCAAGCTCGGCCAGAGCCTGCTGTGCGACATCGGCCTTGCTGGCAAGAAATGCGATTCTCAAAGACATAAAATCTGTTTCCGGTGTTAGCCATGTGGTTCCGAAACAAGCACAGCTTTCCACCGAAGGCCATAGTTGCCGTTCTGTCGCACGCAAATGTCGCTTTACAGGCTTTCTGAGCAGCAAAGTTTCCGATAGGAAATCCTCAAATCTGACCCTCTACTCCAACGGAGCCACCATGACTGAAGCGACCCGTGACCCCGGATTTTTCACCCAATCGCTGGCCGAGCGCGACCCTGAGCTGCACGGCGCAATCACAGCCGAACTGGGCCGCCAGCGCGACGAGATCGAGCTGATCGCCTCCGAGAACATCGTCTCTGCCGCGGTGATGGAAGCGCAGGGCTCCGTGCTGACCAACAAGTATGCCGAAGGCTATCCGGGCCGTCGCTACTATGGCGGCTGCCAGTATGTGGACGTTGCCGAAAACCTCGCCATCGACCGCGCCAAGCAGCTGTTCGGCTGCGAGTTCGCCAACGTGCAGCCGAACTCCGGCAGCCAGGCAAACCAGGGCGTGTTCCAGGCGCTGATCCAGCCCGGCGACACCATCCTGGGCATGGACCTCGCCTCCGGTGGTCACCTGACCCACGGCGCCGCGCCGAACCAGTCCGGCAAATGGTTCAACGCCGTGCATTACGGTGTGCGCGAAAGCGATTGCCTGATCGACTATGACCAGATCCAGGCCCTCGCGACGGAGCACCAGCCCAAGCTGATTATCGCCGGCGGCTCCGCCATCCCGCGCCAGATCGACTTTGCCCGCTTCCGCGAAATCGCCGACAGCGTGGGCGCCTACTTCATGGTCGACATGGCCCACATCGCCGGCCTGATCGCCGCAGGTGAGCACCCCTCGCCCTTCCCGCACGCGCATGTGGCTACCACCACCACCCACAAGACCCTGCGCGGCCCGCGCGGCGGCATGATCCTGACCAACGACGCGACAATCGCCAAGAAGGTGAACTCGGCGATCTTCCCCGGCATTCAGGGCGGCCCGTTGATGCACGTGATCGCAGGCAAGGCAGCTGCCTTCGGCGAGGCGCTGAAGCCCGAGTTCAAGGCCTACCAGAAGCAAGTCCGCGCCAACGCGGCAGCGCTGGCGGATCAGCTGATCAAGGGCGGTCTGGACATCGTCACCGGCGGCACTGACACCCATGTGATGCTGGTTGACCTGCGCCCCAAAGGCGTGACCGGCAACATCGCCGACAAGGCCCTGGGCCGTGCCCACATCACCACCAACAAGAACGGCATCCCGTTCGATCCGGAAAAGCCCACCGTGACTTCCGGTCTGCGCCTCGGTACGCCTGCAGGCACCACCCGTGGCTTCGGCGAGGCCGAGTTCCGCCAGATCGCCGACCTGATCATCGAGGTGATCGACGGGCTGGCCAGCAACGGTGAAGAAGGCAACGCGGACGTCGAGGCCTCCGTGCGCGCCAAGGTAGCGGAGCTCTGCGGCCGCTTCCCGCTGTACCCGAACCTGTAAGCCCAACAGGATTGACGACAAGAACCGCCGCGCCCCCTGGACGCGGCGGTTTCACTTTGAGCACCGGGTGAAATCTGCCTCGCCCCGGCGGCCACGTCGATACTGTGCAGGCATAAGGCTTGGGCGCGACCGCCTCGGCAGGAGCCAAGCCCCCGTCTCGCTCCCGTTGCGCGACCCTCAGCAGCCACATGAATTTGCAACGCACCTGCACCGAGCCAAAAGTGGACGGCCGCTGGATCCACCTTTGCCCTAGGCTTCACACGTCGGGCGCAACACAGTGCGGGTCACACAAGCCCGCGCCAACGCAGCACCACGACCAGCAGCGCAATCACCGTCAACAGCGAGAAACCGATGCTGCCCAGGATGCTCAGCCACAGCCCCCGGCGGCGATCCGCAAGATCGATCTGTTCGAGGTGCGCGCGCACTTCGCGGGCAGCGCCGCGCAGCGGCTTTTCGTCCAGTGTCAACCGCAGCCTGGGATGTTCGATCAAAGGCACGGCGGCCGCCAGCTTGCGGCCCTGGCGGTAGACCCGGCGCGGCAGGCGGCGGCGCGCCCGCTTCAGTGCCATTTCGAGGTCGCCCGAGGCATGCTCACGTTCCTTCAGAAGCACGCGGATCTCTTCGATATCCTGTTCCAGGCTGGCAGCCATTTCCTGCTCCTTTGGTCGGCTTGTCGCCCCACCCTAGCCTGCCCTTGACGTGCTCTCAATGGGGCTGGCGCACGGCGCGTCAGGCGGCTATCAAGCGCCTATGCTGAACACGATCACACATGGCTCCGCCACCGAGAAACCGCCACTCCTGATTGCCCACGGGCTTTACGGCTCTGCGCGCAACTGGGGCGTCATCGCGAAACGGCTTTCAGATGAACGTCAGGTGGTAGCGGTCGATATGCGCAACCACGGCGACAGCCCCCGCATGGACAGCCACAGCTACCCGGAGATGGCCGACGACCTGGCCGAGGTGATCGACGCCCATGGCGGGCAGATGGATGTGATCGGCCATTCGATGGGCGGGAAGGCTGCCATGATGCTGGCACTCAAGCACCCCCAGGCGGTGCGGCGCCTGTTGGTCGCGGATATCGCGCCCGTCGCTTATGGGCACACGCAGATTCACTATATCGAGGCGATGCGCTCGGTCGATTTGGACCAGGTTCAACGCCGTCCCGAGGCAGCGGCACAACTGGCCGAAGCGGGGGTGGAACCTGCACTGCAAAGCTTCTTCACCCAATCTCTGGACCTGCCCAACCGGCGCTGGAAGCTGAACCTTGATGTGCTGGCCGACCAGATGCCCAATATCATGTCTTTCCCTGAGACCAATGCAAGCTGGTCCGGTCCGGCCCTGTTCCTGTCCGGGGCCAATTCGGATTACGTGCTGGCGGAACACCGGCCGGTCATCCGCGCCCGGTTCCCTGCGGCGCGGTTCGCCAAGCTGCCCGAGGCAGGCCATTGGCTGCACGCCGAAAAGCCACGCGAATTCGAAGCGGCGGCCCGGGTCTTCTTCAACGCCTAAGCGTGCCGGGCATCTAGCCGTCGCGCAACAGTGAAGGCTCCAAGTCCGCTCCCCCAGATACGGCCAGACGCCGAGCCGACGCGACGGTTGCTTTCGGCTGAGCGAAATGCAGTGCGCAAACCCGCGCGTCCGCCATTGGCGTGACAAAGCACGAAGGCGTGACAAGGCACGAAACGCACAGGCACCCCTCGCTCGGAAGAATTTTCCTTTAAAATCAGTGGTGCGGACGGCGGGACTCGAACCCGCACGGCCATAAGGCCAGGAGATTTTAAGTCTCCGGTGTCTACCATTCCACCACGTCCGCAGGTGGCACCGGGCGGCAGTGCCACGCGTGCATGGTCTAACCTCCTGTCAGCATGACGACAATGTCTTTTCTCGCCGAATACGCGCATTTTTGCGCCGTCAGAAAACCCCGTGGGCGCGCGCTGCCGAGAACAACGGAAATCACAAGGGAGCCAGCGCCTCATCCTCTTTCACGGCCTGCATCGCCACATAGGTCGACGTCGACGCGACATGCGGCAGGGCGGAGATCTTCTCGCCGAGCACCGCCCGGTAGTCGCTCATGGAGCGGGTGCGAACCTTCAGGAGATAGTCGAAGTGCGATGCCATCAGATGCGCCTGCTCCACCTCCGGCAACCGTGTGACCGCGGCATTGAACTTGGCCAGCGCCGCCTCTCGGGTGTCGTTCAGCTTGACCTCGACGAAAGCAACGTGATCCAGCCCCAACCGGATCGGATCAACCAGCGCCCGGTAGCCGGTGATGATCCCCTCCGCTTCCAGCCGCTTCAGCCGGGTCTGGGTCGGCGTCTTTGACAGACCAATCCGGCGTGCAAGATCAGCGATCGAAATGCGCCCGTCCGTGCTCAGCTCGTTCAGAATCGCGATATCGTGGCGGTCCAGATCAGAAAAGTCCATTTGCACTCCCGAGCATCCAAATTTCATCCATTTGACCTACACCTACAGAGATTTTGGGCAGTTGTCCTGACATTTTGGATATAAAATCCACCAAAAGACCTGCACCTTTGTGGAGTTTCCCCGCATGACTGCCAAAACATCCCTGCGCCACCGTATCGACGCTGGCACCTATGTCGACCAAACCGCCATCCGTGATCAACTGATCGCCCAGGCCGCGCTGAGCGCGGAAGACCGCGCCCGGATTTCGGCCCGTGCTGCCGCGCTGGTGCGCGACATCCGCGGCCACTCGGCCCCCGGCCTGATGGAAGTGTTCCTGGCCGAGTATGGGCTGTCCACCGACGAAGGCGTGGCGCTGATGTGCCTTGCCGAAGCGCTGCTGCGGGTGCCGGATGCCGACACCATCGACGCGCTGATCGAAGACAAGATCGCCCCCTCCGACTGGGGGAAGCACCTTGGCAAATCGACCTCCTCTCTGGTCAACGCCTCGACCTGGGCGCTGATGCTGACCGGCAAGGTTCTGGACGAAGAGCGCAGCCCGATCGGAGCACTGCGCGGTGCCATCAAACGTCTGGGCGAGCCGGTGATCCGCACCGCCGTCAGCCGCGCGATGAAAGAAATGGGTCGCCAGTTCGTGCTGGGCGAAAGCATCGAGAGTGCCATGAACCGCGCCGCCGGAATGGAAGCCAAGGGCTACACCTATTCCTACGACATGCTGGGCGAGGCCGCGCGTACCGAGGCCGACGCCGCCCGCTATCACCTGTCGTATTCCAAGGCGATCTCGGCCATTGCCGCTGCCTGCAACAGTGACGACATCCGCAAGAATCCCGGTATCTCCGTCAAACTGTCGGCGCTTCATCCGCGCTATGAACTGGCGCAGGACGCCAGCGTGATGGAACATCTGGTGCCGCGCCTGAAGGCGCTGGCGCTGCTGGCCAAGGCCGCCAAGATGGGCCTCAACGTCGACGCCGAGGAGGCCGATCGCCTGTCGCTGTCGCTGGAAGTCATCGAAGCGGTGGTGTCTGACCCTGCACTGGCGGGCTGGGACGGCTTCGGCGTGGTGGTGCAGGCCTATGGCCCGCGCACCGGGCTGGCAATCGACGCCCTGCACGAAATGGCAGAAAAATACGACCGTCGCTTCATGGTGCGGCTTGTGAAAGGCGCCTACTGGGACACCGAGATCAAACGCGCCCAGGTCGAGGGGGTCGACGGCTTCCCGGTCTTCACCTCCAAGGCCCTGACCGACGTGTCCTATATCTCCAACGCCCGCAAGCTTCTGGGGCTGACCGACCGCATCTACCCGCAGTTTGCGACCCACAACGCCCACACGGTCTCTGCCATCCTGCACATGGCCGAGGGCATGGACAAACAGCTGTTTGAATTCCAGCGCCTGCACGGCATGGGCGAAACCTTGCACCAGATGGTGCTGGAGCAGAACAAGACCAACTGCCGGATCTATGCCCCTGTTGGTGCCCACCGTGACCTGCTCGCCTACCTGGTGCGCCGCCTGCTGGAGAATGGCGCCAACTCCTCGTTCGTGAACCAGATCGTCGATGAGAATGTCGCGCCGGAAGTCGTCGCCGCCGATCCCTTTGCCCAGGTTGGCGATATCAGCCGCAAGATTCCGACCGGCCCCGAGTTGTTTGCACCGGAGCGCCCCAACTCCAAGGGGTTCGACCTTGGCCATGCGCCGACCCTCGCCCGGATCGAGGAAGCCCGCGCGCCCTGGCGCGACCATCACTGGCAGGCCGGGCCGCTGCTGGCAGGCGAGGCCCAGCCGGAACCGGCAAAGGATGTTACCAGCCCAACCGACCTCAGCACGGTTGGCAGCGTCCGCCAGTGTAGCGAGGCCGATATCAATCTGGCGCTGAGCGCCGCCACCCCCTGGAACGCCCCGGCAGAGGAACGCGCCGCGATCCTGAACCGGGTCGCCGACCTTTATGAGGAAAACTACGGCGAGCTGTTTGCCATCCTCGCCCGCGAAGCCGGCAAGACCATCCCCGACGCGGTGGCAGAGCTGCGCGAAGCGGTGGACTTCCTGCGGTACTATGCAGCCCGCATTCCCGCGGCGCCGCCCGCCGGTATCTTCTCCTGCATCTCGCCGTGGAACTTCCCGCTGGCAATCTTCACCGGTCAGGTTGCCGCCGCCCTGGCCGCAGGCAACGCGGTCCTGGCCAAACCCGCCGATCAGACGCCGCTGGTCGCCCACCGGGCGGTACAATTGATGCACGAAGCAGGCGTGCCGCGTGCCGCCATGCAGCTGGTTCCGGGCCGCGGCAGTGTGGTTGGCGCCGCGATCACCTCGGATCCGCGGGTTGCAGGCGTCGCCTTCACCGGATCAACCGCGACTGCGATGCGCATCCGCCGCGCGATGGCCGAGAACCTGAAACCCGGCGCCCCCCTGATTGCCGAGACCGGCGGCCTCAACGCGATGATCGTCGACAGCACCGCCCTGCCCGAGCAGACGGTACAGGCAGTGATCGAAAGCGCCTTCCAGTCGGCCGGACAACGCTGCTCGGCGCTGCGCTGCCTCTACCTGCAGGACGACATCGCGGACACCGTGCTGAAGATGCTGAAAGGCGCGATGGACTGCCTGCATCTGGACGACCCCTGGCACCTGTCCACAGACAGCGGCCCGGTGATCGACGAGACCGCACGCGCAGGCATCCTTGCCCACATCGACAAGGCGCGCGCCGAAGGCCGCGTGCTGAAGGAACTACGCGCCCCCCAAGGTGGCACCTTCGTCGCCCCGACGATGATCGAGGTGCCCGGCATCAGCGCCCTCGAGGAGGAAATCTTTGGCCCGGTCCTGCATGTGGCGCGGTTCAAGTCGCAAGATCTGGACAAGGTAATTTCCGACATCAATGCAACCGGTTACGGGCTGACCTTCGGGCTGCATACCCGCATCGATGACCGGGTCCAGCACGTCTGCGACCGGGTGCATGCGGGCAACATCTATGTCAACCGCAACCAGATCGGCGCCATCGTCGGCAGCCAACCCTTCGGCGGCGAGGGCCTTTCAGGCACCGGACCGAAGGCCGGCGGCCCGCTCTACCTCAGCCGCTTTTGCGCCCCCGACCGGCAGCAGGTGTCGGACAGCTGGACCAGCACGGTGGCAGAGCTGCCCGCAGCCAGCGGCACCCCGGCACAGCCAGTGACCACCACCCTGCCCGGCCCGACCGGCGAGTCCAACCGCCTGACGGTCTCCGCGCGTCCGCCGTTGCTGTGCATGGGGCCGGGCGCACAGGCGTGCGCCGAACAGGCGCGGGAAGTGATCAGCCTCGGCGGCACTGCGATCACGCCATCCGGCATGCTGGAGCTGGACAAGCTGGAAACCATCGCGGGCATCGCCGGTGTGCTGTGGTGGGGTGACGAGGCCACCGCGCGCGAGATCGAGCAGCGACTGGCAAAGCGTGATGGTCCCATCATCCCGCTGATCCCCGGCAAGCCCGATCGCGCCCGCGTCCTGGCCGAGCGCCACGTCTGCGTCGACACCACCGCCTCGGGTGGCAACGCCGATCTGCTCGGCGGAATGGCCTGAGCTATACCATATAAGCGCTTGACGCTGGGCCCTTTACGGCCCAGCGTTCCGCAATGTTCCCGTTGCGCGACCACAACCCCTCAGGCCGGACGCCCTATGTCGTCTGCGTGCTGATGGCGGTGAATATCCTGGCCTATGCCTATTACTCGGCCACCTATGCCAGCCCGCGCGCGCTGGCCTATTTCTATGACAGCTACGCCATCGTGCCCGCCGAGATTAGCCATGGCTACGGGTTGGGGACGCTGTTTACCTCGATGTTCATCCACGGTGGCCTGATGCACCTGGGCGGCAACATGCTGTTCCTCTGGATCTTTGGCGACAATCTCGAAGACGAAATGGGTCACCTGCGCTTTCTGCTCTTCTACCTGGTCAGCGGTGTCGGAGCGGGTCTGATACATGTGATCTCGGCGCCGGGATCAATGGTGCCCACGGTGGGCGCTTCGGGGGCGATTGCCGGGGTCATGGGCGGCTACCTGCTGATGTTTCCCCGCGCCCGCGTCGATATCCTGCTGGTGCTGGTGATCTACTTCCGCATCTTCACGATCCCGGCCTTCGTGATGCTGGGCGTCTGGCTGGTGATGCAATTCTTTGGCGGCCTTCGCGCCGACCCCAACCTCGGCGGCGTCGCCTACTGGGCGCACGCCGGTGGGTTTGTCACCGGGCTGCTGCTGTGCCTGCCGCTGTGGCTGCGCCGCGGAGGACCCGCGTACTGGTCCCGAACCTCTGGCCAACCGCCGCATCCTGAACGCCCGCCTTCCTACGCCGCCAGCCGCATCCCAAAGTTGCCCCGCGCAAGACGCAAACCCGGCCCCTGGGGAAAGTGATCCGTGGAAATGGATGGAAAATGCGGCCTGCGCCAACTAGGTAACAGTGAACTCGTCAACACGCAGGCCGCCACCCCGAAAACTTTCAGGGCAGTATAATGGTAGGTCGCCTGCCCCTGCATTTCCGGGGAATTTTTTGGGCATGGGGTCAGCCATGAAGAAAATCAGCAGCAGGAGCATCGGTAAAGATGGCGCGTCTTAAAGCCACCTGTCACTGCGGCGCCGTGGAGATTGAGGCGGATTTCCCCATGGGACTGGCCACAGCCGCGCGGTGCGATTGTTCGTTCTGCCTGCGGCGTGGGGCTGCCGCCGTCACCGCAATAGCCGCGAGTCTCAAAGTCTTGAAAGGGGCGGAGAACCTCAGCCTCTACACCTGGGGCAGCCACACGGCGAAACACTACTTCTGCAAGACTTGCGGGATTTACACGCACCACCAGCGCCGCTCAAACCCCGCGGAATGCGGTGTCAATCTGGGCTGCATCGAAGGCGGCAACCCGAGGACACATGCCGCGTCCTATGGCGAAATCCCTTGGCACGACGGGGTCAACCATCCGGCGGACAAGACGTAACCCTGCAACTGTCCCTTCCCGACGCCGCAGTCCCAGGCCAAGTCTAACGAAAAAACGCGGCCCTAAGGCCGCGCTTGATCCGTGGATACGCGATGCGTGGCTTCAGCCGCGGATCACCTTGGCGAAATTTTCGAAGATCGGCTCGTTCGAGCAGACAACGGAACCGCTGTCGATAATGCCTGCCTCCGGGTCGATCGCCTCGGCGAGGCCACCGGCCTCCTTGACGATGATGATCCCTGCGGCCAGGTCCCACGGGTTCAGACGGCGTTCCCAGAACCCCTCGTAGCGGCCAGCCGCGACATAGGCCATGTCCAGCGCGGCAGAGCCCCAGCGGCGAATACCGGCACAGGCGGGTGCCAGACGGGCAAGATCCTGCAGCGTCAGCGGCAGATCGGCGCGACCGCCAAAGGGGACGCCGGTCGCAAAGATGGACTCGATCATCCGGTGACGGCCGGACACCCGGATACGGGTGTCGTTCATCCAGGCACCTGCACCTTTCTCGGCAAAGAACATCTCGTCCTTGGCCGCGTCATAGATCACCCCGGCGACGATCTTGCCCTTGTGCTCCAGCGCAATGGAAATTGCCCAATGCGGCAGGCCGTGCAGGAAGTTGGTGGTGCCATCCAGCGGATCAACGATCCACCGGCGTGTCGGATCCTCGCCCTCGATCTCGCCGCCCTCTTCGGCAATCCAACCATAGGTGGGGCGCGCAGTGGTCAGCTCGTCCTTCAGGATTTTCTCAGCCGCGATGTCGGCCTTGGAGACAAAGTCGCCCGCGCCTTTCATAGAGACCTGCAGGTTTTCCACCTCGCGGAAGTCTTTCACCAGGGAACGGCCTGCCTTGCGGGCGGCCTTGATCATCACGTTGAGGTTTGCACTGCCAATCATGTCGGTTCGGTCCTGTCAGGTCGGTCGGGGAGATGCCGGGTCAATGCGTGCCTATACGCGGCCTGCCCCCGCTTGCCAAGGGGCTTTCCGGTCTTCGCCTGATCCGCAGCACGTCCGTCAAGATCCGGCGAAGCGGTTGAAATCAACCGCGAGCGCTCCCAATGTCCAATCGGTAAAACAAAGGAAGACGCCAATGTCCGAACAGATGCAACGCATTGTGCTGGCCAGCCGCCCCGAAGGCCAGGCCAGCGAACAGAATTTTCGCCTGGAAGACGCTCCCCTCCCCCAGCCTGGCGATGGCGAAGTGCTTGTAAAGGTTCACTATATGTCGCTGGACCCCTACATGCGGGGCCGGATGAATGCAGGCAAATCCTATGCGCCCCCCGTCGAAATAGGCGAGACCATGACCGCCGCCGGCGTTGGCGAAGTGGTCGCCTCTGGCAGTGACGACCTTCAACCCGGTGACTTTGTGCTGGGCATGTTCGGCTGGGCCAGCCACGGGCTCGCCCCGGCTTCCGAGGTGCGCAAACTGGATCCGCAAAAGGCGCCCATCACCACCGCGCTTGGCGTTCTTGGCATGCCGGGTTTTACCGCATGGCATGGCTTGCACGCCTATGGCCGCCCGCAAAAAGGCGAAACGCTGGTGGTCGCGGCCGCCACAGGGCCGGTCGGCTCGATGGTGGGGCAACTGGCCAAACAGGCGGGGCTGCGGGTGGTCGGTGTCGCGGGTGGCGCCGAGAAATGCAAGCTGGCGGTGGACACATTCGGCTTTGACGCCTGCCTCGATCACCGCGCCTACGCCGACGCCCCTGCCCTTGCCGAAGCCCTCGCAGCGGAATGCCCCGATGGCATCGACATCTACTATGAGAACGTCGGCGGCAAAGTTCTGGAGGCGGTGCTGCCCAACATGAACAATTTCGGGCGTATTCCGGTCTGTGGCATGATCGCCTGGTACAACAGCGCCGAAACCGGCCTGACCGCCCCCGCGATCTGGCGGGACATCCTGACCAAGTTCCTGTCGGTGAATGGCTTCATCATCTTCAACCACTACGACCGCTATCCCGAGTTCCTCACCGAAGTCGCCCCCTTGGTGGCCGCGGGCGAGATCAAATACCTCGAGGACGTGGCCGAAGGGCTCGCGAACGCCCCCAAGGCCTTCCTGTCGATGATGCAGGGCGGCAATACCGGCAAGCAAATCGTCAAGCTGGTCTAAGCTGGCCAGCGTTTCTGGCCCACGACGTTGGCCGGATTACGCAACCGCGCGGAGCGGGCACAGGCGCCCAAAGGGGGCCAGGCCGCTCCGCGCTTCTTTCAAGCACAGCTCTTATTGCTGCTGCAGCTTGCGGGCTTCGACCTTCGCCAGACGGATCAGCTCCTGCATGAACGGCTTGTCCCGGTCTTCGCTGCGGATCGCCGCATAGAGCCGCCGGGTGATGCCCTCCTTCGTCAGCGGGCGCGTTACGTAATCGGAGGAGTATTTCACCTCGCGCACGACCCAGTCGGGCAGCACCGACACGCCACGGTTCGAGGCCACCAGCAAGAGAATCACCGCCGTCAATTCCACCTGCCGGATCGATGCAGGTTCGACCCCTGCCGGGGTCAGCAGCTGGCTGAATACGTCGAGCCGAGATTTCTCCACCGGATAGGTGATCAAGGCTTCGCCCCGGAAATCCTCCGCCTCCACGTAAGCCTTCGCAGCCAGCGGATGCTGCGCCGAGGCAACGAAGACGGGCTTGTAATCGAACAATTCGATGAACTCGACGCCCGCGATATCTTCGGGATCGGAGGAGACAACCAGATCCACCTCCTCCTTCTGCAGGGCAGGCAGCGCATCAAAGGCCAGCCCGGGACGGATATCCACATCGACATCGCCCCAATTCTTGCGGAACCCCTCCAGCACCGGGAACAACCATTCAAAGCAGGCGTGACACTCGATGGCGATGTGCATCCGGCCGGTATGCCCATCGCGCAACGAAGAAAATTCCGCTTGTGCAGCCTCGACTTGCGGCAATACCTGCTCCGCCAGCCGCAGCAATCTCTGCCCCGCAGGCGACAGCTTCATCGGCTTGGAACGGCGAATGAAGAGCTCAACCCCGGCCTGCTCCTCCAGCCCTTTAACCTGGTGGCTCAGGGCACTTTGGGTGATATTCAGCTGATCGGCAGCCCGGGCCAGCCCGCCGGCCTCATGAATGGCCTTGATGGTGCGCAGGTGACGGAATTCGATGTGCATCCTGTAGTGTCGCTCATGTTGTTCTTGAGAATTATGAAATTGTCTCACAATGCTGCGCATGCAACAAGGGTCGAAATCAAACAAGCGAGTGACCTGAGATGACGACGCCCAAGATTTCCTTTGAATTCTTCCCGCCGAAAAATCTCGAAGCCTCCTTCCGGCTTTGGGATACCGTTCAGGTGCTTGCTCCGATGGGGCCGCGCTTCGTGTCGGTGACCTATGGCGCCGGCGGCACCACCCGCACGCTGACCCGCGACGCGGTGGCGACCCTGCACAAATCCTCGGGCCTGAACGTCGCCGCGCATCTGACCTGCGTGAACGCCTCCAAGGCCGAAACCCTCGAAATCGCGGATCAGTTCGCCGAGGCCGGGGTGAAGGAAATCGTCGCCCTGCGCGGGGATCCGCCAAAGGGGGAAGGCAAGTTCACCCCGCACCCCGAGGGTTTTGCGCATTCAGTGGAATTGATCGAAGCCCTGGCAGCGCGCGGCACGTTCAACATCAAGGTCGGCGCCTATCCAGACCGGCATCCCGACGCAGCCGACCAGAACGCCGACGTGGAATGGCTGAAGCGCAAGCTGGACGCCGGTGCCGACGAGGCGCTAACCCAGTTCTTCTTCGAGGCGGACACCTTCTTCCGCTTCCGCGACGCCTGCGAGAAAGCCGGGATCGACGGCAGCAAGCTGACGCCGGGCATCCTGCCGATCGAAAACTGGAAAGGCGCCCGCAACTTTGCCCGCCGCTGCGGCACCGTGGTCCCGCACTGGGTCGAAGAGGCCTTCGAGAAGGCGGTTCGCGATGACCGCGAAGAGCTGCTGGCCACCGCCTTGTGCACGGAACTCTGCTCCGACCTGCTGGAAGGCGGCGTGACGAACCTGCATTTCTACACCCTCAACCGTCCTGAGCTGACCCGCGATGTCTGCTTTGCACTGGGCGTTACGCCCAAGGTGGCGCTGGAGAACGTAGCGTAAGCATTGCACTGGCCGTTGAGCGGTTCCTAATGAACAAAAGCTTTCATCAGGGACCGCGCGCCATGTTCTATGCCGAAACACCCTCGGATCTCTTGACGATCGACCAGACCACGCGGATGTCCGGGCTCGATTTCATGCAGGGTATCCTGGATGGGCGTCTGCCCGGCCCCCCGATTGCGCGCACGCTCGGCTACCATCTCCATGCGGTCAGCGAAGGCGAGGTCGTGTTCCGCGGCACCCCGGAATTTCATGTCACGAACCCGATGGGCACCGTGCACGGCGGTTGGTACGGCACCCTTCTGGACAGCGCGATGGCCTGCGCAGTGATGACCCGGGTGCCGCAAGGCTCGGTCTACACCACGCTGGAGTACAAGATTAACATCCTGCGCCCTATTCCGCTCGGCACCATGATTGACTGCACCGGCACCGTGGACCACGCCGGGCGGTCCACCGGAATTGCCCATGGCAACATTCGCGGCGTGGACGACGGGCGGCTCTACGCCACCGGATCCACCACCTGCATCATCATGAAGATGGCCTAGGGTCGGCCGCAGTCCCCGGCCAGCCTTGTCTTTGCAAATCCGCGGCTTATCTTCCAATCGTCACCCAGTCGCACCACGGAAGGGGCAATGATGCCGCCAAATACCCTCGCGCGGGCCACGACAGCGCGCATCCAGGTTCTGGCTCCCAAGGCTGAGCTCGATTTCTTCGATACCCGCTCCATTGATCTGCCCCGCCCGGTCACCCCGTTGGAGGCCTGGCGGCTGATGCATGCACGCCCTTTGCCCGGGCTGCGAATGGCCTTCTGGCTGCGTGATGCGATCTCGGCCTGTTTTGGCGTCCGCCGGATCGGCCCAATTTCCGGTGCGACGCCCCGGCAGCTCAGCCCCGGAGACAAGCTGGACTTCTTTCTGGTCGAGGCGATTTCTGACCGGATCCTGACGCTGACCGTGCGGGACCGGCATCTGGACGTGATGACCTGCCTCAGTTCGCACAACGGCGGGCTGACGGTGACCTCGTCAGTCAAGACGCACAACCTGTTCGGACGTGCCTACATGGTGCCTGTGCGCCCAGCGCACAAGCTGATCGTCACGCTTTGCCTGAAACGCTTGCGACAGGCACTGGAGCAGGAATAACCGCTGCCCGCGCGGCGGCGGCGAATTGACCGCGCGCCAGCGATAGCGGAGCCTTGGGGTCAGGTGCGGGAGAACATTGCCCGCCAGCCGCTGGCCGGGATCGGGGCATCCTTGCGCGCGGCTTCTACACTGCTGTGCAGGCGTTCGCTGGGATCCAGCCCGACCCGGCGGCGGCTGCGCAGCAGGAAGATCTTGCCCCAGCCGCGCCAGGTGCCGACCGAGGGAGCCTTGGGGTCCACCGGAAAGCGCATCCGCCAATCCAGCGGCAACGGCAAGCCGCGCTCCTCAGCCTTTTCCAGCATCCAAACGAGCGAAATATTGGCGAGCGGCCGGGCTGCCTCGAACCCGCCCAGTTGGCCACCGACATCGCCATGGGCGCCGCGAAACCAGACCTGCTCCACATGACCTTCCCAATCCGCGGGACTGTCCCACATCACTGGGTGGAACACATCGCGCGTCTCGTCCAGCGCCAGCGCGTGATAGCCGCTTTTGACGTGGTGACCCAATTCGTGGTTGTGGAAATTGTGCTGCTTTTCCGCCCAGCGCCACAGCAGCGGCAACCGCAGCCCCAGCGCCTTGACCGTGTCCCAGACCCCGACCATCTCGATCTCGACGGTCTCGTGGCAATAGGCACGGCTGAAAGCGGCGCCGGTCTTGCTGCGCCCGTTCAGCCGGTAGTGCCGATAGGCGGTGCGAATATTGCGCACCGTGGCATGTTCCGCCTTGAGGAGACCGATCCGGTCGATCACCCCGGCGAGCGAGCGCACCGCATAAGCGCCGCGGGAGTAGCCGAACAGGTAGATCTGATCACCGGGATGATAGCGCGATGCGAGGTAGCCATAGGCACGACGGATCTGCCGGTTGATCCCCCGCCCCAACATCACGTCCGGGGCGCTGCCCCAGCCGGTCCATTGCACGCCGGATTCATAGTAGACCGACACCGGCCCCGACATCTCGCGACACAGGCGGTAAAGCTTGCCCGCGTGGGTTTCCCGCCCCTCGTCCAGCGTCGACATGGTGCCATCGAGAATGATCACATGGGCCTGCGGCCCGCGCAGCCTTGTTTCGCCCGAATGTTCCGAGCGGAGCGGCCGTCCAAGCCACTCGAGAAACCTGTTACTCAGCTGCTTTAGAAACATCCCTCAGCACTTTCCACACTCTCTGCGGGGTGAACGGCATATCCATCTGCCGCACCCCTTTGTCCCAGACCGCGTCCTGCATCGCATTGGCCACTGCCGCCAGCGCGCCGACGGTGCCAGCCTCGCCGCATCCCTTCATCCCCATCGGGTTCTGGGTCGAGGGCACCGGCTGGGACGTAAATCCGATCGTCGGGACAGTGTCGGCCCGCGGCATGGCGTAATCCATGAACGTCGCGGTCAGGAGCTGACCGTCCTCGTCATAGACGACCCGCTCCATCATGGCCTGTCCCAGTCCCTGCGCCACCCCGCCATGCACCTGGCCCTCGGCCAGCATCGGGTTGATCAGATTTCCGAAATCGTCGACTACAGTGTAGCGCTCCACCACCGATTGCCCAGTGTCGGGATCGATCACGACCTCTGCAATATGGGCCCCGTTTGGAAACGAGCGTCCCGGCAGCTTGGCCCGCGCCGCGTGACGCAGCAGATCGAGCCGCCCTTGCGCGCGGGCCATCTCTGCGGCGTCCAGCATGCTGGGCGTCAGGTTCGAGCCCGGCGCCCGGAAGCTTTCGCCGTCAAAAGAAATCGCATTTTCCTCGACCCCCATCTGCTCTGCGAGGAAGGGGGTGAAGGCCGCCACCATGGTTTCAACCGTGGCCAACGTGGCATTGGCCTGCGTGGTGACCGAGCGCGAGCCACCGGTGCCGCCGCCCTGAACGATACGGTCGCTGTCGCCTTGAATGACCTGGATGTTTTCTGCCGGAATGCCGCTCTGGTCGGCCAGAAACTGTGCATAGACGGTCTCATGCCCCTGCCCGTTGCTCTGCGTGCCGACATAGATATTCACACGGCCATCCTCCAGGAATTCCACTTCTGCGCCTTCCGAAGGATCACCCAAAATACTTTCGATATAGTAACACAGGCCAACGCCCCGGTACTTGCCGCGTTTACCATCTGCGGCGCGCCGGGCCTCGAATCCTGCCAGATCAGCCTCTTCGCAAGCGCGGTTCAGCACCAGATCGAAGTCACCCACGTCGTAAGTCTCCCCGGTCACGGTGCCATAAGGAAACGCCGCAGGCTTGATAAAGTTCCGCCGCCGCAGCTCCAGCGGATCAACCCCCAGCTCTCGCGCAGCCCGGTCCATGGCGCGCTCCAGCACATAGATTGCCTCTGGCCTTCCGGCACCGCGGTAGGCGTCAACCTGGGTGGTGTTGGTATAGATCCCCTCGACCTGCAGCCAGGCCGTCTGGATATCATAGACCCCGGCCAGCACCCGGCTGAACAGCTGCGTCTGAATGGGCTGTCCGAAATGCGAGTTATAAGCGCCAAGGTTGCAACGCGTCGTCACCCGATAGGCGGTGATCTTCAGATCTTCGTCAAAGGCCAGTTCCGCCAGCGAGGTCAGATCCCGCCCGCCATTGTCACTGAGCATCGACTCGGTGCGGTCCGCGACCCAGAAGACCGGCCGCTCCAGCACGCGGGCCGCATGGGCCACGGCAAAATACTCCGGATAAGGCATCGCCTTCATGCCAAAGCCGCCACCGACATCCGGGGTCGTCACCTTCACCGCGTCTTCGTCCAGCCCCAGCTTCTGCGCCATCTGGGACTTCATCGCCCAGACACCTTGCCCGCCATAGCAGAAGTGCAAGCGTCCATCCTGCCACTCGGCAAAGCAGCCGCGCGGCTCCATCGCGTTGACGATGATACGATTGTCCTCGACCTGCAGGGATACCCGGTGCGCGGCCTCGTTAAAGGCCTTGCGGGTTGCGGCCTCGTCGCCCATGCCCCAGTCGAAGGCACGGTTGTCCGGCGCCTCGGCGTGCAGCGGCTCCCCCCCGGGTGCCAGATCGAGCTTGGCTGGCAGATCATCGATCTCCAGCTCGATCAACTCGCCGGCATCGCGGGCCTGATCCAGGGTCTCGGCGATGACAACGGCCACCGGCTCGCCGACGTAGCGAACCCGGTCGCGGGCCAGCATCGGCCGTTCAGGTGCCGCCGCCTCGCTGCCGTCGCGATTTTTCACGGTGGTTCCGTCCAGCCGCACGTCCAGCCCCGCGGCCTCGAGATCCGCAAGCGTCAGCACGGCGTGGACGCCGTCGCAGTCGCGGGCCTCGGACACATCCAGCGCAGTGATCGTGCCATGCGCCACCGGGCTGCGCAGCACCCAGGCCCGCAATGCGCCAGCCGGGGCGACATCTTCGATGTAGCGCCCCTGACCGGTCAGGAACCTTACATCCTCGACGCGCTTTACCGGCTGGCTTTTTCCGAATTTGTCCATGCTTGCCCCCTTGTCCGCACGAGCTGGCCGCGCTGCTGATTGTCAGGGGGGAGACTACCGCTAAGCGGACGGTTGTCCAGTCAGCTCGATCACCGTGGCGACATCCCACAGACCATAGCCGTTGAATTGCGTACTCATGGCCGAAGAATAGGCCCCCAGACCGGGAAACAGCACATAGTCGCCCGTCGCACAGTCGTCAGGAAGGGGCAGACCATCCGGCAACCGGTCAAGACTGTCACAGGTTGGTCCGAACACCACCCGGGGCCGGCGCGGCCCGGTGCGGCGGGAGCCGTCCGGGGCGACCACCTCGACACGGCCTGGCAAGCCCATGTCACGGATGTCGACCAGCCCGCCATAGATGCCATCGTTCAAAAAGACCACGCCGCCGTTCTGGCGCAGGCCCTTGACCCGGGCCGCGAGGGTGAAGCATTCCGACACCATCGCCCGTCCCGGCTCGCAGATCAGCTGTGGACCGTCGGCACCGAACGCCTCCTGCGCCGCTGCGCCGATGGCGCCGAAAACCCGTTCGAGATCAGGTGCGACGCCATCGCGGTTGGCGGCAAAACCGCCACCCACGTTCAACCGGGCGATGCTGACCCCGGCGGCATCGACGATCTTGCGGGCAACATGGATATACTCGACCCAAGCCGCCTCGTCCTCGCATTGGGTGCCGGGATGGAAGCACAGTGCCGACCGCCAACCGCGGGCTGCGACCGCCTTCAACAGCTCGACGGCCTCGTCGGCACCAGCCCCGAACTTGCTGCCGAAATCATAGGCGGCCCCTGCCACCGGAAGGGCAAACCGTACCGCGATTTCACAGCTGCGCGGCACCGCGTCAAGCTTGTCCAGCTCGCTCAGCTCATCCACTGACCAACTGGCCACACCATGGCGGATCCCGGCTGCGATCTCGGCCTCGGAGCGCACCGGGTTGTTGTAATGCATCACCGCATCCGCACTGGCCCCGCGCACCGCTTCCATCTCGGCAGGTGACGCAACATCAAAGGCAGTCACGCCCGCCGCGACCAGGTTCGACAAGACCGCCGGATGCGGATTGGCCTTGACCGCGTAGGTCACCAGACCGGGAAAGCCCCGCTGGAACCGTCCCGCAACCTCATGCAGGACACGCGGTGAGAAATACAGGATCGGGTGATCCGGCGCCGTGCGGGCCAGGTGCGTTTCCGGAGAGAGCCAAAGCGGAGGAATGTGCTGCATCAATGTAAACCTCTGTGTGTTGATCTATTTTTGGCAGAATGACCGTCGATTCCTCCCCTCAAACTGACTAAACTGGCGCTCCAGATCGTCAAAATGCAGGCCAAAAATGAAAACTGACGACATCGATCAGCACCTTGTCAGCCTCTTGCGCGAAAACGCCCGCCGTCCGGTATCGGAACTCGCCCGTCAGCTCGGGCTGGCGCGAACCACCGTGCAGGCCCGCCTTGAGCGGCTTGAGAACACTGGCGTCATCACGGGCTATACGCTGCGCACCTCTGCATCGGCACGACCGCCGCTGCAGGCGACCGTGTTGATGTCGATCGAGCCCCGTTCCGGCCCGGAGGTGCTGTCCCGGCTGCGCAGCCTGCCGGGTGTCGAGGTGGTCCACACCACCTCGGGCCGGTTCGATCTGCTGGCGCAGGTTGTCGCCCACAGCACCGCCGAACTGGACGACACCATCGACCGCATTGCCGAGGCGCGCGGGGTACGCTCCTCCGAGAGCCTGATCCATCTTGCCACCAAGCTGGACCGCACCAACGCCTGAAACAGCGCCCGACCGGGTCGCGGTCAAAGAAATACCGCGATCCGCCTTTCCCTTCGCTGTGCCATTGGGTAATTGAACCCCAATTGCATGAGGGATGTAGTGATGGCGATGGAAAAGACATTCAACGCAGCGGAAGCGGAAAGCCGCCTGTACAAAGCCTGGGAAGAAGCGGGCTGTTTCAAGGCCGGGGCCAATGCCAAGCCCGGGGCCTCGACCTATTGCATCATGATCCCGCCGCCGAACGTCACCGGCGTTCTGCACATGGGACATGCCTTCAACAACACCCTGCAGGACATCCTGATCCGCTGGAAGCGCATGCAGGGGTTTGACACCCTGTGGCAGCCCGGCTGCGACCATGCAGGCATCGCGACCCAGATGGTCGTCGAGCGTGAACTGGCCAAGGAGGGCAAGAAGCGCACCGATTTCTCCCGCCCCGACTTCCTCGCCAAGATCTGGGAGTGGAAGGAAAAATCCGGCGGCACCATCGTCGAGCAACTGAAACGTCTTGGCGCCTCCTGCGACTTCGAACGCACCGCCTTCACCATGGCGGGCGCCCATGGCGACACCCGCACCGGCCACGAGAATTCCCCCAACTTCCATGATGCCGTGATCAAGGTCTTCGTGGAGATGTACAACAAGGGTCTGATCTACCGCGGCAAGCGACTGGTCAACTGGGACCCGCATTTCGAGACCGCGATCTCCGACCTCGAGGTCGAGAACATCGAGGTTGCGGGCCACATGTGGCACTTCAAGTACCCGCTGGCAGGCGGCGAGACCTATACCTACGTCGAGAAGGACGAAGACGGCAACGTCATCCTCGAGGAGGAGCGCGACTACATCGCCATCGCCACCACCCGCCCCGAAACCATGCTCGGCGACGGCGCGGTCGCGGTGCATCCTTCGGATGAGCGCTACGCCCCCATCGTCGGCAAACTGGTGGAAATTCCGGTCGGCCCCAAGGAGCACCGCCGTCAGATCCCGATCATCACGGATGAGTACCCCGACAAGGACTTTGGCTCGGGCGCGGTGAAAATCACCGGCGCGCATGACTTCAATGACTACCAGGTCGCCAAGCGCGGCGGTATCCCGATGTACCGCCTGATGGACACCAAGGGCGCAATGCGCGCTGACGGTGCGCCCTATGCCGAGGAGGCCGCCAAGGCCCAGGCCCACGCCAAGGGGGCCGCTTTCACCGAGAACGAGGTGGACGCAATCAACCTCGTGCCCGATCACCTGCGTGGTCTGGACCGTTTCGAGGCCCGCAAGAAGGTGGTTCAGGAGATTACCGACGAAGGTCTTGCGGTCATGCAAACCATCACCAAAATGGTGACGGACGAGGACGGCACCGAGCGTGAAGTCACCGAGACCGTGCCCTTCGTCGAGAACAAGCCGATCATGCAGCCCTTCGGCGACCGCTCCAAGGTTGTGATCGAGCCGATGCTGACCGACCAGTGGTTCGTGGACGCGGAAAAGGTCGTCGGCCCGGCGCTGGATGCGGTGAAGAACGGCGACGTGAAGATCCTGCCCGAAAGCGGCGAGAAGACCTATTACCACTGGCTGGAAAACATCGAGCCCTGGTGCATCTCGCGCCAGCTGTGGTGGGGCCACCAGATCCCGGTCTGGTATATCCCCGGCGAGGAAGACTGGTACCCGATCTGCGCCGCCACCGAGGAAGAGGCGCTGGAAAAAGCGCGCCTGCAATCTCCTGAAGGGACCGAGTTCCGCATCGTGGCCGATCAGCAGGAAGCCATCGAGATTCTGGCCGAACAACGCAAGCTGCTGGACGTCAAAGACGAAGGCGCCATCCGCAGCTTCGAAGGCCCGATGCAGGTGCCGATGTTCCGCGATCCCGACGTGCTGGACACCTGGTTCTCCTCCGGTCTCTGGCCGATCGGCACCCTGGGCTGGCCGGAAGACACGCCGGAGATGCAGAAATACTTCCCGACCTCGACGCTGGTCACCGGTCAGGACATCCTGTTCTTCTGGGTCGCCCGGATGATGATGATGCAGCTGGCGGTGCTGGACGAAAACCTGCCGGTAAAGGACCGCATCCCGTTCGACACCGTCTACCTGCATGGCCTGGTGCGCGATGCCAAGGGCAAGAAGATGTCGAAATCCACCGGCAACGTGGTCGACCCGCTGGAAATCATCGAGGAATACGGCGCCGACGCGCTGCGTTTCACCAATGCGGCCATGGCCTCGCTGGGTGGCGTGCTGAAGCTCGACATGCAGCGTATCGCAGGCTACCGGAACTTTGGCACCAAGCTGTGGAATGCGGTGAACTTTGCCCATTTCAACAAGGTCTATGACGCTGACCGTCAGGCCTATGACATCCCCGATGCCAAGGCCGCCGTGAACCAGTGGATCATCGGCGAGACCGCCAAGGTTCGGGTCGAAGTGGACGAGGCGCTGGAAGCCTTCCGCTTCAATGATGCCGCGCTCAGCCTCTATGCCTTTGTCTGGGGCAAGGTCTGCGACTGGTACATCGAGCTGAGCAAACCGCTGTTCAACTCGGAAGATGAAACCGTGATCGCCGAGACCCGTCAGACGCTGGGCTGGGTGCTGGACCAGTGCATGATCCTCTTGCACCCGATCATGCCGTTCATCACCGAAGAGCTGTGGGGCAACACCGCCAAGCGCGACAACATGCTGGTTCATCAGGACTGGCCGACCTATGGCACCGAACTGGTCAACGCCGAGGCCGATGCCGAGATGAACTGGGTCATCACCGCGATCGAGAATATCCGCTCGACCCGGGCGCAGATGCATGTACCGGCAGGCGCCAAGATCCCGATGGTGGTCACCGAGTTCTCCGACCAGGCCCGCGCGGCCTGGGAAAAGAACGAGGCGATGATCCAGAAGCTCGCCCGCATCACCACCCTGGAACAGGTTGATAGCTTCCCCAAGGGCTGCGCGGCCGTGTCGGCCCCCGGTGCCTCCTTTGGCCTGCCGTTGGCCGATGTGATCGACGTCGATGCGGAAAAGGCGCGACTGGAGAAGACACTGGGCAAACTTGCCAAGGAGCTGGGCGGATTACGCGGGCGTCTCAACAACCCCAAATTCGCCGCGTCCGCTCCCGAGGAGGTGGTGGCCGAAGCCCGCGCCAACCTCGCGGCGCGCGAGGAGGAAGAAGCCAAGGTCAAGGAAGCGCTTGCACGGCTGGCCGAGATCGGCTGACCAGCTCACCCACCTGAAACGCGACACACCCGCAGGTCTGACCTGCGGGTGTTTTGCTTTGTAATTCAAGCGCCTGCTTTGTATCCGCTGGCACAGACCGGGTGAAATTCCCCGCAAAGCCCCCATTGTCTTTGCCGCGGAATTGTTTCAGCGTGCTTGCAATCTGGACACTTCCTAGGAGACCCTCGCTCATGCCCAAAGGATACTGGGTTGCCCATGTCGACGTCGAGGACATGGACCGCTACAAGGACTACGTCAGCGCCAATGCCAAACCCTTCGCGGACTACGGCGCCCGCTTCCTGGTGCGGGGTGGCCAAAAGGAAGTGCGTGAGGGCCAGATGCGGGCACGCACGGTGGTGATTGAATTCAAGGATTTCGCAACCGCCAAAGCGTGTTATGATTCCGTTGCCTATCAGGACGCCAAAGCCTTGCGCGACCCGGTGTCCAGGGGTGACATGGAAATTATCGAAGGCTACGACGGCTGACACCGCTGCCTCATCTGCACGCGCACACCGAGGATCCCGCATGCCCCTGCTCAAGAAATTCTTTCAGGCCTTCCGCCCTGCCGAACCGCCCGCCCTGCCCGACCCCGATGTGGAGCTGGCACTGGGCGCGCTTCTGGTCCGGGTGGCGCAATCGGACCGGGACTATCAGCTGGAGGAGATCAGCCTGATCGACCGAATCCTGGCCCGCCTTTACCAGCACAACGCGATCGAGGCCGCCAAGGTGCGTGCGACCTGCGAAAAACTGCACGCCGCGGCCCCGGAAACCGACACCTTCGGTCGCCTGATCCGCGAGACGACCGGGCTGGAGGAACGGATGGCCGCGCTCGACGCGCTCTGGGAGGTGGTGTTGGCTGACGGCAATGCGCATGAAGGCGAGGTGAAGATCGTCGAGGAGGCCCGCAGCGCCATGGGCCTGTCCTACGCTGACAGTCAGGCGGCCCGCGCCCGCGCCGAGGAAAAACTCGCCCGACCGGCAGGAGACCACTGATGTTCAAGGACCTGTTGCGCCGTTTGCTGGATCCCGCGCCCAAGCAGTTGGACGACGAGGGGGCCCGGCTGGCCTTGACCGCCCTCCTGGTCCGGATCGCGCGGTCTGACCACAATTATTCCGAGGTCGAGAAGGATCGCATCGACCGCATCCTCGGCACCCGCTACGGCCTGGACACCGGCGGTGCGCTGATCCTGCGCGAACAGGCAGAGGCGCTCGAAGCCGAGGCGCCCGATACTGTCCGTTTCACCCGCGCCATCAAGGATGCCGTGGCCTATGAGGACCGTATCGCGGTGATCGAGGCGCTGTGGCAGGTGGCACTGGCCGACGGTCAGCGGGATGTCAACGAGGACGCGCTGCTGCGGCTGTCCGCCAGCCTGCTCGGTGTCAGCGACATGGAAAGCGCGCGCGCACGCCAACGCGCGGAGGCGGCGCTGTGATCGCATACCTGGGCATGTATGATCGCCCCGAAACCGCTGCCGCCAACGACCGCCTGTGGGCCCTCATTCGCGCACACTTGGGGTCCGGCCCCGAGCAGCTGACTCGTGAGACGGATGGCGATCCCTGGCGGATCTGGACTTCGCCGCAACTGTTGCTTGCACAGACCTGCGGCTGCCCCTACCGCACGCGGCTCTATGGCGAGGTGGAACTCGTCGCCACGCCCGACCACGGTTTGCCCGGCTGCGCCCCCGGGTTCTACAACAGCGTGTTTGTCGCAAGGGCGGAGCGCAGCGGTCAACCGATCAGCGCGTTTGACGGCGCCACCTTCGCCTATAACGACGGGCTGTCGCAATCGGGGTGGGCCGCGCCAATGATCCACCTGCACGACCGCGGTCTCCTGCCCGGAGCCTTGCTGGCCACCGGCGGGCATCAGCAATCCGCCAAGGCCGTGGCCGAGGGCCGCGCCGACTTTGCCGCGCTGGACGTGGTCAGCTGGCAGATCATCCGGGAGCATGACGCCTTTGCCGCGTCGCTCTGCGAGATCGACCATACCGCACCATCGCCGGCGCTCCCCTATATCACGGCCGTGGGCACGAACCCGAATCCGCTGTTTTCCGCGCTGGAATCAGCCATCGCGGAGCTCGGAGAGGCGGACCGCCAGACCCTGCGCCTGCAGGGTCTCGTCCGGTTCACGCCAAGCGATTACCTTGCGGTTCCCACGCCACCCGGCCCTGTGCTGACCGAACAGCGCATCCGTCAAGGCAGCCGGGCGTAACGTCATCTCCGTTTTGCGCGCTCCGAAGCTCCAATTCGCCAGCTGATCCGCCAGATCTGCGGTTTGAACATTGCAATCAGGCTTTTTTTCGGTCCAATAAGAACGAATTTCCATTCACAGGGACAGACACGCCTTGACCGATACTTCGCCCGTTCTGCAAATCCGCGACCTCCATAAATCCTATGGTGAGCTGGAGGTGATCAAAGGTGTGGACATCACCGCTCGCAAGGGGGACGTGGTTTCTCTGATCGGGTCCTCCGGCTCTGGCAAGTCCACACTCCTGCGTTGTTGCAACCTGCTGGAGGACAGCCAGCAAGGCGACATCCTGTTCAAGGGCGAGCCGATCACCTGGACCGGCAGCGGCCTCGCACGGCGCCCCGCCGATTCCAAGCAAGTGCTGCGGATTCGCACGAATCTCAGCATGGTGTTCCAACAGTTCAACCTGTGGGCGCACATGACGATCCTGCAAAACGTGATGGAAGCCCCTGTCACCGTTTTGGGTCGGGACCGCGCCGAGGTCGAGGAAAAGGCCCGGCACTACCTGGCCAAAGTGGGTATCGGCGACAAATGCGACGCCTATCCGGCGCAGCTGTCCGGTGGCCAGCAGCAGCGGGCGGCCATCGCCCGGGCCCTGTGCATGGAGCCCGAGGCACTTTTGTTCGACGAACCCACCTCCGCGCTCGATCCCGAGCTGGAGCAGGAAGTCGTCAAGGTTATCAAGGATCTTGCTGCCGAAGGGCGCACGATGATGATCGTGACCCACGACATGAAGATGGCGGCTGACGTCTCCAGCCACGTGGTGTTCCTGCACAAGGGGCTGATCGAGGAAGAAGGCACGCCTGACGAAGTGTTTGGCGGAACCCGTTCGGAACGGTTGCGCGGGTTCCTGTCATCGACACGCCACGACCAATAAATTCAAATCAATAACCAACCAAATGGGAGTACTTTCATGAAATCTCTGTTCCTTGGCACCGCCGCCCTGGCGCTGACCGCCACCATGGGCCTGGCCGACACCGTACGCCTGGGCACCGAGGGCGCCTACCCTCCGTACAACTTCCTGAACGACGCGGGTGAAGTCGACGGGTTCGAGCGCGAGCTGGGCGACGAGCTGTGCAAGCGCGCCGAGCTGACCTGCGAATGGGTCACCAACGACTGGGATTCGATCATCCCCAACCTGCTGTCGGGCAACTACGATGCCATCATCGCTGGCATGTCCATCACCGACGAACGCAAGGAAGTCGTGAACTTCACCCAGGGCTACACCCGCCCGTCGCCCTCCGCCTACGCGGCGCTGTCGGATGACGTCGATCTCGAAGGCGGCGTGATCGCGGCCCAGGCTTCGACCATCCAGTCCTCGCATGTGGCCTCCACCGGCGCGACCCTGGTTGAATTCCCGAACCCCGACGAAACCGTCGCGGCCGTGAACGCCGGTGAAGTGGACGCGGTGATGGCCGACAAGGACTTCCTGATCCCGATCGTCAACGAGACCGAGCTGCAGTTTGTCGGCGAAGACGTGTTCCTGGGCGACGGCATCGGCATGGCGTTCCGCCAGTCCGATGACGAGCTGCGCAACAAATTCGACGCCGCCATCGCCAGCATGAAGGAAGACGGCTCGCTGAACGCGCTGCTGGACAAGTGGGAAATCGAGGGCAAGTTCTAAGCTGCCCACGCATTCCAAATCACGGAAGGGGGGCGTTATTGCCCCCCTTCGCCCCTGACCGGACGCCCTGAGAGGCCCGCGGCGCCACCTGCGGCACGCCGCGCCCCCAGGCCCAGATCATCAAGAGGCCCGCCATTTTCGCCTATTGCCTAGACCCGGCCAGCCTGGAGGGTATCCAGTGGCTGACCTGCTATCTGACCACCGGAAAGCATCTGTCTTTCTACCTGTCCTTCGGCACGGTGTTGCTGCTTCTGGCGGTGACCGCCCCGGCTGCGCTGCTGTTGGGATTTGGCGGGGCCATTGCCGCGCGCTCGCCGCTGCCGCTGCTGTCCTGGCCCGGCAAGGCCTATATCGCGGTGGTCCGCGGTGTGCCCGACATTGCCTTTTTCCTGTTCTTCGTGATCGCGCTGGACCAGGCAATCGAATGGCTGCGACACAAGGTGAAATGCTCTGATTGGGAACAACCGATCCGCCAGGGCAATGACTTCGTCGTCTGCGAAATCGCCAAGATGCCGCTGGGAACCTCGCCGCAGTGGGTTCACGAGGTCTATGGCTTCAGCCTGGCCGTGGTCACCTTCGCGATCGTTTTCGGCGCTTTTGCCGCCAATGTGCTGTTCGGCGCGATGCAGGCCGTGCCGCGCGCGCAGATCGAAACCGCCGAGGCCTATGGGCTGAGCCGTCGCCAGTCCTTCTGGCGCATCCTGGTTCCGCAGATGTGGGTCTATGCCCTGCCCGGCCTGTCCAACCTCTGGATGGTGTTGATCAAGGCGACGCCTCTGCTGTTCCTGCTGGGGGTCGAGGACATCGTCTATTGGGCCCGCGAGCTGGGGGGATCGAAGACGGCCCGGTTCACCGACTATCCGCACCCGGACTGGCGCATGTGGTACTTCCTGGGTCTGCTGGTTTTCTATCTCCTCTTCACCAAGCTGTCCGAAGTGGTTCTGGAGCGTATCAGCACCCGCCTGTCGCGCGGCCAGGCAACCGTTGCAGGTGAGAAGCAAAGGAAAGCGGCATGAGCTGTCTTCAGACAATCCAGGATTACGGCCTGCGCTCGATCGGGTTCGGCGAACGCCTGCTGCCACGCAGTGACTTCACGCTGTGCGACCAGTTCACGCTGATCGGGTCAGGCATGATCTGGAACATCTACTTTGGCACCCTTGCCGTGCTGGCGGGCTTCGTGCTGGCGAACGCACTGGCTGTGGCCAAGGCGTCCGACAACGCGCTGCTGCGCAAACCGGCCGACTGGTTCATCTTCCTGTTCCGCGGCTCGCCGTTGTTCATCCAGTTCTTCTTTGCCTACTTCCTGTTCCTGAACCTCAAAAGCGTCCACCCGGTGTTTGATTCCTTCACCTCGGCGTGGCTGGGCGCGCTGATCGTGCTGTTCCTGAACACCGCCGCCTACTCGGCAGAGATCTTCTACGGCGCCCTGCGGTCCATCCCCAAGGGCGACGTGGAAGCGGCGGATGCCTATGGCATGACCGGCTGGCGGCGTTTCCGGCGGATCACCTTTCCGACCATGATGCGGCTGGCCTGGCCTGCCTATACCAACGAGGCGATCTTCCTGTTCCACGCCACGACGCTGGTGTTCTTCTCGGGCTTTCCTGCCTGGCGGCAGAAGGGCGACGCGCTCTACTACGCCAACTACTTCGCCGACAAGACCTTCAATCCCTTCATTCCCTACCCGATCCTGGCCTTCTATTTCATCCTGCTGACGCTGGTGATCATCGCGGTCTTCGGAATGGTGAACAAACGGCTCAACCGGCATTTGCCGCAGGAAAAGCGGACCAAGACGAAACTTCGGTTCAACCTGATCCGCTGACGTCTCGACCCAGAACACTGAAATGGCTCCCACGGGGGCCACTTTTTTATGCCGATGTGGCTGCAAACGGCACAATGTGCGGCGCCCTCACGGCCCATGTGATTTTTTTGATCAAATTTCTTGGCGAATGAAATTTGCTGCGCTAGGGTTGGCTCAGTGAAATCATGGAGCCTCCAATGGACCTGTCCGCTTTGAAAACCATCCGCATCGCCGCCTGTGACATGAATGGCCAGATGCGCGGCAAGCGCCTGCCTGCTGAGATGGCGGGCAAACTGGCCGAAGGCGCGGCGCGGATGCCGATTTCGACTTTGAACGTCGATCTCTGGGGCCGCGATGTCGAAGACAACCCGCTGGTGTTCGAAACCGGGGATGCCGACGGGGTCATGTTGCCGACCAACCGTGGCGCAGTGCCCATGCCCTGGCTCAACAGCCCCTCGGCGCTGGTGCCGATGGCGATGTACTGGGAGGACGGTAAGCCATTCCTGGGCGATCCGCGGCATGTGCTGGGGGACGTGCTGGCCCGCTACGCCGCGCGCGGCTGGACGGTTGTGGCCGCCACCGAGATGGAGTTCAGCCTGCTGGACGACAGCGGCGCGCAGCCTGCTCCGCCGATCGATCCGCAGACTGGCCGGATACTGGACCAGCAGTCGGTGCTGTCGGTGGCCGAGCTTGACGCCTTTGATGCCTTCTTCACCGATCTCTACGACGGTGCCGAAGCGATGGGCATACCGGCGCAATCCGCCATCTCGGAGGCCGGGCTGGGCCAGTTCGAAATCAACCTGAACCACCAGGAGGCCATGCGCGCCGCCGACGATGCCTGGCTGTTCAAGGCGCTGGTCAAAGGTCTGGCGCGCAAGCATGGTTTCGCCGCGACCTTCATGGCGAAACCCTACGCGGAAGAGGCCGGCAACGGCATGCATGTGCATTTCTCGGTCGAAGACGAGAACGGCAACAACGTGTTTGACGATGGCGGCGAAAAAGGCTCGGACCTGCTGATGCACGCGGTGGCGGGCTGCTTGGCCGCGATGCCCGCCAGTTCGTTGATCTTCGCGCCGCACGGGAACTCCTACGAACGGCTGGTGCCCGGCGCCCACGCCCCGGTCAGCGCCGCTTGGGCCTATGAAAACCGCACCGCCGCCATCCGCATTCCGGGCGGCAGCCCGCGCGCGCGGCGGATCGAACACCGGGTGGCGGGCGGCGACATCAACCCCTACCTGATGCTGGCCACGGTTCTGGGCGCCGCCCTTGCCGGGATTGAGGATGCCATGCAGCCGCCGCCCCCCTCCTCCGGCAATATCTACGAGATGACAGGCCTGCCACAGCTGGCCGCGGACTGGGAGACGGCGATCGACTGGTTCGAGACCGACCCGCTGATCGCCCGTATCCTGCCAGCGCTCGCCATTCAGAACCTGGTGATGACCAAACGCCAGGAGGTCAAAGGCTTTGCCGAACGCCCCCGCGAGACTCATTGGCTGTCCTGGCTCGAGGCCGTATAGATCCACCCCAGGACAGCCGGTTTCGCCGGCTCTTGCCAGGCCTTCACGCCTCGGCTAGGCTAAATTTGATCATATTGGTGACACATGAAAATCGGCATTCTGCAGACCGGCCACTCCCCCGAGGATCTCTATGGCGACTTCGGCGATTACGACGCGATGTTCCGCGATCTCCTGGGCGGCAACGGATTTGAATTCCAGACCTGGGCGGTGGTCGACGGCATCTTTCCCGACGGCCCCGAAGCCGCTGACGGCTGGCTCATCACCGGCTCCAAGCACGGGGCCTACGAAGGCCACCCCTGGATCGCACCGCTGGAAGACCTGATCCGTGCCATAGATGCCCGCAAGCAGCCGCTAGCCGGGATCTGCTTTGGCCATCAGATCATCGCCCAGGCCCTTGGCGGCAAGGTCGAGAAATACACCGGGGGATGGGCCATCGGCCCGGTCACCTACACGGTCGACGGCAAGGATCTGACCTTGAATGCCTGGCACCAGGACCAGGTGGTCGAACTGCCCGAAACCGCCCGCGTGCTGGGCGGCAACAGCTTCTGCCGCAACGGTGTTCTGGCCTATGGCGATCACATCATTTCCTGGCAGCCGCACCCGGAGTTCCCCAGCGCCTTTGTCGGGGGGCTGATCGAAAAACGGGGCCGTGGCGTGGTGCCGGACACGCTGCTCGACGCGGCCGCCTCCAAACTTGATACCCCCGTGGACAACCAGCAAATCGCAACCTTCCTCGCAGAGTTTTACAGGAAAGAGAGGATCTAATGTCAGCTTGGCTCGACGACCTTCCCGAAGCAGCAAAAACCTATCTGGAGGGCCGTCGTCTCGACGAAGTTGAATGCGTTATCTCGGACCTCCCCGGTATCGCCCGGGGCAAGGCGGTACCGGCATCGAAATTCGCGCGGCAGGATTATTTCCACCTGCCCGACAGCATCTTCTACCAGACCATTACCGGCGACTGGGCCGATGCGGCGGATGAGGATGGCTGGATCGAAAAGGACATGACGCTGAAGCCGGACATGTCCACCGCCACCGCCGCACCCTGGACCGGCGACTGGACGCTGCAGGTGATCCACGACGCCTATGACCGCGACGACCAGCCGGTGCCCTTCAGCCCGCGTAACGTGCTGAAACGCGTGGTGCAACTCTACCGCGACCGCGGCTGGGAACCCGTGGTCGCCCCCGAGATGGAATTCTTTCTGGTCGCCCGCAACATCGACCCCGCCCATGGCATCAAGCCGATGATGGGGCGCTCGGGTCGCCCGGCGGCCGCACGCCAGGCCTACTCAATGACCGCAGTGGACGAGTTTGGCCCGGTCATCGACGACATCTATGACTTCGCCGAAGCACAGGGCTTCGAGATCGACGGCATCACCCAGGAAGGCGGCGCCGGTCAGCTCGAAATCAACCTGCGCCATGGCGACCCGGTCAAACTTGCGGACGAGGTGTTCTACTTCAAGCGGCTGATCCGAGAGGCGGCGCTGCGCCACGACTGTTTTGCCACCTTCATGGCCAAGCCGATCGAGGACGAACCCGGCTCCGCCATGCATATTCACCACTCGGTGATCGATATCGAAACCGGCGAGAACATCTTCTCCGGCCCGCAAGGCGGAGAGACCGACGCCTTCTACAACTTCATCGCCGGCTTGCAGAACCACCTGCCCTCGGGTCTGGCGGTGATGGCGCCCTATGTGAACTCCTACCGCCGCTACGTGAAGGATCATGCCGCGCCGATCAACCTGGAATGGGCGCGTGACAATCGCACCACCGGCATCCGCATCCCGCTGTCGAGCCCTGCGGCCCGGCGGGTCGAGAACCGTATCGCCGGCATGGACTGCAACCCTTACCTGGGCATCGCGCTGTCGCTGGCATGCGGTTATCTGGGCCTCACACGGGAAGAACGTCCGCGCAGACAGTTCAAGGGCGACGCTTACGAGGGCGAAGGCGATATTCCCCAGGTGATGGGCCAGGCGCTGGACCTGTTCGACGCGGCCACCGCCCTGCACGAGGTTCTCGGCCCGGAGTTTGCCCGCGTCTATTCCATCGTGAAGCGCACGGAGTACGAGGAATTCCTGCAAGTGATTTCCCCATGGGAGCGCGAGCATCTTCTGCTGAACGTGTAAACCCCCGGCGCTGCGCCCCGGTGCAGCGCCAGCGCATTTGAGTATTTCTGGAAAGATGAAGAGGGGAGCGCTGCGCCCGGCAGGCCGCGGTCGGCCTCCCATATGAGGTGACGCAATGGCTCTGAACCTGCTCTATTCGAATGACCGCAAGGGCGAATACCCGAACAGCTGGTACGCAGCCACCGCCACCCCCTTGCCGCCCTTCCCCCGGCTGCAGGCCGACGTGCGCGCCGATGTCTGCATCGTCGGCGCTGGCTACACCGGCCTGTCGGCAGCCCTACATCTGGCCGATGCGGGCCTGTCGGTGGTGCTGCTGGAAGCTCAGCGCGTCGGCTTTGGCGCCTCGGGGCGCAACGGCGGCCAGCTCGGCAGTGGTCAGCGGATGGAGCAGGACGGGCTGGAAAAGCTGGTCGGCGAAGACGATGCGCAAAAGCTGTGGTCGCTGGCCGAGGACGCCAAGGACCTCGTGAAATCGCTGATCGCCCGGCATGGCATCGAATGCCACCTGAAGCCGGGCGTGAGCCACGCCTGCTTCTCCGCGGGCGAAGTACGCCACGAACACGCTTATGCCGAACATCTGTACAAGCGTTACGGCTATGACCAGATCGAGCTGCTGGACCGCGACGGCATGCAGGCGCTCTGCCCCTCGCCCGCCTACGTTGGCGGCACCCTGGACATGGGCGCTGGCCACCTGCATCCGCTGGCCTATGCGCTGGGGCTCGCCCGCGCCGCGGATCGGGCCGGGGCGAAGATCCACGAAGGCAGCGAGGTCCTCGACATCGAAGAAGGTCCCACCCTGCGTGTCAGGACCGCGGGCGGCACCGTGACAGCGGATCACCTGATCCTCGCCTGCAATGGCTACCTCGGAGGGCTCAATGGCCAAGTTGCCGCGCGGGTGATGCCGATCAACAATTTCATCGTCGCCACCAAGCCCCTGGGCGATGACGCCGCGCGCGTGCTGACTCGCGACGTGGCGGTGGCGGACACCAAGTTCGTGGTGAATTACTTCCGCCTCAGCCACGACAAACGGCTGCTGTTCGGCGGCGGCGAGAGCTACGGCTATCGCTTCCCGGCCGATATTGCCGCAACCGTCCGCAAACCGATGGCGGAGATTTTTCCGCATCTGAAGGATGTTCAGGTGGATTACGCCTGGGGCGGCACCCTGGGCATTACCATGAAACGCATGCCCTATCTTGCGCGGCTGGCGCCGAATGTGCTGACCGCCTCGGGCTATTCGGGCCATGGCGTCGGCACCGCCACCCATGCAGGCCAGCTGATGGCCAGGGCGGTGCAGGGCCAGGCCGAAGGCTTTGACACGCTCGCACGCGTTCCGGCGCCGCGGTTTCCCGGCGGGCCGGGAATGCGCACGCCCCTGCTGGCACTGGCAATGACCTGGTTTGCCCTGCGCGATCGCATCGGGGTCTGAACCAGCGGAACTCCGCGACCTTGCGCAACACTTTTGTGAAAAAAGCCCGGTGGCGCAGGTTTCCGCCAAGGGAGCTCTTGGCAGGCGCGCATCTTAGTTTTAGATTTGCCACAGAAATTATTCAGGATTTTGAAATATGGCCCAGCCGCCCAACGTGCATGACGCTGAACCCATTCCCGCAGCTGCCCGCGAAGCCATCGACGCGCTGATGCAGTCGGGCGACCTGTTCCGCTATACCGCGCCGGAAAACGCGCCGGTCACGTTGCTGGAGCAGGAATATGCAGCGCTTCTGGGCAGCAAATACGCGCTGGCGGTTTCTTCCTGCTCGGCGGCGCTGTTCCTGTCGCTGAAGGCGCTTGGCCTGCCCCGCGACGCCCGCGTCCTGATCCCCGCCTTCACCTTTGCCGCGGTGCCCTCCTCGGTGGTGCATGCGGATTGCGTGCCGGTGCTGTGCGAGGTTGGCGACAACTACCGTATCGACATGGCGGATTTCGCGTCCAAGCTGGACAGCGTGCAGGCGGTAATCATCAGCCACATGCGCGGCCATACCTCTGACATGGATGCGATCATGGCGCTGTGCGATGCCCGCGGCATCCCGGTGGTGGAGGATGCCGCCCATTCGCTGGGCACCACCTGGAACGGGCAGAACATCGGCACCCTGGGCAAGGTCGGCTGCTTCTCTTTCCAATCCTACAAGATGGTGAACGCGGGCGAAGGCGGCATCCTGATCACCGATGATGCGGACCTGATCGCCCGCGCCGTCATCATGTCCGGCGCTTACGAGCACAACTGGAAGAAACACAAGGGACCGCGCGGTGAAAATGCGCCGGACCTGGAACAGGCTTTTGCCAAATGGCAGAACCAGCTGCCGCTGTATAACCTGCGGATGAGCAACCTCTCCGCCGCGGTGATCCGCCCGCAACTGCCTGAGCTGGCCCGGCGGGTCCGCGACGGGCTGAAGAACCACGACTATGTCGCCGAGCGGCTGAACGCCTCGCCGTTCTTTGACGTGCCCGCGCCACTGACACCCGAGCGGCGCGCACCGGACTCCATCCAGTTCAACCTTGTCGGCCTCACCGAAGAGCAGATCTGCGCTTTCGCATCTGCAGCCGACGCAAAAGGTGTGAAGGTCCAGGTGTTCGGACTGTCGCAGGACAATGCCCGCGCCTTCTGGAACTGGCAGTTCCTGCGCGACATTCCCGAACTGCCGAAAACCCGTGCGATGCTGATGAAAGCTTGCGACGTGCGCCTGCCGGTGCGCCTCAGCCGCGAAGAACTCGACGTGATCGCGGACATTCTGCTGGCCGCCGCCGACGAAACCATGGGCAAGGCCGCCGCCTGACGCCAGAGCGGCTGGCCGGTCTCAGCCGGACAACGCCCTTCTGCATAGAAAAAGCGTGGCACCGCGTTAGCGGTGCCACGCCCAACTGTGGGTGTCATTCATCTGAATGGCGCAAAACAGGCGGGAGCGCCGCCCGGATCATTTCATCTTTGACAGTTTTTCCTGTAGCGCGGCCAGCTGCTTCTTGATCTCGTCCAGATCCTCGCCGCTGTCACTCGTGGCTTCCTCGCGGCTGCCGCCTGGCCAGCCCTGGCCGCCAAAGCCACCGGTCATCGCCTTCAGAAACGCTTGCTGCTGCGCCTTGAGCGCCTCGAACCCCGGCATCTGCGCCATCGGATTCATGGCATTCATGTTCTCCATCATCTGCGACTGGCTTTCGCGCAGCATCTCGAAGGACGTCTGCAGGAACTGTGGCATCACCCCACCGCCCGGCACCATGTAGCTGCGCACCAGGTCGTTCAGCACGTTGACCGGCAGCACGTTTTCACCGCGGCTTTCGTGTTCCGCGATGATTTGCAGCAAATACTGCCGTGTCAGGTCATCGCCGGTCTTCAGATCGACGATCTGCACCTCGCGGCCGTCGCGAATGAACCCGGCAATATCCTCCAGAGTGACATAGTCGCTGGTCTCGGTGTTGTACAACCGGCGACTGGCGTACCGTTTGATCAGCAGCGGTTTTTCCTGTTCTGCCATCTACTTCCTCCCCGGTCATGACGCATTGCAGCAAAGCCTATGCCACTGCAGAACAAAAGGGAAGCCTTCGTGCAACCGGCGCACCATCCCTGCCCGCCCGCGCCGCGCAGCTGGATCGGCGGCGCTTGACCTGAAGTGAGCTTCAGCTTTTACAGATCATTCCGGAACAGATTCGACAGCAGGAGATTTCCGGACATGAAAATTTTAATCCTCGGCGGCACCGGTACCATCGGCACCGCCGTCACGCGGGAGCTGTGCCGCCACGGCCACGAAGTGACCGGCCTCAGCCGCTCCAACGCCTCCGACCGCACCCTGCGCGCCATCGGCGCGCAACCGCTGCGCGGCGATCTGCGCCAGCCGGGCCTCTGGGCGCGGCAGGTGCAATCGGTGGACGCCGTGATCCAGCTGGCCGCCACCTTCGACACGGATATGGGGACTGTGGACCGCGCCGCGATGGCCGCCGTCCTGCGACAGGCAGCCTTGCGTCCCGAACCGCTGCGGCTGCTATATACCGGCGGTTGTTGGCTCTATGGGGCAACAGGCCCACGCGTGGCCGATAAAACCAGCCCGCTGCACCCGATCAAATCCTTTGCCTGGATGCAGCAAAACGCAGCCCGGATCCTGGCCGCCCCGGCGGTCTCGGCGGCGGTGATCCACCCGGCCATGGTCTATCATCAAGGCGGCGGCGCCTTTGCAGATTTTCTGGCCGCCGCCCGCGCGCAGCAACCGTTCGAGATCTGGGGCAGCATCCGCACGCGCTGGCCGCTGGTGCAGCGCGATGATCTGGCGCGCGCCTATCGGCTTCTGCTCGAGCGGCCAGACCTGACCGGCCATTTCAACGCCAGTGCCGAGGCCGGGGTGCCAGTGGCCGCGGTCACCGAGGAAATCGCGCGACGTCACGGCCACCCCGGCGACTATGTGGTGCGCTCGCTCAAACATGTGCTGTTCACCCATGGCGATTGGGCCGAAGGTCCGACACTGGACCAGCAGATGACCTCCGACAAGCTGCGACGGTTGACCGGCTGGCAGCCCCGGCTGCCCGACTTCCGCGCCGCCGCGTTTTAGCCATTGGCTGGACCGCACCGCGCCGCATGGCCCGCAAACGGCAAAAAGGCAGGCCGTCAGGCCTGCCTTTTCTCACGGTGTGGTACCTAAGGGAGGAGAGCCGGTACCAGCCCGTGTACGTCCTTGTTGTCAGCAGCGGCTTACTTGGCAGCAGCCGATGCTTTTTTCGCGGCGGTGGTCACCTCGGCGGTGGCCTTCTTGACCGCGGCGGAGGCTTCTTCGGAGATATCCTTGCCAGCCGCCATCATCAGCTCAACCGTGTCCATCTGGACCTTCTTTGCCACTTCGGCAAAGGCTGCCAGGTTTTCAGCAGCCACTTCGGCGGAAGCCGAAGCAAAGTCGGTTGCCGACTTGGCATAGTCAGCCGGGTCTTCCTTGACCTTGGCGACGTCGCTCAGCTTGGCCAGGGTTTCCTTGGTCCACTTGTTGGAGATCTCGGCAGATTTGCCGGCCGCGTCCAACGCAACAGCGGACAGTTTTTCGTTCAGGGCAGCAGTGTTCTTGAACATGTCTTCCATCGCCTTGGTGTCGACGGGGAATGCGCCCATGAAGTCTTTCATCATCGCGGTGAAATCTTGGGTCTTTGCCATAGTTCTAATTCCTCAGAAAGCTGCGGCAGGACCATCCTGCGCTCTTCAGCATGACCTGAATATCGTTTCTGCAACGCAGCATTTCAAGATTTTTCTTGCTGCGCTGCAGAAAAAAATCGCAAATCCGGGCAAATCAACGGTTTGCCTTGACCCTTACATAGGTCCCCGGCGCCGGTGCCAAGGGTTCAAGGCCCGACTCACCCACCTCACGGGCGGGCACCTGCTTGCCGGACCGGGGCTTCAGCCAGGCTTGCCAGCGGGGCCACCAGGAGCCCTCGTGGAACTCCGCGCCCGCCATCCAGGCATCGCTGTCCCCTTTCAGATCCGGGTTGGTGTAATGGCCGTACTTCTTTTTACTGGGCGGATTGACGATGCCCGCGATATGCCCGGATTGCGACACGACGAAGGTCTTGCTGCGCGATCCCATCTGCTGCACGCCACGATAGCAGTCCTTCCACCGCGCGATATGGTCGGTCTCGCAGGTGATGGCCATCAAGGGAACCTCCACGTCACGCAGGCGCAAGCGATGGCCCAGCAGCTCGAAACCGTCACCGGCGAATTCGTTGCGCTGACACAGGCCGCGCAGGTACTGCATCGCCATGCGCCCCGGCAGGTTGGCGCCATCGCCATTCCAGTACAAGAGGTCAAAGGCGGGCGGCGTCTCCCCCATCATGTAGCTTTTCACCGCAGGTCCATAGATCAGGTCCTTGGAGCGCAGGAAGGACATCGTACGCCCGATCACCCAGGACCGCAGCAGCCCGTCCTCGGCCACCTGCGCCTCGATCCCATCAACGAAATCATCCTGCAGGAAGGGGGTAAATTCGCCCTGATCCCCGAAATCCGTGAGCGTGGTGAAGAAGGTTGCCGATTTCACCGATTTGTCGCCGCGCTGTTTCAGCAGCGACAGCGTCAGCGCCAGCGTGGTCCCCGCGATGCAATATCCCACCGCGTTCACCTGGCTGACGCCACAGATCTCCTTGGCCGTCTCGATGGCGGTCAGGAACCCCTCCTGGATGTAATCCTCCATGCCGATCTCGGCATGGCTTTCATCCGCGTTGACCCAGGAGACGACGAACAAGGTATAGCCCTGGTCCACCACCCACTTGATCAGGCTGTTCTGCTCCTTCAGATCGAGGATGTAATACTTGTTGATCCATGGCGGGAACAGCACGATCGGCGTTTCATGCACCGTTTCGGTGGTGGGCGTGTACTGGATCAGCTCCATCAGGCGGTTGCGATAGGTCACTTCACCCGGGGTGGTCGCGATATTGCCCCCCAGCTCAAAGGCGCTTTCATCCGCCAGCCGGACCACCAGCTCGCCATTGTTGGCCTCAAGATCCGAGACCAGGTTTTCCAGCCCGTCAATGAGCGACTGGCCCTCCGTTTCCACCGCCCGCTCCAGCGCGTCCGGGTTGGTCGGCAGAAAATTGGTGGGCGCCATCATCTCGATGATCTGGTCGGCGAAATACGCAAGACGCTTCTTGTCGGTCTCCTCCAGTTCCACCGCTTCCTGCACCGCATTGCGGATGGTTTCCGCGTTGGTCAGATACTGCTGCTTGACGAAGTGGAAGTAGGGGTTGTTGTCCCACAGGGGGTTGGCGAAACGGCGATCCCTGTCGTTGTCCTGCGCCTCACTGCCCTCCGGCGGGGCCGTCAATGCCTGCTGGGCTTCGGCAAAATTCAGCACAGATTTTCCCCAAAAGGCGATCTGCTGCTCCAGAAGCTTGGCGGGATTTTGCATGATCTGCGACCAGTAGGCGGTTGCTGCACGTGCATAAAGCTCCTGATTCGGACCGTCGAGCGCTGGGTTGTGCGGCACCTTCTGCGCCATGACATCGGCCAGCCGCTTGCTTAACTCCTCCACGCGGGCCATGTTTTTCGCAAGCTTTTCAATGCTCTCGGAATTGGCTGCCTTGGATAATCCGTCACCAGTTGTCATATAAAAGAATCCCTCATAGGCTTTCTGCTATGCAGAATAAGCATCTGCACTTCTTGGGGCAAAGCGGCGAAAGGTCCGGTGTTCCGAAGTGTCCAGATCCCGACGCCAGGGCAGAGCCGAAGGAGCCCCGCATGCGCTACATGATGACCTACGACCTGATGGAAACGGTCCGGAACACCAACCAATGGCTGGGCGCTACCGCCCTCTCCATGGCATCGTACCCGGTCTTCTCCGCCTTGCCAAATCCGGCCCTCAGCTGGATGGCCGCCTGGGGCGAGGTGACCGAGCGGACCTACCAACGCATGGTCGTGAAACCCGATTGGGGTATCCGCACCTTCACCTGCGAGGACGGCAAGGACCATCTGGTCGACATCGTCACCGTTGTTGAACGCCCGTTCGGCGACCTCATCCATTTCAAGGTCAACGACCGCGAGGAACAGCCGCGCAAGGTGCTGCTTGTTGCCCCGATGTCCGGCCATTACGCCACCCTCCTGCGCTCCACCGTGCAAAGCCTGATCGTCAATTGTGAAGTCTACGTGACGGACTGGCACAATGCCCGCGATATTCCTGTTTCCGCAGGAAAATTCGACGTCGAGGACTATACGCTCTACCTTGCCGACTTCATGCGGGAGCTGGGTCCCGACTGCCACGTGGTGGCGGTCTGCCAACCGGCGCCGCTGACCCTTGCCGCCACCGCCTACCTGGCGGAACAGGACCCCAAGGCGCAGCCCAGCTCGCTGACGCTGATCGGCGGCCCGGTGGATCCCGACGCAACCCCCACCGAAGTCACCGATTTCGGCCGCCGGGTGACCATGGGCCAGCTTGAGGAAACCATGATCCAGCGGGTCGGCTTCAAGTACAAGGGCGTCGGCCGCAAGGTCTATCCCGGACTTCTGCAACTGGCCTCCTTCATGTCGATGAACGGTGAGCGTCACTCCAAGGCGTTCATGGACCAGATCCAGCGCGTATCGCGCGGCGAGGCGTCGGACCACGATGCCCACAACCGGTTTTACGACGAGTATCTCGCCGTCATGGACATGACGGCCGAGTTCTACCTGTCGACGGTCGAACGGATCTTCAAGAACCGCGAGATCGCCCGCAACGAATTTGTCGTCGCCGGTCACAAGATCGACATCGGCAAGATCACCGATGTGGCCGTGAAAACCGTCGAAGGCGCCAATGATGACATCTCGGCGCCCGGCCAGTGCATCGCGGCTCTCGATCTCTGCACCGGACTGCCCGAAAGCAAGAAGGCCAGCCATGTTGAGCCCGGCGCGGGCCATTACGGCATCTTCGCGGGCCGCAGCTGGCGCGACAACATCCGGCCGTTGGTGATTGATTTCATGAACGAAAACAGCCGCCGCCCGGTCGCGAAGAACACCTCGCGCAAACCCGCGCGCAAACCCACTCCGGCCTGATCGAATGGCAGGGCCACAGGCATTCGCCTGCACCTGCGGCGCACTGCGGGGGGAGGTCTCGGAGGCCGGGATCAAGACCGGCCTGCGGCTGGTCTGCCACTGCGCCGACTGTCGCGCCAACGAGCTGTACCACGGTCAGCCCGACCCGGCACCGGACCCGGTGGAGCTGTTCCAGCTGGCCCCTGACAGCATCACCATCTCCCACGGCGCAGAGCATCTGCGGGCCATCCGGCTGGGGCCGCGCGGCCCGTTGCGCTGGTATGCCGCCTGCTGCGGCACGCCCTTTGCCAACACGCTCGCCCGGCCCGGCCTGCCCTTTGCGGGGATGCGCGCCGATCTGTTTCAGGACAAAGCCGCTCTGGGCAAGATCCGCGCCCGGGCCTTCATACCGTCCACCGTGCCCGGCAAGCCCCCCAGGACGAAGGGCGGCGGTGCGATGGCCTGGGGCATTCTCAGCCGCATGATCGCGTCGCGCCTCTCGGGGCGCTGGAAGGAGACACCCTTTTTCGACGCGGTCACCGGTCGCCCCGTGGCCGAGCCGGAATTGATCAGCAAGTCACGCCGCGCCGCGCTCTACCCGTAGGCACCGGCGGCACCGGCCCCGGAGTGCGCGTCAGACACGATCACCGGACGCGGCATCTCGGCACGGTTCGGCATCGCCAGCCAATGCAGCAAGGCCCGGTTCACCACCGCCGGCTGCTCCAGCAGTGGCAGATGCCCGGCATTCTCGACCACCTCCAGCCGGCCCTGCGGCATCATCTGCGCCAGCAGCTCGTGCTTGCATACCGGCGCCAGCGGATCTTCGGCACCGCACAGCGCCAGGGCAGGCACGTGGATCCGCCGCAAAACCGCCTGCTGATCCGGGCGCCGCTGCATCAGCCGCGCCTGCGTCACGAACAGTTCCGGCCCCAGCGCCTGCGCCATCTGCAGCCACCGGTCATGGATCTCCTGCCGCCGCGGTCCCGGTGCCAGCGCCTCCAACGGCATGAGCGCGGGCAGCACGTCCGCCAGTCGCCCCGCCCGGGCCGCCACGATCTGCGGTTCGCGATCCGCGGCCTGCAACGGGGTATCTGCCAACGGGCTGACGGCCATGAGACACAGCCGGCTGATCCGCTGCGGCGCACGCCGGATCAGCTCCAGCGCCACAACGCCCCCCATGCCATAGCCGACCAGCGCAAACCGTGGCGGCAAGTGGCCAAGCATCTGCTCGGCGATCTCCGCCACCGTGCTGCCGCCCGCCAATGGCAGGACCATCACCGGCATGCTGCCCGAAAAGGTTCGGATCTGTTCCTCGAAAATCCGCCCGTCGCACATCATGCCCGGCAACAGAACCAGGGGTTCGCGACACGGCTGCTCTTTTTCAGGCATTTGCTGCCCTCACGGTTTGCCCTCCACCCGTCCTGAAACTGTGCAAGGCGCACCGCATCGGTTCAAGGAAAACCATGACACGGGGAAAACTTTCGTTCCGGCTGCCACCCTGCGGCCACGGTCAATAGCCGTTCCAGCGAAACGCCCCTTCGGGTGACAACGCGGAGAACGGGTTGAAGGCGATTTCCCACAGGTGCCCATCGGGGCTGCGGAAGTAGCCGTGATGCCCGCCCCAGAACACATCCTGCGCCGGTTTCAGGATCTCCGCCCCGGCGGCTTCGGCAGCCGCGAGCAACGCGGCCACCTCCTCCTTGCTGCGGGTGTTGTGGCTCAGGGAAACGGCCCCAGTCCCCAAGGCGTCTTCCGGCAGGCCGATGTCCGCCGCCAAGGCGGCCAAGGGATACAGGCCCAGCGTGTGCGAAATCAGGTCAAAGGCGATGACCCCGTCCGGGCTCTCGGCCCGCCGCCAGCCCAGCGCCTCGTAAAACGCAGCCGCCTTTTCCACATCCGGCACCCCCAGGGTGATCAGGCTGATACGCTGTTCCATCGCCTCTGTCCTCCGCGTCTGCGTTTGTCACGAATGGAAGCCGCCCTCAGGCCGCTCCCAGGACATCCTGCACCGCATCCTCGATCATCTTCAGACAGGCCTCGTCCGAGAAGCGGTGATCGGCATCCTTGACCAGGGTCAACCGCATATCCGGGCAGGTTGCATGATCCATCAGCCGCAGCGCGGTTTCGGTCGACACCGCGGTGTCGGCAGTGCCCTGCAGGCAGCGCACCTTGAACGGCAGGAACAGCGGCGAGCGCAGCACCAGCCGCTTGCGCCCATCTTCGATCATCCGCTTGGAGATGTGATAGGGCTCCATGTAATCACTCGGCAGTTCGACATAGCCGCGGCTGTCCAGCTCGGCCTTCTGGGCGTCACTGAAATTGGCCCAATAGCCATCCTCGGTGAAGTCCGGCGCGGCGGCGATGGTCACCATGCCCTTGATCCGCTCGGGCATCTCCCGCGCCAGCAGCAGCGCCTGCCAGCCGCCCATGGACGATCCCACCGGCACGATTTCGCCCTCGGTCAGCTCTTGAACCGCGGCCAGCGTGTCCTCGTGCCAGTCGCCGATGCAGCCGTCTTCGAACCGGCCCGAGCTTTCGCCGTGGCCGGAATAGTCGAACCGCAGTAACGCCTGACCGCGTGCCTTGGCCCAGGCCTCCAGATGCACCGCCTTGGTGCCTTCCATGTCGGACTTCAACCCGCCGAGGAACACGACACAGGGTCCCTGCCCCTCGGTTTTGTGATAGGCAATCCGGCGTCCCTGCGCGGTCTCCAGAAACTCTGTGGCGGGCATGTCTGTGATCTCCTGTCGTTTTCACCAGATGTGGCACGCTCGCGCCTGCTCGGCAAGCCGCACCACGCATCGCTTGCATGCCCCCTGCAACCCTCCTTATGGTCCGCGCAAAATTGCACAAGGGATCTAGGGCATGTTCAGGATCATCAAGGCCATCGTCATTGCCGCTGTCGCCCTCGCGGTGGCGCTGGCCACCGCCTGGGGCGCCATGGCGCTGTGGTATCGACTGCCCCTGGACGACGTGTGGCGCTGGCTCCTGGCGGGGGGCTTTGCGCTGCTGGGCCTGATGGTGATCCTGACCCTGCGGCGGCGTTCGGCGCTCAGAGGGCTCACTACATTTGCACTGGCACTGGCAGCGGTCATCCTGTGGTGGTCCAGCCTCACCCCGCCCGCCACCGGGAACTGGGCACCGGATGTGGCGCGCCAGGTCACCGGAACCGTCGAAGGCAACCAGCTGACCCTGACCAACGTGCGCAACTTCTCCTGGCAAACGCCCGAGGAGTTTACCGCAGCCTGGGAGACCCGCAGCTATGACCTCGACCGGATCGAAACCGTTGATCTGTTCATGTCCTACTGGGCCGGGCCGCAGATGGCCCATATGATCGTCAGCTTCGGCTTCGAGGGCGGTGAGCATATCGCCTGGTCCGCCGAGGTGCGGCGCAAGGAGGGCGGCGGCTTCTCCCCGATCGCGGATCTGTTCAAATCCAACACCCTGGTGCTGATCGCCGCCGACGAGCGCGACGTGGTGGCAACCCGCACCAACGCACGTGGCGAAAACGTGCAGCTGTTCCGCATCAATGTCAGCCCGGAGACCGCCCGCACCCTGCTGTTGGAATACGTCGATGCCGCCAACACGCTGGCCGCGCAGCCACAGTGGTACAATTCGCTGACCGCCAATTGTTCCTCGGTGGTTATGGGGTTGATCCGCCGCTTTGCCCCGGACGTGCCGCTGGACTGGCGGTTGCTGGCCAACGGCTACCTGCCCGATTACGCATGGGAACAGGGTGTTCTGGACCAGAGCTACAGTGTCGAGGAACTGCGCGCCCTCGGCAGCATCACCCCGATCGCACAGGCCCATGGGGTGACCCCCGACTACTCCGCGGTGATCCGCGACGGGGTGCCCACCCCGACACTCGATAACGTCGGCAGCTGACCGGCGGCCAAGCTGTTATCGCAGCGGGAAAAACACGCCGGGGGGCCACAGGCAGCGCCGCGGCCGTCTTGACACCCTGCGCCTTGCCTGCCAAATCGGGCGGACACCATAACCCGCAACCGGGCGTTCTGTGGGCGCCAAACCGACGAGGAGCAGCCAGCAGCATGGCCCAAGTCTCTCTTACATTCCCCGATGGCAACGCACGATCCTTCGACGCAGGCATCACCCCTGCGCAGGTCGCGTCTTCCATCTCCACCTCGCTGGGTAAAAAAGCGATCTCGGCGACCGTCAATGGTCAGCACTGGGATCTGCAATGGCCGATCGACTCCGACGCCACCATCGCCATCCACACCATGAAGGACGAGGAACAGGCCAACGAGCTGATCCGCCACGATCTCGCCCATATCATGGCCCGTGCGGTGCAGGAAATCTGGCCCGACACCAAGGTCACCATCGGCCCGGTGATCGAGAACGGCTGGTACTACGACTTCGACCGCGAAGAGCCATTTACCCCCGAAGACCTCGGCACCATCGAAAAGAAGATGAAGGAAATCATCAACAAGCGTGATGAGGTCCGCACCGAGGTCTGGGACCGCGACCGCGCGATCCAGTATTACACCGACAACAACGAACCCTACAAGGTCGAGTTGATCGAAAGCATCCCCGGCGACGAGCCGCTGCGCATGTACTGGCACGGCGACTGGCAGGACCTGTGCCGCGGCCCGCACCTGCAGCACACCGGCCAGGTGCCGGGCGATGCCTTCAAGCTGATGTCGATCGCCGGTGCCTACTGGCGCGGCGACAGCAGCCGCGCCATGCTGCAACGGATCTACGGCGTTGCCTTCACCGGCAAGGAGAAGCTGAAGGCCCATCTGACCATGCTGGAAGAGGCCGCCAAGCGCGACCACCGCAAGCTGGGCAAGGAAATGGGCCTGTTCCACATGCAGGAAGAGGCGCCCGGCCAGGTCTTCTGGCACCCCAACGGCTGGCGCATCTACACCACGCTGCAGGACTACATGCGCCGCATGCAGGACCGCGACGGCTACGTCGAGGTCAACACCCCGCAGGTGGTGGACCGCAAGCTGTGGGAAAAATCCGGCCACTGGGACAAGTACCAGGAGAACATGTTCATCGTTGAGGTGGACGAGGACCACGCCCGCGAAAAGGCGGTGAACGCGCTGAAGCCGATGAACTGCCCCTGCCACGTGCAGGTGTTCAACCAGGGCCTCAAATCCTACCGCGACCTGCCGCTGCGGATGGCCGAGTTCGGCTCCTGCGCACGTTACGAGCCCTCGGGCGCGCTGCATGGCATCATGCGGGTGCGCGGCTTTACCCAGGACGATGGTCACATCTTCTGCGCCGAGGACCAGATCACTTCGGAAACCGCCAAGTTCATCGCCTTCCTGTCCAAGGTCTATGCCGACCTCGGCTTCCACAACTGGACCATCAAGCTCTCCACCCGCCCGGAAAAGCGGATCGGCTCGGACGAGACCTGGGACCACATGGAACAGGCGCTCGGCGATGCGTGCAAGGCGGCGGGCTACGACTACGAAGTGCTCGAAGGCGAAGGCGCCTTCTACGGCCCCAAGCTGGAGTTCACCCTGACCGACGCCATCGGGCGCAACTGGCAGTGCGGCACCCTGCAGGTGGACGCCAACCTGCCCGAACGGCTGGAGGCCAGCTTCATCGGCCAGGACGGTGCCAAGCACCGTCCGGTGATGTTGCACCGCGCCTGCCTCGGCTCCTTCGAGCGTTTCATCGGCATCCTGATCGAGGAACACGCCGGCAAGCTGCCGTTCTGGCTGGCACCGCGCCAGGTGGTGGTGGCCTCCATCACCTCCGAGGCGGATGACTACGTCAACGAGGTGGTCGAAACCCTGCGCGCCGCAGGCGTGCGCGCCGAGGCCGACATCCGTAACGAGAAGATCAACTACAAGGTTCGCGAGCACTCCGTGGGCAAGGTGCCGGTCATTCTCGCAGTCGGCCACCGCGAGGTCGAGGAGCGCACCGTCTCGGTCCGCCGCCTCGGCGAAAAGCGCACCAGCGTCGAGAGCCTGGAAAATGTTACAAAGGCGCTGGCGGTCGAAGCCACCCCGCCCGACCTGCTGTAACATTTGCCGCTGCAATTTCGGAAACGGCCCCCTCGCGGGGCCGTTTTTGTGTCACAGACTGCAAATATCGCCGCTTTTCAGCACTTTGGGACCACAGCTCCCCGACAAATCCGTAACGGTTTCTGACGCAGGCGTGAGACACGCCCTCGTGACTTCAACGCGCCGTAGCCACGGGTTAGGGTTCTAGTGTCATCACGACACCGGATGCAGATACCGAAAGGACCTACCAGATGTCGAACACCGCAAAATCCCTGGCCGTTGCCAGCGCCGTCGCCGCTGCGCTGACCGCTGCTTCCACCGTGCCCGCCGCTGCCGCCACCAAGGAAAAATGCTACGGCGTGTCTCTGGCCGGTCAGAACGACTGCGCCGCCGGACCCGGCACCACCTGCGCCGGCACGTCGACCACCGACTACCAGGGCAACGCCTGGACCCTGGTCGATGCAGGCACCTGCGAAAGCATCGACCTGCCCGCCATGGCCGACGGCACCGAGCGCAAGGGCTCGCTGGAGCCGCTGGAACGCGACCTGCCGGCCTAAGCCATTTGACATCAAGGGGCGGGAGCATGGTTTTCCCGCCCTTTTTGCACCCTGACGACGGGGACCCCCATGCGTGACGCCGCCTCACAGACTCACCTGCCCGCCGCACCGGGCATCGGCTACAAGCCGCAGCATTTCACTGCCATCATGCAGGACGCGGGCCGTGTTGCCTGGCTGGAAATCCACGCCGAGAACTACATGGGCGACGGCGGCCGCCCGCTGGCGCAGCTGCGCCACCTGGCCGAGAAGTTCCCGATTTCGGTGCATGGCGTCGGCCTCTCGATCGGTGGTGAGGCCCCGCTGGACCCGGACCACCTCGCTCGGTTGAAGCACCTCGTGGGCTGGCTGAACCCGGCCAGCTTTTCCGAACATCTCGCCTGGTCGACCCACGACAGCCATTTCTACAACGACCTGCTGCCGCTGCCCTATACCGACGCCAGCCTGCAGCGGATCTGCGACCACATCGATCAGCTGCAGGATACCGTCGCCCGGCCGATGCTGCTGGAAAACCCCTCCAGCTATCTGGCCTTTGCCGAAAGCACCTGGTCAGAGCCCGATTTCCTTGCCGAGATCGCCCGCCGCACCGGCTGCGGGCTGCTGCTGGACGTGAACAACGTCTTTGTCTCCGCCACCAACCTCGGCTTCTCGCCGCAGGGCTACATCGACGCCTTCGCGCTGGCGCATGTGGGCGAAATCCACCTCGGCGGCCATGACACCGATGCGGATGAGCACGGCCGCCCGTTGCTGATCGACAGTCACGGCCGCGAGATCGCCGATCCGGTCTGGGCCTTGCTGGACTACACGCTGGCGCGTTCAGGCCCGAGGCCGGTGCTGGTGGAATGGGACAACGACGTGCCGGACTGGCCCGTGCTGGAGGCCGAAGCCGCCCGCGCCGCAGCCGCGCTGGAGCGCATCCCGGCATGAGTGTTTCGCAAGCAGACTTCACCCGCGCCCTGATGGATGCGGGCCAGCAGGTGCCGGACGGGCTGGTGGATCAGCACGGCCAGCCCGCAGGCCGCCGCTTTGACGTCTACCGCAACAATGTCGCCGCCTCGCTGACAGAGGCAATACACACCGCCTTCCCGGTGATCGCCAAACTGCTGGGCAAGCAGAACATGGACGGGCTGGCGGGTCTCTACCTGCGGCAGCACCCGCCCGCCTCGCCGCTGATGATGTTCTACGGCGAAGACTTCCCCGCCTTTCTGGAAGGCATGGAGCAGCTCAGGCACCTCGGCTATCTCGGCGATGTCGCCCGGCTGGAACTGGCCCTGCGCCGCGCCTATCACGCTGCCGATGCCGCCCCCATTGCGCCGGAGGTGCTTGGTCAGCTCGGGGCAGAGGCGCTGATGCGCACGCGACTGCGGCTCGCCCCCGCGGTGCAGGTCCTGCGCTCGCCCTGGCCGGTGCATGCGATCTGGCGCTTCAACACCGAATCCGGCGCGCCCGCGCCGCAGCCGCAAGCGCAGGACGTGCTGATCACCCGCCCGGATTTCGACCCGCTGCCGCAGCTGCTGCCGCCCGGCGGCGCAGCCTGGATCGCGGCGATCCAGGCAGGTGAGACCATCGGCACGGCGCTCGAGGCGGCCGCCGAAGACCAGCAAGATTTTGACCTCGGCGCGACGCTGACCCTGCTGTTGCAGGGCGGCGCGATCACCGGGCTCGACAACAAAGGGTAAGACCATGAACGCATTTGTCACCATTCACGACGCCGTCTTCAGCCAGGTCGAGCGCGCCGGACGCTGGCTGCTGCCGCTGGCTGCGCGGCTGGTCTTTGCCTCGACGCTGCTGCTCTACTTCTGGAATTCCGGCCTGACCAAGCTGGGCGATGGCCTGCTTGGCCTGTTCAGCCCCTCGATCGGCGCCTACAGCCAGATCTTCCCCAAGCAGCTGGAGGCCGCAGGCTATGACGTCTCTCAGTTCGGCCTGCTGCAAAAACTGGTGGTGCTGGCCGGCACCTACGCCGAATTCATCCTGCCTCTGCTGATCGTCCTCGGGCTGGCAACCCGGCTGGCCGCCCTCGGGATGATCGGATTCGTCGTCGTGCAGTCATTGACGGATGTGATCGGCCATGGCGCCACCGACGCCAAGACACTAGGCGCGATGTTCGACCGGTTCCCGGATGCGGTGATCCTCGACCAGCGGCTGTTCTGGCTGTTCCTGCTGGCCTATTTGGTGGTTCGCGGTGGCGGTGCACTGTCGCTGGACGCACTCCTGCGCCGCCGGGTGGCAGCCGTCCCCAGCTGATCCGGATGCCCCATGTGACAGGCGCCCTGCCGCGGCAGCGGTGCCTGCCCTCTGCCCTGCCGCCTCAGCCCAGCCCCAGGGCCGCCTGCACCGATTTGTCCCAGCCTAGGAACAATTCGCCGTCGCGCTCGATCAGCGGCCGTTTCATCAGCGCCGGATGCGCGCGCAGCAGCGCCAGGGGCGCTTCGTTACGCTCCTCTTCGCTCAGCCCGCGCCATGTCGTCGAACGGGTGTTCACCAGTTTGCTGCCGAATTGAGCGTGCGCTGCCTGCAACACCGCATCCGGCACCGCTTCGGCGCGCACATCTAACAGAGAGAAATCTGGCAACTTTTTCAGCGCCTTACGACAGGTGTCACAGTTTTTCAGCCCGTAAATCTTCATAACGCCTCCAAGGCGGTCGACAGAAATCTTCAGAATTGATGGTAGAATTCACCAGTTTTTCTTGATTTTCGCCGGACCCGTGCAAAACTCTAGGTTGTCCAGCCTTGCCTGCGGCCAGTCGTGCCGGGGCGTGGCCGGATGCCCTGGGGATCCCCAAGGCAAGTTGCAAACTAGAAGGAGACACGGGAAATGCCAAGCGGCACCGTGAAGTGGTTCAACACCACCAAAGGGTACGGGTTCATCGAACCTGACGAAGGCGGCAAAGATGTGTTCGTGCATATCTCAGCAGTTGAACGGTCCGGCATGACCGGACTGGCCGACAACATGAAGATCGCTTACGAACTGTCCGAAGGGCGCGACGGCCGCCAGATGGCGGCGGACCTGAAGGCGTTGTGATCCGGTGCAACCGGTTCTGACGGCGCTGGCCGTCTGACCCGTCGCACCCCGGGCCTTTACGACCATGACGATACAGACTGCCTACAGGGATCCTGCCCGACGCAGCAAGCCGGTTCTGGTCTGACGACACGCCAAGTCGCGAGCCCGCCCCAAGCTGACCTCTGCGCCCGGTACCACTTCCGGCCTGGGCGCAGCGGGCTTTCGCAATCGGAAACCTCAGCCGTTCCGCGGCGTCTTGCGCAGATACTCCACCATCATGCAGGCCGGGTCTTCAGCCCGCAGGGGCTGCTCTCCCAACCGGTGCCAGTCCTGCGCGGAGAAGTCCGGGAAATAGGCATCGGCGTCTGCAATCTCCAGGTCCACCTCGGTAATCAGCAAGCGATCCGCCATCGCCAGCATCTCCCGGTAGATCCCCTCTCCGCCGATCCCATAGATCCGACGGTAGCCCTGCGCCTGCGCCGCCGCCACGGCCGCGGTCACCGAGGGCAGCACCGTTTCCGCGGCCTCGGGGTTGGAGGACACGACCAGGTTCAACCGGTTTTTCAAGGGCTTCACCGGCAAACTGTCCCAGGTGTTGCGCCCCATGATGAGCGCACCGCCAAGCGTTTCGCGCTGAAACGCCTTCAGATCCTCCGGCGCGAACCAGGGGATGTCATTGTCCTTGCCAATGGCCCCGTTGCGCGCCCGCGCAGCGATCAGGGTAATCATCTGCTGTCTTCCTTGTTCTATCGACCGGTCGTCTCAGACCGCGACCGGTGCCTTGATGGCGGGGTGAGGGTCGTAATCCACGAACTCGAAATCCTCGTACTTGAAGTCGAAGATCGAGCTGACCTCACGTTTGATGTGCAGCTGCGGCAGCGGTCGCGGTTCACGCGACAACTGCAGTTTCACCTGCTCGACATGGTTGGAATAGATATGCGCATCGCCCATCGTATGCACGAAATCCCCCGGCTCATAGCCGGTGACATGGGCCAGCATCGCCTGCAACAGCGCATAGGACGCGATATTGAACGGCACGCCCAGGAACATGTCGGCCGACCGCTGGTACAGCTGCAAATGCAGTTTGCCGCCGGTGATCCGCACCTGCCACAGCGTATGGCACGGCGGCAATGCCATGTCCGGCACATCAGCCGGGTTCCAGGCACTGACGATCAGGCGCCGACTGTCCGGGCTCTTGCGGATCATCTCGACCAGTTCGGCGATCTGATCGACGCTGCCCGCACGATAGAGCGGCTCATCCCCGGTGGTCCCCGGGAGCGGCTCAAGACGTGGGAAGGCCCGCCATTGGTGGCCATAGACCGGCCCCAGGTCGCCGTTCTCATCCGCCCATTCGTCCCAGATCGAGACGCCGTTGTCCTTCAGGTATCGAATGTTGGTGTCGCCCGACAGGAACCACAAAAGCTCATGCACGATGGAGCGCAGGTGCAGTTTCTTGGTGGTCACCAGCGGAAATCCCTCCGCCAGCGAATACCGCGCCTGCATGCCAAAACAGCTGAGCGTCCCGGTGCCGGTGCGATCATCCGACACCTCTCCGTGCTCCAGGATGTAGCGAAGCTGGTCCAGATATTGCTGCATGGCGGCACCCCGTCGTGACTGCGTTTGCCCTCCCCGCATACCGCCTGTCCGGCGCCACGCCAAGTCAAAAAGTTTCGCGCTTGCGCCAGATGAAACCCACAATATTTACACCCGTACTGTGCCCTGACTACAATATGCAGGTATCCCATCCGCCACGGTTGCGACCTAACGGTTCAGGCTCAATTGACTTTACCAAAGCCGCGCATGATGGTGCGACAAAACGAAAAAGCATATTTTGAGGTACAGGCAGATGAGGCGCTATTGGCTAGGGCTCGCGGCGGCGTCCGCGCTGTCGGCATGCGGCGGCGGCAATCCCTTCTTGGAGGATGACACCACCACGCCGGACCCGGACCCGGGTCTGCAGATCCCCGAGGAACTTGCCGGGGATGTGACAAGCGTCAGCTATGACGCTGCAAACCAGACCCTGACCGTGACCGGTGTCGGGCTGGACTCCACGCCGGTGACCGCCCAGTATACGCGCAACCCCGCACTCGACAGGGTCGGCTACGAAGCTTACACCGTACAGCAAAACGGGCTTACAGAACATTCCACCGCCTACATCCGCCAAAGCGAGGGTGGCTATGCAACCGTGGTGATGACCGGCGGCCAGTTCGGGTATTTCCAGGGCGGCTCCACCTATGGCAGCGACGGCAGTTTCTCCAAGCCCCCGGTCGACACCGGGGACAAGGGCATCGTCAGCTATGCCGGCACGTACGTCGGCCTGTTGAACATCAACGGGGATGGCGGCGACCTGAAACCAGCGCCGCCCGGCAGCGACCCAGCGATCATCCCCGGGCAGGCTGCTGAAGTCACCGGCAACGCGTTCATCAACGCCGACTTTTCCGACATGAGGGTGAAGGGCAGCGTCTACAATCGCACCATTACCGATTCCCCCGGAACTGTGGTCGAGAATCTCGAGTTTGAGCCCACGGCCATCGCCTCGGACGGCTCCTTCACCGGCTCTGTCACCGTGGACAAGGCAGGGGTCGGCGAATATGGCGGTGTCTTCAGCGGTACCGACGCCGCCGCCGTTGCAGGCACCCTGCACGCCACCGGCCATATCGAGGAACTGAACAACGGCTCCGTGCCAATCGAGGAATTCGGCGTCTTCGTTCTGGGCTCCTGCACCGGCCCCTCTGCCGATCCGGCCTGCCCTGCCCCATGACGCGGGCTGCAGCGGCAGCCCTGGCGCTGGCCCTTGCCCTGCCCCTCTCGGCCGCTCGCCTCGCTGCCGAGGCGGTCGAGCCACAGCTGCACCTGTCCCTTGAACAGGGGCAGGCGCTGGCGGCGCACGCGCTGCAAAACGGTGACCCGGCCCTGACCCTCGAACTCTCCCGGGCATTGCTGCAGGCGGACCGCAGGAACCACACGGCCTGGCATCTGCGCGCCGCCGCTTTTGCCCAGACCGGCCAACCCGCCAAGGGCCGCAAGGCCGCCGCCCGCGCCTTCCGCCACGCACCTGATGACGCCAGCCGCTACCAGTTGGCACAGCTGGCCTCGCGACTGGCCTATCAAAGCGGCAGGCCCACGCTGTCGCAATACTGGCTGCGCCGCACCGCCACCTATGCGCCGGACGCCCGCGCCGAACAGCTGATCGCCCGCGACTACAAGACACTGCGCCGGATCAACCCCTGGTCCTTCCGCCTCAGCGGCGGAGTAAAACCTTCGAGCAACGTCAACAACGGCTCCGATGCGGCAACGCTGCAGGTCGACGGGCTGGGCTCGCATCAAAATCGGCTCGGCCCGCGCGCCATCGCGCTGTCGGGGCTGATCGGCACGCTGGATGCGGGCATCAGCCGCCGCCTGGCGCAGAACGCCAACAGCCAGACCATGCTCAGCGCGCGACTGTACGTGCAGCGGGTTGCGCTGTCCTCCAGCGCCAAGGCAAAGGCGCAGGATGCCGCCGCGAGGACCCATACCACAGTGCCGCGCAACGCCGACTTTGGCTCCACCTATGGCGAGCTGACGCTGGCGCATGCCTTTCGCGCAGGCCCCGCCGACAGCGGCGGCAGCGCCCGCGTCGCGCTGACCGCGGCGACCTCCTGGTACGGAGGCGAGCGCAGCTATGATCTGGCCAAGCTCAGCGCATCGCGCAGCTGGGTGCTGTCGCCGCAGATGCGCCTGACCCTCAGCGGCAGCGCCGAGCACCGGATCGCGCCGCAGCGGTTGTCGCTGGATGCAAACGTGCTGGGACTGGGCGCCGCCCTCACCCGCGAGCTGGGCAACGGCGACCGCGTCGATGTCAGCCTTGGCCTGCGGGACACCCGCGCCAAAAGCAAATACTTCGCCAGCCAGACCACCACCCTGCGGCTCGGCTACGCCTTTGACGAACAGGTCGGCCCGGCCCGTGTCAGCACCGGCCTGATCCTTGGCAATTCCGCCTATCCCGATCAAATCGTCTACACCGGCAGCGCCTGGCAACCGGTGCCGGGCGGGCGGACCGACCGATCCGCCTATGCCGACCTCAACCTGTTCTTTGCGGATTACGACTATGCCGGATTTGCGCCGCAGCTGCGCCTGCGCGCGGGCAGGCGGTTTTCGAATCTCAGCAAATACGACAGCAGCGAGTTTTCCGTCTCGCTGGGCATCCAGTCAAAATTCTGATCGTGCCAAGCCTTTGACTGGCCTTCGCCAACAGGGTGGGTAAAGTGCGCAGCGCAACCCAAACAGGAGAGCCTCATGCCCCTCAAGTATCTGCACACCATGGTCCGTGTGAAGGACCTGGAGAAATCCATGGCCTTTTATGAGCTCCTGGGCCTGAAGGAAATCCGCCGAAAGGACTCCGAAGAGGGACGTTTCAGCCTGATCTTCATGGCCGCCCCCGGCCAGGAGGAAACCCCGCTGGAGCTGACCTGGAACTGGGATGGCGACGACGGGCTTCCCAGCGACAGCCGCCATTTCGGCCACCTGGCCTACGGCGTGGACAACATCTACGAGACCTGCCAGCGCCTGATGGACAACGGCGTCACCATCAATCGCCCGCCGCGCGACGGTCACATGGCCTTTGTGCGCTCGCCCGACAACATCTCGATCGAGCTGTTGCAGAACGGCGACCGGCTCGAGCCCGCGGAACCCTGGGCCAGCATGGAAAACACCGGCCACTGGTAAGACGGCCACTGGCAGGACGGGCAAGACATGCCCACCCGCGTCGCCACGCAGGCGGCGCGCCGGAGGCCAGACATGACAATTTCCGCGCAGCCAGCACTGGCTGCCCGGATCAGTCCGCGGCATCAGGGGCGACGCGTGTCACAAGTCGCGGCCCGTATCTCGTCGTGTTGAAAGATGGGGGAAAGGGCGGCCACTTCTGTGACCTTCAACCAAGGTTTTCACAACCTGGTGCCTGACCCTTTTATCCCGTCCGGGACATGGTTTCCCCGCATGTCCCGATGCCGACTCGCGATGTTTCCCGCTTGTGTCGGCTGTCCTCTGCCTGCCAGGAGCAACCCGGCGCGGCAGTCAGTAGATATAGCGGATCTGATCCGACCAGTAGCGCTCGACGCGTTTCAACGACGCGGTGATATCTTCGATCCCTTGCGAGGAGATCACATCCTTGCCTTCCAGCCCCTCAGCATGGCGGGCAAACAGCGCCGACACGATATCGCGAATCTCGCGACCACGCGGCGTCAGACGCACCCGCACCGAGCGACGGTCGATCTCGCAACGCTGATGGTGCATATAGCCCATCTCGACCAGCTTCTTCAGGTTGTAGCTGACATTGCTGCCCTGGTAATAACCGCGGGTTTTCAGTTCCCCGGCCGTGACCTCGTTGTCACCGATGTTGAACAGCAGCAGCGCCTGGACCGCGTTGATCTCCAGCACGCCGACGCGTTCGAATTCATCCTTGATGACATCCAGCAGCAGGCGGTGGAGACGCTCGACAAGGGCCAGCGCCTCCAGATAACCAGTCATGAACCCTTTGCGGTCCGTCTGGTTGATTGGCAGTTCCATACTCATTCGCATCTCCGACTCGAATTTGCTCCTGAGTAAAGATGCCAACAATTTCCCAAAAATCGGTTAAGCCCGAATTTTATTATTTTTGGTAGGTTTGCGCGATCTCCCCCACCAGGTCACGGAATTGTTCCGGGGCGTCAACCTGCCCCGTAACCCATTGATACAAATCCTGATCATTCTCATGCAGCAGGGCTTCATACAGGTCCAGGCGCGGGTCTTCCATTTGCGCCAGATTTGCAGCGGCATACCCCGACAGCAGGATATCCATCTCCTTGATGCCCCGCCGCATGGAGCGCATGTGCAGGCGCTTCAGACGGATTTCGCGGGTCTCGCTCATTCTGCCACTCCCGCGGCGACTTCCCCGCCTGTCGAGGCGCTGGCGGCTTCGGCCGTCTGCAGCAGCGTGCGCAGTTTCTTTTCCAGCCGCGCCGCCCGCTCCGCATTGTTGCGCATCTCGCCGCGCAGCGCCCGAAGCTCGCGCAGGACGCCGGCGAAATCGCCCAGATCCACGTCGCCGCTGGCCGGTTCGCTCATGCCTTCGCCCTCGCCGGTCAACAGCCAGGACATCGACACGTTCAGCACGCCCGCCATCATCGTCAGCTTGTTGGCCCGCGGCTCCGACAGGTCCTGTTCCCAGCCCATCAGCGTCGCCTTCTTGATCCCCAGCCGCCGTGCCAGCTGCGCCTGCGTCATCCCGGCAGCCTCGCGTGCTGCGGCAACCCGGTCCCCGAATGTTGCCGCGTCCGGTCCGTACCAGTCAGTCTCCTGCGCTTCCATCGTCGGATCTCCTATTTGCTCGCTTGATCGCTGTTTAGCGGCACCCTATGACAGTTCTGCAGAACATACAAACCGGGGCCCGTTTCATGTCATTCCTGTCCGATACGCTGTCGCGCGTCAAACCCTCGCCGACCATTGCCATGACCGCCAAGGCGGCCGAGCTGAAGGCCGCCGGACGCGATGTCATCGGCCTGTCCGCAGGGGAACCGGACTTTGACACCCCGCAGAACATCAAGGACGCCGCCGTCGCCGCCATCGCCGCGGGCAAGACGAAATACACCGCCCCCGACGGCATCCCCGAGCTGAAGCAGGCGGTCTGCGCCAAGATGAAACGTGACCACGGGCTTGACTACACCCCGGCGCAGATCTCGGTCGGCACCGGCGGCAAGCAGACGCTCTACAACGCGCTGATGGCCACCCTCAACCCGGGCGACGAAGTGGTGATCCCGGCGCCCTACTGGGTCAGCTACCCCGACATGGTGCTGCTGGCGGGCGGCACCCCGGTGACGGTGGAAACCACGCTGGAAAACAGCTTCAAGCTGACGCCCGAGCAGCTGGACGCGGCGATCACCCCGAACACCAAGTGGTTCATCTTCAACTCGCCCTCCAACCCCACCGGCGCAGGCTACAGCTGGGCCGAACTGAAGGCGCTGACCGACGTGCTGCTGCGCCACCCGCACGTCTGGGTGATGACCGACGACATGTATGAGCACCTCGCCTACGACGGCTTTGAATTCTGCACCCCGGCGCAGGTCGAAACGCATCTCTACGACCGCACCCTCACCTGCAACGGCGTCTCCAAGGCCTATGCGATGACTGGCTGGCGCATCGGCTATGCGGCTGGCCCGGAAACGCTGATCGCCGCCATGCGCAAGGTGCAGTCGCAATCCACCTCCAACCCCTGTTCGGTCAGCCAATGGGCTGCGGTGGAGGCCCTGAACGGCCCGCAGGATTTCCTCGCACCGAACAACGAAACCTTCGTGCGCCGTCGCAACCTGGTGGTCGAGATGCTGAACGCGATCGACGGCATCACCTGCCCGGTGCCGGAAGGCGCCTTCTATGTCTATCCCTCGATTGCCGGTCTGATCGGCAAGACCACCCCCGCGGGCAAGGTGATCGAAACCGACGAGGATTTCGCCACCGCCCTGCTCGAGGAAGCCGACGTCGCCGTGGTCTTTGGCGCGGCCTTCGGCCTGTCGCCGAATTTCCGGGTCAGCTACGCCACCTCGGATGCGGCACTGAAAGAAGCCTGCACCCGCATCCAGGCCTTCTGCGCCAAGCTGAGCTGAAGGGGCCACGGGTATGAGTGCCGACCTGCCGGAGTATTATTTCCGCGTCCGCGAAAACGGCGCCTTTGTCTTTCGCATCGACGGCGAAAACCGGCAGCGGCGGATCGAAATGGACCAGATCGCGGTCGTCAACATCCGCAACGGCGAGATCAAGCCGCATGGCCAGCGGGTGCTGTCCGACCGCGACCTCGAGGAGATCAAACGCTGGATGGCCGAGCGCAGCGCCACGCTGGCCGCGCGCGAACTCGACGACATCCACCGCGCCATCGACCATCTGAACCTCACCGCCCACTGGGCCAACAGCCGCGCCACCGAGGCGCAGCTGGAGGAGGTCACCGACGCCCTGTTGCTGGCCATGCACGACCTGCGCAGCGTTCTGGTGCGCAAGAAAGCTGACCGGCTGATGAAGGCACAGGAGCCACGCGGGGACGACTCGCAATAGGGCTGCGGCGTTACTCGGCGATGTCCTCGGCCCAGAGGTCGGGCTTTTCACGGATGAAGCGGGCCATCAGCGCGATGCAGTCCGGATCGTCGGCCACCACCACCTCCACGCCGCGGCTGCGCAGGAAGTCCTCGTTGCCGCCAAAGTTCTGGTTGTCGCCGATCACCACGCGCGGGATGCCGAACTGCACGATGGTGCCGCTGCACATCATGCAGGGCGACAACGAGGTATAGAGAACCGTATCGCGGTAGTTGGCCTGCCGCCCCGCCTTTCGCAGCGCGTCCATCTCGCCGTGGGCGATGGGATCGCCCTTCTGCACCCGCTGATTGCGCCCCTGTGCCACCACCTGCCCGCCCCGCGCCAGGACCGAGCCGATCGGGCAGCCGCCCTCGTCGAACCCGGCACGGGCTTCCTCATAGGCGATGCGCAACAGGCGGCGGTCATCTTCGGTCATCATCGGCGGGCGCTTTCCGGTTGTGGGGGCTTGCCCCAGCCTGCCGACGCCTGCCGCAGCGGTCAAGCCATGGCGCTCAGGCGTTGGCGGTGCCGACGGTGCGAATGATCCGCCCCCAGAAGCGCCACATCAGGAACACTCCCGCCGTGGTCAGCCCGGCCACCAGCCCGACCCAGACGCCAACGCCGCCCCAGCCCAGCACAAAGCCCATCACGTAAGACGCGGGTATACCCACCGCCCAATAGCTGACCACCGCGATCACCAGCGGCACGGCGGTGTCCTGCACTCCGCGCAGCAGCCCCAGCGCCACCACCTGCATGCCATCCATCAGCTGGAACAGCGCCGCCATCGCCAAAAGGCCGACGCCGATCAGCACGATCTGGTCCTTCTGCGGGTCGGCCGGGTCGAGGAACAGCGAGATCAGCCACTCCGGCAACAACAGGAAGGCCGCAACCCCCAGCACCGAAAACGCCAGCGACATCACCGTCACCACCTTGGCCCCCAATGCCATATGCGCCCGGTCGCCCCGGCCAAAGGCATTGCCCGCCCGGATGGTGGCCGCGTTGGACAGCCCCAGGTGCGCCATGAAGGCCAGCCCGCCCAGCGACACCGCGATCCCGTGCGCCGCCAGCGGCACCGTGCCCAGCCAGCCCATCATCATCGCCGAGGCGGCAAACAGGCTGCTCTCGGCCACCGTGGTCAGCCCGATCGGCGCGCCCATGCGCAGAACCTTGCCCAGCATCTCCCAGTCCGGGCGCTGGAAGTTCTTCAGCAGCTCATGCTCCGGCAGCACCCGCAGCGCATAGGCCAGCACCAGCACAAAGGACACCCCGTTGGTCACCACCGAGGCCAGCGCGGCCCCCGTCACCCCCAGCTCCGGCGCGCCCCAGTTGCCGAAGATCAGCGCATAGTTCACCAGCGCGTTCAGCACCGCGCCGAACACCGACATCCACAGGACGATCTGGGTGCGCTCCAGCGCCGCCAGGTAGGATTTCGCCACCATGTACAACAGCGCCGGAAAGATCGCCCAGCCGGCAATGCGCAGATACTCCGCCGCATCATGCGCCACCTGCGGTTTCTGCCCCAGCAGCAGCAGGATCGGCTCCGACCACCACAAGAGCGGCATCGCCAACGCGCCATACAGGAGCGACAGCCACAGCCCCATGCGGGTCGAGCGACGGATCTGGCGCTCCTCCCCGGCGCCGGCCGCCGCCGCCACCATCGGCATCACCGCAAAGGCAAAGCCGGATCCCAGCAGGAAGATCGAGAAGAAATAGGTCGAGCCCAGCGTCACCGCCGCCAGCGCCTCCACCCCGTACCAGCCCAGCATCACCGTATCGGTGAGGCCGATGGCAAACTGCGCCACATGGCCGCCGATCAAAGGCAGCCCCAGAACCGCGATCGCGCGCGCATGGCCGCGCGCGCTCATGACCATTGCTTTGTTATCCGTCTTGCTCATGCGCCAGCATTAGGCCCGGTCACGCGTTCCGGCAAGGGCAGAGTTTCCTTTCCCGCGCACAGCCTTATGGTGGTAGACTGCACAGCCACGCCCGCGCAGGAGCCCGCCATCATGCCCGCCTCGAAATCCGACCCGTTTGCCCCGCTGATCCCCGACGCCCGCGCCTTCCTGGCCGAACTGACAGAAAACAACACGCGCGACTGGTTCAATGCCCATAAATCCCGCTACGAGGCGCAGCTGCGCACCCCCGCGCTGCGCCTCGTGGACGAGGTCGCCCAGGCAATCAGCCGACGCACGGGCGCCAAGGTGACGGGCAAGCTGTTCCGCCCCCAGCGCGACATCCGCTTCTCCAAGGACAAGACCCCCTACAAGACGCACCTGCATATGCTCTGGTCGATCGAGGACGCCGACGCCGACACCAGCTGCGCGCTGTTTTTCGGGATCGATCCCGCGCGCTGCACCACCGGCGGTGGCATCATGGGCTTCAGCCCCGCGCAGATCACCCGCTGGCGGGCTGCCGTGGACGGGGCGACGGGGGACGAAGCCGCGGCGTTGGTGGACATTCTGGCCCTCAAGGGCTTTGCCACCCGCCCGGCCGAGCTGAAACGCACGCCTGCGCCCTATGGCAAAGCGCATCCGCATGGCGACCTGCTGCGCCGTAAATCGCTGACCTTCTGGCATGATCTGTCCCGCGCCGAACAGGCCGCGCCAATGGCAGCGGTGATGTCCACGCAGCTGACGCTCGCGCCGGCCTTCGCTCTGCTGGGCGACGCGCTTCGGGGCTGAGGGCCTAGAGCGCGCGCAGCATGATCTGGATGGCCAGTATGGCCACCACCGCCCCCGCCAGGATCTCGAGCATTGCGGCGGCCCGCAGGGCACCGCGCCCCTGCAACTGTGCCAGCGCGCCCCGACGCAAGGTCACTGCCGCAACGGCCACGGCAACTGTCACCGTGGCAGTGCCCAGCCCCATGACGAACACCCCGGCAACCCCCGCCCACAAAACGCCCATGCGCCAGGTCAGCAGCAGCAGGAACACCGCGCCGGTACAGGGGCGCAGCGCCACCGCCCCCACCACCGCCAGCGCATCGCGCAGCGAGGTGACATTGGCCGCTTCCTCCAGTGTCGGCCCGTGCCGGTGCCCGCAGGAGGCACAAACGCCATCGTGATGGTCATGCGCCTGCGCCCCGTGGGTGTGCCCATGGTCGTGATCATGCACGTGCCCGTGGACCTGATCGTGATCGTGATGATGGTGATGGTGACCCGCAGGGTCATGGGAATGGGCGGCCTCTCCGTGCCCGGCCGTGGCCAGCGCCACTTCGGGCCCCGTGCGGGCCAGCAACCGCCGCAGCCCGCGCGCCAGCAGCCACAGACCGACCAGCGCGATCAGCGCGTAGGACAGCGGCGCCAGCACCTGTTCGGCCATGTCGGTCAGCTGCTCGCGCCCCCAGTCGAGCGCCAGCAACCCGCCCGCAACAAGGATCACCGCAGTCGCCGCCTGCGCCAGCGACGAGGCCACCGCCAGGGCCGCCAGCCGCACCAAGGGCACCCGTCGCCCCATGCCATAGCCGCCGATCACCAGCTTGCCATGCCCCGGCCCCGCCGCATGAAAGAACCCATAGGCAAAGCACAGGGACAAGAGCGCCGCCAGCGCCCCCGGCTCACCGCCGCGCAGCGCGCGCAGCCCCCGTGCCATCGCGTTCTGCGCCTGTCGCTGGCCCTCTGCGGCCCAGCTCGCCACGTCCTGCGCGCCGCCCAGGCCCCACAGCCAGACCGCCAGCGCCACGACGCCCAGCGCCGCCAGTGTCAGCGCATACCGCATCCTCAGCCCTCACACCGCAGCCGAACCACATCGGCGAATTTCTCTCCGACCTTGGGAAACTCCAACTCCGCCTCCTGCGTCGGCATCGCATACAGCAGCTCTTCCACCTGGGAATAGGCCGCATTCAGATCCGGCGGCGTCACCTCGCCCTGGCATCCGCCCGTCACCTCAAGCCCGAGGTTCAGCGTATACGCCGTGTAGAAGGTCGGATCGTAAACCTTCATCACCACCCCGTCAGCCGCCACCGGCTGTGCCAGCGCGCGGCGATGGCGGGTGGTGATCCGGCCCTCCTCGACTTCGGTCGACAGGTGCTCCGGGTCCCCCAGCGCCAGCGCCTCCCCCTCCCGGTCGAGATAGGTATCGCCCTCGAAATCGGGCAACCAGGCCAGGTCGAACCCCTGCAGCTGCGCCAGTTCGGCCTCGGTCAGCTTGCCGTCATAGTCGCTGTCCAACCCGCGGTCCTCCAGCACCAGCAGCGAGTAGAACTCATCATAGGCCCAAGTGACCTCCACCGCTTCCAGGGTGCCGGACTCGCTGACGATCACCTTTACGGCGGTGTCCACGAAGATATGCGGGTGTGCCGCAGCAGCAGCCGGCAACAGCGCGGCGCCCAACAGCAATCGACAGATTTTTTTCATGACCCAAGATCTACGCCCATGGCCCCGACGCTGCAACCGCGACGACCGCAGCGGTGGCGCCGCTCCGCCCATCGTCAAGGCACCGCAAAATTACCCATGGGGATCACGGTGAATAAAGTTGACTTTAATAGTCGGAATACCTATGCCAAACGGCGGAGCCAGCAAGACCGTCCAGCACGCATCCCTCCCTGTATGCATGAACGGACCTGGACCATGGCCCCCTCCCTACGCCCCCACCTTCCCCTGACCGCCGCCCTGCTGCTTGGCACCTGCCTGGCCGCCCCCGCATGGGCCGAAGACAGCCCGCTGCTGCTGGACGAGATCATCGTCTCCAGCGACCGCGCGGGCGGCACGCCGCTGGATATTCCGGCCAATGTCACCGTCGTTGACGGGGCCGAACTGGAACGCCGTGGCGTGCAGGACCTGGAGGATCTCCTGCGCACGGTTCCGGGGGTAACCATCTCGCGCCAGACCTCGGCAACGGATCCGTTCAACACCATCGGCGGCGTGACCATCCGCGGCGTCGGCGGCAACCGGGTGGCGCTGCAGGTCGACGGCTCACGGGTGGCGGAGCGGATCACCGACGGCACCCGCGACTACTTCGACTTTTCCTTCACCAAACAGGCCGAGGTGGTGCGCGGACCCGCCTCGGTGAAATGGGGTGCCGATGCGCTGGGGGGCCTGCTGGCGGTGGAAACCCTGGACCCAGAAGACCTGCTGCAAGGACAGGACCGCGCAGGCCGGGCCAAGGTGTCCCATGACAGTCTCAACCGCGGTACCGAGGCCGAGGCGATCTTTGCCCAGCGCTTCAACGACCGGCTCAGCTTCCTGCTGGGGGCAAAGCGCAGCCAGGCGCATGAGATCGAAAAGTCCAACGCCCGCGCCGATGGCGGCCTTTACGGCTGTCCGCGCAACCTCAGCCACGGCACCACCCACTGCGGTGAGCTGGACCCCACCGACACCGCCACCAGCCGCGCCCTGGCCAAGCTGGTCTGGACCCCCAACGCCCGACACCGGCTGGAATTCAGCGCCGACCATCTGGACCGGCAAACCGATGTGACGCAGAAACAGGATCTCGGCCCGGTCTACTCCAGCTTCTCGGGCGCGCCGACGGGCGAGGTGATCCACAGCCGCGACCGCCACCTCGACCTGTCGCGCCAGCGGTTCGGGCTGGAGCACCGATGGACCCCGGCGCAGGGCTGGCTGGACGAGGTCAAGACCACGCTGGCCTATGTGCCCCACAGCTACGAAAGTCTCAGCCACAAATCCACCACCTCCGCCGCGGGCGACAGCCTGCGCACGACGGATATCCTGAAGTACTCCGAGGACTTCCACGAACTCGACATTCAGGCCACCAAGACCTTCACGACCGGAGACATCGACCATCTCTTGGTCTTCGGCTTCGATGGCGATTACGCGCAAACCGACTACCAGCGGATTTCGCGGGTCCGCAACCTGACCAACGGCACCACGACCGAGACCCGTGCGGGCGGCTTCAACTTTGCCAACGCCGAGACGACCCGCGCCGACCTCTATGCCGAAAATCGGATGCGCTTTGCCGGTGGCCGCTTCGAGCTGACGCCGGGGCTGCGCTTTGCCACCTACCGGATCGAGCCCAAGCCCGACGCCGACTACCAGGCGGTGCCGGGGGCGGAGCCCGTCACGCGCAAGGACAGCGAGCTGCTGGCCAGCCTCGGGGCGCAGTTCCACATCGACGACCGCTATTCGCTCTGGGCCAAATACGGCGAAGGCTTCAAGATGCCCACCGCCCAGCAGCTGTTCCAGTCGCTGGATTCCACCTTCTTTGATCTGGTGCCCGCACCGGGCCTGCGCCCCGAAAGCGTCAAGAGCTACGAGGTCGGCCTGCGTTACCAAGGCGCACGCGGCTACACCGCGGTGAACCTGTTCCAGTCCGACTACGACGATTTCATCCAGAGCTTCTACAACATCCCCGGCACCAGCCAGTACACCTACCGCAACCTCTCCGAAGTTTCGATCTGGGGGATCGAGATGTCCGGCGCCTGGGATCTGAACGACCGCAGCTGGCTGACCTATGCCGCCGCCTGGCAGAAAGGCACCCATCGGACCAGTGCCAGCGCCGCCGAAACCCCGCATGACCTTGCGCTGCTGACCGCCACCCTGACCTATGGCTACGCGCTGCCGCAGTATGACCTGACGCTCGAGGCCGTCGCCACTGTGGCCGCGCGGGTCAAGGAAACCGCCGATCCCGACGGTTTCAAACCGGCAGGCTACGCGCTCTTGGACTTCTACGGCAAATGGCAGGTTGCGCCCAACGCCTCGCTGAACGTCGGCGTGCAGAACGTCTTTGACAAACGTTACTTCACCGCCGACGCCATCGGCCGCAGCACCGCCCCCTCGGAGGCGGTGGCCCGGTCCAACCCGCTGGAGCTGATGACCGGTGCAGGCCGCAGCTTCCAGGTCAGCCTGAACCTGGACTTCTGATGCGGGCGCTGTTCGGCAGACTCTACCGCCTGACGCGGCTTGCGGCCTCGGGGCCGCAGGCGTGGCAGGGGCTGGTGCTCTATGCCACGGTGCTCGGCCTCGGCTTTGTCGGGGTCTGGACCAGCGTCCTGATGATCGCCTGGAACAAACGCTTCTATGACGCGGTGGAGCAGCTGGACCTGGCCACCACCCTGCGCGAGCTGGCGGTGTTCTTTGCCATTACCGGGCTGCAGGTGGTGCTGTTCATCGCCGGCGACTACCTGCGCAAACGGCTGCTTCTGCGCTGGCGCGCGCAGCTGACCGAGCGCGCCCTCTCCGCCTGGACCAGCACCCGCGCCTATTGGCACCTGCGCCCCGGTCTGTCGCCGCAGGCGATCGACAACCCCGACCAGCGCGTCGCCGAGGACTGCCGCCAGTTCGTCGACAAGCTGCTGCTGCTGTCGCTGGACCTGATCGAGAACTGCGTCTCCATCGTCAGCTACCTGGTGGTGCTCTGGGGGCTGACCGGCTTCGTGCTGACGCTGCCCGTCTTCGGCACCGAACTCACCCTGCCGCACTACCTTGTCTGGCTCGCCTTCGTCTATGTCGGCATCTCCAGCGGCATCACCCATCTGATGGGCCGCCAGCTCAAGCCGCTGTTTTTCCGCCAGGAACGGCAGGAGGCCGACTTCCGCCACGCGTTGGTGCAGCTGCGCGACAACGCACCCGAGATCGCCCAGTCCGGCGGCGAGGACGCCGAACTGCGCCGCCTCGGCCAGCGGTTTCAGGGCATCCGCCGCAACTGGCTGGCGCTGATCCGCCGCGAGGCAGTCCTCAACATCTTTCACCGGCCCTATTTCCAGACCGTGCTGCGGGTGCCGATGTTCTTCTCGCTGCCCGCCTATTTCGCAGGCTTCGTCACCTTCGGCGGCATGATGCAGCTGGCCGGCGCCTTCGGCCGGGTGACCCAGACCCTCAGCTGGTTCATCTTCAACTACAAGGCCATTGCCGAAATCGCCGCCATCGCCGAACGCCTGGATGAGCTGTTCGCCAGCACCCGCGCCCCTGCGCCGATGCCCGGTGTGCCCCGCGCCATTCGCCGCGCGCCCGCGCCGGACGACGCGCTGCACGTGCGCGGGCTGGCCCTGTTCACTCCGCAGGGCCGCGCTCTCGACCCGGTCCCGGATGTCACCATCCGGCCCGGCGCATCGGTCTGGATCAGCGGCCCCTCCGGCACCGGCAAGACCACGCTGCTGGCCGCCCTCTCCGGTCTCTGGACCTATGGCGAGGGCGAAATCCTGACGCCGCCTGCGGGCCTGATGTTCCTGCCCCAGAAACCCTACCTGCTGCCCGACGGGCTGGCCGCGGCCGCCTGCTACCCCAACGATCCGGCAGGCTTTGCCCCCGCCCGCCTGCGCGCGGTGCTGCAAAAGATCGGCCTCGGCCACCGGCTGGACATGCTGGATCAGCCCGGCCCCGCCGCGCTCGAGGGGCTGTCAATGGGAGAGCGCCAGCGGCTGGCGCTGGCGCGCGTGCTGCTGAACCGCCCCGCCTGGGTGGTGCTGGACGAGGCCACCAGCGCGCTCGACAGCGCCAGCGAGACCCGCCTGCTGTCCCTGATCCGCCGCGCGCTGCCCCGGGCCGCGATCCTGTGCGTGGCCCACCACGAACCCCGCGGGCTGGCCCCCTTCGACCGCTGGCAGATCGGCCCCGCAACCCCGGATGAAAGACAAATCGCATGACAGACACACGATCCTCCCCCGCAGGCGACGCTGCAGAGCGCGGCCGCTGGACCCTCGGCGGTGCCGAACCGAATGCACTGCTGGCACGGCTGACGCAGATGGACCGGGTGATGCTGGCAATCCGGCAGGACGGGCTGCTGCATGAATGTCTGGGCCAGATCCGCGAGGTCCGCCTTGATGGCGACCACGTCGTGCTCGGCGGCACCGATCCGGTTGCCCGCATCCCGCAGGGCCTGCTGGCGGCGGTGCGTCTGGATGTCAGCGCCGAGATGCGCGGCAAGCTCTATCCCCGGCTGGAGTTCCTCGACCGCGACGGCACCCATGTGTTCTCCGTCACCGGGCTGGAGGGCGCGGACCCGTTCCTTTCGCCGCTCGCCAGTCTGATCCGCACGCCGCTGCCGCCGCCCAGCGCCGAGGCCCCGGTGGACACGCCCGAGGATCCCACCGATCAAGACCCCGCCCTGCAGCTTCTGGGCCGGTTCCAGCGTGCTGCGCAACCGCTGCGCATCACCGCCCGCCAGCACGGAATCCGCCAGAGCTGGCAGGGTGTCATCGACCGGTTGATGCCGATGGGCGGCCATGTGAACATCATCACCAAACCCTTTCACCTGCACCTGCGCGCGGGCCTGATCGCCGCCTGGGACAGCACGAAAGGCCACCATGTCGCGCTTGATGCACAGGCACGGCCCCTCGGACTGGAGATTACCGAAACATGACCCCCGGCACCTGGTTCACCCCCGGCACGCATACCCTGCTCAGCCATCAGGAGGTGCTCGCCCGCGCCGCGCGCCAGCAGGCGGTGCTGCTGGGCGAAAGCCACGACAGGGCGGAAAACCACCGCTGGCAGATGCACGTCTGCGCGGGCCTTTTGGCGCATCGCCCGGATCTGGTGCTCGGCTTCGAGATGTTCCCGGCCCGGCTGAACCCGGTGCTGGCCGACTGGGTCGGCGGCACGCTCAGCGAGGCGGCGTTTCTGGAGCGCGCCGAATGGAGCACCGTCTGGGGCTTTGATGCCGAGCTTTACATGCCGATCTTCCGCTTTGCCCGCGATTTCGGGATCGGGATGATCGGCCTCAACTGCCGCCGCGCCCTGGTCACCGAGGTCGGCCGCGATGGCTGGGAAAACATCCCCGAGGACGCCCGCGAAGGGCTGAGCCCGGCCGTGCCCGCAACCGCCGCATATCGCCAGTACCTGTTCGACATCACCGGCGGTCGGCGCGAAGGCCGCGCGGCGCAATCCGCCGATGATCCCGCCTTTGACCGTTTCGTGCGGGCGCAGCAGACATGGGACCGCGCCTTTGCCTGCCGCATCGCCGAGCGTGGCGCCGCGCCGGACGCGCCGCTGGTGGTCGGCATCATCGGCCGCGGCCACCTGGAGTTCCGCGGCGGCACCCCGTTCCAGCTCGACCACCTTGGCATTGCGCAGACGATGGTGCTGCTGCCGCATGCGCAGGGGAACAGCCACCATGCTGGGCAGGCCGACGCCATGTGCGTGATGCCGGACAGCCCGGGCCAGCCCGCCGCAGCGGGCTAGACCCCTGCCCGCTCGTCGGCCTCTCGCGCGACTGCGGCGATGGCGGCGTGCACGTCCGACGCACGGCTGCGGTGATTGGTGATCGCCGCCCGCAACAGCACCCGGCCATCCACGCGGGTGGTGGAGAACACGGCCTCACCGCTTTCCTGCAGCACCTGCGCGATCTCCGCATTCAACCGGGACTGCGCATCCGGTGGCAGGTCCGCCCGGGCGGTGAAAACGCAGACATTCGACACCACCGGCGCCGCCAGGGCCATCCTTGGCTGCGCCGCGACCTCAGCCGCCATCAAGGCCGCCAGGTCGCAGTTGCCGGTAATCGCCTCCGAGAACGCCGCCTCGCCATAGGTCTCCAGCGCCGTCCAGACCTTCAGCGCCCGGTTGCCACGGCTAAGGTCGATGCCGTAGTCGCAGAACCACGGCTCGCCCCCCGCCAACCCGCGCTCCGCGCCCTCCAGATAGGAGGGCCGCGCGGCAAACGCCGCCCGGTGCTCGGCCTCGTTGCGGATCAAGGCCATGCCGCAGTCATAGCCGACGTACATCCACTTGTGGAAATCCAGCGCGATGCTGTCGGCCCGGCCGATGCCGTCACTCAGCGACCGGTAAGGTTCTGCCGCGATCCGGGTCCAGGCGCCGAACGCTCCGTCGACATGCAGCCACAGCCCCAGCTCGGCGGCAGCATCTGCGAGGGCATTCAGATCGTCAAACAGCCCCAGGTCCACCGACCCGGCGGTGCCCACCACCAGGAACGGCAGCGCCCCGGCAGCACGATCCTGCGCCACCATCTCCGCCAGCGCGGCGCAATCCATCTTGCCATCGACCAGCGGCACCTTGCGCAGGTTGTCCGAGCCTATGCCCAGCAGCTCCACCGCCTTCAGCGTGGCATTGTGCACGCCCTCACCCGCATAGGCCGTCAGCCGCACATCGCCCTGCCCCCGCTTGCGCAGATCCGGCAAGGCCCGCAGCCGCGCCGCCTGGAAGGCAATCACCGTCGCCTGCGAGGTGCCGGTCACCAGCAATCCGCTAGCCCCTTCCGGCATCCCCATCTTGCGGCGGGTCCAGTCCACCACCGCGCGCTCCATGTAGTTCGCCCCGTGGTCGCGCCCGCCCATGTTGGCATTGACCGCTGCCGCCGCGACCGACGCGATCAGGTCCGAGGCCAGCCCCGAGCCCTGCACCCAGCCCCAGAACCGCGGATGGGTATTGCCGCCATGATAGGGCAGCACATCGGCGATAATCCGGTCCACGGTCTCTTGCGGCCCGCGCGCCTCGGCCTGCACCGCATAGCGCGCATCGATGTCATCCGGCACCGGCTGCCAGGGGCGCTCCGCCGCCTGCTGCATCTGGTCCAGCGCCGCCTCCAGCATCCGCTGCGCCTCGGCCCGGAAGGTGTCCCAATCCTGCGTCTTGATTCCCTGATCCGCCATCCCCGCGTCCTCTGCCTGCCCTGTGCTGGCCGCAGGTTTAGCCCGCAGACCGCCACGCTGCACGGAGAATATCGCCGCAGACGTCCGGCGGTCCGCGGCTCAGCCCCCGACCGCCCCGTCAAACCAAAGGTTTGCCTCCAGCAAAACGGGAGGGCGCTTCGCACCCGCCCGAGATCGGTCACGGCGCTGCGCAGCTTATCCACAGCCCCTTGCGTCCCTCTTCCACCCGGCCCCAACACCTGCCATAATGACCGTCAACCAAAACCAAGGAAGAGCAGCTCCCGCACATGGCCGACGACCTCCTCAGCACGCCCGCAGCCGAGACCTATGACGCCTCCTCCATCGAGGTTCTCGAAGGCCTCGAACCGGTCCGACAGCGCCCCGGCATGTATATCGGCGGCACCGATGAGCGCGCCCTGCACCACATGGTGGCGGAAATCCTCGACAACTCGATGGACGAGGCCGTGGCCGGCCACGCCAACCGCATCGAGGTGACGCTGCACGCCGATTATTCCGTCACCATCTCCGACAACGGCCGCGGCATTCCGATCGACCCGCACCCCAAGTTCCCCGACAAATCCGCGCTCGAGGTGATCCTCTGCACCCTGCACGCGGGCGGCAAGTTCTCCGGCAAGGCCTACCAGACCTCCGGCGGCCTGCACGGCGTCGGCTCCTCGGTGGTGAACGCGCTGTCGGATTCCATGGTCGTGCAAGTGGCCAAGAACAAGGAACTGTTCGAACAGCGCTTCTCCCGCGGGTTGCCCCAGGGCCCGGTCGAGAAGATCGGCGCAGCCCCGAACAAGCGCGGCACCTTCGTCACCTTCCACGCCGATGAGCAGATCTTCGGCCACCACCGCTTCAAACCCGCCCGCCTGTTCAAGCTGGTGCGCTCCAAGGCCTATCTGTTCTCCGGCGTCGAGATCCGCTGGAAGACCGAAATCGACGACGGTGAAACCCCGGCCGAGGCCACCTTCCACTTCCCCGGCGGTCTCAAGGACTACCTGACCGAAGTGTTGGGCAAATCCTCCGTCTACGCAGACCAGCCCTTCGCCGGCAAGGTCGAGTTCCGCGAGAAATTCGGCGAGCCGGGTTACGTGGAATGGGCGATCAACTGGACGCCGTCGCGCGACGGCTTTACGCAGTCCTACTGTAACACCGTCCCCACCCCCGAAGGCGGCACCCATGTCACCGGCTTCTGGTCGGCCATCCTCAAGGGCATCAAGGCCTACGGCGAGCTGGTCGGCAACAAGAAGGCGGCCCAGATCACCCGCGACGACCTGATGGCGGGCGGCTGTGCGCTGGTCTCCTGCTTCATCGCCGACCCCGCCTTCGTCGGCCAGACCAAGGACCGCCTGTCGACCGAATCCGCCAACAAAATGGTGGAAAACTCGGTCCGCGACCATTTCGACAACTGGCTCGCCGCCGACACCAAATCCGCCGGCGCCATCCTCGACTTCCTGATCCTGCGCGCCGAGGAACGCCTGCGCCGCAAGCAGGAGAAGGAGACCCAGCGCAAGTCCGCCACCAAGAAGCTGCGCCTGCCCGGCAAGCTGACCGACTGTACCTCCAAGGACCGCTCCGGCACCGAGCTGTTCATCGTCGAGGGCGACTCCGCGGGCGGCTCTGGCAAGGGCGCGCGCAACCGCGAATACCAGGCGCTGCTGCCGCTCAAGGGCAAGATCCTGAACGTGCTGGGCGCGGCCTCGAACAAGCTCGGCTCCAACGCCGAGATCAATGATCTCTGCGAGGCGCTGGGGGTCGGGCTGGGTTCCAAGTTCAACCTCGACGATCTGCGCTATGACAAGATCATCATCATGACCGATGCGGACGTCGACGGCGCCCATATCGCTTCGCTCTTGATGACCTTCTTCTTCACCCAGATGCGCCCGCTGATCGACCACGGCCACCTGTACCTGGCCTGCCCGCCGCTGTTCCGCCTGACGCAAGGCGCCAAGCGCGTCTACTGCCAGGACGAGGCCGAGCGCGACTACTGGCTGGAAAAGGGCCTCGGCGGCAAGGGCAAGATCGACGTCAGCCGCTTCAAGGGTCTGGGCGAAATGGACGCCAAGGACCTGAAGGAGACCACGATGGACCCCAAGACCCGGAAATTGATCCGGGTGACCATCGACGAGGACGAGCCGGGCGAGACCGGCGACCTGGTCGAGCGCCTGATGGGGAAAAAGCCCGAGCTGCGCTTCCAGTATATTCAGGAGAACGCGAAGTTCGTGGAGGAGCTGGATGTTTGAGAGGGATGCATTGGGAGGTTGTCGCGCTATCGCAAAAAATGTTCGCAGGTGCTGCCCTACACGACCATGTGGTTGCCAGATGGGCCTTTCTTAACGGCTTTTACAGGCACTTTGCATGGAATGCCTGTCAAGCGATTGAGAAGTACTGCAAATGCATAATTTTGCTGAATTCGTGTGAGAAAGTCGAGAACACTCACAGGGTCCACCATTTATTCACTGAGGCGACTAAGCACACGGCACGTCTGATTTCCCAAAACTTCGACTTTTCCAAGCATTCTCTCCCAGATAAGATCGCGGATTTCCCCTACCCTAGAGGCGAGGGAACTGAAGAAGCGTTTCAAAATTTTGTTGCTCGAATGGGAGCTGTGGGAAATCCAGCCACCAGATACAGGCAGTCAAATGCTCGCGTCCTACCACTTGACCTGGCCAAACTGGACATTCTCTGCGGCATCCTGCGAAAGTTCTGTATTCCATTGGGTGGTAAAACGAAGGCCGGCAAGACGTACTCCGAGTTACTGCGAGAGGAACCCAACTTTGACCCCGAAGTTGACTTTGCGGCGCTATCAAAATCCAAATACCTGAAAAGTGTTCATCAGATGGCTTTGTTTGAGCGCAACAATCCCACCATCGCAGCCAGCGACATAGAAAAAATGGATTTTAAGTTTTCATGGGATTCTTCTGAGATCGAAGCATCAGCGATGACAACTTCAAATAGAGAAGTTATTCGTAAATTCTTGAAAACTAGATTTAAGGATCACAAGGAGATTATCAAGGTTTTTGACGACACGCTTGAAGAACGAGACAAAATTTAAGCTGGTCAACCGGGCGCAACACAAGGCCCGCGCCTGACCTTGGGAGGGCGCGAAAGCGCCTTCCCGGGGGGAAGGTCAGGCGCGGGCCGTGCGGCTAACGCCCCACGTCCCAGGAAAATTCCTGCCAACGCCGCTCCTTGATTTGCACTGTCGGTTGCGAGGGGCTCCGCCCGTCCACACCTCAAACAGTCCCCCAGACTGTTTGTCCCTTCGGGAACCGGCGTGGACTCCCGAAGGTCACGTCATGCACAGGCCATACGGCCGACGCCCCACACCCCAGAGGGCAAACCGCCGACACCTTCACCTTTTCAAAAATACTCCCGCCGGAGGCATCCCACCTCCCGGTCTGCGCCTGCCTGGGCGGGACGCGACTGTGCCTGTCCGTTCTGCCAAGGGCCAACCTCCGGTATGATCCGCAGGCAGGCGCAGCCCCGGCCGTTGCGCCCATCCCCAAACCAGCGCACGCGCCGCTTGCGCGCCCTTAACCCCGGCCTGCCATACTCCATTCCGTCGCGACACAAGGTGCGGACTGACACCCCGCACCCACAGGAGATACGGGGACCCCAAAGACCACCTCTTCATCGGGTGCAGGGGTTCTCCGCAAAACGGAAGCTTTCGAGCGGACAACGGGGCCTGACACGCCCCCGCCCGGCCCTCCGCCTCAGGCCCCTCCGGGTCCCTGGCGGCGCCGCCACCTCTCCACGGGCCAGCACGACACGGCCCTGCAACCATAACGGCCACCGCCCCCGAACGCGGCCCAGGCACAACCCCGGACAGGGTCTTCCCCCGGCCCGGCCACCCCCGCGCATTCGGTGACAGCTTCGTGAGGGCTGTTGCCTGCCCCCGCGTTCCCTTCCTAAGCTCAGGTCAGCCGATCATAGCGGGGACACGAGCCATGGCCTTCATCGCGGACAACCAGCTGCCCCTGCTTCTGCTGTTCTTCCTCGCGGGCCTCATCGGGACCGCCTTCCTGTTTCGCAAGCCCGCAGGCCACCGCGCCTGGCGGCTGGCGGACCTCGTCTGGGTGGTGCTCGGCGGCTTCGGCGCACTGGCGGCGGTGATCTCCGGCATCTACGCCGCCGACAGCTCGCGGCTAGAGCGCCAGATCGACATCGCCTATGCCGCCACCGCCGCCTTCGACCGCGACGCCGCCCGCTTCCGCCTGCGCTTTTGCGACCCCGCCTATGATGCCGACATCGCGGTCCTGTGCGACAAGGTCGAATTCCTCTCCGCCTCCACCGCGGGCAATGCCGAGCTGCCGCTGTTCATCGCGGTCACGGATGAGGTCGCGCCTCTGCGCGGGCTCAGCCTGCTGTTCGGCGGCCGCGCTGCCGCGCAGCAGATGCAGGACATGACAGCCACGGCCAGCGCCTTCGACCCGCAGGCGTTTCTGGTCTTTACCGCGCTCGACGCGCCCGCACAGGCGGCGGTCGACACCCTGCGCCGCAAGGTGCCCGCCATCGCCGGCGATTTCCTGATCCTGGCGCGCGCCTATGACGATCTGATCGCCCATGTCGCCAAGCTCAAGGACGAATGGGACTACCTCCAGGCCAATGCCCATATCCTCGCGCTGCAAGTGATCGCGCTCTGCCTGGTCAGCTTTGCGGCCCCGTTCCGCCTTGGCAAATCCATTGTCGAGCTGCGCCGCCACGGCTAGTCTCGAAGCTGCCGCCACCGCTTCCGGAGCCCGACGCCCGTGATCCGCCTCCTGCTTCTGATCCTCGCGCTACTGCCTGCCGCCTGTGGCCGACCGCTGACAGAGGCCGAGCGCAGCTATCTCTCGGGGTTGCACGGCAGCACCCTGGACCTCGATCGGGTCCGCCTGGTGCGCGGCGCGCCGGTGGCGGCAGTCACCTTCCGCCGCAGCCCGCGCCCCCGGCTCAGTTGCCGCGAACGCATCCTGCCGCCGGTCAAGGACGAGATCGTGACCTCCTCGCCTGCCGCGGTGGCGCTGTTCAACCGGGTCTTCTTTGCCCGCATCTGGTACGCCGACGACTACCTGCCGGAATACCCCGAGCGCCTGCACCTGGTCGAAACCATGCTGCTTGCGCATGAGGCCACCCATGTCTGGCAATGGCAGAACCGCCGCCGCACCGGCTATCACCCGCTGCGCGCCGCCGCCGAGCACGGCAGCCGACGCGATCCTTATCTGTTCGAAATGACAGGGGAAACGCCGGATTTCCTCAGCTACGGCTATGAACAGCAGGGCGCCATCGTCGAAGAATACGTCTGCTGCCGCGCCCTCGCGCCCCAGGCCCCGCGCACCCACCGCCTGCACGCGATGCTGGCGCGCCACATGCCGGTCCGTCCGCTGCCGCAAAGCCGCGAAAGCGACGTCTACCTGCCCTGGAAGGATGTCGAACTGCGCGGGATCTGCGACTGACGCCCGTGTCGCCGAACCGGCGCACGCAGCCGCGCGCCCGGCCGCAACGGCAGGTGGCCTAGCCGGTCACCTTCTTCACGAATTGTGATTTCAGCCCGATCGCGCCGACACCGGCGATCCTGCAATCGATGTCGTGATCGCCCTCGACCAGGCGAATGCCGCGCACCTTGGTGCCAACCTTCAGGGTGGAGGACGCGCCCTTGAGCTTCAGATCCTTGATCAGCGTCACCGTGTCCCCGTCCTGCAGCAGGTTGCCGACGCTGTCGCGCACCTCGGCCGCGGTTTCGGCAGCGCCCGCCTCGGAGGCCGCCCACTCATGCCCGCACTCCGGGCAGATCAGCAGGGCGTCCTGCTGGTAGCTGTAGGCAGAGGCACAGGCGGGGCACGGAGGCAGAAGATCACTCATGCCTTGGCCCTAGACCGTTCGCAGGGTGATTGCCAGCCTCAACTGGCAGGTCCGACGCAGGTGTACGACACGCCCGCGCCGGTGCCCATCTCTGGCTCAGCCCTTGCCGGTGATGCGGATATTGCCCTGCAGCTGGGCGCCACTTTCGGTGGCCATGGCCTTGGCCTCGACATCCGCCGTCACCTGCGCGCTGGCAGACAGCCGCAGGTCATCGCAGGCGATCCGACCGCTGTAACGTCCCTCGACCGCAACCTGCTGGGCGCTGAGCGCGCCATCGACCCGACCGCCGGCATGGACCGTCACAGACTGCGCCGACACGTCACCAACGACGCGCCCCCGGACCTCGACACTGCCCTTGCTGGAGCTGAGGTTCCCCTCCACGGTCACGTCTTCTTCGATAATGGATTTCACCACGGGTACACCTTTTCTTCATTGTCCGGCAGACTTGTCCTGTCAAATCTATCTTGGAAGTCGCAATTTGACCACCAGCCTTCCCGGCGGTGCGCAGCGGAATGCCAGTCTGCCGTCAAAGCGGCACCAGCACCCCGTTCTCCAGCTTCACCTGCCGGTCCATGCGGGCGGCCAGTTCCAGGTTGTGGGTCGCGATCAGGGCCGACAGGCCAGTGCCCCGCACCAGTGTCATCAGCGCGGCAAAAACCTGGTCCGAGGTCGCCGGATCTAGATTGCCCGTCGGCTCATCGGCCAGCAGGATGCGCGGGCTGTTCGCGAGGGCACGGCAGAAGGCGACCCGCTGCTGCTCGCCGCCCGACAGCGCTGCCGGGCGGTGGTCTGCGCGCGCCGCAAGACCCACGGTGTCCAGCAGCTCCGCCGCCCGCGCCGCCGCCGCCTGTTGCGAGGTGCCGTTGGCCAGCTGCGGCAGCACGATGTTTTCAAGGGCGGTGAACTCCGGCAGCAGGTGGTGGAACTGGTAGACGAACCCCACCTCCTGACGCCGCACCCGGGTGCGGCGGCGGTCGCCCTTGCCGCTGACGTCCTCGCCCGCAACGCGCACCTCGCCCTCATCCGGCGTGTCCAGCAGCCCGGCGATGTGCAAAAGCGTCGACTTGCCCGCGCCCGAGGGTGCCACCAGCGCCACCACCTCCCCGGCGTGCAGCGCCAGATCGGCACCGCGCAGCACCTGGACCTCGCCCGGTTCGCCACGCAGGTAGGACTTGCTGATGCCCTTCAGCTCCAGGGTGATCTCACTCATAGCGCAGCGCCTCCACCGGGTTCAGCCGCGCCGCGCGGCGGGCCGGGAATATGGTCACGAAAAACGACAGGCCCAGCGACAGGCCAACCGCGGACATGACGTCGGTCAGCCGCAGCTCGGCCGGCAACGCATAGATGCCGCGGATCGAAGGATCCCAGACACCGCCGCCCATCACGTAGTTCACGAAGGAAAAGATCGGGTCGATATAGATGGCAAAGAGGCACCCCAGCACCACGCCGCAGACGGTGCCGATGACACCGGTGAAGGCGCCGCAGATGAAGAACACCCGCATCACCGACCCTTCGCTGAGACCGATGGTGCGCAGGATACCGATGTCGCGGCCCTTGTTCTTGACCAGCATGATCAGCCCCGAGACGATGTTCATCGCCGCGATCAGCACCAGGATCGACAGGATCACGAACATCACGTTGTCCTCGACCTCCAGCGCCCGCAGGAACCCGCCCGAGGCGTCACGCCAGGTCCACACCCCGGCATTGCCACCCGCCGCCTGCAGGATCGCATTGGCCACCCCGTCGAGGTTCTCGGGGTCCTCGACCATCACCTCGATCTCATCGGCCACACCCTCGCGGTTGAAGAAGGCCTGCGCCTCGGCAAACGGCAGGTAGACGCGGGTGCGGTCGATATCCCAGCGCCCGGCGGTGAAGATATAGACCACCTCATAGGCGTTCACCCGCGGGCTGGTGCCAAAGGCGGTCTTGATCCCGTTCGGCGAGATCAGCTTGATCTTGTCGCCGACGCTCACCCCCAGCTCCCGCGCGATGCCCGAGCCGATGGCGATGCCCTCTTCGAAACGCGACAGGTCGCCCTGGGCCTCGTCGCTCTGGGCGACGCCGGGAATGCCGCGAATGTCCTCGGCCGAGATACCAAAGACCTCGACCCCGGCGTTGCGCTGGCGCAGATTGGCCATCACCTGGCCCTTGACCAGCGGCGCCGCCCGCACCACGCCGGGGACCGCGGCCACCCGGTCGGCCAGCGCCTCGTAATCCTTCAGCGACCGGTCCAGCGCCCCGGCGGCGTTCACTTCGCCGTAGGAATAGACGGTGACATGGGCGTTGGCCCCCAGAATGGTGCCCACGAACTCCGACCGGAAACCCGAGCGCACCGCCAGCGTCGCAATCAGTGCGAACACCGCCAGCGTGATGCCGATGAGGCTGATCCAGGTCATCACGCTGACGCCGCCTTCGGCCTTGCGGGCGCGCAGGTAGCGCCAGGCGATGATCCATTCAAAACGTGAAAACGGCGGAGGTGTGGTGGCCATGTGTGGTCCTGCCCGGAAATTTTGCCTGCAAACTGTGCTGCCTAACGCCCCGGGTCAAGGTTTGGTTGCACGGCGCACGAACAATCCGCGCTCACCGGCAGGAACCGGCCGCCTGCATGTGCCCGCCCCTTTTTCACAGCGACGGCCTGCCCGGCGACTTGCCCGCGCCCCCGGATGGAGGCAGCGAAAAAGGGCGCGAAACCGCGCCCTTCTCTGAAAGGTATCACGAGTGCCGACGCAGCTCAGAAGCCGCGGCCGGTGCGGTGCTTTTCGTAGACCGCCGCAACCTTGCGCACGGCTTCTTCCGGGCTCAGTTCCTCGCTCTCGCCGGTGCGGCGCGAGGTCAGCTCGACCACGCCGTTCTTCAGCCCGCGCGGGCCGACGGTGATGCGCCAGGGCAGACCGATCAGGTCCATGGTGGCGAACTTGCCGCCCGCGCGTTCCTTGCGGTCATCATAAAGCGGATCCAGACCCGCCGCGGTCAGCGCCGCATAGATCTGGTTACAGGCCGCATCGGCCTCTTCGTCGCCCTGCTTGAGGTTGACGATGCCGCAGTGGAACGGGGTCACGCCCTCGGGCCAGATGATGCCCTTGTCGTCGTGGCTGGCCTCGATGATCGCGCCCAGCAGACGGCTGACGCCAATCCCGTGCGAGCCCATGTGAACCGGCACGTTCTTGCCATCTGGCCCCTGCACGGTGGCGCCCATGCTTTCGGAATACTTGGTGCCGAAGTAGAAGATCTGCCCCACCTCGATGCCGCGCGCCACCCGGCGACGCTCCTCGGGGATCTGGTTGAACAGGGCTTCGTCGTGGGTCTCGTCGGTGCGGGCGTATTTCGAGGTGAACTCCTCCAGCACGCTCTGGCACTGTTCGACGTTGTCATAGTCGATGTCGCGATCACCAAAGGTGAGGTCGGTCACCGCGCTGTCATAGAAGACTTCCGACTCGCCGGTGTCGGCCAGCACCAGGAATTCATGGGTGTAGTCACCGCCGATCGGGCCGCCATCGGCACGCATCGGGATCGCCTGCAGGCCCATACGCTCATAGGTGCGCAGGTAGCTGACCAGGTGGCGGTTGTAGGCGTGCAGCGCGTCTTCCTTGGTCAGGTCGAAGTTGTAGCCGTCCTTCATGTAGAACTCGCGGCCCCGCATCACGCCAAAGCGCGGGCGGATCTCGTCGCGGAATTTCCACTGCACCTGGTACATGGTCAGCGGCAGATCCTTGTAGCTGCTGACATGGGCGCGGAAGATGTCGGTGATCATCTCCTCGTTGGTCGGGCCGAACAGCATGTCGCGCTCGTGGCGGTCCTTGATGCGCAGCATCTCCTGGCCGTAGTCGTCATAACGGCCCGACTCGCGCCACAGGTCGGCCGGCTGCATGGTCGACATCAGCATCGGGATGTGGCCCGCGCGGATCTGCTCGTCATGGACGATGCTTTCGATCTTTTTCAGCACCTTGAAGCCCAGGGGCAGCCAGGAGTAGATCCCGGCGGAGGATTGCTTGATCATCCCGGCGCGCAACATCAGCCGGTGGCTGACGATCTGGGCTTCCGAGGGGTTTTCCTTCAGAACAGGCAGGAAGTAGCGGGACAGGCGCATGGCGGTCTCATTCTAGCAAACGGGTTCACGAATTCAGGTTCCCATGCGGTCTAAGCCATCGCTGCGCCACAGGCAATCAGGCGCGTGCGGGAAAGCTGCCGGATCAAATCGCCTAAAAATTGTTAAAAAGACACGCTATGGATGTTAAGGTCACGATGCAGGGCCGCGCATTATCGCCTATCGGCCTTTCAGTTGTTTAACCAGTTCTAGCGAAATAGGGGAAAATCATGGCGACTTTCAGATGGTTCAACGGCAACCAGGGCAACTTCGGCTACCAGGACTTCGGCGACTATGACATCACAAGGATCACATCGAACGCCATCATCGCCGAATACAACGGCAGCGATGGTCCTCAGGACGACGCCCGGCAGCCGGCCCGAATCAAGGTCGTGATCAAGGATGCGGTGGCTCTCAACCCGGGCTCCAGCCTCAGCGACCGGCGCTTCAGCGAGGGGACGATTACCAAGATCATCTGGTTCAACAGCAGCGGCGACAAGGTGCTGGAGGCATCCGGGCTGAACGTCAGCCTGCCGGTGGTGTCCGCCATGACAGCTACGGACAGGGCGTACCTGCTGGATGATCTTATCTGGTCCGGCGGCCACCGCTTTGTCGGTTCCGATGACAGCATGGGGCCGGACTGGGACGGCGACGACATTAGGACCGGATCCGGCGACGACACGGTCAAAGGCAATGACGGCGGTGATTTCATCAGCGATCAGGGCGGCACCGATACCTACAACGGCGGTGCCGGGCGCGACACGCTCAACTACAGCGACAGCTTCTACAATATTTTTCTGGCCAAGCAAGGCGTCCAAGCAGATCTGAAGGCGGGCACTATTGTCGGCACCGATGGTCTGACCGACCAAGTCAGCAATATCGAGAACGTTCGCGGCTCTTTCATGGACGACGTGATGAAAGGCAACGGCGCCGATAACCGTTTCACCGGCCTGCAGGGCAACGATTTCTTCCATGGCCGGGGCGGATTTGACACCATCCGCTACGACCGCGACGACCGTCAGGGCGGGTTCGAGGGCGTCATGGTGAACCTCGGCAAGGGCACCGCCATCGACGGTTTCGGCAACCGGGACACCTTCAAGAGCATCGAGGGCGTGCGCGGTTCCAACTACGATGACGTGCTGAAGGATTCCGGCATCGACAACTGGCTGTCGGGGCGTGACGGCGACGACGTGATCTGCGTCAACAACGGCAATGACACCCTCGAGGGCGGCAGCGGCGCCGATGTGTTCCAGTTCAAGAGCAAGAGCTTTGGCGACAACACCATCCGCGACTTCGAGGACGGCGTCGACATGATCGAGATCCTGCACGCCAAGCGGTTTTCCCAGCTCACCATCGAAGACACCGGCGACGGCGCAGCCCTGGTCAGCTACCGCGGCAGCAGCATCACCGTCGACAACGTCTCGGCGAGTGACCTGACGGCGGACGATTTCATCTTCTGACCCGGCAATGACCACCCGCAAGGCGGCAGCACCACTCGCCTTGCGGGGCAAGATTTCCTTGACTTGCCCCCGGCCTTTTGCGGCTTATCCCCGCCTTGCCCACAGGCGATTGCCCCCAGCCCCTTGCATGGGCTGGGCGCATCAGGGAAGACTGGCGACCAAGATCCTGAACAATGCGGACGCGAACGGGCAGACGGACCATGGCGCTACCAGCGAAGAAACAGTTCAAATTCTGGGGCCTTGCCGCAGTCGTCTTTGCCGTGGTGATGTGGGCGCTCGGGAACGTGTTGCTGCCCTTCATCCTGGGCGCGGCGATTGCCTATATGATCGACCCGATTGCCGATCGCCTCGAGGCCTGGGGCATGAGCCGGACCGGGGCGACCGCCACCATTACCATCGCCGCCCTGCTGGTGTTCCTGCTGCTGCTGCTGGTGGTGGTGCCGACACTGATCTACCAGCTGATCGACCTGATCAACGTATTGCCGCAACTGGTGCGTGACGCCCGCGCCTTCGCGGTGGAGCACGTACCGTCACTGTTCGAACAGGACACCCGCATCCACAAGGCCGTCAGCACCCTGGGCGAAACCCTGCAATCGCGCGCGATGGAGCTGTTGCAGACCGCGCTGGGATCGGCGGTTTCGCTGCTCAACATCGTGGTTCTCCTGGTGATCGTTCCGGTCGTGGCGGTCTACCTGCTGCTGGACTGGGACCGGATGATCGCCCGCATCGACGAGCTGCTGCCGCGCGACCACCAGCCGGTGATCCGCCACATCGCGTCGGAAATTGACAAGGTGATGCACTCCTTCATCCACGGAATGGGCACGGTCTGCCTGATCCTGGGCAGCTACTACGCGGTGGCCCTGATGCTGGTAGGGCTGAACTTCGGCCTTGCGGTGGGCTTCATCGCCGGGCTGGTGACCTTCATCCCCTACCTGGGCGCGCTGATCGGCGGCGCTCTGGCCATCGGCCTGGCGTTGTTCCAGTTCTGGGGTGACTGGGTCTCGATCGGGCTGGTGGCCGGGATCTTCGTGATCGGCCAGATCGTCGAGGGCAATTTCCTCACCCCCAAGCTGGTCGGGGATTCCGTCGGGCTGCACCCGGTGTGGCTGCTTCTGGCGCTGTCGGTCTTCGGCGCGCTGTTCGGATTCGTCGGCATGCTGGTCGCCGTGCCGGTGGCCGCCGCCTTGGGGGTGATCGCGCGTTTCCTGACCGAGCAGTATCTCAACAGTCGCCTCTACCAGGGACAGGGGCACCGCGACGCGGGGGCCGAGTGATCCGATGGCGCAACAGCTGAGTTTCGATCTACCGTCCAAACCGGCCCTGGGGCGCGATGATTTCTTTGTGGCGCCCTCCAACGCGATGGCCGTGGCGCTGCTGGATCCGCAGTTCACCTGGCCCAGCGGCAAGCTGGTGCTGACCGGCCCCGCCGGGGCCGGCAAGACCCACCTGGCGCATGTCTGGGCCAGCCAGACCGGGGCCCGCATCCTGCCCGCAACGGCGCTGACCGAGGCACAGCTCACGGAGCTGTCGCAAGGCCCCGTGGTGGTCGAGGACGTGCCCGACATCCGTGCCGACCGCGAGCGCCAGAACCTGCTGTTCCACCTCCATAACCTGGTGCTGGCGCAGGGGCACGCGCTGGTGATGACCGGGCAGATGGCCCCGAATCTCTGGGGGCTTAGCCTGCCGGACCTGCAAAGCAGGGTACAGGCGGCAACCCATGCCGAGCTGCAACCGCCGGACGACCAGCTGCTGGCGGTGGTGCTGGCCAAGCTCTTTACCGACCGCCAGATCACCCCCAAGCCCGACGTGATCCCCTACCTGGTGGCGCATATGCACCGCTCCTTTGCCGCCGCGGCGCAGATCGTCGGGCGCCTCGATCACCTGTCACTGGCGGAAAAGCGCAGCCTGACCCGGCCGCTGGCCGTGCGGGCGCTGTCGGAAATCCGGCAGGAAAGCACGGAAAACGCCGCCTAGGCAGGCGGTTGACCCCGCCCTTGCCTTGGCCCATCCTGACCGCGGACTGCAAGACGAAGGCCCGATGCCCATGACTGATGCCCCCGCCGCCGCCAACACCGACTGGGGCCCTTTCGGCCGACCGCTCTTTGACGATCCCGGCGCGCGGGCGCTGTCCCGGGTCGGCGTGGTCGACGTCGGGTCCAACTCGGTGCGCCTCGTGGTGTTTGACGGCGCCGCCCGCAGCCCGGCCTATTTCTACAACGAGAAGATCATGTGCGCGCTCGGCGCCGGCCTGTCGGAGTCGGGTCGGCTGAACCCCGAGGGGCGCAAACGCGCGCTCTCGGCGCTGCGCCGTTTCCAGCATCTTGCGCGGGGCATGGGCCTGCCGCCCTTGTCGGCGGTGGCCACCGCGGCGGTGCGCGACGCCTCCGACGGGCCGGAGTTCTGCGAGGAGGTGCTGCGCGAGACCGGCCTCAAGATCCACGTCATCGACGGGCGCGAGGAAGCCCGGCTGTCGGCGCAGGGCGTGCTCCTGGGCTGGCCCGGGGCCTATGGGCTGGTCTGCGACATCGGCGGCTCCTCGATGGAGCTGGCGGAGATCCACCACAACACCGTCGGACGCCGGGTGACCTCGCCGCTGGGGCCGCTGAAACTGCGCGACATCAAGGGCGGCCGCCGGGGCCGCAAGGCCTATATCTCCGAGGTGATCGACCAGCTGAAAGAAGAGATGGGCGCGCAGCGCGACCGCCTGTTCCTGGTGGGCGGCAGCTGGCGGGCGATTGCACGCATCGACATGCACCGCCGCGGTTACCCGCTGAAAGTGCTGCATGAATACCGCATGTCTCCCCGCGACATGCGCGAGACCGCCCGCTTCATCGAAAACAGCGACCTTGGCAAATTGCGCAACGCCTGCGGCATTTCCTCGACCCGGATGGCGCTGGTTCCCTATGCGATCGACGTGCTGACGCGCCTGGTCAAGACCTTCAAGCCCAAGGACATCGCGGTGTCCAGCTACGGCATCCGCGAGGGGCTGCTGTATGAGCAGATGCCACAGCGCCTGCGCGAGCGTGACCCGCTGATCGAGGCGTCGCGCTTTGCCGAGATGAAGGACGCCCGCATCCCCGGCTTTGGCAAGACGCTTTATGACTTCGTCAGCCCCCTCTTCAACGGCGCCCCGCACAGCAAGCGCCGACTCGTCAAGGCCGCCTGCCTGCTGCATGACGTCAGCTGGCGGGCGCATCCCGACTACCGCGCCGAGGTCTGTTTCGACAACGCCACCCGCGCCAATCTCGGCGGGCTGAAACATTCCGAACGCGTATTCCTGGGGCTGGCGCTGCTGCACCGCTACAGCAACAAGCGCCAGGGCAGCGCCTTTGACCATCTGTACGGGCTGCTCGACGAGAAGGGCCAGCATGAGGCCGAGGTGCTGGGCCGCGCGATGCGGTTCGGCGCGATGCTGATGGTGTCTGACAAGGGCGACATCGGCAAGCTGCGCTGGCAGCCGCGCAAGCGCGTGCTGCATGCCGCCCTGCCCGATGCCGCCCGACCACTGTATGGCGAAGTGGCCGAGAACCGCCTGAGAGCCCTGGCCAAGGCGCTGGACGCCGAAGTGGTGCTGAGCTTCACCAAGCCGCAAAGCCCCAAGGAAGAGGCCGTCCATACCGCCGAGGCTCCGGCGGATACGACCGCGGCACCGGCCACACCGCGCGGGTAATCGCGCGGCGGCTGGACCTGGGAGGCCCGCGCGTATCGCTCTGGCCGGAGACATCACCTCGGAGATATTTGCCCCGTGTCGGCAGGCCCGTGTGATTGGGCCCGTGCGCTTTGGCCAGTGCCTTCAGGCCAGTGTCAGCACAGAGCAGCGCCGTCGGGGCCGGTGTCAGATGTCGATTGCCTCGCCGTCCGGCACGGTGTCAGTGGGGGCGTCTTCGGGGGGCTCCGTGTCCGGCTTGCGGCGGATGATGATATCGCCATTGGGCAGGATCTCGGGCATCTCGTAAACGCTCCAGTCCTCGACCTCGCGGGCGATATCCGCCAGCGCCGGACCCATCTGCGACAGGAACGCGCCCATCGAAGGCCCGATGTCCTGCATGAAGCCCTGCAGATCCTGCAGCGCCGGTGCCATCTCCTGTTGCAGCCCGCGCAAGAACAGCTCGGCCCCGCGTTCCATCAGGCTGGACCCGGTGTCGTCGGGCGGCGTGCGCTCGGCGTCCTCCTGCGCAAGCAGGGGCGTGGACAGAAGGCCGATCAGGGCCACGGGCAGGATCATCTGTTTCATGCGGTCAATATAGGTCGCGCGCCGGGGCGAAAACAGGGGGAAGCGCAGAGAAACAGTGCCATTTGCACCGGCAGGCCGGTCAGTCCAGCTGCAGGTCCAGCGTGACCGGAAAATGATCCGAGGCATCCAGCAGCGCCCTGTGCAGCGTCGCGTCACCGCGGCACTCGGCATCCTCGAAAGGGTGCCAGATCCGCCAGTGCGGCTGGTATTGCATCAGGCTGTGCGAGATCATCACGTAGTCCAGCAGGGCACAGAAATAGCGTTTCGTTTCAGGGTTATAGAACCGCGACGTGCTGGGCAGCGGGTCGCGCTGCGCGCCGCTCAGCGCCAGCCCGTGCGGGTCATTCAGCAAATCCCCCATCACGATCTCGACCGAGGATCGGCCGAACAGCTTTTCGTATTCGTCCAGGCCCGGACCATCGTTGAGATCGCCCATCACCACTACGTGATCGCCGGCAGCGACATGGGCGGCCACCCGGCGGTGCAGCCAGATCGCCTGGGCCAGCTGCTTGCGCCGATTGGCGATCGACCGGGCGGTGGCGGCGGCCGGGGTGCGCGCACCATGCGGCGCCTTGGACTTCAGATGCGCGCCGATCATCCGCAATGCGGTGCCGCCCCGGGTGGTCACCGCCAGCTCCAGCGGTGGCTTGGAGAAACGCACTGCATCCGCCTGCGCATCGACATCCAGATCCATCGGCAGAACCCCGTCAAAGCGCGGCGCATCCGGTGCGGCCTGCGGATCATGCACCGCCGAGAGCACCGCGGGATCATACAGCAGGGAAATCTCCTGCCGCGTGTCATTGGCAAAACCGCTGACCGCCTCGCAGGTGCGCAGGCCCGCCTCGGCCGCGAAATGTTCCAGCGCCCGGGCGCTGCGCTGGGTCTTGCCGGTGTTGGGTGCCTCGACGATCATCACCGCATCGGCGTCGATGCGGCGCAGCACATGGGCGATCGCCCGCCCCTGGGTATAGCGGTCCGTACCGTGGTGTCCCGAGGGCGCCGCGTCCAGCAGCAGGCGGTCCTGGCTGTCAAACAGGTAAGCGAACCATTCGATGTTATAGGTTGCCAGCCGCATTGCCGCAGCACCCGTTGATCTGGTCCCAGGCGCGGTTGATGTCGATCATCCGCTTTTCCGCCAGCCGCACCGCCTCTTCGGGGACGCCGCGCGCCATCATCGCATCGGGGTGAGTGTCGCGCACCAGCCGCCGCCAATGCTTGCGGATCTCGTCCTTGTCCATGTCGGGGCTGACGCCAAGAACGGTATAGGGATCCTTCGGCGCATCCGGCACGAAGCGCGCCCGCAGCGCCTGGAACTGCTGCGGCGTCTGCCCGAAGATGCGGCTCACCTCCTCGAGAAACTCGTTCTCGCCGGGGTGGTAGAACCCATCGGCCATGGCAATGTGGAACAGCCCCTCCATCAGGTCGTTGAGGGTCGAGGGGTCATCCGCGAACATCCGCTGAATGCGGGCCGCGTATTCCCGATAGCCGGCCACATCGGTGCGCGCGATGTTGAACACGCGGGCCGCCCCGGCCTCATCCTCGCGGGCGATCTGGAACACCTCGCGGAAGGCGGTGACCTCGTCGCGGGTGACCTGGCCATCGGCCTTGGCCATCTTGGCCCCGAGCGCGATCACCGCGATGGCAAAACCCACGGTGCGTTCAGGCGGGGCGCGCAGCCGGTCGAACACCTGCGTCAGGCTTTCACCATTGGCAAGCGCTGCCAGCGCGTCGGATATGCGAGACCAAAGCGACATGGCTCCAGCCTAGCGGGGATTGGCGGCGCTGTCAGGGGCAGGAATGCCCGGCGTCAGGATTTTCTGCATGAAAACAGTATCAAGCCACTGCCCCCACTTGCAGCCCAACTGTGGCATGCGCGCCGTTTCCACATAGCCCAGCGCGGCGTGAAAGGCGATGGCGGCCGGGTTCGCGCTGCTGACGCTGGCCACCAGAACGTGGATGTCCGCCTGACGCGCCGCCGCCTCCAGCGCCTGCATCAGCAAGCGCCCGCCCCCCTGGCCCTGCGCCTCGGGCAACAGATGGATGGTGTGCTCGGCGGTAAACCGATAGCCGGGACCGGCGCGAAACGGGAAGTAATAGGCATGGCCCAGCACCCGGCCCGCCTGCTCGGCGACAAAGTAACTGCCGGGCCGCGCCGCGATCTGCGCCCGGACCTGCTCGGGCGTTTTCTCCTCGGTGTTGAACGTGGCCAGCGTGTCGCGGATCACCCAGTTGGCGATGGCACAGCAGGGCTCGGCGTCCGCAGCGGTGGCGGGGCGGATCCTCATGCCAGCAGCCTCGGCCCGTGCGGCGTGTCGAACTCGGCCTGCAGGGCGGGATGGCCCGGCTCAACCACCACGCGCGGATCTTCCAGCACCCGCGCAAGTGCGGCACGCAGGGCGCTGGCCTCCGTATGGCTGACCGTCAGCCGTCGCAGCCGACACCCCGATTGCAGCAGGCTGGCGGCCGGCGGCGGCGACTGCCATTGCAGAACCGACGGAAAGACGTTGTCAAAGGGCTGAATCCCATCCGCGGGCACCGTCATCAGCCAGCGCAGGTCGCCGCGCTGCATCTGTACCGGAGACTGCGCATGCTTCGGCAGCAGCGCCTGCTCCCGCGCCAGATCCTCGGCCCGCAGGATCCAATGCGCCAGCCGCGCCGGGCCGCTGAAATTGTCCAGATCGAACCAGCGGGGGCGCTGCTGCGGCTGCTGCGCGTGATCAATGGCGATCGCTTCCAGATAGAGGCCGTCCTCAAGCCCGATCAGGCGGTTGTGCGTGCCGAAGCGGGCGTGGCTGCCGCCTGCCCCGAGCCGGACCCCCAAAGCCTCTTCCACATGGGCGGTGGCCTCCGCCAGGGTGGCGCCCGCCACGGCCAGGTGATCCAGTCTCATCATGCGCTCCCTCTGCCGCCGACAGGGCAGAGACTAGCCAAGCCGCGGCCGGGCGCAAGCCGCGATTGCGCCCCTGCGCCGCGTCAGGCCGACCGCGCCCAGGGCTCGTCAACCTCCCCGTAGGCCTCCGCCTGCGACGGCGGCACTTCCGGGTCATCATGGGTGCGGAACGCACCTATCGCTTCGGCCATCGCCTGCGCCTCGCGCGACAGTCCCTGGCTGGAGGCGGTGACCTCTTCGAACAGGCCCGCGTTGCGGGTGGTGGCATCATCCAGGCTGGCCATCGCCGCATTGATTTCCTGCAGGCTGCCGGATTGTTCGCTGGCCGCCTGGGAGATGGTCTTCATCAGGTCCGCGGCGCTGGTCACCGAGGTGGAGATCTCGTCGATCGCCGCACGGGTCTGATCGACCAGGCCCGCCCCGAGGTCGACGTTCTCGCTCGCCTCAGCCACCAGAGTGGCGATTTCGGTCGCCGCTTCCTTTGAGCGATGCGCAAGGGTGCGGACCTCGGAAGCGACGACGGCGAACCCCTTGCCAACCGACCCGGCGCGCGCGGCCTCGACCCCGGCGTTCAGCGCCAGAAGGTTGGTCTGCTGTGCGATCGAGTCCATCAGCCCGATGATCTGCGAAATCTTCTGCGAGCTCTCCTTGATCGCTTCCATCGCGCCATAGGCCTGTTCCACCACCTCGATGCTGTTGTCAGCGTTGCGCCGCGCCGTCTCGACCGAGGCGGAGGCCTCTCCCGAGGCCTTGGCGGTGCCGCTGATCGACACCGACAGCTGGTTCACCGCGGCAGCGGTACCCGCCAGCGTTTGCGCCGTGCGCTCCGAGCGGCCCGACAGGTCATGTGAGGCCGCGGAGATCTCGGTGCTGCTGCCCGCGATCGACAGGCCATTGGCGCTGAGACTGCGGATCGAGGCTTCCAGCTTGTCCACCGCGGCGTTGAAATCATCGCGCAGCTTGGCATAGCCCTCGCCCATCTCCTCCTCGATCCGCACGGTCAGATCACCTTGCGACAACCGCTCAAGACCGGCGCCGATGGCACCCACGGCGGCGGTCTGTTCGGCCAGCCGGGCGTTGCGCTCGGCCTCGGCCGTGGCCTCCACCTCGGCCTTTTCGACCAGCCCGTCACGGAACACCCGCAAGGCGGTGGCGATGCGGCGGATCTCGTCGCTGGCCCGCTCGTAGCCGGTGACCGGACGCAGATCGCCCGCCGCCAGCCGCTCGGTGGTGGCGCTGATGTTGGCCAGCGGACGCAGGATCAGCACCCGGGTCAGCACAAGCGCCGCCACAAAAACCGCTGCGGCCACGCCCATCAGCATCTGCATCTGCCGCTGCGCCGCCTGAACTTCGCCAGACAACCCCTTGGCAATCGACGAAATTTCCAACTGGCTGTCGGCGCCCAGTTTGCCCGCGCTATCAGCAAAGCGCAGCACGGCCGCAACCGTCGCCTGCGCCGCCTCGGCGGCCTCGTCCGAGGCACGCAGCGCGGCGGCCTTGAACAGCGGCAGACCGTTGGCCGGATCGGCCATGGCGATCATCGCTTCCAGCTCGGTGCGGAACACGCCCTGTTCGAACGCATAGAACCCTTCCAGCGCCTGCGCCGCCGCCTGCAACGACCCCGTCGCAATCTCCACCGCATCCAGATCCGAGGCGGCCGCCATGTCCAACGCGGCGACCTGGAAGGCGTTGATCCAGCGGGTCAGCTCCAGCAGCTGCAACAACACGCCGACCTGGTTGTCCAGCAGCCGCTGGATGGTGTCGCGGTTGCCGGCGCTGGCCCCGGCGGCCGCTTCCGAAAGACTGCGGGTCATTGTTTCGATCGCAGCCGTGAGCGGGCCGAGGCTGGCACTGCGCGCCGCCAGCACCGGCCCGCGGCTTTCCTTCAGCTCCTTGCGGCTGGCCGAGAGCGTCGACTGGAACAGGGCCACCGCGGCGCTGATCTCGCGACGCGACCCGGCGTCCACGCCGAGGTCCTCCAGCCGCGCCAGAACCGGCTTCAGCCGGGAACCGGCGGTCTTGGCCATCTTCTTCAATTCGCGCTTGGTGGCGACGTCGCGCACATGCCCCAGCGCCAGCGCCGCGCCGGAGAGAATGCTGATGTCCGCCCGCGCTTCCAGCAGCGTTTGCAGGTCGCCAAACTGCTGCTCGACCAGCGTTTTCAGCGCCGCGTCCACCTGGGTGATCGTGGCTTCGCCGCCCTCGACCAGGCCACTGCGGGCCGCACCGGCCACATCTGCCAGCCGCATCTGCACGGTCTCTCCCATCATCTGCAGGCTGGAGGTGCGAATGTCGATCATCACCTGGTTGCGGAAGGCCCCGCTGCGGGCCGCGATCAGGCTGTTGAGCCGCTCGGCGGCCGTTGCCGCCTCGGCCTGAAACTGCGCCTGGTGGTCGCCGCCCAACCCTGCCGCGCTGGCGTTCAGATGCGCGATTGCGGCGGCGGCCTCCTCCTCGGCGGCGGAAAGTTCGGTCGCGTCGCTGGCCTGCAACACCGCAATCATCACGTCCTTGGTGCGGGCCGCCGCGTCGGTCAGCTGGCGGCTCAGCTCCAGCTCCGGAACTTTCTCATCGGTCAGCACCCGCATCTGGCTGCCCACCTGCGCGAACACCAGCGACACCAGCAATCCAACTGCTGCGGCCGCGGCCCCCATCGCCATGAGGATCAGCGTGATCTTGGCGCCAATGCTGGAAAAAGGCCGAAAATATCGTTTTGCGGATCCGTTTTTTTTGCGTGCGGTCATGATCTCTTCCGTGGCAGCCGCCAGATCCCCCCGGGCCGCCGATGGCCAATGGGAAGATGCCGCCCCGCAGGACCGCGCTCTGGCGAATACAGGCCGACCACGAGCCGGCCGCCTGTTCCATGCCCCGAATGGACCGCAAGAGCGTAAACAAACCGTAAGATCGTCCGGGTGCGCGGGCAAACAAACGCTTCGCTTTTTAACGAGCCCGGCGTTTGCCTGCCTGTGCAACCCCTTGGGGTCAGTCCGGCACCCCCGCCGCGCGGAGGGCGCTGACCCATTCCTGGCCCGCCGGGCTCATCGCGGCGGGATTGTCACGCTGGAACTGCGAAAGATTGAATCGCGGTGCTGCCTGCAACAAACGGTCCACGGTACTGCGCGCCTCGGCGTCACGGCCCGACATCTGCAGCGCAATCGCCTTGGAGCGCAGCGGCACCGGGAAGGCCTGTTTCGACCGCAGCGAGCGGTCCGCCAGCTCGATCGCGCGCCCGAAGTCGCGCGCGGTCAGGTTGGCCAGCGCCGAGATCGCATCGAAATAATAGCTTTGCGGCCCCAGCGGCGACAGTCGGCGGGCCGCATCGGTCAGCGCCACCGCCTCGTCCGGCACGTCCTGATAGGCCAGCGTCGCCCCTTTCAGCAGCAGGGCCAGCGCCTCGTTCGGGTTGTCCCGCAAGGCCAGATCATAGGCATCCTGCGCAAGGTCAAAGCGGAACAGCAGATGGCTGGAAATCAGCCCCTTCAGCGTATGCGCCAGCGAGAACCCCGGCGCGACGGCAATTGCGGCCTCGGCCATGCGGGTGGCCAGGCGGCAATCCTGCTCACGGTTCGGCGACAGCCCCTTCTCCACCCGCATTGCGTGCCAGAAGCCCATCCAGGTCAGCGGCAAGGCGTGATCGGGTTCCCGTTCCAGCAGGTGCATCAGGAGATCATGGGCCTGCTGGAATTTTTCCGCCTCCATTTCCTGCATCTGGGCGATGGCGGCCATCAGCAGCGTGTGATTTTCCAGGTCCCGCAGCGGCTGGAAGCCGACCAGCCGCACCGCCTCTCCGGCCGCGGTCTGGCCGATCTGCTGGGTCGCGTTGCGCAGCGCGGTGCTGCGCCCCTCCAGCAGGTTGCGCTGACTGCCTTCAAAGCTGCGCGACCAGACGACTTTCTCGCGCGGGGCATCATGCAGGTCGATCTGGGCCCGGAAACGGCTGCCGTCGGTGGTTATGCTGCCGGTCACCAGGTAGCCCGCCTGCGCCAGCCCAGCCACCTCGGCCGGGCGCACCCGCTGCGGATCCAGCTGCCGGGACGCAAGATACGAGGTCACCGAAAACGCCCAGCTGCGCGACAGGTGGCGCGACAGCTCCTCGGCGATCAGGTCGCCAAGCACGCCGTTGTCCTCGCTCGGGTGGCGTTGGGCAAACGGCAGGACGGTCACCGTCGGCAGCAGCCCGTCCAGCACCACGCGGCCGCGGAGCGGTGCGCCGGTCGCGGCGGCCTGCGGCGCGATCCGCGCCAGCTCCTGCCGCGTCTCGCTGAGCCAGCTGCGAAACACCTCCTCGTGCGGCAGCTCAAAGCCTTCCATGAAGGTCGGCCCGCCGCTGACGCCGCTGTCCAGCTCGATCCGGGTGAGGTCGAGGATCACCCGCTCGCGATTGGCGAACAACAGCTTGGCCGCCTCCGGCCCCAGGTGGCGGCGCAGGGTTGACAGCGCCGTGCGCAGGCTGGCCTTGGCCTGTTCCGGCTGCGCGAGGCACCAGAGCGTCTTTTCCAGGAAGGCGCGGGTGCGAATGCCACCCTCTGCCGTTGACAGCAGGGCCAGCAGAGCCTGGTGCTTGGCGCCCAGTGGAATGCTGCGGCCGTCCGCATGAAACACGCCAAAGGCGCCAAACCGGCAAATTCTCAGGAGAACGGTCATTGCAACACCCCGCAAACGAGAAGAAGAATACAGTTAAACCATGATCATCTTGCCGCTTGCCGCAGGTTTTTGCAATCTTTAGTTGCATAAACTAAAATTAATGAACAACTTTAAAGAGATACGGGCCGATACGGGCCGCTGTGTGATGCCGCAGCCTGGCCGGACCGCGTCGGCACATGTCCTAGGGGCAGTCGCCGAGCCTCGGGCACCACCGGAATGAATCGTTTGTTGGGAATAACTTGGCCAGCTTCGCGACCAGGGCGCCCTGCGCCCGTGCGGCGGGCTGGCAGAAGTATTGCAGGGATCTCGGCACGGCGGCAGGCGCCCCGACAGGGGCGGCTGCCCGGCCCAAGGCCGCCAAGGGATCCGCCCAAGGGGCGGACCCCTGCGGGCGCGGGAGCCCCCCGCCCGCAGGGGTTCAGGTCACGTCAGGCGCGCGCTTCGCGAATCAACTTCAGGATGTCCTGGGCTGCCTCGGGAATGTTGGTGCCGGGGCCGAAGATCGCCTTGACGCCCTTGCTGTAGAGGAACTCGTAATCCTGCTGCGGGATCACCCCGCCGCAGATCACGATGATGTCCTCGGCGCCTGCGGCCTTGAGCGCATCGACCAGCTGCGGGGCCAGCGTCTTGTGGCCCGCCGCCTGGGACGAGATCCCGACCACGTGCACGTCATTGTCGATGGCGTCCTGCGCGGCTTCCTCGGGGGTCTGGAACAGAGGCCCCACATCAACGTCAAAGCCGATGTCGGCAAAGGCGGTGGCGATCACCTTGGCGCCGCGGTCGTGGCCGTCCTGGCCCATCTTGACCACCAGAAGCCGCGGACGGCGGCCTTCCTCGGCCGCGAAATCCTCGATCGACTTCTGGATCGCGGCAAAGCCCTCGTCGCCCTCGTAGGCGGCGCCGTAGACGCCGGCCAGGGTCTTTACCTCGGCGCGGTGGCGGCCGAATTCCTTTTCCATCGCCATGCTGATTTCTCCGACTGACGCACGGGCACGGGCCGCTTCCACCGCGGCCTCCAGCAGGTTGCCGCCTTCCTTGGCGCGGCGGGTGAGTTCCTCCAGGGCCGCCTGGCAGGCAGCCTCGTCGCGGGTTTCACGCAGCTGCTTCAGCCGCGCGATCTGGCTTTCGCGCACCGCGACATTGTCGACATCCAGGATGTCGATCGGGTCTTCCTTGTCCTTGCGGTACTTGTTGACGCCGACGACAACCTCTTCGCCGCGGTCGATCATCGCCTGGCGGCGGGCAGCGCTTTCCTCGATGCGCAGCTTGGGCATGCCGCTTTCGACCGCCTTGGTCATGCCGCCCATTTCCTCGACCTCTTCCATCAGCGCCCAGGCCTTCTCGACCAGCTCGTTGGTGAGGCTTTCGACGTAGTAGGAGCCCGCCAGCGGGTCGACCACGTTGGTGATGCCGGTTTCCTCCTGCAGCACCAGCTGGGTGTTGCGGGCGATGCGGGCCGAGAAATCGGTCGGCAGCGCGATGGCTTCGTCCAGCGCGTTGGTGTGCAGCGACTGGGTGCCGCCGAGCACCGCGCTCAGCGCTTCATAGGCGGTGCGGATGACGTTGTTGTAGGGGTCCTGCTCCTGCAAGGACACGCCCGAGGTCTGGCAGTGGGTGCGCAGCATCTTGGAGCGCTCGTTCTTGGCGCCGAACTCGGTCATCACCCGATGCCAGAGCGTGCGCGCGGCGCGCAGCTTGGCGATTTCCATGAAGAAGTTCATGCCGATCGCGAAGAAGAAGCTGAGGCGGCCTGCGAACTTGTCCACATCCATGCCGGCGTCGATTGCCGCGCGCACGTATTCGCGCCCGTCCGCCAGCGTGTAGGCGAGTTCCTGCACCAGGTTCGCGCCGGCCTCCTGCATGTGGTAGCCGGAGATCGAGATCGAGTTGAACTTGGGCATCTCGTTCGAGGTGTACTCGATGATGTCCGAAATGATCCGCATCGAGGGTTTGGGCGGATAGATATAGGTGTTGCGGACCATGAACTCCTTGAGGATGTCGTTCTGGATGGTGCCCGCCAGCAGCGACTTGTCGTGGCCCTGCTCCTCGCCCGCGACGATGAAATTCGCCAGCACCGGGATCACCGCGCCGTTCATGGTCATCGAGACCGAGACCTGATCCAGCGGGATGCCGTCGAACAGCACCTTCATGTCCTCGACGCTGTCAATCGCCACGCCGGCCTTGCCGACATCGCCGACCACGCGGGGGTGGTCGCTGTCATAGCCGCGGTGGGTGGCGAGGTCGAAAGCGACCGAGACGCCCTGCTGGCCCGCGGCCAGGTTGCGGCGGTAGAAGGCGTTGCTCTCCTCCGCGGTGGAGAAACCCGCGTATTGGCGGATGGTCCAGGGGCGGCCGGCGTACATGGTGGCCTTCACCCCGCGGGTGAAGGGACCAAAGCCCGGCAGCGAACCCATGTGGGGCAGGTCCTTGGTGTCTTCCTCGGTATAGAGCGGCTTGACCTCGATGCCTTCCAGCGTCTGCCAGTTGAGGTCCTCGACCGCCCGTCCGCGCAGCTCTTTCTCAGCCAGAGCCCGCCATTCGTCCTTGTTTGTCATCAGGTCTTCCTCTCGTCAGTCGGGTGCGGGGCGGGTTCAGGCCCGCCGCCAGTTTTTCGGGGTCTTCGACCAGCGTGGCGAGGCCATCTGCCCCGCCTGCCAGCCACATCATGTCGTCGGCGTAGACCTCGCGCAGGGCGGCGGCCTGGGCCTCGTCGAAGGGATGCCAGCGGCCGCTGCCCTGGGGCAGCTGTTCCGCGACGCGCTGCGGCAGGCTGGCCCGCAGATCGGCCAGGCACAGCGAGGCATTCAGCCGCACGCGCGCATGGGCGCGCGGGGCGGCCTGGCCGGTGAGCGCCTTCAGCTGGGCCTCGGGGCGGGCGCCGAAGATTTCAAACGGCAGCACATGCAGGCGCACGCCGGGCATAGCGGCGGTGATGTCGGTGATCACGTCGCGCCAGCTGCGCGGCGCGCACACCAGCCGATCCAGCTGCGCCGGCGTCGGCAGCCGGTGGCCGCGCGCCACCGCATAGGCCAGCGCCGAGGTCCAGTAGCCGTCGAGACTGCGGATGTTCAGCGCCAGATCGCTGACGCCGCCCTCGAAGGCGCGGGCAAAGCGGGCCATGCGTTCTCCGGCACCGCCATAAAGCCCGCCGTGCCGCAGGTTGTCGCGGATGTTGCCGATCATGTTCTCGTCACTGACGATCAGATGCTGCACCCCGGCCGCACGGCTGTATTCCAGTTGGATCTGCAACCGCCCGCGGGCGCGGTCGGCAAGGTTGCGGCCGGTCACCCTTGCCGGGCCCGGCTGGATGCCGTGAAACAGGCCACGCCGGGTCCGCCGCGGCCCCCAGAAGCCGATGCCCTCGGCGGCCAGCGTGGTGCTGTTCTGGCGCAGGTATTCCTGGAACGACGTGGTGGCGCAGCGATGGGCGCCGACATGCAGGATCACGTTCATCATGGTGCGGGACCTCTCTGGGAGGGCCGCGGGCCGCAGCCCGGTCACGGGGGGATGAACAATCATGACTGCCAACCCCTGATTATCCCGTTAATGGGAACGTTTTTTGCCCCTGCCACGGAATTGACGGTCGCAATTGCCGCGGTTGCACATATATTCAACCCAACAGGAGAGACCATGAAAGCAATCCTAACCGTTGTTTTGGCAGGATTTCTGCCGCTGACCGCCATGGCTGCCGACAGCAGCACGGATGAGCTGATCCAGCCTGGATATGATGTGCAGCTGTCCGACTTCCAATGGACCCACCGCCCGGTTGTGGTGTTTGCCGACAGCCCCGAGGACCCGCGTTTCCACGAACAGCTGCAACGGCTGATGGACGGCATCGAGGCGCTGCGCGAGCGCGACGTCGTCGTGCTGACCGACACCGATCCCGCAGCGAAATCCGCCCTGCGCCAGAAACTGCGTCCGCGCGGCTTCATGTTGGTGCTGGTGGGCAAGGACGGCGGCGTGAAGCTGCGCAAGCCGCACCCCTGGACGGTGCGCGAGCTGTCGCGCAGCATCGACAAATTCCCCGAGCGGCTGCGCGAAGTGGAAGAGCGGCGCGGCGGCTGAGGCCTGCGCGCAGCGGCTGCGCCGGAGCTGCCTAGCCGTTGCCGCGCACGTAGATCAGCGCCATCGCCTGCTTGTCCAGCACCACCATGGCACCGCTGTCCGGCACGAACAGCAGGTTCGACGTCGGGTTGCGGATGGCCTGGTAATAGATTGACTTGACCAGGTCCGACATGCAGCTGACCCCGGCCAGACCGGAGTTCAGCACCCCAAGCCCCTGCGGCAGGTCGCGCGACATGATGTCCTCTGTCACCGCGTTGGGGGACTTGCCCGAGATCGCAAAGACCACCGGCGTCCCGGCTTCCAGCATCTGCATGCCGGTGTTGAGCGAGCGCGCGCGCGCCAGCTGCGAGGTGAGGCGCGGGCTTTCGGAGGTGTGGAACACCGCCGCGGTGCAGCTCATCGAGCTTTCGAAGAAGAAGGTCTCGCCCAGCTCCACCCAGGCGGAGAGCTGGCTGCGCAACGCCTCTTCCTTGTCCAGCGCGCAGGCGGACAGCACCAGAAGCGTCGAGAGCAGGCACAGGGCGGGACGGAACATGCGGCACCTTCAGGGGGTCAAACACCGCAGCTATCGCAGAAATTCCTGAAGATTTCGTGCATGCCGACAAACGCCTGCGGGCAGATACGCCGACCGGGAGGGCGTCTGCCGCCCCCCAGCCCGCGCTGATATCTGCCCGCAGATCCATTGTTATTCGAACTCCATGATCACGTCATCGACCGCCAGGCTGTCACCGGCGCTGGCGTTGATCTTGGAGACCACACCCTTTCTCTCGGCGCGCAGGATGTTCTCCATCTTCATCGCCTCGACGGTGCACAGCGGCTGGCCTTCCTGCACCTCCTGCCCCACTTCGACGTCGACCTTCACGATCAGGCCGGGCATCGGGCAGAGCAGCATCTTGGAGGTGTCGGGCGCCTGTTTCTCGGGCATCAGCTGCGCCAGCTCCGCCTGCCGCGGGGTGCGCACGTGGACCCGGATATCCGCCCCGCGCGAGCGGATGCGGAAGCCCTGGGTGATCTTGCCGGTCTTCAGAACCAGTGTCTCGCCGTTGACATCGACGGTGGCCAGCTGGTCGCCCGGCGTCCAGTCGGAGCTGACCCGCAGCGCCTCGCCGTCCTCGAAGCGCACGGTGGCCCCGTCGCGGTCGGCGTCGATCACCACCGGGTAGGACTGCCCCTGCAGGGAGACCACCCAGTCGGTGCCGACCTTGCGCTCGTGGTTGTCCATCCGGCCGGAGACGCGGGTGCGGCGGATCTCAGCCACCCGGTGCATCGCCGCACAGGAGGCCGCGATCTTGCGCAGATCCGCCTCGGGCAGTTCGACCCCGGCGAAACCGTCGGGATATTCCTCTGCGATGAAGGCGGTGGTCATGTCGCCGGAGACGAATTTCGGATGGTCCATCACCGCCGCCACGAACGGCAGGTTGTGGCCGATGCCCTCTACCTCGAAACTGTCGAGCGCGATGCGCATCGCCTCGATCGCCGCGTCGCGGGTCGGGCCCCAGGTGCAGAGCTTGGCGATCATCGGGTCGTAATACATCGAGATCTCGCCACCCTCGTAGACGCCGGTGTCGTTGCGCACCGCGGTGTCGCCTGCGGGGGCGTCGCCATGCCAGGTGCCATTTTCGGCCATCGGGCCGGCCGCGACCTCCGCCGGCGGGCGGTAGCGGGTCAGGCGGCCGATCGAGGGCAGGAAGTTGCGGTAGGGATCTTCGGCATAAAGCCGGTTTTCGATCGCCCAGCCGGTCAGCTTGACGTCTTCCTGGCGCAGCGGCAGCTCGGCACCGTCGGCGACGCGGATCATCTGCTCGACCAGGTCGACGCCAGTGATCAGTTCGGTCACCGGGTGCTCCACCTGCAGGCGGGTGTTCATCTCGAGGAAGTAGAAATTCTTGTCGCCATCGACGATGAATTCCACGGTGCCCGCGGAGGAATAGCCCACCGCCTTGGCCAGCGCGACAGCCTGCTCGCCCATCGCGCGGCGGGTTTCTTCATCCAGGAAGGGCGACGGCGCCTCCTCCACCACTTTCTGGTTGCGGCGCTGGATCGAGCATTCGCGCTCGCCCAGGTAGATGCCGTTGCCGTGCTTGTCACACAGCACCTGGATCTCGATGTGGCGCGGCTGGGTCACGAATTTCTCGATGAAGATCCGGTCGTCTCCAAAGGAGTTCGCCGCCTCGTTCTTGGAGGACTGGAAGCCTTCGCGGGCCTCTTCGTCGTTCCAGGCGATGCGCATGCCCTTGCCGCCGCCGCCGGCGGAGGCCTTGATCATCACCGGGTAGCCGATCTCGTTGGAGATCTTCACCGCCTCGTCGGCGTCGGCAATCAGCCCCATGTAGCCGGGCACGGTGGAGACGCCTGCCTCCTGGGCGATCTTTTTGGAGGTGATCTTGTCCCCCATCGCCTCGATCGCGCCTTTCGGGGGGCCGACAAAGGCAACGCCCTCGGCTTCCAGCGCCTCGGCGAACTTGGAGTTTTCCGACAGGAAGCCATAGCCCGGGTGCACCGCCTGCGCGCCGGTCTGGCGGATTGCCTCCATCACCTTGTCGATGACGATATAGGACTGGTTGGCGGGCGGCGGGCCGATGTGGACAGCTTCATCCGCCATCTGCACGTGCAGCGCCTGCTTGTCGGCGTCGGAGTAGATGGCGACGGTCTTGATGCCCATCTTGCGCGCGGTCTTGATGACACGGCAGGCAATCTCGCCCCTGTTGGCGATCAGGATCTTGTCAAACATAGGCTGTCCCTTGTTCCTTGGTAGTGCGGAATGCAAAACGCCGCGCCCGGGGCAGACCCGGACACGGCGATTGCGCGATTTCAAAAGCGGCCCCGGAGGAGCGGCGGATCAGGGCTGCGGCGGCAGCCTCAGCATCTGCGGGGATTCTGCTGGCAATAGACCAGGTTTGCGGCGACGCCGACCGCAGCACCGGTGACCGGGTTGGCATCCAGCAGGACCGCGCCGACCGCGCCTGCGCCGCCACCATAGATGATCTGCTCGCCGGTGGTGTCACCACAGGCTGCCAGCAGCCCGCAAAGCGGCAACGCCGCCAGAAGTGTTCTTGCCCGCATGTTTCTTGTCCTTCTGTTGAGGCATTCACTGTCGCGGGGCAATGTGCCCACAAACCACGACCGTGCAAGACAGGCAGGCGGGCGGAAAAAAGATGGGCGGAGGCTTGCCGCAAAACTGGGGGGGTACGGCAAGCTTCCGCCAATGCCTGAGAGGGACAAAAGACGGGCAGGCCGCGGATGGGGGCGCGTACCTGCCCGTTCAGGCGAAGGGGCCGGAACAAATGCTCGGCGTGGCGGCGCATCGGCACCGCCGCAGCCAGCATGCCTGCTCCCCTGCCCCATGTAAGCCCCTCTGAGCCGCCCCCGGCGGTTTGGGCAACTTCCCGCTGAATCGGAGAACCGCTGTGCAAATTCACGCCGAAATTGCGCCCCGACGCCTGCCGGGCAGCGATTGCCGCCCGGTGATGCCGCCGCAGGGACACGGCGGACGCAGCTATGCGGGGCGCCCGCATCATTCGAAGGCTTCCGGGAAAGAGGCCCGCGCAACGGCCTCGTCGATGACGAGAAGGGCTTCGTAGCTGGCGGGATCGAAGGGATCTTCGGCCGGGATCACCTCGCGTCCGAACAGCCAGCTGAGCCGACCGGCATCAAGGTTGCCGCGCTCGAAGGGCTGGTCGCCGAAGTGTTCCCACAGCGCCTGCATGAACATGGAATCGACGCGTTTGTCGACGTTCTTGCGGTCGCGGTAGCGCTCGCGTCGGGTCAACGGCGTCACCCCCTTGGGATTGGGGCGACGGATCGTGAACTGGAAATCTGTCCCCGGCATGCGGCCGGGGAACCCGCGGTGTTTCAACATCTGGGTGCCTCCGGTCCGGCACCCCACGGGGCGGCGAGGGCCGGCCGCAGGGCCGGACCCCTGTGATTTTTACTTGTACTTGCCGGTGTAGACGGGTTCTTGCGAAACCGGCTCGACCACGACAAACTCTTCTTCCTGCTGAGCGCAGGCGGCGACGGCGGCCAGCAGGCCGGCCAGGGTGATAAGCTTGATGCTCTTGGACATCTCTGTCTCCTGATTGCAAATGTGAAACCAGCGGGGGCCAGGCCACCCGCGTGCCTCAATCTCAAAGTAAAGGCAGCCCGAGGGCCACCGGCATCAAAGATAGCCGGGTTTGCGCCGGAGTCACATCTGAATCGCGCCAATTGGCGACATTGTGGCTGCAATGCCGCAAGAAACCGCCGATCCCTGCCAATGCCCTCAAGATCTTGTGGTCGCATCAAAAAGCCTCCCAGATGCAGGATGCCCCATCGGGCCGATACACCTCGAAGAACTGCGTGACCGTGGCGTCCTGCAGGCCAAAGGGCAGCGGCCGGTCCGCCAGCGAGATCACCACCCGTGCAGGCCGCACGCCTTGGGCCGCCAGATAGGGCAGCGCCAGGTCCGCGCAGAGGTGATCCATGTCGGGCGCGGCCTGCTCATGGCTGACGCTGCCGCCCTCGCGGGCGATCTGGGGGGCCACGAAGCGAAAACGCGCCCAGGTCTCGCCCTGGCTGTCATCCAGAAGCACCTCGGCAAGGCGCACCTGCTGGCCGGAGGGCACGGACACTGCCATGGGTTCCACCGCGGCCAGTTCAGTGCTGGCACAAAAGGCAACCGATAGCGGGATGAGAGCTTTCAGATAACCGCAACCCCGGCCCCCGTCAGTTCGGGCTCCTCCGGCCAGGGTTGCAGGCGCTGCACGTAAAGCGCGCGCTGTGGGTATCTGGCTGACGCGGATCATGGCGCTGATTCGTCCGTCTTGTCAATTTCCGCTGCAAATTTGTGCGCATTTTTCACGGTTGCGCCGGATTCGGAGCGATTCGTGTCCGGGCGAAACCCGGCGTGGCGCAGCCAGCGCGCGCGATTGGCCGGGCTGTCCAGCACCTCGGCGATCCGTCCGGCGGCATTGCCGGGCACCTGCCCGGCCACCTGCCCGCCGGCACGCACCCGCAGCCCCTCACCTGCTGCGGAGATTTCCACCGCGGGGGCAAACCCGCGCAGGGATTGCAGCGCGCGCCACATGTCCTGGCGGATCTGATGCGCCAGCCGCACCGGGTCGCCGCCCGGCAGCGTGGTCTCGACCGCAAGGTCGAACCGCGCAGGCAGACGTCGCGACAGGGTCAGCGCGTCATCGGTGCGGGTGATATGCCAGGGGCTGCGGGGCAAGGAGGAGACCCTCTCTTCATCTTTCCGAAAAATACTCTCGGGGGTGCGGGGGCAGACAGCCCCCGCTGCAACAGCCGCAATTACAGCGGAATGTTATCGTGCTTCTTCCACGGATTCTTCAACTGCTTGCCCCGCAGGGAGGCAAAGGCCCGGGCCACCCGCTTGCGGGTGGAATGCGGCATGATCACCTCGTCGATGAAGCCACGTTCGGCCGCCACGAAGGGGTTGGCAAAGCGATCTTCATACTCGGCCGTCTTCTGGGCGATCTTCTCGGGGTTGTTCAGATCGGCGCGGTGAATGATCTCGGTCGCCCCCTTGGCCCCCATCACCGCGATCTCGGCGGTCGGCCAGGCGTAGTTGAAATCGCCGCGCAGGTGTTTCGACGCCATCACGTCATAGGCGCCGCCATAGGCCTTGCGGGTGATCACGGTGACCTTGGGCACGGTGGCCTCGCCATAGGCGAACAGCAGCTTGGCACCATGCTTGATGACGCCGCCATATTCCTGGCTGGTCCCCGGCAAGAAGCCCGGCACGTCGACGAAGGTCAGGATCGGGATCTCGAAACAGTCGCAGAAGCGCACGAAACGCGCGGCCTTGCGGCTGGAGTCGATGTCGAGACAGCCTGCCAGCACCATCGGCTGGTTGGCCACGACACCGACCGTCTGCCCTTCGAGACGGACAAAGCCGGTGATGATGTTCTTGGCGAAATCTTCCTGGATCTCGTAGAAGTCGCCCTCATCCGCGATCTTGGTGATCAGCTCCTTCATGTCGTAGGGCGTGTTCGGGTTCTCCGGCACCAGCGTGTCGAGGCTGTCCTCGATGCGGGCAGGATCGTCGAAGAAGGGCCGCACGGGGGGCTTTTCGCGGTTGTTCAGCGGCAGGAAGTCGACCAGGCGGCGAACCTCGGCCAGCGCCTCGACGTCGTTTTCAAAGGCACCGTCGGCGACAGAGGACTTCTTGGTGTGAGTGGAGGCCCCCCCCAGCTCCTCGGCGGTGACGACCTCGTTGGTGACAGTTTTCACCACGTCGGGGCCGGTCACGAACATGTAGGAGGTGTCCTTCACCATGAAGATGAAGTCGGTCATCGCAGGCGAGTAAACCGCACCACCGGCGCAGGGGCCCATGATGACGGAGATCTGCGGCACCACGCCGGAGGCCATGATGTTGCGCTGGAAGATCTCGGCGTAACCGGCCAGCGCGTCGACGCCCTCCTGGATGCGGGCGCCGCCGGAATCGTTGATGCCGATCACCGGCGCGCCGTTCTGCACCGCCATATCCATGATCTTGCAGATCTTCTGCGCATGGGTGGCCGAGACCGAACCGCCCAGAACGGTAAAATCCTGAGAGAAGACATAGACCTGGCGGCCATTGATGGTGCCCCAGCCGGTGACCACACCGTCACCTGCGGGCTTGTTGTCCTCCATGCCGAAATCGGTGCAGCGGTGGCTGACGAACATGTCGAATTCTTCAAAGCTGCCCTCGTCCAGCAGCAGCTCGATGCGCTCGCGGGCGGTCAGCTTGCCGCGGGCGTGCTGCGCATCGATGCGGCGCTGGCCGCCGCCCAGCCGCGCGTTCTCGCGGCGGTCCTCGAGCTCGGAAAGAATGTCTTTCATGGCATGTCCCCTGTCAGTTTCTGCGCGATCCTAACGCGGGTGCAGCACCGACCAAAGGGGTTTGTGGCAAATTTGCAAATCGTTTGCATATCGCAACTGAAAAACTGCGAACCAGCAAATAACCTGAATTTTCGCACAGGCCCGCCGCGCAGCTTGCGCGATAGACAAAACCGCAGAAGCGGGATACAGGAAATGGTATGTCAGCATACAATTCCAGCGCGGCCAGCCAGCGCACGCCGCCCCGCATTTTCACTCTGATCCTGTTGGCGGGGCTTTCGGCCCTCGGCATGAACATCCACCTGCCCTCGCTGCCCAGCATGACCGAGTATTTCCAGACCGATTACCGGCTGATGCAGCTGTCGGTGGCGCTGTATCTGGCGGGCAACGCGGTGGTGCAGATCCTGGTCGGCCCGATCTCGGACCAGATGGGGCGGCGGCCGGTGATCATGGGCAGCATCGTGCTGTTCCTGCTGGCCACGCTGGGCTGCATCTATGCGCCCACGGCCGAGATCTTCCTCATGTTCCGCATTGCCCAGACCGCAGTTGCGGCCACCATGGTGCTGAGCCGCGCGGCGGTGCGCGACATGTTTGACACCGACCAGGCCGCCAGCATGATCGGCTATGTCACCATGGGGATGGCGGTTGTGCCAATGCTGGGCCCGGCGATCGGCGGGTTTCTCGACCAGTGGCTGGGCTGGCAGGCCAATTTCTGGCTGCTGTTCCTGGTCGCCGCTGCCACGCTGGCGATCACCTTCGTGGACTTCGGCGAAACCGCGGGGCGCAGCGGCAAGACGCTGCTGGCGCAGTTCCGCGAATACCCCGAGCTGCTGCGCTCGCCGCGGTTCTGGGGCTACTCGCTGGCCTCCGGCCTCGCCTCGGGGGCGTTCTTTGCCTATCTCGGCGGCGCGCCCTTTGTCGGCACCCAGATCTACGGGCTGAGCGCCGCTGCGCTGGGGGTCTGGTTCGCAGCACCGGCCGTCGGCTATTTTGTCGGCAATTTCATCTCGGGGCGGTTTTCCACCCGCATCGGGGTCAACCGCATGGTGCTGTGGGGGTGCCTGATCAACGGCGGCGGCGTCCTGCTGTCGTTGATGATTGCCCTTGCAGGCGCTGACAGCGTTTATTCCTTCTTCGGACTGATGTGCTTTGTCGGCCTCGGCAACGGCATGTCGATCCCCAATGCCACCGCCGGCGCGATCTCGGTGCGGCCGCATCTGGCGGGGACCGCCTCGGGCCTCAGCGGTGCCATCATGATCGGCGCCGGCGCGGCTCTCAGCGCCTTTGCCGGCTGGCTGCTGGTGCCCGGCTCCACCGCCGTGCCGCTGCTGACCATCATGTTCGTCACCGCGATGTGCGGTCTGGCCGCAATCCTGCTGGTGGTTGTGCGGGAGCGGCAGATCCGCGCATAGGCCAATCTGCGGACTTGCCGCGACTGACTTTGCAATTATACCATTGCGAGGAAATGGATTTGCAAAGGCTTGCCTCATGGCCACTCAGAAACTTTACGCTGGCGCCAAGCTGCGCGAAATGCGCCAGAGACTGGAGCTGACACAAAAGGATTTCGCCGCAAAATTAGGGGTTTCCCTGCCATACCTAAACCAGATGGAGAACAACAACCGCCCGGTTTCGACCACGGTGGTTCTGGCACTGGCGCAGGAATTCGGCATGGATGTGACCGAGCTGAACGCGGGCGACAGCGAGCGCCTGGTCAGCGACATGCGCGAGGCAATGGCCGATCCGGTGTTCGCCGATGATGCGCCGCCGCTGGCCGATCTGCGGCTGACCGCCTCGAACGCGCCGGCGCTGGCGCGGGCCTTTCTGACCCTGCACCGCGCCTACCGGCAGACGCATGAGCGGCTGGCCTCGCTGGATGAGGCGCTGGGGCGCGAGGATGCGCGCATCCAGGCCTCCCCGTGGGAGGAGGTGCGGGATTTCTTCCATTACTGCGACAATTACATCGACGCGGTGGACCACGCGGCGGAGCATTTCGCAGCCACCGGTGACATCCGCGCCGCGGCGCTGGCGGAGCTGGAACGGGCCGGTGTGAGCGTGCGCCAGAGCGAGATCGAAGGCCTGCGCCACTTTGATGCCGAGGCGGGCGTGCTGCATCTGTCGAACCGCTCGGCGCCGCAAACACAGCTGTTCCAGATGCTGTTGCAGGTGGCGCTGCTGCGGCAAAACACGCTGCTGGAAGCGACGCTGGATTTTGCCAAGTTCCAGAGCGAGGAAGCCCGCGCGATCGCCAAGATCGGATTGGCGAACTATTTCGCCGGCGCGGCGCTGATGCCCTATACCCGGTTCCTCGAAGCCGCCCAATCCTGCCGCCACGACCTGGAGCTGCTGGCGATCCGCTTTGGCGCCTCGATCGAGCAGGTGGCGCACCGGCTGTCGACGTTGCAGCGGCCCGGCGCCAAGGGGGTGCCGTTCTTCTTTGTGCGGGTTGACCAGGCCGGCACCATCACCAAGCGACACTCGGCCACGCGGCTGCAGTTCGCCCGTTTCGGCGGCGCCTGCCCCCTGTGGAACGTGCACCGCGCGTTCGAGACCCCGGGACGCTTCCTGCGGCAGCTGGCCGAGACGCCGGACGGGGTGCGTTATATCTCGCTGGCACGGGATGTTTCCAAGCCCGGCGGCTCCTTCGGAGCGCCGGTGCGCCGCTATGCCATCTCCCTGGGCTGCGAGGTGCGCCACGCGGATGCGCTGGTCTATGCCGACGGCCTGGATGTGAGCCAGGACAGCGCCTATGAGCCGATCGGCATCTCCTGCCGCATCTGCGAGCGCAAGGACTGCCACCAGCGTTCGGTGCCGCCGCTGGAGCGGCGACTGACCATCAACACCGATCAACGCGGCGTCCTGCCCTATGAGGTGAGCTGACCCCTGAACGAAAAAAGCGGGCCATCAAGGCCCGCTACAGCACCAAAGGCGCCAGTGAAAACTTGGAAACGGCGGCGTCGTTACCCCTGCACATGACCCCAGTACCGGGCCGCTCGCCGCCCGTGGTCAGCCGCGCAGGCGACCGAAAATCTGGGTGACCAGCGACGGCTTGACAGCGGCATTGGCGGCAGCGTTGCGCTGCGGCTTCGGCGCGCTGGCCCAGATACGGCTGCGGCTGGCGGCCTCCTGATGCTCGCGCTCGACCTCGGGATGCGAGACTTCCTCTGCGGTGAGGATCGCACGCACCGCGGCCAGGATTTCCGCGTCGGTGGTTTGGACACTCTTGCCCTGGATCTCCTGCACGGCACCGGCTTGATAAGACTGTTCCATCTAAGGTCTCCTTGGCTTGGTCCGCGAATGCTGTGGCATGGCGGCCCATCGCGTCACTTCAATTCAAATTTAACCTATTCGCCGGGAAAGCGGTGGATTTACCTCGAATTTGCCGAAATTGCCCGGAAACGGGCCAAAAACCGGAAACAATAGCGCCGCTTGCAGACATTGTTGCCCGACCAGCGGCGACGCGGCGAGAATCACCGCCCCTGCCCCTGGCATCCGGCACGAAAAAGGGGCGTCCGAGACGCCCCTTTCTACCGATTGCAATCCGGGCCTTCCCGGTTTCAGCGTTGCGCGGTCTGCCAGTTCGGGTGGAACCACGGCTCGGCGTTCGAGGCCGGCAGGCGGCGGCCCAGGATATGGTCCGAGGCTTTCTCGCCGGTCATGATGGACGGGCCGTTGAGGTTGCCGTTGGTGATGCGCGGGAAGATCGAACTGTCGGCCACCCGCAGCCCGTCGACGCCGATCACCCGGCATTCGGGATCGACCACGGACATCGGGTCATCCACCGCGCCCATCTTGCAGGTGCCGCAGGGGTGATAGGCGCTCTCGGCGTGCTCGCGGATGAAGGCGTCGATCTCGTCGTCGGTCTGCACGTCGGCACCCGGCTGGATCTCGTGTTTGACGAAGGGTTTCATCGCCTCCTGCGCAAAGACCTCGCGGGTCAGGCGCACGCATTTGCGGAAATCGACCCAGTCCTGCTCGGTGGACATGTAGTTGAACAGGATGTTCGGGGCATCCTTGGGGTCGCTGGAGGCCAGCGTGACATGGCCGCGCGAGGGCGAGCGCATCGGGCCGACGTGGACCTGGAAACCATGCCCTTCGGCAGCCGCCTGGCCATCGTAGCGCACCGCGATGGGCAGGAAGTGGTACTGGATGTCCGGGTAGTCCACGCCCTTGTCCGAGCGGATGAAGGCGGCGCTTTCGAACTGGTTGGAGGCGCCGAGGCCGGTCTTGGTGAACAGCCACTGCGCCCCGACCCAGGCCTTGCCGAAGAGGTTCCAGTATTTGTAGAGCGTGATCGGCTGCTTGGAGGCGAACTGGAAATAGAACTCCAGGTGGTCCTGCAGGTTCTGACCGACACCGGGGCGGTCGGCAATCACGTCGATCCCGTGTTCCGCCAGATGCGCCGCCGGGCCGATGCCGGAGAGCATCAGCAGCTTGGGCGAGTTCAGCGAGGAGGCCGCGAGGATCACCTCGACATTGGCGCGGATCACCTCGACCTTGCCGCCGCGCTCCACCTCGACGCCCACGGCGCGGCCGTCCTCGATCACCACCTTGCGGGCGAAGGCGCGGATCAGGTCGCAGTTGTCCCGCTTCAGCGCGGGCTTCAGATAGGCGTTGGCGGCGGACCAGCGGCGGCCCTTGTAGACCGTCATCTCCATCGGGCCGAAGCCCTCCTGCTGCTCGCCGTTGTAGTCCTTGGTCACCGGGTAGCCCGCCTGCGCCCCGGCCTTGACGAAGGCGTCATGCAGCGGGTTGTCGCGCGGGCCGCGGGTGACATGCAGCGGGCCGTCCTTGCCGCGCCAGTCCGGGTCGCCGCCATGGCCGTTGCCGTCCCAGGTTTCCATGCGTTTGAAATAGGGCAGCACATCGGCATAGGACCAACCCGCGGCGCCCGACTCGGCCCAGTGGTTGTAGTCGCCCGCATGGCCACGCACATAGACCATGCCGTTGATCGAGGAGGAGCCGCCGATCACCTTGCCGCGTGGGCAGACCAGCTCACGCCCGCCCAGATGCGGTTCGGGCTGCGATTTGTAGCCCCAGTCATACAGCGGCATGTTCATCGGGTAGCTGAGCGCGCCCGGCATCTGGATGAACGGCCCGACATCGGAGCCGCCGTGTTCGATCACCAGCACAGATTTTCCGGCCTCGCTGAGCCGGTAGGCCATCGCACAGCCGGCTGACCCGGCACCGACAATCACGTAATCCGCGTTCATTTCTATTCTCCATTGCGGATTCGGGGTGGGTCAAGGATGCCTTCGGCACCGCGCCCTGGCGCGGCTTGTCCTTGAGGCATCCCGAATCTGCCTCATCGTTGTTGTGGTCTGCTGAGGACGCAAAGCGCCCTCAGCGACCTCTCGGCAAACCCTTCCCTCTTGCCCTTTTGGGCAACGGGGCGGGTGGGTGGGCGTTGCCCAAAAGGGCAATCAGAAGGCGGCTTCGACGTCGCCCATGCGGACGTAGACGGATTTCACCTGGCTGAAGTGCTTGATCGCCTCTTTCGAGTTCTCGCGACCGACACCAGAGGCCTTCACACCGCCGAACGGCGCCTCCACCGGCGCGTCGTTGTAGGAGTTGATGAAGCAGCTGCCCGCCTCCAGCTGGCCGATCACCCGGTGGGCGCGGGTGAAATCGTTGGTGAACACCCCCGCGGACAGGCCGTATTCGGTGTCATTGGCGCGGGCGATCACCTCTTCCTCGGTGTCGAAGTCGAGAACCGACATGACCGGGCCAAAGATCTCCTCGCGGGCGATGGTCATGTCGTCGGTCACATCGGCAAAGACGGTGGGCTCGATGTAGAAGCCCGGCATGTCGGCACGCTTGCCGCCGCAGATCAGGCGCGCGCCTTCCGCTTTGCCCTTCTCGATGTAGCCGAGCACGATGTTCATCTGGTTCTCGGACACCATCGGGCCAAAGTTGGTGGCCTCGTCCTGCGGATCGCCCAGCACGGCGTTGCCGGTGCGCTCGGCCAGGCGGGCGAGGAATTTTTCCTTGATGCCCTTCTGGACGAACACGCGGGTGCCGTTCGAACAGACCTGGCCGGAGGAATAGAAGTTGCCGTTGATGGCGCCGCCAACGGCGTTGTCGATGTCGGCGTCATCGAAGATGATCAGCGGCGACTTGCCGCCCAGCTCCATGGTGACATGCTTCATGCCGGCTGCAGCGGCGGCATAGACCTTCTTACCGGTCGGCACCGAGCCGGTCAGCGAGACCTTGTCGACCCGCGGGTCGGTGACCAGCGCGCTGCCGACCTCGCCCATGCCCTGCACCACGTTGTAGAGACCCGCGGGCAGCCCCGCCTCATGCAGGATCTCGGCCACTTTCAGGGCACAGAGCGGCGTGGTCTCGGAGGGCTTGAACACCATCGAGTTGCCGCAGGCCAGCGCCGGTGCGCCTTTCCAGCAGGCGATCTGGGTCGGGTAGTTCCAGGCGCCGATCCCCACACACAGGCCTAGTGCCTCGCGCACGGTGTAGACCCAGTCCTCACCCATCGGGATGTGCTCGCCGGTCAGCGAGCCTGCGAGACCACCGAAGTATTCGAGCGCATCGGCGCCGGAGGTCGCGTCAGCGACGAGGGTTTCCTGCAGCGGTTTGCCGGTGTCATAGGTCTCCAGCACCGACAGTTCGTGATTGCGCTCGCGCATGATGTCGGCGGCGCGGCGCAGGATGCGGCCGCGTTCGGTGCCGGTCATCTTGGCCCATGCTTTTTGCGCTTCCTTGGCGGTGGACAGCGCCTGTTCGACGATGGCGGGCGTTGCGGCGTGGACGGTGGCGATCTGCTCACCCGTCGCGGCGTAGATCACCGGGATCGGGGTGCCGGCAGTGTCTTCGACATATTCGCCGTTGATGAAGTGGCTGGCCTTGGGCTGTGCGGGATGTGTCATGTTGTGTGTCTCCAGCGAGGGTCTTCAGCAGGGGGAGATGCTGAACGGTTGCTAAGGTTATTCGCCGCGGGGAAAGCGTTTGCTTTCCTCCAGCGTGTTGAGATCCATGTGGTTGCGCATGTAGCGCTCCGAGGCCTTCTGCAGCGGCTGGTAGTCCCAGGGGTAGTAGCCGCCCTGGCGCAGCGCCTCGTAGACGACCCAGCGGCGGGCCTGGCTGGCGCGCACCTCTGCGTCGAAGGTTTCCAGGTTCCAGCGGGCCTCGGACTTGGCGCGCAGGGTTTGCAGGGTCCCGGCATGGGCCGGGTCCTCTGCGAGGTTGGTGAGCTCGTGCGGGTCGGCGTCCAGATCGAACAGCTGATCGGGGTCCAGCGCGCAGCGGTTGTACTTCCACTTGCCGTAGCGCAGGGAGACCAGCGGCGCGTAGGACGCCTCGGCCGCGTATTCCATGGCGACGGGGTCGCTGCGCTCTGCCCCTTGCGCCAATGGCACGAGGTTGTGGCCATCGGTCCAGGGTTCGATCTCGCTCATGTCGACGCCTGCCAGCGCGCCCAGTGTCGGGGTGACGTCGATGGTCGACACCGGCGTGTCGATGCGCCCGGCGGGCAGATCGGGGGCGGAGATCATCAGCGGCACGCGGGAGGAGCCCTCGAAGAAGCTCATCTTGAACCACAGGCCTCGCTCGCCCAGCATGTCGCCATGGTCGGAGACGAACAGGATGATCGCCTCCTGCCGGGTGGTTTCCAGCACGTTCAGGATCTCGCCGATCTTGTCGTCGAGGTAGGAGATATTGGCGAAATAGGCGCGGCGGGCGCGTTTGATGTGATCTTCGGTGATGTCGAAGCTGCGCCAGTCGTTGGCGTCAAAAATGCGCTTCGAGTGGTTGTCGTGGGCCTCGTAATCCATCGCCGAGACCTGCGGCAGCAGGTGCTCGCAATCCTCGTAGAGGTCCCAGTACTTGCGGCGCGCCACGTAGGGATCATGCGGGTGGGTGAAGCTGACGGTCAGCGCCCACGGGCGTTCGTCCAGCCCGCGCGACAGCTCATAGAGCTTGGCGGTGGCGTTGTAGGCGACCTCGTCATCGTATTCCATCTGGTTGGAGGTTTCCGCCACCCCCGCCCCGGTGACCGAGCCCATGTTGTGATACCACCAGTCGATGCGCTCACCCGGTTTGCGGTAATCGGGCGTCCAGCCGAAATCGGCCGGGTAGATGTCGGTGGTCAGGCGGTCCTCGAAGCCGTGCATCTGGTCGGGGCCGACGAAATGCATCTTGCCCGACAGGCAGGTGTAATAGCCCGCCCGGCGCAGGTGATGGGCGTAGGTGGGGATATCGGAGCGGAATTCGGCGGCGTTGTCATAGACGCCCGTGCGCGAGGGCAGCTGCCCCGACATGAAGGAGGCCCGGCCCGGCGCGCAGAGCGGCGACGCGGTATAGGCATTGGCAAAGCGGGTCGAGCGCGCCGCCAGCTTTTTCAGGTTCGGCGCGTGCAGCCAATCGGCGGGACCGTCGGGGAACAGGGTTCCGTTCAGCTGGTCGACCATCAGGATCAGGATATTCGGAGCACGCATTGCGGACCTCTCAAACCGGGCAGTTTCTGTAAAGGCGCCCGGCAGGCCCGAAGGCGCTGCCAGGCAGTGAAGGCCGCCCCCGTTATCGGGGAGACAGGGGGGCGGCCAAAGTGAATGGCATCAGTGGGCCAGTTTGATCTTTTCAAAGTCGAGAGTGTTTTCCTCCGGCGACGAAGTGATCGCCATGACCTCGCGGCGCTTGAACAGCACGATATAGCCAAGGCAGGCGACGTAGATGCCGATCACCACGGTGCCGATCCACTGGATCTGCAGCCATTGGCTCTGGAAGGCAACGGTGAGACCGAACAGCACAACCGAGTTGCCAAGGACATAGGGCAGCAGGCCAAAGCGCTTGACGGTCAGGTTGAGGTTGTCGGTGTAAAGGCGGATCAGCGAGTCAAACGAGTTGACCACGAAGATGATGCCCACGGCCACCATGGAGACGTTGATGAGCAGCGTCGTCTCGATGCTGTTGAGGTGGTAGTAGTAAAGAACCGAGAACCACACGCCCAGCGGGATCGAGGGGAACACCAAGAGCGACGCCAGCACCTGCCAGGTCTTCAGCCCGCCGACGAAGCGCGCGGTGAACTGACCGATCATGATCGACCAGGCGAACCACCAGAACAGATAGAACTCGTGATAGTCGGTCAGCGGCAGGATGAACTTGTGAATATTGGCGAAGTAGCCGCCAATGTTGGAGGCGGTGTCGGCGAATTCGCCCAGCCCCATGCCGGCATAGGCCCACATGCCCAGGATCAGCGCCGCGAACAGCGCGGTCGAGCCAAGCGACAGAATGCGCACGTATTTGATGTCGGTCGAGGAGAAGGCGGCAAACAGGATCACCAGGAAGGTGATGAGGTAGAACGCCGGGATCACCGTCTCGCCGTCGCCCATGAAGGTGGCGTAATAGGGCAGATAGATCAGGAACAGCGCGCCGGTGAAGGCGCAGGTGCCGACGATGACGATGTTGTTCAGCAGCTTGACCAGCGGGATTTCAAAGAACTTCACCCGCGGCTCGATCACGCAGAAATAGAACGTCGTCAGGAAGTAGAAGCCCCAGATCAGGAAGCCCCAGAAGCCGAACTCCAACGCCAGCGGGTTGGTGAAACCATAGGCCGGTTCCGCCGCGGTGTCCGCGTAAAGCGGGAAATCCCACGCCAGCGGGAACATGATCAGCCCCACGTCCAGACCGGAGGTGAACAGGATGGCGATGAAGGTGAAAAGGTGAACCGGTGTCACGCCGACATTGCGCACGTTCCACCATTTGATCACGCAGAATGCCACCAGCGCAAAGGCCAGCAGGATCCCGAACGAGATGATTGTCGTCATATAGACCTCCCATTGCGGGGCAGTTCGCGCCCCTTGTCATTGAAAGGTGACATATCACAGACAGATGAACGGCCCAATGATTTTTTAAATGACCATTCAAGTTTCTGACTGACGGAACAGCAGTTGAAACAAGACCCCTTTTGCCGCACAAGGTTGACATGAGCAGAAAACGTATCCGCGACATCCGCAACGAAGAGCTGATCGAAGCCACCATCATCGCCGTGCACAAGCGCGGCTATGGTGTTGTTACGATGGCGGAAATCGCGCGCGAAGCGGGGGCGTCAGCAGCCTCGATCAACTATTACTTCGGCTCCAAGGAAGGGCTGATGGAAGCCACGATGCGCCATCTTCTGGGCAAATTGCGGCAGGCCATGGTCGAGGGCTATGCCACCGCGAACACGCCTCGCGAACGGCTCTACGCGGTGATGGATGCCAACTTCTCCGACGGGCTCTACACGGTGCCGCAATGCAGCATCTGGATGCAGTTCTGGGCCAATGCGCCCTATTCGCCGCGTCTCAGCCGGTTGCACCGAATCAACCGTGCCCGGGTGCGCAGCCATTTCCTGGCCGAGCTGCGCGCGCTGCTGCCGGACACCCAGATCGAAACCGCGCGCCAGGCGTTGCAATCCTACATGGATGGGGTCTGGTTGCAGGCCGCGCAGTCGGAGACACCGCTCGACCCGGCGGCCGCCCGTGCGGCGGCGCATCGGGTTGTGGACCTGGTGACAACCGCCTGAACGACGGGCCGCCGCGTCAGGCACCGCTCAGGCGGCGGGCGGGTTGGCGATACTGGCCTGGGCGCGTTTCTTCATCACCGCCTCGCGCCACGCGATGAAGCTGACCGCCGCCAGGATCAGGCCACCGCCGGACACCACCCAGATGTCGGCAGGCTCGCCAAACACCAGCGCCCCCAGCAGCGTCGCCCAGACCAGCTGCAAAAAGGTGACCGGCTGCGTCACCGCCACCGGCGCAGCGGCAAAGGCCAGCGTCATGGTGTAATGGCCCGCGGTGGCGAAACAGGCGACCAGAAACAGCAGGCCCAGCTCCGGCAGTGTCGGTGTCACCCAGACCGCCATCGCAAAGGGCGCAAGGCCGATGGTGACAAAGACCGACAGCATCGCCACCACGACGGCGGGGCTGTTGCTGCCGACGGTGAACTTGGCAATCAGATAGGAGGCCCCGAAGGTGATCGCGGTGAACAGCATGGCGATATGGCCGGGCGAAATCTCGCGAAAGCCCGGCCGCAGGATGATCACCGCGCCGACCAGCGCCACCGCGATCGCGGAGATGCGGCGGAAGGCCAGCTTCTCGCCCAGGAACAGCGCGGCCCCCAGCGTCACATAGACCGGCGACAGGTAGTTCATCGCCGTCACCTCGGCCAGCGGGATCTGGGTCATGGCAAAGAACCACAGGATCACCCCGGCGGTATGCACCACGCCGCGCCCGGCGAACAGCATCCAAAGCCGCGGTGTCAGCTGCGCCCGCCGCAGCGCGCCAACCATGGGGATCAGGAACACCAGCCCCAGCAGATAGCGCAGAAAGGCGCTTTGGGCCGGGGGGATGCGATCGCCCAGATACTTGACCAATGCCGTCACCGCCACGAAGCACAGCCCAGTCACGACCATCCAGAACACACCTCTGAGAGGGTTCTGGACCGTGGCGGAGGGAATAGCTGTCTGGCTCATGCGGGCAGAGAACACCCAAACGGGCAGAGGATCAAGACTTCACATGTGAAATAGTTTGCAGCCGCGCCAGACACCGCCCGGTGCAGCATTCACATCAGCAGGAGCTTGACGGCAATCGCCCACATGGTGAGGCCGACAACAGCATCGAGCACCTGCCAGGCGCGCGGGCGGGCAAAAACCGGGGCCAGCAGGCTGGCGCCGTAGCCCAGCGTGAAGAAGAAGGTGAAGCTCGCGATGGCCGCCCCGGCGGCAAAGACCAGGGGTTGCGGATACTGCGCCGAGATCGAGCCAAGCAGAACCACCGTGTCGAGATAGACATGCGGGTTCAGCCAGGTCAGCGCCAGCACCGTGGCCAGCACCGGCCAGAGCGCGGTGCCAGTCCCCTCCCCCTCTGCCTCCAGCGCCGCGCCACCGCGCCAGGCGGCACGCAGGGCGCGGGCACCGTACCAGATCAGGAAGGCCGCGCCGCCCAGCCGCATCGCGGTTTCAAACCACGGCAGCGCCAGCGCCAGGGAGCCGAAGCCAAGGACACCGGCGGTAATCAGCACCGCGTCAGACCCGGCACAGGTCAGGCAGATCCAGAACACATGCTGGCGGCGCAGCCCCTGTCGCAGCACGAAGGCGTTCTGAGCCCCGATCGCCATGATGAGGCTGAGACCAAGGGCAAATCCGGCAAAAAGGCTGGGCGGCATGGCGGGCTCCTGTGTTGTCGCGGGATTTGACTAACCGCCACGCGCTGATTAATCCAGTTAAAGAAACTTAGGCCAGATTAGGAATGCTAATGCAGATGGATCCCAGCCAGCTGGCGGCGCTGAGCACGGTCCTGCGCCTTGGATCGTTCGACGCCGCGGCGCGAGCGCTGTCGGTGACACCTTCGGCGATCTCGCAGCGGATCAAGGCGCTGGAGGAGCGGATCGGCACCACGCTGGTGCACCGGGGCACCCCCTGCAGCGGCACCGCGGCGGGAAGGCGGATCGCCAAACACGCCGAGGACATCGGCCTGCTGGAGGCGCAGCTGGCGCGCGAACTGGCGCTGGAAGGGGGCACGACCCCGGTCCGGCTGCGGGTGGCGGTCAATGCGGACAGCCTGGCCAGCTGGTTCATCGACGCGATGGCGGCGGTGGAGGGTGTGCTGTTCGACCTGGTGGTGGACGACCAGGACCACAGCGCCGACTGGCTGCGCCGCGGCGAGGTTTCGGCAGCGGTCACCGCCAGCACCCGACCAGTGACCGGATTTGAGGCGTATCCGCTGGGCGCGTTGGAATATGTCGCCACCGCCAGCCCCGCCTTCATGGCGCGCTGGTTCGCTGCGGGGGTGACCGCCGAGACCGCAGCGCGGGCGCCCTGCCTGATCTTCAACGCCAAGGACAATCTGCAACAGCTGTGGCTGGAGCGGAACGTGGCCGCCGGGCTGTCTCCGCCCGCCCATTTCCTGCCCTCGACCCAGGCCTTCATCGATGCCGCAGCGGCGGGGTTGGGCTGGGGGATGAACCCGCTGGAGATGGTGCGCCGGGACATGCAGGACGGCCGACTGGTGCCGCTGATCGCAGACACCACCCTGCCGGTCCCGCTGACCTGGCAGGTGGCGCGGGTGATGGCACCGGCCCTTGCCGACCTGACCCGCGCGGTGCAGACTTCGGCGCGACAGCATCTGGCCGCGACCTGAGGCCGGAGGCAGCACCACGGGAGGGAGTGCCATCCCAACAGGAAATCACGGCCAGAGCAAGATGGCGGGCAGCGGCCAGAGCCGATCGCCCGGGGCTGCCAGGAAGACAGCGGCGTGCCGCGACTGCAGCGGCAGGCGGCAGCGATGAGCGCCCCGGCCGTCTCCCTGTCGCACTGCCTGCTCCGGCAGTTGCTGCTGCCCCGGGCGGCGGTGGTGATGGGATGGCTGGCGGCGGCGCATTGGCTGGCCCTGCCCAAGGGGCTGGTGCTGGCGCTGATCGCCGCCGACGCGCTGCTGTTGTTGTGGCAGGCCCGCGCGGTGCTGCGCGGAACCGATGCCCATGTGGCCAGCACCGGCGCGATGGCCCCGGTCTGGGGCAGCTATCTGCTGGTGCTTCTGGCGATTTTTGCCGCGCCGGTGCTGTGGTGGGAGGCTCTGCTGAGCACCCGAGAAGAAGCCGCCCTGCCCTATGCCGAACAACGCCGCCAGGAACGTGAGGCCTTGTACCGGCTGACCCTGTCCGAGGATGGCAGCACCCTGGTGCTGGAGGGCGAGATCACCCACGGGCTGACTCGCCGCATCGAGGCGCAGTTGGCCGCCGCCCCCGATCTGCGCCGCCTGCAGCTGTCCAGCGCGGGCGGGCTGATCTACGAAGCGCGCGGCACCGCCCGGCTGATCGCGCAATACCGGCTGGAAACCGAAGCCGCCGGGCTGTGCGCATCGGCCTGCACGCTGATCTTTGCGGCCGGGCACAGCCGTCGGCTGGCCCCGGACGGCGCGCTGGGGTTTCACGGCTACGGCCTGATGTTTCCGGGCGGGCTGCCGCAGGTGAACCTGATCGCCGAGCAGCAGCGGGATCTGGAGTTTCTGCAACAGCAAGGCATCCACGCGGACTTCGCGCGCCGGGCCTTGGCAACCGATCATCGCAGCCTGTGGCGACCAACCCTGTCCGAGCTGCTGGCGGCGGGGGTGGTGACGCAGAGCGGTCCCTGACGCGAGGCAGTAGCTCGTAAGAGACCTTATCTGATGGTGTTGTGTCTTGGCAGGTCAGCGCCCCCCTTGGCGCAGCAACCTGCTTGCGCCGCGCTCCTCACGCGCCCTGAAATGAAAAAGGCAGCCACCGGGGCTGCCTTTGGGTCTCGTCAATCGCGGGCGCGGATCAAAGCTGCGCCATCACCTCGTCGGAGGCCTCGAAGTTGGTGGTAACGCGCTGCACGTCGTCGTCATCTTCCAGCGCTTCGACCAGCTTCATCAGCTTTTGCATGCCTTCAAGGTCCAGCTCGGTGGTGGTGGTGGGCTTCCAGACCAGCTTGGTCGATTCAGATTCACCCAGCTCGGCCTCCAGCGCGTTTGCCACCTCGTTGAGGTCGGTGTCGGTGCAATAGATGATGTGGCCGTCCTCGGAGCTTTCGACATCCTCGGCCCCGGCTTCGATCGCTGCCATCATCACGGTGTCGGCATCGCCCACCGAGGCGGGATAGGTCACCTCGCCCTTGCGTTCGAACATAAACCCGACAGAGCCGGTCTCGCCGAGATTGCCGCCGTTCTTGGAGAAGGTGGAGCGCACGTTCGAGGCGGTGCGGTTCTTGTTGTCGGTCATCGTCTCAACGATCACCGCAACACCGTTGGGCCCGTAGCCTTCGTAGCGGATCTCATCGTAGTTCTCGGCGTCGCCGCCCTGGGACTTCTTGATCGCACGTTCGATCACGTCCTTGGGCACCGACTGGCTCTTGGCTTCTTTCACCGCCAGGCGCAGACGCGGGTTCTTTTCCGGGTCCGGGTCGCCCATCTTGGCGGCCACGGTGATCTCCTTGGCCAGTTTGGAAAACAATTTGGACCGCGCCGCGTCCTGACGGCCCTTGCGGTGCTGAATGTTTGCCCATTTAGAGTGGCCTGCCATGGTGCATCCTTGCTGCTGAATATCAGAATTGGCGCTCATATAGCCCGTGCCTCGCCCTGCTTTCAAGCGTCACAGCCCTTGTCGGCACACGCGGAGCGGCTAAGGTGGCGGAATGACATTCGATCAAGCCGTTCTCTTCGCCCTTTTTGCCGCTGTCTTTGCCCTGCTGATCTGGGGGCGCTGGCGCTATGACCTCGTGGCCTTTGCGGCGCTGATGGTCGGTGTGGTGCTGGGGGTGGTGCCCGCGGCTGAGGCTTTCTCGGGCTTTGGCCACCCGGCGACACTGGTGGTGGCGCTGGTGCTGATCGTCTCTGCCGGGCTGGTGCGCTCGGGCGCGGTGTTCCTGATCACCCGCACGCTGGTGGACAGCGCCAGGGGCCTTGGCGCCCATATCGCACTGATGGGCGGCGTTGGCGCGGTGCTGTCGGCCTTCATGAACAACGTGGCGGCGCTGGCGCTGTTGATGCCGGTGGACATCCAGACCGCCCGCAAGGCCGGGCGCGCCCCGGGGTTGAGCCTGATGCCGCTGTCCTTTGCCACCATCCTGGGCGGCATGGTGACGTTGATCGGCACCCCGCCCAACATCATCATCGCCACCATCCGCGAGGAACAGCTGGGCGCGCCCTTCCGCATGTTCGATTTTGCGCCCGTCGGGGCCACGGCGGCGATTGCCGGTCTGGCCTTTGTGGCGCTGGTGGGCTGGCGGCTGATCCCGGAGCGGCAGAATGCGGCCGGCGCCACCGAAGCGCAGCTCGCCCCCTATATCGCCGAGCTGACGGTCGGCGCCGAGTCCGAGCTGATCGGCCAGCGCCTGGGCACCCTGGACGAGGAGGCCGAAAAGGCGGATGTCGCCATTCTGGGGCTGATCCGCGACGGCAAGCGGCAGTACGGACGGGCGGCGGCGGCCACCCTGCGGGCGGGGGATGCGCTGGTCATCGAGGCCGAACCGGAAGCGCTGGACGAGTTTCGCAGCGCGCTGAAACTGGATTTCGCCGATGCCGCCCGACAGGAAAAGCTGACGGCCGCGGGCGAAGGCCTGGAGCTGGTCGAGCTGGTGGTGCCGGAAACCGCCCGCATTAATGGCCGCAGCGCCCAGTCGATCGGGCTGGCCTGGCGTCAGAACGCGGTGCTTCTGGGGATTTCGCGGCAGGGCAAGCGGCTGACCCGCCATGTCCGCCAAAGCCAGATCGAGGCGGGCGACATCCTGCTGCTGTTGTGCCCGCGCGGGCGCAGCAGCGACGTCACCGAGTGGCTGGGCTGCCTGCCACTGGCCGAACGTGGGCTGTCGGTGACGGCCAACGACAAGACCTGGGCCGCGATCGGCCTGTTTGGTGCCGCCGTGCTGGCCGCCTCGGTCGGGCTGCTGTATCTGCCGGTGGCGCTGGGGCTGGTGGCCATTGGCTACGTGCTGCTGAAGATCCTGCCAGTGGCGGAGATCTATGATCATGTGGAGTGGCCCGTGGTGGTGCTGCTGGGCTCGATGATCCCGCTGGGTGCCGCCTTGGAGACCTCGGGGGGCACGCTGCTGATCGCCAACGCGCTGACCGGGCTGACCGCGGGCCTGCCAGCCTGGGCCGTGCTGGCGGTGCTGATGGTGGTCACCATGACCCTGTCGGACGTGCTGAACAATACGGCCACGGCCATTGTCGCGGCCCCGGTGGCGATCCAGATGGCTGATACGCTGGGGGTCTCGCCCGATCCTTTCCTGATGGCGGTGGCGGTGGCGGCCTCGGCCGCGTTCCTGACCCCCATCGGGCACAAGAACAACACGCTGGTGCTGGGTCCGGGGGGCTATCGGTTCGGGGATTACTGGCGCATGGGGCTGCCGCTGGAGGTGCTGGTCATCGCCGTGTCGATCCCGGCGATCCTGCTGTTCTGGCCCTTGTGAGCCAACCTGTCAGCGAACCTGTGCGCCACGTGCACGCGGCCATCGCAAGGTTGAGAGCAGACACCCAAGTTCAGAACGGTTGCGGCGTTGTTGCGGCGGGCTGGCCGGCCTCGACGCTCTCGACCTGCAACGCCCGCGAGCCCAAGGCGATCGCCGTTGAGCCCACCAGAACGGTAACCAAAAAGATATTCCTGAAATTCACTGCCGCGTCCCTGTACGTATCTTGCTTTGCAGCTCAACGCGCCGGGGCACAGAAAGTTCCGTCGCCCTGCCGAATGCCTGCTCAGAGCGGCCAGATGAAGGGGATCAGCAGCGAGGCCAGCAGGCCCACGGTGAGGTTCAGCGGGATGCCGACGCGCAGGAAGTCGGTGAACTTGTAACCACCGGGGCCATAGACCAGCATGTTGGTCTGGTAGCCGATCGGCGTGGCAAAACTGGCCGAGGCCGCGACCATGACCGCCACCACCAGCGGCCGGGGATCCACCCCCATCGCCTGCGCAAGGCCGATGGCAATCGGCGTCACCACCACGGCAACGGCGTTGTTGGAAACCAGCTCGGTCAGGATCGAGGTCAGCAGGTAAACCGCCCAGACCAGCAGGAACGGCGGCAGCATCGACAAGCCGGGGGCAAGGGCGTTGACGATCAGGCTGACCGCGCCGGAGCTTTCCAGCGCCGCCCCGATGGCCAGCATCGAAAAGATCAGCGCAAGGAGCCTTCCGTCGATGAAGGAGAACGCCTCATCCGCGTCGATGCAGCGGGTGATGAAGACCAGCGTCACGGCGAAGAGCGAGAGCATCAGGATCGGCGCGACGCCGAAGGCCGCCAGGATCACGATGGACAGCAGCGCCACCATCGCAATCGGCGCATGGCTGCGGCGGTAGGCGCGCTGGGTCGGTTGCGACACATCGGCCAGATCCATGTCCGAAGCCAGCCGCTGAATGTCGGCGGGCGCGCCCTCCAGCAGCAGGGTGTCGCCGACCCGCACCACCAGGTCGTCGAGTTGCACGCCGATGTTCTGGTTACGTCGGTGCACCGCCAGCGTGTAGACGCCGTAACGGCGCCGCAGGCGCATCGCCCCGAGGCTGCGGCCCACCATGCGGCAGCCCGGCGTGATCAGCACCTCGACGGTCTGGGTCTCCACCGCGGACACCTGGTCGACGCGCTTGAGTTCCTTGTTGGATTGCAGGCTCAGCAATTCGGTCATCTTGGTGCGCAGCACCACCCGGTCGCCAACCTGCAACTCGACCCCTTTCAGGTTGCGGCGCAGCGACTCGTCGCCACGGATCACGTCGATCAGCCGCACACCGGGGCGCTTGAACAGCTGCACGCCGGTCACTTCGCGGCCGATCAGGTTGCTGTCCGGCGGGATCACCGCCTCGGTGAAGAATTTCATCTTCGACTTGTCGCTGAGCATCGCGGCCATGCTGTCGCGCTCGGGCAGCAGCCGTGGCGCGACAAACCGCAGGTAGACCATGCCGTAGGCCACCAGGATCAACCCCAGCGGGGTCACCTCGAAGATGGTGAAAGGCGCCAGCCCCTGCGCGCGCGCCACACCATCCACCAGCAGGTTGGTGGAGGTCCCGATCAGCGTCAGCGTGCCCCCGAGGATCGCTGCGTAGCTCAGCGGAATCAGCATCTTGGAGGCGGAGACATTCAAGGTGCGGGCGATCTGGATGAACACCGGGATCATCACCACAACCACCGGCGTGTTGGAGACAACGGCCGAAGCCGCCACCACGAAAGCCATCAGCAGCGCCACCGCCAGCCGCGGGCTGACCTCGGCCTTGCGCTTGGCAATTTGCGTGAAGGCATCGAGCGCCCCGGTGCGCACCAGCGCGCCCATGATGATGAACATGGCAGCAATGGTCCAGGGCGCCGGGTTGGACAACACCGGCAGCGCCTGGTCGTAGGGCAGCACCCCGGTTGCCAGCATCGCCGCCACACCGGTCATCGCAACCACCTCTGTCGGGTAGGTCTCACGCAGGAAGGCCAGGAACATGGCCAGGACGATCACAATCGCCACCACGGCGCTGCCGGAATCACCAGAGAGGAAAAGTTGCATCTACCGTGACTATGCCCATTTTGTTGTCGGCGCCCGCGCCGCGACCACGCGCACCGTTGCGCAGTTTCCCCGAAACCGGGTGGCGGAGCAAGGTCATCAGCATGCCACGCAGCCAAGTGCTGGTATTGAGGATCTTTTTCAAGATTTCCTTACCCCTGCAGGACAGAAGCGGCGGCAGCGGCGCAAATCCGGTCCGCTGATCCGCCACGCGGCGATCAGGGGGTCGCCTCCTGCAGCAGCCCACCGTTGCGGACCATGCGAATCTGCTTGGCCGCGCCGGTGCGGTCATCGGTCTCGACAAACACGCCGGACAGGGTCGCCTCGCCATTGGCCGGGGTGAAGCGCGCCTTCGGCATGCCGGTCAGGAAGCGGCGCATCGGCTCGGTCTTATCCATGCCGATGACCGAATTGTAGTCGCCGCACATGCCCGCATCCGTCAGGTAGCCCGTCCCTTCGGAGAGGATCTGCGCATCCGCCGTCGGCACATGCGTATGGGTGCCCACCACCAGCGACGCACGGCCATTGCAAAAGTGGCCCATGGCCATCTTCTCCGAAGTCGCTTCGCAATGCACATCAACGATGATCGCCTGCGCCAGCCCGCCGCGGGGGTGTGATTTCAGCACCGCCTCGACCGCCCCGAACGGGTCGTCAAAGGCCCGCTTCATGAACACCTGACCGAGCACCTGCAGCACCAGCACCTTGCGCCCTCCGGGGGCGTCAAACAGCCGATAGCCACGGCCCGGCGCGCCCTTGGCAAAGTTCAGAGGCCGGATGAGGCGCGGCTCCTTCTCGATGAACTGCAGCATGTCCTTCTGGTCGAAGGCATGATCGCCGAGAGTCAGGCAGTCGACGCCCGCATCCAGCAGCAGCTTTGCGTGTTCACCGCTCAGCCCCATGCCATTGGAGGCGTTTTCGCCGTTCACCACTACAAAATCGAGCCGCCATTCCTCACGCAGGCGCGGCAGGGTTTCGGTGATGGCGCGGCGCCCGGCGCGGCCCATCACATCGCCAAGAAACAGAATTCGCATGTCGGGTTGGTACGCTGAAGCCGACCGCGGAACAAGGGCCGCAACGGCCGAGCAAAACCATTCAGGATGGTTTTGCCACAGTTTTTTTTTACCGTGAACCGGACCGGCGCAGGCAGCCCGGTGGGGAGATCAGCGGTCAAACTGCAGGACGCGGCTTTCGGTGACCACCATGTCAAGCGGCTGGTCGGTCGGCTCCAGCGGCAGGTCTTCGGCCTCCTGCGCGTCGAAGGCAAAGCCGATCGCGAGGGTCGCACGCTTGCTGCGCAACAGCTCCAGCGTGCGGTCATAGAAACCGCCACCATAGCCCAGTCGTCCGCCATTGGCATCAAAGGCGACCAGCGGCACCACCAGGATCTCCGGCTCGAAGAAGTCATCGACCTCGGGCACCATCGCGCCGAAGGGGCCATCGCGCAGCGGTCCGTCCGGTTGCCAGCGGCTGAACTTCAGCGGCTTCCCTGCCCCCAGAATAACCGGCACTCCGACGGGTCCATGCGCTGCGGCTTCGGCCATGGCGGGGCGCGGGTCGATCTCGGTGCGGATCGGCAGGAAGCCCGACAAGGGCACGCCCCGATATCCCGCCAGAACCTCCGACAGGCGCCCCGCCGCGCCGGGGATGTTGCGCTCGAACGCGGCCTTGCGGCGGGCAAAGGCCGCCTTGCGGGCGGCGGCCTTGATTTCAGTCAGATCAGCGGGGGTGGTCATTGCGCGCTCCTACAGCAAGACGGCGGCGGCCAGGCCGAGGAAGGCAAAGAAGCCCACCACATCGGTCACCGTGGTGACGAAGGCGCCCGAGGCCAGGGCCGGGTCAATTCCGATCTTCTCCAGTAGAACCGGGATCACCGTGCCCGCCAGCCCCGCGACGACCATATTGACCACCATCGCGACGGCGATCACGCCGCCCAGCGCAGGCGAGCCGAACCAGACCAGCCCGACCACCCCCATCACCAGCGCAAAGATCAGCCCGTTGACCAGGCCCACCAGCACCTCACGCCGGATCACCCGCCAGACGTTGGAGCCGGTAAGGTCGCGGGTGGCCATGGCGCGCACCGCCACGGTCAGCGACTGGGTCCCGGCATTGCCGCCCATCGAGGCGACGATCGGCATCAGGACCGCCAGCGCCACCACCTGGGCAATCGCCGCCTCGAACTGGGCGATCACCAGAGAGGCCAGCACCGCGGTGACCAGGTTCACCGCCAACCAGGGGAAACGACGCTTGGTGGTCTCCACCACCTTGTCGGCCAGAGAGCTTTCCTCGCCCACGCCGGCAAGGCGCAGGATGTCTTCCTCGTGTTCCTCGTCCAGCACCGCCATGGCGTCATCGATGGTGATGACCCCGACCAGCCGCCCCTCGCCATCGACCACCGGGGCCGAGATCAGGTGGTACTGGTTGAAGGCATAGGCGACGTCTTCCTCGTCCTGATCCGCCGGGATGACCTGGAAGGTGTCCTCCAGAAGATCGGCAAGCGGCACGTCGCGCTTGGAGCCCATGATCCGGCCTAGGGTGACATTGCCCACCGGGTGGGTGCGCGGATCGACCAGCACCACATGGTAGAACTGCTCCGGCAGGTCGTCGGATTCGCGCATGAAATCAATCGCCTGCCCGACGTTCCAATGCTCCGGCGCCATCACCACCGCGCGCTGCATCAGGCGACCCGCGGAGTTCTCCGGGAAGCTCAGCGACTGCTCAACGGCAACCCGGTCGGCAACCTCCAGCACTTCGAGGATGGCCTCCTGCTGGGGCTCCTCGAGATCTTCGAGCAGGTCGACCACATCGTCGCTTTCCAGCTCGCGCACCGCCTCTGCCAGCACGGCGGGGGCGAGCATGCCGATCACCTCTTCGCGGATGCTTTCATCCAGTTCCGACAGGATCTCGCCGTCGAACTCGCGGTCATAGAGGCGGATCAACCGGGCCCGCTCGGCTGAGTCGACCTGCTCCAGAAGGTCGGCGATATCGGCCGCGTGCAGGTGCTCCAGCAGCTCCGTCAACTGCTGTTGATCGCCCTGCTCCACCGCCTCCAGGACCTGGGAAACCAGCTGACGGTCCAGCTCATAGGCGTCCTCGGCGGGCGTTTCGCCGGTGATGTTGTCGCCGCTGCTCATCTGGCACCCCCAGAACTCTTGTGAATATCTGCAAAATAGAAGAAGCGGTTACCGGAAAACAATGTCCGTGGCATAATTTACCGGGGCTTATGTGCCGGGTAACCTGCCATGGGCAATTTGGCAAGAAAGGGCTGAACAGATGGGCGCGGAAATGATCCTGAAAGGACAGGTTTTGAGCTTTGAGCGCTCGCCATTTGACGCGGGTCGGCCCGAGGATGCCTGCCGGATTGCAGAGGCGGTGGCGCTGCGCGACGGCCAGGTGGCCGCGGTTGGCCCGTTGGCAGAGCTGCGTGCCCAGATGCCGCAGGCCGAGGTCGCCGACCATGGCGCGCGGCTGATCCTGGCCGGCTTTGTCGATGCCCATGTGCATTACCCGCAGACGGCGATCATCGCCAGCTGGGGCAAGCGGCTGATCGACTGGCTGAACAGCTACACCTTCCCCGAGGAGGAGCGCTTTGGCGACCGCGCCTATGCGGATGAGATCGCCGCCCGTTACCTGGATCTGACCACCGCCCATGGCACCACCACCGTGTGCAGCTACTGCACCATCCATCCCGAAAGCGTCGATGCGTTTTTCTCCGCCGCGCAGGCCCGCGGCCAGCGGGTGGTTGCGGGCAAGACCTGCATGAACCGCAACGCGCCACCCGGCCTGCGCGACACCGCGCAATCCGCCCATGACGACTCGGCGGCGCTGATTGCCCGCTGGCACCGGGTCGACCGGTTGGAATACGCCATCACGCCGCGGTTTTCGCCCACCTCGACGCCGGAGCAGCTGGAGGCCCTGGGCGCGCTGTGGGCCGAGCACCCCAGCTGCCTGATGCAGACCCATCTGAGCGAGCAGACCGACGAGATCGAATGGGTGCAGGAGCTGTTTCCGCAGGCGCGCGACTATCTGGACACTTACGAGGAGTTCGGCCTGTTGGGCGCGCGCGGGCTCTATGGCCACGCCATCCATCTGACCGAGCGCGAACGCCACCGCTTGCGCGAATATGGTGCGGCGCTGGTGCATTGCCCGACCTCCAACACCTTCATCGGCTCCGGCCTGTTCGACATGGCCGGGCTGATGGCCGAGGGGCAGCGGATCGGGCTGGCCACCGACACCGGTGGCGGCTCCAGCTTTTCGATGCTGCGCACCATGGCCGCGGCCTATGAGGTCGGCCAGCTGCGCGGCTCGCCGCTGCACGCGGCGCAGCTTCTGTGGCTGGCGACCCAGGGCTCGGCCACGGCGCTGCGGATGCAGGACAAGATCGGCAACATCGCCCCCGGCATGGAGGCGGATCTGGTGGTGCTGGACCTGGCATCCACCCCGGCGATCGCACAGCGCAGCGCGCGCGCCGAAGACCTGTGGGAGGCGGTGTTCCCGACCATCATGATGGGCGATGACCGTGCCATTGCCGAGGTCTGGATCGGCGGCAGGCGGGTGCAGGAGAGGCGCTGACGCGCCTCCGCCTACGGCGGTTTGAGTATTTTCAGAAAGATGAAGCCAGGGCGCGCGCCATCTCGCCGTGGCGTTCGATCAGGCGCGGCAGGTCGAGCGTGGTGATCTCGCCACTGCGGATGATCTGCTTTCCTTCGACAAACAGGTGTTTCACCTGCGTCGGCCCCGCCAACAGCATCGCCGCCGGATCCCAGCTACCGCTGGAGGCGATGCCGGTGGTGTCCCAGATCGCGATGTCAGCGCGCTTGCCCGGTTCCAGTCGGCCACAATCCGGGCGGCCCAGCACATCGGCGCCGCCGCGGGTGGCGATCTCCAGCGCCTCGTAGGCGCTCATCGCGTCGGCACCGTTGGCAACCCGCTGCAAGAGCATCGCCTGACGCGCCTCGGCGCTGAGGCTGGCCATGTCGTTGCTGGCGGAGCCATCGACGCCCAGGCCCACAGGCACGCCCGCATCGCGCATCGCGCGCACAGGTGCGATACCGCTGCCCAGACGACAGTTGGAACAGGGGCAATGGGCAACCCCGGTGCGGGTTCTGGAAAAGAGATCAATCTCTTGCGCGTCGAGCTTCACGCAGTGGGCGTGCCAGACATCGTCGCCAGTCCAGCCCAGTTCCTCGGCATACTGACCGGGGCGACAGCCGAATTTCGCTTCGGAATAGGCGATGTCCTCGTCGTTCTCGGCCAAGTGGGTGTGCAGCATCACCCCCTTGTCGCGCGCCAGCAGCGCTGCATCGCGCATCAGTTCCCGGCTGACCGAAAAAGGCGAACAGGGGGCAAGGCCGACCCGGCACATCGAGCCCTCGGACGGATCGTGGAAGCCGTCCACCACCCGGATCATGTCGTCGAGGATGGCGCGCTCGTCCTCGACCAGGCTGTCGGGCGGCAGGCCGCCGTCGCTTTCGCCGATGCTCATCGCGCCGCGGGTCGGGTGGAAGCGCAGACCAATGTCGCGGGCGGCGTGGATGGTGTCCTCCAGCCGGGAGCCGTTGGGGTAGAGATAGAGATGGTCAGAGCTGAGCGTGCAACCCGACAGCGCCAGCTCGGCCAGCCCGAGCTGGGCGGAGACGAACATCTCGTCCGGAGTGAAGCGCGCCCAGATCGGATAGAGCCGCTGCAGCCAGCCGAACAGCAGCGCATCCTGCGCCCCCGGCACCGCCCGGGTCAGGTTCTGATAGAGATGGTGGTGGGTGTTCACCAAGCCCGGCGTCACCACGCAGCCGCGGCCCGACACAATCTCGCCCGCGGTTTGCAGCCCCTGCCCGACGGCGGCGATCTGGCCGCCGCGGATCAGCACATCGGCGCCATGCAGCACGCGGCGGGCGTCGTCCATGGTCAGGACGGTATCAGCGTTTTGAATCAGGAATTCTGTCGTCATCACACACTCCATTTGACAGCCCGCTTCATAGGAATGTGTGGGGCGCGATGGAAAACGGGAAAGAACCGCGCCGGTGCCGAATGTAAGGCGCTGGCGCGGGCTTTACAACCCGGTCAACCGGCGTTGAGACGCTCCAAAGCTGCGCGGTGCAGGTCCGGGTTTGCTGCTGCAATCACCTGGCCGCCTTGGTGCACCGGATCGCCCTGCCAATTGGTGACGACACCGCCGGCCGCCTCGATCACCGCGATGGGGGCCTGGATGTCGTAGGCGTTGAGGCCCGCTTCGATCACCAGATCCACCTGCCCCGCCGCCAGCAGGGCATAGGCATAGCAGTCCATGCCGTAGCGGGTCAGTCGGACGCGGGCCGCGACGCGTTCGAAACCGGCCCGCTCCTCCGGGGTGCCGACCTCGGGGAAGGTGGTGAAGAGGATGGCCTCCTCCAGCCCGGCCGTTGCGCGGGTCTGCAGGGGCTGCTCGCCCAATGGGCCGGTCATCACGGCCGTCCCTGGCCCGCCACAGAAGCGTTCGCCGGTATAGGGCTGGTCGATGACCCCCAGAAACGGGCCGTTGTCGTCGCCAAGCGCGATCAACACGCCCCATGTGGGCGTCCCGCTGATAAAGCCACGGGTGCCGTCGATCGGATCCAGCACCCAGGTGCGACCAGACGTCCCTGCCCTCGTGCCGAATTCCTCGCCCAGGATCGCATCCTCCGGGCGCAGCTCTGACAGAACCGCACGCATGGCTTCTTCCGCCGCGCGGTCGGCGACGGTGACAGGGTCAAACCCCTCTGCCAACTTGTTTTCTGCGTTGAGACCGCGGCTGCGGAAATGCGGCAGGATGGCGGTGCGCGCAGCATCTGCCATCCGGTGAGCAACGTCGAGATCGGAAATATCGGGCTGTGTCATGCCCAAACGGGTGCCACCAGGCGGCCGTTTTTGCAAGGGAAAATGACCGGCTCGCGCCAGCGCTCCGCTCCTTGCTTATGCCGGTGCCGTGACCGTTTGCGGCCAAACGGCATGCTCAGGACGGGACGACACCCGAGGGTGTGATCCCGTCACTGGTCATCAACTGGGTGATCAGGCTGCGTCGCTCAGCACGCGGGCCAGTTCGAACAGGCGCCGACGCTGATTTTCAGGGATGGCATAGTAGGACCGCACCAGATCCAGTGCTTCCTTGTCTCCCATCAGATCTTCCGGGACGGCGACCTTGTCGGACGCGGCCTTGTCCTCTTCCTGCAAACCCTCGAAGAAGAAGCTGACGGAGACGTCCAGCGTATCTGCGATGTCCCACAGGCGGGACGCGCTGACCCGGTTTGCACCGGTTTCATACTTCTGAATTTGTTGAAACTTGATACCGACCTGTTCGGCAAGCTGCTGCTGTGTCATGCCAATGAGCCACCGACGGTGGCGAATGCGCTTTCCCACATGCACGTCTACGGGATGAGCCATGCGTCTCTCCTAAAACTGTAAATCCGGTCACCCCCGGATCGCCGCTTCCATCAAACCTGACCGTCCAGCGTCCTAATGCCGCCGGAACAAGGTTCCCCATCAGGGCGATCCAAGCTCAACCTCCAAGAAAAAGTCTACAACCATTGCGATTGAATGCAAGGCCGTAAACGCCCCGTGCGCAACGCGCACATTCAAATAGTTGATTTCCCATACCATTTTTCAAACGTTTTATTGACAAGTAACTGTAGAAGCCGCGCCTCCCCAAAAATAGCGAGGTGCAGCCCCCTGTGATACCTACCCAGTGTAGCCCGGCGAATCGCTTCGATTCCCGCACAAGCTGAGGAGACGACATGCAGGCCTTTCAGGTTAACAGCTTCGACGACTGCGCCGCCCTGACCACACTTGCTGCGCCCGAACCCGGTCCCGGCCAGGTTGCGGTGTCCCTGCGCGCCTGCGGGCTGAACTTCGCGGACCTGCTGATGCAGAAGGGCACGTATCAGGACACGCCGACGCCGCCCTTCACCCTTGGGCTGGAAGCGGCGGGCGTGGTCATCGCCTGCGGGCCGGAGGTGGCAGAGTTCTCGCCGGGCGACCGGGTGGCTGTCTTTGCCGGATCAGGCGGTCTTGCGGAAATCGGGGTGTTCGACGCCGACCGGGTGATCCACATTCCCGAGACCATGAGTTTTGAACATGCCGCCGCCATGCAGATCGCCTATGGCACCAGCCACATGGCCCTGGATCACTGCGCGCGCCTCCAGCCGGGCGAAACGCTGCTGGTAACCGGCGCCGCGGGTGGGGTCGGGCTGACCGCGGTGGAGATCGGCAAACTGATGGGCGCCACCGTGATCGCCCAGGCGCGTGACGCCGCCAAGCTGGAAGTGGCCGCCGCTGCCGGGGCCGACCACCTGATTGACGCCAGTGAGGATTTGCGCAGCGCGGTCAAGGCCCTGGGCGGCGCCGACGTGGTTTATGACGCGGTCGGAGGAGAGGTCTGGCAGGCCGCCTTCCGCTCTGCCAATCCCGGCGCGCGGCTGCTGCCGATCGGCTTTGCCGGAGGCGCCGTGCCGCAGATCCCCGCCAATCACCTGCTAGTCAAGAACCTGACCGTGATTGGCTTCTACCTCGGGGGCTACATGAAAATCCGCCCCGAGGTGGTGCGGCAATCTTTCGAGACGCTGTTCGCCTGGCACGGCGAGGGGCGCATCAAGCCGCACATCAGCCATTGCCTGCCGCTGGAGCGGGCCGCGGAAGGGCTGGAGCTGCTGCGCGACCGCAAATCCACCGGCAAGGTCGTCATCACGATGAACACCACCGACTGACGCGCACCAACACAAGCCGGGCGGCTGCCCCTCGCGCCACCCCGCTCTGCGGCTCAGCTGGCGACCCGCAGCGGCACCGAACGCAGGTTGGAGAAGCCCTGTCGGATCAAGCCGGCCAGCTCCTCGACATAGGGCGCGCGCACCTTGTCGCCGCCGTATAGGTTGATGTGCTGGCCCGGCAGTTCCGGCAGAGCGCCACCGTGGTCGATCAACTCCTGATGCGGCGGCTGAGTGCCCTCCAGCAGGACGCCGACTGCCAGATCGGCACTAACCGTCGCCTCCACCGTGCGGTCGGATTCACTGTCCAGTGCCATTTCCCAATCCCGCCCAGCCGCATCCAGCGCGGCCGTGGCCACGCCGCGGAAGATGCACTGTCGGCAGAACCCCAGCCGCAGCGGTTGTTGCCGCCAGGCCGAGCCATTGACAGCGCCGACCCAGCGCAGCGGCATCTTGTGGATTGTCTCGCTGCCCGGCTCTTCGCCGGTTTCCGTCGTCAGGATCAGGTCCAGCTTGCCGCGGGAAAACCCGTCCTTCAGCTCGCGGGTGTTGGAGGTCACCAGGTTGACATTGACCCGCGGAAAACTGGCGTTGAACCGCTTCAGCACCTGCGGGATCGCCGGGTAGACGATGTCATGCGGCACGCCGAGGATCACCTCGCCTTCGAACGCCTGATCGGTGAGCCGCCCGATCACCTCGTCGTTCAGCGCCACCATGCGGCGGGCATAGGCCAGCAGCTGCTCGCCCGAGGCGGTGAGCGCGATGCTGCGGCCCGACCGGTCCAGCAGATCCAGCCCCAACACCTCCTCCAGCCGCTTCAGCTGCATCGAAACGGCAGATTGGGTGAGGTGCAGAAAGCCCGCCGCCCGCGTCACACCGCCATGGTCAGCCACCGCCACAAAGGAGCGCAGGGTGGTCACATCGAGATTTCTAGCCATCACAACACCTGATGCTTGCCATCAAAAACATTCGTTTTGAAAATGTGCCATAAGCCGTCATATATATCAACATAATTGATTGCCCCAAAGGTAAGCATCACAAACCCACACCAAAGGATCCGCGCCATGCCGACCGTCACCCCTGCCCGCTCTTCCGCCTGCTGCCCGCCTGCCCGGCCCAGCCTGTCGCTGCGCATCGTGCAGCGGTTTGCCCTCTGGCGTCAGCGCCGCCAGCTCGCGCAGCTGGACGCCGCGCAGCTTGACGACATCGGCATCAGCGCCGAGGAGGCCCGCACCGAAGCCAGCCGGGGCCTCTGGCACGCGCCGGACCACTGGCACCGCTGAGCCACGGCTGCCAGCCTCACCCTCAATACGCACAAGCAGATACGGGTCGCCGCAAGGTGACCCGTATTTGTTGTTTTTTCCTGCAAATCCTCACCGGAAATACTTGAACCGCAACGCTTCAGGCCCGATATTCACGGGGAAAGCTGCGGCCTGTGTCCCCGGACCCGCGCCCGCAGCGAGGGAGTAGATTACGGAGACCACCTGAGATGGCACAATTCGACACCATCCGCTCTGCCGCGGGCGTTCGCACCGCGCAGATCGATGAGGGCCTACGCGCCCACATGAACAAAGTCTACGGCACCATGTCCGTCGGCACGTTCATCACCTTCCTGGCCGCCTGGGCCATTTCCGGGCTCGCCGTGACCACAGATCCGGCCAATGCCGTGGCCCAGCTGAGCAGCGACAAGTATCTGACCAACCTCGGCTATGCGCTGTATGCCTCGCCGCTGAAGTGGGTCATCATGTTTGCACCGCTGGCCTTTGTCTTCGGCATCGGCGCCGCGGCCAACCGCATGTCGGCAGCCGGCGTGCAGCTGCTGTTCTACACCTTTGCAACCGTGATGGGCCTGTCGATCAGCTCGATCTTCCTGGTATTCACCGGTGAAAGCATCGTGCAGGTGTTCCTGGTCACCTCGATTGCCTTCGCAGGGCTGTCGCTGGTGGGCTACACCACCAAGAAGGACCTGTCCGGCATGGGTGCCTTCCTGATCATGGGTCTGATCGGCCTGATCGTGGCCTCGATCGTCAACATCTTCCTGGCCTCCTCGGCCATGGCGTTCGCGATCTCGGTCATCGGCGTGCTGATCTTTGCAGGCCTCACCGCCTATGACACCCAGCGCATCAAGAACGAGTACATCCAGCACGCCCACATGGGCGACCAGGAGTGGCTGGCGAAATCCGCGATCATGGGCGCACTGAGCCTGTATCTGGACTTCATCAACATGTTCATGATGCTGCTCCAGCTGCTGGGCAATCGCGAATAAGCGACCGGCACAATCCAAAACAGCGGGGGCGGATCTGAAACGATCCGCCCCTTTTTTATTTTCAACAACACGACAGTCAGAAAGTATTTTCAGATGCAGCTCATTGAGATCCCACCAGCCGGAGCAAAACGCCTGCTCCCGTTGTTGCAGGACCTGCACGCCCTGCACGCCACCCACCAGCCCGATCGCCATACCGCCGCCCCTGTCGAGTCGGATCTCGAAGCCTGGCTGACGGACTGGCTGGCCAACGACAGCGTCACCGCAGTGGCGGCAGAAAGCCCGCAGGGCAGCTTGCTGGGCTACGCCCTCTATCAGATCGAAACACGCCCCATGCTGCCGGTACGTCCAGCGGAGACCCGCGCCATGCTGCACCATATCGCGGTCCTCAAGACAAGAACTGGCGCCGGATGGGCGTCGGCCAGGCGCTGGTGGCCGCGGTGAAGGCGCGTGCGATACAGGCTGGCGCAACCGTCGTGGCGACCACCTATGCGCCCTTCAACACGGCCTCTGCCGGGCTGATGCGTTCGATGGGGCTGGAGCCGGTTTTGACCCTTGCGGAATGGCGCGCCTGAGCAGCCCCACCAAACAGTCGCCCTGAGTCGCCTTGCAGCGCCGCAGGCAAGGCGATCAGCCCCTGTACCCCTCCAGCCACATTTGCCGCCGCTGGAGGCGCTGCTCAGCGGCCACGGACGCCGGGCGAGAGGTGACCCGCCCCGTGCCCCCGACCGCGGCCAAGGGCTGGACCGCAATCGCGGCGGGCAAAGGCACGCTCTGCCCCGGCTCAAAAGAGCTGGACACCGGCGCGCCGATCCCACCTATCGCCACTGCAAAAACGAAAACTCGCACAGCCCACCCCCAGTCTGCTCAACATCCCACAAGGCCGACGTTAGGCGGACAATGCGGCACAAAGATGCCGACAGCCGTGGCCGACACGGGCCAGGGGCAGAGAACTTGCGGACAAGTTTAACAGACCAAAAATGCAAAACGGGCCGCGGCAACCGCGACCCGTTCTGAAAAATCGTCCCGAGGGGAAGGCTTACTTGATTTTGCCTTCCTTGTACTCGACGTGCTTGCGGACAACCGGGTCGTACTTCCGCACGACCATCTTTTCGGTCATGGTGCGGGCGTTCTTCTTGGTGACATAGAAGTGGCCGGTGCCCGCGCTCGAGTTCAGGCGGATCTTGATGGTGGTCGGCTTCGCCATGGTGCTTCTCCTGCGTCCGGAAAGGCTGCAAGCCTCTCGGTAAATTCCTGTCTGAAGCCCGGCTTTTACCCGCCCCAGCCCCCAAGTCAATAGGATTCTCCCCGGCGTCGGGGGATTTATGCACAGAAGGCCTGTAAGCCGGATCCTGTCCCCCCTGCCCCGAAAGGCAGGGCTCGATGACCATTCATCTGGGCGACGCATTGCTGCGCAGCTCTAGCTGCCAACCCGGTCCCTCTCGGCTGAAGCGAACCTAGCGGCGGTTTTCCGGAAACCCGGAACCTGCCCGCGCGGGGACCCTATTTGGCATTGCTCCCGGTGGGGCTTGCCGTGCCGCCCCTGTTGCCAGGGGCGCGGTGGGCTCTTACCCCACCGTTTCACCCTTACCCGCGCGGGCTGATCCCTTGGCGAACCGCAGGGCCGGCGGGCGGTCTGTTTTCTGTGGCGCTTTCCGTCGGGTCTCCCCGCCCGGGCGTTACCCGGCACCGTTGCTTCATGGAGTCCGGACTTTCCTCGCGGGGTTTGCCCCCACGCGGCCATCCAGCCTTCTGTGCGCTCCGAGGGGTAGAAACAATGCCCCGTGGCGTCAAGCGGATAGTTCGGCATGGCGGGCGCGCCCCGATAGCCCCTGCGGGCGACCGCCCGCGGAGCGCAGAGCCGCGCAGCGGTCAGGCGACGCCAGACGTGCCGGGAAGTGCAGCAAAGTCCTCTGCCGCCAGCGCACCCCTGCCCCACGGGCGGAAACGCAGGCGCACCGCCTGCAGCAGTGCCTCGTCCTGCACCGAAGCGGAAAAGCCCGCGGCGCGGGCAGCGGCACGAAAGGCGGTCATGTCGGCGCTGGTCGGCGCTGCGCCGCCCCCACCGGACGGAGCCGCCAGCCCCTGGCGCGCCAGCCGCGCCCAGTCAAATCGCGGACCCGGATCAGACTTGCGCCCAGGCGCCATACAACTATGGCCGATGACCCCTGCCGCCGGAATCTGCCAACGGTCCATGATGCCGCGCATCAGCGCCTCCAGCCGGTCCATCTGGACGGCGCTGAACGAATGATTGCCGCGGTTGTCGAGCTCGATCCCGATGGAGCGGGAATTGATGTCGTCCTGCCCCCGCCATTCGCCCGCACCGGCATGCCAGGCACGCTCGGCTTCGGCCACCAGCTGCCAGATCGTGCCATCTGCCGCGATCAGATAATGCGCCGAAACTTCACTCGCGGAATCGCACAACCGTTGCAGGGCCGCTTCAGCGCTCTCCATCGCGGTGTAATGCAGCACGATCAGCGACGGCTTCAGGCCGCCCCGACGCGGGCCGAAGTTGGGACTGGGGCACCACAGCGCCCCCTCGGCGTCAGCCCGGCACGTCAGTTCTGCACCGCCTGCCGGTACGGGGCCGGATCCCAGTCGCAGGCATAGCCATCGCCGTCCGGGTCCAGCGCCTGCCGGTCGCGTTTGGGGCCACCGCCTTCGAGAAAGGCGATCTGGGCCTGATCCGGCGAGGCAAAGGCCGCGCAGTTGCGTTCATGTCGCGCGGCAAGGTTCAGGCCGGAGCGGCTGTAGACACGCACGCCCTTGGGGTTGGAGGTGCTGAGCGCGTAGCGCACGATATTGGGGCCGGTATCCGCATCCCGCTCTGGCAACGACGTGGGCTGCACCAGCCGGTACTGCGCCCGCTGGCGTTCCAGTCGGGCCGCGTCGCTTTCGATCGTCTGACGCGCGGCGACGGCCTCGAAGTCATTTTCATCCGAGATCCCCGCATTCCCGGCCAATGGCGGCGCCGGGTTGGCCGGGCTGGCCTCAAGCGGGGCAACGCCCGAATTGGCCCGGCTTGCAGCCAGGGCCGCGGCTGTCTCCCGGGCGAGGTCGGCGTCGCTGTCGCTTGCGTCGACGGTCGCCACGCCGCCGCCTCCGGCCTGCCCTGCACCCGCCTCGTAGGGCGTGCTGGACACCCGCGCGGGCGGCACCAGCGGATCGCCGTTGATGGTGGTGCCGACGGCAGGCGGTGGCGCGAAGGGATCACCATCGATGCCAACGCCTGCGGCGCTGTCGGGAACCTGGGGGGAACAGGCAGCCATGACCAGAAGGCTGCCTGCGACGGCGTGAGATGCGAATGCGCGCATGGGGTTACCTGTCTGCTCTGCTCAATTGCTGAGGCGGAGGTTTACCACCATTGCTGAGGCTTGGCTACAAAGCCCGCCGCAGACTCCAGCGCATAGGCAGTGTTCAGCAGATCGCCCTCTTCCCACGGCTTGCCGATCAGCTGCAGACCCAACGGCAAGCCCTTGGAATCCAGGCCCGCAGGCACTGCGATACCGGGCAGGCCAGCCAGGTTCACGGTCACGGTGAAGACGTCGTTGAGATACATCTGCACCGGATCCGCTTCCGTCATCTCGCCGAGGCCAAACGCAGCCGAGGGAGTCGCCGGGGTCAGGATCGCATCGACACCGGCGGCAAAGGCATCCTCGAAGTCCTTCTTGATCAGGGTGCGCACCTTGCGGGCGCGGTTGTAGTAGGCGTCGTAGAAGCCGGCCGACAGCACGTAGGTGCCAACCATGACCCGGCGCTGGACCTCGGGACCGAAGCCTTCGGCGCGGGTCTTCTCGTACATCTCGGTGATGCCGTCACCTGCTTCCAGCGTCGCGCGATGGCCGTAGCGCACACCATCGTAGCGTGCGAGGTTCGAGGAGGCTTCCGCCGGAGCGATCACGTAATACGCAGGCAGAGCGTATTTGGTGTGCGGCAGGGAGATGTCGACGATCTCGGCACCGGCGGCCTTCAGCATCTCGGCGCCATCGGCCCAGAGCTTGCTGATTTCCTCGGGCATGCCGTCCATGCGGTATTCCTTGGGGATACCGATCTTCTTGCCGCGGATGTCGCCCGTCAGCATCGCCTCGAAATCCGGGACCGGCAGGTCGGCAGAGGTCGAATCCTTGGGATCGTGGCCACACATCGCCTCGAGCATGATCGCCGCGTCACGCACCGATTTGGTCATCGGCCCGGCCTGATCAAGCGAGGAGGCAAAGGCCACCACACCCCAGCGCGAGCAGCGGCCGTAGGTGGGCTTGATGCCGACGGTGCCGGTAAAGGCCGCAGGCTGGCGGATCGAGCCGCCGGTATCGGTGCCGGTGGCCGCGAGGCACAGGTCCGCCGCCACGGCAGCAGCCGAGCCGCCGGAGGAGCCGCCCGGGGTCAGCTGGGCGTCGTCGCCATCGCGCCGCCACGGGCTGACCGCGTTGCCATAGGCCGAGGTCTCGTTCGAGGAGCCCATGGCGAATTCATCCATGTTCAGCTTGCCCAGCATCACCGCGCCGGCGTCAACCAGCTGCTGCGAGACGGTGGATTCATACTCGGGCTTGAACCCCTTGAGGATGTTGGAGGCCGCCTGGCTGTCCACGCCCTTGGTGCAGAACAGGTCCTTGATGCCAATCGGCAGGCCGCACATCGACGGCGCGTCGCCCGCCTTGATGCGCTCATCCGCCGCGCGGGCGCGCTCCAGCGCAATGTCCGGCGTCTTGTGAACGAAAGCGTTCAGCGCATCGGCTGCATCAATTGCCTTCAGGCAGGCCTCGGTCAGCTCGACAGAGGTGGTGTCGCCCTTGCGCAGCGCGTCGCGGGCCTCTGCCAGGCCCAGTTTGTTCAGATCGCTCATGTCTCTTACTCCACAACCTTGGGCACTGCGAAAAAGCCTTCGCGGGCGTCCGGCGCATTGGCCAGGACCTTGTCCTGCTGGCTGCCGTCGGTCACTTCATCCTTGCGACGCTTGAGCCGCTGCGGGGTGACGGAGGTCATCGGCTCAACGCCCTCGACATCCACCTCGTTCAGCTGCTCGATGAAGCCCAGGATGTTGTTGAATTCGTCTGCCAGCGCCGGCAGCGCGTCATCCTCGACCTTGATCCGGGCCAGTTTGGCCACCTTGGCGGCGGTGCTTTGGTCAATCGACATGGAAACCCTCATCTCGTGTTGGGTAGGCATTTACCGCCGCAAGGGGCGCGCCGCAAGCCTGCAAGGGCGCGGCGGCGCATCTCCCCGTCGCAACGGTGATTTTCGCAGCCCTTGCGCATTCCATTTACGGCGCGGCCTGATAGGCTGGCGCCGGATTTCGCAACCTCCGACAGCAAGAGGATTTTGGCAATGAAAGTGATTTGGCTGGGGCATGGCTCCTTTCGCATGGAAACCGCAGGCCAGGTGCTGCTGGTGGACCCGTGGCTGACCGGCAACCCGGTGTTGCCCGAAGACCAGCACGAGGCGGCGATCGCGGGGGCCACCCATATCGTGCTGACCCATGTGCATTTCGACCACGTGGTCGACGTGCTGCCGCTGGCCAGGCGGCTGGGGGTGCCGGTGGTCGGGCAATACGACCTGATGGGGCTGTGGGCGGAGACCGAAGGGGTTGAGACCATCGGCTTCAACAAGGGCGGCACGGTGGATCTGGGCGGTGTGCAGCTGTCGATGGTGCCCGCCTCGCACAGCTCGACCTTCTCGACGCCCGAGGGGCTGCGCACCGGCGGCAGCGAAGTGGGTTACATGATCCACGCCGAGGGCAAGACCATCTACCTGTCGGGCGATACCGACATCATGGCGGACATGGACTGGATGGGCGATTTCTACAAGCCGGAGGTGGGCATCCTGTCGGCTGGCGGGCATTTCACCATGGACATGAAGGGCGCGGCCTATGCGGCCAGGCGCTATTTCAACTTCAAGACGGTGATCCCCTGCCACTACAAAAGCTTCCCGATCCTGGAGCAGGACGCCAAGGCGCTGATCGACGGGCTGCCGGGCGTCGAGGTGATCGAACCTGAGGTGATGACGCCCATCGAGATCTGAACCGGGCCTGCCGCACGGGCGCGCGGGTCCGCCAAGGGCGCGCGCCCTCCCGCCCGGCGCTGGATCTGCAGGGCAGATCCGCCCCCGTTGGGCCCAGCGCCGGGCCTTGGCGACCCGGCGCGGCACCTGTGTCAGTCGGCGGACTTCAGTTTCGGCGGCGTGAACGCCGCGCGGGCAGCCGCCGCCCGCTCGCGGCAGATGCAGCCGCGGGCATGATCATTCACCAGCCCCATCGCCTGCATGAAGGCAAAGGCGGTGGTGGGGCCGACAAATTTCCAGCCGCGTTTCTTCAGCGCCCCGGACAGCGCCACCGATTGCGGCGTGGTCGAAACCGCCTGCGGTTCCGGCAGATCCTCGGGGGCTGGCTCGAAACTCCAGAAAAACGCGGCCAAGGAGCCTGCCTCGGCGACCAGTTCCTGCGCGCGGGCGGCATTGTTGATCACCGCCTCGATCTTGCCGCGGTGGCGGACGATGCCCTTGTCATGCAGCAGCCGCGCGACATCCGACGCGCCGAAACCCGCCATCACGTTGAAATCGAACCCGGCGAAGGCGGCGCGGAAATTCTCGCGCTTGTCCAGAATGGTGCGCCAGCTGAGGCCGGACTGGAAACTCTCAAGGCAGACTTTCTCAAACAGGCGGATGTCATCGCCCACGGGATAGCCCCATTCCTCGTCATGGTAGCGCAGGAAATCCGGCGCCGACGCCGCCCAGCCGCAGCGCGGCTGACCATCGGGCGCGGTGTAGATCCGGCTCACTCGCCGCCCCGCAGGAAGTCGAGCCGGGGGTCCATCATGGTGGGCGCCACGCCGATGATTTCCGGCTCCACCACGCCTCCGGTCACGAAGGGGTCCTTTGCGATGCGGGCGGCAAGCTCGTCCTCGGTTTCACCAACGGCAAGGATCGCGCCGCCCTCGCCATCCGTCATCGAGCCGGCCGCGAGGAAGACCCCATCCTCGAACCCCTGCTGAAGCCACGCCTTGTGCGCCTCAAGAAACTCGGCCAGCCGATCCTTCTGGGCGGCAAATGAGAGCAGAATGAAATACATATGTGTCTCCTGTGATGTGAACCAATCGGGGCACAGCGCTGGCGTATCCTCCCCCCGCCCCCGGCACTGCGTCGGCGCGACTGCTGATCGCGAGCCGACAGGTGCAGCGCACGCGCATCGGGCTGCGCCCCTGCAACAGCCGCCCGCAGCCTCGGGGATGCGGTTTCAGGACGCCCCGGCTGCTGGCGGCGCCACGACAGCTCCCAAGGCACGCGACATGGGTCTCGATAGGGCAAATGCCCCCATGCCACAACAGTCCACAACAGGAATGGCCATTGCCGAGCCCATCCGCTGGTTTCGCGTTCAGCGCTTCCGGGCGAAGAAATCCTTCAGCAAGGCGCTCGCCTCGGCCTCGGCAATGCCCTCGTAGACCTCGGGGGCGTGATGCGCCTGCGGGTGCGAGAAGACGCAGGCGCCATGGGCCACGCCGCCGGACTTGGGGTCGGAGGCCCCGTAGTACACCCGCCGGATACGCGCGGCAGCAATGGCGGCGGCGCACATCGCGCAAGGCTCCAGCGTCACATAAAGATCAAAACCGGTCAGCCGCTCGCTGCCGAGGTGGGCGCAGGCTTCGCGGATAGTCAGGATCTCGGCATGGGCGGTGGGGTCGTTCAGCTCCCGCGTGCGGTTGCCCGCCAGCGCGGCCACCTGCCCGTCGGGCGCGATCAGCGCGGCCCCCACCGGCACCTCGCCCCGGCGCGCGGCGGCCCGCGCCTGCTCCAGCGCCTTGTCCATATGCGATTTGAACGTCATGCCTCTTCCTGCCCGCGATTGCGCGCTTTCGCAAGGCGGCGGAATGTTCTATGGCAGCCTTATGAGCAAAACACCCGCATCCCCGAAGGGCAAACCGGCCCCGAAAGCCGCAGCAGGCAAAGCGCCCGCTGCAAATCCGACTGACGGCAAAGCTGCCGAGGGCGACCGCATCGCCAAGGTACTGTCGCGCGCTGGCGTGGCCTCGCGCCGCGAGGCCGAGCGGATGATCGCCGAAGGGCGCGTGTCGGTAAACGGCAAGAAGATCGACAGCCCGGCGCTGAACGTGACGGCACGAGACCGCATCAGCGTCGACGGCCAGCCCCTGCCCGAAGCGGAGGCGCCGCGGATGTGGCTGTATTACAAGCCGATCGGGCTGGTGACCACGACCAGCGACGAAAAGGGCCGCAAGACGATTTTCGACGAACTGCCCGAGGATATGCCGCGGGTCATGACGGTCGGGCGGCTCGACCTGAACTCGGAAGGGCTGCTGCTGCTGACCAATGACGGGGCCATCAAGCGCAAGCTGGAGCTGCCCTCGACCGGTTGGCTGCGGCGCTACCGGGTGCGCATCAATGGCCGTCCGCGCGATGAAGATTTTGCGCCGCTGCGCAAAGGGGCGGTGATCGACGGGGAAAAGTTCCAACCGATGACGGTGACGCTGGACCGCCAGCAAGGCGCCAATGCCTGGCTGACGGTGGGGCTGCGCGAAGGCAAGAACCGCGAAATCCGCCGCGCGATGGAACATGTCGGCTTCACCGTGAACCGGCTTTTGCGGGTATCCTACGGGCCGTTTCAACTCGGCGAGCTGAAACCCGGCGAGGTCGAGGAGCTGCGCCCGCGCGTGGTGCGCGACCAACTGGGCCTGGAACCGGAGGAGGCAGCCCCGACCGCGCGTCCGACCCGCGCCCGTGGCAAGCCAGGCGCGAAACCGGGGCGCAGGCCGGGCAGCGCGCCCCAGGACAAGGCAACTGGTGGCGCAGGCAAACCGGGCGGACGCCCCGACGGCAAGCGGGGCGACAAACCGGTGCGCGCCCCGGGCGGAAAACCCGCCGCGCCATCGACCGGCCGCCGTGCTGCCCCCGGCGGCCGCGGCACCCCCAAAAGCACAGGACGCCCGGCGGCCCCCGGCGGCGCAAAGCCCCCGGGTGGCAAGAAACCCCGGCGCTGAGACAATTGCGGCAGACTTCCCCCTAGCAAGATCGCAACCTATCCCCTAGGTTTCCAATTAGTTAATCGCTTTTGGCTGCTTTGGGGGATGCTCGCGTGCAGAAAATTGCCTTCGTCGCCTTGTTGATCCTTCTGCTGGGGCTTGGCACCGGCTGGATCGTGGGGGGCTGATCGGATGGCACAGCGCTACGGCGGCAAATACAGCCCCGATACGAAAACCACGGAGGCGTCCCAGCCCAAGGGCACGCCTGCGGCGCGACGCCCGGCACGGGTCCAGGTCGATCCCGTCGGTCTGCGCGCCAACCTGATGTTTGTTCCGCCGGCGCTGCTGACGCTGCTGTCCCTGACCGACGGCGCCACCGGGCTCGCACTCGGGCTGGTGGGCGCGCTGTCGTGGACCGGCGCGGCGCTGCTGCTGCGCGAGGGGTTGAAAGCCGAAGCCGCTTACCAGGCACGCAAGGTCGCGCGCCGCCCCGCCCTGCCCCGCAAGATCCTGGCCGCGGTCCTGTCTGGCGGCGGCGCCGCGCTGGCCGCGGCCAAGGGGGATCCCAGCATCGTGACAATGGCGCTCTACGGCCTCGCGGCCGCCGGGCTGCATCTCGCGGCTTTTGGCCTTGACCCCTTGCAGGACAAGGGCGCCGACGGGGTTGACGAGTTTCAACGCTCCCGCGTGGCCCGTGCCGTCGACGAGGCCGAAGCCAACCTGTCGGCGATGACACAGGCCGTGCAGCGCACCCGCGACCGGCAGCTCGAAGCACGGGTGGAACAGTTTCAGGCCATTGCCCGCGAGTTGTTCCGCACCGTCGAAGAGGACCCGCGCGATCTCACCGCCGCGCGCAAGTATCTGACCGTCTATTTGCGGGGCGCAAAGGATGCTACTGTGAAATTCGCCGACATCTATGACCGCAGCGGCGATCAGCAGGCCCGCATCGATTACCTGGCTCTGCTGGACGATCTGGAACAGAATTTCGCCGCCCGCACCCGCAAGCTGCTGGTTGAGGATCGCACGGATCTGACCGTTGAAATCGACGTGCTGCGCGACCGCTTGCAGCGTGAAGGGGTCCACCTGGACCGGAACTGATGAGTGAGGAAGCCATTTATGTCCCAAGCAATTCAAACCAAGGCCGCTGAGGCCGAAACTCTGGTTCAGGAAGTCACCGCCACCCAACTGCCCGAGCCCAAGGCCGAGGTGCAGAGGCTGGAGGAGGCCGATGCCGAGACCTCCGAGGCGATCCGCAAGCGGATGGACCAGATCGATATGGCCGATACCAACTCGATCATCCACTTCGGCTCCGACGCGCAGGCGGAGTTGCAGACCATCAGTCAGGCGATGCTGGCGGATGTGCGCAACAAGGACGTGGGCCCGGCTGGCGACAGCCTGCGCAACATCGTCACCACCATTCGCGGCTTCTCGGTGTCGGAACTGGACATGCGCCGCAAGCCCTCCTTCTGGGAGCGCCTGCTGGGCCGCGCCGCGCCCTTTGCCAAGTTCACCGCCCGCTATGAAACCGTGCAGGAGCAGATCGACAAGATCACCGATGACCTGCTGGGCCATGAACACACGCTGCTGAAGGACATCAAGTCGCTGGACCTGCTCTATGAAAAGACGCTGGAGTTCTACGACGAGCTGGCGCTTTACATCGCCGCGGGCGAGGCCAAGCTGGCCGAGCTGGACGGCACCGCCATCCCCGCCAAGGAGGCCGAGGTGCAGGCGGCGCCCGAAGGCGACCAGGTGATGAAGGCGCAGGAGTTGCGTGATCTGCGGGCCGCGCGCGACGACCTGGAGCGCCGGGTGCATGACCTGAAGCTGACCCGCCAGGTCACCATGCAGTCGCTGCCCTCGATCCGGTTGGTGCAGGAGAACGACAAGTCGCTGGTGACCAAGATCAACTCGACCCTGGTGAACACCGTGCCGCTGTGGGAGACCCAGCTGGCCCAGGCGCTGACCATCCAGCGTTCGGCGCAGGCAGCCGCTGCCGTGCGTGATGCCAACGACCTGACGAATGAGCTGCTGACCTCGAACGCCGCCAACCTGCGGCAGTCGAACGAGATGATCCGACAGGAGATGGAGCGCGGCGTATTTGACATCGAAGCGGTGAAACAGGCCAATGCGGATCTGATCGGCACCATCCAGGACAGCCTCAAGATCGCCGACGAGGGCAAGGCCAAGCGCGCCGCCGCCGAGGCCGAGCTGCAGAAGATGGAAGCCGAGCTGCGCGACACGCTGGCCGCCGCCAAGGCCCGTCGGGACGGGGTGGGCGACAATGCCGGCACCGCGGTGCCGGGCTGAGCCATGCGGCGGGTCGCGGCACATAGATCTGTGCTCGGTCGCAGCGCCGCCCTTGGCGCTCTGGTTGCGACGGCGGGCTGTCTTCCGATGTCAAAACCGGAGTCGCTGGTGCCGCGCCCGCGCCCGGCCACGCTGCAACCGGCGGTCTACGAGCCCTCCGCCGACAGCGCCCAGCTGGCCTATTACTATCAGAACCTGCAACGGGACCTGCTGACCCGCGGGTTGCTGCGCACCGATGGCGGCGGGCCGGACACCCCCTACGACGCCGAGGATCTGGCCGAGAGCTTTGAAGCGCTGGCCTTCTACGATGAATACGGTGGCTCCGACGTGGCCGGGGAGCTGGGGCGCTGGGACAAGCCCGTGCGCATCGCGGCCGAGTTCGGCCCCTCGGTTCCGAAGTCCCAGCGCGACGCCGACCAGCAGATGCTGGGCGACTACGCAGCGCGGCTGGCACGGATCACCCGGCATCCGATCAGCATGGTCAGCAGCCGCGCCAATTTCCACGTGATCTTCGCCAGCCTCGACGACAGCGCCTTTGTCGCCGAGCGGGTGCGCGAGCTGCTGCCCTCGATCAGCGCCAAGGACCTGTCGCTGCTGGCCGCCCCGCCGCGCAACTACTACTGCCTGGTGATCGCCGGCGGGCCGCAGGAGGATCCGCTCTCCTACAGCCACGGCGTGGCCCTGATCCGCGCCGAACACCCCGACCTGGTGCGCAAAAGCTGCGTGCATGAGGAAGTCGCGCAAGGCCTGGGTCTTCGCAACGACAGCCCGCGGGCACGGCCTTCGATCTTCAACGATGACGACGAATTCGCCCTGCTGACCAGTTTCGACGAGAAGCTGTTGCAGATGCTGTATGATCCAAGACTGAAGACGGGCATGCGTGCCGAGGACGCCCGCCCGATCGTTCGCATCCTCGCCCGCGAGGCGACCGGCCGCGACCTGTAGGCCGCCACATGAAGAGGACCTGACTGATGGGTATTTTCGATTTTCTCAAGGGTGAATTCATCGATGTCATTCACTGGGTGGATGATACCCATGACACGATGGTCTGGCGGTTCGAGCGCGAAGGCCACGCGATCAAATATGGCGCCAAGCTGACGGTGCGCGAGGGCCAGGCGGCGGTTTTCGTGCATGAGGGCCAGCTGGCGGATGTCTTCACCCCCGGTCTCTACATGCTGGAGACCAACAACATGCCGATCATGACGACGCTGCAGCACTGGGACCACGGCTTCCAGTCGCCGTTCAAGTCCGAGATCTATTTCGTCGACACCACCCGTTTCAGCGATCTGAAATGGGGCACCAAGAACCCGATCATCTGCCGCGACCCCGAATTCGGCCCGGTGCGGCTGCGCGCTTATGGCACCTACACGATCAAGGTGGCAGACCCTGCCCGCTTCCTGACCGAGATCGTCGGCACTGACGGCGAATTCACCATGGACGAGATCTCCTTTCAGATCCGCAACATCATCGTGCAAGAGTTCTCCCGCGTGGTGGCAGGCAGCGGTATCCCGGTCCTCGACATGGCCGCCAACACCGCCGATCTGGGCAAGCTGGTGGCGGCAGAGATCTCCGGTACGCTGGCAGAATACGGCCTGATGATGCCCGAACTTTACATCGAGAACATCTCGCTGCCGCCGGCAGTGGAAGAGGCATTGGACAAGCGCACCCAGATGGGCGTGCTCGGCGATCTGGGCCGCTACACCCAGTTTTCCGCCGCAGAGGCGATGACGGCGGCGGCCCGGACCCCGAACAGCGGCATGGGCGCCGGAATGGGTATGGGCATGGGTATGGCGATGGCCCAGCAGATGGCGCAACAGATGGCACCGGGGGCAGCGGGTCAGCCTTCGGGCCCCTGGGGCGCCCGTCCCGCCCCCGCTGCGGCGGCCCAGGCCGCGCCTGCCGCAAGGCCCCAATCCGCACCGGTGGCACCGCCGCCGCCCCCGGTGGAGCACGTCTGGCACATCGCTGTCGACGGTCAGACCTCCGGGCCGTTCTCCAAGGCCCGCATGGGGCGCATGGCGCAGGATGGCACCCTGACCCGCGACACCCATGTGTGGACGCCCGGGCAGGATGGCTGGAAACGGGCCGGGGACGTGATCGAACTGGCACAGCTGTTCACCATTCTGCCGCCGCCCCCTCCGCCGCCGCCACCCGCGGGCTGACCCTCGCCATCATGCTGCTGCCCCTGCCCGACTTTCGACCGCCCCTTGCCTGACAGGTACGCCCGACCGTGACGATGCCGCCGCCGCCGATTGCGCCCGAAACCGCTGCCGAAACCACCCACCGCTTTCCCTGCGAGAATTGCGGCGCGGATTACACCTATGATCCGGCCACCGGCCAGCTGACCTGTGCGCATTGCGGCCATACCGACCGCATTCGCAGCGGCCCCTGGAAGGGGTCCGCGCTGAAGGAGCTGGATTTTCACGCCGCGGTGGCGGAGCAGCTGCCCGAGATCGAAACGGAAGTCACCCGGGTCAGCACCTGTCCCAACTGCGCCGCCCAGGTGGAGTTCGACCCTCAGACCCACGCCCGGGAATGCCCCTTTTGCGCAACGCCGGTGGTCACGGACACGGACGAGAGCCGACAGATCAAGCCCAAGGCTGTGCTGCCCTTCGCCATAACCGAACGCCTGGCGCATCAGGCGATGAGCAATTGGCTGGGACAGCTGTGGTTCGCGCCCAGCGGGCTGAAGCAATACGCCCGCAAGGGACGGCGCATGCAGGGCATCTATGTGCCCTATTGGACCTATGACGCCCAGACCCGCAGCACCTACCGCGGAGAGCACGGCACGGTGTATTACGTCACCGAGCGTGTCCAGCGCAATGGCCGTACCGAAACCCGCCAGGTCGCCAAGGTGCGCTGGCGCCCCGTGGCGGGACGGGTACAGCGCTTCTTTGACGATGTTCTGGTCCTCGCCTCGCGGAGCCTGCCGAAACGCTACACCGACGCGCTGGATCCCTGGGACCTGTCGCAACTGGAGCCGTACCAGCCGCAATACCTGGCCGGGTTCCGGGCCGAGGCCTATGGCGTGGACCTGGAAACGGGTTTTGCCGAAGCCCGCCAGCGGATGGACCGGGTGATCGAGCGGGACGTGCGGTTTGACATCGGCGGCGACCGCCAGCGCATCCACGCGATCGACACGCAGGTCTCGGACGTCACCTTCAGACATATCCTGCTGCCTGTCTGGCTGGCCGCCTACAAGTACCGTGGCAAGACCTATCGCTTTGTCGTCAACGGCCAATCCGGCAAGGTTCAGGGCGAACGCCCCTATTCCACCATCAAGATTGCCCTGGCTGCGCTGGCGGCCGCGATCGTGGTTGCGGCGGTCGCCTATTTGGCTGGACAACAGTAGATCGCCGCGCCAAAAAGCCCCGGGACACCAACACAGAGAGCCTGAGCATGCGCGCTTTGATACAAAGGGTTACAGAAGCCTCGGTCACTGTCGACAATGAGGTCTGCGGCGAAATCGGCCCCGGTCTGCTGGTCCTGGTCTGCGCCATGCAAGGCGACGATGAGGCGGCCGCCGAGCAACTGGCCGCGAAAATCGCCAAGCTGCGCATCTTCAAGGACGAGGCCGGACGGATGAACCGCTCGGTGCTGGACACCGGCGGCAGCGTTCTGGTCGTCAGCCAGTTCACTCTGGCAGCGGACACCCGCAGCGGCAACCGTCCCGGCTTTTCGCAGGCTGCCCCGCCGGTACAGGGCGAACGCCTCTACCTGCATTTTGCCGAAGCCGTGCGACAGCAGGGCCTGACCGTCGCCACCGGCCGCTTTGGCGCCGACATGAAGGTGGCGCTGGTCAATGACGGGCCGGTGACCATCTGGCTGGATACCGCACAGCGCTGAACCGCCCGGTGGCCGCTGTGACCGGATCGAAGCAAGGTGACTCGCGTCGGGGTCAACAGGTCGGGTTCAGGCGTGGCGCGCCCATGTTTGCGGCAACATTTTGACAATCCTAGGTTGCAAGCTAGCGACGTCGGCGCAATTAAATTAAGCGTTTGCGGCTCCGCAGGGTAAAAAAATTCTGGTCGCATTCCGGCCGGAAATTTGATTTACACGCCGCACGACAATCTGAATACGGCACCTAACCACACAAAGGCGACGCGCTGCGATTTCGCCATGACTCTGCATGTGCGCCCCCTCCGGGGCCGCCGCGAATAATCCTTGCGAGGCTGCGGCAAATGCGCAAATCTTGAACCATCAATTAAAAAACGGGTGTTTACAGCACCTAATCAAACCGGGAGATCCTCATGAACAGACACATCCAGTATCTGGCCAGCCAGGCCGTGGCAGGCAAGCTGTCGCGTCGCGAATTCCTGGGCAAGGCCGCGGCTCTGGGCTTTACCGCCGTGTCCGCCAATCTTGTCCTCGCCAACAGCGCCCGCGCGGCCGGTCCCCAGACAGGCGGCACCCTGCGCATGGGTCTGCAAGGCGGCTCGACCACGGACAGCCTCGATCCGGCTTTGGTCACCAACACCGCTGGCCTGATGATCACCCGCCTCTGGGGTGAAACCCTGGTCGAGCTGGCCGAGGACGGCGGCATCGAGGGCAAGTTGGCCGAAAGCTACGAAGCTTCGGCGGACGCCAAGACCTGGACCTTCAAACTGCGCCCTGGCGTGACCTATTCGAACGGGCAGAACGTGACCGCTGACGACGTGGTCAAAACCATGGAGCGCCACAGCGGCGAAGACACCAAGTCCGGCGCCCTGGGCATCATGCGCGGTATCAAGGATGTGCGCGCGGACGGTGACACCGTGGTCTTCGAACTGGACAGCCCGAATGCCGACCTGCCCTATCTGCTGGCCGATTATCACCTGATCATCCAGCCGGGTGGCGGCGTCGATGACCCGGCCGCAGCCATCGGTACCGGCCCCTACATCATCAAATCCGCCGACATGGGCGTGCGCGTGGTGGCCGAGAAGAACCCCAACTACTGGGGCGACCTGGGCTATGCCGAGACCGTGGAGATCATCGTCATCAACGACGACACCGCCCGTGTTGCCGCACTGCAGTCCGGCCAGGTGGACGTTATCGACCGGGTGCCGCCGCGCACCGCGAAACTGGTCGACCGCGCGCCCAACATCACCGTGCATTCGACCTCGGCGGCAGGCCATTACGTGTTCATCATGCACTGCAATACGGCCCCGTTCGACAACAATGACCTGCGGATGGCGCTGAAATACGGCATCAACCGTCAGGAAATGGTCGACAAGATCCTGAACGGCTACGGCACCGTCGGCAACGACACCCCGATCAACGCCTCCTATCCGATGTACACCGAGCTGGAGCAGCGCACCTTCGATCCCGACAAGGCGATGCACCACCTGAAGAAGTCGGGTCACGACGGCTCCATCCTGCTGCGCACCTCCGACAACTCCTTCCCCGGTGCGCCGGATGCGGCGGCACTGTTCCAGCAGTCGCTGTCCAGCGCCGGCATCAAGCTGGACGTCAAGCGTGAGCCGAATGACGGGTACTGGTCGGAAGTGTGGAACAACAAGCCCTTCTGCACCAGCTACTGGGGCGGCCGTCCGACCCAGGACCAGATGTTCACCACCGCCTATCTGTCGACTGCCGACTGGAACGACACCCGTTTCAACAACGAGCAGTTCGACCAGATGCTGATCGCCGCCCGCGGCGAGCTGGACGTGGCCAAGCGGACCCAGATGTACGCCGACATGTCGACGATCCTGCGCGACGAAGGCGGTCTGATCTGCCCGATGTTCAACGACTTCGTCGAAGCGACCGGCGACCGCGTGGACGGGTTCGTGGCAGGCATGCCGGGGCAGGTTCTGATGAACGGCTACGCCGCCAGCAAGATGTGGGTCAAAGCCTAAGATGTCCCCAATCGTGAAACTTCTGGCTCAGCGCATCGCGCTGAGCCTACTTCTTCTGTTGCTCATCTCGGCGGTGATCTTCGCCGGGACCATCGTCCTTCCGGGGGATGTGGCCCAGTCCATTCTCGGCCAGTCCGCAACCCCTGAAGCCCTGGCCAACCTGCGCGCCGAACTGGGCGTCAACGACCCGCCGGTTGAGCGCTATTTCTCCTGGCTGTTCGGTGCGATCCAGGGCGATCTGGGCACCGCATTGACCAGCGGACAGGACATTGCCGAAGCACTGAGCAACCGGTTCTGGAATACCCTGTTCCTGGCTTTCTGGGCCGCCGTGGTCGCGGTGCCGCTGGCCATCTTTCTCGGCCTGCTGGCCGTCCGCTACAAGGACCGCTGGCCGGACAAGCTGATCTCTGCCGTCACGCTCGCCTCGATCTCGATTCCCGAATTCCTGATCGGCTATGTGCTGATGTATTTCATCGCGGTGAAACTGCGCTGGTTCCCCTCGGTCGCGATGATCAACGACAGCATGAGCCTGCTGGACAAGCTGAGCGCGATCGCGCTGCCCGTCGCCGTGCTGACGCTGGTGGTGCTGGCGCATATGATGCGCATGACCCGCGCCGCGATCCTCAACGTGATGCAGTCGGCGTATATCGAGACCGCCGAGCTGAAGGGCCTTAATGCCTTTCAGGTGATCTTCCGTCATGCCTTTCCCAACGCGATCGCGCCGATCGTCAACGTGGTGATGCTGAACCTCGCCTATCTGGTGGTCGGGGTCGTGGTGATCGAAGTGGTCTTTGTTTACCCCGGCATGGGCCAATATCTGGTCGACCATGTCTCCAAGCGTGACGTGCCCGTGGTGCAGGCCTGCGGCCTGATCTTTGCCGCGGTCTATATCGGCCTGAACATGATTGCCGACATCGTCGCCATCCTGAGCAACCCGCGTCTGAGGCATCCGAAATGAAGAATATCCCCATTTCCGCACTCGTCGGGCTGTTTTTCACCGCCCTCTATTTTCTCGGGGCCATCTTTGCTCCGCTGCTGGCGCCCTATGGGGTCGGCGAAATTGTCGGCGACGTCTGGGAGCCCTCCAGCGCCGACTACCTGCTGGGCACCGACAATATCGGCCGCGACTTGCTGAGCCGGATGATCTACGGCGGCCGCACCACCATCTTCATCGCCTCTGCCGCGACGGTTCTGTCGTTCACGCTGGGCTCTGTGCTGGGTTTCTTTGCCGCCGTGATGGGCGGCTGGGTCGACCAGATGCTGTCGCGCTTCGTCGATCTGGCGATGTCCATCCCGACGCTGATCTTCGCACTGGTGGTGCTGTCGGTGGCACCGGTGACTATTCCGATGCTGATCATCGTGATGGGACTTCTGGATTCCACCCGCGTCTACCGTCTGGCTCGCGCCGTCGCGGTGGATATCGAGGTCATGGACTTTGTCGAGGCAGCCCGTCTGCGCGGCGAGAAAACCGCCTGGATCATCTTCCGCGAGATCCTGCCCAACGCGCTGTCGCCGCTCATCGCCGAGATGGGCCTGCGCTTCATCTTCGCGGTGCTGTTCGTCTCCACCCTGTCCTTCCTGGGCCTGGGTGTGCAACCGCCCGAGGCTGACTGGGGCGGCATCGTGAAGGAGAACAAGGAAGGCATCGTCTACGGCATCCCGGCGGCGCTGATCCCGGCCTTTGCCATCGCCACGCTGGCGATCTCGGTGAACCTGGTCGCCGACTGGGTGCTGAACCGGACAACCTCGCTGAAAGGAGGCCGCGGATGAGCGATACCCTGTTGAAAGTCCGCGACCTGAAGATCGGCGCGACCGTCTACCCGCCGGGGGAGAAGCCCCGCGACATCGAGATCGTACACGGGGTCAGCTTTGACCTCGCGCCCGGCAAGGTGTTGGGGCTGATCGGTGAATCCGGGGCCGGCAAATCCACCATTGGCCTTGCCTCCATGGCCTATGGCCGCGGTGGCGTGAAGATCACCGGCGGCGAGGTCTGGGTGAACGGCCGCGACATCCTCAAGTCCAAGCTCGGCGATATCCGCCGCTTGCGCGGCGGCGAGGTCACCTATGTGTCGCAATCGGCGGCCGCGTCCTTCAACCCGGCCAAGAAGATCATGGACCAGGTGGTGGAAGCCGCCGTCGAGCAGAAGAAGTTCTCCCGCAAGGAGGCCGAGGCCCGTGCGCGCGCGCTGTTTGCCAAGCTGGGCCTGCCGGATCCGGACAACATCGGCGACCGGTACCCGCACCAGGTGTCGGGCGGCCAGCTGCAGCGCTGCATGACGGCGCTGGCGCTCTGTCCCGAGCCGGACCTGGTGGTGTTCGACGAGCCGACGACGGCGCTGGACGTGACCACCCAGATCGACGTTCTGATGGCGATCAAGGAAGCCATCCGCGACACCGGCGTTGCCGCGCTTTACATCACCCATGACCTCGCGGTTGTGGCGCAGGTGAGCGATGACATCATGGTGCTGAAGATGGGCAACACGGTCGAATACGGCCCTGTTGACCAGATCATCAACAACCCGCAGGAGGAGTACACGCAGGCGCTGGTCTCGGTCCGCTCCATCGAGCACGAGGAAAAATCGCCAACCGAGGAGCCGGTGCTGAGCGTGCGCAACATCACCGCACGCTACAAGGGCACCCAATTCGACGTGCTGCACAACGTGAACGTCGATCTGTATCCCGGCCAGACCCTGGCCGTGGTGGGGGAGTCCGGCTCCGGCAAATCGACGCTCGCCCGGGTGATCACCGGCCTTCTGCCGCCACGCGAGGGGGAAATCGAGTTCGCCGGTCGCGTCCTGTCGCCCGACCTCAAGGGCCGCACCCGCGAGGACCTGCGCGAGTTGCAGATGATCTACCAGATGGCGGATGTGGCGATGAACCCGCGCCAGACGGTGGGCACCATCATCGGCCGACCGCTGGAGTTCTACTTTGGCCTGCGCGGCGCGGAAAAGCGCAAGCGGATCATCGAACTGCTTGACGAGATCGAGCTGGGCGAAAAATTCATCGATCGCTATCCGGCGGAACTCTCCGGCGGCCAGAAGCAGCGTGTCTGCATCGCTCGCGCCCTGGCGGCAAAGCCCAAGATGATCATCTGCGACGAGGTCACCTCGGCGCTGGATCCCCTGGTGGCGGACGGCATCCTCAAGCTGCTGTTGGAGCTGCAGAAAATCGAGGATGTCGCCTACCTGTTCATCACCCACGACCTGGCCACGGTGCGGGCGATCTCCGACAACATCGCGGTGATGTACCAGGGCAAGGTGCAGCGCTACGGCGGCAAGAGCCAGGTGCTCAGCCCGCCGTTCGACGACTACACCGACCTGCTGCTCAACTCGGTGCCGGAAATGCGGCTGGGCTGGCTGGAAGAGGTCATCGCCAACCGCAAGATGGAGAGCGCCGGCAACTGACGCCGCCAGCAAAAATTCAGGCTGATGGCCCCTGCCCCGCTTGCGCGGCGGGGGCCTTTTTCTGACCTGCGATGCCAGGTCGTGCCGGATGAGGAAACCCACTGCACCTTGCGCGGTTTCGCCCCCTTCGCATCAAGAGACCTTTCCACTGAAACAGCGCATTTGCGACATCATTCTTCGGGTTTGGACCGGCGCGGCTGCTCCTTGTCCGCATGATGGCCGTGAGGCGAATTGACCCCCAAAGGAGCATCCATGAATAGCAAGCTTCTTCTCATCATTCTCGACGGCGTGCCCTGGCGCAACTTTCGCCGTCTGTTCGGAAATCTGGAGGGATGGGTCGACAGCGGCGACGCCCGCGTCTGGAAGCTGCGCTCGGTGCTGCCGTCGATTTCGGCCAGCTGCTATGCCTCGATCCACACCGGCGTGGCGCCAGCGGTCCATGGCTGCACCGGCAACGCCAATGTCTTCCGCCTGAAGGAAAAGGACGTGTTCTCGCAGGTGCGTGCCGCCGGGGGTGTGACTGGCGCCGTGGCGCACAGCTACTGGTCGTCCTTCTTCAATCGCCACCCCTTCGATCCGGTGCGCGACATCGAGTATGACGAACCGGACAGCGCCACCATCAACCACGGCCGGTTTCACAGCATGACCGGCTATGGCAAGGACAACCAGATGACGCCTTGCGACGTCGATCTGTTTGCCACACTGACCAACCTGTGCATGCGTTTTGGCCTGGACTACGGCATGCTGCACACGTGTACGCTGGACAGCATGGGGCATCGGTTCTTCCACGACTGCCAGGAGATGGACCACGCCTGTTTCGTGATGGACGAAATGCTGGCGCCCTTCATCCACCGCTGGCGGGACATGGGATATGAGGTGATCGTGACCGCGGATCACGGCCAGGATGAACGCGGCCACCACGGCGGTCGCGATCCCCTGCAACAGGAAACGGCGCTCTACTACTTTGGCGAGGCTGAAGGGCCTGCACGCGATGATGTCATCGATCAACGCCAGCTGGCGCCCACCATCCTGACCCGGCTGGGCGCCCCGGTAGCGGACACCATGACCGCCGCCTCCTTTTTGCAGTAACCCCTGCTGGCGGTGGCCTGTACGCAGGCCATCGCCCCAGACCATCGCGCGGGGATCGTGTCGGCAGCGCCCGATCAATCCTCGAAAGACCAGATCTCCTGACCAAGCGCTTCGATCGCAATTGAAATGCGCTCGAAACTGTCGCGCGCACGGCTGACGCTGTGGCGGGCCCTCAGATACCCGTGAACCAACCCGGACTCGTTGATCCAGTGCGCCTTGCCGCCCGCGGCCTGGATCCGATCACGGTAATGGCGCGAGTCGTCGCGCACGGGGTCACAATCCGCCGTCACCATGACCGTCGGCGGCAGGTCCGCAAAATCGCTGTCCTGCAGGGGCGAAAACCGGGGGTCTCCCTCCGGCACCTCGCCCCCCGCGCGCAGCTTGGTGTAATAGAGGATATCTTCGCGCGTCAGCATCGGCGCATGGGCGTGTTCGACATAGGAGCCTTCGTCCATATCGCCGCCAAGCGCCCCGTAGATCAGCACCTGCCCCAGCACCACCTCGCAACGGCCCCGGGCGTGATGCGCCACCGCGGCACACAGGTTCGCCCCGGCGCTGTCCCCCGCCAGGACGATACTGCGGCCATAGGTCGTGCCCGCCCAAGTCAGCACCGCCCAGACATCATCAAAGCTCGCCGGGTGCGGGTGTTCCGGTGCCAACCTGTAATCAACCGAGACCACGCGGTAGCCGGTCTGCGCACAGATTTCGGCGCAGACATCGTCATGGCTGTCCAGGCCACCGACCACGAAGCCGCCACCGTGACAGTAAAGCACTGTGCGGGTGGGATCGCCCGCGGTATATATCCGCACCGGCACATTGTGGGCGGTCTCATCCTGCGTTGCGACCACGTCCGGCCGTGGCATGCGGAACTCGCGCGCCATCGCGTCATAGATCTTGCGTTGCTCGGTGATCGGCAGCTCAACGGCGTCATCGGGATACAGTTCCCCGGTCTTCTGGATAAACTCCCAGGTTTCCTCGTCGATCAGCCTTTCGTAATCCATCCGTGCCTCCCGGTGGCCAGAGTTTTCCCGAGCCTAGGCGGGCTTGGCCGCAAATGGAATGGTTGAAAAAAAGAGCGCCCCAAGAAGGGACGCCCCGTGTGGCCAAGGTGATGGCCAATCGTGCCTGTATGACCTGTGCAGCGATCAGCTTGCCGCGGCGGGCTCCCACGGGCGGGTAAAGCTGTTCAGCACCCCCGCAACCTCCGCCTCGGAGCTGCCATTGGCGGCAACCTGTGCCACCAGGCCGCGCTTCTTGTCATCGACCACGGACGTGACCCGTGCCGCCACCCCGGCCTTCTCCAGCGCCTCATTGTAGACGCGGGTGATGGCCATCTTTCGCAGGTCCGGTTTGAACACCTTGCCGACCGCGGTCTTTGGCAGCTCGTCCAGCACCGTCAGATGCTTGGGGATCGCCGCGCGCTCATGGACATGAGTCGCGCAATAGTCGAGCAACTCCTTCTCGGACACGCTGGCACCATCGACCAGTTCGACATAGGCGCAGGGCAGTTCGCCCGAATGGGCATCCGGCTGGCCAATGGCCCCGGCAAAGGCGACCGCCTCATGCCCCAGAAGCGCCTCTTCGATCTCCGCCGGGTCGATGTTGTGGCCACCGCGGATAATCAGGTCCTTAGCGCGACCGGTAATCCAGAGATAGCCGTCCGCATCGATCCGCCCCAGGTCGCCCGTGCGCAGGAACTTGTCCTGGTAATACAGCCCCACGTTCTTGTCCGCTTCGGTGTAGGTATGCCCGGCATAGACACCCGGGTTCGAGACGCAAATCTCGCCCACCTCGTCCACGCCGCATTCCCGCGCGCCCGCACCGTTCTGCTGCACGATGCGCACATCCGTGTAGGGAAAGGGAATACCGACAGAGCCGACCTTCTTTTCGCCACCGGGCGGGTTGCAGGACACAAGGCAGGTCGCCTCGGTCAGCCCGTAGCCCTCGACGATGGCCACGCCCGAGGCGGCCTCGAATCGTTTGAACAGCTCCATCGGCATCGGGGCCGACCCGGAGAAGGCGGTTTTCACGGTGGAGATATCTGCATCTACCTCGCGCTGCATCAGCGCCGAAACCGCGGTCGGCACGGTGATGATGAAGGTGATCTTCCAGCGTTCGATCAGCTTCCAGAAATTGTCGAACACGCCTTCGCCGCGGTAGCCCTGCGGGGTCGGGAACACCACATGCGCGCCCGACGCGATCGCCGCCATCACGATCACATGCACGGCAAACACATGGAACAGCGGCAAAGGACACATGATGTTGTCCTCTTCGCTGAACAAAAGCGTCTGCCCCAGCCAGCCGTTGTAGATCAGGCCCGAATACTTGTGCTGCGCCACCTTGGGCATGCCGGTGGTGCCGCCGGTGTGGAAATAGCACGCAACCCGGTCGCCCGCGGAATCGGCAAAAGCCAGCGTCTTGGGCTGTTTCGCCATCTCCTTGGCAAAGCTGAGGTATTTCGCCTGCGGCGCACGCGCATCGGCGGCCAGCTTGGGCCGGATCAACGGCACGATCCAGGACTTCGGCGGTGTCAGGTAGCGGTTCAAATCCACCTCCAGCACCGTCGAGACATCCGGCGCATGGCGCACCGCCTCCGCCACCTTCTGGGCCACATCCGTCTTGGGGAAAGGGCGCAGCGTGACGACGACCTTGGCGCCGGTCTCGCGCAGGATCGAGGCGATCTGCTCTGCGTCCAGCAGCGGGTTGATCGGGTTGACGATCCCCGCAACGGCCCCGCCCAACATGGTCACCAGCGTCTCGTTACAGTTGGGCAGCACATAAGCGACCACATCCTGCTCGCCCACGCCCAACGCGCGGAACAGGTTGGCGGCCTGGCTGACCTGATCCTTCAGCGTGGACCAGGTCAGCGTTTCCGCCTTGTCCTGCGGACCCGAGAATATCTGATAGCTGACCGCGTTGCGGTTCGGAAACTTGTCCGCAGTTCGCGACAGCAACCCATAAAGCGTGGCTGGCAGGCCGCGCTCCTCAAACGGCATCTCTGCCTGCAGCGCGTCTCTGTCCGCCTTGCCGGAAAAAACCATGAAACTCCTCCCTTGTCCCCCGATGCATCGCGGGATGTGTTCTTGTTCTGCCAGATTATTGCAAACCGCATTTGGCGCAAGCGTCGGGACGGTTCACGCAAAGTCACCTTGCGCTGTGACGTCACGCCATTTCTCTCCGCCCGCGCCTGAACACCCGCCGCGCGCCCCGCGCGGTCGGCCGCCCGGGCCTAACCCGGCGCGGTTCCTCAATGCCTTGCGGATTACTGCGCGGCCATGCCTTCGGTGAATTGCAACCGCGCCAGACGCGCATAGAGCCCGCCTTCGGCCACCAGCTCATCATGGGTGCCGGTGGCAACGATGCGCCCCTGATCCATCACCACGATGCGGTCTGCCTTCTTTACCGTCGCCAGCCTATGCGCCACGATCAGCGTGGTGCGGCCCTGGCTCAGCTCGTCAACCGCGGCCTGCACCAGGCGTTCGCTCTCGGCATCCAGTGCCGAGGTTGCCTCGTCCAGAAGCAACACCGGCGCGTCACGCAAAATGGCGCGGGCGATGGCGATACGTTGCTTCTGACCGCCCGACAACATCACGCCGCGCTCTCCCAGGAAACTGTCGTAGCCTTCCGGCAGCTTCTGGATGAACTCATGCGCTGCTGCCGCCTGCGCCGCCGCTTCCACCTCGGCATCGGTGGCATCGGGGCGACCAAATCGGATGTTGTCACGCGCCGAGGCGGCAAAGATCACCGGATCCTGCGGCACCAGCGCGATGTGACGTCGGAACTCGTCGCGCCGAAGATCGGTCAGCGGCACGCCGTCCAGCTTCACCGCGCCGCTGTTTGGATCGTAGAACCGCTGCAGCATCTGGATGATGGTGGTCTTGCCCGCCCCGGACGGGCCGACAAAGGCCACGGTTTCGCCCGGCGCGACCGTCAGCGACACCCCGTCGAGCGCCGGAACATCCGGCCGCGACGGATAGCGGAAAGACACATCGTCGAACTCAATGCCACCGCGCACCGGCTGCGGCAGCTGGCGCGAGGAAACCGGGTCCCGCACCGTGTCCTCCGCATTCAGCAGCTCGACCAGCCGCTCGGTCGCGCCGGCGGCGCGCTGCAACTCGCTCCAGATCTCCGACAGCGCCGCGACCGATCCTGCGACCAGCACCGCGTAGATCACGAACTGGATCAACGTGCCCTCGCTCATCACCCCGGCGCGCACGTCGTTGGCCCCCATCCACAAGACGCCCACGATGCCCGAGAACACCAGGAAGATCACGATCACGGTCAGCTGCGCGCGGGTACGGATGCGCCGCCGCGAGACATCGAACGCGGTCTCCGTCATGCGGGCAAAGTCCGCCCGGCTCCGGTCCTCGTGGCTGAAGGCCTGCACCGTCTGCACCGCCCCCAGGGCTTCGCCCGCATTGCCGGAAGAGGCCGCGATCCAATCCTGGTTTTCCTTGCTGATGCCGCGCAAGCGGCGCCCCAGGAACAGGATCGGCACGATCACCGTCGGCACGATCAACAACACCATCAGCGTCAACTTCGCCGAGGTCAGCAGCATGAGCACCATGCCACCAAGGAAAATCAACAGGTTGCGCAGGGCAATTGATACGGAGGACCCCAGAACTGACTGAATCAGAGTGGTATCGGTGGTGATCCGGCTCAGCACCTCGCCGGTCATGATGCGTTCGTAGAAGGCGGGGCTCATGCCGATCACCCGGTCGAAAACCGCCTTGCGGATGTCGGCAACCACCCGTTCGCCCAGCCGCGTGACCAGCGCGTAACGCAACCCGGTGCCCACCGCCAGCAAGGCCGCGATCACCAGGGCCGCGCTGAAATACAGGTTCAGCAGCTCCGAATCCGACACCCGGAAATTGTCGACCACCCGCCGCACCGCCAACGGCAGCGTCAATGACAGCCCGGCTGTCATGACCAACGCACAGGTCGCCGCAAACATCAGCAACCGGTAGGGCCGCATGAAGGGCCACAGGGCTGCAAGTACCCCGATCTTGCGTGAGGTTGCCCGCTCCTGTTCAGAGTTCGGGGCTGCCGGTTTGCGCGCCATGCCGGTTCCTTTTGCACTGTGGGCAGGCGGGGGAGCGACCCCGCACATTCGTCAGGGTTCATGGCCCTCTCGGCCCGGCAGGTCAAGCGCACAGCCCGTGCAAATGCCTCTTCTGGCCCGTTTCCGGGCGCGTCACACTGTATCACCGTGCCACGCAAAGGCCGAGGGCCACCGCCCAGGCAACAGGCAGGGATATCCGCCAAACGGTACAATGCAAAGATCAAGGAGAGTTTGGAGCGGGTAGCGGGAATCGAACCCGCACCTTAAGCTTGGAAGGCTCTTATGATACCATTTCACCATACCCGCTCGGAGTATTTGCTGATTTATGGGAAGCGTTCGGGAAGGTCAACCACCTTGTAACAGGGATTTTTCCGCCACGGCCAAAAAGTGAGTTTCACCTTGCGCCCGAGCCGCCAAACCCGTCAGATATCACGATAAACCCGCCCCGCACCACGCCTGTCGACCAGCGAACCTGAAGGAAGCGACCGTGAGCCAATCCCTGCGCACCGCCGTCATCACCGCCCACGGCCAGCCCTCCGCACCCGCCCCGGCCGAGGCCGATCTGGCAGACCTGGCGCGGGCTGTTTCCGCGTTTTTGCCCGACTGGGACGTTCGCTCCGCTACCCTCGCCAGCCCCGGTCAGCTGGAAGCGACAGTGACGCCGGGCGCGATCATATACCCTTTCTTCATGTCCCGTGGCTGGTTCACCTCCAAGGTGTTGCCAGAGCGGCTCGCCGACATCCCCTGCCACGTCGCGTCACCGTTCGGGCTCGATCCCGCGCTGCCGCAGCTGGCCGCGCAGGCGGTGCTGCAGTCTGCCAAAGAGCTGGCATGGCCAGCGACAGAGGATCCGCATCTGTTGCTCGCAGCCCATGGCTCCGCCCGCGGTCCCAAGGCGGCCGAGGCGGCCGAGGCATTCGCCGCGCAGTTGCGGCCCCACCTGCCCGGCTGGACGGTGTCGATTGGCTATGTCGAACAGCCCCCCCGGCTCGCCGAGGCGGCACGGCAGCTGCCCCCCCGCAGCCTTTGCCTGCCCTTTTTCGCGCAGGCCGGTGACCACGTGCGACAGGACATCCCCGAAGCATTGGAAGACGCGGGCTTCTCCGGTCAGGTGCTGCCGGTGACCGGCGCCCTGACCGTGGTGCCGCAGCTGATCGCCAAAGCCATCGAGCGCACCGCCCTTGAAAACCAAGGCGCATGACGGCTTGCCCTGCTGCGCGCTCATAATGCCCCACCGCTGAGAGCCCCAGCTAGCGAGGTGCTTTGCCCAAGTACGCGTTTAGGAGCCGATGAAACGCCGACGCTTTGTGCATGTTTAGGCTTGTACTGCGCCGTGAATCACGGTACTCCCCGCTACACACCACAAGGACCTTAGAAATAAGGCAAAAGGCGAGTTGGCGGAGTGGTGACGCAGCGGATTGCAAATCCGTGTACACCGGTTCGATTCCGGTACTCGCCTCCAATATTTTCCCTTGACCGAAAATCGTCAGTGATTTCAATGCCCCTATATTTTACAGGGACTTGGAACCAGCGTTGTGAGTCGCACTGTGCTACAAACTGTGAGTCAAAGTGTGAGTCAAAGTGTGAGTCATGAAGGTCAGATATCTATCCAAGCGCAGTAACATCTATCAGTTTTCTCGGCGCGTACCGGACGACGTGCGACCAATCGTCGGCCATGACCATTGGCGCTGGTCGCTGAGAACCGATAGTAGGATTGAGGCTGAGATAGCGTGCAGAAGACATGCTGTCGAAACTGATGAAATCATCGAACAGGCTAGGAAAGGCACCTACCGGAAATTTTCCGACTCCGAAATCGACGACTTCGCCGCTGCATGGATCATTCAGTTTCAGTTGATCAACCGCGAACGTATTGCAGCGTCGGTGTTTCCAGACGTTATCCCTCTGCATCAAGCTCTAGGAGACGAAGAGAATTCACCAATATTCGCGTCGAGGAACGGGCTGGAACAATCGGTTAATCGATGGGCGGCAAAATTGGACAATGCGCCTGCGCCGGACACCGCAGATTGGGAAAAACTGATTGATGCTTGCCTCGATGTGTATCTTGTCTCAAACCCGGAGTTATCGAGTGCTTGGAAAGACGTGCTGTCCGAGCAAGGCTGTGACACCTCCAATTATCCCAGCCGCTATATCGAAGTCGTAGAACGTCTTCCAAAGACCAGCAGCAGGAACTTACTCTCTGAAGTATTCAAAGACTTCCTAGCAGGAAATCACGATCTCGCCAGCAATACCGTTAATGAATATCAATTGTCTGTGGAACGCTTCATCTCGGTGCACGGTGACATAGACATAAATGACATCACAAAAGAGCATGTGAAAAAATTTCGCGATATTCTGTTTTCACTTCCATCGAGGCCGCCCAACAACGTTCGTGAACTACCCATAACCCAACAAGTTGCCTGGGCGGAAGGTAGAGAAATCTCAAAACTATCGCAGGCTGCCGTGAACAAAAATTTCCTTGGCGTGAAAGCTGCACTTAATCATGCACACAATGAGACAAGCATCCTAAAAGACCCGCACTGGCGCAATCCGTTTGATGGGTTTTCCAAGAAGCCCAGGCGACCAAGCAATCCGATAAAACGGTTTACTGATGAGCAAATCCAACTAGTCTTTTCACGCGATATCTATCATCCAACCACCGCGGAAAAATTCTGGATTCCATTGATCTTGTATTTCACTGGTGCTCGATTGACAGAGATCAGCCAACTGCACGTGAGTGATGTTCTGGTTGACCCGACTCCACACATCATAGTGCAAAACTTAGAAGACGAGGACCCGGCTGCTGCCAAGAAACTTAAAAACGAGTCGTCTCATCGCACCATTCCGTTGCATGCGAAATTACTGGAAATCGGCTTCCTTGATTACGTCGAAACAGTGCGTTCGGCAGGTCATTTGCATGCTTTTCCTAACCTACCGCATAAAAAAATTGATGGTGTTGGAGACTTGGTGTCTCGGGACTTTATCAACCGGTTTCGATCATATGGTGAGGCCAATGCCAAAACAGGTTTAAACACAAAATCCCTTGTCACACACAGCCTACGGCACTCGTTTCGGACTGCAGCACTTAGGCTGCGCGAACAAGTCTTCGTGCAAATAGTTATGGGGCACTACGTTCCGGGGGTATCAATTGCAGTGTATGGAAGTGACGCTTACATGATGCCCGATTTGTTAGCAGATAAGGTCATGGACCACATTCAGCTTCCCGAACTTGATATTGCATTCTTGCAGAGCCAGTCGAAAAAATGGCTGGAGGTGCAGCAGCTAGATCCGCTTTGAGTAACTTATCTATTGTATAGGAGTCAGAACGTTTCCAGTGTTCGGACTGGCGATCCCGGCAGGGTGCATAGACCTTCTGAAAACAAAGGCGAAATTTGAAAGTGTGTGGCGCGACCTGCATAGCTCTTCACTGAGCATTCCGGCCGACACACACAATTTTTCTGCGCAATTCCCTGCGGTGCCTAAATACCGGTGTTACAACAGCAGGACCAAAGAATGACAGATTTCAACCGCCCAGCAAACTACGAGGTTGCAAGTGCAATCCGATCACCTTTGACGATCATGGCGATCTTGGTGCCACCAGACGGAAGATTAGCGGAACATGTGGGTGGCAGCATGCTAACAGCGGTAGACCCCAAGGACTGGCACTCACCCAGATGGCACATTGAGATCGGTGGTGACAATTTGTCAGACCCGCCTATCGCCACCGCCTATGCAGGAATGGAAGATGGCAGGCTGATGTGCAAGATCGGCATTGCGGAACCACATGATCTAGATTTCAGCGCCGAGGAATATCTTCGGTCTCTGGCCAGCAGCCTGTGGGGTAAAGAGGTGCAGGATTGTGAGACGGTCATGCTGGAGCGCCGTGAACCGGTGATTGAATAGCAGTCATTCCATCATCAGTGTCTCAACCATTGCATCTAGTTCCCGCTTCGACTGCTGCCACTTCGGGCAATAAGTATCCAAAAGTTTCCAGAACTCTGGCCCATGGTCATGATGTTTCAGGTGGGCAAGTTCATGCACAACGACATAGTCGATGCAATCACGTGGGGCCTTCACCAGATGCGGGTTCAGAATGACCTGTCCATCGGCGGAACAACTGCCCCATTGCTTGTTCATCTCCAGCAACCGAAACGGCGGCATCTCATCGATCCAAGGTAATTTTTGCGATCCCTCCGCGATGCGCTTTGCAAAATAGTCCCGGGCCTTGACCCGATACCATGCCCGGACCTTGCTGCGGATGTCGTCTGCATCGCCTGAACGGGTTTCAACTTCTAACCGGTTGCCCCGAAGGCGGACTGCCTTTGGCTTTTCTGTGGTCGGCAGGACCTTCAGAACGTAACGGCGGCCAAGGTAGATGATCTGTTCCCCGGATACATACTCCCGGGGGTGAACATGGGCGAAACGAGCCTTGGCATCTTCGACGTGGCTGACGATCCAACGGGCACGTTTTTGAACGGCCTCTTGAATAGCTGCTGGGCAAAACCCCGGCGGTGCGTCCACGATTACCTTGCCGTCCGGTTCAACGTGGATAGCAACACGGGTCGTGCGCCTGTCGTCCACATTCACTGAGTAGGGAATTCTCTGATCGCCATAGACGATGGCGGTTTTATGCATCAGATGTTTCCCTTGGTTGCCCCCGCACGCACAATTGCAATTACTCTTTCGATCATCTCGTTGGCGCTGTCCAGCCCACCAAAGAAATTGAAATACCGGGGCAGCATGGTCTTGCGGATTTCGGCTTCGATACTGGCGGGGTTGATCGAGTGCGTCACCACCGCATCATTGACGGTTGCGTCGATCCACTCCGCCTCTGCGACGAGAGCATCCTCTGTATGTGAAGCCCGATCAGTCCCGAGATGATCCAAGAAGGCACCATAGTATGCCTTGGCCCGGGGGCGGTCTGCAAAGCGGTCAGGCACTCCGGGGGTGGCTCGCTTGGACACGATGTCTTCTAGGTCTTTGAACAACACATACTGCTTGTCTGGATGGTCAAACAGCGCCTCGGCCTCCGCGATAGCTTCCTTCAGTAATTTGGAAAACACCTTCTGGGCATGAGGGTCATCGATCAGGTCTTGTTCGATGGTCTTGCGCAACCGGGTCTTGATTACATCAGCCTCAGCCCGGGTCTTTTCTTCAGACCAATCATCAGGATCACCGCCATTGCCCAGTGCATCAACGAGGATCACGCCCTCCGGGTCTTTGATGTCCTCGCCTACCACCTGCTTATCGACGAGTTTGCGAATCTGTTCTTCGTAGACGCTGAAATCGACTGTTTCCTGCGCGTCCCGTTTGGCCTGTGTGCGGATTTCCGTGAAGAACTTCAGGTCGCGCTTGTATTTGGCAATGGTCGCCTCATCAAAGGATGCGTCCTCAAAGAAGGTCCGAGAGGACAGAGCGAGCTTCAGGCACATGCCAAATTGGGTCAACGCCTCATAGAAGTCTTCGCGGATTTTCTGGCGGTCATCTACGGTGACACCGCCTTCATCCTCACGCAGAGACGGCATCAGGACCTGTCGATACTGATGAAGGTCCGCCTTGTTCTTCACGTCCTTGAAGATCGCCCACAGGGCGTCATAGAGGGCGGGTAGCCGTTTATATTCAGTCGAGACATTGGCAATCGTTCCAGCCAGATCATTGATGTCATAGCCCGCCTGTGTCTGGGCGGCGAGATCCTGATAGTCTTGGATGGAAGTGTCTAGTTCCTCAAGAATACCTCGATAATCGACAAGGAAGCCGAACTGCTTCGCCTCATGCAGTCTGTTCACCCGTGCGATGGCCTGAAGCAGATTGTGGCTCTTCAGATGCTTGTCGATGTATAATACTGCGTTTTTGGGTTCATCAAACCCGGTCAGCAGTTTGTCCACAACGATCAGGATGTCCGGGTCACCTTCTGTGCCAAACCCGTCAATTACCCTCGTTAGGTAAGCCTCTTCATCCGCGCCTACGTTGGCCTTCCACCACGCCTGCACCTCGGGCAGTTTTGTTTCATCGGCATCATCGTGTCCTTCACGGGTATCCGGTGCGGAGATCACGATAGCACTGCTGACCAATCCGGTTGCATCAAGGGCGTATTTATATCGGATCGCCGACAGTTTGCTGTCAGCGGCAAGCTGTCCCTTCAACCCCAAACGCAGAGACTTGAAATTGGTATTGAAGTGTTCAGCAATATCCCATGCGATCAGGTCAATGCGATTGGCTGCACCATAGATTTGACCCCGGGTCGAATACTTCTGTTTCAGGTCAGCTTTCTGGTTGTCGCTCAATGACGCTGTGATCTTGTCGAACCATGCATCGATGGCCTTTTCATTGATATCAACGAGGGGTTTTCGTTCCTCGTAAACCAGCGGTGTGACCGTCCCATCTTCCACGGCATTTTGCATCGTGTATGCGTGTAGGATCGGTCCAAATTTGTTCCGGGTCTTATCCTCTTTCAGCAGCGGCGTGCCGGTGAAGGCAATGAAGGCGGCATTGGGTAGCGCCTTGCGCATCCGTTCATGGTTCTCGCCGCCCTGTGACCTGTGCCCTTCGTCCACCAGAACAATCAGCTTATCTGACGGGTCATGGCATTCGGGTCGCTTTGTGGCCGAGTTGAACTTTTGCAGTAGGGTAAAGATAATCCGGTCATTGCCTTGACCTATCCGGACTGCAAGGTCTGCACCGGATTGTGCCTTGGATTTCTCCCCTTCTTTCTTGGCAGCAATGGCAGAACCAAAGGCCCCGCCGGTCAGGAAGGTTCCAGCCAGTTGCTTTTCCAGATCAACTCTATCGGTCACAATGATGACCCGAAAGTCCGCCAAGGCTGGCTCCAGCAGCAGGGCCTTTGTCAGCAACACCATCAAATTGCTTTTCCCTGATCCCGTGGTGTGCCAGATGACGCCACCATCTCGGCTACCATCCGGTTTCTTCTTGGAAACCTGCGCGACGATGGATTTGGTGCCCTGCACCTGCTGATACCGAGCCACGATCTTCCCGATCTTCTGATCGAAGAATATGAACCGTTGCACCATGTCCAGCAGCCGGTCCGGACGCAGCAGACCTATGATCAGCCTGTCCTGCTCTGTCAGCGCCACAGGGGCGCTATGCAGCGCCTCATAGCCCTTCCGGTCGGCAAGGGTCCTACCGGCAAAGAGCGCGTCTCTCTGGGTCTCTGAGAGGGGTGTGTTGCGTATATCCCCCATCTCTGTTTCGCTCAGGTCTTCCTCCCGCCAGATCGACCAGAACTTGGCCGGTGTCGCGGTGGTCGCATACTGTGCATCTGTGCCGGAGATCGACAGCAACACCTGGGAATAGGCATATAGGTCTTGGATGCCATCGCCCATCTGGTTGCGCAGGTGCTGGCTGATGCCTTCGGCGACCATGGCCTTGTCTTTTGAGGAGGATACCGGGCGTTTGGCCTCGATCACCGTCAGGGGGATGCCATTCACGTAGCCGACGATATCCGGGCGGTATCGTCCCAATCCGGCGGGGCGTTCGACCGATAGTTCCTCGGTGACGTGGAAGTCATTGGCATCGACATTCCTCCAATCCATCAAGGGCACTGTGACAGATGTTTTGTGACCATCCACGAACTCGGTCACGGTGATACCCTTGGTCAGGTGGATGTAGATCGCCTTATTCGCCGGGATCAGCCCCTCGCTGAGACCGGTAGAGGATATCACCTTCACAACTGCATCAATGGCGGCGGAGGACAGGGGATACGACTTCCCCTTGTAGGTAAACCGATGCTTTGCCAACCGCCCCCGGAGCACATTCTCCAACAGCACAGCCCGTTCCGACCCACGCATTGCAAGTGCTGCGGCTGGTGACAGATACTGCCACCCCATGACCATCATCACGTGCAGGGCGGGCAGTTTGGCAGCGGCCTCTTCACGGGTGTCGGGTGTCATTCCATCATGAGCCATCCGGGTTACTCCTGTGCCGCCAACTGCGCCACCTCGACAGGCATATCGGAGTATTGGTGGCTGTTTTTCTTAGCCTTCCATGTCGAAATGATCTCTTCGCCCTCTGCCGGAGCATCAATTTTGGCGAGGCTTAGTGTCTCTTCCTCGTTATATGGTGCGGCCAATCCCTCAGGGCTGTCCGCCAGTCCAACAACAACATACTTCAGTAGCTTCCGGGAGGACGGGCTTACTTGAACACGTTTACCATCGATTGGAAGCGTGTGCCCCGTTTCCACGCCCACCCGATACACCCGGGGTAGGACCACCTCATAATAGGCGGCGTCAAGCATTGGCCGGTGCAGCCACAAGTGGTTGGGTGATACATCCTCGACATCAATCCAATATCCAAGGCTGCGCCCCATATCCTTTGGCGTCCGCTTTGGCACTTCTAGCGCAGATACGAACTCGGGGCTGTAGGGGGCATTCGTCGGCAGGAAGTGTGCAACACCAGATTGCGACATAGCTACGTCGCGGAGGTGTTCTTCACTGCGAATGCTCGGGATACTAGTGAAATAGCAATAGCTGATATTCTCTAGCTTTCTGCTCCCCTGAATGTTCCATGGCGAACTCCAAAGTTCACCGCTGGCCCTGATCCCTTTTTCGGCCTCCGGATTGGTATGGTGATACAAGAGCAATTCGAATGCTCCATTACGACGCCGCCACTTGCCGCATGGTTGCCGCATCGCCTTCCTACTTGTCGGCGAGAATGCGCACTGGTAAATTATCGATCCGTCCCGGCAGGTGCGCACAGCATCATTGCGGAAGAAGGCAACCTGCACTCTTGTTCCATTCATCAAGTCCACTGCAAGACGACAGAAGTCGGCGGGCCCATCATCTTCGAAGAACGCAATCTGGTTTGCAGTGAAAAACCGTGCGGCGAAGAATTCGCCACGCATCTCTGCAGAGAACAGCAAGTCCGGCATCACAAATGACCGGTCTTCCATGTGAACCAAGCGACACTTCAAGAACCCACGCTTGATATGGTCGCTTCTAAGCGCCTGAGCGTAGGTGAGCACCGGTGGATAATCGGCATCTGACATTTCAGTGTGCTCCTGCCATGCTGGCGGGTGGCAACTGAGCAGGATCAGAACGAGGTGATCGTGATAGGCACGGCAAATCTGGTCTATGCAAAATCATTGCGGAAGTCCGTAGGTGTGGTTCCCGAATATCTACACCCTATGCGTGAAATGCACGATATGGCAATGTCATAGCACCAAGGGCGGCCAATCGCCGCCCTTGTCTTCAGTTCACCGGGGTCAGACCGAGACCCGCCTTTTGCCGGTCAGCAGTTGCTGCATTAGGGCCTTCTTTTCGGTGCGGAGTTTTTCAAGCTCGCGCCGATGGACTTCTTCCTGGACTTCCGCCGTGCCAATTGTCCGAGCAATCAGCCTTTGCTCTGCCAGTGGTGGCACCCGCAGATACGCTCGGAAGAAGTCAGTCGCGCTGACATTTAGAAGACCGTGGTTGCGCGCACCTTCCTGCGCGATTTGATAGATTTGGCGATTGAAGCACCCCGCCTCGAAGAAATGCCGGAAAAATTCTCGGCTGTGCTCTCCTGTATTTTGAAGAGCGAAACAGAGGTATAAACTGGACACGACGCCCGGCTCGTCCACTTCCAACATCTTGATGGCACCCAGTGGATATCCAGCGGAATAGCTTTTGTTGTAGGCAAAGTCCCCTTCCTCAAGAAGAGTGTATCCCGACAGGTCCTTTGCAGCGACGCGTTTGTTGAAGTAGGTTTCTTGAGAAACCAACCCGTGTTGAGCGGAGATGGTCAGCACATTGTCATTCGCAACGGTGTTCTTTCTACGCACACGGACGAATACGTCTTCAAACCGCACCTCTTTCCACTTCTGCCCCTCGAACTCGGGGAACCGGCGGCGGCCTGTTAGGAGTTGCTGCATGAGGGCGCGTTTTTGGGTGCGGGCGCAGTCTAGCTGCGCCTCGGCCACCTCAATCGCCCGGTCCCATGTGGAAAGGATTTCGGCGATCTTCTTTTGCTCGGCAAGTGGGGGGAGCGGGATGCGAATCTTGACAAATTCTTTGGATTTGATGCCCAGCGCCGTAGACCCACTGGAACGTGAGTGGATCAAGCTTTGCCCGTGATTGGATAATAGGAACTGAAACAAATATCCCGACGACATCCTTTCGTTTGTGCGCAAGGTTATGATACGTTGACCCAAGGCGAACTTCTCTTCGCCATCCGGGTACATTGCCACGTTCCCTAGAGGTGCCTCGGTGGTAAATAGAATGTCTCCACTCCTCGGGAGACCTCGGTTCATCCAGTCAGTATATAGATCGGCGTCTATGTATTCAGCGTGGCGCAGTGAAACGTGGCCGAAGCGGACATTACGCGCTGTAATGAGGCGTACGCCGTCTTCAGTCTTCGGCGGAGCCTTGCCGCGATAGTCGATCACTTTCTCAAGTTGGCTACCTATGGCTCCCATCGACCAACCATCAGGAATCATAACCCAACTCCTTCAAGTAGGCCGCCATGCGGGTTTCCAGATCACCCATCTCAGCCTTAAGCGCCTGACGGTCCTTGCGCACCGCCATCAGATCAATCTCTGCCTCTTCCTCAAAGGTGTCCACATACCGGGGGATATTGAGGTTGAAATCATTCTCTTCGATCTCGGCCCGTGTGGCGCGATAGGCGTATTTGTCCACCGTTTCCCGTGCGGTGACCGTCGTGGTGATTTTGTCCAGATGCGCCGGGGTCAGTGCGTTCTGGTTGGTGCCTGCCTCGAACTCTCGTGATGCGTCAACGAACAAAACGCTGTCATCGGGCTTGGATTTTCGGAACAGCAGAATCGCCGCCGGGATGCCGGTGCCAAAGAACAGCTTTTCCGGCAGACCGATTACGGCGTCGAGCAGGTTTTCCTCGATCAGCTTTTGGCGAATTTTACCCTCGGACGATCCCCGGAACAGCACCCCATGCGGCACTACCACCGCCATGCGTCCGCTCTTGGGTTTCAGAGTTTCGATCATGTGGAGGATAAAGGCATAGTCGCCCTTGGTCTTTGGTGGGATACCCCGGCGGAACCGGGCAAACTTATCAACCTCAGCGGCCTCTGTGCCCCATTTGTCGAGGGAGAACGGCGGGTTGGCGACCACCACGTCAAAGTGGCGCAGCATGTCATCTGAGGTCCGCAGCTTCGGGTTACGTATGGTGTCCCCCCATTCGATCTGGTGGTTGGTCTCGCCATGCAGGAACAGGTTCATTTTGGCCAGCGCCCACGTGGAGCCAATCGCCTCCTGCCCATAGAGTGCATATTGTTTGGTGCCGGTGCTTTCGCGAATGAGCCGCCCACACTTCATCAACAGGGATGCGGAACCACAGGTCGGGTCACAGATGTCATCGCCGATCTGGGGGTCAACCAGCCGGGCCATGAGTTCGGACACCTCTGCCGGGGTATAGAACTCCCCTGCCTTTTTGCCCGCCGTGGCCGCAAACCGGGAGATCAGGTATTCATAAGCCCCACCAATGATATCGAGGTTGCCCACCCGGGATGGGCGCAGGTCCAGTGCCGGTTTGGCAAAGTCCTCCAGCAGGTGACGCAGGATGTCGTTCTTTTGTTCCTCATCGCCCAGCTTGTTGGAGTTAAAGCTGATGTCTTGGAACACATCCCGCAGCTTATCTCCGTTGGCCTCTTCCACCGCATGCAGGGCCTTGTCGATACGTTCGCCGTTCCCGGCCTCATGGCGGCGTTTGTGCAGGGCGTCAAAGCTGGCATGTTCCGGCAGAACAAAGCTTTCCTGCTGCATCATGGCAGAAACCAGTTCAGGGTTGTCGGGGTAGTCTGCTTCGTAGCCCGCCTTGTGGTCCTTCCAGACATCCGAGATGTATTTCAGGAACAGCATGGTCAGAACGTAGTCTTTGTAGATCGATGGATCGACAACGCCCCGGAAGGTATCACATGCGCCCCATGCGGCCTTGTTGATTTCTGATTGGGTTATCGGGTTCATTTGTTTCTCAATAAGATGGCGACAAGCTCGCTGTAGCGGCTGGGATCAAAGCTGACAGCAGTTTTGCGGAAAAGGTCATCTTCCTGACGGAAGATAGCAAGGATGGTCTCCCGCACAAGTTTTGGGGGCGGGCGGCTTTCTTCTTGGGTGATCACGGTTTCGACGAATTCAATCACTTCGCCCATCCGGTCAATGTCGGTGTCGGTAATGCGGCGCAACATAGCGGCATCGCGAAGCTGGCTAGGGGAGACGCCATACAACTCAGCAAAACGGGTAAGCTCTGTCTCAGTCACATCCCGGCGGCCAGCCTCGATCCGGCTGATGACACTCTGCGACATGCCTAACTGTTCCCCCACCTGAACCATCGAAAGTCCGGCGTCTTTACGGGCACTTTTTAACAGTTCGTGCAGCAAATCGGTTCCTCAGTGCATTTTGTGCACCGTTGATTGCACAAAATGCACGAATAGGGAAGGATGTAAGAAATATTCTAATATATTCGCAGAATAATTGCGAATCATGCAATCAATGCATACTAAAGCCTCATGACGTTAGATGATTACCTTCGCACTCATTCTGTATCTGGCCCGGCATTTGCCGAACGTATCGGCGTAGACCCGACGACGGTCTACCGCATCCGCAAAGGACAGGTTTTGCCGCACCGGAAGACCATCATGGCGATTATTCAGGCCACTGAAGGGCTGGTTGGGCTGTCGGATTTCATCGCGGTCGAGACATTGCAACAGACTGGAGAGCCTGCCGAATGACCCCCGAAACACTTGCACTGATCACTGCATATTTTGTCTGCTCCGCCACTGCGGAAGAGCGGGTTATGACCCGGACCGAGGTGGAGACCTGCTCGGTTTTGTATATGGATACAAAGCTGGCTTTTCTGCCAGACGTGGATGCCACCTTATATGCCGCCATGTCAGCCAATCAGAGGGCCGAAGTGAACCGGCGTGGCTACGCAGCCTTTGTTGGGTGGAAAACTGCAAATCCAAATATAGTCACCGAACTGGAGGCAAAAGCGCGGGCCAGCAATCTGGGGCAAGTAAGCTGAGGTGGATTAGGAAAATACTGAGGCGTTCTCTGGCTGCGTATGTTCAGCAGCCGCCTTCGTCCCCGCCGCCTGATACCGTCGTGGAGATGGCAGTGGCTATTAATGATGCCATTGCCCAACTGCCCCACGAAGGAGAGTATACGTGGTTCCAGACACGCTGGTGCCAGATGCGCCCGGATCAGCAGTATAAATGGGTGGAGCGCCGTAAGGCCCCGCTGCTGATCATATGGACCAGTGGTGGACCAGCAGGCTTTGTCGGGCTTGGACAAGACCTCGATTCCGAGTTGCACCGGATCGATAGATGAGGTCACCGGTCCTCGGCTTCATCATCATCAGCAAACACTGCCTCCCAATATTCGCGGATGGCATCGCTAATAATTGCTCCGGAAAATCGACGCTCTTCATCACGCAGTTCGGCCAGCATTTCGATGGCGTCCTCGTCCACTTGTCTAACGGATAACTTCTTTCTCATAAACTTTCCTCCTCGCGTATTTAGAGAAGGCGGACTTTGTGCACACAAAATTAACGCATGCTGGCGCCTGCTAGGCCGACATCTGTTGGTGGTCCCCGACACCCAAGACTATGCGGAATGTGACTGCCTCGATCAGCAATCGGCCATACATAGCTAGAGGGATCACATGCAGTGTGCTGGGGGGCATTTGATAGAATACACACCGGGAAATTTCGAACAAGGCGAGCACGCCTTCGTTCGCAAGTTCTCCGATTGCGTAGTTCAACTAGGCTAGAACTGACAATTCGGCGAATTCTCCGTCTTGGCCGTCGATAGCTGTCTGCTGCGTGATCCCAACGCCCCTTTAATCTCTTCTTTAATTGGCTGAGAGTAGAGGTATGAAAAACATTGCCCTGCCGTGTGCGAACTTCCCTGATATTTAGCTCATCACAGACCTCGGACAGGGTAACCTTCTGACCTGCTTGGCGATGTGCTACAAGAACTACTACCTCCAGAATGGTGTCATACAGTTGTCTAGCCAGCATCATGTTAGTGGTAGCCCCGGTCCGGGCGTGCTCCCGAATTTCAGATCGACCAAGATTGCCACCATTTTCGACATAACGTGCCAGCCCTTCTAGGCATGCCCGCTCCTGCTTCTTTGTGCGTCTTTCAATGCGGCGATGCTCACCGGTGGCGATGATCTCATTCAAGTCTAGCCCGGTGGATATATCATAAATGCGGTGCCCTAGACCTTGGGCTTGAATCAGTTCAAACACGTCCATTCGTCTGGAAATTCGGTCCGCAGATGCCACGATCATCATCGCATCGGCGTTTCGTTTTAGTAGCCTGAGTGCGGTCCCCAACTTGCCTGCCATACGCCTAGTCATATCAGCCTTGCCGGAGATTTGTTCTTTCAGATCAATGTTGCTTTCGGATGACAGCACAAAGTTTGGCAGGGCAGACTTCACTGTTGCCAGTTGGTTTTTGTAGTCTGACTTAACTTGTCTCTTCGTGCTCACTCGGCGGTAAAGAATGAGGTTGTGGCTGCCAGAAGATGTTGAGTTAACTTCATTTTTGCATGTAAAGCCTTGTCTATGGCATGAAGGTGATGATTTTTCTGATTTCATATGCACCCCGTTTTCTGCTTGCCCATTCACCTAGGTGTCGCGGATCGGCGCTAAATCAATCTTGCTGCCTTTCGAGGCGATTACAGGAGGGCGAGCCGCTGCTTTTCAAAGCCATGCTGTGTGCCCAAACCCCTCACTTGCCTAAATACGGAGTGGAGGGAATCAGATGATAGGAAAAGACATGTCCCGCCATTGGCCGCTGATCGAGCATATCAGTCCAAGGGCTGCTGCACTGCTTAACGAAGATATTGAACCGGTAAAATTTAATGTCGGTTGGTTGTTTGACGAAGATGATCAGCCGTCATCCCGGTGCAGCCGCTACCCCGACAGGCATACGGAACAGAAATAACCATATCGAACCACTACGGAATGATGCCGTTCATCCTGCCCGGTCCCGTTGGTCACGCAGGATTCTGAAGACGGATGCTCGCCCGATTTCGAGTTGTTTGGCAATCTCATCTGGACGGAACCCTCTCTCCCTCAGTTTCAGCACCTCTAGTGTCTTCGCACGGGCCGTAGGTTTTCGCCCTCTATACTTTCCCTCTTTTTTCGCCTTCGCGATCCCGTAAGCACGTCTCTCAGCTAGCCTGTCACGCTCAAACTGTGCAACCGCACCCATCATTCGGACCAGCAACATCTGGGTGGGGTCCGACGGGTCCAGTGGATGGGGCGAAAGGTCAGGCAGCAACCAGATGACATCGCGGTTTGCAGGACGGGTAATTGCTTCGTCCGCCGCTGCCAGATCACGGAATGCGCGGTCCATCTTGGCGGCAACTAGACACACCCGGCTCCCCCCCACTGCATGCTCATTCGCTTCCGCCAACATCCGACGGAACTCCGGACGTTCGCCACGGGTGGATGCCTCTTCAAAGAACATCCGGGAACAGCCCAAACCTTTCAGGGTTGCGATCTGGTCATCCCACCCCGCAGCCTGTTCCACTCGGTTCACCGACACACGCACATAGCCCCATTTTTCCAATATCTTTCTCCAGTATCACTGCGATGTAAATCTAGCGAGATTGTATCAATAGGATGCCGATTCGACAATTATGATACTAGCTTCGTGTGATATCGAGAGGTCTCGTTGGGGACGTCCCATGTGAGACTCAAAAGTAAGTTCAATTCAAAGATTGCTCTTGCACTCGAGTTGTGCGCTGCACTTTATGCTGCAACCTAAGACGCACACAGCAAAGGATTTTACTATTGATTTCCCTTGATTCTCTGAGAACTCCCTTGTTCCTCGCAGCAACAAGCGGCGGAAAAAATAAGCTGTCCTCGCCGTTCGCGAAAAATTTCAATCGCGACGAATGGAAAGTGACGGCAGCGAAGCACGCCGAAAACCAGCGTGATAAAGAGCTTGCGTATTCAGCTTTGTTTTTGGGGGCGCAGGTATCCTCACTCAGAGAGAACGTTTTGGCTGGCCTACTGAACAGCCTGAGCAAGAGAACAGCAATACTCTTGGCTGTAGCTTCAGCGAACCGGAATACACTATTGGTGCAAGAGGCATTTCGTAGAAATTTATCAAAGCCAAAGGACTCCCAAGCTTTCCACATTATGGAACTAGGAGAAATGGGAATAGACAGTGCACCGCAGCCAGAACTTACCTCGGATGACCAAATCAACGCAATTGTGGACACCATGCCGAATTGGTTTTTTGAAGCGAAATCCCTGACAAATGATCGCGAACCAAGGAATACAAATTACAAAGAAATTGAATATCAGGCTGGTTTTGCCCTGTCCGTAGAAGCTGGTCTAGGTGACCTCTGGCAGGCGGCTCTTTGGGAAGGCTGGCACATCACCGGCGCTGGTGGAAATTTCACCTTTGAACCCTTTGACAAAGAAAGTAGCTACTATTGGTTTGCCAGTCAAAAGCGAACTGAAGCTGCGCAACTCGGTGAACTAGTCCGGAATAGAAAACTCGGGTCACCAATAGTTGCGTTTCCACACCTTCGAAGCCCATTGGAGTTCCGAAAGACAAAGAAAGGGGTCTCAATAAGATACGGAAAACCAAAAAAGGCTGACGCCAACGAACTTGAAAACAGCATAAACCTCCTTAAGACCTCCTACCTATCTAGCTGGGCTGACCATCCACTAAGCGTCAACGGAACCAATGTGACAATTACACAATTGATTCAATCTCTTTGGGTCATCGACCAACTATCTCAGACAATGCTCAATAAATTGAGCTTCCGCAGAATAACTTCTTATAAAAATATTTCCGATCTCTCCCTAAGGATTCGGGTTGACTGCCTAAAAGAAGCGCTAATGGCTTGCCTTGGTGTCGACAAAATCACTGCCTCCGCACTAGTTACACATCTGTCAATTGATCCACAAGACACAGGAAAGTGCTTCAACGAAGGACTTTGGCTACATCCATTGGTGAAATTAGACGACAACGAGCTTCTTATCGTGAAGCCTTCCGTGAAATATGGCTCCACAATCAGGTTTGCCGAAAAGACGCTGCAGACTCTTCTTGGAAGCGACTTATCCAAGACGACCGACCCCGGTATTGCATTCGAAAATGAACTAAGGGTTGCGACCAACAAAAAATTAAACGAGAATCCAATTATCAAAGACTTCATTTGCCTGCAGCACGCGATCAGACGTAAACGCGAGGACGAAGAAGAGATCGACATGTTGCTGCGCATCGGTAAAGTTGTGATTGTTGTAGAAGCGAAATGTTTCTTGGCACCTAGCGAGCCTATAGAGAGGTTCAACCACCTTAAGCGTCTCGAAGATGCTGCTGTGCAAGCTGAACGCAAGGCAAAATGGGTTCAAAAGAACATCTCAAAATTTGCATCGTTGCTCACCTACGATCAACCTCAAGATTTGGAAGTGATCCCCTTGGTAATATTGAATCAAAGAGTCGGGTCAGGTCTTTTTATCAACGGAGTTCAAATCACTGATATCTTTTTTTGGAATCTTTTTGTGAGTCATGGCTTCTACAACTCAGGGGCCGCCCTTGCAAAAGATAGTCATGTGCTAGAGACGACAACAATGTATAGAAGCGAAAAAGAAGCGGAGACTCGAATAAAAGACATTTTTGGCTCCCCACCAACCATGTCACGTTTCTGGAAAGCGGAAGATTGGATTGAATTTGAGTTCCCATTAGGAAAGGGAGTTCTCAAGATAGCAAAAGCATCTATGAAAGAGAACTCTCTGGTAAGTCCACAACTTGCAGAAGCAAGTTACCAGTTAAGCGTTCATAATGGCTAAAAGTGCGCAGGAGAGTTTACATGAGCGAGATGGTATGGAGGGGGCTATCTCGCCTCCTCCACTGTCGAGCTAAAACAATACAAGGAACACAGACTGTGAGTCATACTGTAGGACATGCGATGTGCAAATATAACGTAAGCAACTGAAATGTAACAATTAAATTTCAATAGAACATATTCCGGTACTCGCCTCCAAACAAAATCAAGCCCTTGCGCTGATTTAACCAACCCCCAAACGTCAAGAACAACACTTCCTCAGAGCGGACACTTTGCTTGCGGCTCAGCGCAGCGAAATCTAGGTTTCTTCGCCTAGACGTCACGGCAAGTGGCACCTGCGGACGTCCGGCGCCTTGCGTAACAACGGTATGCGATCACCGCTACGACCTCTCCACAGGATCAAAACTGCTCCCGGCTCGCCGCCAGCAAAACCTTCCCGGCCTATCTCTGCGTCATCTCAGCAAGAAAAACTGCATGAAACCGGAGGGGATCTCTACTGTTTCAACCGGAACCGCTGGATCTTGCCCGTCTCGGTTTTAGGCAGCGCATCGGTGAACAGGACGGACCGCGGGTATTTATACGGGGCAATCTCTGCCTTCACGTGGTCCTGAAGAAGCTTGACAAGCTCTTCACCCGGCTGATGGCCCTCGGCCAATACCACGTGTGCCTGCACGATCTCGCCACGCGCCTCGTCCGGCGCGCCGACCACCGCGCATTCCGCCACGGCCGGATGTGCCAGCAGCGCTGCCTCGACCTCCGGGCCGGCAATGTTGTACCCCGCCGACACGATCATATCGTCGTTACGGGCCGCAAAATGCAGATACCCCTCGGCATCCTGGACAAAACTGTCGCCGGTGATGTTCCAGCCGTCCTGCACGTAATCCGCCTGCCGCGCGTCCGCCAGGTATCGGCAACCGGTCGGCCCCTTCACCGCCAGCCTGCCGACCACGCCGCGCGGGGCCTCATTGCCGTCGGCGTCCAGCACCTTCACCTCATAGCCGCTCACCGGCTTGCCAGTGCAGGCGGGCTTGTGATCGCTGAAACGGTTGGAGATGAAGATATGCAGCATCTCGGTGGCCCCAATGCCATCCAGCATCGGCTTGCCGGTCTTCTCCATCCACTCCTGGTACACCGGCGCGGGCAAGGTCTCCCCGGCCGAGACCGCCGCCCTGAGCGAGGACAGATCCGCCCCCTCCTCCATCGCACGCAGCATCACGCGATAGGCGGTTGGCGCGGTAAAACAGACAGTTGCGCGGTACTTCTCGATGATCTCGATCAGGTTCGGCGGGCTGGCATTTTCTAGGAGCGTCGCCGCCGCGCCAAAGCGCAAGGGAAAGATCGCCAGACCGCCAAGGCCAAATGTAAAGGCCAGTGGCGGCGAGCCGACGAACACGTCCTCGGGCTGCACATCCAGCACCTCGCGCGCATAGCCGTCGGCAATCATCAACAGGTCGCGGTGAAAATGCATCGTCGCTTTGGGCGATCCCGTGGTGCCCGAGGTGAACCCCAGCAGCGCCACATCGTCCCGGCCCGTCTTCACCGCCTCATAACTCACCGGCTTTTCCAGCGCCAGCCGGTCCAGCTCCGCATCGTGGTTGGAGGTGCCGTCAAACCCCACCACAGTTTTCAGGAATTTCGAATCCTTGGCGCAGGCGACCAGTTCATCCTTCAGCCGGGTGTCGCACAGCGCGTGGGAGATCTCCGCCTTGTCGACGATCTTGGCCAGCTCGCCCCGGCGCAGCATCGGCATGGTGTTGACCACCACCGCGCCCGCCTTGGTCGCCGCCAGCCAGCAGGCCACCATCGCCGGGTTGTTGGCCGAGCGTATCAGCACCCGGTTGCCCGGCTTCACACCCAGGTCCTCTGTCAGCACATGCGCCAGCCGGTTGGTCCAGTCTGCCAGCTCCTTGTAAGTGCGATAGCGCCCGTTGCCGATCAGCGCGGTGCGGTCGCCGAACCCCTTCTCCACCATCGCATCGGTCAGCTCGACCGCAGCATTCAGGTATTCGGGATAGTCGAACCCCTCCAGCAGGAATTCCGGCCATTGCTCTGCCGGAGGCAGATTGTCGCGGGTGAACGTATCCACATGCGCTGTCGGTCCCAGCATCTCAATTTCCTCCCTGAAAGGCGGCCAGTGCCTGGCGCGCGATCACCACCCGCTGCACGTCTGATGCACCCTCGTAAATGCGCAGAGCGCGAATATCGCGGTAGAGTTCCTCTACCTTCTGCCCCGAACGGACCCCGTCGCCGCCATGCAACTGCACAGCCTTGTCGATGACCTGCTGCGCCTGGTCGGTGGAGAACAGCTTGGCCATCGCGGCCTCGCGCGTCACCCGCGCAGCGCCAGTGTCCTTGGCCCAGGCGGCGCGGTAGACCAGCAGCGCCGCGGCGTCCACATCCAGCGCCATGTCGGCGATATGGCCCTGCACCATCTGCAAGTCGAACAGCGGCGCGCCCTGCACCTGCCGGGTGGTGACCCGCTCCAGCGCTTCATCCAGCGCGCGGCGGGCAAAGCCCAATGCCGCCGCCGCCACGGTGGAGCGGAACACATCCAGCACCGACATGGCGATCTTGAAGCCCTGCCCCGGCTGGCCCAGCAGGGCGGATTTCGGAATGCGGCAGTCGGTAAAGCGCAAGGTCGCCAGGGGATGCGGCGCGATCACCTGCTGACGCTCCACCACCTCGAACCCCGGCAGGCCCGCAGGCACCACAAAGGCGCTCAATCCCTTGGCGCCCGGTGCTTCCCCCGTGCGGGCAAACAGCGTGTAGACATCGGCGATGCCGCCGTTGGAAATCCAGGTCTTCTCGCCGTTCAGCACATAAAAATCGCCGTCCAGCGTCGCGGTCATGGTGGAGTTCGCCACATCCGACCCCGACTGCGGCTCGGTCAGCGCGAAGGCCGAGATCGCCTTGCCCGCCCGCGTCAGCGGCAACCATTCCGCCTGCTGCTCCGGCGTGCCGAACAGCGAAATTGCCCCGGTGCCCAGCCCCTGCATGGCAAAGGCAAAATCGGCCAGCCCGTCATGGCGCGCCAGCGTCTCGCGGATCAGGCACAGCGTGCGCACATCCAGCTGCTCGCCCGCTTCTGCCCCGCTGTGCCGGGTCCAACCCGCCGCGCCCAGCGCCGCCACCAGCGAGCGGCAGGCCGTATCCGTGTCGGAATGATCAATCCCCCCCAGATGCGCCCCGGCCCAATCGTCCAGCTCCGCCGCCAGGGCACGGTGCCGGTCTTCAAAGAACGGCCAGGTTAGAAAGCTCTTGTCCGCCATCCGCGTCTCCTCCCGGTGAACAGGCTGCGCGCCCGTTTCATCTTTCCCCAAATACTCCCGCCGGAGGCACCCGCGCTCTCCTGCCGCGCAGGTTCCGGCGGTGCCGCGGCTCAGTCGCCTTCAAACAGCGGCTTTTCCTTGTTCACAAAGGCATGATAGGCGCGCTCGAAATCCGCCGTCTGCATGCAGATCGCCTGCGCCTGCGCCTCGGCCTCGATCGCCTGTTCGATCGACATCGACCATTCCTGCGCCAGCATCGTCTTGGTCATCATGTGACCAAAGTTGGGCCCGGCCGCGATCCGTGCGGCCCAGCTCTGCGCCTCACCCTCCAGCTCATCCGCCGCCACCAGTTTGTTGTGGAACCCCCAGGCATGGCCCTCCTCGGCACTCATCGACCGGCCGGTGTACAACAGCTCCGCCGCCCGGCCCTGGCCGATGATGCGCGGCAGGATCGCGCAGGCGCCCATGTCGCAGCCCGCCAGCCCCACCCGGGTGAACAGGAACGCGGTCTTGGCCTCGGGCGTGGCAATGCGGATATCCGACGCCATGGCGATGATCGCGCCTGCGCCGACGCAGATGCCGTCAATCGCCGCAATCACCGGCTTGCCGCAGTTCACGATCGCCTTGACCAGATCGCCGGTCATGCGGGTAAAGGCCAGGAGCTCCTTCATGCTCATCTTGGTCAGCGGGCCGATGATGTCATGCACATCCCCGCCCGAGCAGAAATTGCCACCATTGGAGGCAAAGACCACCGCCTTGACGCTGTCATCATAATGCAGATCGCGGAACCAGTCGCGCAGCTCTGCATAGCTGTCGAACGTCAGCGGGTTCTTGCGCTCTGGCCGGTTCAGCGAGACGGTGGCGATGCCATCCTCGATCCGGCACAGGAAATGCTCCGGGGTGCGGTTTACCTTCATGCTCTCTCTCCGTGCTCCAGCCGCCGGACAACCGCGTCCAGGCTCTCGGCAATCGCCTGCGCCTCATCTGCGGTCAGCCCGTCAAAGGCGGCGTTGATCCAGCCTTCATGCGCTTCGGCCTGGCGGGCGAACTCGGCCCGCCCCGCAGGCGTCAGCCGCACCAGGTTGGCGCGGCGGTCGCCTTCGACCTTCTCGCGCTGCACATGACCATCTTCGACCAGCCGCTCCACGATGCCGGTCACATTGCCGTTGGAGACTTTCAGAACCCCCGACAGCTCACTCATTTTCAAGCCTTTTTCGTGCTGCACCAAGGCTGCCATCACGTCAAAACGCGGCAGCGTGGTGGCGAACTCGCGCCGCAGGTTCTCCCGTACATTGCTCTCGACCGCCTTGGTCGCCTTCAGCACTTTCAGCCACAGCCGCAGCCGGTCCTTGGAGGTGGTGCTCAAATCTCACCTCCCGACACGCTCATCGCGTGCCCGTTGACCGAAGACGCACCGGGCGAGGCCAGGAACACCGCCGTGGCCGCGACCTCTTCGGGCGTGATCAGCCGCTGCATCGGGTTGCCGCCAACCACCATTCTCACCGCCTTCTCCCGCGGGATGTCATGCCGGGCCATCAGCCCGGTGATCGCGCTTTCCGCCATTTCGGTATCGACAAATCCAGGGCAGATCGCGTTGCAGGTGATGCCCCGCTTGGCCACCCCCTGCGCGACCGAGCGCACCAGCCCCAGCACCCCGTGTTTCGACGCCGCATAGGCCGGGATCTGTGCCCCGCCCTGCAAGGACGCGGTCGAGGCGATGGCGATCAGCCGCCCGCCTGTCCCCATGCCCGCCCGCAAGGCCTCGCGGAAGGTCAGGAAGGTGCCGGTCATGTTTACCGTCAGCGTGTGCTGCCAATCGGCCAGCTCGACATCCTCGATCCGCCCTGCCACGCCCGTGCCCGCATTGGCCACGACCACATCAAAGGGCGTCTCGAACAGCGCCTTGACCTGCGCCTCGTCAGTCACATCCGCTTCGCGGATCTCCATCGTCTGACCGTCTGCTGCTGCCTCAAGCGGTGCGCGGCGGCGACCGGCGATGGTCACCGTATCCCCGGCCTCGGCAAAGGCATGAGCGATTGCCCGGCCAATCCCGGTGCCTCCGCCTGTCACAAGAACCCGTCGTGTCATGCCCGGATCACCTCCGCTTCGCGATCCGCCAGCCGCCAGGCCTGATCGCGCCCGGCGTGATAGGGCAGCGGCCAGTCCCCGTGCCGGTCGCCGATGCGTGCGGCCTCGTGCAGCGTCCAGTAGGGATCGGCCAGATGCGGCCGCCCGACGCAGACCAGATCCGCCCGCCCCGCCATCAGGATCGAGTTGGCGTGATCCGCCTCATAGATGTTGCCGACCGCCATGGTGGCAATTCCCGCCTCATTGCGGATGCGGTCGGAGAACGGCGTCTGGAACATGCGCCCGTAGACCGGCTGCGCATCAACCGAGGTCTGCCCGGCGGAGACGTCGATGATATCCGCACCGGCGGCAGTGAAGGCCTTCGCAATCTCGACTGCCTCCTCCGGGGTCACGCCTTCGTCGCCGACCCAGTCGTTGGCAGAGATCCGCACCGACATCGGCTTGCCCTCTGGCCAGACCGCGCGCATTGCCTGGAAAACCTCCAGCGGGTAGCGCAGCCGGTTTTCCAGCGAGCCGCCGTACGCATCCTGTCGGATGTTGGATTTGGGCGAAATGAAGGACGAGATCAGATAGCCATGCGCGGCGTGGAGTTCGATCATGTCGAAGCCCGCGCGCTCTGCCATCTGTGCGGCCGCAACAAATTCATCGCGGATCTGGTCCATCTCCACCCGCGAAATCTCGCGCGGTGCGGGATTGTTCTCCGACCACGGGATCGCCGAGGCCGAAACTGTCTCCCAGTTGCCCTCCGGCAGTGGCGCGTCCATTTCCTCCCAGCCCAGCTGGGTCGATCCCTTGCGCCCGGAATGGCCGATCTGGCAGCAGATCCTGGCGCTGGTCTCTCCGTGCACGAAATCCACCAGCCGCGTCCAGGCGGCTTCATGCTCCGGCGCATAAAGCCCCGGACAACCCGGCGTGATCCGCCCCTCCGCCGACACGCAGGTCATCTCGGTGTAGACCAGCCCGGCGCCGCCCTTGGCGCGCTCGCCATAGTGGATCAGGTGCCAGTCGGTCGGGCAGCCGTCGACGGCCTTGTACTGCGCCATGGGCGAAACCACGATGCGGTTCTTCAGATCCATATCGCGCAGTTTAAACGGCGCGAACATCGGCGGCCGCACCGGCGCATCGGCGGGCGCACCGGCCTTGGTCTGGAACCACTTCTCGGCGCTTTGCAGCCAATCCGCATCGCGCAGGCGCAGGTTTTCATGGGAAATCCGCTGCGAGCGGGTCAGCAGCGAATAGTTGAACTGCACCGGATCCATATCCAGGTAGCGCTCCACTTCCTCGAACCACTCCAGCGAGTTGCGCGCCGCCGACTGCAGCCGCAGCACGTCCAGCCGCCGTTCGTCCTGATATCGCTCAAACGCACGCTCCAGCGTGGGTTCGGTGCTGACCAGCTCTGCCAGGGCAATCGCGCTGTCAAAGGCCAACCGCGTGCCCGACCCGATCGAGAAATGCGCCGTGGCCGAGGAATCGCCCAGCAGCACCACGTTTTCATGGTACCACCTCTCGCAGAGCACCCGCGGGAAGTTGATCCAGACAGCCGCCCCGCGCAGATGCGCCGCGTTGGACATCAGCGCATGGCCGTCCAGATGATCGGCAAAGATCTCCTCGCAGGTGCGGATGATCTCTTCCTTGCTCATCCCCTCGAACCCCCAGTTCTCCCAGGTCTGGGCCGAGCATTCGACGATCACCGTCGCGGTGTCATCGTCGAACTGGTAGGCATGGATCCACATCCAGCCGTGCTTGGTCTTCTCGAAGATGAAGGTGAAGGCATCGTCGAATTTCTGATGCGTACCCAGCCAGATGAACTTGCAGGGGCGCACGTCGATCTGCGGTTTAAAGTGCTCCGCGAACTCATTGCGAACGCTGGAATTCAGCCCGTCGCAGCCCACCACCAGATCATAGTCTTTCTGATACTCCGACGCGGGCTTGGCGATGGTTTCATATTGCAGGTCCACCCCCAGCTCGCGCGCCCGCTCCTGCAACAGCAGCAGCATCCTCTTGCGCCCGATCCCGGCAAATCCGTGCCCCCCGGAGACCGTGCGCGTGCCGTTGTGCACCACCGCGATGTCATCCCAATAGGCAAAATTCGCGCGGATCGCCTCGGCGCTTTGCGGATCGTTGGCCCGCAGGTTCTCCAGCGCGTCATCCGACAGCACCACGCCCCAGCCAAAGGTGTCATCGGCGCGGTTGCGCTCGATCACCGTCACCTCCGCCTCGGGCTGGCGAAGTTTCAATGAGATCGCAAAATACAGCCCCGCAGGACCGCCTCCCAGACAGGCGACTTTCATGCGCATCCCTCCCGCTCAGCCTTAAACCGTTTCCCAGAGGATAGGCCGCTGCGGAAATAAATTTCAAGCCTAAAGTTTTAGGTTTGAAATATGCGCGCACGGGGCTGCCACGGCTGCCTGAAAAGCAGCCGCGCAAAAGGGGTCAGTGCTTAAAGCTCGCGCAGGTACTGCATCACCGCAGGACGCACGGATTGCTCCCCACGCTGACGGGTTTCGGCGATGATCTTGCGGATCTTCTCCAGGTCGACCCGCAGCAGCAGCGATTTCACCGGCCCGATCGACGCCGGGCGCATCGACAGCGTGCGGATACCCATGGCCGCAAGGCAGACGGCTTCGACCGGGCGTCCCGCATCCTCGCCACAGAAGCTCAGCGGGGTTCCCGAAATCGCGCAGCGTTCGACGATCTGTTCGATGAAGCTCAGAAAGCTGACGTTCAGCGTGTCATACCGTTTGCGCACCCGCTCGTTCTCGCGGTCGGCGGCAAAGAAGAACTGTTTGAGGTCATTGCCGCCAATCGACAGGAAGCTCACCTCGTCGAAGAACTTTTGCGGCGCATAGGCCAGCGACGGGGTTTCCAGCATCGCGCCAACCTTCAGCTCCGAAGGCAGCGCATGGCCGAGAATCCGCTCGCGCTCGATGGTCTTGTCGACCTCGGCCTTGGCGGCACGGTATTCCTCGAACTGGGCCACGAAGGGGAACATGATCGACAGCGGCCGCCCCTCGGCCGCGCGGAAGAGCGCCTGCAGCTGCATCCGCATCACGCCCGGCTTGTCCAGCCCGACCCGGATCGCCCGCCAGCCCAACGCCGGGTTCGGCTCATCCGTTGGCTTCATGTAGGGCAACACCTTGTCCGACCCGATGTCGAGTGTCCGGAACACCACCGGCTTGCCGTGCGCCGCATCCAGGACCCGTTTGTACAAGGCCACCAGCTCCGAACGCTTCGGCATCTGGTTGCGCACCAGGAATTGCAACTCAGTGCGGAACAGCCCCACGCCCTCGGCGCCGGAGCCCTCGAGCGACGGCAGGTCCGCCATCAGACCGGCGTTCATCACCATGTTGATATGCTGACCATCTGTGGTGATCGCCGGGGTGTTGCGGATCGAGGCGTAACGCTCCTGCGCCTTGGTGTGCATCGCGATCTTGTCGCGAAACGCCCCCACCACCGTGTCATCTGGACGCAGATGCACCACGCCCTGATCGCCGTCGACCATGATGTGGTCGCCGTTCAGCGCCTCGGTAGTGATCCGCTTGGCGTTGACCACCAGCGGGATCGCCAGCGCGCGTGCCACGATCGCCGCGTGGGAGCCGACAGACCCCTCCTCGAGCACGATCCCACGCAGGGACCGACCGTATTCCAACAGGTCGCCGGGGCCGATGTTGCGGGCAATCAGGATCGGATTTTCCGGCAGCTCGGCACCTGTATCCGCGCCCTGCCCGGTCAGGATCCGCAGCAGGCGGTTGGACAGGTCATCAAGGTCGCTCAACCGCTCCCGCAGGTAAGCATCCTGCACCTGCGCCATTCTCGAGCGCGCCTGCGACTGCTCCTTTTCCACCGCGGCCTCGGCGCTGAGCCCGCGGGCGATGTCCTCTTCCATGCGCCGCATCCAACCCTTGGAGTTGGCAAACATCCGATAGGCCTCAAGCACTTGCAGCTGTTCCTTGTCGCCGTTGCGCGACACCTCCAGCATCTTGTCGACCCCGACGCGCAGCTCTTCGACGGCCTCGTTGAGCCGCTCCAGCTCGCGCTTGGGATCGTCGGCAATCGGGTTGGTCACGATGACCCGCGGCTCATGCAGCCAGACATGGCCCTCGGCCGCGCCCTCCTGCGCCGAGGTGCCGTGAATCAGCACCGCCTGCTGGTGCAAGGGCGACAGCGCCGCGCCCTCGCCGACAAAGGCACCCAGCTCGGTCATCTCGGCGATGACCATCGCCACCACCTCCAGCGCATAGACCGCGTCGGACGAAAACTCCCGCGCTTCCTTCGACTGCACGACCAGCACGCCCAGCATTTCGCCCAGCCGCTGGATCGGCACGCCAAGGAACGAGGAATACCGCTCCTCACCGGTTTCCGGCATGTAGCGAAAGCCTTTGGCGTTGGGCGCATCCGGCGTGTTCACCACCTTGCCGTATTTGGCCACGCGCCCCACCAGCCCTTCGCCGATGCGCATGCGGGTCTGGTGGACGGATTCGGCCAGCAGACCCTCGGTCGCGCAGAGCTCCAGCGTTTCCTCATCGCGAAACAGGTAGACCGAGCAGACCTCGGTGCCCATGCTGTCGGCGATCAGATGGGTTATCTTGTCAAGCCGCGCCTGCCCGGCATCATCGCCGGCCATCGCCTCACGCAGACGCACCAGAAGCTTCCGGCTTTCGGATTCCATCGTATCAGCCATTCTCACCCTTTCTCGGGCCCACCCTTTTCCCGGGCATAATCCCTGCGCGTCGGCGCATTATCACCTCCTCAGGAGCGGACAGGTTTACAGCCACGCAGCCCAAAGACGTGCGCCAGCGCACTCTCCTCCCCCCTCTTCTCCCACCCTGACGGGAAAAGTCCAAGCGTTTTTATCCCTTTGCCCGCTAACATCACGGTCCGCCGGAAATATAGGCACGCGGCAGGGCAAGCGCCCCTTGAAACGGCAAAGGCGCCCCCAGGACGCCTTTGCTTTATACGAAAAATCGTTTGCGTGCCGAAACTTAGGCAGCCTTGTCCAGCTCGAACGCATCATGCAGCGCCTGGACGGCAAGCTCCATGTACTTACGGTCGATCAACACCGAAATCTTGATCTCGGAGGTGGTGATGACCTTGATGTTGATGCCTTCGTCCGACAGCACCTTGAACATCTTGGCCGCGACACCGGACTGCGAGCGCATGCCGATGCCCACCACCGACACCTTGGCGACATCCTTGTCGGCCAGCAGCTCGGCATAGTTCAGCTCACCCTTTTCCTTGATCGCCAGCAGCGCCTGCTCAGCGCGCGCCACCTGGTCGGTGGGGCAGGAGAAGGTCATGTCGGTGCGGCCCTCTTCGGAGATGTCCTGCACGATCATGTCAACGTTCACACCCGCGTCGGACAGCGTGGTGAAGATGGTTGCCGCGATGCCGGGACGGTCTGCCACCGACTGCACGGTCAGCTTGGCTTCGTCACGGGAATAGGCCACACCGGCCACAACATTGGATTCCATGATTTCCTCCTCGTCGCAGACCAGGGTTCCGGCCTCGTCGGACTGTTCCTCAAAGCTCGACAGCACGCGCAATTTCACCTTGTAGCGCATTGCCAGTTCAACCGAGCGGGTTTGCAGCACCTTGGCCCCCAGCGAGGCCAGCTCCAGCATCTCTTCAAAGGCGATCTTGTCCAGTTTGCGCGCCTTGTCGCAAATCCGCGGGTCGGTGGTGTAGACCCCGTCCACATCGGTGTAGATGTCACAGCGCTCCGCGTCAAAAGCCGCCGCGAACGCCACGGCCGTGGTGTCCGAACCGCCGCGCCCCAACGTGGTGATGCGCCCTTCGGGGCTGATGCCCTGGAACCCCGCAACCACCGCCACCTTCATGCCTTCGGCAAACTTGGCGTTGATGTTCTCCGGCGGGATCTCCTCGATCCGGGCCTGGCTGTGGGCGGAGTTGGTCTTAAGCGGCACCTGCCAGCCCTGCCAGCTGCGCGCGGGGATATCCATCTCCTGCAGCGTCAGCGCCATCAGGCCGGCGGTGACATTCTCGCCCGAGGACACCACGGCGTCATATTCACGCGCATCATACAGCGGCGAGGTCTCGTCGACCCAGCCCACCAGCTCGTTGGTCTTGCCGGACATGGCAGAGACTATGACGATCACGTCATAGCCCTTGGCCACCTCGACGCCGACGCGTTTGGCGGCACGTCGAATTCGGTCCAGGTTGGCGACGGATGTGCCGCCGAATTTCATCACAAGTACGGGCATGCGGAACGGGTCTCCCTGCGCTTGCGGGTTTCGATCCCGAGCCTCATATGCGACCCCCCGCCCAAGGGCAAGAGCGGGCAGCCCCCCGAGGGCAAGGAAGCTGCGCGCAACAGCGCGTTTTCCACCGCGGCAAACCGCCACAACGGCAGCCTCGCGCAATTTCCGCAAATCAGCTGCGCCAGAAGCGCACTGTCAGCATCGCGTAGACCGCCATCAGCTCCAGCCGCCCGATCAGCATTGCCGCGATCAGGAGCCACTTGGCCGGATCGTTCAGGGTCGAGAAATTTCCGGCAGGCCCGATGGTGTCACCAAGGCCCGGTCCGATATTGGCCACCGCCGTCGCCGCGCCGGATACGGAGGTCACGAAATCCAGCCCCGTCAGCGCCAGCCCCCAGGCGACCAGCCCCACCGTGACGACGAAGAACATGAAAAACGAGATCACCGAACTCAGCACCTCGGCATCCACCACCCGCCCGTCATACCGGGTCGGGAACACCCCATGCGGCGAGCGGATGCGCTGGATCTGCGCCCGGATCGAGGCAAACAGCAGCTGGTAGCGGAAGATCTTCACCGAACAGGCGGTCGAGCCCGCGCAGCCACCGATCAGCCCGATGAAGAAGAACACCATGATCAGGAAATTGCCCCACTGCATGTAGTCTACGCTGGCATATCCCGTCCCCGAGATGATCGAGGTAATGTTGAACAGCGCCTCGCGGAACGCCTGTTCCGGATGGTGCGGAAACACGGTGAGCAGCACGCCGGTGGTCACCACCACCAGGATCGCGATGGTTGCCATGAACACGCGGATCTGGCTGTCGCGCAACAGCGGCTGCCCATGGCCGTTGATCAGCTGCACATAGCGCACAAAGGGCAGCGCCGCCGCGATCATGAAAAAGGAGGCCGCATATTCCGCCGGGCCCGAAAACGTGCCGAAGGAGGCATCGTAATTCGAAAACCCGCCCGTCGACATCGTGGTCAGCGCATGCACCAGCGCGTCGAACGCGCTCATCCCCAGCACCATGTAGACCAGCACGCAGGCCATCGTCAGCGACACGTAGATCAGCGAGATCTGCTTGGCGATCGCCTGCGCACGCGGCAGGATCTTCCCCATCGTATCAAAGGCTTCGGAGCGGAAGATCTGCATGCCGCCGACCCGCAGCTCGGGCAGGAAGACCATCGCCACGACGATGATGCCGATGCCGCCCAGCCATTGCAGGATGCCGCGCCACAGCAGCAGGCCGCGCGGCAGACCATCAAGCCCGGAGATCACCGTCGATCCGGTGGTGGTCAGCCCCGACATCGCCTCGAAGAAGGCGTCGACAAACCGCAGATCGGTCGCGCCCAGCATCAGCGGAATCGCCCCGAACAAGGGCAGCGCCACCCAGACCGTCGTGGTCAGCAAGAAGGTCTGGCGGATGCTCAGCCCCTCGCGCACGCCATTGGCGCAGCTCAGCGACAGCAGCCCCCCCACCAGGATGGTGAAGATAGCGCTCTCCAGGAACACATGCCATTCCCCGCGGCCGTCCATCAGATCGACCAGCAGCGGGAACAGCATCATGGCTCCCAAAATTACGACCAACAGGCCAATGACATACCCGACGGGGCGGAAATCCAACATGCGGCGAAGCGTTGGCCTCCCACGCGCTAAGTGTCAAGACTGCGGCGTTATTTGCCGCTGCCCCCCTTGTCGTCAGACTCGCTGGATCCTGTCGTGCGGCCCGTGCTCTGCGGCATTTGCGGCGGCTTGGCCGGTTGGCGCGGACGCTTCGCAGCGGCCGCCGACTCGCCACCTTCGCTGCTGCCACCCGTGCGACGCGAGGGCGGAAAGGTTGCCGGTCCCGTAGCCTTCGCCTCGGACGTCGTCGCCGATGCACGCGGGGTCGTCACCGGCGCCTTGGCTGCTGGCTCTGACTTGCCAGACGGCTGCGTCGACGCCGCGGGTTTTGCCACGTCTTTGGGTGTGACCGCGGGCGCCTGTTCCGCGGCGACGATGGCGGGTTTGCTGCTGGTCGGGCGAGCGGGTGCCTTGCGCCGAGCGGGCTTTGCCGTGGTGGACTTGCTGGTCGCGGACGTGCCGGTCGCGGTCTTGGTGGTTGCAGTTTTGTTGGTCGCAGTTTTGGAGGGCGCGCGCTTTACTTCAGCGGCCTTGGCTGTCTCGGCCTTCGGCTGGTCCGCCGGCTCCACGCTGCTGTCGGCGGCGCGGTCGGCGTCGGTCGGTGTCGGGGCTGTCGTCTCCTCTTGCGGCGCGGCAGCCGGGCCACCTTGCAGCAGCCGCTGCTGCGCCGCCATCAGGCTCTGCGCCACGCGCAACTGATGAAACGGTGCCTGTACCGCCAGTTCCGTGGCCTGCCGCCACAGTTTCAACTGGAAACCCGCCGCGGTACCGGCCCATTCATGCGCTCGCATCGCCATCCCGGCCATCTGGTGAAAACCTGTCATCTGATACTCCTCGCTTGCGGCGTCAGCTGAAGAACCGGCCCCTCAGGCATCCGGTCCACCAGCCCGGCTGGGCGCACAGGCGCCCTCCCCCAAAGGTCGTTTCAGGGGATTCGCTCACAAGGCTAACATGATATTCTGCATGGCAGCATAAAAAATGCGGCAGCGCAGCATTGAACATGGCAGTGTCCTGCCTACGCCCTGATAATCACCGCAAGGGCCGACCGCCGACAGTCACCCCTTGTGGATCAGGCTGGCGAACAACCGCGGGTCCATGCTGGTTGCTTTGAACAGTGCGCCCTGCGTCAGAACGCTGACGGCGTCATGGCTGTGCAGGCTTTCCTGGTGGCTGGCAATGACCCGGAAATCGCCGATCCGCGCATCACCCTGCAGGGCCTCGCAGAACAGCCGCGCGGCATCCTCGACAAAGATCGGGTTGGCCGCGTTCAACTCTGCAAAGGCCTGCTCGTCCTCGCGCTTGACCATTACCTGTGTCTCGGTAGGCACCGCCTGGCGGCACAGCTCGATGAGATCCTCGAACCACAGGCAGCCCGCGTCCGGCTCGACCTGAACCGAGATCCGCGCAACGGAGCGCTGCGAATGCGGCGTTGCCAGCTGCCCGCGGGCCTGTCGGGCATGCTCCGACAGCTCCAGCGAACAGGGGCACGTCGAGGAATAGACGTAGTCGAGGTGGATGATCTTTTCGCGCACGCCGTCATGGTCCACCAGCTCCAGCGCGAAATCGTAATACTGATACCCGCTGAGCCCCGACCGCAGGCTCTGCACCTTGACCGGGAAGGAAAACCGCATCTGCAACCGTGCATCCGGGCTGTCGAGGTCGCTCAGGTAGTCGTCCAACGCCGCTGCCATCACCTCGAAGCTGAAGGTGCGCTCGGCGTGCTTGTAAAAACTGCGCATGATCCGGGACATGTTGATGCCCTTTTTGCTGGCGTCCAGAGACACCGTGCCGGTCACGCTGGTTTCGAGCGTCAGATCGCCATTGTCGCGGGTGTGGAACCGGATCGGCAGGCGAAAGTTGGAAATGCCAACGTGCTGGATCTGTTCCTGCGCGCCACGGATCAGACTGGTTGGCCCGTTCTGCAGATCCGGCAAGGAGGCGCGATAGATGTCGTCCGCGTTGAAATCCTCAGGATAGTGCCGCGACAGATCCGGATAGTTGGCCGTCGCGCGCTCGGGCAGCAGCCGGGCCACCGCCGGATCCAGCTGGGCGATCTCGGTTTCGGTCGCGGTCCCGGCCCAGGCGCGCAGCACGTCCAGCGCGGCGGCGGCGGCCTCACGATCCGGGGTTTGTGCGTTGTCGCGGGTGTGAATGTTCATCGGCGCGTTTCCCTACTCTGGCAGGCGCCCGGCGGCGCCTGCAGACAATGCAATTATACCTTTACGCCGCAAAACTCAAAACGGATCAGTCAAATGCGGCAAAACCTGCGCCTGAACGGACGTTCGGCTCACCCCTGCGCCGCCTCAAGCGCCTGCGTGAGGTCGGCAATCAGGTCGGCTGCATCCTCCAGCCCGACCGACAGGCGCACCAGCCCCGGCGTGATCCCCAGTTCGGCCTTCAGCTCATCGCTGAGCCGCTGGTGGGTGGTGGTCGCGGGATGGGTGGCGATGGATTTCGCATCGCCCAGGTTGTTGGAGATCACCGGGATCGTCATCGCGTTCAGGAAGCGGAAGGCCGCCTCCTTGCCGCCCTTCAGATCCAGCGACAGCACCGTGCCGCCCTTGCCGCCCAGCTGGGTCTGCACCAGCGCATTCTGCGCATGGCCGGGCAGCCCCGGATAGATCGTGCGCGCCAGGGCCGGATGCCCCTCCAGCGCTTCGGCAATCTTCAGCGCGCTGTCGGCCTGGGCGTTCACCCGCAGGGAGATCGTCTCCAGCCCCTTCAGCAGCACCCAGGCGTTGAACGGGCTCAGCGATCCGCCGGTGTGCTTCATGTAGGGTTCCAGCGTGCCGCGAATGAAATCCTTGGTGCCCAGCACCACGCCGCCCAGCACCCGGCCCTGGCCGTCGATATGCTTGGTCGCGGAATAGACCACCACATCCGCGCCCTGTTCGATGGCGCGCGAGAACACCGGGGTCGAGAACACGTTGTCGACGATCAACAGCGCGCCGACGGCATGGGCAATCTCGGCCACCGCGGCGATGTCGATCACTTCCAGCGTCGGGTTCGACATCGATTCAAAGAACACCGCCTTGGTGTCGGGCCGCACCGCCGCACGCCACTGCTCCAGATCGGTGCCATCGACGAAGGTCACCTCGACACCATACCGCGCCAGGATATTTTCCAGGATATACAGGCAGGACCCGAACAGCGCCCGGGCCGAGACCACGTGATCCCCCGCCTTCAGCACGGAGGTCAGCGCGCCATTGACCGCCGCCATGCCCGAGGCCGTGGCAAAGGCGTCCTCCGCCCCCTCGAGCGCCGCGATGCGCTTTTCGAACATGTCGACGGTCGGGTTGCCATAGCGGGCATAGATGAACTCGTCCGGGCCGGTTTCGACAAACCGCGCTTCGGCCTGTTCGGCGCTGTCATAGACAAAGCCCTGCGTCAGGAAGATCGCCTCGCTCACCTCGTTGTACTGGCTGCGGCGACTACCGCCATGGACCAGCTTGGTGCGGGTGTTCCAGTTGTCGCTCATCTTCTGTCTCCTCGCGCCCGCGGCGCATAAAAAACCCCCGTTCGGCCAAGCGAAAGGGGGTCCTTCACGTCCTGACCTCTTTAGCGGGTATGTTTTACGTGGCCCGCAATCCGGTAACAAATCGCCACGAAAGATGGCCCGCATGTACGCGCGCAGGCGCAACCAGTCAAGCTGTAGCAGCTGCGCCGTGCGTCATACGACCGTTACCGGATCGTCACCTGCCGGTCACGCCCCGGGGTTAGGGTTCGGCAAAATTCAGGAGCCGGGAGCCGAAGATGGCCTTGATCCGCATTAATGCCCGCGGGCAGACAGCCGAGCTGCACGGCTCTCCCGCACCGCTCGAGAGCCTGCTGCAGCGCGCCACAGCGGGTGACGGGCCGGTGATCGTGATGATTCACGGCTACAACTATCGCCCCGGCGGCCGCAGCAACTGCCCCCACCGCCACCTGCTCTCGCTCGAGCCTGCGCATCTGCCTTGGCGCGCGCCCTCCTGGCCGCGCCAGTTGGGCTTCGGGCTCGGCCATGCCGACGAAGGCCTTGGCATTGCCTTTGGCTGGAACGCCTGTGGCACCCTGCGACAGGCCCAGGCCAGCGCAGCCCGCGCCGGGCAGGCCCTGGCGCGGGTCTGCGCCCTGCTGCACCGGCAGGATCCGCGGCGGCCGGTGCATGTGATCGGGCATTCGCTGGGGATCGAGGTCGCTCTGGAAATGCTGCACCATCTGCCGCAGGGCGCCATCGGCCGCATCATATCGCTGTTCGGGGCCAGTTTTCAAAGCCGCACCGCAGCCGCCCTGGACACGCCCGCCGGGCGCTCGGCCGAGTTCATCAACATCACCAGCCGCGAGAACGACCCGTTCGATTTTCTGTTCGAACGGCTGACCCGGCTGCCGACGCGCGGCGACCACGCCATCGGCCATGGTCTCAACGCGGCCAATGCCGTCACGCTGCCGCTGGACGACGCGGACACGCTGAGCCATCTGCGCACGCTGGGCTATGCCATCGCCCAGCCACAACATCGGATCTGCCACTGGTCGTCCTTCACGCGCCCCGGCACGCTGCGGTTTTACCGCCACTTGCTGCGCCAACCACAGGAGACGCCCCTGCAACGCCTGCGCCCGGCCTGCCCGCCGCGCTCGGCACGCCGCTGGTCACGGCTGTTTGCGCTGCGCCCCTTCGCCGCCCCCTTGCCCGCCTGGCACCAGCTGTGATCCTCTGGGCGCAAGTCAACGAGCAGGAGCGCCCAGATGCAGTCCGCCATTCAACTCTATTACTGGCCCACCCCCAACGGCTGGAAGATCTCCATCGCGCTGGAGGAAATGGGCCTGCCCTATGACACCACGCTGATCGATATCACCAAGGGCGACCAGTTCGCCCCCGCGTTCCTGGCGCTGTCGCCCAACAACAAGATGCCCGCGATCACCGACCCGGACGGCCCTGGCGGCCGCCCGGTGTCACTGTTCGAAAGCGGCGCGATCCTGATGTATCTCGCCCGCAAGACCGGGCGTTTCTACGGCAGCGACGACCGCACGCGGCTGGCGGTGGAGCAATGGCTGATGTGGCAGATGGGCGGGCTCGGGCCGATGGCGGGCCAGGCGCATCATTTCCTGAAATACGCGCCCGAGCCGCTGCCCTATGCCCAGGACCGCTACCGGGACGAGGTGGCGCGGCTGTACGGCGTGCTGGACCGGCAGCTGGCGGACAACGAATATGTCGCCGGGCCGGACATCACCATTGCCGACATGGCAATCTGGCCCTGGGCCTCGCTGTGGGAAGGCCAGCAGCAGACCCTCGACGACAAGCCGAACATGGCCCGCTGGCTGGAGCAGATGTGGTCCCGCCCCGGTGTCATCGCCGGGCGGGCGCTACATGCCGATCTGCGCGGCGACCGCTCCGACACCAGGGCGCAGCAGGTGCTGTTCGGCAAGTGACCGATTTGGGTCATCGCCGCCCGCCTGCGGCACGCGCTGGCGCAGCCCGCCGCAGGCGGGCTGCCACGCCCAAGGCCTGTGGCCTCATCCCCGATGAGGCCAGGGCGCGGGAGCGCTCCCCTGTTGCGGGTTACTCCGCCGGACCGGTGTTTTCCTCGTCCTCGTCCGGCCCGTATTTCTGAAACAGCGGCCCCTGGAACATGAAGAATCCGAACATCGCAATCGGCAGGCCGAAGGTCTTGAAATAGACCCAGGCCTCTTCGCTCTGGAAGCGCCAGATCAGCTCATTCGCCACCGCCAGCGCAAAGAAGAAGGCGCAGAGGCGGCGGGTCAGGATCATCCAGCCTTCCTGCTCCAGCGGCATCACCTCTTCCATCACCACCTTCAGCCAGCTCTGGCCGCGCAACAGCCCGATGCCCAACAGGCCGCCAAACAACAGATACAGCATCGTCGGCTTCATCTTGATGAAACGGTCGTCGTTGAACCACACCGACATGCCGCCGAACAGGACCACCAGCACCAGCGTCGCAAACTGCATCCGCGACAGATACCCGGTCAGTTTCCACAACGCCAACGTTGAGGCCACCATCAGCGGGATGAAGGCGGCGGTGATCACGATGAAGCCCTTGTACTCCTCGCCGCCGATCAAAAAGATCTCGTCCTTGAGCTTCAGGTAGCCGACGAAGAACAGCACAACCGGACCGAATTCCAGTATCATCTTCAGCGTCGGGTTGATCTTCTTTTCAGCCATCTGGCGTCCTGTCCTGTGTCTGTTGCGGCGGCGGCGCTCAGCCGCCCATTTCCACTATCACGGCGCCCAGCGCGATCAAAGCCATCAGCGCAATCCGGCGCGGCCCGACGGTCTCCTTCAGCACCAGCCAGCCGATCAGGGCGGCAAACACGGTCGAGGTCTCGCGCAGCACCGCCGCCTCGCCGACCTTGTCCAGCCGGGTCGCCAGCATGACCGAGCCAAAGGAGGCAAAGGCCACCAGCCCGCCGAAGAAGCCCTTGACCAGAAGCGGCCCCGGCACCGGCGGCGCAGCCATGCCCCGCCAGCGAACCAGCGCGATGACGGGAAACACCAGCCCGTCGATCATGAAGAACCACGCAAGGAAGGTGAAAGGATCGGCCGTGGCGCGGATGCCATAGGCGTCATAGGTGGTGTAAAGCGCCACGAACAGCCCGGTGATCACCGCCAGCACCAGCGCAATCCCCAATGTGTCGCGCGCCGCGGTCAGGAAGATGAAATTGTAGACCGCCAGCCCGAAGATCCCCGCCAGAAGCACGCCGACGCCCAGCCACTGGGTACCGGTAAAGGTCTCGCCGAACAGCCAGTAGGCACCGATCACCGTGAACAGCGGCCCGGTGCCGCGCACCACGGGGTACACCACTGTGTAGGCGCCCTTGGTATAGGCCAGCGCCTGGAACAGCTTGTACAGCAGATGGATCACAAAGGCGCCGAGGAAGATCACCCACATATGGGGTTCCGGCCAGGGCACCACGAACAACGCAAAAGGCGCGGCCATCAGGCAATAGAAGAAATCGATCGCCCCGCGCGACAGCCAGGGATCGTGCCGCCCCTTCTGCAGCGCGCCGAAGACCGCATGCAGGAAGGCCGCCGACAGCGCCAGGATCAGGGCCATCTGATGTCCGGCCTCGGTGCCCTCGAGGGAGATCAGCCAATCGCTCAAATCAAATACCTTTGTTCACGCCGCATCAGCCGGGTGTTTTCCTTACCGGTTGCCCGGAGGAATTGTCCGGCAAGACGAAACCCGGATCAGGACTTCTCCAACCCGGTCAGGGCGGCAGCAAATTCCTCGGGGTCGAAGGGTGCCAGATCGTCGATCTGCTCGCCCACACCAATGGCGTGGATCGGCAGGCCGAATTTGTCCGCCAGCGCCACCAGCACGCCGCCCTTGGCGGTGCCGTCCAGCTTGGTCATTACCAGCCCCGAGACATCCGCCAGCTGGCGGAAGGTGCCAACCTGGCTCAGCGCGTTCTGGCCGGTGGTGGCGTCCAGCACCAACAGGGTGTTGTGCGGCGCGGTCTCGTCCTTCTTGCGGATCACGCGGACGATCTTGGCCAGCTCCTCCATCAGATCGGCACGGTTCTGCAGACGGCCTGCGGTGTCGATCATCAGAAGGTCAGCGCCCTCTTCCTGCGCCTTGGTCATGGCATCGAATGCCAACGAGGCCGGATCGGACCCTTCCGGCGCGGTCAGCACCGGCACACCGGCGCGCTCGCCCCAGACCTGCAATTGTTCCACCGCGGCGGCGCGGAAGGTGTCGCCCGCGGCGATCACCACCTTCTTGCCCGCGCCCTTGAACTGGCTGGCCAGCTTGCCGATGGTCGTGGTCTTGCCCGAGCCATTAACCCCCACCACCAGCACCACCTGCGGGCGCTTGGCGTAGATCGGCAGCGGCTTGGCGACGGGTTCCATGATGCGGGCGACTTCCTGTGCCAGCAGTTCCTTGATCTCGCGGCTGGACACCCGCTTGCCCATGCGCCCCTCTGCCAGGTTGGCGGTGACGCGCAGCGCCGTGTCCACCCCCATGTCGGCGGCGATCAGCAGCTCTTCCAGCTGCTCCAGCATGTCGTCGTCCAGCGCCCGGCGCGGCTCATCCGCCGTGCCGCGCCCCATCAGGCGGCCCAGCAGACCCGGCGTCTTCTTCTCCGGCTCCGGTGCAGGCGCGGGTTTTGCAGCAGGCGCAGATGTCGGGGCAGGCGCAGGTTTCGTCTCCGGCTCGGGCTCCGGTTCGGGCGCGAGATCCGGCACCGGTGCCGGGGCGGGTTGTTCCGGGCTGACCGCAGGCGATTGCGCCAGCGTTTCGGCCACTTGATCCGCGGCGCTGTCCGCGCCTTCCTCGACGATGGCGTCCAGCCCCTGCTCCAGCTTGGACGAGGATTTGAACAGCCGGTCTTTCAGCTTTGAGAAAAACGCCATCGGTGTCTGCGCTCCGGGATTGCTACGGGGTCTGACATCCACCTAATGCGGATTTCCGCCGAGTGCAAAGCGCAAGGCGGGCCGGGATCGCGAAAATGCCGCCGACACGGCCGCCGCGCGCCGCTTTGGCGACATTGCCCTTGGTCCCGCGCCCTGCCCTCTGGCACAGTGGGGCCATGCGTTTTCCTTCGCTGATTCCCCTGCTTGCCGCGCTGGCGCTGCCCGCGTCCCCTGCCCCCGCAGCCGAGCCACTGGGCGCCGAGGCTTTTGATCGCTACACCCAGGGGCGCACGCTCTATTACGGCTTTGGCGGCGACCTCTACGGGGTCGAACGCTACCTGCCGGGGCGGCGGGTGATCTGGTCCTTCCTCGACGGCCGCTGCCAGGAAGGCCGCTGGTACGAGGAGGCAGGCCAGATCTGTTTCATCTATGAAAACCGCCCCGACCCGCAATGCTGGCGGTTTGAGCTGGGCCCGCGCGGGCTGACCGCGCAGTTTGAAAACGACCCGACCGCGACCGAGCTTTACGAGGCCGAGGACATCGGCGAGGACATGCTATGCCTTGGCCCCGACGTCGGCGTCTGAGGCAGACACCGGCGCCGTGAGTATTTCTGACCAGAAAGAAGTCGGCCCGGGGCCGTGTCAGAACAGCGAGCCCTGATCGCCGCGGTCGCCGCCCGACGGTTTGTCTGACGCAGTGGCCGCGCCCGGTTGCGCCGCGTCCCTCGTCACGTCCAGCGTGCCATCGGCAAACTCGACCTGCAGCGGGCCTGCCGCAGCGGCCGCCGCCGCCCGGGTCGTCACCACGTCGCCCCCTGCGCGCACCACCGCATAGCCGCGCCCAAGCGTTGCCTTGTAGCTGAGGATCTCAAGCTGCCGCCCACTGGCCGCAAGGCTCTGGCGCTGACGGTCGATGCGCGCGGCCTGCGCCGCATCCAGCCGCTGCGCCAGCCGCGCCAGCGCGTCCTTCTGCGCCGCCATCTCGCGCTGGATCGGGCGCAGGCTGAGGCGCGAAGACAGGTTCTGCAGCCGGTTGCGCCGCCCCTCGACCAGCTGGCGCAGAGTGGCGGGGCGCAGAGACGCCGCGGTTTCGCTCAGATGCACCCGGCGGCGCTGCACGCCGGAGATCAGCGCGCCGGGCAGCCGGTCGGAAATCCGGTCCAGCCGCTGACGCGGGGTTTCCAGCAAGGTATCGGGCTTGGGCAGTGCACGCGCCAAGTCGTTCAGCCGCTGGCGGCGCAACTGCACTGCCTGCCCCGCCGCCCGCGTCAGCCGCGCGCCCTGGTTTTCCGCCCAGGCCATCAGCTCCAGCCGCACCGGCACCGCCAGCTCCGCCGCCGCCGTCGGCGTCGGCGCCCGGCGGTCCGAAACAAAGTCGATCAGCGTCGTGTCCGTCTCATGCCCCACCGCCGAGATCAGCGGGATCTGGCTGGCCGCCGCGGCGCGGGCGACGATCTCCTCGTTGAAGCCCCACAGATCCTCGATCGAGCCGCCGCCGCGGGCCACGATGATCAGATCGGGCCGCGGCAGCGCACCACCCGGTGTCAGCCGGTTGAAGCCCTCGATGGCGCGAGCCACTTCGGGCGCGCAGGTCTTCCCCTGCACCGCTACCGGCCAGACCAGCACCTTGCGCGGGAAACGATCGCGCAGGCGGTGCAGAATATCGCGGATCACCGCTCCGGAGGGCGAGGTCACCACGCCGATGATATGCGGCAGGTAAGGCAGCGGTTTCTTGCGCTCCGGCGCAAACAGCCCCTCGGCCTCCAGCTGCTTCTTGCGCTTCTCCAGGAGCGCCATCAGCGCGCCCTGCCCGGCAACCGCGACCTCATCGACGTTCATGTTGTATTTCGACTGCGCGCCAAAGGCGGTCAGCCTTCCGGTGACAACCACCTCCAGCCCCTCTTCCGGCACCACCGAGAGGCCGCTGATCTGCCCCTTCCAGGTGGTGCAGGCCAGCACCGAGCGGTCGTCCTTGATGTCGTAGTAAAGATGCCCCGAGCGCGCCTTGAACACGCGGCCCACCTCGCCGCGCACGCGAATGCGGCCAAAGGTGCCCTCGAGCGTGCGCTTCACCTCGCCCGAGATCTCGGAAACGGTGAACTCCGGGGCGTTCTGGCCTGGGATCGGGTCGTCAAACAGGTCGGACATCGGGGGGCTGCTCTCCTGCGGCCTTTGGCCGGTCTTGTTTTGAAGTCGCGCGCAGCATAGAACGCGCAGCAAGCAAGGCAAGCCCCGGGTGGCACCGCGGGGCACAGGGCTCAGGCAGATCGGAGAATGCGCCAATGAACATCCTTATCCTCGGCAGCGGCGGGCGTGAACATGCACTGGCCTGGGCGGTGATGCAGAACCCCAAATGCGACAAGCTGATCGTGGCCCCGGGCAACGCAGGCATCGCGCAGATCGCCGACTGCGCCGCGCTGGACATCGAGAACGGCACCGCGGTGGTAAGCTTTGCCGAGGAAAACGCCATCGATTTCGTCATCATCGGCCCCGAGGCGCCGCTGGCTGCAGGTGTGGCTGACCGGCTGCGCGCCGCGGGCCTTCTGGTGTTCGGCCCGTCCGAGGCCGCAGCAAGGCTGGAAGCCTCCAAAAGCTTCACCAAGGAAGTCTGCGATGCGGCCGGTGCCCCCACTGCCGCCTATGGCCATTTCACCGACGCCGAAGCCGCCAAGGCGCATGTGCGCCAGCATGGCGCGCCCACCGTGGTCAAGGCCGACGGTCTGGCAGCCGGCAAGGGCGTGATCATCGCGATGACCGAAGAGGAAGCCATCGCCGCCATCGACGACATGTTCGGCGGTGCCTTCGGCGGCGCCGGTGCCGAGGTGGTGATCGAGGAATTCATGGAAGGCGAGGAAGCGTCCCTGTTTGTGCTGGTCGACGGCGAGGACGTGCTGGCGATCGGCTCGGCCCAGGACCACAAGCGCGTCGGCGAAGGCGACACCGGCCCCAACACCGGCGGCATGGGCGCCTATTCCCCCGCGCCGGTGCTGAGCGCCGAGATCGAGGCGAAAGCGATGGAAGAGATCGTGAAGCCGACCATGCGGGTGATGGCCGAGCGCGGCATGCCTTATCAGGGGGTGCTCTATGCCGGTCTGATGATCAAGGACGGCCAGCCGCGGCTGGTGGAATACAACGTCCGCTTTGGCGACCCGGAATGTCAGGTGCTGATGATGCGGCTGGGCGCGCAGGCGCTGGACCTGATGCACGCCGCCGCCGAAGGCCGCCTGGCGGACGCGCAGGTGAACTGGGCCGACGATCACGCGATCACCGTGGTTCTGGCCGCCCAGGGCTATCCGGGCGGTTACGAGAAAGGCACCGAGATCAAGGGGCTGGACGCGCTGCCCGAGGACAGCAGCAACATGGTGTTCCACGCGGGAACCAAATCCGAGGACGGCAAGATCCTGGCCGTCGGCGGCCGCGTTCTGAACGTCACCGCCCGCGGCGATACCCTGCAAGAGGCCCGCGACCGCGCCTATGCCATGATCGACGAAATCGACTGGCCGCAGGGGTTCCACCGTCGCGACATCGGCTGGCGCGCCCTGTAACCGCGCGCACAACGCGCCCTCCCGCTCCCCTGTAGCTGCCTCGGCACGGGGCCACAGACACAGGCGCGGGAGGCACGCAATCCACGGCACATCCCCGTCATGGCGACCGGGAACCGGTCTGGGCCTGGCCGTGCCGCCCGTCAAGCGCGGGCGCGCCCCGGTCATTTTGGTTTCCATGGGTGTTGCCGTTGATCGGCATCCTGCCCGGCCGGATCAGAACAGGTTCAGTTCACTCATCATCAGGAAGCGGCGACGGAACTGGTCCATCAGGTCCGGCTCCAGATAATCCGCCGGATGGCTGGTGCCAAAGGCCGAATAGGAGCGCTCCTTCAGTTCGCTCAGCTGCCGTTCGATATCCAGCTGGGCAAAGCTGGAGGGCAACGCCAGCGCCGTCTCGAAGACCGTGCGCAGCGGCGGCGATCCCATGATGTTGTACCAATGGGCGTCTTCGCTGCCGCCGGCATCCACGACGCCCTGCATCTCACGCTCGAACGCCAGCGCCAGGCGCATGTTGGAATCCGATTCGCCAATCTGGATCTCGAACTGCCGATCTTGGTAAAGCTCCACCAGTTCCGCCGCAAAGCCCTCGGGATAGGTCAGCCCGGTCTCACCCTTGTTGAAGGCAAAAGCCTCGGCCATCGCCCGCAGCCCCTTGTCGTAATGCAGGTTGACGAAGGAAATCTCGTCCGACAGGTCGGAATCCAACGCCTTGATCACCGTATTGAAATCGTCTTCGCGGCGGCTTTGTCCGAACAGGTCCAGCGTCGCGGCAAAAAGATCGAGGTCAAACACCACGTCGCGGGCCTGGCTCAGGTCCGCCGCCTTGTCGCCGATCTCCTGCACGAAGATGTCCATCTTGTTCACGTACTCCGGCCAGCCGTTCTGGAAGGCGTCGGCGAAATCGCGATAGGCCACGTTGTCGGGCTGGTTGACGAAGGAATTCGGGTCGTCCAGATCGGACTCCAGCACCTGCCGCAGGTAGTCCTCTCCGCGATCACTCAGATAGAACAGGTCCAGCGAGTGGGCTAGCAGGTCCGGGTTGTGCAGCAGCTGGTCCGGGCTGGTGAAGGTGTTGATGTCCGGCCAGCCAAAGCCGAAGGCCGCCGAGGCCGTGCGATAGCGCGTGTCCTCCAGCTGGTTCACGAAGGAATTCGGATCGGTGGTGTCCGAATTGAACACCCGCAACAGGAAATCCGGGTGCGTCCGCTCCAGATCGAAGGTCTCGACCACCGCCGCCAGCAGTTTTTCATCCGCCAGCAGGTCCTCGGCACTGGCCAGCCCGTCGGGGTGCTTGCCATATTCCGCCAGCAGCGACTGGATGCTGTTGTCATATTCCGGCGGCGCGGCAAAATTGAACTGGGCGGCGAAATCCGCGAACTTGGGATTGCTCAGCTTGTTCGCAAAGGAGTCGGGATCACTCAGGTCCGATTCCAGCACCTTCTGCAGGAAGAACTGGTTGTTCTCCATCCCCTCCAGCCCGACGTTCGCCAGCGCCTTGCGCAGCAATGTGCCGTTGGACAACAGGTCATCCGGCGTGTTGATCCCCACGAACTCGGCCCCGGCGCGCGCGCTTGGCAATTGCGGCCCGTCCGCGCTGCCAAAGCCGAAGGTGGTCGCCAGCGCCTGGTACCGGGTGTCATTCAACCGGTTCACAAAGGACTTCGGATCGTTGACGTCGGATTCCAGCACCTGCTTGAGATAGGCACGGTTGCCGATGTCCTCGTCGAGACCAAAGGCCCCGAGGGTCACCTTCAACAGGTTGTAGTCATCCAGCAGCTGATCGGCGTTCTCGATCGTGGTGATCCGCTGGGTGAAATCCTCCACCTCGCGGGTCATCACAGGGGACTTTTCGAAAACGTCCTGCTGTTGCTCTCGGGTCCGCTGCAGGAAGGTCCATCCGCTGATCCCCGTGCCCAGCACATAGGGTGTAAAGCTCACGCGCAATCTCCTGTGATTCCGGTCCCTGCCCAAAAGGCCGCCGGGGTCTGATCCGCGATCACGCTACGCGAAGGTGGTGAAGAAATCGCAAACGGCCGCCCACGCTCGGGCGGCCGCAGAGGTCACGGAGGGCTCCCGCCGCGCCGCCCCATCCACGGATGGGCGCTGCCCGTTGGGCCCGGCGCCGCGCCACGGCGCGGCGCGGCAGCGCGTCATTGGCAGCGCAGCGCCTGCCGCAGGCCGATGTCCGGCTGCAGCGGCCCCAAGTCGCGACTGCCGAGTTCGCCATCCTGCAGCCGCAAAGCCTTGATCCGCCGCCAGTCACCGTCAGGCACCACCAGCTCCGGCCCCAGGCCGCAGTCGCGGAGGCCCGAGGTGATCCCGGCATCGCCAATGCGGTGATTGCTGTATCCGGCGCGGCTGGCCACCTCGGTCAGCGCACCGTTCCGGAACCGCCAGATGCGCAGGATCCTTGCCAGGTGCGGACGGTCGACATAGGCGATCTCCACCTCGCCATCGCCATCCAGATCCGCCGCGCCAATCACCGCCAGCCAGCGATGCGGTCGACCGATCGGCGGGGTCTCGGCGACCACCGCCATCCTGCTGCCCCCGGGAGGGTCCGGCGTGGACACCTCATCCCAGATACGCAGGGCAGCGCCTTGATCGAAATAGGAAATGACCGTGATGACCTCGGCCGTGCCATCGCCGTCCAGGTCCACCAGCCGCGGGGCGGTGTCCTCATAGACGGCGCGCTCCGGCGTTGATCGGATCCGCCGCCCGTCGCGCAGCCGGATCTCCAGCCCGGCGTATTCACCGCCAGGCAGCACGCCGTGACCGTAGGCCCGCGTGGGCTCCACGTAGCGCGCCGAGGCGATCTCTGCCGCGACCTCCGCCGCAGGCGACAGCCCGGCCAGCCACAGGCACAACAGCCCCCGCGCGCGGCGGGTGAAGCGGGGCCGCAGGCACGACGCCAGACGCCGCGCCGCCGCCCCCGCGGGCATCAGATCTGCTTTTCGGGCATATGCACGACCAGCCCGTCCAGATCGTCCGTCACCTTGATCTGGCAGGTCAACCGCGAGCGCGCCGGGTCCGGCTCAAAGGCGAAATCCAGCATGTCTTCTTCCATGTCGTCCTTGGCGGGCAGCTTTTCCACCCAGTCCGGCGCGATATAGACATGGCAGGTCGAGCAGGCGCAGGCGCCGCCGCAATCGGCTTCGATGCCGGGGATGTTGTTGTCGCGCGCGCCTTCCATCACGGTCAGCCCGTTGGCCACATCCACAACATGTTCGGTGCCGTTGTGCTCGATGTAAGTGATCTTTGCCATTTCCAGCTCTCTTCCCTTTTCCGGTACTTGCAGGACTGTGTAGCCAAGCCCCCGCAGCGGTGCCAGCCCCAATTGCGCCACCAGCCGTCGCTGCTGGACCTGTGGCGTCAGATGTTCTACAAATGTTCCATATCTTCCCGCCACAGGCCACCGCCATGCCCGCCCCCGCGTCGCCCCCCATGTCCACACTCATGTCCACACCCATGTCCGCCCCCGCGTCCGCACAGCCCCCCGCGCGGCCCTCTGCTGCAGGGGGGCCCTGGCCGCGCCCGCCCTCAGCCCTGCCCGCCGCCCGGCTGGGCGAGCCGCCCGAAGGCGCCCGCGTCACGGTGGCGGGCCTGGTGATCCTGCGCCAGCGTCCCGGCACCGCCAAGGGGGTGATCTTCGTCACGCTTGAGGACGAAACCGGCGTCGTCAACGTGATCGTCTGGCGCAAGATCTACGAGGCGTTCCGCCGGGCGGTGATCTCGGGGCGGCTCCTGCGCGTCACCGGACGGCTGCAGCGGGCCCATTCCGTCACCCATGTGATCGCCGAAGTGGTCGAGGATATCTCGCCGATGCTGGATCTTTTGCTGGCGGAACAGGGCCGCCAGGACGATCCTGCCTTTGCGCCCACCACGGATGTGGGCTAATCTGCCGCCAAATCAACAGCGCCCCGCGCGGGCCGAGGCATTCAGGGCATGACCGCATCCGTATTCACCAGCACCCGTCGAGGCCGGGCCGCGGCGCTGCTGGCGGCGTTGGCCCTGCTGGCCGCCTGCGTGCAGCCCCCGCGGGGCGATGACGTCGCGCGCGGCGGTCGCTACGCACCGCCCGGCGCGCCCGCGGACAGCTGCTGGAGCCGTTATACCACCCCCGCCGTGATCGAGACCGTCACCCGGCAGGTGCAAATCGCACCCGCGCAGCTGGACAGCAACGGCAAGGTCCTGCGTCCCGCCAGCTTTCGCACCGAGTCCAGCCAGCAGATCGTCAGCCCGCGCCGCGAGCACTGGATCGAGATCCCCTGCCCCGAGAGAATGACCCCCGCGTTCATTCGCACCCTCCAGCGCGCCCTCGGGGCGCGCGGCCTTTACCGCGGCCCGATCCATGGCCGCATGGACCACGCCACCCGGCTGGCCGTGCAGCGCTACCAGGCCCCGCTGGGCGTGGACAGCGGCACCCTGACGCTGGCATCCGCGCGCAAGCTGGGCCTGGTGGCTGTGGCGGGTTGACCGCAGTCAAGACAGCGCGAAACATGTGCGGTTTTCCGCCGAGGCCTGCTCTGCTATGGTTAGCGCAAACCGCACGCCCCGCCCCCAAGGTGTGCCCGCCCCAGAGGGATGGAACCGACACATGCTGAAGACCCGCCTGCCCGACACCGGCTTCCTGTCCGGCGCGTCCGGCCCGCTCAGGCGCATGCTGGAAAGCCAGGCCAGCGAAATCCGCCTGTCCCAGGGCGAGGTGCTGTTCGAACAGGGGGACCCGGGGGATGCGCTCTATGCGATTGTCGAGGGGGCGCTGGAATTCTCGGTGCTGTCCGCCTCCGGGCGCAAGCTGTCGCTGGACATGATGCGCCCCGGCGCGGTGTTCGGAGAGATCACCCTGTTCGACCCGGGCGAGCGCACCGCAACCGCCATTGCCACCGAAGCCAGCCTCGTGCTGCGCCTGCGCAGCGGTGATGTGCTGGAACAGATCCGCCGGCACCCCGACCTCGCCGCGGATCTGCTGCGACTGGCCGGTCAGCGCATGCGGTGGATGAACAACCAGCTCAATGAACAAGTGTTCCTGCCGATGCCGGTGCGCCTTGCACGCAAGCTGGCGTATCTCGCGCCCGAGGGCAGCGACGGGCGGATTGCGCTGTCACAGGCAGAGCTGGCGGAATTCGTCGGCGCCACCCGCGAAGCCGTGTCCAAGACCCTGGCGACCTGGAAACGCAACGGGCTGATCAGCGTCAGCCGCGGCGGTGTCCAGATACTGGACCGCAACGCCCTGGCCGTTCTGGCGGAACCGGAATCGATCTGACCACTGCGCGCCTCCGATTTTTTTGTAAATTCCCAACAATTTCACCTGTTCTGTAATCCCGGTTACAGAAGCCCCCGGCCCGCGCGGCCATAACAGCAGGCATCGGCAGCCATTATCCGTTCCATCCCAATGGCTGCCGCCCCCAAAAGAGCCATGTGCCCGCCAGCACATGGCTCTTTCTCATTCTCGCTTCGCTCTCAGGATGCTTTGCCCGACGGCCGCCAAGGGGTGCCAATGCGCCCGCAGGCCCGGGCTGCACGGGCCGCAAAATGAAAAGGCCGGGCACACCGCCCGGCCATCTCGTGATTGTCAGTCAGGGCCAAAAGGCCGCGATCACTCTTCCAGGTTCAGCGCCACGAAGCGCGGCTCACCGGCCCGGCGCACCAGCAGCAACAGCGACTTGCGACCGGCTTCACGCGCCTCGGCGACACGGTCTTCCAGCTCGGAAATGGCGGTCACCTTCTGCTGCCCCGCTTCGGTGATCACGTCACCGGCGCGCAGCCCTTTCTCCCAGGCTTCCGAGGCTTCGTCCACCGACAGGATCGCCAGCCCCTGCACGTCGTCGCCCACGTTCAGCTCGGCGCGCATCTGGTCATTGAGGACACCCACGGTGAGGCCCAGAAGCTCGGTTTCCGACACATCCGGCATCGTATCGCGGCTCGGACGCGAGCTGCCCCGTTCAGCATCTTCACGACGACCCAGGGTCACCCGCAGGGTCTCGGTCTTGCCTTCCCGGTAGACCACCACCCGCACGGTCTTGCCGACCTCGGCATTGCCCACCTGGCGCACCAGGGCGCGGGTATCCTGCACATCCACACCGTCAAAGCTGACGATGACATCCCCGGCCAGAACACCGGCCTCCTTGGCCGGACCTTCCGGCACATCGGTGACCAGCGCGCCGCGCGCTTTCTCAAGCCCGATCGCCTCGGCCAGGTCGCCGTCCACGTCCTGGATCTTCACACCCAGCCAGCCGCGACGGGTCTCGCCGTATTCCTTCAGCTGTTCGACCACCTTGACGACCACGTTGGACGCCATCGAGAAGCCGATGCCGATCGAGCCGCCGTTGGGCGACAGAATCGCGGTGTTCACCCCGACGACGTCACCGTCCATGTTGAACAGCGGCCCGCCGGAGTTGCCCCGGTTGATCGCCGCGTCGGTCTGGATGTAGTCGTCGTAGGAACCCGAGAGCTCACGGTTGCGGGCGGACACGATGCCCGCGGACAGCGAGAAGCCCTGCCCCAGCGGGTTGCCCATCGCAACGACCCAGTCACCAACGCGGGCCGTGTCGCTGTCGCCGAACTTGACGAATTTCAGCGGACCGGGTGCCTCGACCTTCAGCAGCGCGATGTCGGTGTTGGGATCGGTGCCGATCACCTTGGCCGGCAGCAGCCCCTGCGGCTGGCCCTTGCCGGGGAAGAACTCGATCTCGATCTCGTCGGCCCCCTCGATCACGTGGTTGTTGGTGACGATATAGCCATCCTCGGAAATCACGAATCCCGACCCCAGCGCAGAGGAGCGCCGCGGCCGTCCGCCGTTTCCGTTACGGTCCTGAAATTCCCGGAAGAAATCCTCGAACGGAGAGCCCTCGGGGACAATCCCCTGCGGTCCGGTGCGGCCCTCCACGACGGTGGTGGTGGTGATGTTGACAACGGCCGGGCTGACCCTGTCGGCCAGCGGCGCCAGGCTCTCGGGACGGGCCAGCGCGGTCACCGCCTGCATCAGCAGAACCGCCATGCTGAGAACCGCAAGCGCAGCCAGGCGCAGTACCGCACCCCCGCCGCTTGCCTTGCCGGAAATTGCAATTGCCTGTGGCTGCACGGAATTTCTCCTTGTCATTTCTCGTTCTTCTGTCCCGCCCGCACCCGGGCCTTTCAGCCCCGGTCCCGCAGGAGTCGCGTGCGACCAATGTAAGAACTTACGCCCGACCCGCAACAAATGTTGCAGCCGATCAAGCTCCTGTGAGCAGATTTCCTGCCGCCACCCCGTCAGGACACCCGGCAGCACGCCGGGCGAAGCTGCTCAGACGCCGAGGTGAAAGGCCAGCCAGACCAGCACAAGCCCCAGCGCCAGCGCCGCCAGCCCGGCGTTGCGGCGCTGCTCCTCGCTCAAGCTGCGCAGCATCTCCAGCAGGCGCTCCACAAGCGAAGGGGCCAGTGCGTACACCAGCCCCTCTGCAATCAACACCAGCCCGAGGGCCAGGAGGATGAAGGCCATTACTCGCCTTCCGTCTGACCGTCCGACAGCCGGTTCGACGGCGCGTTGGTCCGGCCAGCCGCCTTGCCATCCGAGGACTTCAGATAGTTGAAGAACTCGTTGTTCGGCGACAGCACCAGCGACGAGTTGCCCTCCTGAAGCGAGGCCGCATAGGCATTCAGCGAGCGGTAGAATTCAAAGAATTCCGCGTCCCGACCATAGGCTTCCGCAAAGATCGCGTTGCGCTCGGCGTCGGCTTCACCGCGGATGATCTCGGCTTCGCGCTGCGCTTCGGAGACCAGCTCGACCACGGTCCGGTCGGCCTGGGCACGCACCCGCTGCGCCGCCTCTTCACCGCGGGCGATCTCGTCCGCCGCTTCCCGCTCACGCTCGGCGCGCATCCGGGCAAAGGTGGCTTCGAGGTTGGCCTGCGGCAGGTCGGTGCGCTTCAGCCGCACGTCGATTACTTCGAGGCCCAGCGCACGGGCTTCGGCGATCGCGCCATTGCGGATGCGCAGCATCAGCGTCGCCCGGTCAGAGGACAGGATGTCATCGGAGCTGACGGTACCGAGGATGGCGCGGGTCTGCGACCGCAGGATCGAATCCAGACGGGTTTCCGCCGTGGCGATCCCGCCGGCACCCACCGCCTTACGGAACTGCTCCACGTCCGCGATGCGGTAGCGGGCAAAGGCGTCGACCACCAGGCGGCGGTCATCTTCAGGGGTGATTTCCAGCGGCCCGACTTCGCGGCTCAGGATACGGTCGTCATAGGTGACGACGTTCTGGATCAGCGGGATCTTGAAGGCCAGACCCGGCTCTTCCTTGACCGACTTGATCTGGCCGAACTGCAGCACCAGCGCCTTTTCGCGCTCATCGACGATGAAAATCGACGACAGGCCGGCAATCACCGCAACCACGAGGATCGGCAGAATGAGAGTGGTGTTCCGCATCAGTTGCCCTCCTGAGACTTGCGCAGCTCATTCAGCGGCAGATAGGGGACGACCCCCTGGCCCTGACCGCTGCCGGTTTCATCGAGAATGATCTTGTCGACCCGGCCCAGAACCTTTTCCATGGTTTCCAGGTACAGGCGCTTGCGGGTCACTTCTGGTGCTTTCAGGTATTCTTCCAGAACCGCGGTAAAGCGGCTGGCCTCACCCTGGGCCTGGTTCACGACCTGTGCTCGGTAGGCTTCGGCTTCTTCGAGGGTCTGCGCAGCTTCACCACGCGCGCCCGCCAGCTTGCGGTTTGCATAGGCATCCGCCTGCTTCTCCAGACGGTCCCGCTCCTGGCCGGCCGACTGAACTTCGCGGAAGGCGTCTTTCACCGGCTCTGGCGGATCGGCCTGGTCGAAGTTCACACGGATGATGTTCACGCCGCTGTCATAGCTGTCGAGGGTGGTCTGGATCAGCTCGCCCAGACGCTCGGCAATGATGCCGCGGTCCCGGTTCAGGATCGGCGCCAGTTCGGACTGCGCCACGATTTCCCGCATCGCCGATTCCGACACCGCTTGAATGGTCTGCTTGGGGTCGCGCAGGTTGAACAGGTATTTCGCCGGATCGTTGATGTTCCAGACAACCTGGAAATCCACGTCGATGATGTTTTCATCCCCGGTCAGCATCAGCCCCGCGTCACCACCGCGAGACCCCGCCCCGATGTGTTCGGTCTGTTCCACCTGCACCGGGATCACCTCGTAGGTGACCAGTGGCCAGGGCGCGATGTTCAGGCCCGGCTCACCCGTGGCCGAGTATTTACCCAAGAACAGTTCAACCGACTGTTCTTCCGGCTTGACGGTGTAGAAACTGGCAAATCCCCACAGCACCACGGCTGCGGCTGCTGCCAGCCCCAGGGTGCCCTTGGTGAACAGGGGCGCACCGCCGCCTGCGCCACCGCCGCGACCACCGCGACCGCCACCGGCACCACCGCGACCGCCCATCAGGACGCGCAGCTGCTCCTGGCCTTTCTTGACCAGTTCGTCGATCTCGGGAATCTGGGGATCATCCGGCTTGCGGCCACCGCCGCCGTTGTTCCCACCGTTGTTGCCCCGGTTGCCTCCTCCGCCACCAGAGGAGCCACCGCCCCCCCATGGGCCACCGCTATTGCCAGCCATCTGTCTCCTATCCGTTTACTGCCGCCCGCGGGCGGCATGGGTGTTCATCTGCTTGCCGAGGCGCCCTCAGGTGGTGCGCACCGGCGTTTTCAAGGTTACCAACTCTTCCGACATTGTCGGGTGCACCGCAACAGTGCGGTCGAAATCTTCCTTGGTCGCGCCCATCTTTACCGCGATTCCGGCCAGCTGGATCATCTCGCCGGCAGCAGGTGCGACGATATGGCAGCCCAGCACCTTACGGGTTGCCTTGCTGACCACCAGCTTCATCAGCACCTTCTGGGCGCGCCCCGCAAAGCTCTGCTGCATCGGCTTGAAGGAGGTCGAATAGACCTCGATCGGCTCCTGCTTGGCGGCGTCCTCTTCGCTGAGGCCGATGGTGCCCATTTCCGGCTGGGTGAAGATCGCGGTCGGGATCAGCTCGTGGTCGGGGCTGGTCGGGTTGCCCTTGAACACGGTCTCGACAAAGGCCATGCCTTCGCGGATCGCAACCGGCGTCAGCGCCACCCGGTCGGTCACATCGCCCACCGCATAGACCGAAGGCACCGTGGTCTGGCTGTACTGGTCGACGACGATCTCGCCGCCCTTGCCGCGTTCCACGCCCAGCGCTTCAAGGCCGAGGTTGTCGGCATTGGGCGCACGGCCGGTGGCATACATCACCTGGTCGAACAGATGCTCTTCGCCATTGGTGTCGGTGACGCGGATCTTGTCGCCGTCACGGCGCATCTCGGTGACATTGACGTTCACCCGCAGATCGACGCCCGCCTCGCGCATGCCGTCGGCGATCACGCCGCGGGCCTCTTCGTCAAAGCCGCGCAGGATCTGCTCGCCGCGGTAGAACTGGGTGGTCTTGACGCCCAGCCCGTTCAGGATACCGGCAAATTCGCTGGCGATATAGCCGCCGCCGACGATCAGGATGCTTTCCGGCAGCTTTTCAAGGTTGAAGATCTCGTTCGAGGTGATCGCCAGTTCAGAGCCCGGGAACTCCGGCACCGTGGGCCAGCCACCGGTGGCGATCAGGATGTGCTTGGCGGTCTTGCGGGTGCCGTCGGCCAGCTCCACCGTGTGGGCGTCGGCCAGCCTGGCACGGCTGTCAAAGCTCTCGACGCCGCTGTTTTTCAGCAGGTTGCGATAGATGCCTTCCAGCCGGTCCAGCTCCGCGTGCAGCTTGCCCTTGAAGGCGTCCCAGTCAAAAGCGCCCGGCTTGATGTCCCAGCCATAGGCCCGCGCGTCCTCGACCATGCCGGAATATTCCGAAGCAAAGACCATCAGCTTCTTCGGCACGCAGCCGCGGATCACGCAGGTGCCGCCATAGCGGTCTTCCTCGGCCAGCGCCACCTTGACGCCTTCCTGTGCTGCGACGCGGGCCGCGCGCACCCCGCCGGAACCGCCACCGATGACAAACAGATCGTAATCAAAGCTCATGAAGTTCTGCCCTTTGCAAGTCCTGTGCAGGTGTATCCCATAACGGACCACCAAACGCCATATGCCCAAGTGGGCGTTATTGCGCCGCATTCAACCTTTTGGCGCGGATTTGCACGGGGTTGTGAGGCGAAAGCCCTCGCCGCGCCGAGAGCCGCAGCCGCCCGAGTGCAAAACCGAAGTCCGCGCCCAGTCCCTGCCCTCGGGCGCGGACAGGCACGGCCGGGCCTGCCGACCGGGCGACGCCGTCACACCAAGGTACATCCTACTCCGCCAGATCGGTGAACAGGTTGTCTTCCTCGGCGAACTCCAGCCGGTCCTTCTCCACCGTGCCCTCGTTGATGTCGCGCACCTCGACGTGGCCGTCGCCATAGCCGATCACCACGGTGTCGCAGATGTCGATGAACAGCCCGTTCTCGATCACCCCGGGGATCTGGTTCAGCACCAGCGCCAGCTGGCGTGGGTGGCCGATCCGCTTGAGATGCAGATCAAGGATATAATTGCCCTCGTCGGTCACGAAGGGCGCGTCGCCGTTCATCCGCAGGGTCGTCATCCGCCCCATCACGTCCATCGACACCAGCGTCTCCTCGATCAGCGCCTGGCTGCTCTGCCAGCCGAACGGCAGCACCTCCACCGGCAAAGGGAAGGCCCCCAAGCGCTGCACCGACTTGCTGGCATCCGCGATCACCACCATCTGGTCCGAGGCCGTGGCGACGATCTTCTCCTGCAGATGCGCGCCGCCGCCGCCCTTGATCAGGTTCAGGTCGGCGTCGAACTCGTCGGCGCCGTCGATGGTGATGTCCAGCCACTTAGCCTCATCCAGCGACACCACGTCGATGCCCACGTCCCGCGCCAGCGCCGCGGTCCGGCTGGAGGTCGGCACCGCGGTGATCCGCAGCCCCTCCTCGCGCACCATCTCGCCCAGGCAGCGCACCAGCCAGGCGGCGGTGGACCCGGTCCCCAGCCCGACCCGCATGCCGTCATCGACCATCGCCGCCGCCCGCTTGGCCGCTACGAATTTCGCCTTGTCGATCGGTGACAGTTCTCCGCCCATCGGCCTTGCTCCCCGGCTGTTTTCCTCGGCCGCGTTATACCGGCTTTGCCCGCAACAGGCGAGAGGTCGCATGCGCGAGGCGGATCGTTTCCGTCCCGCCGCCCCGCTGCAGGCAGCCACTGGCACTGGCCGGACAGACGATGTATCAGGAAAGGCGGGTTTCCGATCGGAAACGCCGGAAATGAACACACGCGCGCTCCTTTTGCGGCCTAATGCTGGCTCAGGAGCAAGCCCAACAACCGGCCCGACACGCATGACCGCCACCTATCGCCTGCACTATGCCCCCGACAACGCCTCGCTGGTGATCCGGCTGGTGCTGGAGGAAATGGGCCAGCCCTATGACACGGTGCTGGTGGACCGCCGCGCGCGGGCACAGGACAGCGCCGCCTACCGGGCGCTGAACCCCGGCGGGCTGATTCCGGTGCTGGAAACCCCGGACGGGCCGCTGTTCGAGACCGCCGCGATCCTCTTGTGGTTGGCCGACCGCCACGGCGTCATGGCGCCCTCCGCTGCCAGCCCCGCGCGCGCTGCTTTCCTGAAATGGCTGTTCTTCGCCTCCAACACGCTGCACGCCGATCTGCGCATGCTGTTCTATCCCGACAAGTATATCGGGGCCGAGCCCGCCCACCAGGCCCAGCTGCAGGCGACGCTGCGCCAGCGCCTGCGCCAGCACCTGACCAGCCTGGAGCGCGCCGCGGCCGACCGCCCTGCCTGGCTTGGCGCGCTGCAACCCTCGGTCCTGGATTACTACTTGGCCTGCCAGCTGCGCTGGATGACGCTCTATCCGGTTGACAGTGATCGCAGCTGGTTCGATCCTGCCGCCTATCCCATGTTGCAACGGCTTTGCTCCGGGCTGGAAAGCCGCCCTGCCGTTGTCGCCGCGCAAGAGGCCGAAGGTCTCGGGGCGCACCCGTTCACAAATCCCGTTCATGCCAATCCCCCAGAAGGATCAGCCACCTGATGTTCCTCTCCGTCTTCGACATGTTCAAGGTCGGCATCGGCCCCTCGTCTTCGCATACCATGGGCCCGATGGTGGCCGCCGCGCGCTTTCTCGACATGATGCGCGCCTCGCCGTTCGAATTCCACGGCCTGCGCGCCTCGCTGCACGGCTCGCTCGCCTTTACCGGCGTCGGCCATGCCACCGACCGCGCCACCATCCTCGGCCTCGGCGGCTTCACCCCCGAGGATTACGACGACGAGAAGGCCGAAGCCTTCCTTGCCGAGCTGGCCAAGACCCACCAGATGCAGCCCGAAGGGCTGGGGCCGCTGCGTTTCGACCCCAAGGCGGACATGATCTTTGATTACGACCAGGCTCTGCCCGGCCACGCCAACGGCATGATCCTGATGGCCACCGACGCCCAGGGCGACGTGATCCTGCGGCAGGTGTTCTATTCCATCGGCGGCGGCTTCGTGGTCACCGAGGAGGAACTGGCAGCGGGCAAGGCCACCGAAGAGGGCGCACCGGTCCCCTACCCGTTCAAGACCGCCGCCGAGATGCTGGAGATGGCCAAGGCCAGCGGCAAATCCATCGCCGAGATGAAGCGCGCCAACGAGATCGCCCGCGGCTGCCCGGAAAGCCTGTCCAAGGGCACCGCCCGCATCTGGCAGGTGATGAACGACTGCATCAACCGCGGCCTGTCGCGTGACGGCATCCTGCCCGGCGGGCTCAACGTGCGCCGCCGCGCCAAGGGCATCTACGAGGCGCTGCTGGCCGAGCGCGGCATGAACCAGCCCGCACCGCACACCATCAACGACTGGATGAGCGTCTACGCCATGGCGGTGAACGAGGAAAACGCCGCCGGCGGCCAGGTTGTCACCGCGCCGACCAATGGAGCCGCGGGCACGCTGCCGGCCGTGATCCGCTACTACCTCGATCACGTGCCGGGCGCCTCGGAAAGCCACGTCGAGGACTTCCTGCTGACCGCCGCCGCCATCGCGGGCCTCGTGAAATACAACGCGTCGATCTCCGGCGCCGAGGCCGGTTGCCAGGCTGAGGTCGGCTCGGCCGCCGCCATGTCCGCCGCAGGTCTCTGCGCGGTGATGGGCGGCACCCCGGAACAGGTTGAAAACGCAGCCGAAATCGCGCTGGAGCATCACCTCGGCATGACCTGCGATCCGGTCAAGGGGCTGGTGCAGGTGCCCTGCATCGAGCGCAACGGCCTGGCCGCGATCAAGGCCGTCTCGGCCGCCTCCCTCGCGCTGCGCGGCGATGGCCAGCATTTCGTGCCGCTGGATTCGGTGATCGAGACCATGCGCCAGACCGGCGAGGACATGCACGAGAAATACAAGGAAACCTCGCTCGGCGGCCTCGCCGTGAACGTGCCGAACTGCTGACGCCGGGCGCACCGACCGCACGCCCCCCAAGGCGCGCGTCGGGCCATCCCAGCGCTACACAAGGCCCGTGCCTGCCCTTGGGAGGGCGCGAAAGCGCCTTCCCGGGGGGAAGGTCAGGCGCGGGCCGTGCGGCTAGCGCCCCACGCCCCAGATGGGGTCCTGCCTGCCGCGCAGCTTACTTTGCGTGGGTCAGCGCAGCCTCCCCGCGTCCGCATGCGCCACGAGCTTTCGGCCTGCGCCCTCAACCTTCCCTTGCATCCACCGACAGGCGGGCCTAGCGTCGCGCCATGACACAGGACCGCCCCCTCCTCGGCATCGCCCTGATGCTGGGTTTCTGCGTGACCATCCCGGTCTGCGACGCCATCGCCAAGCTGCTTGGCGACCATATTCCCGTGGGGCAGATCGTCTTCGCCCGCTTTGCCTTTCAGGCGGCCCTGCTGCTGCCGCTGGCACTTCTGCTGGGCAACACCCTGCGGCTGCCACGCCATGTGCTGCCCTACCTGCTGCTGCGCACGCTGTTGCAGATGGGCGGGGTCGCGGCGATGTTCACCGCGTTTCGCTTTCTGCCGCTGGCGGATGCGGTGGCGATTGCCTTCGTGATGCCCTTCATCATGCTGCTGCTCGGCAAATTCGTGCTCGGCGAGGAGGTCGGGCTGCGGCGCCTGGGGGCCTGCGTCGTCGGCTTCACCGGCACCCTCCTGGTGATCCAGCCCAGCTTTGCCGCGGTTGGCCTGCACGCGCTGTGGCCGGTGCTGGTCGCGCTGATCTTTGCCTTGTTCATGCTGGTCACCCGCAAGATCGCCAAACACACCGAGCCGGTGTCGCTGCAGGCGGTCTCCGGCCTGCTGGCAACCGTGCTGATGCTGCCACTCCTGTGGTATGGCGATGTCACCAGCCTTGCCGGGCTGACCCTGGACATGCCCCCGGCCCACACCTGGAACCTGCTGATCGCCACCGGGGTCATGGGCACGCTGGCGCATCTCCTGATGACCTGGAGCCTGCGCTATGCCCCCACGTCGACGCTGGCCTCGATGCAGTACCTGGAAATCCCGGTTGCGGTGTTTGTCGGCTGGTGGATCTTCGGCGACCTGCCGAACGCGCTGGCCTCCCTGGGCATCCTGCTGACCGTCGCCGCCGGGCTTTACGCGGTGATGCGCGAACACAAGGCCGCGCGCAGCCTGCGCCGGATCACCCCTGCGAGCGATCCCGTCTGATCTGCCCCAGCACATCCGCCAACAACCGCCGCGGCACGATCACCAGCAACCCTTCGCCCTCAGGCTCCAGCCGGATCGCCCCCAGCGCCCGGTTCGAGGTGCCGATCCGCCCCATCGGGGACATCTCCAGCCCGTCGATCGGCCACTCCAGCCCCTCCGAGCGCCCCCGCGCCCGCTGCATCGGAAACAGTGACACCACCTCGCCCGCCTCGGTCGGCAAGGCGACCGGATGGGTCAGGTGAAAGATGACCTCCTGCGCGCCGAGCAGAACGCAGGGCGTGGCATGCCCCTGCACCAGCGTGTTGAAGGCCGCCAGCTGGTGATCCACCCGCTTGCCGAGAAACCCCACGGCGATCACCGCCGGGGCCGAGACCGAGCGCAGCGCCTTGTCGAAATCGGTGCTCTCCTGCTCGGCCACCTCGTGCAGGCAGCCTGGCGGCAGCTGTTCCCGCAACGCTGCGGGCAGGGAATCAAGGTCGCCAATCACCGCCTCCGGCATCCGCCCCGCCGCCAGCACCGCCGCCGCGCCGCCATCCGCCGCCGCCAGTCGCGGTGCCAGCGCCAGCGCCGCCTCCAGCGCCCCCGGCATCACCTCGCCGCCCCCGACGAGGGTAACTGGTTCCGATGCGTCAACAATTCTCGCTGTCATGGGCGGTATTCCTGGCAGTTTTGGAAACAGGTCACAATGTGAACACAAAATGATACGATCTATTGCACGAATTCGAGCAAAATTGGTCCTTCCAGCCCATATGGTGAATGGAAGCAACTGTGGCGAAGACGAGCGAGCTGATGGTACAAAACAACAAAGTCCTGACCGTCTCCTATGGAACCTTTTCCTGCACATTGGAAGGGTTCGAGGATTCCTTCGGCACGATGAAGGCCATCGCCGAGTATTTCCGCGACCTGGCCTCCGAAGACCGGTACTTTGGTGCCGAGCCGCCGCAGCCGGATGCCGACATGCTCGCCCGCATTGCCCAGCGCGAGATCGCCCGCCAGGTCGAGGCGCGCACCAGCGAGGGCGGCATTCACCTGCGCGCCGCGGCGCTTTCCGCCGCCCCGGCGGAACCGCCGGCGCAAACCGCCCCTCCCGCCGACACCCAGGCGGACACCACGGCGCAGCCCTCTCCCGCCGCCTATCTGGCCACCGAACGCCCGGCGCAGACCCTGCCGACGGCACCGCAGACCGCGCCGCAAGCCGACCCTGCCGCCGCGGCTGAACCCGCCCCGGAAGCCGCCGTCGTGGCCGAAGAGGTCGAGGACTGGAGCCTGACCGAAGCCGAAGCCGAAGCCGAAGACACAATCGCCGCTGTGCTCGCCAGTGCAAGCGCCTCCGACGCGCCGGAAGAAACCCGCGCCTCGATCGCCGCCGCCGCACAGCCCGAGCCCGAGGACACCCCGGCCCCGGACAGCATCGCCGCCAAGCTGCAGCGGATCCGCGCCGTGGTCGCTCGCGCCCCGGAACCGGAAGAGGAGTTCTCCGAGGACGAGCACGCCGACGACGTGCTGGAAAACGCGGCCGCCGACATCTCCAGCGCGATGCAGGACGGCGACGAGTCCGACGCGCCCGATTTCGACGACGAAAGCGACGACGAGATCGCCCGCGCGCTGGACCGGCTCGACATCGAAGCCGAGGCCGACAGCGCAGCGCCGTCCGAGGCAGAGGCCGATGCGGGAGAGGCCACCGAGACGGAAGCGCAGCCCGCGCCCGCCGCCCCGCCCCGCATCCGCGTCGCCAAGGTAAAGCGCGCCGATTTCGAGAAAGCCGTCGCCGCCGGTCAGCTGGAAGAAACAGCCGACAGCGACGACGAGCAGGCCGACCACGCCGCGCCCCAGGCCCCCGCCGAACTCTCCGAAGAGGACGAGGCCGACCTGATGCGGGAACTGGCCGAGGTCGAAGCGGAGATTCTCGCCGCCGGGCAAGAGCCCGAGGAGGAAACGGCACCGGACACCCCGATCGAGACCGGATTTGCGCCCGCGCCGCACGCGGAAACCCCGCCCGCCGCGCCTGCGCCGGACCTGCCCGACAGCGATGTATCGCGGCTGATGGCCGCCGCGGACGAGCGGCTCGAAGAACCCGAATCAGCCTCCACGCGAGAGGCCTACAGCCATCTGCGCGCCGCCGCCGCCGCGGCCAAGAACGGCGAGACCGACGGCTCCGGCGATGACGAGGCCCAGCCCTACCGCGAAGACCTGGCCAGCGTGGTGCGCCCGCGCCGCCCGGAAACCCGCGCCAAGCCCCGCGACGCCGGAGGCGATCGCCCGCGCATCGCGGTGAGCCGCCCGGCGCCGCTGAAACTCGTGGCCGAGCAGCGCATCGACGAAACCAGCCAGCCACAGCAGCCGGTGCGCCCGCGCCGGGTGTCCGCGGCAATTCTTGAGGAGACCGCCACCGACGCCACCGGCAGCAGCTTTGCCGATTACGCCGAGGAGCGCGGCGCGGTGGAACTGCATGAATTGCTCGAAGCCGCCGCCGCCTATCTCAGCTTCGTCGAGGGACGAGACCATTTCTCCCGTCCGCAGCTGATGAACAAGGTCCGCAGCAGCGGTGCCGGCGACTTCAACCGCGAGGACGGGCTGCGCAGCTTTGGCCAGCTCCTGCGCGAAGGCAAGATCGAACGGTCCGGCAACGGCAAATTCACCGCCTCCGGCGAGATCGGCTTCCAGCCCGGCAAGCGCGCCGCGGGCTGAACCTCCGAACAGGAATCAAAAAAGGCGGCCTCCGGGGCCGCCTTTTTCAATTCAGCACAACGCGCTGCCGCTTCATCTTTCCCCAAAATACTCCGGGGTGAATTGGCCCGCAGGGCCAAGAGGGGCAGCGCCCCTCTTCCAGGCAAACCTGCGGGGCAACGCCCCTCCGCTTACTCGCCGTCCGCGTCCGGGTCCGCCTGTCCGACGCCGCGGAAGACAAACTTGAACGGCAGCACCCAGACGATGCCCAGCGCCACATAGACCACCAGTTCCAGCCACAGCGGCGGCCGGTCCAGCCAGTTCATCACCGTGACTGCGGCCACGATGTAAACCGGCATGCCCACCAGCAGGATCACCAGCGCCCAGCGCCGCCGCGCCTTGTAGCTCAGGCCTTGCTTCTCTGCCATCAGTCGGCAAACGGGTCGGTCACCAGGATGGTGTCGTCCCGCTCCGGGCTGGTGGAGAGCAGCGCCACCGGGCATTCGATCAGCTCTTCCACGCGCTTCACATACTTGATCGCGTTGGCCGGCAGGTCGTTCCAGCTGCGCGCGCCTTCGGTGGATTCGCTCCAGCCCGGCATCTCCTCGTAGATCGGCTTGCAGCGCGCCTGCTGGTCGGCAGCGGTGGGCAGGTAGTCCAGCCGCTCGCCATCCAGCTCATAGCCGGTGCAGATCTTCAGCGTTTCAAAGCCGTCCAGCACGTCCAGCTTGGTCAGGCAGATGCCCTTGATGCCGGAGGTCGCGCAGGTCTGGCGCACCAGCGCGGCATCGAACCAGCCGCAGCGGCGCTGGCGACCGGTGGTGGTGCCGAACTCATGGCCACGGGTGCCCAGGCGCTCGCCATCGGCATCGGGTTTGCCCTCGGCGTCCAGCAGCTCGGTCGGGAACGGACCTTCGCCGACGCGGGTGGTATAGGCCTTGACGATGCCGAGCACGTAATCGATCGAGCCCGGGCCGATGCCCACGCCGGTCGCGGCCTGCCCCGCAATCACGTTGGACGAGGTCACGAAGGGATAGGTGCCGAAATCGATGTCCAGCAGCGCGCCCTGCGCGCCTTCGAAGAGGATCCGCTTGCCCGCCTTGCGCTTTTCGTTCAGCACCTTCCAGACCGGTGCCGCGTAGGGCAGGATCTTCGGCGCGATCTCTTTCAGCTGGGCAATCAGCGCATCGCGGTCGATGGCTTCCACCCCCAGGCCCTTGCGCAGCGGATCATGGTGCTGCAACGCGCGGTCAACGCGGGCGATCAGCGTCGCTTCATCGGCCAGGTCCGCGACGCGGATGGCGCGGCGGCCGACCTTGTCCTCATAGGCCGGGCCGATGCCACGGCCGGTGGTGCCGATCTTGGTGCCCTTGCTTGCCGCTTCCTCGCGCGCGCGGTCCAGCTCGCCGTGCAGCGGCAGGATCAGCGGGGTGTTTTCCGCGATCATCAGCGTCTCCGGCGTGATCTCGACGCCCTGGGCGCGCACGGTCTCGATCTCTTTCAGCAGGTGCCAGGGGTCCAGCACCACGCCGTTGCCGATGACCGACAGCTTGCCACCGCGCACCACGCCCGAGGGCAGCGCGTGCAGCTTGTAGACCTTTCCGTCAATGACCAGCGTGTGGCCGGCGTTATGGCCGCCCTGAAAGCGTGCGATCACATCCGCGCGCTCGCTCAGCCAGTCCACGATCTTGCCTTTACCTTCGTCGCCCCACTGGGCGCCGACTACGACGACATTGGCCATATCCGGTCCTTTACAGTCTTTGGTTCAAACCCACGCTCATATAGCGATGCTGCGCAGGCAGGGGAACCGGTTTTTCGCCGCAGGGGGCGGTGTTTCACCGCAACGCGTGCCGCCCCACGCCCGGAATCAAGCCGCAGGCGCCGGGCGAGCGCCTGCCCGCCCCACCGGGCTGGCGCTTTGGTACAGGTATCGCTTCACTGCGGCCTAGTACGGATTTTGCTGACATAAACTGCCCGACACGACCCAATCAGCGCCACCCCGCGGTCAGGCGCTCGCCCTCATTGTACCGTCTCCAAGCGGGTGTTGCGCAACCACCGTACGCCCGCTTCACGCAATCCTCAGACCGACCTGCCAGACTGCCCCTGATCGCGATCCCCCGCCATGATCCTTGCGCAAGGGTCATGATACGTGGCGCAGGCATCTGTGTGGCTGCCTGTGCATCACCCGGAGACCGGCCCCGATAAAAAGGGGGTCGTTCAGGAAGTCCTGTCCGAGCCTCCCCCGCGGGGGAGCGTCCATCCTCCACCCGGCGGCGCCGCCCCCTTTATCAGGGTTTAGCGCAGAACCAGAGCAACAACGCTGATACACCCGCCCCGGCGTCCGGCTGCGGCGGCCAGAGCTGCCGGTGTCACTCCGGCAGATGCACCGGCGCGCCATGCGGTGTGGCCAGATAGGCCTCCTCCCAGCGCTTGCGCATCTGCTCGGCCTCGGCCGGGGCCACCGCGCCGTCTTCCGCCAGGTAGCTCTCCAGCGTTTCCAGCCAGGCGCGAAAGTAATCCTCGCCGCCGTCCAGATCACGGTCCAGCCCGTGCCGCTTCAGGGTGGCCGAGAACCGCTGCACCCAGTCGGCCCAGCTGAACCGCCCGGCCTCGTTCAGATGCACGGTCAGCGCAAACACCTGCGCATGCCAGGGTTCGGCAAAGACCGGCTCCGGCGCGGAAACCTCGGCACAGCTGCTCATAGCGGCTCCAGGTAGCTTTGCCAAAGATCCAGCACCACCTCGTCATCGGGGTGTTCGGGATGCGCCCACAGCTGGCTCGCGGCAAAGCGCACGGCATAGAGCGGCTCCGGCGCCTCGCCCAGCCCATGGGCATTGCTGTCGGGCAGCACGTGGCTGCCGTGCAGCCGCAGGATCTGGCCGCAGGCCCCGGCCGCGTAGCGCGGCAGACGGGTGTGGCCGCCCGGCTTCAGCACGTTCTCGGCAGGTCGCCGCGTGCGCACCGCCTGCCCGGGGGAAAACCGCGGTGCCGGGCCGCCATCGCGTGCCGCCGGGCCGCCCCTGGCCAGCGCCGCCGCGACGTCTTGTGCCTGCAGCGCCCGCCCGGCCAACGCGTGCAGCTCGGCCGTGCCCTTGCCCTGCAGGTCGGCCTCGCTCAGCACGCCGGTTTCCACCAGCAGGTCGGCCAGCGCGGCGATCCATTTCTCGTAATAGGAAAAACGGCTGTAGTCCCCGGGCGACAGCCGCTCGCGCGCGTGACGCGAGACGTCGATGTTCCACTGGCCCAACGCGCCGCAGGCCAGCGTCACCGCCAGCGCGCGGCCGTGCCAATCCTGCGCAAAGACCGGCGCGTCCGCGGCCTCGGGCTTTACCGGCCCGTCGCCGAATCGCCCGCCCATGTCATGCACCCGGGTCATGGCCGCGCCTGCCCCGGCGCTGTCGGCAGGGCGGTTCCGATCATGCTGTCACGGCTGACCAGCGCCGCCAGCGCCGCCTCGTCCAGGCCCTCGGTGCCTTTGGGCCGCATCGGCAGGACCAGGTAGCGAACCTCCGCCGTCGAATCCCAGACCCGCACCGCGGTTTCCGGTGGCAGCGCCACGCCAAATTCCGCCAGCACCTTGCGCGGCTCGCGCACCGCGCGGGCGCGGTAGGCGTCGGATTTGTACCAGCCGGGCGGGATCCCCAGCAAAGGCCACGGGTAGCAGCTGCACAGGGTGCAGACGATCATATTGTGGCGCTGGGGCGTGTTCTCCACCACCACCATATGCTCCCCCTGCCGCCCGTAATAACCAAGCTCGGCGAGCACCGGGTCGGCATCCGCCAGCAGTGCGGCCTTGAACGCGGGATCGCGCCAGGCCCGCGCCACCACCCGCGCCCCGTTCTGCGGGCCGATGCGGTTCTGGTAGGTGTCGATGATCTCCTCCAGCGCGGCGGGATCGACCAGGCCTTTTGCGGTCAGAATCGTCTCCAGCGCTTTCACCCGCAGGGCGGGGTCCGGGGGCAGATGGGCGTGCGGGTGGTCAGGCAAGTCATGTGGCATATGGGCAGACTGCGCCGCGCCGCGCGCCCTGTCCAGCGCCCTTTGATGATAGGAGAAATCAAGATCCGTGATGCAGCTTGGCCATTGCCGGCATCGCAGGCAAACTGAGCCCTTGCCCCCCCGGCCAATCTTCCCTATTTACCGCCCGATACTCAGCCAACCGCCGCAGGGACCCATGGAAAACGTTGTTCTCATCATCCATCTTCTTCTGGCTCTCGGCCTGATTGCCATTGTCCTGCTGCAACGCTCCGAGGGCGGCGGTCTGGGCATGGGCGGCGGCGGCGGGGCGATCTCCGGCCGGGCCGCGGCAACCGCGCTCAGCAAGCTGACCTGGCTGCTGGCCATTGCCTTTGTCGGCACCTCGATCACCCTGACGGTGCTGGCCGCACAGAAATCCGCGGGCTCCTCGGTCGCTGACCGGCTGACCGTTCCGCAGGCCGAAGGCGAGGCTCCGGCAGCTCCGCCTGCTCTGGGCAGCGATCTTCTGCCGCCGAGCGAAGGCGACAACGCACCGCTGGTGCCAAGCCTGGACTAAACCACTATACCTTGACGGGTTTTCGGGAACTGCAACAGCATCTTGCGGTTCCCTTGCGCATGATGCGCGAATCCTCTATATATGAAGTCCCGTGATGCTGCGGTTTTTCGGATGATTCCGATCACCGCCGGGCAGCTGAAATCTGACTTCTCACGGGGGCAGCCGAACACATATGGCGCGTTTTATCTTCATCACTGGCGGTGTTGTTTCATCACTGGGCAAAGGTCTGGCTTCGGCGGCACTAGGGGCACTTCTGCAGGCTCGCGGCTATTCCGTTCGCCTGCGCAAGCTGGACCCCTATCTGAACGTCGATCCCGGCACCATGAGCCCGTTCGAGCACGGCGAGGTCTTCGTCACCGACGACGGCGCCGAGACCGACCTCGACCTCGGCCACTACGAGCGCTTCACCGGGGTGCCTGCCCGCAAGACCGACTCGATCTCCTCGGGCCGGATCTACACCAACGTGCTGGAGAAGGAGCGCCGCGGCGACTACCTCGGCAAGACCATCCAGGTCATTCCGCACGTCACCAACGAGATCAAGGACTTCATCTCGATCGGCGAGGATGAGGTCGACTTCATGCTCTGCGAGATCGGCGGCACCGTCGGCGACATCGAGGGCCTGCCCTTCTTCGAGGCGATCCGCCAGTTCGCCCAGGACAAGCCGCGCGGCCAGTGCATCTTCATGCACCTGACCTTGCTGCCCTACATCAAGGCCAGCGGCGAGCTGAAGACCAAGCCGACCCAGCACTCAGTAAAGGAGCTGCGCTCGATCGGCCTTGCCCCCGACATCCTGGTCTGCCGCTCGGAAGGGCCGATCCCGAAGAAGGAGCGCGAGAAGCTGGCGCTGTTCTGCAACGTCCGCCCCGATTCGGTGATCGCCGCGCAGGACCTGAAATCGATCTACGAAGCGCCGCTGGCCTACCACCGCGAGGGCATGGACCAGGCCGTTCTGGACGCCTTTGGCATTGCCCCGGCCCCCAAGCCGAACCTGGCGCGCTGGGAAGATGTGGCTGACCGCATCTACAACCCCGAGGGCGAGGTGAAGGTGGCCATCGTCGGCAAGTACACCCAGCTGGAAGATGCCTATAAATCCATCGCCGAGGCGCTCACCCATGGCGGCATGTCGAACCGGGTGAAGGTCAAGATCGAATGGGTCGACGCCGAGCTGTTCGACAAGGATGATGCGGCGCCCTACCTGCAGGGCTATCACGCGATCCTGGTGCCCGGCGGCTTTGGCGAGCGCGGCACCGAGGGCAAGATCAAGGCGGCGCAATACGCGCGCGAAAACAACGTGCCCTACCTCGGCATCTGCCTTGGCATGCAGATGGCGGTGATCGAAGCCGCCCGCAATGTCGCAGGCATCGCCGAGGCGGGTTCGGAAGAATTCGATCACGAGGCCGGCAAAAAGCGGTTCGAGCCGGTGGTCTATCACCTCAAGGAATGGGTGCAGGGCAACCACAAGGTCAGCCGCACCGCCGACGACGACAAGGGCGGCACCATGCGTCTGGGCGCCTATGATGCGACGCTGAGCGAAGGCTCGCTGGTGTCGCGCGTCTATGGCAGCACCCATATCGAGGAACGCCACCGTCACCGCTACGAGGTGGACATCAAGTACCGCGAGAAGCTGGAAGCCTGCGGGCTGCATTTCTCGGGCATGTCGCCCGACGGCCGCCTGCCGGAGATCGTCGAATGGAAGGACCATCCCTGGTTCATCGGCGTGCAGTTCCACCCCGAGCTGAAGTCCAAACCCTTTGCGCCGCACCCGTTGTTCGACGACTTCGTGCGCGCGGCCAAGGAAGCCTCGCGGCTGGTCTAAGTGCAGGCGGGCGGCGGCGCTCCCGCCCGTCGACGGCGCCATCCGGGATGGCGCCTTGCCAGTTGGGCCCGGCGCCGCTGCGCGGCGCTGGGAGAAACAGGAAAAAGGCGGGCCATCGGCCCGCCTTTTGCATTTTGGTTTCCCGAACCTGATATCCGATCCACGCTCCCCACCGGCATCCGTTGCGACGTCCGTTGATGCGGGGGATAGGGCGTGCAGGTCCCTTGCGCGCGGGGCCACCTCCGCCCGGTCTGCGACCGGGGCCCAGCACGCGATAACAGGATCAGAAGCCGTGCATCCGCTTGGCCCATTGATAGGCCACCACCAGCCCCTTCATGCGCGGCAGCATCACCAGCGAGGCGACCACCGTGACCACCGACAGGATCAGCGCCAGCGTCCAGGGATCCGGTCGCAGCTGCACGTAGACGATGTGCAGGACGAAGCCCAGGATATGGCCGACCACCAGAATGGTCAGATAGGCCGGCCCATCGTCCGCGCGCTGGTGATGCAGCTCCTCGCCACATTCGCTGCAGCCGTCATTCACCTTCAGGTAGCTGTGCAGCAGCTTCCCCTGCCCGCAGGCGGGACAGCGCAACCGCAGCCCGTTCACAAGCGCAGGCTTCATCGCCCGCACGTCCTGTTCCATCAGATCGGTGCCACTCATTTGCGCGTCTCCTTGGCTTTGCAGCCTGATACCGTGATTCCGTCATTGCATGCAATCAATATGCAGTCATTTATCTTGCATAGATTGTCGCAGTTTGGCATTGAACCAGTCAATTCCGAAACAAAGTGACCAGCTGACGGGAGATGAGGCAGATGGACGACTGGAGCCCGGAACGGCTGGCAGAGGCGCTGAACGGCGGCAGACCGCGCTATCTGGAGATAGCCGAGGCGATCGGTGCGGATATCGACGCGGGCGTGCTGTCACCGGGCGACCGCCTGCCGCCACAACGGCGGGTGGCGCAGCAGCTGGGGGTGGATTTCTCAACCGTGGCGCGGGGCTACGCCGAAGCGGTGCGGCGCGGCTATATCGAGACCTTCGTCGGCCGGGGCACGTTTGTCAAAGCCTCGCAGCCGCAGCCCCTGCGCCCCGATCCGCGCCGGGCGCGGGAAGAAGACCCGATGATGAACATGCCCCCCGAGCCGGAGGACCCGGCGCTTGTCGCCCGGATGCAGGCGGGTCTGGCGCATGTCTCAGCCAATCTGCTGCCCCTGCTGCGCTACCAGTCGGTCACCGGCAGCCCGCAGGACCGCGAGGTGCTGTGCGACTGGCTGCAAGCCAACGGCCTGCCCTGCGCGCCGGAGCGGCTGGCGCTGACCCCCGGTGCCCATGCGGCGCTGTACGCAATCCTGACGGTGTTGTGCGAACCCGGCTCGGTGGTGCTGTGCGAGGATGTCACCTACCCGGGCCTGCGGGCGATCGCGGCACAGCTGGGCGTGCAGCTGGTCGGCCTGCCCGGCGACGAAGACGGGATCGACCCGCAGGCGCTGGAGTCCGCGATCCGCAGCCATTGGCCCGCGGCGCTCTATCTCAATCCGACGCTGCACAATCCCACCACCCGCACCATGCCCCTCACACGCCGCCAGCAAGTGGCCGCGGTGCTGGCCGAGCATGACCTGCCGCTGATCGAGGACGACGCCTACTGCCTGGTGGCGACCCCGCCGCCAACACCGATCAGCACGCTGGTGCCGGAGCTGGGCTGGCACATCGCCGGCCTGTCCAAATGCCTGGGCGCGGGGCTGCGACTGGCCTGCACCACGGTGCCGCAGCAAAGCCAGATGGGCCGGTTCAGCCAGGCGCTGCGGGCCCTGCACGTGATGGTCTCGCCGCTGACTCTGGCCCTGCTGACACGGTGGATCGAGGATGGCACCGCCGCGGAGCTGCAGGCCCACCTGCGCGAGGCCGCGCGCGCACGGCAGGCTCTGGCGGCGGAGATCCTGTCGCCAGAAGCCCCGCAAGGGGTGGCGGCACAGAGCGATCCGCTGGCCTTCAACCTGTGGCTGTCGCTGCCGCCGGGCACCAGCCGCGCCGAGGTGATGGGCCGGATGGCCACGCGCCAGATCGGCATTCTGCCCAGCGATGCCTTCACCGTCAGCGGCCCGCCCCCCGAGGCGCTGCGGGTCTGCCTTGGCGGGCCGATCACCCTGCCCGCCCTGCGGGCCGACCTGCTGGCCCTGCAGGACGCGCTGAGCCGCAAGGACTGGCTGGGCTGAGCCGCGCGCAGCGGCGCGGGACGGGCGCGCGCAATGGCGGCTACCCGTCGGCAAGCGCCCGCAAAAGCTTCACCCGTTAGCGCAATCGACCCGTTGTTTTCGCACCATTTCGCGGTATAGACAGCCCGACGACAGATATTTCCAACAAGAGTGACGCATCATGGCAAAAGACGCTTCCACCCAGCAGGCTCAATTCGACCGCATTGCCACCGGCAAAGGGTTCATCGCGGCACTGGACCAGTCCGGCGGCTCCACCCCGAAGGCGCTGAAGCTGTACGGTGTGAACGAAGACGCCTACTCGAACGATGACGAGATGTTTGCCGAGATCCACAAGATGCGCACCCGCATCATCACCTCGCCCAGCTTCACCCAGGAGCGCATCCTCGGCGCGATCCTGTTCGAGAAGACCATGGATGGCGACATCAAGGGCAAGCCGACCGCGCAATACCTGTGGGAAGACTGCGGCGTGGTGCCGTTCCTGAAGGTCGACAAGGGTCTGGCCGACGCCGAAAACGGCGTGCAGATGATGAAGCCGATGCCGGACCTGGACGCGCTGCTGGCGCGCGCCAACGACAAGGGTATCTTCGGCACCAAGATGCGCTCCGTCATCAAGGAAGCCAATGCCGAGGGCATCAAGGCGGTCGTCGCCCAGCAGTTCGAAGTGGGCAAGCAGATCGCCGCCGCCGGGCTGGTGCCGATCATCGAGCCGGAAGTGGACATCCACTCGGCCACCAAGGCCGAGGCCGAGGACATCCTGAAGGCAGAGATCGCCGCGCAGCTGGATGCCCTGTCGGCAGACACCAAGGTGGCGCTGAAGCTGACCATCCCCACCAAGCCGGGCCTGTATGACGATCTGGCCGATCACGCCAATGTGGTGCGGGTCGTCGCCCTGTCGGGCGGCTACAGCACCGACGAGGCCTGCGAGAAGCTGGCGCAGAACCCGAAGATGATCGCCTCCTTCAGCCGTGCGCTGACCGAAGGTCTGAACGTGTCGATGACCGATGCCGAATATGATGCGGCGCTGGATGCCAACATCGGCAAGATCTACGCGGCCTCGCTGTAAGCCGCAGCCACGCCAGATTCATTTTGAGGGGGCCGCACCATCGGGTGCGGCCCTTTTTTTTCGTGCGGATTGTTGCGCCTTAGGCCCGGTGAACCCGTCATGCGCCGCGTTGGTCGGCGAGCTGGACCGGCTCAATCCTCGGGGCGTCGCGCCAGACAGACCGCGAGGATCAGGCCCGCACCGCTGAGGAACGGCGGCCAGAAGTGACGCAGCCCGGCGGCGCTGAACCAGCTTTCTGATTGCGGCGAGGCGGTCGGGGTCAGGCTGCTGGCCACCTGCTGCCAGAACAGCACCGAGGCCAGGCATATCATCACGCCGCAGACCGCCAGCAGCCAACGGGCGGAGCTAGGCACACCGGCCCCGCCACGCTGCCAACCTGCGCGCGGTGCAAGCGCTGAGGGGCAGCCGGATCACGCCGCCTCGGTCAGGGAGGGGCGCAGGCCGGTGCAGCTGACCCTGTTCTCATTTGCTGCCAAATATTTCTGGGCCGACTCGCGATCACCAAAGCTCAGCGCCTCGTCGTAGAAATAGGTGATCCGGTCGCCGCTGCGCGACAGCAGCGCGCCACTTTCAAATGCAATGAACCACTTTTTCCGCACCAGATACATCAGCCTCAATCCTTCTTTTCACGCCCGATCCTGAGGTCCATGACCGCGGTCGGGTTCGCATTGCCTTGTGACCGGCCCGCCCCGACGCAAGAGGCGACGGCCTGCCCTGCCGTCTTGACGCCAGACCTAGATCTGGGCGCCCGCTGGCAGAGCTTGGCCAGATTTTGCGCTATTTCCTTGCCAAAAGGTTAACAAGCTCCCACCCTCCTTGCGCTGCGGCAGCATTCTGCCGGCGGCGGGCGGTTTCCTGCCGGCCCCGGCGGGATGTGGGAAAATCTGGCAAGAATTTGCGTCAAATTGAGGCCATCCGCCGTTTCGCTTGCCAGCCCGACTTGCCGTGCCGCAGCCGCGACTCCACGGGCGGCCGTCAGCGCGGTTGACCGGGATCAGGAAAACCGTGGCGGGCGCTTTTGCAGCTGGGCGGCGACCGCTTCCATCTGGTCTGGCTGCCCGATCAGCGCCAGTTGCTCGCGGCTCTCGGCGAGCAGCACCTCGGACTGGCTGGCACCGCTTTCGGCAAGGCCGATCAGGCGTTTTGCCGCGCGGATGGCAGAGGGGCTCTGCCCCGCGACCTGTGCTGCCAGGGCCTGCGCGCGCGCCAGCGGGTCGGCGGCCACTTCGGTGACCAGGCCGCACTCCTGGGCGTCGTCGGCCGCGATCACCTCGGCCGTGTAGGTCAGGCGGCGCAGCATGTCCGAGCGCAGCAGCCGCGGCAGCAACACCATGCCCCCCATGTCCGGGATCAGCCCCCATTTCATCTCCATCACCGAGAAACGGCTGTCGGGGTGGGCAATGCGGATGTCGGCCCCGAGCGCGAGCTGCAGCCCGCCCCCGAAACAGGCGCCGTGGATCGCGGCGATCACCGGGACCGGCAGCCGCCGCCAGACCATGGCCACCTCCTGAAACCGGTTGGCGTCGTGATGGCTGCGCTGCATCACCTCCTGCGTCAGATCGCGCTGCGCGAGGGTTGCGAAACTGGCCATGTCGAGCCCGGCGCAGAAGCTCTTGCCCGCCCCCGAGAGCACCACCGCGCGGGCCTCCGTTTCCGCGAGCTGCTGCCCGGCCGCCACGATTTCGTTGATCATCGCGTCATCCAGCGCGTTGTGCTTGTCGGCACGGCTCAGGGTGACATGGGCGACGTGGTCCTTGTGGTCGATGGTGACGCGCGGCATGGGCGGGGCTCCGATGTTGCTGATGGCGGCAGCCTGCCCCGGACGCGCGGAACAGGCCAGCGCAACGTGGCGGCAGCCCGAGGCTTGCCCCGGCCCCGGCCTTGCGGTTATCTGCCGCCATGACTGGACCCCGTTATACCCCGCTTGTGCAATCGCTGCCCGCCACCGTGCCCTTTGTCGGCCCTGAAACCCAGGAACGCACGCGCGGCACGCCGTTTGCCGCCCGACTGGGCGCGAATGAGAACATCTTTGGCCCCTCGCCCCGCGCGGTGGAGGCGATGGCGCAGGCCGCGGCCGAGATCTGGAAATATGGCGACGCCGAGAACCACGACCTGCGCCGCGCGCTGGCCGCCGAGCATGGCGTGGCGATGGAGAACATCGTGGTCGGCGAAGGCATCGACGGGCTGCTGGGCTACCTGGTGCGGCTTCTGGTGGCGCCGGGCGATGCGGTGGTGACGTCTGAGGGCGCCTATCCCACCTTCAACTACCATGTGGCGGGGTTTGGCGGTGTGCTGCACAAGGTGCCCTACCGCGAGGACCACGAGGACATCGCGGCGCTGTTTGCCCGCGCTGCCGAAGTGGATGCCAAGATCGTCTACCTGGCCAATCCCGACAATCCGATGGGCAGCTGGCACCGCGGCGCCGATATTGCCGCCGCGCTGGACGGGCTGCCCGAGGGCTGTCTGCTGCTGCTGGACGAGGCCTATGTGGAATGCGCGCCTGAGGGCACCGCGGCGCCGATCCGCGCGGATGACGCGCGGGTGATCCGCATGCGGACCTTCTCCAAGGCCTATGCGATGGCGGGGGCGCGGGTCGGCTATGCGCTGGGGCACCCGGACCTGATCGCCGCCTTCCACAAGGTGCGCAACCATTTCGGCATGAACCGCGCCGCGCAGGCCGGGGCGCTGGCGGCGGTGCAGGACCGCGCGTGGCTGGCGCATGTGGTGGCGCAGATCGACGGCGCGCGACGGCGCCTCGGCGAGATTGCCGCCGCGAACGGGCTGACGGCGCTGCCATCCGCAACCAATTTCGTTGCCATCGACTGCGGCGCCGACGGGGCCTTTGCCAAGCGGGTGCTGGAGGCGCTGGTGGACCGCGGGGTCTTTGTGCGGATGCCGCTGGCGGAGCCGCAAAACCGCTGCATCCGTGTCAGCTGCGGACCGGAGGCCGAGATGGCCGCCTTTGCCGAGGCGCTGCCTGCCGCGCTGGCGGTCGCGCGGGGCGGCTGAAACCTGCCCAGTCGCCGGTGCTCACGCGATCTTTTACCGGACTTTCCCCGCTTTCGGGCTACCCTTGTCAGGGTATCACCGGGAGAATTGTCATGCGTGACCCTGACCTGCCGGACGGCATTCCGGACATGTTTGCTGCGACCATTACCTTTGCCGGCATCAACCTGATGTGGATCTTCTTCGTGCTGTGGGTGCTGTACGGGCTGGTGCCCGTGCTGGTGCTGGCAGTGCTGATCAACCACCTCATCACCAGGCTGGAAATCCGCCTGAACGGGCACAAGGGGCAACGGGGGCAAAAGGGGCATAACGCCTGACTGGTGCCTGACCGGCGCCTGACTCGGGTGCCCCTACCCGCCCCGCGGCGCGCGCTTGCGAGTCAGGTGCCTCAGCTTTTGCCTCAGCTTGCCGCGAGCACCGCGGCCGCGCGCGCCAAGGCGTTCTGGCCGTGGGGGATGTCCAGCGCCTTCAGGCCGACGTCGATGCCGCCCAGCAACCCCATGATCATATGCCCGTTGACATGGCCCATGTGGCCAAGCCGGAAGAAGCCGTGCCACTCGGGGCTGTCAGGTGGCGCCATGCCGAGGCCGATGCCCAGCGTCAGCCCAAGGTTCTGCTCCAGCCAGGTGCGCAGACGGGTACCATTTGGGGCCGCCATATGCAGCGCGGTCACCGCGTTCGAGCGCAAGCCCGGATCCGGCACGTTCATCCGCAGCGGACCATCCTCGCCCCAGGCGTCGCAGGCGGCCCAGATAGCGCGGGCCAGGTGGGCGTGGCGGGCCCAGACGTTTTCCACCCCTTCGGCATGAATCAGGTCCAGCGCGGCGCGCAAGCCGTAAAGGTGATGCGTGGGCGCGGTGCCCCCGAAGAACTGGTAGAACATCTCCGGGTTGGCGCGCGGGCTCCAGTCCCAGTAGCGGCTGATACGCGGCAGTGCTGCACGGGCCGCGGCGGCGCGGTCGTTGAAGAACACGAAGCTCATCCCCGCGGGCACCATCAGCCCCTTCTGGCAGGCCGCGACCATCACGTCGACGCCCCACTCGTCCATCTCGAAGCGGTCGCACCCCAGCGAAGCGATGCAGTCGGCCATCAGCAGCGCCGGGTGGCCCGCCGCGTCCAGCAGGCGGCGCAGCGCCGCCACGTCGTTGCGGATCGAGCTGGAGGTGTCCACATGCACCCCCAGAACCGCCTTGATGCGGTGCGCCCGGTCGGCCTCCAGCACCTCGGCGATGCGGGCGTGGTCCCAGGGTGCGGCGGTGCCGAAATCGAGGATCTCCACCTCCAGCCCCAGCGCCTCGGCCATTTCCGACCAGCCGATGGCAAAGCGCCCGGAGGCGGGCACCAGCACCCGGTCGCCCGGCTGCAGGGTGTTGTGCAGCGCCGCTTCCCAGGCGCCGTGGCCGTTGGCGATGTAAATCGCCACATGGTGCCGGGTGCGGGCCACCCGGCGCAGGTCGGGGATCAGGGTTTCGGTCATCTCGACCAGCTCACCCGCGTAGATGTTGGGCGAGGCCCGGTGCATCGCCTGCAGGACCTGGTCCGGCACCACCGAAGGGCCGGGAATGGCCAGGTAGGATCGCCCGGCCGACAGGTTGACGGATGACTTCATGGCTGCTGCTCCCTGTGCTGCGGCGGGCGGGCAGCCAGGCCGCAGGTGATTTTGCCAGCCAGAGTAGTCATCCGGATCGCGGGGTCAATCGCCGAGGATGACGCCGCGCCATGCCCCTGCGCCAACGCGGCCTTTGGGGCCAATGGCTTGCACCACGGCCCTCAGCTGCTTAAATGGCGCAACCCCCGCCGGGACGAACACCATCAGAAGAGGCCCGAGATGACCCCAACGAACCGCCGGACCTTGCCCCTGCGACGGACCCTGACGCGATGAGCAAGCCGCATAAATCCTCGCGCGAGCTGTTCGGCTGGCTGTGGCGCGGCTATCTGCGCCACTACATCGGTCTTCTGGGCATCGCGGTGGTCTTCATGTTGATCGAGGGCGCGACGATGGGCGCGCTGGGATACATGATGCAGCCGATGTTCGACCTTGTCTTCGTTGATGGCAATTCCGACGCGCTGGTCTGGGTCAGCCTGGCGTTCCTGGCGATCTTCACCCTGCGCGGGGTGTCCAGCGTCACCCAGAAGGTGCTGCTGAGCAAGGTCTCGCAGACCTCTGCCGCGCATCTGCGCAAGGACATGCTGGCGCGGCTGATCCGGCAGGATCCGGCGTTTCACCAGCAGCACCCGCCGGGGCTGCTCCTGCAGCGGGTACAAAGCGACGTCGGCGCCATTGGTGCGGTCTGGCAGGCGGTGATCACCGGCGCGGGCCGCGACCTGGTCGCGCTGGTGGCGGTGCTGGGCGTGGCGTTCAGCATCGACTGGCGCTGGACCCTGATCCTGCTGATCGGGGTGCCGGTGCTGCTGCTGCCGATCGCCACGATCCAGCGCTACGTGCGCAAGAAGGCATCGAAAGCGCGGGATCTGGGGGCGGACCTGGCGACACGGCTGGACGAGATCTTCCACGGCATCGTGCCGGTGAAGCTGAACCGGCTGGAAGACTACCAGGTGGGGCGCTTCACCGAACGCACCGATGAGTTTGTCAAATCCGAAGTGAAGGCGGCTTTCGGCACCTCCTCGATCTCCGGGATGACCGATATCATGGCCGGCGTCGGCTTCATGGCGGTGCTGCTGTATGGCGGCAACGAGATCATCGAAGGCGAAAAGACCGTCGGCCAGTTCATGAGCTTCTTCACCTCGATCGGCCTGTCCTTCGAGCCGATGCGGCGGCTGGCGAATATCTCCGGTGTCTGGCAGAACGCGGCCGCGGCGCTGGAGCGCATCAAGGAGCTGCTCGACGCACCGATCCTGTTGCAGGAGCCCGAACACCCCAAACCGGCGCCCGAGGGGCTGCCCGACATCCGGCTGCAGGGGGTGGACCTCAGCTATGGCGACGCCCGGATCCTGCGCGGCCTCTCGCTGGAGGCGGAGGCGGGCAAGACCACCGCGCTGGTCGGCGCCTCCGGGGCGGGGAAATCGACCATTTTCAACCTGCTGACCCGGATGGTGGACCCGCAGGTCGGCACCGTCACCGTCGGCGGCGTCAACGTGAACGAGTTGAGCACGGCCGATCTGCGGAGCCTGTTCTCGGTGGTTACGCAGGACGCGATGCTGTTCGACGAGACCCTGCGTGAAAACATCGTCCTGGGGCGCACCGACGTCAGTGACGAGGAGTTGCAGGCGGCGCTCGAAGCCTCGCATGTGGCGGACTTCCTGCCCAAGCTGGAACATGGGCTGGAGACACGGGTGGGGCCGCGTGGTTCGGCCCTGTCGGGCGGTCAGCGGCAGCGGGTGGTGATTGCCCGGGCCCTGTTGCGCAACACGCCGATCCTGCTGCTGGATGAGGCGACCTCGGCGCTGGACGCGCAGTCGGAGAAGGTGGTGCAGGCAGCGCTGGACAGGCTGGCAGGCGGGCGTACCACGCTGGTGATCGCGCATCGGCTGTCGACCATCCGCAACGCCGACAAGATCGTGGTGATGGACCGCGGCCGGGTGGTGGACCAGGGCAGCCACGAGGAGCTGCTGGCGCGCGGCGGCATTTATGCCGATCTCTACCGGCTGCAATTCCAGGACGGCAAGGCCGTGGTCGACACCACCGCCATCACGGCGCAGACCGAGCATCTGACCAAAGGCCGCAGCGGTTCACGCGAGCGCTGGTTCCGCCGGTTTGCCCGCAAGCTGTTCGGCTGACGCCCGGCGGTGCATCGGGCCGGTTGCAGGCCGCGCCCTTCCCGCGGGAGGGGCGCGCGGAACGGGTTATTTGCTGTAGGACTTTGCCAGACGCTCGGGCGTGGCGCCAAGGAAATACCGCGCCAGCGTCCACAGATTGCGCCCGCCGCGCCGCAGCCATCCGGCCCGCTGGTAGCGCACGGCACTGGTCAGCGCCGTCGAGGGCAAGGCGGTCAGACCCTTGAGGCGGCGCGCCAGCGCCACGTCCTCCATCAGCGGCTGGTCGGGGTAGCCGCCCGCGGCCACATAGGTATCGCGGCGGATCAGCAGACCCTGATCGCCATAGGGCAGGCCGAACAGGCGCGAGCGCAGATTGGCCCAGCCCGCCACCAGCGCAGGCATCACCCCGGACGCGCGGAAGCGCAGGCGGAAATAGGCGGGCAGCTCCTGCCCTGTCTCCAGATGCTGCGCCACCGCGTCGGCCCAGCCCGGTGCCAGCCGGGTGTCGGCGTGCAGCACCAACAGCCATTCGCCGCGCGCCACGGCGCAGGCCCGGCGCAGCTGACCGCCGCGCGACGGCGCACCGCTGATCCATTCGGCCCCGGCAGCCTGGGCAATGGCGCGGGTTTCATCCTGCGAACCGCCATCGGAAATGATCAACTCGCAGATCAGCCCGGCGCTCAGCCCCTCCATCAGGTGCTCGAGGCAGGCGGGCAGCTCTGCCCCCGCGTTCAGGGTGGGGATCACGATGCTGACCGGCGCGGGCATGAACGCCTCCTGTGCGGTTTTGCGGTTTTCTTCCGCCGCACTTCCTATATCACTGTGCGGCAAAGTTAAACGCCCCGGCCAACGGACCGGTTCCAGCGGAGACACAAGCATGAGCAACCGTCGCATTCTGCGCCTGAGCGGCGCTGACACACGCAGCTTCCTGCAAGGGCTGGTCACCAGCAACGTCGACCGTCTGAAGGACGGCCTGGTCTATACCGCATTGCTGACCCCGCAGGGCAAATACCTCGCGGATTTCTTCCTCGCTGCGGATGGCGATTCCGTCCTGCTCGACGTGGAGGCCAGCCTGGCCGAGGGGCTGATGAAACGCCTGACCATGTATCGGCTGCGCGCCGATGTGCAGGTGGAGATGACCGATCTGCAAGTGCGGCGCGGCACCGGCCCGGCACCGGAAGGCGCGCTGGCCGACCCCCGCCACCCGGACATGGGCTGGCGGCTGTATGGCAGCGAAGGCGGCGATGACGGCAGCGACTGGGAGGCCATCCGGGTGGCCCACTGCATCCCCGAAAGCGGCATTGAACTGGGGCCCGACACCTACATCCTGGAAGCCGGTTTCGAGCGCCTCGGCGGCGTCGATTTCCGCAAGGGGTGCTATGTCGGCCAGGAGGTCACCGCCCGCATGAAGCACAAGACCACCCTGCGCAAGGGGCTGAGAGTCGTGGAGATCGCAGGCACCGCCCCGGTGGGCACCGAGATCACCGCGAACGGCAAGAGCGTCGGCACGCTCTACACCCAGTCCGGCGGTCGCGGCATTGCCTATCTCCGTCTGGATCGGGCCACCGGCGACATGGAGGCCGGTGAGGCGCGCGTCACCTGGCACCCCGAGGCGGAGGCCGACGACAAGGGCTGAAGCCCGCTCTGCGCGCATGGCTGGCCGTGTTCACCGGCGGTTCATGCGCGCGCCGTAGGGTGCAGGCGAGTGCTGTACACCCAAAGGAATCCCCATGCGCCTGATCGCCGCCGTCGCGCTGACCGCGATACCCGCCTGCCCTGCCCTCGCCACCGACTGGAGCCACAAGGACTGGCGCGTTTCCGTCGCCGTGCATGAGACGACCGAAGACCGCCACCTCACCTGCCGCGCCAGTACCGGCGGCGACGGCGATCCGGTGCTGGCGCTGTCGGTCTACTCAGGCGATGTCGGCCCGCCCTACAGCTATCCCATGGCCCAGGTGATCGAACGCGCGCCGCGCGGCTACGGAACCGCGATGCAGCAGGGCCAGCCGGTCGATTTCCTGTTCGACTTCGATCGCGGCTTTGCCATCACCGCCACCGCCTCTGTCGGCTTTGACTCCGAAGGGATCGCCACCGCCGAAACCCAGCTGCGCCCGCAGGACCATCTGCCGATGTTGCAGGCGATGAAGCAGGGCCGATGGGTGGAGATCTGGGCGGGCAACGACATGCTGTATGAGGCATCTCTCAGCGGCTTTACCGCCGCCTACGGCAAAATGATGGACGCCTGCGGCTTTGACCTCGCGCTGCCGCCAAGGTGATCCGGCGGGGTTTGCGCAAGAGCTTTCCCAGCTGATGCCCGCAGGACCGGTCTGAAGGATCCCGGCTGCCAGTCCACAGCCAAAAAGGTCCACAATCAAAAAGGCCCACCATCAAAAAAGCCGCCCCGAGGGAGGGCGGCTTTCTGATTTCCGGGTCGTCCTGGATCAGGCGCGTTCGGAATATTCCATGGTCTCGGTGTTTACGACGATCATCTCGTCCTGCCCGACGAAGGGCGGCACCATGACCTTGACGCCGTTGTCCAGAATCGCGGGCTTGAAGGAGTTCGCGGCGGTCTGGCCTTTGACGACCGGCTCGGTCTCGACAACCTTGCAGGTCACCTTCTGCGGCAGGGTCGCGTTCAGCGCTTCGGATTCGTAGAATTCCACCACGATGGTCATGCCATCCTGCAGGAACGGGCGACGCTCGCCCAGAAGATCCGCGGGCAGCTCGATCTGCTCGTAGGTTTCGGTGTCCATGAACACCAGCATGCCGTCGGTCTCATAGAGGAACTGCTGGTCTTTCTGCTCGAGGCGCACGCGCTCGACCTTGTCGGCGGAGCGGAAGCGCTCGTTCAGCTTGGAGCCGTTGCGCAGGTTGCGCATTTCGACCTGGGCAAAGGCGCCGCCCTTGCCGGGCTTGACGTGATCGACCTTCACCGCTGCCCACAAACCGCCATTATGTTCCAGGACGTTACCAGGACGGATTTCATTGCCGTTGATCTTGGGCATGGGAAAATGCCTTTCAGATGGTTGATGATAATTTGCAAGACCCTATATCTGGCAGGCTGATCGCTGGCAAGACAAGGATATGGTGTGTAGAAAGGATGAAAAAGCTATGCGCAAATTGCATGAATGCTATGCATCTGCGCTCTATCCGAATCGTCACAATTCCGCCATAAGCAGCGCTACGCCGAAAATTGCAATAGCAAGAACAACAAGGGATACGAGATGCGAGATTTCGTAGACGGCACCGCTTACAATAACGAGCAAGGCAACCGCGCCCGCAAACTCTTTGCCGCTGTTGTCCTGGCCGCACTGGATGATGCCATCGCCGACGACAAGAAATATGGTAATGGCCCCGAACAGATCGCCCGCTGGGCGCGCTCGCGCGATGGTCGCGAAGTGCTTTCCTGCGCCGGTATCGACCCGAACGAGCGGGTTGTGGAAGGTCTGATGGACTTTGTCGGTCGTGGGGTGCGGACCTCGGTCGCGCTGTCGCGCGAGGAAAGCGAGCGTCGCAACGCCGCCCAAGCAGAAGCCGCCTGACGGCCCCTGCCTGTCTGATAGATCTATCAGATGAAAAACGCGCCCCAGAGATGGGGCGTGTTTTCTTTTGCGCGCCCCACCTCGGGCCGCGCGCCTTTGTGCCCCCCCCCGTGACAATCTGACCAGACGGCAACACGTCGTGCCGGGGCCAAACCACGGCGGTTCCGGTGCACGCCCCATGGACGGCGGCGGCTAAACTGCTATCCATGGCGGCAACAACAGGCGCAACCAGGGAGCAGCGGATGGCGCGTTCAATCATGATCCAGGGCACCGGCAGCAACGTCGGGAAATCCCTGCTGGTGGCCGGGCTGGCGCGGGCCTATGTGCGGCGTGGGTTGCGGGTGGCACCTTTCAAGCCGCAGAACATGTCCAACAACGCCGCCGTGACGCCCGAGGGCGGCGAGATCGGTCGCGCCCAGGCGCTGCAGGCGCGGGCGGCCAGACGCGCGCCGCATACCGACATGAACCCGGTGTTGCTGAAACCGGAAACCGACACCGGCGCGCAGGTGATCGTGCAGGGCAAGCGCCGCGGCACCCAGGGCGCCGGGTCGTTCCTGCGTGACAAGTCCGGCCTGCTGGAGGCGGCGCTGGAAAGCTACCACCGGCTGGCGGCAGACGCCGACCTGGTGCTGATCGAGGGCGCGGGCTCCCCGGCGGAAACGAACCTCCGCAAGACCGACATTGCCAACATGGGCTTTGCCTGCGCCGCGGAGGTGCCGGTGGTGATTGCCGGCGACATTCACCGCGGCGGGGTGATCGCGCAGATCGTCGGCACCCATGCGGTGCTGGAGCCGCAGGACCTGGAGCGCGTTGTCGGCTTCCTGGTCAACCGCTTCCGTGGTGACCTCAGCCTGTTTGACGGCGGCCGCGACGACATTGCCGCGCGCACCGGCTGGCCCTGCCTGGGGGTGGTGCCCTGGTTCTGGGATGCCTGGAAGCTGCCCGCCGAAGACATGATGGACATTGCCTCGCATCGGGGCGGTGCCTGCAAGGTCGTGGTGCCGCAGCTGGAGCGGATGGCGAATTTCGACGACCTTGACCCGCTGGCCGCCGAGCCCGAGGTCACGGTCGAGATCGTGCCGCCGGGTCGCGCCCTGCCCGGCGACGCCGACCTGATCATCCTGCCCGGCAGCAAGTCGACCATCGGCGACCTTGGCTACCTGCGCCGCCAGGGCTGGGACATCGACATCCTGGCCCATTACCGCCGCGGCGGCCATGTGCTGGGCGTGTGCGGCGGCTACCAGATGCTGGGCAAGACGATCGACGATCCCGAAGGGGTCGACGGCCGCCCGGGAAAGGTCGAGGGGCTGGGCCTGCTGGATGTTCACACCGTGATGGCCAACGACAAGCGGGTCACGCTGACCGAGGCGGTGACCCGGGACAGCGGGCTGCCGGTCAGCGGCTATGAGATCCACATGGGCCGCACCGAAGGCCCGGATTGCGCGCGCGCCTGGCTGACGATCGGGGAGCGGCCTGAAGGCGCTGCCTCTGCCGATGGGCGGGTGAAAGGCTCCTACCTGCACGGGCTGTTCTCGTCAGACCGGTTCCGTGCCAGTGTTCTGGAGAGCTTGGGATACGCCAGCCAGCCGGGATATGACGATGGTGTCGAGGCAACGCTGGATGCGCTTGCCGACCACCTGGAGCGGTACATGGATCTGGATCAGCTGCTCACCCTGGCGCAGCCGGTGGTGCGCTGAGGCCAGGCTGAGCACCCCTGCCCCGCCTGCCCCGCACCTCTGCTGCGAGCGCGCAATCAGGGGAGGTCCGGTGATGGCGCCAGGGCTGGAAACGCCCTGAGACTGCACCGAATTCCCCTGTCCCGCACATTGGGCAACTCGTGGATCAGAGCAGATCGTGCGCGGCCAGAGCGCGATGGATTTCGCGGCGCACCAGCTTGCGCACATTGCGGGTGATCCGCTCCCCCAATGCGCCCTGCAGCTCCTCTCGCACGATGCTGGCGACCAGTTCCCGCAGGCCGTCCTCGTCAAGGTAGGCCTCACCGTTGGCCTCTGCTTCGGCGGCCAGCGCATCCATCGCAGCCTCGGTCGCCGCAGATGCGGTCAGGGCCTCGACCTCATCGCTCTCCGCGCTCTGCGTTGTCGGCGCTTCCTCGCGCGCCTCGGCCCATGCCGCGGGTTGCGCCGGTTGCTCCGCCGCTTTGGCGGGCTGCACCGCTGCGGCCAGTTCCGCCGACTGCGGCGCAACGGACGACAGGGGTTTCTCGCGCACGGGCTCGTCGCGCCACACGATCACATCCGGCCCGATCGAGGCAAAGGGCCCCTCGGTCTTGCTGTCAGGCTCCCAGACCGGTTCGGGCGCGCCGGCCGCCTGGCCCTGACTGCGCGCCTCCATCTCGGCGATCTTGCGCACGACGGAGGCGGCACGATGGGCCACGGATTCGGTCTGGGCAGCACCCTCGGACCGGACAGCAGTCTCGGGCTCTGCGGCGGTTGCGGCCTCTGGCGCAGGATCGGCTGCCACGGGCTGTTCGACAGCCGCATGTGTGCCGTTGAATTCGGAAACTTCGGACGGATTGGCCACACACGGCTCTGCCGCAAGCCCCTCGCCCTCGGGGGCCTCCTCGTGCTCGGCGGCATCCGCAGCAGCGGCAAACAAGGTGGCACCGGGACGGCCCCAGGGCGCTTGCCCCTCTCCCGTCTCGGCGGCGTCAGCCTCCACGCGTTGGGCAGCGGCGACATCCTCGCTCGCGGCGGCCTGATCCGTGGTGGTCTGATCGGGATAGAGACGTCGGTGATGGAAGGCCAGTGGTGGCTCGGCAGCGAAATCTTCCGGCGTCGGGGCGGATAGGTCCGGGTCCGGGATCTCCGCAAATGTCGCGGAAGCGGTATCTGGGGCGGATTGGGCCGCCGAGGCGACCGGGGCAGCCGCAGGCGCGGCACCGTCCTGATCCTGATGATCCTCACTCGCCGCAGGGCCGTCCTGCACCCGCAGGGCTGGTGTCAGGACAAGCCGCGCCGCGGGATGCGGCGCAGCCTCATCACTGCGGGTATCTTCGCTCACCAGACGGCGGATCGAGGACAGAACATCTTCAATCTCGGCGTGGGTAACTGGGTCGGACATTTTTGATAACCACTCTTGCCTCTTACGGTAGAGTGTAGCGACCTTCCCTGTTCCACACAACAGATAGGATGAATTGTCAGTTACGCCCCAAGGCCTTGAGCACCCGGTCCAGATCCTTGCCGCGCTTGCTCAGCGGGACGGGGGCGTCCTTGACCAGGTTGTAATAGAGCGTGGGATCGTAGACCTCGACCGCGAGGCCGAGGTGTTCCGCGGTCAGCAACCCCTGCGCCTGCAACAGCTGGTAGGCGGCGATGGCCTGGTTGGCGCGGGCATTGACCTGCTCGGTCTGCGCATCGAGGTAATCCTGCTCGGCCTGCAACACGTCCAGAGTGGTCCGTGCGCCCAGCGTCGCTTCCTCGCGGATACCATCAAAGGCGACCTTGGAGGCGCGCACGCGCTCGGCCGAGGAGATCAGGCTGACGCGGGCTGTCTCGACATTGTAATAGGCGGCGCTGACGCTTTGCTGGACCACCCGCTGCGTGTTGATGAGCAGGCCGCGCTGCGCATCCGCATTGGCAATCGCACGCCGCCGCACGGCCGAGTTGCGCCCGCCCGCGTAGAGCTCCTGCCCGAGGGTGACACCGATGCTGGAGCTATTGCCGGAGCTGTTGCTGCCATGGGTGTCATCGCTGACGCCGACCTGCGCCTGCAGGCTGACCCGCGGCCCCATGTCGGCGGTGGCGGCGGCCACCTGGTAATCGCGGGCCTTGACCACATGCTGTTGGGACAGCAGGTCCGGGTGGTTGCGAATGGCGACCGCCTGCGCGCTCTGCAAGGACGCGACGGTGCGCGGCAACGGCGGCTGCCCTGCGATCACGCCGGGGTCGCGGCCCACGACTTCCCTGTAGGTCGCCTTGGCGGTCAGCAACACGCCTTCGGCATTGGTGAGATTGGCGCGCGCACCGGCAACCCGGCTTTCTGCAAGCGCCACATCCGTGCGGGTGACCTCGCCGACGTCGAAACGGTCGCGCGCGGCCTTCAGCTCCTCGCCCAGCAGGCGCAGGTTGTTGCGGCGCAACCGGACATTCTCTTGTGCCTGCAGCACGTCGACATAGGCCTGAACCGCGCGCAGCAGCACCGATTGCTCAACGCTGAGCAGGGCCTGGCGGGTGGCCAGAACCGTTTCCTGTGCCGCCAGCTTGTTCAGGCGACTGGCCCCACCATCATAGAGAAGCTGGGTCAGTTGCAGCCCGGTGGACAGGGTATTCTGTGTCCGGTCCTGGCGGAATTCGCTGTAGCTGTTGGTGGCGGAGACGGTCCATTCGATCACCGGTCGCAGCCGCGACACCGCAATCGCCACATCCTCGTCGGCGGCCCGCAGCAGGGCCCGGTTCTGCTCCAGCAGGCCACTGGTCTTGTAGGCGCCAATTAACGCATCGGACAGGTTGTCGGCCGCGGCCTTCAGCGGCATCAGCGCCGTGGCGGCGACCCCGCCGGCAAACACAAAAGCCTTGAATACACTCGCAGAAAACTTCATTCGCATAGGTTGCCTTGCTCGTTTGCCGCGCCGCCAGTCGCGGTGATTTACCTCTTGAGCAGCGGCCGCCGACAACGATCCGGCGCCCGGCTCATCCATCTTGGCACACGGCCACCCCCAAGAACCGTGGCGACCATCCGGGGATGGTCTAGAGCGCGAATTCCCGCGCCGCCGCAAACCCCGGCAGGACCGGAGCATTTGCGTTGAATTCAAACCGCCAGGAAATCTGGTCGCCGGATTTGTATCCGATCTTCACTTCTCCCAGCGCGCCGCGCACCAGCAGCGCCGCGATCCGGCCGCCGTCCTTGAGCTGGTCGAGCAGCGCGGGCGGCAGGTCCTCGACGCCGCCCTGCACGAGGATAACGTCATAGGGGCCATGTTCCGCCGCCCCTTCGGCCAGCGGCCCGGTGTGCACGATGGCATTGTCGGCCCCGGCATCCGAGAGCAGCGTCTGCGCGTCCGCCGCGAGGTCTTCGTCTTCCTCGACGCCGATCACCATCTGGGCGATGCGCGCGGCAACTGCGGTGGAATAGCCCAGCCCACAGGCGACATCGAGCACCAGCTCGTCGTTCTGCAGGTCCACCGCGTCCAGCATCTTGGCCAGCGTGCGCGGCTCCAGCAGGACACGATCGCCGCCAAGCGGCACGTTCTGATCGGCGTAAGCAGCCTCAACCTGGGAATCGGGCACGAACTGCTCGCGGGGAACGTCCAGCATGGCGGCGATGATCGGGTATTTGGTGACATCCGACGGTCGGATCTGGGTATCCACCATCATGCGGCGGCGCTCAGTGAAATCTGGCATCTGCTAAACTCATGTGTTCAGTCGGTCAGGCCGGTTGTGACATATCCCGCCCGGCACGGCAACGGTGGCGTTGGCGCGCGCAATTAAAGTCGTGCAGTGCTGCCATGAGGCAACTGCCGATGATCGTGGAGCACTCGCTTCCGGGCCCGGTCAGACCCTCTGCGAGCCACAGGTCCTGTCGCGTAGAAGGGATGCCGGATGCCACATCAATACCTGGCGAACCACGGGCCAGACCGGCAACACGTCACACCCCCTCCTCGCCGCCCTATGCGACCGACGGCGAGAGGGCCTGCCCTGACGTTGCGCCCACGCCGGGGCTGCCTGAGGGGCGCTAGGGGGCGCAGGATTTGCAGAACGGCGTGTGCGGGCTTTGCTCCAGCAGATCCGCGCCGATCTCGTCGCCGCAAATCTGGCAGAAACCGTCGGAGCCTTCACGCAGCCGCGCCCGCGCCGCTTCGACCTGCCGCAGGTCCTCCGCTCGGACCGCGCCGGTCGCGGCAGGTCCCGCCACCGCGACCGGATCCGGCCAGGCCGAGGCCATGGCCAGTCCCTGCCGCGAATGCGATGCGTCCCGCTGACTGCGGGCACTCTCGGTCACGGCACCGGACACGGCCCCGGACAGCCGCGCGCTCTGCGCCCCAAGCGTTTGTTTCCTCGCAGTAAAATCCATAGGCTCAACCTCCGCCTTCCCTTGCCGCCGGACAGGCCGGGGCCGACCTGGCACCGGCAGCGCCGACCCAAGCCAGTATTGCATTTACAGGATAGCACTCATCCAGAGGTTGCACAAGTTGCCCCTCCGGCCACGGCAAGTGGCGGCGGCTTTTCGCATGCGCCGAAACCGCTGGCCTGAAGAGGGGGTGCTTGTTAAAAACTCTGTCAGATTATCAATCCATTACACTCCAAACCAAGGGGCGAGGGAAATGTTCCGAATTATTGTGATAGGGCTGGCCGTCTGGGGGCTGTCCGCCTGCGAAACCGCCAAGGGCGCCGGGCGCGACATCCAGAAAGCCGGGCAAGCGATCAGCGGCGCGGCGCAGGACGTACAGAACACCATGTAAGCCCGGGCGGCGCGCCGACAGGGCACCGCCGACACCCGCGAGCCAGCCTTGCGCCCCCGGCGCGCGCCACCGCCCGACCACCGCTCGACCACCGCCCGAGCGGAAGCACGCGCACGCCCGCGCGCGCATTATGCCGCGCGGCGCACGTGGCGGCTTGACCAAACCCCGAATCCAAATCATATGCCTGAGCATGACTGATCTCGCCAAAATCCGTAATTTCTCCATCGTGGCCCATATCGACCACGGGAAATCCACCCTCGCCGACCGGCTCATCCAGGAGACCGGCACGGTGCAGGACCGTGACATGAAGGAGCAGCTGCTCGACTCGATGGATATCGAGCGCGAGCGCGGGATCACCATCAAGGCCAACACCGTGCGCATCGATTATGTCGCGAATGACGGTGAAACCTATGTGTTGAACCTGATCGACACCCCCGGCCACGTCGACTTTGCCTATGAGGTCTCCCGCTCGATGCGCGCGGTCGAGGGCTCGCTGCTGGTCGTCGACTCGACCCAAGGGGTGGAGGCGCAGACGCTCGCCAACGTCTACCAGGCGATCGAGGCGGATCACGAGATCGTGCCGGTGCTGAACAAGATCGACCTGCCCGCCAGCGACTGCGACCGGGTGGCGGAGCAGATCGAGGACGTGATCGGCATCGACGCGTCGGGCGCGATCCAGGTTTCGGCCAAAACCGGCCAGGGCATCCGCGAGACGCTGGAAGCCATCGTCACGCAGCTGCCCGCCCCCAAGGGCGAGCGCGACGCGCCGCTGAAAGCAATGCTGGTGGACAGCTGGTACGATGCCTACCTGGGCGTGATCGTTCTGGTCCGCATCATGGACGGCGTGCTGAAAAAGGGCATGCGGGTGAAATTCATGTCGAACAACACCCTGCACCACGTCGACCGCATCGGCGTGTTCCGCCCCGCCATGCAGGTGGTGGACGAGCTGGGCCCGGGCGAAATCGGCTTCCTCACCGCCTCGATCAAGCAGGTGCGCGACACCCGCGTCGGCGATACCATCACCAACGACCGCAACGGCTGCGAAAAGGCCCTGCCGGGCTTCAAACCGGCGCAGCCGGTGGTGTTCTGCGGTCTGTTCCCGGTCGATTCCGCCGAGTTCGAGGACCTGCGCGACGCCATCGACAAGCTGGCGCTGAATGACGCGTCCTTCAGCTTCGAGATGGAAACCTCGGCCGCGCTTGGCTTCGGCTTCCGCTGCGGCTTCCTCGGCCTGCTGCACCTAGAGGTGATCCGCGACCGGATCGAGCGCGAATACAACATCGAGCTGATCACCACCGCGCCGAGCGTGATCTATCACGTCTACATGAAAGACGGCGAGATGATCGAGCTGCACAACCCTGCCGACATGCCCGACATGTCCAAGGTCGACCACATGGAGGAGCCGCGCATCAAGGCGACCATCATGGTGCCGGACGAATACCTGGGCGACGTGCTGAAGCTGTGCCAGGACCGCCGCGGCATCCAGGAAGACCTGACCTATGCCGGCAGCCGCGCCATGGCGGTCTATGACCTGCCGCTGAACGAGGTGGTGTTCGACTTCTACGACCGGCTGAAATCGGTGACCAAGGGCTATGCCTCCTTTGACTACCAGATGACCGGCTACCGTCAGGACAACCTGGTGAAGATGTCGATCCTGGTGAACGACGAGCCGGTGGACGCGCTGTCGACCATGGTCCACCGCGATCGCGCCGAGATGCGCGGCCGGGCGATGTGCGAGAAGCTGAAGGACCTGATCCCGCGCCACATGTTCAAGATCCCGATCCAGGCTGCCATCGGCGGCAAGGTGATCGCCCGCGAGACCCTCTCAGCGCTGCGCAAGGACGTGACCGCCAAATGCTACGGCGGCGACGCCACCCGGAAGCGGAAGCTCCTGGACAAGCAGAAGGCGGGCAAGAAGAAGATGCGCCAGTTCGGCAAGGTGGACATCCCGCAGGAAGCGTTCATTTCCGCCCTCAAAATGGACAACTGAGGCTGGCCATTTTCGCGGGACGGCATGGTTCTGCTTTGCGGCGCAACGCTACGCCGATAAAAACGCTTGCAAAACGGGGCTTCGGCTCCGTTTTCTGTTTTCTGCTATTGCTGCCGCCCCACCCGTTCCACCTTCACAGACCGGCGCGCGCCCCGCGCGCACGTCCGGCGTTTCGCCTGCTCCTCTGGCTTTAATGCCCCCATGCGCCACTCTCCGCCCATCCACAGGCAGGCCACCACTCCGCTGCTGAAAACGCAGCCATTCCGTGCTATCCTTCCCCCGTTCATCTGGGGAGGATAACACCATGAAACACCTGACTTTGGCCGCCGCGATCACCCTTTTGGCGTCGCCGCTTCTGGCCGGGCAGTGCCCCGCCGATATTGCTGCCATCGACGCCGCGCTGGCCGCCGGGACAGAGCTGTCGGAGGAAGACCTGGCAAAGGTTCAGGAACTGCGCGACGAAGGGCAGAGCCTGCATGACAGCGGCGATCATGATGCCTCGGTCGCAACCCTGGCCGAAGCCAAGGGGCTGCTGGGACTCGAATAGGCGCCTTCAGGCATAGACCCGTCAAAAACGCCCGGCGGCAAACCGGGCGTTTCATCTCCGCTCTGCGGCTCCGGCTTTGAGCGGTTCAGGCGCTGCTTTTATCGCCTATCGCGGCGGCGCGCATCCCGCGGCCGCCCTTGACCCTTGTGCGCGCTGCGGCAGCGCCTCCCGCCCACAGGCCCGCCGCCCCCCGGCCCGATCCCGCCGATGCAGCGCCAGCCGCTGCAATTTCCGGAAAAATCCGCTATACTGCTCCCATTCCGCGGCTCACGCGGCCCCTTGCGGGTGACGAACCAAGCACAGGAGGACAACCGGAATGGACGCAATCAAAGCCAGTGAATACGCCCGTGCGCTCTACTCGGCGCATGGCGACAAGGCCGAGGCGGAGGCTGCACAGAAGATGCGCCAATGCGCCGAAGCCGGGCGCGATAGCGAAGCCAAAGACTGGAAAGCCGTGCGCCAGGCCGTGCGCGCGATGCGCGGGCCAAACCAGGCCTGAGGCCAACCAGGAACCGTAACGTCCGGGGTGGCGGGCCGCGCTGTGGCGGAGGCTTGCCGCCCCTCTCTCACCCCAGGTCACCGTGATTGAAACGAAGCCGCGCTTGCGGCATACTGCCGTGCAATTGCGGGCAGCAAGCCCGCGCCGCATGAACGGGGCACGAGCAGATGAAACACTTCCTGACCGCCGCAGCTTGCGCTGCATTTCTGGCCGGGCTGATGCCCGTAGAATCGCAGGCTGGCACGATTGAACGCGCCTGTCGCCAATCCGACCGGACCGCCGCCTCGCCGCGGCTGTGCCGCTGCATTCAGCAGGTCGCCGACCAGAGCCTGACCCGCAGCGAGCAGCGCACCGTCGCCAAATTCTTCGCCGACCCGCACCGGGCGCAAGTGGTGCGCCAGTCCGACCGTCGCAGCGACGAACGGCTGTGGCTGCGCTACAAGGCCTTTGGTGAAAACGCCGCCCGCAGCTGCGGCTGAGCCTGCGATCACCTCCCCAGACCGCCCGGCATGACCGCTGGCGACGCGGGCTTGAGGCTGTCTGCACGGCAGCCGTCACCGCGCCCGGCGGCTTTGCGACATTTTGCACGTCAACGCCCGCCCTCTTGACCGGCATGCTGCAACGCGGAACAAACGGGTCCAAGCGATTTGGAGTGTTTGCATGTTGATGAAGGGCGTGACCCTGCGCGGGCTGGAGGTGTTCGAAGCACTGGCCAAGACCGGTTCGGTGGCACAGGCGGCCGAGTTGACGGGCCTGAGCCAGCCTGCGGTCAGCCAGCAGATGCGCAATCTGGAAAAGGCGCTGGACAGCGAGCTGATCGACCATGGCCGCCGCCCTATGGTGCTGACGGCTGCCGGTCGCAGCTTCCTGACCCGAACCGAGGCGGTGCTGGCCGAACTGCGGCTGGCCCAGAGCGAGCTGACGGTGATGGATCTCAGCCACCTGCAGGCGCTGTCGATCGGGCTGATCGACGATTTCGACAATGATCTGACACCGCGGCTGGCCACCATCCTGGCCGACAGCCTGACCGGGTGCAGGCTGAAGATGATCACGGCCTCCAGCCATGACATCGTGCGGGCGCTGGAAGCGCGCGATCTGCACATCGCCATTGCTGCGACCTCGGGCAACCTGCACGAAGGCATGGTGGAATATCCGCTGGTGCGCGATCCCTTCATCCTGGTGGTGCCGCGCGGCGTGGTACGGGGGGGCGCTGACGCCGCCGCCCAGCTGGAGGGTCTGCCGCTGCTGCGCTACGCGCGCGAGCAGCTGATCTCGCAGCAGATCGAGGCGCTGTTGGCGCGTCAGGCGCTGACCTTCGAAAACCGGTTCGAGGTGGGGTCCCACCTGGCGCTGATGGCGATGGTGGCGCGGCGCATCGGCTGGGCGATCACGACCCCGCTGGGCTACATGCGCGCCGGTCGTTTCCACGACCAGATCGACGCGCTGCCATTGCCTTTTGGCGAGATGTCCCGCACCATCTCTCTCTTTACCGCCGCCGATTGGTCGGACCGGGTGCCCCGTGACGTGGCCGAGACGGTGCGTCGGCTGGTGCAGAGCCAGATGATCGATCCGGCGGTCCAGCAGCTGCCGTTTCTTGCCAGCGGGTTCCGGACCATCAGCGCCTGAGGCGCCCTGCCCCTAGCGCTGCGCCGTGCCGATCGCCTCTTGCAGCCCCTTGGCCGCAACCTCGATCAGGTCGAGGCACCCATCGAAGTCGCGCGTGTAATAGGGGTCTGGGACGTGGTCCATACCGCTGTGCGGCGCGTAATCGGCAAACAGACGCAAGGGCGTCTCGTTCCCCCTGGGGCGCAGGGCCTCGATCTTGTCGATGTTGCCCTGATCCATCGCGATGAGCAGATCGAAAGCGTCGAAATCCGCCGGGGTCACCTGCCGCGCCCGCAGATCGCTGATGTCCAGCCCGCGCGCCCGCGCCGCCGCCTGCATCGGCCCATAGGGCGGCTCCCCCACATGCCAGTCCGAGGTGCCCGCGCTGTCGGTTTGGACCTCGGGACAAAGCGCGCGAAACACGCCTTCGGCCGCCGGGGAGCGGCAGATGTTTCCTAGGCAGACAAACAGAATACGGGTAGGCATGGGGCGGATCTCCTGTGGATGGGAGCAGTGATAAGGGGTTCAGGCGCAATGGAAAAGAGCATGCAGAAGATCGTGATCCTGACTGGTGCGGGGATTTCGGCCGAAAGCGGGCTGGGAACGTTTCGCGACGAGGGGGGCCTCTGGGCGCAGCACAGGATCGAGGACGTCGCGACACCCGAGGGGTTTGCCCGCGACCCGGCGCTGGTGCATGGTTTCTACAATGCGCGCCGCGCGCAGGCAGCGGCGGCCGAGCCCAATCCGGCGCACCGCGCGCTGGCGCGGCTGCAGGCGGAGCATCCCGGCGAGGTGGTGCTGATCACCCAGAATGTCGATGCCCTGCACGAGGCGGGCGGCGCTGCCCCGGTGCTGCATATGCACGGCACGCTGGCAGGCGCGCTCTGCGCCGCTTGCGATCACCGCTGGGCTGCACCGGCGCAGATGCACCCCGGCCAGCCCTGCCCCGCCTGTGCCGCCCCGGCGGGCCGCCCTGACGTGGTCTGGTTCGGCGAGATGCCCTATCACATGGAGGAGATCTACGCGCATCTGGCCGAGGCGGATCTGTTTGCCGCCATCGGCACCTCGGGCGAGGTCTACCCGGCGGCCGCCTTCGTGGATGAGGCACAGGCGGCAGGCGCACATACGGTGGAGCTGAATCTCGCCCCCTCTGCCACGACCTCGCGCTTTGCCGAGCGCCGCTATGGTCCCGCCAGCGAGACCGTGCCTGCCTGGGTGGCGGAGCTGCTCGCCTAGCGCCAGGCGGCAAAAAGCCCGCCGCAAGGGCGGGCTTTGGGCGCGAAGGAGGGCTGCAGCGCAGCCTGACGCCGCGCCCGCCCTGCCCTCGTGGATCAGTTGGACTGGCCGGAGTGGTCGTGATCCTTGTCATGGCCGTGATCGTGGCCGTCCCCGTGATCGTGGTCATCGGGCTTGCGCTCCAGGTCGACGGGCACCTCGATCTCGATTTCGCCGGCCTGTTCGAACACCAGCGTCAGCTTGACCACATCGCCGTGGTTCAGCGCGCGGGTCAGCCCCATGAACATCACGTGGTCGCCGCCGCGCTGCAGCCGATGGGTGGCGCCCGCGGGCACGGCAAAGCCTTCCTCGACGTGCATCATCTTCATCACGCCGTCACCGCTTTCCTTGTGGGTGTGCAGCTCGACCCGCGCCGCCACGTCGGAGCGCACGGCGACCAGACGGTCATCCTGTGCCGTGTGGTTGGTGATTTCCAGAAAGGCTGCACCGGCCTTGGCCACGGGCGAGGACACCCGTGCGTATTGGTCGTGCACCATGATCTTGGCAGCGTGGTCAGCCAGCGCAGAGGTGGCCAGAACAGCGGCAGCGGAGGCCGCAAAAAGTACGGATTTCAGGGACATGGCATGTCTCCTCATAGGTCGGAATTTGGCAATGGTGTCAGTGGGAAAGCGGCCGCAGCCTCAGCCCGCCGCGGGCGGCGCGCGGGCACTGGCGTGCAGCCGCGGGGCCGCGCCTTGCAGAACCGGGGCGTCCATCGCCACGCCTGCCGCAGCATAGCCGCCGGGCACCGGCAGCGCCGTGGGCGGAACCACCGCATCCAGCACATGCGTCACGCAGTCGGGGCAGTAATGCGGTGCCGGGACCGGCTGCCCCTCGGCATCGGTGTAGACCACCACCGCTCCCATGCCGGTGCAGATCACCATTGTTCCGGTGGCATCTCGACTGGCCTGGGCCGCGGCCGCGCTGTGGGCCGTCAGGGCGACGGCCAGGGCCAGGAACAGGCCGAGATATCTGCGCAATACGGGTGTCATCGCGGCATGATATGCCCGCGCAATACCCCGCCCGCAAGGGGGCGCAGGCGGCAGGCGCCGCGCAAAACCGCCGCAGGCCGCAGCAACGCAAACACCGCGCGAAGGTTGCCCTTCGCGCGGTGCTGCAATTCCGTGATCCGCGCGGGATCAGCGCCAGTGATCAGGCCGCGGCGGCCTGTGCCTTGGCGATCTCTTTTTTCACTTTCAGCGCGTTTGCCGACAGCTCTTCGTCCTTGGCTTTGGCCAGGAAGGCGTCCAGACCACCGCGGTGGTCAACGGAGCGCAGAGCAGCTGCGGAGATGCGCAGCTTGATGCCACGGCCCAGAACTTCGGACTGCAGGGTCACGTCGTTCAGGTTGGGCAGAAAGCGGCGTTTGGTTTTGTTGTTGGCGTGGCTGACATTGTTGCCAGTCATCGGGCCTTTTCCGGTCAGTTCGCAACGGCGCGACATATCATCATCCTTCGTTTCTGTAAGCCCGGAGCAGCTCCGGGCCAAATCACAAGGGGCGCGGCCATTGGCTGCGCCCGAAAACTGGTCCGCTGCTCATACGCTCAACCGGCAACAGCGTCAAGTGATTCAACTCAGCTTTCTTGCCCGGCTTATGCCCCGGTTTCCGCGGCCTGTGCAAGACGCTTCAGCGCGGCATCCGCCGCCGCCACCAGCTGCGGCCTGCCGTGCTGCCGGGCGATGCGGGCAAGCTTCTGCCAGTAGCTGGGCGAGTGGCGGCGGCGGCTGCGGTGCATTGCCAGCACGCGGGCGGGCGTCAGCGGCCCCTCGCGCAGGAGCGTCTGCAGATCCCAGAAGCTGCCCCCCTCGCGAATAACCTGGCTGGCGGGGTGGCCTGCGCAGGACAGGCGGCACAGCTTCAGGTCGGAAAACACCGCCTGGATGAACAGCGCATGGCTGAGGTCCATCTTGCGGAAGGGATCGAACAGCACCACCCCCTGCACCCCGTGACGGCCAAAGCGCACGAGATCGCCCAGCTCGGCGTCAAAGCCCGCGGCCTCCTTGCGGCGGCGGTCGTTGGGAACCGCGCCGGGGGCGATGGTGAACTGTGGCGACACCGCGATCAGCCGCTTGAGGTGCAGCGCCTTGGAGAACCGCAGCGCGCCGTAGCCGCCCATGGAAAACCCCATCGCCGAGACGTCCTCGAACCCCTTGGTCAGGGCCTTGAGACTGCGCGACAGCGGCTTGGTCTCGGCGTTGATGTACCAGTCGTTGTGCCGGGGCTGGATGTGCAGATGGGCGTAGCCGTGCCGCGTCATGTTGCGGACCGGGCCGCGGTCTTCGAACTCCCCGGCCACGGCGACGCGCTGGCGGAAGGTGACGAACAGGCGTTTGCTGCCCGGGTTGAACAGCGAGGCGCGCAGGTGTTCGCCGTCAAAGACGCGGGTTTCCTGCATGCGCGTTCAGCCCTGCAGGTGCTGCTGCAACATCTGCTGCGCCGCCGCCGCCGGGGTCAGCGCGCCCGTGGCCACCTGCCCGGACAGATCCGCCATGGCCGCCTGCGCCTCAGGGGTGTGCAGCCGGGCCAGCAGCGCCTGGCGCACCTCCTGGTCGAACCAGTAGCAGGCCTGCGCCTCGCGCCGTTTTTGCCAGTGACCGTTCTCGCGCCGCCAGTCGATCAGCGCCTGCATCTCGGTCCAGGCCTGATCCAGCCCATGCTCCTCGACCGCGGAGACCATCAGCGCCTTGGGAAAGCCCTCGGGGTCCTGCGGGCGTTTGCGCAGGAGCCGCAGCGCGCCGGCGTAATCGGCGCAGGTGCGGCTGGCGACCGGTTTCAGCGCGCCGTCCGCCTTGTTCACCAGGATCAGGTCCGCCATCTCCATGATGCCGCGCTTCACGCCCTGCAGCTCATCCCCGCCTGCGGGCGCCAACAGCAGCACGAACAGGTCGGACATCTCCGCCACCACGGTTTCCGACTGTCCCACCCCGACGGTTTCAATCAGCACCACGTCAAAGCCTGCCGCCTCGCACAGGGCCACCGCCTCGCGCGAGCGGCGGGCGACGCCGCCGAGGTGGCTTTGGCTGGGGGACGGGCGAATGAAGGCGTTCTTCTCGCGGCTGAGCCGCTCCATCCGGGTCTTGTCACCGAGGATCGAGCCGCCGGACCGGGTCGAGCTGGGATCAACCGCCAGCACCGCCACCCGCAGCCCCATGCCGATCAGCATCATGCCGAAGCTTTCGATGAAGGTGGATTTGCCCACGCCGGGCGTGCCCGACAGGCCGATGCGCAGCGCCTGGCGTTTGTGCTCGGCCAGTGCGGACAGCAGCGCGCCTGCCTGCGCGCGGTGGTCTTCGCGGCCGCTTTCCACCAGGGTGATGGCACGGGCCAGGGCGCGGCGGTCGCCCGCCAGGATCTTGGGTGTCAGCTGTTCGATGTCCATCTGGGCCTTCCTGTCGTATTGCCGCGGACCTTGGCGCATGGGGGGCGGCAATGTCCAGTGGTTGCGGGGTCTGTTCCGCCCGGCGGCACCGCCGGGCAGCGCCCGTCCGCCCCCATGGGCGGGCGCTTCGCTTCCGCACGCGGACGGGAGCTGCCCTCAGTGTCTTGTCCGCAAGAACTTTACCGTCGCATGCGCTAGACCTCCCTCGCCGCTTTGGCGATAAGGCGGACATGACCAGATTGCCGATCGAAGACGCCCTTCCCGAATTGCTGGACGCGCTGCGCGTGCGCGGCCGGGCCGTGCTGCAGGCACCGCCCGGCGCGGGCAAGACCACCCGCGTGCCGCTGGCGATGCTGGAGGCCGGGCTGACGCAGGGCCGCATCGTGATGCTGGAGCCGCGTCGGCTGGCCGCCCGCGCCGCCGCCGAACGGATGGCGGAGACGCTGGGCGAGAAGCCGGGCGAGACCGTCGGCTACCGGGTGCGCGGCGATGCCAAGGTATCGAAATCCACCCGCATCGAGGTGGTGACCGAGGGCATCCTGACACGGATGCTGCAATCGGACCCGGACCTGCCCGGCGTCGGCGCGGTGATCTTTGACGAATTCCACGAACGCTCGCTGAACGCGGATCTGGGTCTGGCGCTGTGCCTTGAGGTGGCCGGGGCGTTGCGTGACGACCTGATCCTGGTGGCGATGTCGGCCACGCTGGACGCAGGCCCGGTGGCGGCGATGATGGACGCCCCCATGGTGACCTCCGAGGGGCGCAGCTACCCGGTCGAGACCCGCTGGCTGGAGCGCCCGCTGCCCGCGCAAGCACGGCGCGTGGATGCGCTGGTCGATCTTGTCGCACAGGCCGAGCGGGAGACCAAATCCACCGGCGGCGGCATTCTGGTGTTCCTGCCCGGCGAGGGCGAGATCCGCCGCGCCGCGGGGGCGCTGGCGAAGCGGCTGCCGGGTCATTGCCACATCCGGCCGCTGTTCGGTGCCCTGCCCTTTGCCGAGCAGCGCGCCGCTATCCAGCCCGAAACGAATGGCCGCAAGGTGGTGCTGGCGACCTCGATCGCCGAGACCTCGCTGACCATTCAGGACATCCGGGTGGTGGTGGACATGGGCCAGGCGCGCCGGGCGCGGTTCGATCCGGGCTCCGGCATGTCGCGGCTGGTGACCGAAAAGGTGACCCGCGCCGAGGCGACCCAGCGCCAGGGCCGCGCGGGCCGGGTGGCGGAGGGCATCTGCTACCGGCTGTGGACCAAGGGCGAGGAAGGCGCGCTGCTGGGTTTCCCGCCTGCCGAGATCGAGAGCGCCGACCTGACCGCGCTGGCGCTGGAGCTGGCGCTGTGGGGGGCGGCGCCCGACGATCTGATGTTCCTCACGCCGCCGCCTGCGGGGGCGCTGGCGGAGGCGCAGACGCTGCTGGCGATGCTGGGCGCGCTGGATGCGCAGGGGCGCATCACCAAGCACGGCAAGGCGCTGGCAGCGCTGCCGCTGCATCCGCGGCTGGGCCATATGCTGCTGCAGGCCGGGCCGGATGCAGCGCCGCTGGCCGCCTTGCTGGGAGAACGCGACCCCTTGCGTGGCGCGCCCTCGGATCTGCTGCTGCGGCTGAAGGCGCTGAAGGACCCCAAGGGGTTTGAAAGCCGCCATCCCTATCAGCTGAACCGCGCGGTGGTGGAACGGATCAAGGCCGAGGCGCGGCGATTGCGGCCGCAGGCCGGGCGCTCGGAAGCCGGGTTGTCACCGGCCGCGATGGCCGCCCTCGCCTATCCCGATCGCATCGGCCAGCGGCGCAAGGGCGACACCCCGCGCTATGTGCTGTCGGGTGGCAAGGGCGCGGTGCTGGACGGCGGCGACACGCTGGCGGCGGCGCCCTTCCTCGTGGCGTTGGACACCGACGGCAACCCGCGCGAGGCCCGGATCCGCATGGCGGCGCAGATCACGCTGTCGGAAATACGGGCGCTGTTTGCCGACCAGATCAGCTGGGTCGATGTCTGCGAGTGGTCGAAACGCGAGCGCCGGGTGGTGGCCCGCCAGCAGGAGCGGCTGGGCGCCCTCGTGCTGGACGACCGGATCTGGAAGGATGTGCCCCCTGAAGCCGTGGCAGAGGCCATGCTCGACGGGGTGCGCGACCTTGGCCTGCGGCTGACCGGCGCCGCGGCGCGGCTGGCGGCCCGGGTGGAGCTGCTGCGCGCGGATGGCCATGACCTGCCGGATTTCTCGATCCCCGGACTGACCGAAACGCTGGAGGACTGGCTGCTGCCGATGCTCGGCGGGGTGAAATCCGCCGAGGACTGGAAGCGCTTTGATGTACTGCCTGCGCTGCGCGCCGCGCTCAGCTGGGAGCAGACGCAGCTTTTGGACCGCGAGGCTCCGGGCAGTTTCATCACCCCGCTGGGCCACAAGGTGCCGATCGATTATGCCGGCGAGGTGCCGGAGGTCTCCCTGCGCCTGCAGGAGCTGTTCGGCGTCACCCGTCACCCCACGGTGGGTGGGGTTGCGCTGAAGGTCACGCTGCTGTCCCCTGCCCGTCGCCCGATCCAGATCACCCGTGATCTGCCGGGCTTCTGGGCCGGCTCCTATGCCGATGTGCGCAAGGACATGCGCGCGCAGTACCCCAAGCACCCCTGGCCCGAGGACCCGACGCAAGCGGACCCCACCCTGCGCGCCAAACGGCGGACCTAGCGCCCCGACAAGCACCGAGACGCACCGAGACGCCCCGGGGTCGGTGCAACCGCAAGCGCAGCATCAAAACCGCCGCAAGCCCTGGGCGCGGGATGGCTGACGGCGGCGCGCCGCCTGCTGCGTGCTTGCAAAGCCGCGGGCACCCTCCTACTTTGTCGGCAATCCGAACAAGACACGGGGTAACCCGATCACAAAGGCTGAGCAGACATGACCCGCACCTTGACCCGCGCCTGGGAAGAAATCGTGAAACCACTTTTAAGACGGCCGAACCGGCTGCAGGTTGCCGCGCTGTGCTATCGCACCGGCGAGTCCGGCAAGGAAGTGCTCATGATCACCAGCCGTGGCACCGGCCGCTGGATCATTCCGAAGGGCTGGCCGATTGATGGCAAGAACGGCCCGGATTCAGCCCTGCAGGAAGCCTGGGAAGAGGCCGGAGTGCGCAAGGCACGGGTCTCCGAACGCCCGATCGGCGAATACAACTACATGAAACGTCACGACAACGGCACCGACGAGCCGGTGACGACGCTGATCTTCGCCGCCGAGGTCGAGGAACTGGAAGACAGCTACCCCGAGGCCGCGGAGCGCAACCGCCAATGGATGAGCCCGCAAGAGGCTGCAACCCTGGTGCATGAACCCCAATTGCAGGACGTGCTGCGCCAATTGTAACATTTTTGTAACAGCTTCATGTCAGGCGCTTGCAACCCGGCAGGTGCCTCGCTAGGCGCGTGCCGAGACCTCAGAATCAGGAATGTCGAGAATGAGCGATGCACCGCAGCGCAGCCAATGGAAAACCCTGGACAAGGATCTGAACCGGATCTCCCAGGTTGAGCTGGCGACCAGCTATGTCTCCCGCCCCCTGGTGGCACCGGGGATTGCGCTGGCCTTCATCGTGCTGGCGGGCCTAGGTGCCGGCGTGTTCTTTGGCGGCTCGGCCATGAGCATGGTGGTGATCGCCGCCGCCGCATTCGGCGCCTATATGGCGATCAACATCGGCGCCAATGACGTGGCCAACAACATGGGCCCTGCGGTGGGTGCCAATGCGCTGACCATGGGCGGCGCCATCGTCATTGCCGCCATCGCCGAAAGCGCGGGCGCGCTGCTGGCGGGCGGCGACGTGGTCTCGACCATTTCCAAGGGCATCATCGATCCGACAGCCGTGGCCAATGAGACGATCTTTATCTGGGCGATGATGGCGGCGCTGATCTCCTCGGCGCTGTGGGTGAACCTGGCAACCTGGGTCGGGGCTCCGGTCTCGACCACCCATTCGGTGGTCGGCGGTGTCCTTGGCGCGGGTGTCGCGGCGGCGGGCGTGTCGGTGGTGAACTGGCCGACCATGGCCAAGATCGCCGCCAGCTGGGTGATCTCGCCGGTGTTGGGCGGCGTCATCGCGGCGCTGTTCCTCGCCTTCATCAAGGCCAAGATCATCTACCAGGAAGACAAGATCGCCGCCGCGCGCCGCTGGGTGCCGGTGCTGGTCGGCATCATGGCCGGCGCCTTTGCCGCCTACCTGGCGCTGAAGGGGCTGAAGCGGATCATCAAGATCGACCTGCAGACCGCCCTGCTGATCGGTGCTGCCGCCGGGGCCTTGTCCTACGTGATCACCGCACCGCTGATCAAACGCCAGTCCGAGGGCATGGAGAACCGCAACAAGTCGCTGAAAGCGCTGTTCGGCCTGCCGCTGGTGATCTCCGCGGGCCTGTTGTCCTTTGCCCATGGCGCCAATGATGTCGCCAACGCGGTCGGCCCCCTGGCGGCCATCGTGCATGCCACCGAATTCGGCGATTTCGCCTCCAAGGTGGCGATCCCGACCTGGGTGATGGTGATCGGCGCCTTTGGCATCTCCTTTGGCCTGTTCCTGTTCGGCCCCAAGCTGATCCGCATGGTCGGCAGCCAGATCACCAAGCTGAACCCGATGCGCGCCTACTGCGTGTCGCTGTCGGCGGCGATCACCGTGATCGTGGCCAGCTGGCTGGGGCTGCCGGTGTCCTCGACCCATATCGCGGTTGGCGCGGTGTTCGGGGTCGGCTTCTTCCGCGAGTGGCACATGGAGCGCCGCCTGAAGAAATCCGCCGCCAGCCGCCCGCCGGAAAAGCGCATCGCCCCGGAGGAGCGCCGCCGTCGCAAGCTGGTGCGCCGCAGCCATTTCATGACCATCGTGGCCGCCTGGGTCATCACCGTCCCGGCCGCTGCCCTGCTGTCCGCGTTGATCTACCTGCTGCTGAACACAATCACGGGCTAAGCCGTACCGACCACACCCGCGCGCCATCCGCCCGAAGCGACGGATGGCGCGCGGCATTTTCCGGGCCACGGTGCCTTGCGCCCCTGCCCGATCAGCGCGCGGAGTCTGCAGCCTTCCTCGCAGGTTCCTGCCCTGATTTCCCTGTTTCCCCACCGCCTGAAACCAAGAAACCTGCCGCGGATCCCGCGACAGGTTCGATGATCTGGGCGAGACACGGCGCCCCGCCCCCGGTGCGTGGTCCGGCCCTGGCAGCACCCGGACCTCGCTGTAAGACGTTTCCGATCGCTCAGCCGCAGGCCTTGGTCAGGGCCTGGTCGAGGTCGCGGATCAGGTCGTCCGCGTCTTCGATACCGATCGAGACACGCACCACGTTCGGCCCGGCTCCGGCAGCTTCCTGCTGCTCAGGCGTCAACTGCCGGTGGGTGGTCGAGGCGGAGTGAATGATCAGCGACCGGGTGTCACCGAGGTTGGCCACATGGCTGAAGATCTCCAGCGCGTCGACCAGCTTGACGCAGGCCTCGTAGCCGCCCTTGACCGCAAAGGTGAACAGACCGCCGGTGCCCTTGGGGTAGCAGCTCTTGGCGCGCTCGTGATAGGGCGACGACGGCAGACCGGCGTAGGTCACGTAATCGACACGGTCGTCCTGCTCCAGCCACTCGGCCACCTTCACCGCGTTCTCGCAGTGGCGCTGCATGCGCAAGGACAGCGTCTCGATTCCCATCAGGGTGTAATGCGCCGCCTGCGGGTTCATCGTCATGCCCAGATCGCGCAGCCCGATGGCGATGCCGTGGAAGGTGAAGGCCAGCGGGCCGAAGGTCTCGTGGAACTTGAGCCCGTGATAGGCCGGTTCGGGCTGCGACAGCGACGGGAACTTGTCACTCGCGGACCAGTCGAACTTGCCGGAGTCGACGATGCAGCCGCCGGTCACGGTGCCGTTGCCGGTGAGGTACTTGGTGGTGGAATGCACCACCAGCGTCGCGCCCTGTTCGATCGGGCGGCAGAGATAGGGCGTGGCCGAGGTGTTGTCGACGATCAGCGGCAGGCCCGCCGCATCCGCCACATCGGCCAGCGCGCGGATGTCGGTGACATAGCCGCCGGGGTTGGCGATGGATTCGCAGAACACCGCGCGGGTGTTTTCGTCGATCGCCGCTTTCACCGCCTCCAGATCGTCGGTGTCGACGAATTTGGCGGACCAGCCGAAGCGCTTGATGGTCTGGCTGAACTGGGTGACGGTGCCGCCATAAAGCCGGGTCGAGGCGACCACGTTGCAGCCCGGGCTCATCAGTGCGAACAGCGCCATGATCTGCGCCGCATGGCCAGACGAACAGCAGACCGCCCCGACGCCGCCTTCCAGCGTCGCCAGGCGCTCCTGCAGCACGGCAACCGTGGGGTTGGTCAGGCGCGAGTAGATGTAGCCGACCTCCTGCAGGTTGAACAAAGCGGCGGCATGTTCCGCGTCGCGGAACACGTATGCGGTGCTTTGATAGATCGGCGTCTGCCGCGCACCGGTGGCCGGGTCAGGCTTGGCGCCGGCATGGATCTGCAAGGTGTCAAAACCGTAGCTCGGAGCGTCGGTCATCGTTCAGTCTCCCTTAGACGTTGTTCTGTCGCGCGCACCTCAGCATGGCCGGGGCCGGAACGCAATCGCGCGAATGTCGCGCCAGAGCGCAAAGCGCCCCCGCCGCCGCATGGGCCAGCTCGTCGCCCCTCGCCGCCCCACCGCGCGCAGCGCGGTGCCACCCCCAACTGCAAGGCTGCGCCGCAGGCGCTGCTGGCGCAGGCGGGAGCCCCGCCCCCCCGGTAGCCGCAAAACGCACGCGCCCGCGGCAGTTCGACCGACGCTAGCGCATCCAGAAGCCTTCGGATTTGATCCGGTTGCGGATCGCCTGCTCGCGGCGCGGCAGGTTGTCCTGATCGAACAGCGCCCGCACCTTCTCGCCCCGGCGCTGGTAGACCATCCGCTTGATCGGCTCGTACTGCTTCAGCACCTTCTTGAGGCGGTTGGGGGCGGTGATTTCGTGCAGCAGCGCCACCACCCGGTCGCTTTCCCGCGCGTACAGCAGCGGGAACAATCTGTAGTGGCAACTGACCTCCCCATCCAGATACCCCGCAGGCAGCGCGTCCCGTCCGCCCCCCAATTCGTGGATGACCAGCGGCAGCACGATCTGGTCCAGCCAGGGGTCAAGGCTCTGGCCAATCAACTCAGCTGGGGGATCATCCCGCACCGATTGCGCGTAGCGCAGGAACCGCGCGCCAAAGGCCCGCGGACAGGCCCCATAGAAGTATCCCGCGTTGAAATAGAGGTAGCGCTTCCAGAACTCGTGCGGCTGGCTGAGATCAAGACTGCTGGCGAAATCGAGCCCGAAGCGATCATAGAGCGAGCGCCAGATGCCGTCGTATCCCGGACCATACAGCGTCGGTTTCGGCCAGCTGCCCTCGACCCGCAAGGACGCCGACGGACGGGAGAAATCAAAAGGCACATCCGCCAATTCGCCGGTGATGAGCGTATCGGTGTCGAAGAACACGAAAGGCTCGCCTTCCGGCATCACCTGCAGGGCTTCGATCTTGTTGCCATAGGGATAGGCGCTGCCGAACACCTGGCTGTCGAACGGGACCATGCGCGCGCCAAGCTCCTCCAACGCGGCAAGCACGTCCGGGTTGCGGATGCGTGGATCCCTCTGCCACAGTGGGCCGGGCTGAGGCACCGCAACATAAAGCTGACCGGAGAAGCCCGGCGCACAGTGCCGCAAGGACGCCGCAAACAGCACCGCCTCGTACTGCAACCGGCCCGCCTGGCCGACAATCAGGATGTTGAAGGGGGCATCTGCCATGGTTTTCCCCGTGTTCCGTCCCGCCCGCACGGGTAGTTTTGCTTGGAGAAACAGCTAAGCGCCAAAGCCGGTCCATGCAACCGTCGCGCTTGAAAATCGGGCGCGCGGCAGAGTTTAGCGCATTGCAGGAGACAGACCATGCTCGACATGATCCTGGCCATTCTGGCCGCCACCGCGCAGACCGGCGATCCGGCCGCTGCCGTGCACGCACCCGGCGGAGTACCTGTGGCCCAGGCGCCTGCTGCACTGTCGCCCCCGCCACCGGCCCTGATTGCCGAGCCACAGGACGCCACCGGACGCTTCACCACCGCGCTGGAAGTGAGGCCGATCCTGGCCGCCACCCGGAGCAACTGGATCCATGTGCGGGAGTTTCAGGGGCAGGATCTGCTCTATGTTACCCATCTGTGGTCCTGGCGCTGCGGCCTTGTACAGATCCGGCTGAGCGTCAACGGAGGAGAGCCGGAAGTCTGGCCTCTGCCCGCCTGCCACCTGGACGAAGGTTTTCCCAACATGATCAAGGCCGAGGACGGCTTGCCCTATCGCGAATACCCGCTCGGAAGCGTTCAGGCGGTGACGGTCGAACTCACCTACGATGACCTTGGCACGGAAACGCTCAACTTCGGGCGCGACGGGCAACCCCGCCCCTGACGGCTCTGACGCCCCCGGCCCGGCAAAGTCCTTCGCAGAAAACGAGATGTGAAACGCGTCAGTATCATCCTCGCGACCTGCCCGGACGGAGGCGAAAATGTTTCTGCGCATGCGCACGTTAGCGGCTTGACGGTACCGACTCGGTTTAGTACCAGTCCTGCACGCGATCGGCAGACCACCCTGGCAGTTTTGCCGTCCCGGGTGCGTCTGTTTGGAACGCGGTGTAAAGAGTGCCCCTATAGCTCAGCTGGTAGAGCAACTGATTTGTAATCAGTAGGTCCGCGGTTCGAGTCCGTGTGGGGGCACCATATTTCCCAAGAAAGCTCATACAAATCAGAGATTTAGCCAATGTGCGGCTTTGCAGGCCCCACTTAACGCCCTACTTTCCGTTTGCGATGCCTTGGTATTCTGCAATGGTCAGGGATGGTCCTTCCGCCCGGTGCAGGGGGGGGCGGAATCACGGCCCCACCTAGTGACAGCTCCGCGCAGGACGGGGTGTGTCTTGCGGCAATTCTAAGCCTCTATTTTATCGGGCAAGCAGTGTCCCAGGGGTTGGTGTAATTTCCGCCGGTAGTTCGGGCTGGGCGGAGCCTTTGCGTAGCCCAGCCGTGGTTTCGGTAACTGGCGCAGACCCCGAGCCTTGAGTTCATCGATGCAGTAGTACCTGTCGCAGGGAGCTCCCTACACAAAATGGGCAGTGTCTACCCATGGTATGATTAGCATTTGCACCTCAAAACCCGCACCCTTAAGGTGTGCGTGCATTTAATTCGCAATCTATAGTAAGGCCATTCGAATGCCCTTTACGAACTCTCCAGACACGACCGCGCCGACTGGGGAGCCTGATCTGACTGGTCCGGTTTGATTGTTAGTGCATGACTGGCCTTTGGTCCATCGGGACGATGGTTTCAGGCGCAGGCGGCCGGTATCCCAAGGCGCTGTGGGGGCGCTTGGTGTTGTAGTGTTTCCTCCAACTTTCGATGATGATCTGAGCCTCCCTCAGCGAGTAGAAGAGCTCTCGGTTCAGCAGTTCGTCCCGGAGCCGGGCGTTGAAGCTTTCACAGCACCCTCATTCCCAGGGTGATCAACGCTCGAGGTAGTTGGTTTTGGCGCCAGCGGCTACAATCCAGCCCCAGACAGCCTACGCCATAAACTGAGGCCGTAGCGCGTCGGGAAGATTAGTCGATGATAGGTTATGGCCGCGCGCGCAGCCCTCAAGTCGCTCAGCGGGTGGCCATAACCGGGGCTCAGGTCTCAACAGTAGTTATGCGTAAAACACACCGCTAAGGTGACCGGTTTTAACAGACAAGTGGCGGTTCTTGATCCTAGGTTCCATTTCTGTTTTGCTTTGGATGAGGGTTGGCAAGGCGTACGCCGAGACCGCTCAGTCCGGCAGTTTCTGTTGCAACTGTATCGAGATGTAACCCGTTCGTCAGGGATGCCACTCCGCTAGTACTGCGCCCTGGGTTTGGTTCTTTGATTAACGCGCGAAACGCTAGCCCAAATGCGACCGTAGCTCAGTGGTAGAGCATGAGGTTTCCACCCTCTGTGCGCCAGTTCGATTCTGGTCGGCCGCTCGTTCTCCCACCCTCTTTTGACAGCGCTTACGCGCGCACGCGCGAGGAAGCCCTCTCAGAGCCGCAGTTCCGCCGGGGCTGCCTCCGCTTGCACACGTCCCCCCGGCACCAGATCAAGTACCCCAAACTATATATTCGAGCGGCTATCATCAACCTGCTAGGCGGGCGCAGTAGGGGTCTATCCCCGCGTGGGCGGGGGAGCCCTGACCGACGTTGCCATGTATCACCTCTACATGGGTCTATCCCCGCGTGGGCGGGGGAGCCCCTTCAATTCGTCCACCGTCTCGGATAGCCTCGGGTCTATCCCCGCGTGGGCGGGGGAGCCATAACAACCGCGTTCTTGAAGATCTGGGTGTAGGGTCTATCCCCGCGTGGGCGGGGGAGCCCCTGCCGAAACGTCATAGACAACCAGTTCATCGGGTCTATCCCCGCGTGGGCGGGGGAGCCACAATGGTGCCGTAGCTGCCCCCCTCAGGGAAGGGTCTATCCCCGCGTGGGCGGGGGAGCCTGTCACCGACAAAATCGGCGGCACCCTGTTCGGGGTCTATCCCCGCGTGGGCGGGGGAGCCTCAATGGTCGTGCGTTACCAAACTGCGCCACAGGGTCTATCCCCGCGTGGGCGGGGGAGCCGGGCGTTCTCCGGGTCGGAGATATAGCCGTTGGGGTCTATCCCCGCGTGGGCGGGGGAGCCACAGTTCCGGGGGTTCCGCTGCGCCCAAATAGAGGTCTATCCCCGCGTGGGCGGGGGAGCCTCTCATTGCAAACCTATTGATTTCCCGCGATTTCAAAGAACATTGAGGAGAGTTAAACCGCCTCTACTCTCTCTTTACGATCAACACCCCGTCAGCGTCCACGATCTTTTTCGACGGTTCGCCCAAGGTCTCAATCCGCAGCCTGCCGGGCGCGGCGGTGTCGCGCCAGACCATCACGATGGCGCCGCGGCGCAGCACCTCGTGCCAGCCCGAAAGCACCTTCCAGACCCGAGCGCGTACGCCGGTGCTGAGTTCAGGGGCGACATAGACACCGGCAGAAACCTCCAGCATCACCGAAGACAAGAACCCGCGGTAGCGCGGCTCGACGTCGCGGGTCACCACCATCGTCAGCGGCATTACCTTTCCTCCGGTTCGGGATCCGCGGTGATCAACGCCTTGATCCGTGCAATCATACCTGGGATCACCTGCTTGCGCCGAAGAGTTTCGCCAGTGAGGCGGCGGGTGACGCGCTCGATATTTTCCGCTGGACGCTCGGCAACGCGCTTGGCCGCCCGGAAGGCGCAGGGGATTGTGATGCTGTCGCGGTAGAGATCGGCGATGTCGAGTACGAAGGACTGGCCCGGGTCCTCGTGGATGAAACCCAGCTGCGGGATGGTCGCCGTGGCGGCCACCGCAATGGCAGCGGCGGCTTCAACCGCACTGGAGGCGTGGTTGAGCGCCTGGTTAGGCAGATCGGCGGCCCCCGGGTTGGCGCGGTCATAGCGCCGCCCGCGCCAGGGCACGCCGAGTTGCCTGGCCAGCAGCGCATAGGTTTCCTTCATCCGCGCACCCTCGATCCCACGCAGAACGTCGAGCTCGCGATGCGGCAGCACCTCACCCAGCCGCCAAGCATACATTCGCCGCGCCAGCATCACCCGCAGGTCGTCATCGGCCCAGAGCCGCGCCTGTACCCGCGCCAGCCCCGAGCGGTCGGGAATCAGCGGCGGAGCAGTGTAAAGGCGTACGCCGTCCTCGCCCACGGCGGCCAGCGCGGTTCGGGCGTGCGCCAACAGGCGCAGGGCGTCATGGCTGACGGTTGACCCGGGGCCGAGCAGGATCATCGACACGCCTTGGAGCGGGATCGCGTATTCACCGGGATCGAGCGCATCCGCTTCGGTGGCCGGTCCTTGGCGAAAGGACAGCGTGCCGTCCCGCGCGACAAGCGCACCGCGCGCCATGTAGAGCAGCCCGGCGCGGTCGGCATGGGGTACCTTGGCGCTGTCGAGCCCCAGCCGCCCCTTTAGCATCGCTGCGGCGGGCGCAACAGCAACATCCCGTAGCCATAGGCGCGGTGCCGCCCTACTCCACGAGCCAGCCGCTCGGCAAAGACGGCGGGGTCGGCGATCGTGAGGGTGCCATGGATCACCGCATCCGGCCCCTCGGTCAGACGCCCGCCGCGATGGACGCGGCTGCGGCGGAAGGACGCCAGGCGGCTGGCCTCGCTGTCCAGCGTGGCGGCGGGACCAAGGCGAGCGGCGAGCCACTCAAGATAGACCGCTTCGCGCGTGCGCCCAGCCTCCTCCATGCCGCCGGTATTCCCACCGTGCTGTTTCATGGCCTCGGCCAGGAAGGCATCGACTTCTTTGCCCTTGCCGAACTGTGTGCCCTGGATGGCTGCGCGCAGGCGCACCACCGGGCGTATCCGCAGGTCGAATCCCAACCGCTGGCCTGCCCGCCAATGCGCCGCTGGACGCTGCAGGCTGCGCATGCGGTCAAGGTCGAGAGCCGCGTCGATACCCGGCGTGGCTGTAGCGCGGCTTTGCTCCCTGAGCGCTGCGGCATCCTTCCCGGCATAGGCGTAGATCGTGCCGCGCTGAGCGCGCGGCGCGGCCATGAGCCGGAACGGCTGCACCGCGCCGGGCCCGAAGACCTCGGACAGGAGGTGGTGCAAAGCACGGCCCTCGTCGAACGGGCCGCGCCGGCCTAGCCCGCGCTCTTCTGCCCAGCGATGCAGGGCGCGAAGATCAAGCTGCACTTCGATCAGGTGCGGATCGCTCATGGCAGAGCTCCGATCACCACCCGACGCGCGCCGCCATGCAGGCCGCTGCGCCAATTGCGCAGATCTGGCAGGTCCACCACCTTTGCCTCGTCGCTGGCCCCCTCCGTTTCGGGCCAGAGCGCCTGCCCCTTCAGCCCCAGCGATTGCAACGCCGCCAGCACGGTGCCCCCATCGGCCCAGCCCGCATTCAGAGGCCCGACGGGCAGACAGGCCTTGCGCCCGAGAAACAGCGGACGCGCCGGGCGGTCAAGCGCAGCGGCGAGGTCTTCGAGCGCCGGGCCGTCGCCGGGTGCGAGCCTCAGAACGACATGGGCCAAATGATCGGCCAGGTAGTCGCGGCGGCGCCGGTGCGGCGCGTCATAGGTCGCCCCGGCCCGGCCCTCGCGCGCACCGCGCGTGGTCCAGCCCTTGTCGGATTTCTCCAGTTTAGCGTTCTGGCTGTCCGTCAGCACCCGCCCCTGCCGTTCGATCAGCGCGCCGAACACCAGACGGTCCTGGAGCGCCTGATGCGCGTCGCGGTCCGACCAGTGCCAGCCCAGCGCATTGGCGAACAGCCCGGTCAGCGCCGAGGCGGCGGGAAAGTCGCGGGTCGGGCCGACCTGGTCCACCGCGACCCCCCCAAACGCCATGAGCGGGGCGCCCAGCCGCAGATGCAACCAGCGCTGTCTCATGCCGTCCGGCTGCCCAGCTGCCCCGGCAGATCCCGCGCCCAGGCTGCGAGATCAGCGAGCGTGCCCCGCTCGGCTCCAGGGATTTCCGTGTTGACAAGGCTCATGAGTCGGCGCGCCTCGCCGGTGGCATAGGCCGCGTCGAGCGCTGCCAGTTGTTCGGACAGCGCCGATACGGCGGGCGCGGTGCCCGGCGCAACGGCCTCGCGGAACGCCTCCGCCAGGCTGCGCGGTTGACGGTCTCCGGCCTCCAACAGCATCAGTGACGCCCGCGAATAGGGTGCGGTCGAGCCCAGCTTGGCTCCAGGCGAGACCTCAGCAATAAGATAGACGAGGTTGTGAAGCACCGCCCCGGCCATCTGCACATCGCCGCCAAGGTTCCCGATTAGCCCCGGAAGATCCACGACGACGTAACCATAGTACAGCCCAGAGGTCAGTTCGGTCTCCTGGATCGTGTCGGCCCCGGTCTCATCCTCTGCGGCAAGGTCATCCACGGCGACGAAATAGTCAGGTTCTGCCTCCTCGGCATGGGTGGTGAAGGCATGGGCCACATGCACCGGCGCCGTGATGTTGGCATCCGGGTCCGATGTGACCATTCGCCCGAACAACGCCGCGGTCAGGCCGCCGGGGAGTTTTGTCCCGTCGCTCATGGCTTTCAGATTGCCCTTGTGCGCTTTGAGCCAAGCGGCCGCCAGCTCTTTGGCCGACTTGGCATCCCCCGCCGCCTCGGCGATCAGCCGTTCGGCCTCGGACCGCAAATAGCGGATCTCGGGTTCCCCCAGAAGTAACGTCTGGCGCGATTTCTTGTCTGTACCTTTGTCACCGTAGACCGCCTTGAGCATCGCCTCCTGTAGCGGGCTCACCACCGCGTCTTCCGCCGCCAGCCCAGAAAACACCTTGCGTGCGACGGTCTCGCGCGACCGGTAGGCCGCTTCAGCCCCGTCGATGGCGGACAGTGCGTGGGGATCGTCTGCCATACGCCAATGCCGTTTAAGGCATTGCGAGCTGATCCGCGTGCGTAGCGTGCCGCCATAGGACAGGCGCTTGGCCAGCCCGCTGTCGTCTCGGTTGAGTAGCGCAGCCGTATAAGGCGCAAGGAAATGGATTTGCAGAAATCGCGGCTCAGACATCGGCTTGATCCTTTTCTTTCGACGCAGTCTTGTCCAACCGCGTGTAATAATCCCTAGCGATCCGGGTACTATCTTTCGGGTTCAGTACGGCCCAGGCCAAGTCGGGCAGATCGAAACGCGGCTGGTGCCGGGCCAGCATCCGCACCGCGCGTTCCAGCCCCTGGCGCCGTTGGTCGCCGCGCGCCGACAGCAGCCGGGCCAGCCGGGTCTCGCTGAGCAAGGGCCGCTCGCCGTCCCCGCATAGCACAGCGCCAAAGGGGGTTTTCGCGTCATGCAGGCTGCCGTCGCGAGCCCGCTCGCCCGTTGGGGTCAGCAGCGCCAGCATCCGGGTGATCGCGACCCAGTCAGCCAGGCCCTTGCCCTGCCAGCCGTGTCGCGCGGCCAGCCGCCAGAACAACGGTGCGCCGGTCTCGTTCTTCATCCGCCGTACGGCCGCCAGTTCGCCGGGCGCAGCCGCCCAGAGCGTGCTCGCTACCGACAGCGTGACCCAGTTGATGTCAGGCTGCGTCATCGTCTGCCTCCCTTCCCGTGTCGATATGCTGCCGCCGCAGTGTTCCCCAGAATGCGGCCTGAGCCCGCGCCTGCGCACGCGGGCGCCACAGGGCCGCACAGGGAATACTGGGCAGCGCCGCGTCGAACTCCTCTTGCGCGATCCGCACCAGCTGCCGCTGGAACCAGCTGGCTGCGGCGTCTTGGTCGGCGGCCCTCAACCGCTCCCAGAGCGCAGGGAAGAACAGCCCATCGGCGCGGCGGTCGAAAGCGGCGCGGGCGGGGGCTGCACGAGCGTAGTCTTCGCGCCCGAGGTTTGACCACCCACCGCGCGCCGCCATCACCGCCAGCCCGTTGCGCAAAGCAAGGTCCACCTTGGCGATTGCCTCGCGCAACTCGGCAGACAGATCCCGTGCCGCTTGGGTGAAGATCGCCGGCGCCAGCTTGGGCGGCACCGGCACTACCCGCTCCTTCCACCCATCGGTCTTGGAATTGCCGCGCGAAAGGGCAGCGGCGATCAAGGCCATGTCGCCGGTGTCCTCAGGGCTTGGGCGGGCGAGCACCGGAACAGCCCAGTCGCCGCCCATCAGCAGATCACTGAGCCGTCGGTAGGTGAAATCTCCCTCGCCCAGGGTGAGGGACTTGCCTTCAGTCCGGTGCACCGGCGCCCATGGATCGCCCAGAACGCCGTTGTACGCCTTGGCGTTGATCCGGGTAGCCTTTGATTTGGCGCGCTCCGCCCCGACCGGGGTAAGTCGAACGCGGCGGCAAGTCTCGATGAACCACGGGTCAAGCGTCGCGACGTCCAACTGCTGTGTCTCCGGCCAAGATTTCAACCAGACCAGCGCAGTGCCGCCGGGCGTGCAGGGGCCTTCTTCCCCGCCGACGGTTCGCAACGCCAAAAGCCGCCGCACATCCCGCGCCCACCACGCCGACGGATCCGGTGCGGCACCCGTGCGCTCGAGCGGCGCCAGCGCCAGCATTGCCCGGCTGGACGAGCCGCCATTCATGCGCGCAATGCCATAGTACCCGGCACCGCCATAGCCTTCACCGGTCTGAAGGCTGACCAATGCGTACAGCCAGTCCTCGGGGGCGGCCTGTGCCGCCACGGCGGTCTTCAGGTCGTGGTTGCGGGAGGTAATAAGCATGTCGAGCGCATCAGGCGTCGGCACCGGCGTCCATTTCAGCCCACCGGGATCGGATGGCTGCATAAAGGCCGGCTTGCCGCGGTCCGCCACCACTAGACACCAAGGGGCGTCATCGGCATGATCCCCCGTCAGACCGCGCAGCAACGCCGCCCAGTCCTCGGCCTCGTCGGGCACATCCTGCTTCCCGGCACGATCGAGCGCCAGCGCTGCCAACTGCACCAGGAACATGTGCCAAGCAGCCCGCTGGTGCGGGCGCAGCGCTGGAAAGCCCCGCACCTCGCCCCGCGCCATCGCCGCCATGAGGCCCGGGAGGCTGACCCGCCCGCCTAGATCGGTTGAGATCAGAGCGTCTACAAGGAGGTTACCTGAAGTGGTCACCATTCCCTTTGCCCCCGTTGCGCGGCAAAAGAACGACTATCTTCCAAGTTCGTTGGTTTCCGGGAATTCAGCCTATCCCCGCTGTTGGCATCAGGCTTCGCAATCCTCACATAGAACACCGCGCGGGGCGAGCGGGCACCGCGGGGACAACTGGATCTGCTGTGTAGCGCGAAGGTAGAGCAGGTTCGAAATTCCTTTCTCATCAAACAACACCCCTTGTTGCCAAATGCATGAAAAAATCAACTTGAACAAGAATCTCCCTGAACTTCAGAAAAGCATCACCCAGTGTCAAGTGCCTCCCTCAACAAGCCAAGCCGCGAATAATGCAAAGTCTTGTCACCGATGCGGAGGATCAAGCCGCCGCCCACTGTTTCGGCCTCCGCCACTTCTTTCCCTGTCAATCCCTTGGACCAGTGTGCTGGGAGAGCGATCCGGGATACCGGCTGACCGAAAGGGCCGACCGGTTCGCTTGCAATCCCAATCACGGCCCCTTCCTCGCCGATGCGCGTCTTTATTTTTTCATCATCGGGATACGCTGCGGGAAACGCTTCCGTGCGCTTCAGCACCACATGCGCGGCCAGTCCCAGCTGCGCCCGGGCCGCTCCGGTCAACCGTTGCTGGTAAACCTGCCAGCCCCGCGCTGCAGCAACCCGAGCCAGCGCATCCGGGTGCGTCGCGGCCTCCACCAGCTCGCGGTTCATCGCCGGGATTTCCCAGATCGGCGCGGCCTCGATCTGCTCCAGGGTAGCGGCGACCGCTGGCAAGTTCACATAGACACCCGACAGCGAACTATCGTCCCCATAGGTACCGAGCCCGTTTTCTGCCCGCACTGTGAGCCGGTCTAGGTCGTCGGGACACAACACAACGGCCCGCGCCGCCTCGAAACCAGTGGGGCGGTCCCGATCGTGCCGATGTAACCGTCCGATCCTCTGCAGCAGCACGTCCATCGGGCAGAGATCGGCGATCAGCAGATCGGCGTCGATGTCCAGCGACTGTTCCAGCGTCTGTGTGCCGATCACGATGACGCCGCCCGTGCCTCCCTGTGTGCCCAAGGCCGCCTCCGCCGCCCGGTCCAGCAGCGCCCGGTCCTCGGCGGCAAACCGGCTGTGATGCAAGGCCGGTCCACCCGCTACCTGCAAGAGCAGCCCGGGCGCTGCAGCTCGCGCAGCGGCCCATGTCTCCTGCGCCATGGCCACGGTATTGCGGATCACCAGCACCCGCGCGCCCTGCCCAGCGGCCTCCACCGCCAGCGCCGCCGCGGCTGACCCGCTCCAGTCGCGCTCGGCCTGCACCCGGACAGCCTTTTGGCGGACCGCGCCAGCTACCGCACGGGGGCGGCTTTCACCGGATACCCATACCGCCGGATAAGGGGCCGACACCGCCTCGACCTCGTCCGGCTGCGGCTCGCCCAGCCACCGCGCCCGCGCTTCGGACCCCAGCGTAGCCGACATCAGCAGCGCATGCCCGCCGATATCCAGGTGCGCCCTGAGAAGCTCTCCCTGCACATGGCTCATGTATGGGTCTGAGGCATGCACCTCGTCGATCACCAGCAGGCAGCGCGACAGGGCAGTGCCGCGCAAGTGAGCGTGCTTGACCTGCAGGGCCGCCAGCATCGCCTGGTCGACGGTGCCTACCGCCACTTCCGCGGCGAGATAGCGGGTGGCATGTTCGGCGGCCCATCGTGACGGGCGCGCGGCCCCTGCACCATCATCCCATAGCACCGACCAGTCCGGCAGTCGCTGCCCGGTGGCTTCACCGGCTACGGCAAGGCCGGGGATGGCCAACACCGGTTCCGGCGGATCGTCAAACATGAGCCTCAGCCCCGCGACGATCCTTTCATGAAGCTGTCGCGCCGCGGCGCGGGTGGGTACCGCGAAATACATCCCCTCAACCATGTCCGCGGCCCGCAGCGCGGCAAAACGCCAAAGCGCCGCCTCGGTCTTGCCGGACCCGGTTTCGGCCTCGAGTATGGCCAGCTTTGCCGACACCGGCACCGCCCCGACTGCCGCCTGAGCCGGGCGCGGCGATGGGTGATCCGAAACCAGCGCGAAGCCGGGCGTGCCGCGCAGCCGCCTGCCGCGCGGATCCAGCCCGATTTCGGACAAGCGTTTTGCGGCATTGGCCGATGCCACAGCCCAATAGCAGGGATCGTATTCGGGTACGAAAGGAAAGGCGTCGCGATCTGAGCCCACCCAATCGCTGAGGGCCAGCAACCCTGCGAAGAAATGCAGAGCCTGCGGGCGGTCCGGCAGCGGTTGGCCGGGACCGAAGGCTGGCGCAAACCAGCGCCGCATGGCCTGGCCCATCAGCCGCTCCTCTCGCTGCCAATCGTAATGCGGCAGGATCCGGAACCGGTCCTGGGTGTTGCGCCCCGGATGCCGCACCGGTCGGCCGTGATGCGAGTAGAGCATCTGAATCCATGGCTCACTCACGCCCCAGCCGCCGATTTCGGGCAGAAGCCCATCCAAAGCCTTATCGAACCGTTCCCCGGCCTCATCCCCCCAGAAAAAGGCGGTATCTACGTGATTTCGGGTAGTCCCGCACCACAAGCCCTCTGGCCAGCCGCGCGCCTGAAAGGCGGGGGCCAGCTTGCCGATGTCATGCAGGAAGGCCAGAGCCGTGAGCCGAGCCTGGTCAACCGCATTCAACGCCCGCCCCGCCGCCGCTTCGGCCCGGCGTCTCCACAGCGGCATCTCCAGTAATGCGGCAAAGACGGCGGCCACATCCGCGCTGTGATGCACCAAGTGATGAGTCGCGCCGGTTGCGTCTCGCTTCGCCCAGGCCGGAAGTGGCCTCGATGTCAAAAGTGTCATTTCGGAGCTTGTCTCCCTGACCCGACAATCAGCTTTAACGATACCCCCGTTTCATCGCAATCGGACGTCGGCGGATGAGGGCGCAGCGAAAGCCCGTCGCCAGATCACCCATGTCCGGAGTGTATCTTCATTGACCACAGGGCCGCAAACCTACGCTTACCGCGTTCCCTGGCGCACGACGAGGCGCATCGCCGCCTGTACCAATCATGTCTGAGCGCCAGTTGGGCCCTTGGTCGCGCTTGCCAAGATCATTCCCTCGGTGACATCGGTGACGCAGCCAAAGCTGGCGCCGCCGCTCGGGGCCCAGGTGCCGCTGTCCTTCTCATAGCCTGCGGATTAATGGCCCAGATGCACACAAGCCGGCATTCTCCAAGTTGCGTGCCCTCTGACGTCAAGATGGCCAGAACCTGCACGCCAGACAAGCGGTTTTGCCCCGATCGGTGTCTGCGGTCGCGCAAGCGCCTGAAACTGGGCGGATCGGGCGGCGAAGCCGTGGCGTCCTTGCCCGGCGGCGGCGTTTTTCAGCTTCCAGCGTGGCGGACGGATCTGTCCTACCGGTTTCGTTCAGTTTCCGCCTGGATTTCGGTCACGCGCATGACGGAGGCGCTCGAAGAGGGCGGATGGCGGCGAGGATGGCGCGCACCATCGGGGCTGTAACCGCGACCTCGGCCAGCTGGAAGGTGACGGCACAGGCACGAGTGCGAGACGATCAGCATCGTTGACATCCTCGTATCCCGCCAGCCACTCGAATACTGATTGCCGGAACAGGCCGTCGAACCGGAGGACCGTGTCCTTGCCGCGACGGGTGTCGCGCAACGCGCCTGACGCCAAATCAGACAGCCCGAGCGCGTCATCAAGCTCGCGCATCACCGAAAGGCCACCGTCCGAATTGACCTGCGAACCTCGGAACTACACCCGTACACGGCGGTCAAAATCCACTCGATCTGCTCGCTGCAGGCTTGCACCCTCTGGGTGATCCATGAAACGCGCCCTTGGCATCTGTCAACGCTATGATTCGCATGGGAAATTTCAAGGTTAGGGCAGCGAAGTCAGCGAGTTACTTGGGAAATGCGGGTACAGAACTTATCTCTGCATTTCAAAATTTTAGAAAATATAATGGTGCGGTCCAGAAGAGCGTTCTTTTGAATTTCTAATCCTGAAATGAGCTGGACAAGGCCCAAAAGGGCCCTGCCTATGGCTAGATGTATATATGTCCTGATATTTGTGCCGCCCAATTTGAGATCTAGACCTATCCCGTCACGATTTTTAGTACGGGGGGCCTTGTTTCATAGGCCTTTTCTGGCGTAGCGCCACATTTTTTGTGTCGCTTGCGCCCAGTTTTTGTGCGGGGCTTTTCAGGTCCAATCCAGCGCATGAATGCCTTACGAGCAGGTTTGCTGTCTTGGGTCGGCAATTCATCCAACGCCCAATGTGCAGCCTCTCCTATACCAGCAGGACCAAGGCATGAGCCGCGCGTCGCGTGGATGAGGCCCCGTTCCTCCAGTTCCCTGAAGTAGTCACCCACTGTGTTGCGGTGCACATTAAGAGCCTTTGCTGCGTCCCGGTGGCTCAGAATGATCGCTCCATTATTATTTCCGTTATAGCGACGCTTCAGTTCAATATAGAGCGCGCGGGGACCCGGCTTTAGGCTCCTCCATGCGAGGGATGCCTGTAGCCACTCATGTAGTTGCACATGGCGGCCAGTGCCGCGCTTCTTCCTCTTGTACGGTTTGCGGCTCATGGTGCGGGCTCCTGCTGGGCTGCGGCCTTAGCCCTCAGCCCGGAAATCCAAAGGCTTTTTCGATTTCCAAATTGCCGTAGGGCAATATGCGGTCCGATTTCTTTCTGTTGGCTAGGTGCGAGCTCTAGGTGGTCGTACGATGACCAATTAGCATTTCTCATGGGGGTGCCCTCCAAAATGAAGGTCTGCATAGAGGGCCGCCTGAGAGCGACTGAGGCCGAACCGTGTTTGTAAGTGCCGTATCTGCATTTCGCGTGCTGCGGGGTGGTTGATACGTTTTTGCTTCACACCGCAAGCGTTTCGGAACGGACTGCTGTAGCAGTGACCATTGCTCATTTGATATCCTTTGCTATGGCGGGGCAAAGGGCGTAGGATTGCGGGTGTCAAAGCCCGTAAGCAAATCACATACAGCCCGCGCCCCAGTATATTAGGGGTGCGGGTTTAGTTATGCCGCTTCGCGGCTATTCAGCCATTCAGTGATGACGCTTTCCGGCCATGCCACGGCCTTGCGTGTCAAACGCACGGGGCGAGGGAATTCGCCCCTGTTCATCATCGCGTAGATTGTGGTGCGGCTTAGGCCGGTGAGCGCTTCAACTTCGGGGCGGCGGTAATGCTTCTCTGCCATCTCGGCATCCTCCTGTATCTGGTGGTCGATGCAGGAAGGGTGTGTCAGGCAATCATTTTTGTGAATAAAGGAGAGAGCCCAAATTCCGAGGAATTGGCCCAAAAACTCACCACGTGCAGCTTGCAATTAATGGGCATATTATTGGGCATTTACTTTGTCATCTTGGAAAACAAGGGCTTAAGGTATCTCTGCAGGGTGGTGCGGGACAAGTCTTCTCCGAACAAATCTTGGGCCCACGCGCGAGCTTCCTCAATGATTGCTTCTTTTTTTTCAGGTAGGTCCGAAGCAGCATGACGCTTTGAGAAGTGATTCAGGACAGCAGTCTTCACTGCTCCGCCACCCTTGAGCGGCCTCCCCTTCCCGCGGTTTTCACCGGTGCCTCGGCTTTTGGGGGCGCCAATGTGTGTTAAAGTCCTGCCGTATCTTGAGACGGTTAAGTTTTCACCTGGAAGGTCGGGCTGAGGAAACAGTGCCAGGAGTTCTTGGAAGTTTACCCGGACAGCTACCCAAGATGGAGAACTATCCTCCCTTTTTCCGAGATTGGCACGTTGCCAGTCGATTTCACTCATGCGCCAGTGACTGGTAGTAACGCTTCGTTCCTCCCACCGAACCGTTTCAGAATTATCATCCTTTTGCGTGAAACTGTGCCAACCGATGGCGTCAAGCTCTCCGGCTGATAGCGCATAAAACAATTTTGCCTTTGCCCGTTCTTCGTAGCTCAGGAAAGTTTCAATGGTCGGCTGAATGGCTTTAGCTAAATCCATTTCACGATCACAGCGAGCTAGATTTTCGCGCAACATCTGAATGCGTACTTCCGAAAACTCAGGAGTGCTCCCTCTCTCGTCGATGATGCCTAGCATGTTCTCATAGTTCTGGCGTTGTCGCTTAATCTCCTCGATTTCTGTTCCTAGCGTAGTGCCCAGTGCCTCCTGAAATGTTTGGAGGTCGATCCCTGAGAGGACTTCAGGAATCGCTTCTGGTAGATTGTGATAATCAACGTCGACTGCTGCTTTCAAGAACTCGAGTTCGGCACTTTCATCGCCGCGGATATCGAATTCGCCCCCCCACTCTGGAGAACTATAGAATTCTGGAACCTTTCCGAATGCGATCCACTGGGCCGCTTCGTGTATGTACGCGGTCTCCGGGGGCTCGATCTCAACAAAAAATCTCACACAGCTATCCTTATAATTCCACTGCGCCCCTTGGTCACAAAATCCGCCCAGCGCGCCATAAGCACGCGGCGCTGTTCCAGGTGGTCTGTGCGGCGATAGGCACGCTCAACGCTGCCGCCGACAACATGGCCCAGCGCGGTTTCCGAAACCTCAAAGGACGTGTTGGTGGTCTCCGCCACCCAATCCCGGAAGCTGGACCGGAACCCGTGCGGACGGGCTTCCATCTTCCTGCGCTCCATCAGGCGCGCCATTGTCGCATCGCTGATGACCCCTTTACGCACGCTGGGGAAAAGAAACCCCTCGCGCTGGTGCTCCTTAGCGGCCTCAATGACTTCCAACGCCTCCGGGCTGAGAGGCACGCGGAAATCCGATGTGGCATCCTTGCGCCCCTTCACGGTTTCCGCCGGGATGGTCCAAACGTCCCCGTCGATCTGGTCAAGGTGTAGGTGGCGCAGCGGGGCTGAGCGGACGGCCGTGAGGATGAGCAGGCGGAGGGCGAGGTGGGTCACGGTGCCTTCGTCCAAGCTGGCATAGAAGGCTGGTACATCGGCCCAGGGCAGCGCCGGGATATGCTTTGCCTTGTGGCGCTGTTTGCCTAGCAAGGCGCGCGCTTTCTCTACGGCCTGCAAATCGACATCCAATCCCAGCGCAGCGGCGTGCTTCAAGCAGATGCCTAGCCGGTTCATCGCCTTGCGGGCGGTTTCGGCCTTCTCGTGCCAAATGGGGGCCAGCGTGTCGCGAATGTCGATCTGGTCAATATCCGCCACGGGCACAGCTCCCAGGCGCGGGAGGACGTGGATTTCCAAGGGGGAGAACCAGCGGCCTGCCTTGCCGTCGCCTTTGAGTTCGGCCTTGCGCGCTTCAAAGGCATCCTTGGCAATGTCCCGCAGCAGATGCATGTTGCGCTCTGCCTGCCTGCGCTCCCTCTGGCGTTCCTTGATCGGGTCTAGCCCTTGCCGGGCCACAGCGCGCCATTTCGCGGCTTCCTCGCGGGCTTCTTTCAGCGATACTTCAGGGTAAGGACCAAGCCCCATTTCCCGGCGGCGGCCATGCACGGTCACGTACAACAGCCATTTGCCGCGGTCCGGGGTGCGTTTGTGAAGCCACAGATTGCCGCCGTCGCCATGCTTCCCGGCTGCGGCAGCCTTGACCCTTGCGGCACTGAGTTTGTTCGTTTCCCTCATTGGTCTTGAACTGCCCCTGATTTCTAGCCCCACTTTTGGCCCCATCTCTAAATGTTGTAGGTACGGGAACCCGACGGAACAAGGGGGAATGACGAAAATTCGTTAAACTATTGAAAAAGCGTGTAACCGCTGCAATGCGAGAATGTCTGGGAATTGCTCAGAATATCTGTTAGATGCCGTGTGGGGGCACCATCAAATCTCCTAAAGCATTGTTTTGCATCGACTTCTGCATTAAGGAAGGCGAGGCGTAGAACAAATTGGAGACCATTTCGCGCAGCTATGTCTTCGTGAAGGAAGGCATCTACTATTTCATTCGCCGAGTTCCGGCGGACCTCCGACAGCATTATTCGTCGGGCAAAATCTCTTACTCCTTGCGGACCAGATCCCGTAGTGTAGCCCTGTCGAGGGCGAACAGAGCGGCATGCAAGTTGGACGAATACTGGTATCACCTGCGGACCCAAGACGCGGAGTTGCCAGGCAAGCATCTGCTTCGGCATGGATTGAGTCGGCCGTCTCCCCGACAGGAAGATGACGCGGCTGTCACCACTGACGCCTTGACCCTGTCGGAGGCTGTGTTGACATACTTGCGCCTCAAGGGTCAGGGACGGCCTGAAACCTTCCACCGTGCAGCACATCGGTCTTGCGGCTACGTAATCGACGTCTGCGGGGACAAGCCACTGCCGGACTATACCAAGGCGGATGCCAACAAGTTCCGGGATGCGCTGATTGAGCGTGGCCTCGCCGGTAGCAGCATCACCCGGATCTTCGGCACCGTCCGTGCGGTGTTCAATTTCGCCGTGGCGGAGGAAGGGCTATCGATCACCTCTCCATTTTCCAACGTATACTATGACCGTAACAAAGGGGTTTCGGGTCGTAGTTCCATCCCCGTGGAAAACATCCGCACCGTTCAGCAGAAATGCCGTGAAATCGATGACGAGATGCGTTGGCTGGTGGCAATTGTGGCTGACACCGGCATGCGCTTGGCCGAAGCTGCGGGGCTACTGAGGGAGGACATCTATCAAGACGAAGACGGGCAATGGGTGGCCAGAATTGTTCCCCACCCATGGAGGAGTCTCAAGACGGAAAGCAGCAAGCGGCTGGTGCCGCTCGTTGGCTCTGCCAAGTGGGCGGCAGAGCGGATCCAAGCACAACAGAAAAAAAAGAAATTCGCCTTTCCCAGGTACAACACCACGGGGAAGACCAATGCCAATTCAGCCAGTGCTGGGCTGAACAAGTGGCTAAGGGCCTACGTGCAGAAGGGGGCGACCATGCACAGCTTCCGGCACTCGATGCGAGACCGGCTACGGGCAGTCGAATGCCCCGCCGATATCGCCGATCAGATTGGCGGCTGGCACACGGATGGCGTGGGGCATGGTTACGGCAGGGGGTACCCGACTTCCGTGCTTAGGAAGTGGCTTGAAACCGCATGTTAAGGGAGTAACAACGCCCCTTACTACGCCCAAGTTATTACCTTAAGTCATTGATTTGACTCAATTTTAGAATCACCTTAACGTGAGAGCAGCTTATCATAACGGATGAGGCTTCTCATGTGTCTCGCGACTTGTCGGACTGAACCCCATATCGTGTACTGGATGTACCTGCCGTGCTTTGTGGACCCGTTTTCTGAGGGGTACATCGGAGTGACCAAGCAGAAACTGGACGCTCGTGTCGCCCTGCACATATCTCAAACGTCCTCTCCAGCGTTGAGACGCGCATTTGCCGAGTATGGAGAGACGATACTATGGCGACCCTTGCATACAGATTTGCCAATCCGCCTAGCCTATCTGATTGAGCGGGCTTATCGGCCCGCGAGATACATCGGCTGGAACGCAGGTCGTGGCGGGCGAAGCTTCAAATGCTGTCGCGAAGATTGGTACGTGACAAATCGAAGCATCTATCAGCGACGGTACTGATCGACGCTCCTTACCTCTGATCTCGGCTAGGCTTCAGGGGTCATTCTACGCCTCGCCTTGCCCAGTGCAAAAGCCGATGCAAAACAATGCTTTAGGAGATTTGGTGGTGCCCCCACACAGTTTCGGGACCGTGTGAAACCGGGTTCGAGACCCGTTACAGGCACCGTTTGCACGGTAAGCATCAGCAAAATAAGGGGTATCAGCCCCGTGGAGTCACCGTCAACAGGCACGATTTGTACTACGGTTTGTTCTACGGCTGGGCGAGGCCGTGTCTTCTGCCTGGTTGTGCCTCCGTGTTGGGGTTGGGCTGCAGAACTGTAAGAAGCGGTACACCGTGAAGGGCTGTTTCCGGTGCTGGGTGCTGCCCGTAGAAGGCCGAAGTGACTTGGCTGGTGGACCCCTACCCGGCAAGTCCTAAAAGGCGCTGTAAGATTCCCCCCTGCATAGCGGAATGGCCATTATCTCGGTGGGGGTACGGAGGGGGGCGAGTGCCACCCCACCCCCATAGGGATGTCGTATATGGCCTCGGCAACAGATTAGGATTTTTCGGTCGTCAACAAGCTCAGCACGATTGCTCGCCTCCTGCACTGCCTATCCAGCGGTCATGGGCAATTGTGACAGAACCACAGATCGTCAGGGGAGCAGGCTTCATGCATCTTTGTCCGTGGTTTTGGCCGGGGGGTATAACCCCGCTATGCGGACAGGTTGCTATAAGTATTATATAGCTTCTTGTCCGCTTAGGCAGCGTCTGAGCCGAAGAATCTCCCCACATGGGGATCACTAACCCCCGCCCAACCCGATCCTTCTATTTGAGGGTCACCCTCTTCCAGGAACCGTACAGCACGATCCAGCGAGAAATGCCCCACCGAAGTCAGACCGTAGTTTAGGTGCGACTCTCGTTGACCGGTATGCCCATCAAGCAAAAAGAGGTGCTGATGCTCCCGAATACGGCCTGCGTTTTCTGCCTTGAAGGACAGAATGACAGCTCCGGTTCTAACTAACTCAGGGGCCGCCCTGAGACGATCCAGATCCCTGACACGGCTCCTCTGCAACAGCTTCTGCGCGATGGCCTGAGAGGGGGCCAAATCGGGTCGCATCTTCAACAAGCCCAAAGGCGTCAAGGGGATGTTCCCCTTCCGCATCAGCTCCAACTCCAAGCGGTCTGGCATCAGCTCGTCGAAGGATACGAGTTCGTCCACCGGGATTTCGACCGGAAGGTTGCTGAGTAGAAAGACACGCTTTCGATATGGGGTATGAACCAGTCGGAGACGCCCGATGGCCTGCATCGTCTCCGCATCCCGTATCTGGGCGTGAAGAGCCTCAATGCGCTGATCACTGAAGCTAGGCACCATTACGCCGGACTGGGGCAGAGGGTTCAGGCTCGGTTTTCGTTGGCCATACGCATCGCTCGATTGAAGAAGTGTCGAGTGGCTTGGTCACGGGCGACCTTGTCTGTCATCACAGCACTCCGCATCTCATTGTCCTGCTGGAACATCCGCACCATCCCCTTAAAGAAGGCTCGTTCGAATGCCCCGTAGACGACGTCCGCCGGGTTGTTGCGCATCATGTCCGTCAGTTCGTCATCCATGATCTCCCGGTTGACCCGCTCGAACCGGAGGAAGTCCTCCCTTGAGAAATTGGTCCCGTGCCGCTCGTTGAAGGAGGCAATGATCTCAGACAGTGAACGCTCTTCTTCCTCCGTGTAGCGGTTCGCGCCAAATTCGGTAATGGCAGACAGCTTGGTGGTATCCCCTGATTGAAGGGAGGCTGACCCTGCTTTCCCCTTCTGCACCCGGAATGCAGAGAGCTGCACCATGTCCTCCGTGATCGATATGTCCGCAGGGACATCGCGCGACGGCAACAGTCGCGACAGCCAAGACACATAGGCGAAAAGCTTCTCGAGCCACGGATCCCCCAGGGAGACGATTTGAGCCACGAACGAGTAAAACCGGATGTAGCTGCGGAGGAGTTGCCGAAACTCCTCCTGCTGTGCCTCGTCGTCATCTACCTCGAAACGCCCAACGGCTTCTTTGACCAAGCCTTCGAGGCGGATTCTGTCCTGATTGCTTAGATTGCCCATGAAGAACGTTTCGGCAAAACGCTCAACATCTTCGCCAATGATGTACGGCGAGGACGAAATCCGGCTTTCAAGGTCGTAGATCTGATTTAGGTCCGTACGCTCCTCTAGCTCCGTGGCCTCAAAGAATGGGGCAAAGGCGTCACGGATTTCCTCCATCGTGTTCTGGAAGTCCAAGACGAAGGTCCGCTCTTTGCCTGCGTAGGTGCGGTTCAGTCGGGCGAGGGTTTGCACCGCTTGCAGTCCCGCCAGCTTGCGGTCGACATACATCGCGACCAGCTTCGGTTGATCAAAACCGGTCTGGTACTTCTCCGCTACGACCAAAACCTGGTATTCGTCCGTTTCAAATCGCTGCGGCAGTTCCGTTTCCGGGAAGCCATTCGCTGCGGCCTCGGTCCAATCGTTGTCGTCAATGCGCAGGTCACCTGAGAACGCCACCAAGGCTCTAAGGTCTGAGTACCCCTTGTCCTCGATATAGGCCTTGATCTGCTGCCAGTAGCGGAATGCATGTTCCCGGCTTTGCGTAACGACCATGGCTTTGGGCTGGGGAGCCTGATCTGACTGGTCCGGTTTGATTGTTAGTGCATGACTGGCCTTTGGTCCATCGGGACGATGGTTTCTGGCGCAGGCGGCCGGTATCCCAAGGCGCTGTGGGGGCGCTTAGTGTTGTAGTGTTTCCTCCAACTTTCGATGATGATCTGAGCCTCCCT